>Ga0222424_100059_pt1 | contig 237839 bp, 234 predicted proteins | sample 2B2ome_FD_182468 | JGI IMG/M metagenome (GOLD analysis project Ga0222424, IMG submission 182468) | Enriched microbial communities from leaf-cutter ant dump, University of Wisconsin, Madison, United States - 2B200A (version 2) | ecosystem: Environmental > Terrestrial > Nest > Insects nest > Nest...
AGCGCTCGCTCAGCCTGGGCATGATGAGCGCCTGCAGTGCCTCGGGGGGCTCGCCTTCCATGCGGCGCAGGATGTATCGGCCGTGCAGTTCGCTCGGCTCGTGGATCGGCAGGTAATAGGTGGTGATGGGAGGGGCGAAGTACTGGCTGACATTGAGGTCGTCGGTCGCGCTGATCACCGCGTCGCGGCCGTGGACGAGGCCGCGTTCGTGGAAGCCGGAGAAGGCGCCGAGGGCCAAGGGCACGGGGCCGGCTGACATCGCACTGCATCGCCTTCCACATATTCCTTGAGGCGTAGAATTCTGTATTATTGGTTGCAAAATCGCAGGTCTTAAAGTTGCCATTTTAGACGACAATGAGGGCGCCACGCCCACCGGCGCACGCAATTGCTGCGCTTTCTGGAACCCGATGGATGCAAATCCGGGGACGTATACAAATCAATCCTCCTTGATAATGCCGAGGGACACATGGAACGGCCTGCTTCTCTCCATCCGCTGGCGGTCGATCACCTGCCGTCATTCATAACGGCTCCCGGGCAGACCGACACGCTTTTCGGTTTTGTCGTCATCTTCATGATCGCCGCCATCTTTACGGCCGGCGTTCTCTACATGCGGCTCCATGCCCTGCCGGAGCATCTGGCGCACCGTACGCAGAAGGTACAGTTCGAGATCGTTGCGGTCCTGGCCCTCATCGCCCTCTTCACGCACAGCATGATCTTCTGGATCGCCGCCCTTCTCCTGGCGATGATCGACCTGCCGGACGCCATCACACCACTGAGATCGATGGCGATCTCGCTCAAGAAAGTGGCCCGTGCGGCGATAGCCACCACCGAGAACGAGGCACGCGCCGCCAATACGCCGATGGCCGGCGCGTCCGCGACGCCGGAGGCCGCAGACAATACGCCTTCAACATTCGCAAAGGCTGGCGAGGTACCGGAGAAAACCGATACCGCAACTTCTGGCGAAGGAGCAAACTGATGCTGGAAGCATTGCTGTGTTCACTGATCACCATCTTCCCCGACTATCTTTTCCGGCGCTACGGCCAAGGCAAGAGAATCGGCAGGGAGATCACGCTGTATTCGGTTTGGTTCGAGCTGCGGTGGGGGATCGTTGCCTGCATCGTTCTCACCCTGTCGCTCATCACCATGATCTTCTACTTCCATCCGTCGACGAAGAACGTGACGGCCGCATACCGCTCCGTTGCCGTCATTCCGGAAATCGTCGGCCGCGTCGAGGAAGTCTATGTCAAACCTTTCCAGAAGGTTCGGGCCGGCGATCCACTCTTCCGGCTGGAGAGCGACAAGCAGCAGGCTACGCTGGAGACCGCACGCAAGCGCGTGGCGGAAGTCGATGCGCAAGTCGTGGTCGCCAAGTCGGAGCTGGTGACGGCCGAAGCGCAGATCAGGCAGGCCGAGGCCGCCCTTCTTCAGGCCAAGAACGACCTCGACATTCAGGCCGGACTACAGCAGCGCAGCCCCGGCGCCGTCGCCCGCAAGGAAATCGATCGCCTGGAAAGCCTTGTGCGCAGCCGGGAAAGCGAGCTTGCGGCAGTCGTTGCGCAAAAGCAGACGCTGGAAATCCGCATTGCGACCTTGCTGCCGGCAGAAAAATCAAGTGCCGAGGCGCAGGCCGCCGAAGCCGAGGTTGCGCTGGGCAAGACGCTGGTGCGGGCAGGCATCGACGGCACGCTCCAGCAGTTCACCCTGCGGGTCGGCGAGGTCGTCAATCCCCTGCTTCGCCCCGCAGGCGTCCTTGTGCCCGAAGATGCCGGGCGCGAGCGGCTCGTCGCCGGCTTCGGGCAGATTGAAACGCAGGTCCTGAAGGTGGGCATGATCTCCGAGGTAACGTGCATAGCCCGGCCCTTCACGATCATCCCCATGGTCGTGACCGATGTTCAGACGGTGATCGCCAGCGGGCAGGTACGCGCAAGCGATCAGTTGATCGACGCACAGCAACTCGCCGCACCGGGGACCGTCACGGCCATTCTCGAACCGCTCTTCCCTGATCAATACGGCAATATTCTTCCGGGCAGCAGCTGTATCGCCAACGTCTACACATCCAGTCACGACGAACTAGCTTCCAGCGATACGGGAACGTTCCGCAAGCTGTTCCTGCATGCCGTCGATGCCACGGCGATGGTGCATGCAATCATCCTGCGTATGCAGGCGGTCATGGCGCCGGTGCAGACCCTGGTGCTTACCGGTCACTGACCTTCTGCCGATCCTCCCGCCCCGGCGGGAGGAAAACCTGCAAGACATCGCCGACGGCGCGCCCGTTCGCCGGCGTCAAGCGAGCCGGTCGTCGAAGCGTTCGATCAGCCTGGGCATGATGAGCGCCTGCAGCGCCTCGGGCGGCTCGCCTTCCATGCGGCGCAGGATGTATTGGCCGAGCAGTTCGCTCGGTTCGTGGATCGGCAGGTAATAGGTGGTGATCGGCGGGGCGAAGTACTGGCTGACATTGAGGTCGTCGGTCGCGTTGATCACCGCATCGCGGCCGTGGACGAGGCCGCGCTCGTGGAAGCCGGAGAAGGCGCCGAGGGCCGAGGCTTCGTTGGCGCAGATATAGGCGGTCGGCGGGTTCGGCAGGGCGGACATGGCAAGGACGTTCTCGCGGCCGAAGGCGGGCGTCAGGTGGCCGTGGGCGATAAGGGCGGGGTCGAACGGGAGGCCGGCGACTTCGAGGGCCTCTCGGTAGGCTTCCAGGCGGACGATGGCATAGCTGAGCTCGGCCATGGGATTGATCAGGGCGATGCGCCGGTGGCCGCGTTCGGCGAGGCGGGCGACGGAATGGCGGATCATCCGGTCGTTGTCGGCATCGACGAAGGCATGCGGGGCATTGTGCAGCGTGATGCCGTAGGTGACGAAGGGGAAATCGGCCTCCTGCATGATGCGGATGCGCGGATCGTCCGCATGCGTGCCGGAGACGATGATGCCGTCGGCCTTCTTCAGCGAGACGATCTGGCGGACGGTGGCGAGGCTCTCCTCGAAAGTGCGCACGGCATAGAGCGAGACGCGGTAGGGGCTTTCTTCCAGCGCCCAGGAGATGCCGCTGAGGAGCTGGGCGTATTCGACGCCTTCCCATTCGTTCTGCTTGGGGCCGGGCGCGGTCATGATGGCGGCGACCTGATAGGTCTTGCCGGTGCGCAGCTGCACGCCGTGCATGTTGAGCTGGTAGCCGACGCGCTCAGCGGCAGCCACGACGATGGCGCGCGTTTCCGGCCGCACCTGCGGGCTGTCGTTCAGCGCCTTCGATACGGTGGCGATCGAAAGGCCCGTCTCCTGCGCGATGGTCTTGATCGTGGGTCTTGGCATCGCGTCCCGTCTGGCTCGTCTTCCCTCGCCCCGCGCGAAGGTCATCAAACGCCTATCGCACGATAAAAACGTTTAACTTCATTGTAAAGGGCGAAAAGACCGGTCTCAGCCGGCGCGGAAATGCTTGGAGAGCTTGAGACCCTGCGCCTGGTAGTTGGAGCCGAGGCCGGAGCCGTAGAGCCCTTCGGGGGCGTTCAGCATGTGCTCGTAGACGAGGCGGCCGACGATCTGGCCGTGTTCCAGGATGAAGGGCACTTCATGGCTGCGCACCTCCAGCACCGCGCGGCTGCCGGAGCCGCCAGCGGGGGCGTGGCCGAAGCCGGGATCGAAGAAGCCGGCATAGTGGACGCGGAACTCGCCGACGAGCGGGTCGAAGGGCGTCATCTCGGCGGCATAGAGCGGCGGGACATGCACGGCCTCGCGCGAGACGAGGATGTAGAACTCGTCCGGATCGAGGATCAGCTCGTTGCGGCCGCGGCTGAACAGCGGCTCCCAGAAATCGAAGATGTCGTGCTGGTTCTTGCGGTCGACGTCGACGACGGAGGTGTGGTGCTTGCCGCGATAGCCGATGAGGCCGTCCGGCCCGGTGCCCTTAAGGTCGATGGAAAGCGCGATGCCGCCGCCGGAGACGTTCGGCGTCTCGCTAGCGACGAGCGTGTCCGAGGCATGCAGCGCCAGCAGCTCGCTCTCGCCGAGCAGGGCATTGCCGCTGCGGAAACGGATCTGCGACAGGCGCGAACCGCGGCGCACGACGATGGGGAAGGTGCGCGGCGAGATTTCCAGATAGAGCGGGCCGGAATAGCCAGCGGGGATCTTGTCGAATTCCTGCGCGCGGTCGGTGATGACGCGGGTGAAGATATCGAGACGGCCCGTGGAGCTCTTGGGGTTCGCCGAGGCGGCAAGGTCCGCCGGCAGGTCGAGGCTTTCCATCAGCGGCACGATATAGACGCAGCCGGTCTCCAGCACCGCGCCCTGGGAAAGGTCGATGACGTGGAGCTGCAGCCGGTCGAGCTTGTCGGCGACGAGGTGGGAGGGACCGGGCAGGAAGCTGGCGCGCACGCGAAAGGCCTTCGCGCCGAGGCGCAGGTCGAGGCTTGCCGGCTGGATCTGGTCGCCGTCCAGCGCCGCCTCGCTCTTCAGCCTGCCGCTTTCGAACAAGCCGCGAATGGCGTTGTCCGCCAGAATGCCCGTGCTGCGCGTCGCAGAAGCCATGGTCGTACCGTCCTCTCAGAGGGCTCGCACAAAACCAAATGCCGGCAATTGACGCAAGCGCGGGGCCGCAGTATTAGCAGATTATCCCGTGGTGATTTGGCCGGCCGGCTTGCAGCCACGTAAAACAAGTAGCTAAAAAGGCCGGGTGTTCAAACCGGCCTGCTTTCGCGGCCGGTTTTTTTGTTTGAAGGCGACGATCACATGAGCAAGTCCTGGCGCCCGGCCACCCAACTCGTTCACGGCGGGACGACCCGCTCCCAGCACGGCGAAACCGCCGAGGCGATCTTCCTGACGCAAGGCTTCGTCTACGATACCTCGGCGGCGGCCGAGGCCCGCTTCAAGGGCGAGACGGACGGCTTCATCTATGCCCGCTATGCGAGCCCCACCAACGACATGTTCGAAAAGCGCATGTGCCTGCTGGAAGGCGCCGAGGACGCCCGCGCCACCGCCTCCGGCATGGCCGCCGTTTCCGCCGCGATCCTCTGCCAGCTGAAAGCCGGCGACCATATCGTCGCCGCGCGCGCGCTCTTCGGCTCCTGCCGCTGGGTGGTCGAGACGCTGGCGCCGAAATACGGCATCGAATGCACGCTCATCGACGGCCGCGACCTTGCCAACTGGGAAAAGGCGATCCGGAAGAATACCAAGGTGTTCTTCCTCGAAAGCCCGACCAACCCGACGCTGGAAGTGGTCGACATTGCCGGCGTGGCGAAGCTCGCCAACCAGATCGGCGCGAAGGTCGTGGTCGACAATGTCTTCGCGACCCCGCTCTTCCAGAAGCCGCTGGAGCTCGGCGCGCATATCGTCGTCTATTCGGCCACCAAGCATATCGACGGGCAGGGCCGGTGCTTGGGCGGCGTCGTGCTCTCCGACAAGGAATGGATCGCCGAGCACCTGCAGGATTATTTCCGCCACACCGGCCCTGCCATGTCGCCGTTCAATGCCTGGACGCTGCTGAAAGGCATCGAGACGCTGCCGCTGCGCGTCAGGCAGCAGACGGAGAATGCGAGCCGTCTCGCCGATTTCCTCGCCGACCAGAGCCAAGTCGCCCGCGTGATCTATCCCGGCCGCAAGGACCATCCGCAGGCGGATATCATCGCCCGGCAGATGTCGGGCGGCTCGACGCTCGTCTGCTTCGAGCTGAAGGGCGGCAAGGACGCGGCCTTCGCGCTGCAGGATGCACTGGAGGTGGTGAAGATCTCCAACAATCGCGGCGACGCCAAGAGCCTCATCACCCATCCCGCCACGACGACGCACAAGAACCTGACGGACGAGGCCCGCGCCGAACTCGGCATCTCGCCCGGCACCGTGCGCTTCTCCGCCGGCATCGAGGACAGCGAGGACCTGCTGGAGGATTTCGCGCGGGCGCTTGCCAAGGTCGGCGCGTAAAACCGCATCATCGAGGGAGTCACGGGAAGGCACCGGCCAGGGCGGCCGGTGCCTTCTTTGCATGTTCTTGACGCAGCCACATTCCTGTAGAATAGCTGGGCCTAATAAATTCCAAGGCATTCCCATGTATCGTGCGCTGACCCGCGACATCGAAGTGACCGTAGAGCCATATTATCTGGCCGATCAGTCCGATCCCGACGACAGCCGCTATGTCTGGGGATACCGTGTCGTCATCTCCAACCATTCCGACGTCGCCGTGCGGCTGATGACGCGCTACTGGCACATTACCGACCAGAACGGCCAGGTGGACGAGGTGAACGGGCCGGGCGTCATCGGCGAGCAGCCCGTGCTGCGGCCAGGCGACACCTACGAATATTCCTCCGGCTGCCCGCTGGAAACGCCGTCGGGCATCATGTTCGGGCGGTATCGCATGGAAGCGGAGACGGGCGAGGCCTTCGACGTCGCCATTCCGGCCTTCTCGCTGGATACGCCCGGGCAGGCGCGCACGCTGAATTGAGGGACTGCCCCTCATCCGGCCTGCCGGCCACCTTCTCCCCGCAAGCGGGGAGAAGGAAACGAGCCGGGCCGATTTCCCCAAAGCATCATCGTGGATGAAAAACGAGACGCTGCATCCTTCCCTTCTCCCCGCCTGCGGGGAGAAGGTGCCGGCAGGCGGATGAGGGGCAATCGCCGACCTTACTGCGGCAGCACTTCCGCCGCCTCGAAGCGGTAGGTCGTCGAGCAGAATTCGCAGGTCACCGCGATCTCGCCCTTGTCGTCCGCCGTATGGGCGATCTCCTCGGCGCTGAGGCCGGCCAGAACGCCCTTCAGCTTCTCGCGCGAGCAGGAGCAGCGGTCGAAGACCTGCTGCGGCTGGTAGACGCGCACGCCCCGTTCATGGAAGAGGCGATAGAGCAGCCGCTCGGTGCCGACATTGGGGTCGGTCAGCTCGTCGGCGTCGATCGTCTCGACCATGGTCTTGGCTTCCGCCCAGTTGTCGTCATCGTCGATCTTGTGGCCGGCTTCATCGCCGTCGCCGCCGGGAAGATCGGCCTGGCGCATGCGCTCCGGCGACTGCGGCAGGAACTGCGCGACCATGCCGCCCGCACGCCAGCGATGGCGGGCCTTGCCGGCCTCGTCGCGGTCGTAGAGTTCGGCGACGCCGAGGCGCACCTTGGTCGGAATCTGTTCCGACTGGCGGAAATAGACGCCGGCGATCTCCTCCAGCGTATGGCCGTCGAGCGGAACGATGCCCTGATAGCGCTGCGTATGTGCGCCCTGATCGATGGTGAAGGCGAGAATGCCCTTGCCGAGAAGCTCGTGCGGCTCGGTCGCGCCTGCGGCGACGGCGGCGTCCAGCGCCTCCTGGTCGAAGCGGGCATAGGCGCGCACGTTTTCCGGCGCGGCGAAATCGGCGACGAGCAGGTCGACCGGGCCGTCGCCCTTGGTCTGGACGATCAGCTTGCCCTCGAATTTCAGCGAGGTGCCGAGCAGCACGGTCAGCGTGATCGCCTCGGCGAGCAGCCGGGCGACCGGCGCGGGGTAATCGTGCCGGCCGAGAATGCCGTCGAGCATCGGGCCGAGCTGCACGGCGCGGCCGCGCACATCGAGGCCTTCCACCTGGAACGGCAAGACATGGTCGTCGCCGGCAAAGCCGGGTTCACCGAGTTTCAGGGCGTTTTCAGCCATCATGGTTCGCTCCTTGCACGCCATTGCCGCCGCGGGCCTTGCGCCCCGCCACGTCCGACAGCGTCTATCGTGATTTCGCGCTCCTGCCGCCCGATCATTCCATACCGGGCGGGCAAGCGCCAGAGACGACGCCTTGCGGCGCCGGGTGTTGGCCCCTAGATCGTGCCGGCACCCACATATTTCAAGGCCGCGTCAGACGACGCCGAAGCACCAGGCGAGGATCGACTTCTGCGCGTGCAGGCGGTTCTCGGCCTCGTCGAAGACCACGGACTGCGGGCCGTCGATCACCTCGTCGGTCACCTCCTCGCCGCGATGGGCGGGCAGACAGTGCATGAAGAGCGCATCCTTGTCGGCGCGCGCCATGAGCTGCTTGTTGACCTGATAGGGCTGGAAGATGTTGTGGCCGCGGGCGCGATGCTCCTGGTTCATCGAGACCCAGCAATCGGTGACGATCAGGTCGGAACCTTCGGCGATCGCTTCCGGATCGTGACCGAGCAGAATGTCGCCGCCATTGTCGCGCGCCCAGTTGAGGATCTTGTCGTCCGGCTCCGACCCCATCGGCACGGCCATCTTCATGGTGTAGCCGAAGCGGGCCGAACCCTCGACGAACGAGTGCAGCACGTTGTTGCCGTCGCCCATCCAGGAGAAGGTCTTGCCCTTCGCCGGGCCGCGATGCTCCTCGAAGGTCATGATGTCGGCCATGATCTGGCAGGGATGGGTGAGGTCCGTCAGCGCGTTGATGACCGGCACGGTGGCGTGCTCGGCAAGTTCCAGCAGGCGAGAATGGTCGGTCGTGCGGATCATGATGGCGTCGACATAGCGCGACAGGACCTTGGCCGTGTCGCCGATGGTCTCGGCGCGGCCGAGCTGCATTTCCGTGCCCGACAGGAACAGCGTCTCGCCGCCGAGCTGGCGCATGCCGACGTCGAAGGAGACACGGGTGCGGGTGGAGGGCTTCTCGAAGATCATCGCCAGCATCTTGCCGGCGAGCGGCTTTCCTTCCGTGCCGGCCTTGCTGGCGGCCTTGCGGCTGTGCGCATCGTCCATGATGACGCGGAGATCGCTTTCCGAAACGGCGGAAAGATCGAGAAAATGCTTGGCCATGATATGTCCTGTCTGTCCCAGTCCCTTAAGCGGCCTTGACGGCCGCCGTCAGCTTTTCCGCCGCCCGCTCGATGCGGGCGAGCCCCTCGCGCGCCTCTTCCGCCGTGACGACCAGCGGCGGCAGCAGGCGCAGCACGTTGTCGCCGGCCGGCACGGCCAGCAGGTTTTCCGCCCGCACGGCCTTGAGGAGGTCGGCGACCGGAACCTTCGCCTTGATGCCGAGCATCAGGCCCTCGCCGCGGATATCCTCGATGACCTCGGGGAAGCGGTCCTTCAGCGCCGCGAGCCCCTGGCGGAAGACCAGCGCGACGTCGCGCACATGCTGGAGGAAGCCGTCCTCGAGGACGACGTCGAGCACGGCATTGCCGACTGCCATGGCGAGCGGGTTGCCGCCATAGGTCGAGCCGTGCGTGCCGGCGACCATGCCGGACGCGGCCTCGCTCGTGGCAAGGCAGGCGCCGAGCGGGAAACCGCCGCCGATGCCCTTGGCGATGGCCATGATGTCGGGTGTGACGCCCGCGTTCTCATGGGCGAAGAGGCGGCCGGTGCGGCCGACGCCCGTCTGCACCTCGTCGAGGATGAGCAGCAGGCCGTATTCGTCGCAGAGCCGGCGCAGCTCCTGCATGAATTCCTTCGGCACGGGGCGAAGGCCGCCCTCGCCCTGCACGGGCTCGATGAGGATCGCCGCCGTCTCCTCGGTGATCGCGTCCCTGACGGCCGCGATATCGCCGAAGGGCAGCTTCAGGAAGCCCGGAGCCTTGGGGCCGAAGCCCTCGATATATTTCTCCTGCCCGCCGGCCGCGATGGTGGCGATGGTGCGGCCGTGGAAGGCGCCCTCGAAGGTGAGGATATGGTATTTGCCGGGATGGCCCTTGGCGAAATGGTAGCGCCGCGCCGTCTTGATGGCGCATTCCAGCGCCTCGGCGCCCGAATTGGTGAAGAACACCTTGTCGGCGAAGGTCGCTTCCGTCAGCCGGCGGCCGAGGCTTTCCTGGCCCGGGATCTCGTAGAGGTTCGACAGGTGCCAGACCTTGTCGGCCTGGTCCTTCAGCGCGGCGACGAGATGCGGATGGGCGTGGCCCAGCGAATTGACGGCGACGCCGGCGGCGAAATCGAGATAGCGCTCGCCATCCTCGGTGACGAGCCAGACGCCCTCTCCTCGCGTGAACCGCAGAGGCGCACGCATATAGGTTTCATAGAGCGGCGCGGCATCGGCCATGGCGCGGATCCTCCGAAAAGAGATGCGGAAAAACAGGTCTGGTGCTTGACTTTTCCGACGCCGGAAAAATCAAAAGCCGCCTTTCGGCGGCATGCGGCACTATCGGCATTTCCCCCCGGCCTGTCAACAAAATCGCGGGGCCGAAATGCCGCCGAACGTGCCGCAAGGCGAGGATTCACGGCACGCGCGGAAGGTGTCGCTATCGAGTCACACCCGACCAGCAAGTTGGGGAAAACTTCGAAATCGATTCGCGCCGATTCCCGCGACTCTTGTCACGGAGTCGCCCGGTCTCTAGGTTAAAGACCAATTACTAGACTGCATGCGGCGGAACTAGTCACCACAAGAGTCAACGCGTTCAGGTCCCGGACCCGTCCGGGGCGCGATGACGGATTCGCGCATTGCGTGCGCCGAACGGAGACGAGAGATGAACTGGACAGACGAGCGCGTCGAGAAACTCAAGAAGCTCTGGAGCGAAGGCCTCAGCGCGAGCCAGATCGCGGCCCAGCTCGGCGGCGTGAGCCGCAACGCCGTCATCGGCAAGGTGCACCGGCTGAACCTGCCGGGCCGCGCCAAGGCCGGCGGAACGCAGACCGCCTCGCGCCCGAAGCGCCCGGCGACGGCGGCCCCGCGCCCGTCAAACTTCGCCGCCCGCCCCGTCGCTGCCCGCCCGGCCGCCCGCTCCGCCGGCAACGCGCTGACCAAGGAAGAGATCGACGCCGATTTCGACATGCAGGGCGCGCAGCTCCCGGTTCCGGCCAACGGCAACAACGGGGTCGTCGTGCCGATGTCGCGCAAGCTGGAACTGACGCAGCTCACCGAACGCACCTGCAAGTGGCCGATCGGCGACCCGCTGAACGACGACTTCCATTTCTGCGGCAACGAGTCTCCGGACAATTCGCCCTACTGCACCTACCACCAGCGCCTCGCCTACCAGCCCTCGGCCGAGCGCCGCCGGATGCGCTGATTGCGCGGATGCGAAGCGGGGCATGGCATTGCCGGGCCGATAGATTGAAGGCCGGACCATCGTCAGATGATCCGGCCTTCTTGTTTGCGGGACGGCTGTAGAGGCTTGCCCTTTCAGGCGAGGCCGATTTCCTTGGCCCAGGGCGGGTTGGCGCCGGCACGGGAAACGGTAACGGCGGCGGCCTTGGCGCCGAGCGCCAGTGCCTTTGCAATCTGGTCTTCGGAGAGCCTTGCCACCTGCTGCTTGGTGAGCAGGTTCTGCATCTTCAGCGAGGCGAGCACGCCCGCATCGAACGTGTCGCCGGCACCGACCGTGTCGACCACCGTCACGCGCTCGCTCGGCACCGTGACCTTGTGGTCCACGGTATAGCCGACCGCGCCTTCTGCGCCGCGCGTGACGACGACGAGCTTCGCGCCGTGGTGCAGCCAGTGGCGGGCGAGCGCATCCTCGTCGCCTTCGAGGCCGAACCAGGCGAGGTCCTCGTCGGAGAACTTCACGATATCGGACATGGCCGCCATGCGGCGGATGCGGCCCATATGGGCGTCCTTGTCCCGGATGAAGCCGGGGCGGATGTTCGGGTCGAGCGAGATGACGCGCTTTTCGTGCTCGCGCGCCAGCAGCGCCTCGTAGGTGGAGCCGCAGGGTTCGGGAATGAGGCTGATGGCACCGAAATGCAGCGCCTCGCAATCCGCGCCGAGAACCGGAAGCTCGGCCTCGGTGATCATGCGGCCGGCGGTGTTCTCGTCGTAGAAGGCATAGGTCGCATGGCCATCGACCAGCTTGACGAAGGCGACGGTGGTCGGGCGCGACAGCGTGGCGCAATAGCTGTAATCGACGCCGCTCTCGCCCAGCGTGCGGCGCAGGATGTCGCCCATCATGTCGTCGGAAAGGCCGGTGAAGAAGCCGGCCGGAACGCGGAGGCGGCCGAGCGCGATCGCCGTGTTGAAGATCGCGCCGCCCGCATAGGGCGCATAGGCATCCTCGCCGAGCGTCGTCGTCCGCGGCAGCATGTCGATCAGCGCTTCACCACAACACAGGATCATCCGGTATCCTCCAATCGGAATTTCAATCGATTTAAACTATCGCCACCGAAAGCGCCAGCGATTTTTACGCGGTCGGCAGTTCCGCGACGCCGCCATGCTTCGCCGACCAGGCGAGCGGCGCGTCGAAGAAGGCCTCGACGGAGGCGAGCGTCGCATCGTCGAAGAGCTTTTCCTTGCGGGCGACGGCGAGCACGTCGCGCCAGGTGGCGATGTGGTGCAGCCTGACGCCGCCATTGGCATAGCGCGCCTCGGCTTCCCTGAAGATGCCGTAGTAGAAGAGCGACATGCCGTGCTCGACCACGCCGCCGGCGGCGCGGATGGCGTCGATGAAGGTGAACATGGAGCCGCCGACCGTCACGAGGTCTTCGATGACGAGCACGCGCGCGCCCTCCGCCATAACGCCCTCGATCTGGGCGTTGCGGCCGTGGCCCTTCGGCTTCTTGCGTACATAGATCATCGGCAGGCCGAGGCGGTCGGCCAAGAGCGCGGCGAAGGGAATGCCCGCCGTCTCGCCGCCGGCAATCACGTCGAAGCGCTCGAAGCCGGCATTGCGGGTGAGGGTCGCGGCGGCGAAATCCATGATGGCCGAGCGGATGCGCGGATAGGAGAGCAGCTTGCGGCAGTCCATGTAGACCGGGGAGGCCATGCCGGAGGCGAGCTTGTAGGGCTCTTGCGGGCGGAAATGCACCGCCTTGATCTCCCAGAGCATGCGGGCCATCAGCTCCGCCATCACGTCTTTGTCCGGAAAGGAATTGGAAAACATCGGCATCTCCCGCATGACTGTCTTTGCCTGCGCATAGCAGCAAGAGCGGCGGCTTTCCAGCAGATGCAAGGTCCCGGATACGGAAAAACCCTTCCCGGCGGGCCGGGAAGGGTTCAGGAAGAATGGATTGGCTGTCGTTCAGGCTGCGGCGCGGCGGGCGTCGAGCGAAATGGAGCCCGGGCCGAAGGCGGCGAGCAGGAGGAAACCGCCGGCGATCGTGATGTTCTTCCACATCATCAGGCCGTTGAAGACGGTGAGCAGGCCGTTTGCGCCTTCCGGGAAGTCCGGAACGTTGATCGAGCCGCTATGGAAGACGAACGCCGTGAAGACGCAGAAGGCGGCGAGAAGGTAGGCGGTGATCTTCGTCTGGAAGCCGACGAGGATGAAGAGGCCGGCAACCAGCTCGAAGAGGCCGGCGACATAGGCGAGCGCGGTGGCGGCCGGAAGGCCCGCACCGGCGATCATGCCGGCGGTGCCCGACGGATCGATCAGCTTCGGATAGCCCGACGTGATGAACATGAGGGCGAGGAGGATGCGTCCGACGAGGACGACGGCGTTCTGCGGCATGAAAAGCTCCTGAGGCTTCGGTTGTTTGCGTTGGCGAGACAGATACCAGCTTTCCCGCGTCAAACTAGTCGGGCAGTCAGGCGACAGATCGTTCTCTTTTTGTGAACGACCTCCTGTTCCCCCCGGAACAGCTGCGCGCCGTTCCTGATGCGAGAAGGAGACACCACTGCCTCCCCTCCCCTTCGGAGACGCCATGCGCCCCCTGCTTTCCGTCCTCGTCCTTGCCGCCGCCACCCTCGCCTTCACCGCCCCCGGGAACGCCGGAGCCCCTCGCGAGGGCTATTATGGCCACTACCAGCAGAACTGCATCACCAAGCGCATCCGCACGGCCGACGCCTATGGCCGGATCGTCACCAAGCGGGTGCGGATCTGCCAGTAGCGCCGCCCGTCACCAATCCCAGGGCGTTGCTCTTTTCTGTTGCAAGCGCCCGGCTGCTGGGCGAAGATTTCCCCACGAGGCGCCCGCTCCGTCAGCGGCCGGGGGAAAGCGGATATGAGCGAGATCAACAGGAGTGCTGCGTTCTGGCGTTCCTTTCCGATTTTCGAGGGGTTCGGCAAGGAAACGATCGGCGAGGTCGCGGCGATTGCGACCTACCGCAAATGGCCGGCCGGCACCGTCATCTTCCAGCGCGGCGACGAGGGCACCTATCTCATCGCGCTCGTCTCGGGCCGCATCAAGCTCTCGCTGATCACGCCGCAGGGCAAGGAACTGTCGCTGCGCCAGTTGGAGCCCGGCGCGGTGCTCGGCGAGATGGCGATCCTCGACGGCCAGCCGCGCTCGGCCGATGCCACGGCGGCCGTCGCCACGGAAGGCTATGTGATCGCCAAGCGCGACTTCCTCGGCCTCATCGCACGCCATCCGGCCGCCGCGCAGGCGATCATCCACTATCTCTGCACCAAGCTGCGCGAGACGACGGAGCAGCTCGAAACCATCGCGCTCTACGACCTCGACGCCCGCGTCGCCCGCTTCTTCCTGGCGACGCTGCGCACCATCCACGGCGAGGAACTGCCGGACAGCGCCAATCTCCAGCTTTCCCTGAGCCAGACGGAGATCGCCGGCATCCTCGGCGCCAGCCGGCCGAAGATCAACCGCTCGATCCTCGCGCTGGAGGAGGCCGGCGCCATCCGCCGCAATGACGGCGTCATCCATTGCCATGTCGGCCGGCTCTACGGCATCGCCGAGCCGGATGACGCATAGGCCGCCGGCCAGATGATCGCCAAGAAATACAGGCCCCTTGCCGCCGGCCTTGCCGCCAGCCTTGCCGGCGCGCTCGCGCTATTTGCCCTCGGCGAGACGGCGCTGGAGCGCCAGCGCGAATCCTATTTCGACGCGCTGACGCAGGCGATGCCGACGGCGCAGAGCGACCGGATCGTCGTCGTCGACATCGACCGCAAGGCCTTCCAGGGCGCGCCGAACAAGGACTGGACGCGCGCCGAGACGGCCGCTTTGATCGACCGGCTTGCGGCGGCAAGGCCGGCAGCCGTCGCCTTCGATTTCATCTTCAGCACGGATTGCGCGGCCGACGAGCCGGCCAATGCCGCCCTTGCCGGCGCCATCGGCCGGGTGCCGACGGTGCTCGGCTTCCTGATCGGCGAGGCGCCGGACGGCGCGCCCCATCCCGTTCCCAAGCTGGCCCTGCAACGGCCGGTCGGCGTGCCGGACCTCTGGTTCATCGAGGGCACGGAGAGCTCCTGCGCCTTCCTGCAGGATAGGTCCACGGCTGCCGCCGCTGCCTTCCTCGTCGGCGACGAGGATGCCGTGGTGCGCCGCGTGCAGGCCTATGCCATTCTCGGCAATGCGGCCTATCCGGCGCTCGGCGTGGAGGCTGCCCGGCTTGCCGCGGGCGCACACACGCCCGTCCTCGGCGGCGATCCCGCCTGGCTGCGGCAGGATTCGCGCATCCTGCGGCTCGACGAGGACGGCAGCCTGCGCTTCGTGGCGAGCGGACCGGCAGCTATCGCCGCGCGCACCTTCTCCGCCAGCGACGTGGTTGCCGGGCGCGTTCCGGCCGAGCGGATCGCCGGCAAGGTCGTGCTGATCGGCAGCAGCCTGCCCAATCTCGGCGGGCTTCGCACCAGCGCCTCCATGACGCTCGAACCCTCCGTGCAGATCCATGCCGACGTGGCGAACGCCATCCTCACCGACCGCATCCCGGCGCGGGACCTCGGCCTACTGCCGCTGGAGGCCGGCTTCGCCTTCGTCGTGGGAGCGGCAGCGACGCTCGCGGCGGCGCGGCTGCGGCCGCTCGGCGCGGCGATGGCCGGCATCGGCATCATCGGCCTCGTCTTCGGCGCGTCCGTACTGCTCTATGCGCGAATGGCGCTGCTCTCGGATGCCGTCGGCATTTCGCTGATCGTGGCGACGGCAGCGCTCGTCACCGGCCTCCTGCAATATGCCCATGTGCGCCGCGCGGAGGCAACGGCCCGCCAGCGCTTTGCGCAATATCTGCCGCAATCCGTCGTCTCGCGCTATATCGACAATCCCGACCTCGGGCGCGTGGCGGGCGAGGAGCGGCAGGTGACGGCGCTCTTCACCGATATCGAGGGCTTTTCCGCGCTCGCCCAGAAGATCGGGCCGCACGACCTCGTCAGGCTGCTCGACATCTACTTCTCCGAGGTGAACGCCCTCGTCGCGCGCCATGGCGGCATGGTGGACAAGGTGGTGGGCGATGCGGTGCATGCGCTCTTCAACGCGCCGGACGATCTCGACCGGCATGTCGACAAGGCGCTCGCCTGCGCCGACGAAATCCGCATCCTGACGGAGGAGATGCGCCGCCGCCCCGCCTTCCTCGACAAGGATTTCGGCCGCACACGCATCGGCGTCGAGACGGGCATGGCGGTGCTGGGGGAAGTGGGGACCGGCGGCAAGCTCGACTATACGGCGCACGGCGATGCGGTGAACCTTGCCGCACGGCTGCAGGATGCCAACAAGTTCCTCGGCACGCAGATCTGCGTCGGCCCGCGCGCTGCAAGCGAGACCGGCCGCACGCTGCGCGCCATCGGCAGCCACGAGATCCGCGGCTTCGGCACGATGGCGCTTTTCACACTGGATTAACGGATGCCGACGCTCGCATAGGCTTCGCGGATGCGGGCCTTGCCCCATTGCGTGACCGCGCCGGGCGCCTCACCCGGCGCCTTGATCTCGACGCCCTCGCCGCGGCCGACCGCCTTCATCACGCCGCCGCCCGTCACCTCGACGCGGCCGTGCTCGACGAAGACGGCGAAGACCCCGCGATTGGGGCCGGCGAAGAATTTCGTGCCGCGCACGCCGATCATGCCGAAGGCGGTGCGCATGGTGAGGTCGATCTTGCCGAGGCCCTCCGGCCGGTCGAAGACCATCTGCCCGGTGCCGAGCTCGATGGTGCCGCCCTGCCCGGCGATGAAGGTATCGATCAGGAGTTCCGTCTCGCTGCCGAGCAGCAGGCTGGTGTCCTCGCCGAGGGCGAGTTCCGCGAAGCTCTCCTTGCCGGTCGAGACGAAATCGCGGTCCATCAGGCTCGAACCGGCCTTCAGGCCCTCCAGACGGTTCGCCTGCCGGCGGCTGACATTGCCGGTGATCTCGACGGCCTTGCCGATGACCGCATTGGCCTGCGTGGCGCGGATGCCGATGCCCGTCAGCGCCAGCGCGCCGCCGGCGATGAAGAGCCTTCGGCCGACAAGGATGGGGCTAAGGGCATTGAGCGTTCGCATCTGGTTGCCTTTCGCGGACGGGAGGGAGCGGATTGGACCTCATGGAGGCCGGCGCGTCAATCGCACGCCGCCCTCCCGGACACTCTTATGCGCCCTCGCGCCCGCCGCCTCTGTTCCCGGGGAAACAGGCTGCCCGGAGGCCTAGCGGATTTCGCCGGCCTGCGGGCCCCAGGTGTCCGTCATGGCGAAACCTTCCGCCAGCGGATCGGTCGGATCGAGCGCGATCTGGTGCAGGCCGAAGGTCCAGCCGCGGCCGGTGATGGTGGGGATGATGGCCTTGCGGCCGGCAACCTCGGTCTCGGCCTGCAATCCGACTTCGAACTCGGAACCGATGATCGAGCGCGAGCGGAACGTGTCGCCGACCTTTGCAAGGCCGCGGGCATGGAGCGTCGCGAGGTTGGCGGAGTTGCCGGTGCCGCAGGGCGAGCGGTCGACTCGGCCCGGCCACATGGTCGTGGCGGTGCGCACGAGGCCGTCCGGGTCCCGGTCGCGGAACATGACATAGGCGACGCCGTTGATCTCGGGGATTTCCGGATGCACGATCTTCATCGACTTGTTGATGAGGTCCTTCAGCGCCATGCCGGCATCGACGAGCGCGCGGGCATTGGCCTTCTCGATCTTCGTGCCGATCTGGTCGACATCGACCAGCGCATAGAAGATGCCGCCATAGGAAATGTCAAAGCGCACGCGGCCCCAGTGCGGCGTGTCGATCTCGACGTCCAGTTCCTGGACGAAGGACGGCACCATGGTGAGCTTGACCTTCTCGCAGCGCCCGTCGCGGCAGGTCGCCGTCGCCTTGACGAGGCCGGCGGCCGTGTCGAGCACGACGACGGTTTCCGGTTCCTTCATCTCGACGATGCCCGATTCGAGCAGCGCCGTGGTGACGCAGATCGAGTTGGAGCCAGAGGAGGCATGCGCCTGATCGGCCTGAAGGATGATGAAGCCGGCATCGGCCTCGGGACGCTTGGCCGGCACCAGAAGATTGACCGAGCCCGTCGCGGCCGCACGCGGCTCGAGGCACAGGAAGCGGCGCAGGCTGTCGTCGACCGTGTTGATATAGTTGAGCTGCTCGGCGATCGAATTGCCGGGGATCTTCGGCACGCCGCCGATGGCCACCTTGCCGATCTCGCCCTCGCAATGAACGTCCAGCAACTGGATCGTGCGCTTCCATCTCATGTCGATATGCTCCGTTCTCGCCGGCCGCCCGGCTGCTTTCTCTCTGATATATCAGATCGGTCCGCGTTCCAACAGCTTTTCATGCGACAGGTTCGCGCGCTACGAAGATGGGATAACGACCGTCCCGCCAGGAAATCCTCATGACCAAGCTCATCGTCTTCACCGACCTGCATATGGTGCCCGAGGGCGCGACCATCATCGGCCTCGATCCCTACCAGCGGCTCCTGGCCGGCATCGAGCATGTCAACCGCTACCATCCCGATGCCGACCGCGTGATCATCACCGGCGACCTCACGCACCGCGCCGACACGCTCTCCTACGAGCGGCTGCACGGCCTTCTCGCGCGGATCGTGCCGCCCGTCGCCATCACCATCGGCAACCACGACTATCGCGACCGTTTCCTCGATACCTTCACCCATGTCCGGCCGGACGAGAACGGCTTCGTGCAGCAGTCCATCGATTTTTCCGACTGCCGGGTCGTGTTGCTCGACACGCTCTTTGCGCCGCCCTACGACTATCCGATGAGCCATGCCGGCTATCTGTGCGAAAGGCGCCTCGCCTGGCTCGACCGGGCGCTTGCCGGCGCGGACGGCCGTCCCGTCCTGCTCTTCATGCATCACCCGCCGCACAAGACCGGCTTTACCGGCATGGACGCCATCCGGCTTGGCAACGAGGACGCCTTCTACGATCTGGTGCTCCGCCACGGCAATGTCCGGCATATCTTCGCGGGCCATGTCCACCGCACGATCGGCGGCTCGCATCGCGGCATTCCCTTCTCGATCTTCAAGAGCCCGGTGCACCAGCAGCCGATGCCCTTCGACATGCCGAACGCTTCGCTGTCGGTCGACGAGCCCGGCGCCTACGGCATCGTCGTGGTGACCGAGGAGGGCCTGCAGGTGCACAACGAGGACTATGAAATCGCGCGGCGCGATCCGGAAATCGCCTGAGGCCGCCGGTTAACGCGCGTTATACATCGTGATGCCCCGGCCGCCTTCCGCCGGAACCGGTTCGGCCAAGCGGCGTTGTCTCCGCCGAAGGGTACGAAACCCGATTTCGAAGGAGAAGAATATGCGCAAGATTCTCATGGCCGGTGCCGCACTGGCACTTCTCGGCGCCACCGCCGCCCATGCGGACGACCGCGACAGGGAGGTTCTCGGCGGCGCTGCGGGTGGGGCCGCGGGGGCTGCGGCGGGCGCCGTGGTCGGCGGCCCCATCGGCGCCGTCGTCGGCGGCGTTGCGGGCTTCGCCATCGGCGCCGATGCCGCCGTTCCGGACGACGCCCGGGTCTATGTCATGGAGAACCCGACGCCGCCCGTCGTCCTCGAAGGTCCGGTGACGGCCGACACGCGCTTCGACGACAGCGTGATGTTGACGCCGATTCCCGAGCATCCCGACCTTGCCTATGTCTATGTCGACAACCGCCCGGTCATCGTGCGCGCCGACAGCCGCCGCGTGATCTACGCGGCGGACGTCCAGGCCACCGGCAGCATCTCGTCCGACATTCCCGAGGCGACGATCACCTATGTCGAGCGGCACCCCGTCGAGCCCGTCGTGCTGGAAGGGCCGGTCGAGGCCGGCATGGTGGTCCCCGACACGGTCGAGATCGTCGACGTGCCGGAAAACCCGAATTTCGGCTATATCTATGTCGACCAGCGGCCGGTCCTGGTGGACCGTGGCTCGCGCCAGGTGATCTGGGTGCGCTAAAAGCATCCGGCGAAGGACAGAGGCGGCCCCTGCGGGCCGCCTTTTACTGTCCGACGGCCGTGGCCGTCGTATCCTCGACGGAATTGCCGAGGCGGCGCCACTGGTCGTCGTAATTCCTGCGCGTCACCGGATCGAAGACGGCGATGGGCGTCGACACCACGATGCTCGCCGCGCTGCCCACCGTCTGGGCCGTGCCGAGCGCGACGGCGCCGAGCCGCTCGCCGAGGCCGACCTCCGAATCCGTGACGGATTGCCCGTCGATCAGGCGGTTGCCGATGAGGCGCACGACCTCGGGGCTCTCGGCGAACTTGCCGTGATTGAGCCGGTCGCCGGATTTCAGCGCCGTGAGGTCGATCACCGTGATGCCCTGCTTTTCCAGCATGGAGCGGTAGGGCCCGGCGGCGGGATTGATCTGGCCGAGGCGGTCCACATTGCCCGAGATGCGGCGGGAAAGCGTCAGCGCGCGGTCGTCGCGCGAGACGAAGAGCGTGAACTGGGGCCTGTCCGGCCCGATGGCGCGAAGCTGCTGACCGAAGACGTCGACGTCGAGGTCGGGCGAAGCGAGGATGACCTGCTGGATCTTCTTCGGCACGCGCCCGTCGCGGATAGCCATCTGGCGCAGCGTCTCGACGGCGAGCCATGTGCCCATGGAATGGGCCATGATGGTGATCTCGCTGACCTCGGGCGTATCGACCGCCGCCCGCAGCAGTTCCTCCAGCGCGTCGCGCGAATAATTGGTGCTTTCCTTGTCGTAGGAATAATCGAAGATGCTGGCGCGCGAGGGCCATGTGAAGATCACCGGGGCGGCATCCGTCTTCGAATCGTGCACGATCTGCGCAAAGCGGTAGACGGCATCCTCGTAGCGGTTGTTGAAGCCGTGCACGAAGACGAGCACGCGGCGGCTCTTCGGCAGGTTATGATCGAGCCAGACGCGGCCGGCTTTGGCGCTTTCGACGGGCTTCACGCTGACGGTCGAGAAATCCTTCATCGGATCGGCCGGCAGCTTCTTTGGCCATTGCACCTGGCCGATCTTGCGATTGGCGTCGGGCGGGATGGAGATGGCGATGTCGCGCAATTCCAGCTGGGAGCCGCGCTCGCCGGAGAAGAGGACGCCCGGCTGGCTCGACGGCGCGCGGGTGGTGGCGACCAGCAGGTCGACCTTGGAAGCGCCCGGCGGCGTCTCGCCGCTCGGCACCAGCACGCCCTCCGGCCGGCCGGCGCAGCCCGCCAGCACCAGCAGCCCGGCGAAGATCACGCGACGCAATATGCGCGGCATAACGCGGCTCGTCATGTCCCGCTTCCTTCCGCTTTCCTGTTTTAGCCGGCGCCGTGCACGCACCGTCCGCTCCTGCTTAGCCGAGCGGCGGGCGGTTTTGAAGGGAAGCCGGGCGCTCGAAGACGGACGCGCCGAACGAGAGGCCGCCCGGCGTGGCAGATCGGCCACGGCAGAACGCTCCATCGAAGACGGAACCGGCAATCATGAAGCGGGAAAGAAATGGCGCACCCGAAGAGATTCGAACTCCTGACCCCCAGATTCGTAGTCTGGTGCTCTATCCAGCTGAGCTACGGGTGCGCTGGCAGTGGCGGGTCGTTGTGCCCGGCTGCGAGGCGGTTCTCTAAAGGGTGCTTGGGCTTATTGCAAGCGCCTTTCGGAGAAAAAATGCACTTTTTTCATCGTGCCGTCCCATCCCGGCGCAAAGCGCCCGGGAAATCAGGCGCGGTGGCGGAAGGCGTCGAGCGGCACGGGGCGGTCCGGCAGCTCGATGCGGAAGAGCGTTCCGGGCGTCGCCTTCTCGACCAGCGCGATCGTGCCGCCATGGGCGAGCACCAGCTCGCGCGCGATGGCAAGGCCGAGGCCGGTGCCGCCGGAGCGCACGGAGCCGCGGAACGCGGCGAAGAGGTTTTCCCGCGCCTTGGCCGGCATGCCGGGGCCGTTATCGTCTATGGAGATGGAAACGACGCTGCCGGTGCGAAGGCCCGTCACCAGGACCGCACGCTCGCGCAGGGAGGCGTCCTGCAGCAGCGCCTCGACGGCGTTACGGCAGAGATTGTGGATGACGCGGAAGAGCTGCTCGCCGTCGGCATCGACCTCGAGGCCCGGCTCGATCTGCACCACGAAATCGATGTCGCCGCGCGCATCGAGCGCCAGCACTTCGGAGACCTCCTGCACCAGCGGGCGCAGCGCCACGAAGCGGCGGCGCGGCTCCGGCTCGCGCATGCGGCCGTAGGAAAGCACCTCATTTGTATAGCCCACCGCCCGGTCGATGCTGCGCAGCAGCTTCGGCGCCACGCGCTTGACCACCGGATCGTCGACATCCGACAGGCGGTCGGACATGAGCTGGGCGGAGGAGAGGATGTTGCGCATGTCATGGTTGATCTTCGACACGGCGAGGCCGAGATCGGCGAGATTCTTCTGCTCCTTCAGCGTGCGCTGGAGCGTCTGCTGCATGGCGGCGAGATGGATGCCGGCCACGGCGATCTCGTCGCGGCCGCCGGACGGCTCCAGCACGCGGGCCGGATTGGACGGATCGGTGGCGAATTCGCGGATATTGGCCGTCATGCGGCGCATGGGGCGGATCAGCAGGCGGTTGAGCGCGAAGAAGATCGGGCTTGCCGTGGCGAGCGACATGAGCATCGAGAAGATGAAGACGTTGCGCGCATAGTGCAGCATGGCGCGGCGCAAGGCGCCCTCGTCGAGCAGGAGCTCGATGCGCGTCGACGTCTCGCCCACCGGGCCGTAGACGCGGATGACGCGATCACCGCCGAAGAGCAGCGTGTCGAAGGCATCGTAGACCGAGCCGAGCGTCGAGACGTCGGAAAGGTCGTACTGGGCGTCGACGCTCGGCGGCATGTCGACGGCGGCGACCATGCGGGAAGCGTCCTGCTTCTTCAGCACGATCGCCTTGGTGCCCGTCGCCAGCAGCGTCTCCTCCTGCACCGGGCGCGGCAGTTCCTGGTCCGGCAGGCCCTCGATAACGACGGCGGCGGCGGCGGCCGTGTTCAGCCGGTCGCGCAGCCACATCAGCCGCATATTGGCGACCGAGGGCACGAAGATCAGCACTTCGGCGATGAGGACGAAGACGGCGGTGACCAGCAGGAGCTTTCCCGACAGGCCGGACAGGAACCCGACCGCCGGAACCGGCGTCTCGGTCAAGGACGGCGTCCCGTCTCTCTCCACCATGTCTCCCACTCCCGGACATGCCGCAAGGCAGCGCTCGATGCCGCGACCGACAATCGACGACACCGTCGGCCACAGCCGACAGCCCATGATAGAGAATTACGGCATTTTTTCCAACGCTGCCGCAGGAAAGACAAAGGCGCGGCGATCCTGCGACCGCCGCGCCTCATTCACTGAACCCGATGGGAGTCAGAATTCTTCCCAGCTCTCCGTGGCCGCGGCGGCCGCTGCACGGTTGCCGCCGAAGGCACGGGCGACGCTGCCCATCATGCGGCGGGCAGGCGATTCGACCGGGCGCGCATCGGCGCGAACCGGAGCGGGCGACGCCTGGAAGGCGCCATCGCCGGTGCGGAAGCGGGCGACGAGGCCGGCAAGGCTGTCGGCCTCGCCCTTGAGCTTGTGCGTGGCGGCCGAGGTCTCCTCGACCATGGCGGCATTGTGCTGGGTGACCTGGTCCATCTGGTTGATGGCGGTGCTGACCTCCTGCAGGCCGGTCGCCTGCTCGCGGGCGGCCGTGGCGATCGAATGGATGCGGTCGTTGATGGTGACGACGCGGCTTTCGATGTCGGAAAGGGCCGTGCCGGTCTCCTGCACGTAACGCACGCCGACGGAGACCTCGTCGCCCGACTTGGTGATGAGGCCCTTGATGTCCTTGGCGGCGCTGGCGGCGCGCTGGGCAAGCTCGCGCACTTCCTGCGCGACGACGGCAAAGCCCTTGCCGGCCTCGCCCGCGCGGGCGGCCTCGACGCCGGCATTGAGCGCGAGAAGATTGGTCTGGAAGGCGATCTCGTCGATCACCGAGATGATCTGGCTGATCTCGCTCGACGCCTGCTCGATGCGGCCCATGGCGTCGATGGCGTTGCGCACGATGGCGCCGGACTGCTTGGCGCTCTGCGTCGCCTCGCCGACCATGACGCTCGCCTCGTTGGCGCGCTCGGTCGAGTTCTTGACGGCGGCGGTGATCTCCTCCAGCGCGGCCGAGGTTTCCTCCAGCGCGGCAGCCTGCTGCTCGGTGCGCTTGGAAAGATCGTCGGAGGCGGTGCGCAGCTCGCCGGAATTGGCATTGATCGCGTCGGTGGAAGCGCGCACCTCGCGCATGGTGCTCTGGAGCGTGGCCAGCGTCGTGTTGACGTTCTGCTGCAGCTCGGCGAAGGCGCCGCGGAAGCTGCCGTCCATGGTCTGCGTCAGGTCGCCTTCGGCCAGCGCGCCGATGACGCGGCGGGTTTCGGCGATGCCCTCCTCCACGCCGGCGACGAGTTCATTGACGCTGCGGGCGAAGCGGTTGAGGTCGTCGTTCTGGTAGTCCTTGGCGATGCGCGAGCTGAAATCGCCGGCGGCGGCGGCATGCACGACGGCGGCGATGGAGGACTGCAGGTCGGCGCTTTTCTCGCGCAGGATCTGTTCCTGGGCGTTGAGGTCGCGCACCCTGATGGCGTTCTGGCGGAAGACGGCGACGGCGCCGGCCATTTCGCCGATCTCGTCCTGGCGCCCGGCATAGGGCACCTCAGTCTCGAGGTCGCCGCCGGCAAGGCGCTTCATCGTCTCGGTGACGTTCTGGATCGGGCGGCTGAGTTCGTTGGTCGCGATATAGAAGGCGGTGCCGCCGCCGATCACGAGACCCGCGCCGACCGTGCCGAGCACCAGCATCAGCATCAGCGTCTCGAAGGCCTCGATATCGCCGCGGATCGCGGTGAGGTTCTGGTTGTCCGTCTCGACGACGGCGTCGATTTCCTTCTGGAAGGCCTTGCGGTTGGCGCGGTTGCCCTCGTTGTTGCCCTGCTCGTTGGCCGCGGCGATGGAGCCTTCCTTGCCGAGGCGCGCGGTCTCGGAGCGGAAGGTGCGGAATTCGGCAGCGCGGGCGACGACGGCGTCGAAGGCGGCCTTCTGCTCGGCCGGCACCAGCGGGCGCCACTCGTTCAGCGTCTTGTCGATACCGTCCAGTTCCCTGGCGATGCCTTCGGCGAACTTCCCGGCGCCTTCGGCATCCTTGGCGGCATAGATGCCGCGGGCTTCCATGACGACGGCGGTAACCTGGCGGTTCAGGTGCTCGCCGAGGAAGGCACGGTCGGCGGCATTCTCATACTGGCGAAGCTTGTCGCTGTATTCGGAGACGACATGGACGGCGATGCCGCCGATGAGGACCGAAATGAGGCCCATCACCCCCACGATGAGATAGATCTTGCCGCGTATCTTCACGTCACACTCCCAATGGCACGGATAGCAGATCGGCAAGCGGAAGGGTCCAGCTTACCTTTGGCAGGGACGGTAAAGGCTAAAGGTTAATTAGATTTTGATGCAAACCCTACAAACAACGGGCGAGTGAATACTTGCTAATATTGATTCAGGCCTTGCCGCTGGAGGATTTCAACCCTGAATTCCTTCACGCCGCGTGAGGAGAAGCTGGCGGCGCGCAAGAAAAATCACAACCCTTGAGGGCAACGTCATTAACGACTGTGACCGGTGCATGGCATGAATTCGCTGCAATTGACTTTCGACCGGCTTTGCCCTTATAAGCCGCGCACGTCCGGAAAGCTCGGCTTCCCGCGAGGGCGATCCTGCGCCGGACTTTCACGCTACTTGCGTAACGCAAACCCAAGAAGGGCCGCACCCCGCGGTATTAAATAAATGTCGAAGCGTACCTACCAACCCTCCAAGCTTGTCCGCAAGCGTCGTCACGGCTTCCGCGCCCGCATGGCTACGAAGGGCGGCCGCAAGGTCCTGTCCGCACGTCGCGCCCGCGGCCGCGCACGTCTCTCGGCCTAAGGCCGTGCCTGCCCGAACAGAGGCGACGGGCAATGACGAAAACCGATGAAAAATCTGCTGTCGGACGGCTGAAAAGCCGTCCGCAGTTTCTTTTTGTGCGCGAGGGCGAGAGGCGCAAGGGTCCCCTGTTCCTTCTCGAAGTGCGTGACCGGCAGATGCCGGACGAACCGCCCCGCGTCGGCTTCACCGTTACCAAGAAGCACGGCAACGCCGTGGAACGCAATCGCATGCGCCGCCGCCTGAAAGAGGCCGTGCGGCTATCGGCCGGGTTTGCAATGGAGCCCGGACACGACTATGTGGTTGTCGCCAGACGGGACGTGCTCGGCGCGCCCTTCGAAACCCTGCAGGCCGGTCTGAAGGACCGGATCACCACGCGGCAGAAGAAACACAAGCAGCAGCACCCTGCTGCGCCCGGGAAAGAGTGATGGAAAAAAACCGCAATTACTTCGTGGCGATCGCGCTGTCCGTGCTGATCCTCGTCGCGTGGCAGTTCCTCTATGTGAACCCCAAGCTCGAGAAGGATCGCGCCGCGCTGGAAGCCCAGCAGGCCGCCCAGACGACGCAGCAGACGACGACCACCGCCGCAGGCGGCGCCGCGCCCGCGGCCACCGGGACGAACGGCACGCTGCCGGGCGCCGCGGCCGGGGCGACCACGACGGAAACGCGTGAACAGGCTCTTGCCAGGTCCGCCCGCGTCGAGATCGACACGCCCGCGCTTGCCGGCTCCATCAACCTGACGGGCGCACGCTTCGACGACCTGAAGCTCAAGGAATTCCACGAGACCGTCGACAAGACGAGCCCGATCATCACGCTTCTCAGCCCCGCCGAGACCGAGCACGGCTACTTCGCCGAAATCGGCTATGTCGGCAGCGAGGCGACCGGTCAGATGCCCGGCCCGCAGACCGTCTGGACGCAGGACGGCGCCGGCAAGCTGACGCAGACGACCCCGGTCAAGCTCTCCTACACCAACGACAAGGGCATCACCTTCACCCGCACGATCTCGGTCGACGAACATTACATGTTCACCGTCACCGACAGCATCGAGAACCGCACGGAAGCGCCGATCGCCCTTTCGGCCTATGGCCGCACGACGCGCTTCTTCAAGCCGACGACGCCGTCGGTCTACGTGCTGCACGAGGGTTTCATCGGCGTTCTCGGCGACCTCGGCCTGCATGAAGTCAAGTACAAGGACGCCGAGAAGGACACCACCGTCGCGCCCGGCAAGGCGACGGGCGGCTGGCTCGGCATCACCGACAAGTACTGGGCGACCGCGCTCGTGCCGCCGCAGGCGACCCCCTACGAGACGCGCTTCTCCTATTTCCAGGACGGCCGTCCGCGCTACCAGGCCGACTATCGCCAGGATGACGTGACCATCGCGCCCGGCCAGACGATCGAGGTCAAGAACCTCTTCTTCGGCGGCGCCAAGGAAGTGCCGATCATCGACCAGTACAAGACGTCCTACTCGATCCCGCGCTTCGACCTGATGATCGACTGGGGCTGGTTCTGGTTCTTCACCAAGCCGATGTTCCAGCTGATGGACTTCTTCTACCGCTACTTCGGCAATTTCGGCATCGCGATCCTCATCACGACCATCGTCGTCAAGGGCCTCTTCTTCCCGCTCGCCAGCAAGCAGTACGCTTCCATGGCCAACATGAAGAAGATGCAGCCGAAGATGGAGGAGCTGAAGGCCAAGCACGGCGACGACCGCATGGCGCTGCAGCAGGCGATGATGCAGCTCTACAAGGAGGAGAAGATCAATCCGCTGGCGGGCTGCTGGCCGATCCTCCTGCAGATCCCGGTGTTCTTCGCGCTCTACAAGGTGATCTACGTCACCATCGAGATGCGCCATGCGCCGTTCTTCGGCTGGATCCGCGACCTTTCGGCGCCCGATCCCACGTCGCTGTTCAACCTGTTCGGCCTGCTGCCCTACGACGTGCCGCATGTGCTGCTGATCGGCGTCTGGCCGATCATCATGGGCATCACCATGTTCCTGCAGATGCGCATGAACCCGACGCCGCCGGACCCGACCCAGGCGATGATCTTCACCTGGATGCCGCTGGTCTTCACCTTCATGCTGGCATCCTTCCCGGCTGGCCTCGTGATCTACTGGGCCTGGAACAACACGCTGTCCATCGTGCAGCAGGCGATCATCATGAAGCGCCACGGCGTCAAGATCGAGCTCTTCGACAATCTGAAGGGCCTGTTCGGGAAGAAGACGAAACCATCCTGACGGTCCCGTCGGACGAGATGCGAAACCCCGGCCATCGGCCGGGGTTTTCTTTTGCCGGGCGCCCGGCAGCGGGCGCGCGCTTGACTTTCGCGGCCAAAACCGGGAAGCCGGGAGCCTGACAAGGAAGGCTGGAAGCAATGACAGAGACGAGCGCAACGGGCGACAAGCCGCTGTTCGGCAGGCCGTGGATCTTCATACGCGGCGTGCCGGCGATGAAATTCCTGCCGCCCGAGGGCCCGCCGGAGATCGCCTTCGCGGGCCGCTCGAATGTCGGCAAGTCGTCGCTGATCAATGCGCTGGTCGGCCACAAGGGCCTTGCCCGCACCTCCAACACGCCCGGCCGCACGCAGGAACTCAACTATTTCGTCCCCGATGGTTTTTCCGGCGCCGAGGACGACCTGCCGCCGATGGCGCTCGTCGACATGCCGGGCTACGGCTATGCGCAAGCGCCGAAGGAACAGGTCGACGCCTGGACGAAGCTCGTCTTCGACTATCTGCGCGGCCGCTCGACGCTGAAGCGCGTCTATGTGCTGATCGACAGCCGCCACGGCATAAAGAAGAACGACGACGAGGTCTTCTCGCTGCTCGACAAGGCGGCGGTCTCCTACCAGGTCGTGCTGACGAAGACCGACAAGATCAAGGATGCCGGCGTGCCGCGCCTTATCGAGGAGACGCTACAGAAGATCTCCAAGCATCCGGCCGCCTATCCGGAGGTGCTCGCCACCTCGTCGGAAAAGGGCCGCGGGCTCGACGACCTGCGGGCCGCGATCCTCAGCGCCATCGATCGATAATCGGAACCGTCAGTCGAAGCGGGCCGCGCCGGTCGCCAGCACCGGGCCGGTGCGCCTGCCCGTCGGCGAGCCGCCGAAGGGCTCGAGGCTGACGGAGATCGCCGCGCCTTCGACCATGCGGCTGCGCATGTCGCGCGGCACCGCCAGCCGGCCCTCGCCGGTCTGCGGCAGGACGCCGAGCGCGACGGGCGCCTTGCCCGCCTCGGTCAGCCAGAGCTCCAGCGACTTTTCCTTTTCGGCACCGGCGGCGACGGGCGTCACGGCGAGCGTGCCGCTGGCATCGTCATAGCGGGCGACCAGCCCCATCGCGGCATTTTCGCCGGTCATGTCCGCAACCAGCCGGCCGCCGCCTGCGGGACGCGGCGCGACAAGCGCGCCGAGGAGAAGAGCAAGGCCGGCTGCGACGGTGAAGAAGGCGAGCGCCAGAGCACGCCAGAGCGCCAGCGAATGCCAGCAGCCGCCCGAGACCCGGCCGGAAAATACCGCGTCGCATGGGGTGCTCAGGATATGCTGCTCAACGGGGGCACGAGCGCCGGCGGAAAGGTGCAGCGGCTCGTAGCCGTCGCCGAAGGTGGCGAGGTTCTCCTCCCAGCGGCTCACCATCGCGGCGAACTGGCGGTCGCGCATCAGCCGCGCCTCGACCTTGCGGCGGTCTTCGGCGGAGAGGACCCCGAGCACGTACTCGCCCGCGATCACCTGGTCGCAGCACGGTTCTCTCATCTCTCGGTCGGACGCCGCCATCGGCTCATCCACTCTCTCGGTTCCAGGACTGACGCGAGGACTCGGCCTCTCCTCCACATATAGGAACGCCGATGCGCCTTTGCCTATAGGCCGGCGCGGAAGCCGCATCATATTCCCCATCGGCTTTTTGCGCCACCGGCCATGGGGATCATTCCATCGTCACGAAACATGCGTTAAACAGGCCCCCACCCATTCCCAAGAGGCCGCCATGTCCCTATCCGAAAGCGAAAACCAAGCCCGCCTTCTCACCGAAGCCCTGCCCTACATGCAGCGCTACGAGAACAAGACCATCGTGGTCAAATACGGCGGCCACGCCATGGGCAATGCCGAGCTCGGCAAGGCTTTCGCCAGCGACATCGCGCTTCTCAAGCAGTCCGGCGTCAACCCCATCGTCGTGCACGGCGGCGGCCCGCAGATCGGCGCGATGCTGACCAAGATGGGCATCGAATCGAAGTTCGAGGGGGGCCTGCGCGTCACCGACCAGAAGACGGTCGAGATCGTCGAGATGGTGCTGGCGGGCTCGATCAACAAGGAGATCGTCGCGCTCATCAACCAGACGGGCGAATGGGCGATCGGCCTGTGCGGCAAGGACGGCAACATGGTCTTCGCCGAGAAGGCCAAGAAGACCGTCATCGACCCCGACAGCAATATCGAGCGCATCCTCGACCTCGGCTTCGTCGGCGAGGTGGTGGAGGTCGACCGCACGCTGATCGACCTGCTCGCCAAATCCGAGATGATCCCGGTCATCGCCCCGGTCGCGCCGGGCCGCGACGGCCATACCTACAACATCAACGCCGACACTTTCGCCGGCGCCATCGCCGGCGCGCTGAACGCGACGCGCCTGCTCTTCCTGACGGACGTTCCGGGCGTGCTCGACCGCAACGGCCAGCTCATCAAGGAGCTTTCCGTCGCCGAGGCCCGCGCGCTGATCAAGGACGGCACGATCTCCGGCGGCATGATCCCGAAGGTCGAGACCTGCATCGACGCCATCAAGGCGGGCGTTCAGGGCGTCGTCATCCTCAACGGCAAGACCGCCCATTCGGTATTGCTGGAGCTCTTCACGGAGCACGGTGCGGGCACGCTGCTGGTGCCCTGAGCGCTACAGGAAGAGAAGGCCCAGGATGCCGCAGACGATCAGCAGGCATCCGGCCGCCTCCGTGCGGTTCACCCGCTCGTGGAACAGGAACCACGACGCCATGAAGGTGAAGACCAGCTCGATCTGGCCGAGCGCGCGCACATAGGCGACCTGCTGGAGGCTCATCGCCGTGAACCAGCAGGCCGAGCCGAGTACGCCGGCAATGCCGACCAGCGAGGACGAGCGCCAGCTCTTCAGCACGTCGACGATCTCCCGCTTGTCCTTCCAGCCCATCCAGACCAGCATGAAGGCCGTCTGGAACGTGGTGACGCAGGCGAGCGTCACGGCGGCGTCCATGATCGGCCCCGGCCCCTGAAGCGACAGCGAGGCGCTGCGATAGGCGACCGCCGAGATGCCGAAGACCGCGCCCGAGGCGATGCCGATCAGCGCGGTGCGGCTTGTCAGCGCCGCGAGGATATTGCGCCAGGAGAGCGGCGCGCGCGCGAGCGAGATCAGCATCACCCCGACGACGCCGACGATGATGGCGACGACCGCGCCGAAGGTGATGCGCTCGCCGAGCAGGACGAAGCCGAAGATCGCCGCCTGCACCGGCTCCGTCTTGGAATAGGCCGTGCCGACGGCGAAGTTGCGCAGCGAGAACAGGTAGACGAGCAGGATGGTCGCGAAGATCTGCGCCAGACCGCCGATCACCGCCCAGAAGGCGAAGGTCCAGTTGAGCGCCGGAAACGGCAGGCCGACCGCAAGGCGCAGCACCAGCACGTAGAGGATCGCCAGCGGAAAGCCGTAGCCGAAGCGCACGAAGCTTGCCCCGCGCGTTCCGAGCGAGCCCTGAAGATGCTTCTGCAGGGCCGAGCGCAGGTTCTGCAGGAAGGCGGCGGCGATGGTGATGGGGACCCAGAGTTCCATGCCAGCCCGCTAGCATGGGGCTTGCTGCAAATCCATCGTCCGCGCGGGCCATCGCGGAAAATTCCGTTTCCCTTGCCCCGGACCCGTGCCATAAGACGGCCCATGACCGATCTTCCGAACAAAGCCGACTTTTCCCATGTGCGTGACTGGGTCTTCGACCTCGACAACACGCTCTATCCCCATCATGTCGATCTCTTCGCCCAGATCGACAAGAACATGACGGCTTACGTCTCGGCCCTGCTCGGCCTGTCGCGCGAGGACGCGCGGGCGCTGCAGAAGCAGTATTACTTCGACCACGGCACCACGCTGAAGGGGCTGATGATCCACCATCGCATCGACCCGGCCGATTTCCTCGAAAAGGCGCATGCGATCGATTACGACGTGCTGTCGCCCGACCTTCCGCTCGGCGAGGCGATCCAGGCGCTGCCCGGCCGCAAGTTCATCTTCACCAATGGCAGCGTCAAGCATGCCGAGATGGCGGCGAAGGCGCTCGGCATCTTCCATCATTTCGACGACGTCTTCGATATCGTCGCGGCGGAATATGTGCCGAAGCCGGCCGGCGAGACCTATGACAAGTTCATGGCTCTGCACCGGGTCGATACCGCCCATGCGGCGATGTTCGAGGACCTGCCGCGCAACCTCGTCGTGCCGAAGGCGCTCGGCATGAAGACCGTGCTGCTCACCCCGCGCGACATCGACCACGAGTTCACCGACGCCTGGGAAAAGCGTACGGATGAGGACAAGCATATCGACTATGCGACGTCGAACCTGACGGCCTTCCTCAACGCGCTGCTCTAGCGCCTGCCTCACTTGTGATACGGAAAGATCCCTTCCGATCATAAGGTTCAATTACCAATTTGTAACTGGCGCCGGCCGGCGTTCCCCCTATCCTGCCCCTCAGGGACGATGGATGAAAGGAACGACCATGGCTAAAAAGGAACTTCTTCTCGGCGCCGTAGCTGCCAGCCTCATTTTCTCGGGCGCAGCCGCCCCTGCTTTCGCCGCCAAGGACAAGCACAGGCACGGCCACCGCCACGGTGCGATGATCGAGCGCCTCGACACCGACAAGGACGGCAAGGTCTCGCTCGCCGAGTTCAAGGCGAACGCCTCCGTCGCCTTCAAGGCCTTCGACGCCGACGGCAACGGCCAGGTGACAAAGGACGAGATCAAGGCACGCCGCGAGGCCTTCAAGGAGGCCCGCAAGGCCGTTCATGACGCTGCGAAGGCGGACAGGGCGAAGGCCCGCGAGGCGCTACGCGCCGGCGGCCCCTACATGCTGCCGGGCGCCGGCCGGATGTTCGAAAAGGCCGACACCGACAAGAACGGCACGCTCTCCGAGGCCGAAGTGCTCGCCGTGGCGGAAAAGGCCTTCGAGCGCCGCGACACGAACAAGGACGGCGCCATCGACACGGCGGATGCCCGGCCCGGCAAGAAGGGCAAGGGCCATCATGGCAAGGATGGCGGAAAGCGCGCCGAGCGCATGCTGGAGCGGCTCGATACCGACAAGGACGGCAAGATCTCGCAGGCTGAAATGCTGGCGCGCGCCACGCAGACCTTCCAGCGCCTCGACACCGACGGCAACGGCGAGGTCACCAAGGCCGAGGTCGACGCGAAGCGCGAGGCCTTCCGCGAGGCTCGCAAGGCTTTCCGCGCAGTGAAGGCAAAGGACGGCGAGGCGAAGGACGCCGCCCGCAAGGCGCTGCGCGAAGCCCGGATCAACCGCGGGGGCATGCGCATGTTCGAGCGCGCCGACGCCGACAAGAACGGCACCCTGACCAAGGCCGAAATGGAAACCGCCGCCATCGCCATGTTCAAGAAGCGCGACCGCAACGGCGACGGCTTCATCACCCCCGACGAAATGGGCAAGCGCGGCGACAAGTAAGCATTGCCGGCAGCACGTCCGACTGAAACGCCCCGGTTCTGCCGGGGCGTCTTTTCATGAAGCAGGCGCAGCCCGTCAGCCGTGGGCCGTTGCGGGCTCGGCTTCCAGGTTTTCGTAGAACTTCACGATAATGTCCCAGGCCTCGTCCGCCGTCTCGACGAACTGCATCAGCTCGACGTCGCCCGGCGCAATGGTGCCGAAGGCGGCGAGCGCGTCGAAATCGATGATCTTGTGCCAGAATTCCCTGCCGAAGAGGATCAGCGGCACCAGCGCCATGCGGCCGGTCTGCATCAGCGTCACCGTCTCGAAGAGTTCATCCAGCGTGCCGAAGCCGCCCGGGAAGACCGTGACGGCCTTGGCGCGCAGCAGGAAGTGCATCTTGCGGACGGCGAAATAGTGGAAGTTGAAGCTGAGCTCCGGCGTGACATAGGGGTTGGGCGCCTGCTCGTGCGGCAGCACGATGTTGAGGCCGATCGACGGGGCGCCGACATCGGTCGCCCCGCGGTTGCCCGCCTCCATCACGCCCGGCCCGCCGCCGGTGACGACGACATATTCCTTGAAGCCGAGCTCGGCCGACTTCTGCGAGCACATGCGGGCGAACTTGCGCGCCTCCTCGTAATAGACCGAGGCCGCCTCGAGGTTCATGCGCTGCGTTTCGTTGCGCGCCGCCCAGGCCTCCTGGCCGGGGGCGGGAATGCGCGCGCCGCCGAACATGACGACGGTCGACTTGATGCCGCGCTCGGCGAGCATCATCTCGACCTTCAAGAGCTCCAGCTGGAGGCGCACCGGGCGCAGTTCCTCGCGGCAGAGGAAGTCGTCGTCGACATAGGCGAGCCGGTAGGCGGGATTTGCCGATTGCGGCGTCTGCGGCACCACGGCGGCGCGGTGCTTGTCCTGCGCGCTATCGGCCAACGGATCCCACACGCCATCCTTGCGGCGCAGGTTCTTCTTCTTCAGTCTCGCCATGTCACTTTCCTGCTTTCAACTCTCACGGGATTACCCGTTCGCCCGTGCGACAGTATCTGCCGGAAAGGGGCTTCATCTTTCCCGGCACTTGCTCTAGAGCATTTTGCTGATTGATGAAATCGACCTTCCGGCGTCCCGACAATCGAAAATAAGCCTCGAAGTTTAAGGAATTCCGATGAACACGTCCAACCTCGCCGCCCTTTCCCAAACCATCGACCGCGCCTTCGAGGAACGGGACGGCATCAATACCGGCACGCGCGGCGAAGTGCGCGATGCGGTGGAGACCGCGCTCAACCTGCTCGACAACGGCAAGGCACGCGTCGCCGAGCGCGGCGAGGACGGCAACTGGACCGTGAACCAGTGGCTCAAGAAGGCCGTGCTGCTCTCCTTCCGCCTCAACCCGATGGAGATCGTCAAGGGCGGCCCCGGGGAATCCGCCTGGTGGGACAAGGTACCCTCCAAGTTCGACGGCTGGAGCGTCAACGAGTTCGAGAAGGCCGGGTTCCGCGCCGTGCCGAATTGCGTGGTGCGCCGCTCGGCCTATATCGCGCCGAATGCCATCCTGATGCCCTCCTTCGTCAATCTCGGCGCCTATGTCGGCGAGGGCACGATGGTTGATACCTGGGCGACGGTCGGCTCCTGCGCGCAGATTGGCAAGCATGTGCACCTCTCGGGCGGCGTCGGCATCGGCGGCGTGCTGGAGCCCATGCAGGCCGGCCCGACGATCATCGAGGACAATTGCTTCATCGGCGCCCGCTCGGAGGTCGTCGAAGGCTGCATCGTGCGCGAGGGCTCCGTGCTCGGCATGGGCGTCTTCATCGGCAAGTCGACCAAGATCGTCGACCGCGCAACGGGCGAAGTGACCTATGGCGAAGTGCCGCCCTATTCCGTCGTCGTCGCCGGCTCGCTGCCTTCCGACAAAACCATGCCGAACGGCCTTCCGGCCCCCAGCCTCTACTGCGCCGTCATCGTCAAGCGCGTCGACGCCCAGACCCGCTCGAAGACCGGCATCAACGAACTCCTCAGGGACTGATCCATGGCGGCCGGGCAAGAGCGGGGACCGACCCTTGCCTGGCTCTTCTTCGGCTGGTCAGGCCGCCTCAGCCGCGCGCCCTTCGCGCTCGGCTGGGCCTTCTGGCTGATGCTGCTCTCGGCGGCGCTCACCCGCATCGTCGTCGTGCCGAAGGAAGACCCGGCCTTCCTGTTCTGGGCCTTCGCCTTCTTCATCGTCGCCATCGTTTCGACGGTCTCCTCGATCATGCTGACGATCAAGCGGCTGCACGACATGAACCTGCCGCTGCCGCTGATCGTCTGCCTGTTCATTCCCGCCATCTCCTTCTTCGCGCTCTTCGTCTTCCTCGTCTGGCCCGGTACGCCCGGCCCGAACGACTACGGCCGCCTGCCCGACCGGCCAAAGGCGTGAGCGCGCGCATCGGCCGCGCGTGACAGGCCCCGAACGATCGGCTACACCTCGATTCTCTCCCTTTCAGGTGCCGTGACGCATGCCCATGACCTCCGCCGACCCGATCGAAAATCTCGCAACCCTCATCCGCTGCCCTTCCGTGACGCCGGCCGAAGGCGGTGCGCTGACGGCGCTTGCCGCCATGCTGGAGCCGCTCGGCTTCACGGTGGAGCGCATGGTCGCCAGCGAGCCCGGCATGCCCGATATCGAGAACCTCTATGCCCGCATCGGCACCGAGGGCCCGCACCTGATGTTCGCCGGCCATACGGACGTCGTGCCCGTCGGCGATGCGGCCGCCTGGACGCATGACCCGTTCGGCGCGGAGATTTCCGGCGGCGAGATGTTCGGCCGCGGCGCCGTCGACATGAAGGGCGGCATTGCCTGCTTCGTCGCCGCCGTCGCGCGCCACATCGAGAGAAACGGCCCGCCGAAGGGCTCCGTCTCCTTCCTCATCACCGGCGACGAGGAAGGCCCGGCCGTCAACGGCACGATCAAGCTGCTGCAATGGGCGGCCGAGCGGGGCGAGCGATGGGACGCCTGCCTCGTCGGCGAGCCGACCAATCCGGACCAGCTCGGCGACATGATCAAGATCGGCCGGCGCGGTTCCGTCTCCGGCACGCTCACCGTGCGTGGCGTGCAGGGCCACGCCGCCTATCCGCACCTTGCCGACAATGCGGTGCGCGGCGTGATCGCGCTCACCGACGCGCTGATGCACCCGCCCTTCGACGCCGGCACGGAGAATTTCCAGCCGTCGAACCTCGAAGTGACGACCATCGACGTCGGTAACCGCGCCACCAACGTCGTACCGGCCGAGGCGAGCGCCAGCTTCAACATCCGCTTCAACGACGCCTGGACCGCCGAGACGGTGATGGCCGAGATCGTGCGCCGGCTCGACGCCGCCGCGCGGGACGAGAAGCTCCGGCCCGGCCGCGCGCCCGTGCGCTACGACATCAAATGGGCCGAGCGGCCGAGCCATGTCTTCCTGACGCGCAACAACCAGCTCATCGCCTCGCTGTCGGGCGCCGTCGAGGCCGTGACCGGCCGTGCACCGAAGCTCTCGACGACCGGCGGCACCTCCGATGCGCGCTTCATCAAGGACTATTGCCCGGTCGTGGAATTCGGCCTCGTCGGCCAGACCATGCATATGGTGGACGAGCGGGTGGCGGTCGCCGATCTCGAGACGCTGACCGTGATCTACGAGACCTTCATCGCGCGCTGGTTCGGCGATGCCCGGTCTTGACGAGGTCCTCTACTACCTCAACGGCATCTATCTGCTGCTGAAGCAGAAGCAGGAGGGGTTCGGCTGGCTGGACCTGACCTCCCGCGGGCTCGCCCGCTCCTTCTGGGCCTTCGTCTGGTGCCTGCCGGCCTTCGCCGTCATCTGGGCCTCCTGGCGGCTCTACTACCTCGCCGGCATGCCGGCGGGCACGACCGCCGGCCTCGGCTTCCTGAGCAAGGTGCTGCTGATCGAGATCACGGGCTGGCTGCTGCCGCTCGTGCTTCTTCTCGCGCTGGCGCGCCCGCTCGGCTACGGCAAGCATCTTGCGACCGTGGTGACGGCGAGCAACTGGATTTCGGTGCCCTTCGCCTATGCCATGGCGCTGCCTGTCGCGCTGTCGCTCATCCTGCCGCAAAGCGTGCTCCTTGCCGGCCTGCTTCTCTACGCCGTGTTCGGCGCGAGCGTCATGCTGCAGTTCCGCCTTGTCTGGATGTGCGTCGGCAAACAGAACCTCCTGGCGGCGGCGATCACAGCGATCTACGTGCTGCCGCCGATGATCGTCGCGCAGGAATTGCAGCGCGTTCTCGGCACGCTGCCCGGCTAGAGCAATTCCAGCAAAGTGCGCAGCGGTTTTGCGTCCGGAATTGCGTTGAAGCAAATAGTTAGAGCGATTTAGCGATTCCCGGAAAAGCGGAAACGCTCCAGACGGCTCAGTAATCCACGGCCATGAAGTAAAGCCCGTCCGGCGGCGCCACGGGGCCGCAGGCCTTGCGGTCGCGCGCTTCCAGCGCGGCGCGCACGTCCTCCACCGTCCACTTGCCCTCGCCCGCCAGCTTCAGCGTACCGGCGAAGGAGCGGATCTGGTTATGCAGGAAGCTCTGCGCCGAGACGCGCATCTCGATCAGCTCGCCGCTGCGCGTCACCTCCAGCCGGTCGATGGTGCGCACGGGGCTGTTCGCCTGGCACTGGGCGGCGCGGAAAGTGGTGAAGTCATGCTTGCCGACGAGCATCTGTCCCGCCGCATGCATGGCCTCATGATCCAGCTCCTTTGCGACGAACCACGCCCGGTTCGCCTCCAGCGCCAGCGGCGCGCGGCGCGAGACGATGCGGTAGAGATAATGCCGCTTCTTCGCGGAGAAGCGCGCGTCGAAATCGTCCGGTACTTCGGCCGCATCGAGGATCGCGACGCGCTCGCCGGCCATGCCGAGATGCGCGTTGAGGGCGTTCCTCAACGTGTGCTCCTTCCAGTGCCGCGAAAGATCGGCATGGGCGACCTGTCCCATGGCATGGACACCGGAATCCGTGCGGCCCGCGCCGCGGATCGAGACCGTCTCGCCGGTCAGCGACAGGATCGCCGCCTCGATGGCGCCCTGTACGGAATGACCGTTCTCCTGCCGCTGCCAGCCGACATAGGGCATGCCGTCATATTCGATGCGAAGCCGGTAGCGCGGCATCAGCCCAGCACCTCGCCGGCCGAAACCGGCGTGCCGCGCAGGAAGTCCGCCGCGTCCAGCGGCTTGCCGCCGGCCTTCTGCAGACGTACGAGGCGCACCGCGCCCTGCCCGCAGGCAATGGTCAGCCGGTCGTCGACCATCGTCCCGGCGGGCTTCGACACGCCGTCATCGGCCCGCTCGCTCGCCAACACCTTCACACGCTCCGGCTTTCCGCCGATTTGCAGCTCGAACCAGGCACCGGGAAAGGGCGAGAGGCCGCGGATATGGTTGTGCACGTCGCCCGCCGGCTTCGAGAAATCGATACGGGTTTCCGCCTTGTCGATCTTGGCGGCGTAGAGCACGCCCTCCTCGGCCTGCGGCGTCAGCGGCAGGTCGCCCGCCTCCAGCTTGCCCATGGCCTCGGCCATCAGCGCGCCGCCCGCCTGCATCAAGGCATCGTGCAGCGCGCCGGCCGTCATGTTTTCGCCTATGGCAACGCGGCGGATGAGCGCGACGGGGCCGGTATCGAGCCCCTTGTCCATCTTCATCACCATCATGCCGGTCTCGTCGTCGCCCGCCATGATCGCCCGCTGGATGGGTGCCGCCCCGCGCCAGCGCGGCAGCAGCGAGGCATGGCCGTTATAGCAGCCGAGGCGCGTGCCGGTGAGAATCGCTTCCGGCAGCAGCAGGCCATAGGCGACGACGACCGCGACATCCGCCGCATGGGCGCGGAAGGCTTCGCGGTCCTCTTCCGCGCGGAAATTGACGGGCGTGAAGACGGGAATGCCGCGCCGCTCGGCGGCCTGATGCACCGGCGACTTCACCAGTTCGAGGCCGCGGCGGCCGGCCGGGCGCGGCGGCTGCGAATAGACCGCGACGATCTCGTGGCCCGCCTCGGCAAGCGCCTCCAGCGTCGGGACGGAGAAATCCGGCGTGCCCATGAAGATGATGCGAAGGGCCATCGGTCAGCCTCCGTGAAAAGAGTGCGGGGCGGCTCGCCGCCTCAGAGCGCCTTGCTGCCGCGCATCTTGGCCGCCTTGGTGAACTTGCGAATCACCATCTCGCGCTTCAGCTTGGAAATATGGTCGATGAACAGCACGCCATTGAGGTGGTCGATCTCGTGCTGGAGACAGGTCGCCAGCAGGCCCTCGGCCTCCGTCACCTGCTCCTTGCCCTCGCGGTCGAGGTGCCGGACGGTGATCGACGCCGGGCGCTCGACCTCGGCATAATAATCCGGGATCGACAGGCAGCCCTCTTCATAGACCGAGCGCGCATCCGACGCGGTGACGATCTCCGGGTTGATGAAGACGAGCGGCTTCTTGTCCTCGCCGTCCTTCGAGACGTCCAGCACGAGCATGCGGCGCGCGACGCCGATCTGGATGGCGGCAAGGCCGATGCCGGGGGCATCGTACATGGTCTCCAGCATGTCGTCGGCGAGCTTCTTCACCTCGCTGTCGATGGTTTCGATGGGCTTGGAAACCTGGCGGAGGATCGGATCGGGAAGGATAATCAGCGGCTTGATGGTCATGTGCCTCCCTTAGCGCGGTTTTTTTGCGCTTTCAATCGACTTCGCCCGAGCCTTGCGCGATTTGTTCACGTTATGATCTGTTTTCCGCCGCAATCCGTGCTATGGTCGCGGCATGATCGATCCCGCCTTCGACACGCTCGTCTCCTCCTTCCTCCACCGGCTCGGCGGCCCCGGCCCGGCCCTGGTGCTGCTTGCAGCCGTGCTGCTGGCGGCCTTCGGCCTCCTTTCCGCACGCCGCAGCCAGGCGCGCCAGCGGGAGGCGGCGGCGATGGCGGACTTACGCTTTTCCGAGCTCATGAAGGCGCAGACCGAGATGCAGGGGCGCGTCGCCGCCATGGCGGAGGTGTTCGGCAGCAAGCAGGCCGAGACGAACCAGGCGATCAACAGCCGGCTCGACGGGCTGACGCAGCGGCTCGGCCAGTCGATCTCCGAGCAGACCCGGGCGACGCACGAGAACCTGCGCCGCCTGCAGGAGCGGCTGGCGGTGATCGACAATGCCCAGACGAACATCCAATCACTGGCCAAGGACGTGGTCGGGCTCCAGGCCATTCTCTCCAACAAGCAGACGCGTGGCGCCTTCGGCCAGTCGCGCATGGAGACGATCATCGCCGACGCGCTGCCGCCGGGCGCCTACCAGTTCCAGGCGCAGCTTTCCAACGGCGTTCGCCCCGATTGCACCATCCGCATGCCGAACGGCCAGCCGCCGCTCGTGGTCGACGCGAAGTTCCCGCTGGAGGCATGGAACGCCATGTCGGACGGGCGCTCGCCGGAAGCCGCGAAGATCGCCGCGCAGCAATTCCGCCGCGACATGGAGGTGCATATCCGGGACATTTCGGAAAAGTACCTCCTGCCCGGCGAGACGCAGGACACTGCCTTCCTCTTCGTGCCCTCGGAATCGATCTTCGCCGGCATCCACGAGAATTTCGAGCCTGTCGTGCAGCGCGCGCACCGCGCCCGCATCGTCATCGTCTCGCCCTCCCTGCTTATGCTCTCGGTGCAGGTGCTTCAGGCGCTCCTCAAGGACCAGCGCATGCGCGAGCAGGCGCATGTCATCCAGGGCGAGGTCGCGCGGCTGATGGACGATTTGACGCGGCTCGACGACCGGGTGCGCAAGCTGCATGGCCACTTCACCTCCGCGCAGAAGGACGTGGACCTGATTCTCACGTCCACGGAGAAGCTTGCGCGTCGCGGGGCGCGCATCGGCGAACTGGAATTCGAGCCGGCCCCCGAGCTTTCGCAGCCGAAGGACAAGGCCGCGGAGAGCCGGACGGGCCAGTTGCTGCTGAGGGTGGTTGACGAGGACTGACCGCCTCGGGCAGTGTCCGGCGGAAACGACAAGGGGCAGCTCTCATGATCACCGTTCTCGGTTCCATCAATATGGACCTCATCGCCACGCCTGAACGCCTGCCGAAGCCGGGCGAAACGGTGATGGGCACCAGCTTCACCACCGCCGCCGGCGGCAAGGGCGCCAACCAGGCGCTCGCCGCCCGCCGCGCCGGCTCCATGGTGCGCATGGCCGGCGCCGTCGGCGACGACCGGCTGGGCAGCCAGGCGCTCGCTCTCTTGGCCGACGCCGCCGTCGATCTCAACGCCGTGCGTTCGGCGGCGGAAGCGACCGGCACCGCGCATATCCTCGTCGCCGAGGAGGACGGCGAGAACGTCATCGTCGTCGTGCCGGGCGCCAACGGCACCGTCAGCGAGGAGGATGCGCGCCGCGCGGTCGGCGCCATGACGCGCGGCGACTATCTGATGCTGCAATTCGAGATTCCTAACGCCTCCATCGAGGCCGCGCTCGTCGCCGCGAAGCAGAAGGGCGTCACCTCCATCGTCAACATCGCGCCCTTCAGCGAGGCTGCCCGCAAGCTTGGCGCGATGGCCGACATCCTCGTCGCCAACGAGACGGAGTTCGACCTCTTCGTCGGCAAGGGCGAGCTTTCGGACGAGGAGCGAGAGGTGACCATGCGGCGCCTGCATGCCGAGAGCGGCCAGACGATCATCGTGACGCTCGGCGCCGACGGCGTCGTCGCCATCCGCAAGAACGAGGTCTTCCGCGCCGCCGGCCTCAAGATCGAGCCGGTCGACACGGTCGGGGCGGGCGATACATTCTGCGGCTATCTCGCCGCCTCGCTCGACGCCGGCCTTTCCTTCAAGGACGCGCTGCGCCGTGCCGCCGTCGCCGGCTCGCTCGCCTGCCTCAAGCCCGGCGCGCAGCCCTCCATCCCCTTCGCCTCCGCCGTCGACGCGATGGTGTGACAGGCGGTACAACCGCCGCGTCAGTCGGTTTCTCCAAGCCTGTATCAGGCGTCGCATTTTGCTGCGACGCCTGAAAATTCAGTGCGCCAGCGCAGGCCGCAGGTCTGAAGCTTGGCTTTTTATTAACAATCTACCGGTTACTGAAATCACCAGATGTCCGCCTTCGACAGGCCGGACCGTCTCTGGCGCTGGTCGCGCGCCCCGCACTCCATGATGGAGACCCCCGCAATCGAGTGTGCCCTCTTCGCGGCCGGCGGCCGCGGACATATCCCATCGTGAGGATTTCATGTTCAAGTTCCAGGCCAAGTCGCTTGCGACGAAGCTCATCGCGGTCACGGGCGGCACGATTGCCCTCGTCATGCTCGCGTCCAATACCGTTCTCATCAGCCAGTCCCAGAACCGCGTCGCCGATCTCGTCTATTCGGAGGCCGATACGGAGGCCAAGGCGATCGCATCCGACATCGCGACCGATATCGGCCAACTCGCCAGCGCCGCGCGCTCCATGGCCGGCGTGATCGAGCAGGGCCATTCCGGCGGACATTTCGACCGCAAGGAAGTCGTCGACATCATCAAGGCCAATGCGGAGAAGAACAGCTTCGCGCTCGGAAGCTGGTTTGCCGAGGAGCCGAACGCCTTTGACGGCAAGTCGCGCGAAGCGGCCGAGGATCTGGCGACCGGCACCTTCAAGGACGGCTCGTTCAACCCCTACTGGACGAAGCGCAAGGACGGCTCCATAACGCTTTCCACCTTCCAATCCGACTACAAGGCCGAGTGGTATGCGCTCGCCGCCGGCAGCGGCAAGGGCGCGATGAGCCAGCCCTACAAGGAAAGCTCCACCGGCGAAGGCTTCACCATGGCCTCGATCGCCTTCCCGGTCGTCTCCGGCGGCAAGCGGATCGGCGTCACCGGCATCGACGTCTCGCTGAAGACGCTCCACGACAAGCTCAACCAGCTCAAGCCCTTCGGCGAAGGCCGCGTGCTGCTCCTCTCGCAGACCGGCAAGTGGATCGTCGCCCCGACGGAAGACCTCCTGATGAAGGAATATGACAGCGCGGGCCTCGACGTGGTCAGGAAGGCGCTTTCCACCGGTGAGGCCGGCCGCGTCGAGAACCTTTCCTTCGGCGAACTCTCCAGCTTCGACCGCGTCGTCTATCCCTTCGCCCTGCCGGACATCAACACGAGCTGGGTCGTCCTCGTCGACGTGCCGCGCGCGGCGATCACCGCCCCGATCCACGAACAGACCACGATGATGATCGTCGGCGGCCTCCTCGTACTCGCCGCCGTGCTGGCCGGCCTCTATCTCGCCGTGCGCTTCTTCGTGCAGAAGCCGCTCGCCGGCCTCGTCAGCGACGTCGCGACGCTCAGCGACGGCGTCTATACGCAGCCGGTCTCCGGCCAGCAGCGCTCGGACGAGACGGGTTCGGTAGCAAAGGCCCTCGAAGGCTTCCGCCACCAGCTCGCCGACACCAAGCGCCTCGAAGCCGAAGCCACCAACCAGCGCCAGCTCACCGAAGCCGAACGCAACCGCTCGGAAGCCGAGCGCACTGAGGCAAGCGCCCTGCAGCGCGACATCGTCGCCCGCCTCGGCGACGGCCTCGCCCAGCTTTCGTCCGGCAACCTGACCTTCCGTCTTTCCGGCGATTTCCCGGGCGAGTACGGCAAGCTCAAGACCGATTTCAACTCGGCCATCGCCAGCCTCGAGGAGACGATCCAGACGGTCAACGCCTCGGTCGGCAATATCGGCGGCGGCACGAGCGAGATCTCCAAGGGCGCGGCCGATCTTTCGCACCGCACCGAGCAGCAAGCGGCAAGCCTGGAGGAGACCGCCGCCGCGCTCGACGAGCTGACCTCGCAGGTCAATTCCAGCGCCGAGAACGCCCGTGTCGCCGCCAAGTCCGTCGACACGGCCAGCAACGACGCCAGCAAGTCCGGCGAAGTGGTGCAGAAGGCGATCGACGCCATGCGGGGCATCGAAAGCTCCTCGCGCGAGATCTCCAACATCATCGGCGTCATCGACGACATCGCCTTCCAGACCAATCTTCTCGCCCTCAATGCGGGCGTAGAGGCGGCGCGCGCGGGCGAAGCCGGCAAGGGCTTTGCGGTCGTCGCGCAGGAAGTGCGCGAGCTCGCCCAGCGCTCTGCCAACGCCGCCAAGGAGATCAAGACGCTGATCAACACCTCCGAGGTGCAGGTCCGCGAGGGCGTCGACCTCGTCGGCAAGGCTGGCGGCGCCCTGGAGAACATCGCCGAGCAGGTCATCCAGATCAACGGCCTCATCCGCCAGATCTCCTCCTCGGCCTCCGAACAGGCCGTCGGCCTCAAGGAAATCAACGCGGCCGTCAACCAGATGGACCAGGTCACGCAGCAGAACGCCGCGATGGTGGAGGAAACCACCGCCGCCTCGATGGCGCTCAACGACGAGGCGCAGACGCTGAAGGCGCTCGTCGCCCGCTTCCGCGCCGGCGCCGCCGCCATGGCCGCCCAGCAGCCGGTCCAGCAGGCCACGCGCCCGCGGGCCCAGCCGCAACGTGCCGCCTACCAGGCCCCGCGCAGCACGGCCCGCGCCATCCCGCAGGTCGCCGGCAACACGGCGCTCGCGCAGGACGACTGGGAAGAGTTCTGAGACCCGGCGACAGGATGAAGAAGGAAGGCCGGCGGAAACGCCGGTCTTTTCTTTTGGGGGGAATGCAATGGGGAAGCGGCCCCCCCAAACGCAAACAGGCCCCGAAGGGCCCATTTCCGTCCTTGGGAGGAAGTTCGTCGGGTCAGGCTTCCAGCGAGTAGCCGGCGCCGCGGACCGTGCGGATGACGTCCTGCATGTTGGCGAAGTTGAGCGCCTTGCGCAGGCGGCCGACATGGACGTCGACGGTACGCTCGTCGACATAGATGTCGTGGCCCCAGACGCCGTCGAGGAGCTGCGAGCGCGAGAAGACGCGGCCGGGCGACGTCATCAGGAATTCCAGGAGGCGGAATTCCGTCGGGCCGAGGCGGACTTCGCGGGTGCGGCGATGGACGCGGTGCGTGTCGCGGTCAAGCTCGATGTCGCCGCAGCGCAGCACCGTCGAGACGACCTCGGGCTTGGCCCTGCGCAGCATGGCGCGCACGCGGGCGACCAGTTCCGGCGTCGAGAAGGGCTTGACCACATAGTCGTCCGCGCCGGTGGCAAGGCCGCGCACGCGCTCGCTCTCCTCGCCGCGCGCCGTCAGCATGATGATCGGCAGGCGCTCGGTCTCCGGCCGCTGACGCAGGCGCCGGCAGAGCTCGATGCCGGAGACGCCGGGCAGCATCCAGTCGAGGATGAGGAGGTCCGGCATGCGCTCCTGAAGGCGCATCTCGGCCTCGTCGCCGGAGAGGATCGTGTCGACCTCGAAGCCCTCGGCTTCGAGATTGTAGCGCAGGAGGACGCTAAGCGCCTCCTCGTCTTCGACGACGGCTATTCTGGGCACCATGTGTCGAACCCTACTCGCTTACTCGGAGGCGTCGGCAACGTCGGCGGCGACGACGGAGGTCGAGGTATCGTCCTTCGGACGCTCGCCTTCCGGCTGCGAGCCGGTCGCCATGTAATAGATGGTCTCGGCGATGTTGGTCGCGTGGTCGCCGATGCGCTCGATGTTCTTGGCGCAGAACAGGAGATGGGTGCAGGGCGTGATGTTGCGCGGATCTTCCATCATGTAGGTCAGGAGCTCGCGGAACAGCGAGGTGTAGATCGCGTCGATCTCATCGTCGCGCTCGCGGATGGCCTTGGCCTTGTCCACCGAGCGGGTGGCGAAGACGTCGAGCACTTCCTTGAGCTGCATCAGGGCGAGCTCGGCCAGGTGCTCCAGGCCGCGTGCGAGCTTGCGGGGCATGCCCGAGCTCTGCACGGCGATGACGCGCTTGGCGGTGTTCTTGCCGAGGTCGCCGACGCGCTCCAGCTCGGCGGCGATGCGGATCGTGCCCATGATCTCGCGCAGGTCCGCCGCCATCGGCTGGCGCTTGGCGATGGTGACGATGGCCTTCTCGTTGATCTGGCGCTCGGCATTGTCGAGGATCACGTCTTCCGAGATGACCTTCTGGGCCAGCGCCGCATCCGCGGTGACGAGGGCGCGGACGGATTCGGACACCATCTGCTCGGCGGTGCCGCCCATCTCGGAGATGCGGCGGGAGAGATACTTCAGTTCTTCGTCATAGATCGAGACGATATGGGTCGATGACATGGCTTTATCCTTGATGCGCGCGGGTGGTCGAGGCTTCGGCGACGATGGCGTCAGCCGAAGCGGCCCATGATGTAGTCCTGCGTGCGCTGATCGTCCGGGTTGGTGAACATCTTGTCGGTGTCATTCTCCTCGACAAGGTTGCCGAGGTGGAACATGGCGGTGCGCTGCGAGACGCGGGCCGCCTGCTGCATGGAATGCGTCACGATGACGATGGTGAAGTTGGCGCGCAGCTCGTGGATCAGCTCCTCGACCTTGGCGGTCGCGATGGGGTCGAGCGCCGAGCAGGGCTCGTCCATCAGGATGACTTCCGGGCTGACGGCGACGGCTCTAGCGATGCAGAGGCGCTGCTGCTGGCCGCCGGAAAGGCCGGTGCCGCCTTCATGCAGGCGATCCTTCACCTCGTTCCACAGGCCGGCCTTCTGGAGGCTCTGCTCGACGATCGCGTCCATGTCGGCCTTGGCCTTGGCAAGGCCGTGGATGCGGGGGCCGTAGGCGACGTTCTCGTAGATCGACTTGGGGAACGGGTTCGGCTTCTGGAAGACCATGCCGACGCGGGCGCGCAGCTCCACCACGTCGATGGACGGATCGTAGATATCGTCGCTGTCCAGCGTGATGCGTCCGGTGACGCGGCAGCCGTCGATGGTGTCGTTCATGCGGTTCAGCGTGCGCAGGAACGTCGATTTGCCGCAGCCCGACGGGCCGATGAGGGCGGTCACGGTGTTCTCGCGGACATTGAGGTTGACGTCGTAGAGGGCGCGCTTCTCGCCGTAATAGACCGAGACGTCCTTGCCGATCATCTTGTAGGAAATGTCGTTCATTTTTCTGTCCAGCGCTTTCTCGACTGCTGCTTCTGACATCATGTTCATAGGATCGATCCTTCTACCAGCGCCGTTCGAAGCGGCGGCGCAGCAGAATGGCGCCGACGTTCATGAGGATGAGGAAGATGAGGAGCACGATGATGGCTCCCGATGTGCGCTCAACGAAGGCGCGCTCGGCCTCGTTCGCCCACATGTAGATCTGCACCGGAAGCGCCGTGGACGGGTCCATCGGCGTTGCCGGAACGTCGGCGACGAAGGCGACCATGCCGATGAGAAGCAGCGGCGCGGTCTCGCCCAGTGCGTGGGCAAGGCCGATGATCGTGCCCGTCAGGATGCCGGGCATGGCGAGCGGCAGGACGTGGTGGAACACGGTCTGCATCTTCGAGGCGCCGAGGCCGAGGGCCGCCGAGCGGATCGACGGCGGCACGGCCTTCAGCGCCGCGCGGGTCGCGATGATGATCGTCGGCAGCGTCATCAGCGTCAGCACCAGGCCGCCGACGAGGGCCGCCGAGCGCGGGAAGCCGGCGAAATTGACGAAGACGGCAAGGCCGAGCAGACCGTAGACGATGGAGGGCACGGCGGCGAGGTTGTTGATGTTCACCTCGATGAGGTCCGTGAAGCGGTTCTTCGGGGCGAACTCTTCCAGGTAGATCGAGGCGGCGACGCCGATGGGCAGCGACAGGGCGAGCACGATCAGCATCATGTAGAGCGAGCCGACGAGCGCGACGCCGACGCCGGCGGCTTCCGGACGGCTCGACGCGCCGTTTGTGAAGAGGCCGGTGTTGAAGTGCTTGGAAAGCGCGCCGCTTTCGGCAAGCTGGTTCATCCAGCCGACCTGCTTGTCGGAGACCTTGCGGTTGGTTTCCGGCACGGAGAGGTCGATCTGCCCCTTGAAGGCCGAGTCGAGGTCGCCATGGGCGAGGAAGGTCACGGTCTGCGTCGTGCCGATGATCGCCGGATCGGCAGTGACGAGGTCGCGGAACTGGACGCGGACGCTGTCCGAGATCATGCCGTTGACGGCTTTCAGGCCCGCGCGATCCTTTTCATCGACGCCGAGAACCTTGGCGAGCGCGTTGCGGGCGACGACCGGATAATTAGCCGAGACCAGCTTCTGCGGGTTCGTGGCGCGCTCGTTGTTCTTGTCGATGACCTGTTCGGAGAACTCGACCGGGATGGTGATCATCGTCTGCTGGAACGCGGTGTAGCCCTTGGAGACCACCGAGAACAGGAGGAGGAACAGGAAGAGCAGGCCGAAACCGATGGCGGCCATGCCGTAGAGGCGGAAGCGGCGCTCGGCGGCGTAGCGGCGGCGAAGGCCGATATCGCGGCGCTCCGGGCGGGTGGCGATGCCGAGGGCGGGGCTGGTGGAGACCTGGCTCATTCGTACTGCTCCCGGTATTTGCGCACGATATAGAGGGCGTAGATGTTGAGGCAAAGCGTGATGACGAAGAGCGTGATGCCGAGCGCGAAGGCCACCAGCGTCTGCGGCGAGGTGAATTCGAGGTCGCCCGTCAGCTGGTTGACGATCTTGACCGTCACGGTCGTCATCGGCTCGAAGGGGTTGAGCTGCATGCGGGCGGCGACGCCGGCGGCAAGCACCACGATCATGGTTTCGCCGATGGCGCGCGAGGCGGTCATCAGCAGCGCGCCGACGATGCCCGGCAGGGCGGCCGGCAGGATGACGCGCTTGATCGTTTCCGAACGGGTGGCGCCGAGGCCGAGCGAACCGTCACGCAGCGCCCGCGGCACGGCGGTGATGATGTCGTCCGACAGCGAGGAGACGTAGGGGATCAGCATGATGCCCATGACGAAGCCGGCGGTCAGCACGCTCTGCGCCTGGATGAAGTTCGAATAGTTGCCGGTGACGAGGCCGTTCAGCTGCGCGGAGATATCGCGCAGGAACGGGCCGACCGTGATGAGCGCGAAAAAGCCGTAGACGATGGTCGGGATGCCGGCGAGCACTTCGAGCAGGGGCTTGGCGATCGAGCGCACGGTGCGCGAGGCATATTCCGACATGTAGATGGCGGCGAAGAGGCCGACCGGCACGGCGACCAGCATGGCGACGAAGCCGATATAGAGCGTGCCGGCGAGCAGCGGGATCAGGCCGAACTGGCCGGAGGAGGCCGTCGCGCCCGCCGCGGCGAAGCGCGGATCCCAGACCGTGCCGAAGAAGAACTCCCAGGCCGGGACCATGTTGAAGAAGTGGGCGGCCTCCGTCAGCATCGAGGCGACGATGCCGATCGTCGTCAGGATGGCGATGGAGGAGGCGCCGATCAGGGCCGCCAGCATCACGCCCTCGACGCGGTTGCGGGCGCGGAAGCGCGGCGCGATGGCGCGGTAGGCGAGGAAGGCTCCGGCAAGGGCCGAGAGCACGACGAGGGCCGACAGGATGGTGCTGCTGGTCGCCGTCATGCGGTTGAGGTCGTCGGCGGACTTCAGCATGTAGGGCGCGGGATCGGCCGCGAGCGGCACGCCCTTGCCGGCCAGCACCGTGCGGGCGGTCGCGGCGTCGGCGAACACCGCCTGGCGCTCTTCCGTCGAAAGCAGCCTGAAACCGCGGGCGATGGCGCCGATCATGTTATAATTGAGGTTCTGCGTCGCCTGCGGCTCGGCCTTCACCTCGTCGGGAAAGCCAGCGCGGACGGTCGAGCCGATATAGATCGGACTCGCGATGATCCAGACCAGCAGCACGATGACCGCCGGCAGCATCGACCAGATGGCGACGAAGGCGCCGTAATAACCCGGCCGCGAATGCAGGCTGGAGGATTTGCCGCCGGCAAGCGCATTGGCGCGCCAGCTGCCCGCCAGATAGCCCGCCACGCCGATCGCGGCGACGATAAGCAATAATATGGAAATACTCATTTCGGAAATTCCCCCGGCGAGATCGTCCGCGCAGTCATTCTGTGTGTCGCAAGGTTCGACAGGCGCCCCGTTTCCGGTCGAAGACCATGACTGGGCGTCGCCGCCCGGAAGGGAGCGGCGGGCGCGGCTTCAAGACCGCGCCCGCCAGGGTCATTACATAATCTTGCCGTCGGCGAAGGCCTTGCGAACGGTGTCGCGCTCGGCATCGGGAGCCGGGACGAGGCCGTATTCGGCCAGCGGGGAGTCCGGGCCGATCATGTCGTCATTGGTGAAGAACTCGACATATTCCTTGAGGCCCGGAATGACGCCGAGATGCGCCTTCTTGACGTAGAAGAACAGCGGGCGGGAAACCGGGTATTCGCCGGAAGCGATCGTCTCGGTCGAGGGAACGATGCCGCTGACGGTGGCGACCTTCAGCTTGTCGGCGTTGTTCTCATAGAAGGACAGGCCGAAGACGCCGATGCCGGACTTGTTGGCGGCGATGCGGGCGAGCGTTTCGGTGTAGTCGCCGTCGATATCGACGGCCAGGCCGTCCTTACGAACGGCGATGCACTTGGCATGCTGTTCCTTCTCGTCGGCGACGGCGGCCTTGATCACGTCGAGGGCGCCCGTGGCCTTGCAGCCGGCAGCGAGCATCTTCTCGTCGAAGACTTCACGCGTGCCGTGCTTTTCGCCCGGAATATAGGCGGCGATCTCGACGTCCGGCAGATCCTTGTTGACTTCCGACCACTTCTTGTAGGGGTTGGCGACGAGCTTGCCGTCGACGACGACCTCGGCGGCGAGAGCGAGGTAAAGGTCCTTCGGCTCGAGCTTCAGGTCGGCATTGCCGCTGTCGGTGGCGAAGACGATGCCGTCATAGCCGATCTTGACTTCCTGAATCTCGGTGACGCCGGCTGCCTTGCAGGCCTCGACTTCGCTGTCCTTCATCGGACGCGACGCATTGGCGATGTCGATGGTGTCCGGGCCGACGCCCTTGCAGAATTCCTTGAGGCCGCCGCCGGTGCCGCCGGATTCGACGATCGGCGTCTTGAAGTCCGGATAGGTCTCGCCGAAGGCTTCGGCGACGATCTTGGCGTAGGGAAGAACGGTGGACGAGCCGGCGATCTGGATCTGGTCGCGCGCAACGGCAACGCCCGCGAAGGCTGCGGAGGCAACGAGCGCCGCAACAGTGAGCTTAAGAGATTTCATCTGGGTTCTCCCGAAGAGGACGTGTGTTGGAAGCGCGCGTTCCGCGCTCTCTGCCGTTGACCGGCGGCCTTCTCTAAACCCCGATCGCCATTCCTTTTATGTCACTTTGACGAAACATTTGTGACAGGATAAGCGACTGAAATTACTTTCCTATTTCAGACAAGACGACGAAATCGCCGTTCTTTGTGTCAGAATTTGACGGTAAAGACCGTGCCCTTGCCCAGCTCGGACTTCACCACGAGGCGCGCCTTATGGCGGGTGAGGATGTGCTTGACGATGGCAAGGCCGAGGCCCGTGCCCTTCTTGGAACGGCTCGCCTCCACATTGACCCGGTAGAAACGCTCGGTGATACGCGGCACATGCTCGGGCGGGATGCCGGGGCCGTAATCGGTGACGGAGAACTCGACCGGCGCGCCCTCCCCCCCCGACAGCACCACGTCCACGCGCTTTCCTTCCTGGCCGTATTTGCAGGCATTCTCGACAAGGTTCTCGAAGACCTCAACCAGCTCGTCGCGATCGCCGGCAACGGTCACGGGATGCGCCGGCAGGTCGAGCGCGATCTCGACGCCGAGATCGTTCGCGAGCGGCTGGAGGCTGTCGCGGACATGGCCGAGCAGCGGCACGAGGTCCACCGTCTGGTCGGGAGCGAGATTTGAGCGCAGCTCGAGGCGGGAGAGCGAGAGCAGGTCGTCGACGAGGCGGCTCATGCGCGTCGCCTGCTCGTGCATAATGCCGAGGAAGCGCTCATGCGCCTTGAGGTCGTTCCTCGCCGGGCCCTGCAGCGTCTCGATAAAGCCGCGCAGCGAGGCGAGCGGCGTGCGCAGCTCGTGGCTGGCATTGGCGATGAAGTCGGAGCGCATGCGGTCGATGCGGCGGGCCTGCGAGATGTCGCGGAAGGTCAGCAGCCAGAGCGGCTCGGTGGTGGGGCCGGCAAGCGGGGCGATGCGCACGACATAGACCGTCTCGGAGGGAAGACGCTCGGCATGCTCGGTCTCGCGCGGCTGGCCGGAGCCGATGGCATCGCGCACCATATCGAGGATGCCGGGTGCGCGGATGCGGCCGGCAAGGTCGCTGCCCTGCGGGATCTGCCCGAAGATCGCCTCGGCGGCGCGGTTCTGCAGCTTCACGGTCTCGCGGGCGGAAAGGAGAAGCGCCGGCGCGTCGAGCGCGCCGAGGACGGCTGCGATGGGGGTGAGGTCTTCCGCCGCCGGGGCGGCCTCTACCACCGGCACCGCCGGCGCCACCGCCATCGTGCGGCTACCGGCCTCGACGGCGCGGCGCTCCATCCGCAGCAGGCCGGCGATGACGAGGAGCAGCACCGCGAAGGACACCCAGCCGAGATGCAGGCCTGCGAGCCACATCATGAAGCCGACGAAGACGGCGGAGGCAATGAGAACGCGCTCGCCCCACAGTTGCGTCGCCAGCCATCCGAGGCCCGTGCGCTGATCCGTCACGACCACCCATTCCCTTGCAAGCATCGTATCCTCCACGCCTCCATGATTCCCGATGGATAGCGCGGCTTCATGACATGTTTTTCACGGCCGGCTTGAATTCGCAATGCGGTTGTGGCCACCTGCGCCGAAGCGGCCCTGCCGCGAACCGACATTCAAGGAGCAGACGATGGCGGAAAAGGCCGAAAGCCGGGCCGTGGAACTCGACATCCACGACAAGAAGCGTGTGTTCGACATCGATGATCCCGTCCTGCCCGGCTGGATCGACGACAAGGCCTTCGGCTCGGGCGACTATCCCTATGACAAGAAGCTCGACAACAAGGAATACGAGCGGCTGCTGAAGCTCCTACAGATCGAGCTGGTCAAGGTGCAGTTCTGGCAGCAGAAGACCGGCAGGCGCATCATGGCCGTCTTCGAGGGGCGGGACGCGGCCGGCAAGGGCGGTGCCATCCACGCCACCACCTCCTACATGAACCCGCGCTCGGCGCGCGTCGTGGCGCTGACCAAGCCGACCGGCACCGAACAGGGCCAGTGGTATTACCAGCGCTATGTCGCGACCTTCCCGACGGCGGGCGAGTTCGTGCTCTTCGACCGCTCGTGGTACAACCGGGCGGGCGTCGAGCCGGTCATGGGCTTCTGCACGCCCGAGCAATACGAGAAATTCCTCAAGGACACGCCGCGCTTCGAGAAGATGATCGTCTCGGAGGGCATCCATCTCTTCAAGTTCTGGTTGGATATCGGCCGCGAGATGCAGCTCAAGCGCTTCCACGACCGCCGGCACGATCCGCTGAAGATCTGGAAGCTGTCGCCGATGGATATCGCCGCGCTCAACAAATGGGGCGACTATTCGGAAAAACGCGACCGCATGCTGAAGGAAACGCACACGGACAACGCGCCCTGGACCGTGATCCGCGCCAACGACAAGCGCCGTGCCCGCATCAACCTCATCCGCCACATCCTGAAATCGCTCGACTATGACGGCAAGGACAGGCAGGCGATCGGCGAGATCGACGACAGGATCGTCGGCTCCGGCCCGGGCTTCCTCAAATAGCCCGGCGCCTTACTCGCCCGGCTGGATGCGCACGCCGAAGAGATTGACGCCGGCACTGCCGCCGGAAATGTCGCTGTTCAGCAGGATATGACCCGGCTCGCTCGGCGAGAGCGAGCGGTCGAACTCCACCTGGAACAGGATATCGGTGCGCTCCGAGACGGTGAAGCGGTGACGGCCGCAATTGCCCATGCTGGCGAAATCGCATTCGACGGCGACCTGCACCGGCTTGTCCCCGGCCGCCTGCACGGTGAGCGCGACCGTGGAGGCCTTGCCGCTCATTTCGCCGAGCACCTGCGGGGAGACCTCGATGCGCACCGCGCCGTCGCGATCCGGATTGGCGGAGGTGACGCGCACGGCCGGCCCCTCGCTGGTGCTGACCGATTCGAAGCGGCCCGCGGGACCGGCGGAAATCTTTGCCGTATCGGCCGGCGTGAAGACCGCGCGCCAGTCGGCAGAGAAATGGTTCTGCGTATCGAGCGCCTTCTTGAGCGGATCCTCGCCCGAGAAATCCTCGCCCGAAACGCGGGCCGGCGGCCGGGAGCTGTCCGCGCCGTTGCGCAGGTCGTCGAGAAGCCCGCTCGTCTGGACCCACCAGGCGAGCGCGCCGAGGGCGGCGATCAGCGTGGCGAGGACGAGCAGGAAGGAAAACAGCCGGCCGCGCCGCTTGCGGGCCTTCGCGACCCGCTCGGGGCGGAAATCCGGAGCCTTCGCCGTCCCGGCGGGCGTCGATTCCATTCCGGTAGCGGCAAAGCCGTCCTGACGGTCGGGACGGATGGCGCCGATATCGGCGGCGCCGGCAGCGGGCTTTTCCGCCTCAAGGCGCGGCTCCACGTCGAGCTTCGGCTCGGGCCTCACGTCGCGCTCGGCGCGCAGAACCGGTTCCGGCCGCGCATCGACCACCGGCTCGACGCGAATGTTTTGCGCGGCGGCGGCGATTTGCGCGCGCTCCTCGGCCTCGATCTGGTGAATGGTGGCTTCGAGCCGTTGGCGCTGCGCGGCGACGGTTCCCGGGTCGTTGATCTCCTGCTTGCGCAGGCCCGCCTCGAGCGCATTGCGCGCCGACTGGTAGATGCGCGCGCGTATCTCGGCATTGCCGCGCTCCGAGCGCGCAAGCGCGTTCCTGATTGCCGTTTCCAGTCCGCTCACATCCGACCCTTCTGCGGGCGCCGCGCGACGACGCGGCACGATCCATCTGTGGAAAGAGCCCCACTTTCCGGCTTTTGTTAGTTTTTGCGTAACGTTTGACGGAAATTTTCGCAAGCCTCGCCGCCGAAACTGGCCGTTCTTCTGCGGGGATAAGCCGGGCCTTACCGTGTGGCCCGGCCGCGGCGGCACCGCTGCCTGCATCCGATGGCCGCATGCTCCGCCTGCCATGCGTCGTCGCTGCGCGAGCACGGCATTTCCTGTTACCTGCCCCTTGCAGCGTTCACCCGGATGGGGCGCCTCCGGAAGGCCATGATCACCGGCGGCCAGAGATATAGGGCCTCCAACTGTGCACGCCCCTACGGCGTGCGCCCTCTACGCCTGCCTGCGCCATTGCCGTCTTCGTCCAGCGCCTCCGTGCCGATGGCCGATTCGTCGATGCCGGGGACGCGCGGCCTTTCCGTGTTCGGAGGAAAAACGCTTCCTGCCATCCGCCAAGCCGACCCAGGCAAGCGCCGACACCCCTTTTCAGAGGAGATTCCCGCTGATATGGTTTTGACGTTTTCGTAAACGTCAAAATGTCAGGACTTCCGCCATGGCCCTGCCCGCGATCCTCAAGGACAAGCTGCGCCTGCCCGTCGTCGGCGCGCCGCTCTTCATCGTCTCGCATCCCGCACTGACCCTTGCACAATGCAAGGCGGGTGTCATCGGCGCCTTTCCGGCGCTGAACGCCCGTCCGGAATCGCAGCTCGACGAATGGCTGGCGGAGATCACCGAGGGCCTTGCCGCGCACGATGCCAAGCATCCCGACCGCCCCGCGGCTCCCTTCGCCGTCAACCAGATCGTCCACCGGTCCAACAGGCGGCTGGAGCACGACCTGGCGATGTGCGTGAAATACAAGGTGCCGGTCGTCATCTCCTCGCTCGGCGCCGTGCCGGAGGTGAATGCGGCGATCCATTCCTATGGCGGCATCGTGCTGCACGACGTCATCAACAACCGGCACGCCAATTCGGCGATCCGCAAGGGCGCCGACGGGCTGATCGCGGTGGCGGCCGGCGCGGGCGGCCATGCCGGCACACTTTCCCCCTTCGCCCTCGTCCAGGAAATCCGCGAATGGTTCGACGGCCCCCTCCTGCTTTCCGGCGCGATCGCAACGGGCGGAGCGATCCTGGCCGCCGAGGCGATGGGCGCGGACATGGCCTATATCGGCTCGCCCTTCATCGCCACCACCGAGGCGCGGGCGAGCGACGCCTACAAGCAGACGATCGTCGACAGCAATGCCGCCGACATCGTCTATTCCAACTATTTCACGGGCATCCACGGCAACTACCTGAAGCCTTCCATAGCGGCCGCCGGCATGGACCCCGACCATCTGCCGGAAGCCGACCCCTCGAAAATGGATTTCGAAAAGGCCACCACCGGCGCCAAGGCCTGGAAGGACATCTGGGGCTGCGGCCAGGGCATCGGCGCCGTCAAGGCCGTGGAGCCGGTCGAGGCGCTCGTCGCACGCCTTGCCCGCGAATACACCGCCGCCAAGGCCCGCATCGCCACCTGACCCCGCCATTTCGCTGCGCCGCACGGGAAAAATGCGGAAGTTGAAACTCCCCGCTTGAAATCTCCGTCCATTGCGGTTATCAGCGCACCCATTCCGGTCCCGACACGCTTCGGGACCGCTGAAGGGCCGCTTTAGCTCAGTCGGTAGAGCACATCATTCGTAATGATGGGGTCACGTGTTCGAGTCACGTAAGCGGCACCACTTTCCTTGGATTCGGCAAATCGGGACAAACGCCCACTGACGGCAGACGTGGAACACGCGATAGCGCGTGCTCGCTCCCGCCTCTTTCCTCAATCGGATACCGCGCCGCGGTTCGTGATCGCAGTCAGAATTGCGCCCGCAGGCCGAGATTTCCCTTGAGGACATGGCTTTTGCCGAAACCGCTCAACGGCGTGCTGCCTGAAACCTCTCCGTAGAGGGTCAGGTTCCGGTCCCAGTTCACGCTCGCTCCGAAGCCAAGCTCGCCGGTGAAGCGTTCGTCGGCGTGTTTGACGGGTAACCCCGCAACCAGGGTACGCGTGCCATCCAGCCATTCGTAGTTGACATTGGCTATGCCATAGAGGCGGCTGTGGCCACCGTCCCAGGCGTCCTGATAGTCGAAAGCGACGCCCGCGCGGGTTCTCAGGCTGTCGGCGCTGCCGATCCGGACGTCCGTGCCTGCCGGATCGACGAAACCGTCAAACCGGACATTGGAATAGACCATTTGGAACTGCGGCGTGATGCCGAGTTCGTCGTTCAGGGAGATCCGCTTGCCGGTCTCCACACTGAACGCACCGCCGTGCCCCCCATTGCCTTGCGTGAGAAGGCCGAGAAGATCCGATGTGAGGTCGCTGTCATATCGGCCGAGTTGAGCCTGCGCATCGGCGTAGAAGCCCGCGCCGTCATACCATGTCAGCGTCGCCCCGAGACCATAGCCCTCGGATATCAACGCGCCGTCGCCGAAGGCCGAGCGGATCCGGCTGTCGGCCGCCCCATAGCTGAGGTTGAGCCCCGCGACCAGGTGACCGCCGGTATCGGTCTCGGCAAGAACACCGTCCGCGCCGACCTGCATTTTCCAGGTGTCGATACGATGCTCCATTCCGGTCGTCGACACCGGGGCATTACTGAAGCGGCCGTGAGCGCCTTCCATGCGCCCCCAGAAGCCGTTGCCGTCGGCACCGGCCTCCCAGAAGCGGTTTCCAACGCGCTGCTGGAGCGTCGGCAGTGCGTTGAGCGACTGCAGATTGGCGCCATATGCCTCATAGATCGGCACGCCGGGCTGGTAGAGGGGCCTCCCCGTACTGACAAGCGTGGAACGCAGATACCAGTCGCCATCCGCCGGACTAGAGATGCCGCCTTGATACAGGCGGTAGGCATAGGCGCCGGCGATCACCGCTTGATCGCCCTCAAACAGGTAATTGCCGTCGAGCAGGAAGCTGCCGCCGGAAGCGCCCGCGACGTCGATGATCTTGATGCCCTCCACCGTCTGCGCACCGGTGCCGCCCCGATTGGTGACCGTGACATGGGTGAGGCCGGAGGTGGAACCATCGACCACGAGACGGCTGGTCTGGGAACTGTCGTCCCCGAGAACGCTTGTGATTTCGAGACGGCCGCCGTTGCTGACATAGTCGCCCTGGACGGTGAGCGTGCCCAAGGCTCCCCCATAGCCCGGCGCGATGACGCCCTTGTTGTCGACATTCCCGACGCGTCCCGTCCCCACGAGCCGCCCGGCTGTGTCGATCAGCATGTCGCCGCCGAGAGTGCCGTTGACGGCCAGCGTGCCTGCGGACACGGTCGACGCGCCGGTGAAGCCTGAGCTGTCTCCCGTGAGCGTCAATTGACCGAGACCCAGCTTGTGGAAGCTGGAGGAACCGGAGAAGTCGGTGCCGATGGCGATATCGTATCCGTTCGTATCGAACCAGGCGCCTTCTCCGCCTACGGCCAGGGTCGTGAAGCCGTTGAGGAAATTCAACTGGTTCCGATTGGCCCGCAGGATACCGCCGTCGAGGTCGAGCACAGCGCTGGCGCCGGTTCCCCTGACCACCGAGCCGGTCTCGAGGATGCCCCGGCCGGTCGCGTCCCCCTCGATATGGAGTTCCCCACTGCCGACACCATCGGCAAGATGGACACTGGTGGCCGCACTCACGAAGCCGCCCTCGGCGACGGTCATCGTGCCATCCCCGTCAAGACCGACCTCGATGCGGTCCGTGGCGGTCAAGCTCGATACGCTGCCATTGCTGCTCGAAACGGTGACCGAGCCCTTGCTGCCGGCGTTCTTGCCGATGTAGATGCTGGCGGCTCCGCCCCCGGACGCGCTCGTGGCCACCGCAGCCCCGTCCATGACGGCAAGCGTGCCATCGCCCCCGAAGCCCACATAGATATTGTTCGCCGCGTTCCAGGTCGAAGCCCTGCCGTTGGCGTCGCGGTCGGAGACGGTCACCGAACCGGTGCCGGCACCGTAGCCGATCAGGCCCTGCCCGCTGTTCACGAGGCCGCCGCCACGGATGCTGAGGCTCCCCGTGCCGTCGTCACCGACATATAGCTGATTGGTGTTGTTCCAGGTCGAAGCATTGCCGTCAGCATCATGGCCGGAGACGGTGACGGTGCCGAAACCGTCGCTGCTATTGCCGATCACGGCCGACGGGCTGTTCACCACGCCGCCATCGACTATGGTGAGCGCACCTGTTCCGCTTTCGCCAAGGAAGAGTTGGCCGCTACTCGTCCATGTCGACGCATTGCCGTTGGCGTCGCGTCCTGAAACGGTGACGTCGCCCCGACTATCGAACCCGGCGCCGACAAAGCCCCATCCGTCGTTTCGGACGCCCCCACCGTTGGTGATGGCAAGCGTGCCTTTGCCGTCCTTACCAATCACCAGATCGCCGTTGCTGGTCCAGGTCGAGGCATTGCCGCTGCCGTCGTGACCGGAAACAGTGACCTCGCCCTGGTCGGATGCGCCATTGCCGACAAAGGCATTATTGTTCGTCACCGTGCCGCCGTCCTCGATCTTCAGCCAGCCGGCACCGGGGTTTGTGCCGACCTCGAGGTCGCCGCCGACCGCCCAATTCTGCGGCCCGATGCCGCCGGGATTCACCCCGTTGCCAGTAACCTGCTGGGCGTATGCCAGCCTTGCGCCGGCGATGGCGGATACAAGCGTGACGACCGCCGTCGTCAGCAACAAGGATCGCCGGCGATCAGCGGCGGTTTTGACATCGACAGGCTTCATCATTCCGGCACGCCCTCACCACAGGTGAGCGGATGAAAGGATATAGGTGCCTGCCTATGCAAATCTCACGACACGCAGCCGATCCGTACATCGCCACGGATCAAACTTATTAACCGACATGGTTAATTTTCAGTTCCGGTTGCATTTTTGAAGATGCGTCAAGTCCGCTGCGCTCGCGCATGGCCTGCGACGATCAGCGAAGTTTCAGTACGGATGTTTTCCGGCGTTTTTCCGACGCGCCTTCATCGCTCAACATTACCGAGCGGCTGCGGGCCGCCGCCCCGACTTTCCTCAGCCGACGTTGCGTTCCTTGTCGGACAAGGCGGGTGGTTCGGCATGGGGGTCGAGCAGGATCGTCGATGCGGGCTCGGTCGCCTCGACCTCGCGGATCCATTCGCGCCAGATGGCGACGAGCAGGGCCATCAGGACAGGACCGATGAAGAGGCCAAGGAAGCCCATGGTCTTCACGCCGCCGATCAGGCCGAAGAAGGTGGGCAGGAAGGGCAGCTTGATCGGGCCGCCGACGAGGCGCGGGCGCAGCGTCTTGTCGACGATGAAGAGCTCCACCGAACCCCAGGCGAAGAGCGCGAGGCCCGCCACGGGCGAGCCGCTGGAGACGAGATAGACCGAAACCAGCGTGAAGGAGAGCGGCGCGCCGCCCGGGAACAGCGCCATGACGCCCGTCAGCACGCCGAGCGTGACGGCCGAGGGCACGCCGGCGACCCAGTAGGCGACGCCGAGAACGATGCCCTCGCCGATGGCGATCAGCGTCATGCCGGTGACCGTCGAGCTGATCGTCGCGGGAACGATGCGGGAGATGCGCTCCCAGCGCATCGGCAGGATACGCTCGCCGAGCCGGTCGACCTGGCCGGCAAAGGCCTCGCCGTCGCGGTAGATGAAGAACAGCGCGATCAGCATGAAGAGCATGGCGAGCAGCAGGTTGAACGCCTTGCCGCCGGCCGCGAGCGCCACGCGGTAGATATTGCCGATATTGGCGCCGCTGACGATCTGCGTCAGCTCGCCGATCGCGCCCGGATGGTCGAGGAAGCGCGTCCATTGCATGTCGAGCCAGCCGCCTACGACCGGCAGCGCGCCAATCCATTCCGGCGTCGGCGCGCCGGTGCGGTTCGTCTCGACGGCCCAGCCGATCCAGTCGCGGATCTCGTGCAGGGCATAGGTCGAGGCGATCACGATCGGCCCGACGATGAAGGCGAGTATGAGGAGGATGGCGATGGAGGCGGCGAGCGTGCGGTTGCCGTTCACCTGCGCCAGCAGGCGGGAATAGAGCGGCCAGCTCGCAAAGGCGATGACCAGCGCGGCCAGCACCGGCACGACGAAGCCGTGGAAGAAATAGATGCCGGCAAAGACGATGAGGACGAGAAGCCACCGCGCCGCCGAGATCGGGGAGATGAGCGCGGCGCCGCCCTGGCGCGCCGCGCCGAGAAACCGGGGCTCACTTCTGCGATGTTCCGAATGCAACAAACTCGTCCACTCCATGGCTCCGGCGTCCGCGCCGGACCACCAAGATAAGGTGTAGCGGAAGAATGTTAAACATATACGTGGTCTTTTTCGGCCGCGCCGCGCCGAGACGCCGCAGGCGACGGCTCCGGAGCAAGCGAAAGCATCGCTCCGAATTGTTGACGTTTACGTCAATGTAATATAGCGATGTCTCTTGATGGCGCCCGCCAAAAGCATCATCCTGTCGGCATCGGACGGTTGGAGGACCTTTCGCTGCGGCGGGACGGAGGTCGGCCGCGCCCAACGAGGAGGAGCACATATGTCGGTCTCACAGATGCACCCGTCCACCGCGCCGTCCGGCCGCTTCTGGCTCTCCTCCTATCCGGACGGCATGGCGGGAGAGATCGCTCCGCTCGCCCACGATTCCATCGGCGCGCTGGTGGAAAGCTGCTGCGCGCGCTTTGCCGACCGCCCGGCCTTCACCAGCATGGGCAGGACGCTGACCTTCCGCGACTTCGAGGCCGCCTCCCGGACGGTCGCCGCCTGGCTGCAGGCGCGGGGCCTGGAAAAGGGCGACCGCGTCGCCGTGATGATGCCGAACATCCTGCAGAACCCGGTGATCATCTTCGGCATCCTGCGCGCCGGGCTCGTCGTGGTGAACGTCAACCCGCTCTATACGCCGCGCGAGCTGGAGCACCAGCTCAAGGATGCCGGCGCCAAGGCGCTGTTCGTGCTGGAGAATTTCGCGAGCACCGTGGCGCAGGTCGTCGCGCGCACGGACGTGCGCCATGTGGTGGTCGCGACGATGGGCGACATGCTCGGCCTCAAGGGCCTCATCGTCAATCTCGTCGTGCGCAAGGTGAAGAAGCTCGTGCCGGAATGGTCGCTGCCGGGGCATGTCCCGTTCCGGCAGGTCATGGCGGAAGGCGCGCACGGCATGGTGAAGCCGGTCGCGACCGCGCCGGGCGACATGGCCTTCCTGCAATATACCGGCGGCACGACGGGCGTTTCCAAGGGCGCGATCCTCACCCATGCGAACCTGCTCTCCAACATGGAGCAGATCAAGCTGTGGATCGAGCCGACCTTCACGATCAAGAAGCGGCCGGAGCAGCTTACCTTCGTCTGCGCGCTGCCGCTCTACCATATCTTCGCGCTGACGGTGAACGGGCTGATGGGCATCGCGCTCGGCGGCCATAACGTGCTGATCGCCAATCCGCGCGACATCCCCGCCTTCGTCAAGGAACTGGCGAAGGTTCGCACCCACATCTTCCCGGGCCTCAACACGCTGTTCAACGCGCTGATGAACAATCCGGATTTCTCCAGGCTCGATTTCTCCGAGCTCGTGCTGACGCTCGGCGGCGGCATGGCGGTGCAGCGGCCCGTCGCAGAGCGCTGGCAGAAGATGACGGGCTGCGCGATCACCGAGGGCTACGGCCTTTCGGAAACCTCGCCGGTAGCGACCGCCAACCGCTTCGACCGGCCGGAATTCACCGGCACGATCGGCCTGCCGCTGCCTTCCACCGAAATCGATATCCGCGACGACGACGGCCGCACGCTGGCGCTCGGCGAGGTCGGCGAGATCTGCATCCGCGGCCCGCAGGTCATGGCCGGCTACTGGCAGCGCCCGGACGAGACGGCCAAGGTGATGACGCCGGACGGCTTCTTCCGCTCCGGCGATATCGGCTTCATGACGGCCGAGGGCTATACCAAGATCGTCGACCGCAAGAAGGACATGATCCTCGTCTCCGGCTTCAACGTCTTCCCCAACGAGGTCGAGGAAGTGGCGATGTCGCATCCCGGCATCCTCGAATGCGCGGCCATCGGCGTGCCGGACGAGCATTCCGGCGAGGCGGTGAAGCTCTTCGTCGTGAAGAAGGATCCGGCGCTGACGGAAGCGGACGTGAAGGCGCATTGCGCGGCGAACCTCACCAATTACAAGCGGCCGAAATTCGTCGAATTCCGCACAGAGCTGCCCAAGTCCAATGTCGGCAAGATTCTGCGCAAGGACCTACGCGGCTGACGGGTGACCGCGGTTAAACCGATTTAATTTTTTCGGGCAAGCGGCCTTTCCGGTCTTGATTTGACCATATCAAAGCGACTAGCTAGCGGCATCGTCCAAAGCCAGGGAAGACGCCGATGAACGCGCTTGTCGAAAAGCTGAAATCCATCGTCCGCGATACCAATGCCACAGACATCCGCGCCGCCTTCGCGGCCGACCCGCAGCGGTTCTCCCGCTACAGCACCACGCTCGGCGACTTTCTCTTCGACTATTCCAAATGCGCGGTGAACGATACCGTGCTCGACGCGCTGGAGGCGCTGGCGAGGGACGGCGGCGTCGAGAAGAGGCGCGACGCCATGTTCGCCGGCGAGATCATCAACATCACGGAAGAGCGCGCGGTGCTGCACACGGCGCTGCGCAATCGCTCCAACACGCCCGTCCTCGTCGAGGGCAGGGACGTGATGCCGGATGTCAATTCGGTGCTCGACGCCATGGGCGCCTTCGCCGAGGCCATCCGCTCCGGCGCGCTCAAGGGCGCGACGGGCAAAAAGATCACCGATGTCGTCAATATCGGCATCGGCGGCTCGGACCTCGGCCCGGTCATGGCGACGCTGGCGCTCGCGCCCTATCATGACGGCCCGCGCCTGCACTTCGTCTCCAATATCGACGGCGCGCATATCGCCGACACGCTGAAGCTGCTCACGGCCGAAACGACGCTCTTCATCGTCGCCTCCAAGACCTTCACCACCATCGAGACCATGACCAATGCCGCGACGGCGCGCAAATTCATCGCCGACAAGCTGGGCGAGGCCGCCGTCGGCCACCATTTCTGCGCGGTCTCCACGGCACTCGACAAGGTCGCGGCCTTCGGCATCGACGAAGCGCGCGTCTTCGGCTTCTGGGACTGGGTCGGCGGACGCTATTCGATCTGGTCGGCCATCGGCCTGCCGCTGATGATCGCCATCGGTAAAGACGATTTCGCCGAATTCCTCGCCGGCGGCCATGCCATCGACAACCACTTCCGCGAGGCGCCGATCCGGGAAAACATCCCGATGCTGCTCGGCCTCATCGGCTTCTACCATCGCAATGTGCTGAACTATCCGTCGCGCGCCATCCTGCCCTATGACCAGCGCCTGTCGCGCTTCCCGGCCTATCTCCAGCAGCTCGACATGGAATCGAACGGCAAGTCGGTGACGGTGGATTCGACCCCCGTCGAATGCAAGACCGGCCCGGTCGTCTGGGGCGAGCCCGGCACCAACGGCCAGCACGCCTTCTACCAGCTCATCCACCAGGGCACCTCGATCATCCCGACCGAGTTCATGATCGCGGCCAATGGCCACGAGAAGAGCCTGCGCCACCAGCACCAGCTCCTCATCGCCAATTGCCTGGCGCAGTCGGAAGCGCTGATGAAGGGCCGCTCACTCGAAGAGGCCAAGGCGCAGCTCACCTCGAAGGGCATGGACGAGGCGAAGGCCGACAGGATCGCGCCACACCGCGTCTTCTCCGGCAACCGCCCGTCGATCACCATGGTCTATGACAGCCTGACGCCCTTCGCGCTCGGCCGGCTGATCGCGCTCTACGAGCACCGCGTCTTCGTGGAAGGCGCGCTCTTCAACATCAACTCCTTCGACCAGTGGGGCGTGGAGCTCGGCAAGGAGCTTGCGACGGGCCTGCTGCCGGTCGTGGAAGGCAAGGAGAGCGCAGCGGGACACGATTCCTCGACGGCGGGTCTCGTCGCGGCACTGCTGAAGGCTGCAAATTAACGCAGGCTCAAACGGCGTGCCGCGAAAGCACCGCGCGGCACGCGGGCGAGGTTGCCGAGGAATTCGCGGGCGCAGGCGCGCCAGCTATAGGTGGCCGCGCGGGCGAGCGCGACCTCCTTCGGGATGTCGAGCGCGGCAAGGGCTGCCTCCCGCAGGTCCTCCGACAGGGCTCCCGCCTCACCCAGCACATCGCGCGGGGCCGTGACCGGGAAAGCGGCGACGGGAACGCCGCTCGCCAAAGCCTCCAGCATGACATTGCCGAACGTATCCGTGCGGCTCGGGAAGACGAAGACGTCGGCCGAGGCATAGACCGCAGCAAGGTCCTCGCCGGTCTTGCGGCCGAGGAAATGCACGTCGGGGTAACGCTTGCGCAGCGCCGCGAGGTCCGGCCCGTCGCCGACGACGACCTTGCTGCCCGGCAAATCGAGGCCGAGGAAGGCGGGCAGGTTCTTCTCCACCGCCACGCGCCCGACATTGAGGAAGATCGGCCGCGGCAGGCCGAGATCGCGGCGCCTGGCCGGATCGAACAGCCTGGTATCCACCCCGCGCGACCAGCGCTTGATGCGCACGAAGCCGCGCGCCGCCATTTCCGCGCCGAGCGACCTCGTGGCCACCATCATGCCCGCGCCGGAATTGTGGAAGCGGCGCAGCCACCAGTAGCTCCAGCTCTCGGGAATGGGCAGGCGCGCGCTGATGAATTCGGGAAAGCGCGTGTGATAGGCCGTGGTGAAGGGCAGCCGCTGCCGCAGGCAGGCGCGCCGCGCCGCCATGCCGAGCGGCCCCTCGGTCGCGATATGGATGTAATCCGGCGCGACGGCCTCGATCTCGGCCAGCACCTGACGGCTCGAGGCGATGGCGAGCCTGATCTCCGGATAGGACGGCAGCGGGATGGTCGTGAATTTCTCCGGCGTCAGGAAGACGACGTCGACCCCCTCCTCCGCCGCCGAGCGGGCCAGCTCCTCCAGCGTGTGTACCACGCCGTTGAGTTGCGGCCGCCAGGCATCCGTCACGACAAGCACGGTGGGCGCCCGGTCATCGGACGCGGCGGAAAAGGACGAATCTGGAGCGATGTCTTCGAGCATGGCCCCTTTGACCATGCCGCGATGACAGGCGAATGAACGTGACGCCGCGCCCGCGGGCCGGACGGTTACTTGCGTTCCGCCGGCTGGGGCTGGAGGCGGCCGCGGGAGCGGCCGGGCGCGGCATTGGCGAGACGACGGGCGGCCTCCTTCAGTTCCAGCTCGGTGAAGAGGTCGCCGTATTCCGGGCGCAGCATCAGCGCTTCCATGGAAAGCTCCGGCTTGCCGGCGTCGAGAAGACGCTCGAGGCCGGTCGCGCCCGGCATGAAAACGAGTTCCTTGGCCGCCGCCACGCCGCCGTTGAGCGTGATGCAGCGGCGCAGCAGGACGGGGCGGAAACCGAGTTCGGCAAAGCGGTCGTAGAGGCCTGCCATCTCCTTGTGGAAGCGGACCTCCGTCCCCGGAGCGGGGCCGCGCATCAAAGGCGTCCGATGCGCTCGGTGAGGAGCGCGAAGAAGCCGTCCGCATCGACATCCTTCATGACGCGCGCATTGTGCCTGCGGTCCGTCACCTGCCACCAGTCGACGACGGTCATGCCGGCGGTGAGCGGCGAGGCCATCTCGACCTCGACATTGCAGTCGCGCCCGCCGAAAAGCTCCGGCTTCAGCAGATAGGCGATGACGGTCGGATCGTGCAGCGGGCCGCCGTCGGAGCCGTATTTCTCGATGTCGAAACGCTCGAAGAATTCCAGCATCTGGACGAGGGCGAGCGCCGGGCGATTGCCGATCGCGCGCAGCTTCTCGACGCGGCTCTTCAGCGTCAGTACCTTGTGGGTGACGTCGAGCGGCATCATGACGATCGGGATGCCGGACCTGAAGACGGCGGCGGCCGCCTCCGGGTCGACATAGACGTTGAATTCGGCGGCCGGCGTGATGTTGCCGCCCTCGAAGAAGCCGCCCCCCATCATGACGAGCTCGCGCACGCGGCCGGCGATCTCCGGCGCCTTTTCCAGCGCGAGCGCAATGTTCGTCAGCGGACCGAGCGTGCACAGCGTGACGGTGCCGGCCGGCTCGCGCTTCAGCGTCTCGACGATGAAGTCGACGGCGTGCTGCGTTTCGAGCTGCATCTTCGGCTCGTGCAGCTCGGGGCCGTCGAGGCCGGTCTTGCCGTGGACGTGTTCGGCCGTCACCAGCGGGCGGGCAATCGGCCTGTCGGCGCCGGCGAAGACCCTGACATCCGGCCGGGAGCAGAATTCCAGGATGATGCGGGCATTGGTGGAGGTACGCGACAGCGGCACGTTGCCGGCGACCGTAGTGATGCCGAGGATTTCCAGCTCCGGGCTGCCGAGCGCCAGCATGATGGCGGCGGCATCGTCCTGGCCGGGATCGGTGTCGATGATGATTTTCCTTGGCTCAGACATGCCGCTTCATTCCTGTTTTCTGATTGCGCCGGACCGGCGGGGAAGCGGCGACTATATTTGCCGGCTCGCCTTTCGCAAGCGTCTTGCGCCGGCATCGCGCAATCACCATATTGCAGCCGTCGGGGCGCCGCAGCCGGGCCTCGCCAAGGTCGCTTGAAGCCAAGGACTGGACGATGACACGCATGACCCCTTTCACGAGCCCGCTGCTGCTGGGCTTCGACGCCATGGAAAAGACCCTCGAGCGCATCGCCAAGGGAAACGATGGCTATCCGCCGTACAATATCGAGCGGCTTCGGCCGGACGGCGGGACGGGCACCCCGGAGCGCCTGCGCATCACGCTTGCCGTGGCGGGCTTCTCCGAGGAGGAGCTGGATGTGACGACGGAGGAAAACCAGCTCGTCATCCGCGGCCGGCAGACCGACCCCGGCGAAAGGGACTATCTTTACCGCGGCATCGCCGCCCGCCAGTTCCAGCGCACCTTCGTGCTTGCCGACGGCATGCATGTTTCCGGCGCCGAACTGAAGAACGGCCTGCTCTCGGTGGACCTCGTCCGGCCGGAGCCCGTGCGTATGGTAAAGAAAATTAACATTTCCGTACCAGACTAGAACGTGAGCCGTTCCTGCGGGAACACCCGCCGGACCGTTTCGCGCATAACCTGATCGCCGAACGACCGATGGGCCATGGTGGCCATCAGCGTCCGGTGGCCGGCAAGTCCGGCATTGCCATGGAGGCAAAAATGGGCCTGAAAACCGTTACCCCCACCACCGTATCGAAGGCGGACCTTGCGCATCTGGGCGCCGGCGAAGTCGGCTATATCCGCAAGATGAAGGCCGAGGAAGTCTCCCGCGTCTTCCCGGAAGCGCCCGAAATCGACCCGAGCCTCGACCTGTGGGCGCTGTTCGGCGCGGACGGCACGCCGATCCTGCTCACCGACAACCGTTCCAGCACCTTCTACAAGGCCGCCGAGGACGATCTGCGCACGGTCAGCCTGCACTGACGACAATGCCCTGACAAGCGCTTTCCGTCAGAGCCGGCGGAAGGTGAGATAGGCCGACTTGCGACCCTCGCGCCTGGCCTTGGCCTCGTAGCGCGTGCCCGGCCAGCCGGCATAGGGCGTCAGCCAATCGGCTGCGTTTTCCGCGGTCCAGACGAAGGCGGGATGCGCCCCGCAATGCATCAGCGTCCAGTTGACATAGGTGTCGATGTCGGACGCGAAGCAGAAGATGCCGCCCGGCTTCAGCACGCGGGCGAAGCGGTCCAGATTGACCTTCGACACGAAGCGCCTCTTCCAGTGCTTCCGCTTGGGCCAGGGATCGGGATAGAGCAGGTCGATCTGGTCGAGCGAGGCCGCCGGCAGCCAGTCCAGAAGCTCCGTCGCGTCGTCGTCGTAAAGGCGGATATTTCTCGCACCCTTCTCCTCCACGCTGCCGATCAGCTTCGCCATGGAATTGACGAAGGGCTCGACGCCGATGAAGGCGGTGTCCGGGCTTTCCACCGCGCGGTGGATCAGGTGCTCGCCGCCGCCGAAACCGATCTCGAGGCGGGTGCGGGCCGGCGTGAAATCATAGAGCGATGCGAGATCCGCCGGAGCCGGGGTCGACAGGTCGACCTTCAGCACCGGCAGCAGCGTTTCGAGATGCTGCGCCTGCCGCTCGCGCAGCGGCTTTCCCTTGCGGCGGCCGAAGAAGGCTTCGGTCGCGCGGCTGCGGCGCTCTGCATCGGTCATGTCGGCCTCAGTTCTTTATGGCGTCCTTGAGGGCCTTGACGAGGTCGAGGCGCTCCCAGGAGAACGAGCCGTCACGGCCCGCCTTGCGGCCGAAATGGCCATAGGCGGAGGTCTTGGCATAGATCGGCTTGTTGAGGTCGAGATGGCGGCGAATACCCGACGGCGACAGGTCCATGACCTTGCGGATCGCCGCTTCCACCGCATCCTCGCTCACCTTGCCGGTGCCGTGCAGGTCGACATAGACCGACAGCGGCTGGGCGACGCCGATGGCGTAGGAGAGCTGGATCGTGCAGCGGTCGGCAAGGCCGGCGGCAACCACGTTCTTGGCGAGATAGCGGGCCGCATAGGCGGCCGAGCGGTCGACCTTGGTCGTGTCCTTGCCGGAGAAGGCGCCGCCGCCATGCGGGGCCGCGCCGCCATAGGTGTCGACGATGATCTTGCGGCCGGTGAGGCCGGCGTCACCGTCCGGGCCGCCGATGACGAACTTGCCGGTCGGGTTGATGTACCAGGAGCAATCGTCGGCGATCTTCAGGTCGGCCAGCGCCTCGCGGATATAGGGCTCGACGACCTGGCGTACCTTCTTCGAATCCCAGCTCGCGTCGAGATGCTGCGTGGAAAGAACGATGGAGGTCACGTCGGCCGGCTTGCCGTCGACATAGCGCACCGTCACCTGGCTCTTGGCATCCGGGCCAAGCTTGCCGGCATCGCCCTCACCCTTCTTGCGGGCGGCGGCGAGGAGCTGGAGGATGCGGTGTGAATAATAGATCGGGGCCGGCATCAGATCCGGCGTCTCGCGGCAGGCATAGCCGAACATGATGCCCTGGTCGCCCGCACCCTCGTCGCCCTGCTTGTCCGCAGCGTTATCGACGCCCTGGGCGATATCGGCGGACTGGGAATGCAGCAGCACGTCGATCTTCGCAGTCTTCCAGTTGAAACCGTCCTGCTCGTAGCCGATATCGCGGATCGCCTTGCGGGCGGCGGACTTGAACTTGGAGGGGTTGATGACGTCGGCGCCGTTCTTGTCCTTCTTGAGAAGGCTCGGCGGCAGGCGCACCTCACCGGCGATGACGACGCGGTTGGTCGTTGCAAGCGTCTCGCAGGCGATGCGGACCGACCAGGGATCGATCTTCGACTTCACGGCTTCGCGGTAGACCAGATCGACGATTTCATCGGAGATGCGGTCGCACACCTTGTCCGGATGGCCCTCGGCGACGGATTCGCTGGTGAAGAGGTAACTGCTGCGCATGCGGGAATTCCCCTCAAAGAAATGGACTAGGACCGTAGTTATTCAGTTCGCGAGGTAAAGACAAGGACATAAGTATATCTTTATGTCTCAAATTCCCGGCTGATTTGCCGCATCCGCTACGCCGAGACACGGGCGGCCATGAAAAACGGCCCCGCAGGGCCGTTCCTTCATGCGTTCCGGGAGGGGTTGGTTATTCGACCTCGGCCTCGGCGGCCAGCGCCTTCACCAGATCGACCAGCTTGCGGCGCACCTTGGGATCGCCGATCTTCACGAAGGCGCGGTTGAGCTGAAGGCCTTCGGAGGAGGAGAGGAAGTCGACGACATAGTTGGAGCTGGAGGCTTCGGCGAAGCCGGCCTGAACATCCGCCTGCTCACCCGGGGCATCCTCGAAGAAGAAGGAGACCGGCACGTTGAGAATGCTCGAAATGTTCTGCAGGCGGCTGGCGCCGACGCGGTTCGTGCCCTTCTCGTATTTCTGAATCTGCTGGAAGGTGATGCCGAGGCTTTCGCCCAGCTTCTCCTGGCTCATGCCGAGCATGGTCCTGCGAAGCCGGATCCGGCTGCCGACATGTATATCGATCGGATTCGGCTTCTTCTTGTTTTCCATCATCACTTTCGTCCTAACGCGGAATGGCCCCTACCCACCGGCAGCCCTAACGAAAACTTAACGTCACGTTGTATGCGCAGACTCTGAAGGTCGCCACAATACAGGAGAACGGCCGGCGGCGTGCACTATGCTATTTTAGGGGTTTTGGGTCAATTCATCCGATTTCTAAAACCCATGCGAGAAATAAGCGCCATCCCGAGGAGAATGGCCAGGACGATCAGAAACGCGCGGTTCTGCCGTGTTGCCCGGTCCGTTGGCGCAAACTTACCCGGAAGGGTTGCATCCACAAAACCCGGGACATCGTGGGCCCGACCGGAGACGACGCGTCCCTTCGCGTCCACCACGGCCGAAATGCCGTTGTTGGCGGCGCGAATCAGCGGCATGCCGCGCTCGACGGCGCGCAGGCGCGCCTGCAGGAAATGCTGGTAGGGACCGGGCGTACTGCCGAACCAGGCGTCGTTGGTGACGTTCAGCAGCGCCGCCGCCGTCTCGCCCGCGCCGTTGATCTCGGAGGGGAAGATCGCCTCGTAGCAGACCAGCGGATAGAGCCCCTTGCCGCGGGCCGTCAGGAGCTGGTGCTCGCGCGCGGCGGAAAAACCGCCCGGCATGGCGACGGCGCTGACGCCGAAGCTCTCGAAGACCTCGGCGAAGGGCATGTATTCGCCGAAGGGCACGAGATGCACCTTGTCGGCCGCGCCGATGATCTGGCCCTTGCCGTCGATGGCATAGATGGAATTGTAGTAGCGCGGCGCCTTGCCGGAGCCAGCGCTCTCGGTGCGCACCGCGCCGGCGATCAGCACCTGGTCGTCGTCCAGAACGGCGGCGATGCGCACGAGGGCATCGGGATTGTCGGTCAGGATGAAGGGAATGGAGGTTTCCGGCCAGACGACGATGTCCGGCCGCTTGCCGCCGCCCTCGGGCTTTGCGGCGCTCAGCGCCAGATGCCGCTCGAAGATATCGGCCCTTGCGGTGTCATCGAGCTTCATCGCCTGGTCGATCACCGGCTGGACGAGCCGGACAACGGTGCTGTCGTCGTCCGGCGCCGGCAAGAGGCTCAGCGCATAGTAGCCGTAGCCGACATGGGCGGCGAAGAGCAGCGCGGCGAGCGAAAGGCCCATCCCCCTGCCCCGCCGCGTGCCGAGTAGGGCGGGCGCGGCAAAGACGAAGACGGCAAGCGCGTTCATCGCGGCAATGCCGACGATGCCCGAGGACTGCATGAGGAGCGGCACGGGCATGATGCCATAGCCGACGGCATTCCACGGAAAGCCGGTGAAGAGCGTGCCGCGCAGCCATTCCCCCACCCCGAAGGCGAAGGCGAGCGCGGCGATGCGGCCCATGCCGTCGGACCAGAGGAGGCGGGCGAGCGCGGCGGCGATGCCGTAATAGAGGGCGAGGAAGGCCGGCAGGCCGAGAACGGCGAGCGGCAGCGCCCAGGCGAAGGCATCCGCCTCGACCAGCAGCGCATTCCCGAGCCACCAGAGCCCGCCGACGAAATAGCCGAAGCCGAAGAACCAGCCGATGCGGAAGGCGGGCGCAAGACGCCGAAGGAAGCCGGCTTCCGGCGCGCCGCTCGCCCCGTCGAGCAGCCAGACGAGCAGGGTGAAGGACACGAAGAGCGCCGCGAAGAAGCCGAAAGGCGGCAGCGCCAGCACGCCGACAGCCCCCGCAAGAAATGCCGTCAGCGCCCGTCTCGTCCCAGACAGGAGCATGACCTTGCCCGCCAGCCGCTCCATGCCGTCCCCTTTGCGTGTCCCCGAATCAGCCGCGCCAGTCTTCCAAAAAAGAGGCGGCTTGTCCTGTGTCATGAGGGGGCGTCGATGTCGCGTGTCCTTGCGGGGGTGTCGGCGATGCCCGCCCCTCATCCGGCCTGCCGGCCACCTTCTCCCCGCAAGCGGGGAGAAGGGACTGTGTTGCACCGGGTTCCCCAGCCAATGACCGCACATAGGGCACGTCCCCTCTCCCCGCTTGCGGGGAGAGGGTTAGGGTGAGGGGCAAAGCGACGCCCTGTTCCGTAAAAGAAAGCCTTACTCCGCCCCGGCCTCGCCGTTGCGCTGCTCGGCCGGATTGGCGCGGTCGGCGGAAACGCTCTCGCCGGGCCGGCGCTCGCGGCGGCGGACGGAGCCGGCGCGCTTGCGGGTGACGCGCACGCGCTTGACGCGGCGCGGATCGGCGTCGAGGACGTGGAATTCGAAGCCGGGCACCGCCTGCACCACCTCGCCGCGCACCGGGATGCGGCCGAGCGAGGCGAAGATCAGGCCGCCGAGCGTATCGGCGTCCTCAAGCTGCTCGCGGATGTCGAAATCGGGGCCGATGGCCTCGGCGAGCTCTTCCAGCTCGACGCGGGCGTCGGCGATGAAGACGTCGTCGCTGACGCGCTGGATCATCGCCTCCTCGTCGTCGTGCTCGTCCTCGATGTCGCCGACGACCATCTCGACGATGTCCTCCAGCGAGGCGAGGCCGTCCGTGCCGCCATACTCGTCGATCACGAGGGCCATCTGGGTGCGGTCGGCCTGCATGCGCGCCATGAGGTCGGCGGCCAGCATCGACGGCGGCACGAAGAGGACCTGGCGGATGATGCCGGCCTCGGCGACGGTCTTGGACAGATCGACGCGGCCGAGGTCGAATTCGGCCTTCGGCGCACGCGCCGGCTTTTCGCCGGTCGCGGCTGCGGCGCTGCCGTTCTTCGCGCCCGCCCGGCGCTTGTTGCGGGCCTGCTTGGTGACATAGGCGAGAAGGTCGCGGATATGGACCATGCCGCGCGGATCGTCGAGGCTCTCGTTATAGACCGGCATGCGCGAGCGGCCGGAATCCTCGAAGATCACCATCAATTCGGCGATGGTGATGTCCTGGTCCACGGCCTCGATATCGGCGCGCGGGACCATGACGTCCTCGACGCGCACCTCGCGGAAGCGGAGAATGTTGTGCAGCATCGCCCGTTCTTCGGGCAGGAAGGCCGGCTCGCCGCCGGTGTCTTCCGTCATCAGGGCCTCGGCGAGGTCCTTGCGCAGCGTGGAGGCGCCGGTCATGCGCCAAAGCCGTGCGGCACGGGACCAGAAGGATGACCGGCCCCCGCTTTCCTGCTTCGGCGCGCTGCTACTACTGCCCGCCTCGTCCTGACTTGAGGCGTCCGCCTCGTTCTTTTCCGCCGCTGCCGGCTGGTTTCTAAAGTCGCTCATCGGTCCAAACTATTCTTCGGGGCCATCCCCGTAGGGGTCAGATAGGCCAAGCTCGGCAAGAATGCGAGTCTCCAGCCCCTCCATTTTTTCAGCCTCTTCGTCTTCCATATGATCATAGCCGAAGAGATGCAGAAATCCATGCACCATCAGATGCGTGAGATGATCGTCGAAGGACTTGCCGAGATCGGCCGCCTCGCGGGCCAATGTCTCCTCGGCGAAGATGATATCTCCGAGCATCGGACCCGGCATTTTTCCGGGCGTCACCGGGAAGGCGGGGAAGGACAGGACATTGGTCGGCTTGTCCTGGCTGCGCCATTCCGCATTGATGGCGCGGATGTTCTCGTCATTCGTGAAGACGAGGGAGACTTCCGGCGCACCGGTCTTCGGGAAGGGCTGCTTTTCCTGCTTTCGCAGGTAATCCGCCGCCGCGCCGAGCACGCGCCCGCTCATTTCGAAAAGGCGCTCCTCGGAGGGCCATGCGCCCTCCTCGATGGAGATCTGAATGTCGAGTTCGCTCATGAGGTATCCGGACCTCAGCGGTCCATCTGCTCGCTTTCGTCCTGCACGGCCGTCTGCGCCTCGTAGGCGCGCACGATGCGGGCGACCATCGGATGGCGCACGACGTCGACATCCTTGAAGCGGACGACAGAGACGCCCTCGACGCCATTGAGGATCTGCAGGGCTTCGACGAGACCGGACTTCACGCCGCGCGGCAGGTCGACCTGGCTCGGATCGCCCGTGACGATCATTCGGCCATTCTCGCCGAGACGCGTCAGGAACATCTTCATCTGCATCGAAGTCGTGTTCTGCGCCTCGTCGAGGATGACGGCGGCGTTGGCGAGCGTGCGGCCGCGCATGAAGGCGAGCGGGGCGATCTCGATGACGCCGGCGGTGATGGCGCGCTCGACCTTGTCGCCCGGCATCATGTCGTAGAGCGCGTCATAGAGCGGACGCAGATAGGGATCGACCTTCTCCTTCATGTCGCCAGGCAGGAAGCCGAGGCGTTCGCCGGCCTCGACGGCCGGGCGCGAAAGGATGATGCGGTCCACCGCGCCGCGCTCCAGAAGCTGGGCGGCATAGGCGACGGCGAGATAGGTCTTGCCCGTGCCGGCCGGGCCGACGCCGAAGACCAGTTCGGACCGCTCCAGCGCGCGGATATAGGTATCCTGCGTCGGCGTGCGGGCGGCGATGGTCTTTTTGCGGGTGGAAATCTGCGACATGGTGAGCTTGGCTTTACGCTCCATCGTCGGCAGCGACAACTGGTCGTCCGCGGCGATCGCCATGCGGATGGCGCCCTCGACGTCGGAAAGCTCGATCGAGCCGCCCTTCTGGAGCCGGTCGTAGAGATAGTCGAGCGCGCGGCGGGCCTGGTTGGTGGCCAGCACCTCGCCGGATATCGAGACGGAGTTGCCGCGGGCCCGCGCATCGATGTTGAGGCGCTGCTCGATGAGCTTGAGGTTCTGGTCGAACTGGCCGAAGAGCTCGCTCGCGTATCGATTGTTCTCGAAAGTCAGCACGAATTGATTGGCGTCGATCCCTTGTTTCGACTGGCGCGGCGATGACGTCATCAGTTCGTGTCCGTTCAAGCGGTCATGCTCCTTGCGTTCCGCCCGTCAACCGATCGCTTGCGCGAAGAGGCTGTTGGGCCCGGCATCGGTGATTCGTACCCGGATAATGTCACCGATTTCAGAAGCTTTTGCATCAATATTCACAGGCTGAAGCCAGGGCGATCGGCCGACGAGCTGGCCGGGCTTGCGTCCGGGCTTCTCAAGAAGCAGGTCGATCTCCTTGCCGACGCAGCCAGCGGCGAAGTCGCGCTGCTGGCGGAAGAGCAAAGCCTGCAATCTTTCAAGGCGTTCGGCCTTCAAATGTTCCGCGACATGGCCGTCCATCTCCGCGCCGGGCGTGCCGGGGCGCGTGGAATACTTGAACGAAAATGCCTGTGCATAACCGACCGTCTCGACGAGGCGCATCGTCTCCTCGAAGTCCTCGTCGGTCTCGCCGGGGAAGCCGACGATGAAATCGCCCGATATGGCGAGCTCCGGCTGGACGGCGCGGATGCGCTCGATGAGGGCGATATATTCCGCCGCCGTGTGGCGGCGGTTCATGGCCTTCAGGATGCGGTCGGAACCGGCCTGCACCGGCAGGTGCAGGTAGGGCATCAGCTTGGGCAGGTCGCGATGGGCTTCGATGAGGCGGTCGTCCATGTCGCGCGGGTGGCTGGTCGTATAGCGCAGGCGTGCGAGGCCGTCGATTTCGGCAAGCCGGTAGAGGAGGTCGCCGAGGCCCCATTCGCGCCCGTCCGGGCCGAGGCCGTGCCAGGCGTTGACGTTCTGGCCGAGCAGGGTGATTTCACGCACGCCACCTTCCACGAGGCGTTCGGCCTCGGAGACGATCTGCGAAACGGGGCGGGAGACTTCCGAGCCGCGCGTATAGGGCACCACGCAGAAGGTGCAGAACTTGTCGCAGCCTTCCTGCACGGTGAGGAAGGCGGTGACGCCGCGCGCGCGGGTCTTCGCCTTTTCCGGCGCGGGCAGGTGCTCGAACTTGTCTTCCAGCGCATAATCCGTCTCGACGACGCGCTCGCCACCCTTGGCGCGGCGCAGCGCCTCGGGCAGGCGGTGATAGGTCTGCGGGCCGACGACGAGATCGACGGCGGGGGCGCGGCGCAGGATTTCCCTGCCTTCGGCCTGGGCGACGCAGCCGGTAACGCCGATCACCATCTCGCGCCCGTCCTTCGCGCGGGCCTTCTTCATCTCGCGCAGGCGGCCGAGCTCGGAATAGACCTTCTCCGCCGCCTTCTCGCGGATATGGCAGGTGTTGAGAAGGACGAGGTCGGCATCCTCCAGCACGTCCGTCGCCTGATAGCCGTCCTTCGACAGCGCATCCGTCATGCGCTCGCTGTCATAGACGTTCATCTGGCAGCCGTAGGTCTTGACGAAGACCTTGCGGGTGTTCGGAGTGGAGAGGGACTGTTCGCTCATGGCGGTTTCCATAGTGGAAAAAGGCCGGAAATTGAAGCTCTATCTGCCACGCAGGCGCGCGCCGAGCATGGCGCGGATGCGCGTGCCGACCGTGCGGCTCACCTCCTTGCGGTTGCTCGTCCGCGTGTAATCGACACGCTCGCCGAAATCGACATCGACATCGACCGCCCCTTCCCGCGCGATGCCGAGAAGATGCGGCAGCAGCTCGATATCGCCGGGCCAAGCGGCGAGCGGCCGGTGGAAGCGGCCCATCGCCATGCCGTGCACGCCCGTATAGGCGATGGAAACGGGCTGGATATGCACCACGCCCTCCGGCGCATGCGGCACGGCGGAGGCGGCGGCGCCGAAGAGCGAGGACTTGATCTCCAGGAGCCGGTTGCCGTCTGAGGTGGTGCCCTCCGGGAAGAGCACGACGATCTCGCCGTCCACCAGCCGCCGTGCGATCTCGTCCACCTGGTCGCCGGTCTTCTGGCGCTGCTCGCGCTCGACGAAGATCGTCGCCTGCAGGCGGGCGAGGATGCCGAAGACCGGCCAGGTCCGCACCTCGGACTTGGCGATGTAGACGACGTCGGCGATGGAGCCGAGCACCATGATGTCCTTCCAGGACGCATGGTTGGCGGCGATCATGAGGGGCCGGCTCCTCTCGAGCGTGCCGTGCACGCGCACCTTGAGGCCGAGCACGCGGCAGGCGACGCGGTGCCAGAGACGCGGGACATAGCGGCGGACCTTCAGGCCGAAGCGCAGGCCGACGAGCTGGATGGGCAACAGGACGAGCGTCACCGCGACGAGGACGAGGAGGCCGATGGCGATGCGCAGCCAGGTGATCACGGGCTCACCCGGGCGCGGGGCGATGCCCGGCAGGGCAGACGGGGGTGCTGCGACCTAAGGCGCCTCACTCGCCCTCCTTGAGCGGAACGCCGTAAAGCTCCAGCCGGTGATCGACGAGCCGGAAGCCGTGCTCACGGGCGATGCGCTCCTGCAGCGCCTCGATCTCGGGCGAATGGAATTCGATGACCTCGCCGCTCTTCAGGTCGATTAGGTGGTCGTGGTGCTCGTCCGGCACGGTCTCGTAGCGCGAGCGGCCGTCGCGGAAATCGTGACGCTCGATGATGCCGGCGTCCTCGAAGAGCTTGACCGTGCGGTAGACCGTGGAGATGGAGATGCGCGCGTCGACGGCTGAGGAACGGCGGTAGAGTTCCTCGACATCCGGATGATCCTCGGAGGCTTCCAGCACGCGCGCGATGACGCGGCGCTGCTCGGTCATGCGCATGCCGCGCTCGACACAAAGCTCTTCCAGCGATTTTTCCGCGTCCGCCATGCGACCAGCCCTTCTCGTTATGCCCCCCGCAAGGGGACTAGCGAAGATCGCGCCGCATGACAAGCGCCGTGGACCGGCTGCCATCGGCGGCGGCATAATAGGCCTTGCGCTCGCCGACCTTGGAAAAGCCGAGCTTGGCATAGAGCCCGCGGGCCGCGACATTGCCCTCGTCGACCTCGAGGAAGATGGCCTCGGCCCCACGCATCTTAGCCTCGCGCAGCGCCGCCAGCATCAGCCGCCAGCCGAGGCCGGCGCGGCCGAATCGCTCGTCGACGCCGATGGTGAGGATCTCCGCCTCGCCCGCCGCCGCGCGCGCCAGCACGAAGCCGCCGGCCGTCCGGCCGAGCACGCCCTCCTTCAGGGCGAGGAAACCGAAGACCGGATCCTGCGAGAGCAGCGAATGGAATTCGCCGTCGTTCCACGGCTGGGGAAAGCGGGTGCGGTGCAGGGCCGCGGCAATGCCGGCATCGTCCGTTTCGAGCGGGAATATCTCGAAGACGGGCTTGCGGATGAAGTAATCGCCGAGGGACATTCAGGCTCTCCGGATCGCGAAACCCGCCTGCGGCTTGGCATCGGGACCGCGCAGATAGAGCGGCTTCGGCTGGTGGCTCGAAGGATCGAGCCGGGCGCCGAGGCGGGCGACGGTGACGATCGAGACGCCATCGGCCGCAGGCGCCGCATCGTCGCGCAGGAGGGCGGCGGCGGAGCCCGCGAGCGCACCCTCGTGCCCGGCGGCGATATCGCGCGCCTCGGAAAGAGTGGCGAGCGCCGGGGGCGACGCCTCCACGCCGTCTGCGGCGAAACGCTGACAGTAGACCTCGTCGCGCTTGGCATCCATCGCCACAAGCAGCGGCGCTCCGGCGCCATGCTCGGCGGCGAGCGCCGAAAGGGTTGAGACGCCGACGGCCGGAACGCCGAGGGCGAGCGCAAGGCCGCGGGCCGCCGCGACGCCGACGCGGATTCCGGTGAAGGAGCCGGGGCCGACGGTGACGGCGATGCGGCCGACGGCCGCGAGGTCCATGCCGGCTGCGTCGAGCGCCCCATCGACGAATTCCATCAGCCGCTCGGCATGGCCGCGGCCGATTTCGGCGCCGGCGGCGCCGAGGACAGCATCCTGATCGGAATCGTAGAGCGCCGCGTAGCAGCCGGCGCCCGCCGTATCGATGGCCAGAACGATCATGCGGGGCACTCCGGCGTCCCGCGGCGGGCCTTACATGACGGCTTCAACTTCCTGCACTTCCGGTACGAAATGGCGAAGAAGGTTCTGGACGCCGTGCTTGAGCGTCGCGGTCGAGGAGGGGCAGCCCGAGCAGGCGCCCTTCATGTTGAGATAGACGACGCCGTCGCGGAAGCCCTTGAAGGTGATGTCGCCGCCGTCCTGCGCCACGGCGGGGCGCACGCGCGTGTCGAGCAGTTCCTTGATGGTGGCGACGATGGTCTCGTCGCCCTCCTCGAAGAACTCGCCTTCCATGTCGTCGCTGCCGCCGAGCGCGCCGCCGGCAAGCACCGGCTGGCCGGACATGAAATGCTCCATGATGTTGCCGAGGATGGCCGGCTTCATGTGCTGCCAGTCGGCATCGTCCTTGGTGACGGTGATGAAGTCGTAACCGAGGAAGACGCCGGTGACGCCCGGAATACCGAAGAGGCGGGCGGCGAGCGGCGAGGCGGCACGCGCCTCCGTCTCGTCGCGGAATTCGGCCGTGCCGGTCTCCAGCACCACCTTGCCCGGCAGGAACTTCAGGGTCGACGGGTTCGGCGTCGCTTCGGTCTGGATGAACATCTTTCTCTCCGTGCGGCCGGGCGCTAGGGTCGGCCCCGTACATTTAGAACAATTCAAAAGAAGATAGGCGCTTCGGCGCCGCTCTTCAAGTCGCCACTCTTCAAGGCGAAGGTCAGCTCATCGCGTCCAGCTCTTCGTCGGTGAGCTGGTCCGGGATGACCGTCACCGGGATGGGGAAGGCCTGCGCCCGACTCGCGAGCGAGGAGACCAGCGGCCCCGGCCCTTCCTTGGCGGAGCCGGCGGCCAGGACGAGGATCGCGATATCGCGATCCTCCTCGATGAGGCCGTTGATCTCTTCGCTGGCGACGCCCTCGCGGATCACCGTCTCCGGCTCGATGCCGATCGCCTCGCGCAGCGCCTGCGCTGCCTTGGCGAGCACGGCCTCCGCCTCCTCGCGGGCTTCCGCCCGCATGATCTCCTCGACGCCGAGCCATTGCTGGAAATCGGCATTGGCGATCACGTAGAGCAGGACGACGCCGCCGTTGGAGTTCTTCGCACGCATTCCCGCGAAATGGACGGCACGCTGGCATTCCGGCGTATCGTCGATGACCGCGAGGAACTTGCGGCGGTGACCTTCAAGGCGGGAAAGTCGTCGAGAAACCATGCGCGCTCCTGATATGCGGTCTTTTCGCGGCGACCTTACTGCACAAAGCCGATGATGTCGCGAACTTCCTTCATGGTTTTTTCCGCCCTTGCCCGCGCCCTTTCGCCGCCGTCCCGGAGGATAGCGTCGATATGGCTGGTATCGTCCATCAGGCGGCGCATCTCGTCGGTGATCGGCGAGAGCACGTTGACGGCAAGGTCGACCAGCGCCGGCTTGAAGACGGAGAATTGCTGGCCGCCGAACTCGGCCAGGATATCGGTCTTGGACTTGTCGGAGAGCGCCGCATAGATGCCGACGAGGTTTTCCGCCTCGGGCCGGCCCTTCAGGCCTTCGGCTTCGCTCGGCAAGGCATCCGGGTCGGTCTTGGCCTTGCGGATTTTCTTGGAGATGGTGTCGGCGTCGTCGAGCAGGTTGATGCGCGACAGGTCGGAGGCATCCGACTTCGACATCTTCTTCGTGCCGTCGCGAAGGCTCATGACGCGGGGCGCCGGGCCACCGATCAGCGGTTCGACCATCGGGAAATAGGCATGCACCGGCTCCTCGCCGACGACGATGTCGACACCCGTGCCGGCCTTGCGGATATGGCTGCCGAAGTCGATGTTGAACTTCTGTGCGATGTCGCGCGTCAGCTCCAGATGCTGCTTCTGGTCGTCGCCGACCGGAACGTGGGTCGCGCGGTAGACGAGGATGTCGGCGGCCATCAGGCTCGGATAGGCGAGCAGGCCGAGCGAGACCTGCTCGGCATTCTTGCCGCCGGCCTTGTCCTTGAACTGCGTCATGCGCTCCATCCAGCCGATGCGCGCCACACAGTTGAAGATCCAGGCAAGCTCGGAATGCTGCGGCACGGCGGACTGGTTGAAGACGATGTGCTTCTTCGGGTCGATGCCGGAGGCGATGAAGGCGGCGGCGATGGAGCGGATCTGGTTCGGCATGTCCTCGTGCACGAGCTGCGCGGTGAGCGCATGCAGGTCGACGACGCAATAGATGCAGTCGTTGTCTTCCTGCAGGGCGACGAACTTGCGGATCGCGCCGAGATAGTTGCCGAGGTGGAGATTGCCGGTCGGCTGGACGCCGGAGAAGACGAGAGGCTTGAATGCGCTCATGACGGTGTTTCCTTCAGGCGGGTGGAGGGCCTGGTCCCTGTTGCACGAGCAATTCCGGGGAAATCTTCAGCCGGAACTGCGTAAAATACGTCGCGCTTATGCACGGCGCCGAAGCCCCGATCAAGGGGGCGCCCCGCCCATGAGGGAATCCTTATAAAAGACATTTTCCGGTCGTCCCTTCCCGGCGGGGATTGGGGGGAAGGCCGGTCCCGATCGGCCGTTTTGTGACGAAGGGGCACAGAACGGAGATGACCCCGTGCGAAAGAACGGTTCCATCCTGCTTGCCTGCGTCGTCGCGCTGACATCGCTTTTCGCGACCGAGACCAGCGCAGGCCGCAGGCATGCCGCCCGCGCCGAGAAGGCGAGCGTGGCGAAGACCTATTCCATCCAGACGCCGCGCGTGCGGCACCGATGCTTTCCGGGGCGGCTGCAGGCGGTGCTCGCCCACATCGCGCGACAGGTCGGCCGCCGGCCGCTCGTCACCTCGGGCCACCGCTCGAACGGGCGGCGCGGCTCCTATCACCGCAAATGCCTTGCCGCCGACATCCGCGTGCCGGGCATTGCCGTGCAGAGGATCCTTGCCGCGGCGCGCTCGGCGCCGGCCATCGGCGGCGTCGGCACCTATTGCAACGGCATCGTGCATGTCGATGTGGGGCCGAGGCGGAGCTGGAGCGATTGTGGCGGGCTCGCGCGCCTGACGAAGCGCACGCGCCTCGCCGCCCGCTGAGGCGGCCAGCACGGTCTATTCCGACGGCGCCGCCTCCGCCTTGCCGCCGCGCTTCAGGTTGCGGCGGATCATGCCGAGGTCGGCGCCGCCGATGAGGAAGGCGACGGAGAAGTAGACGACCATCGCGAGCGCGACGAGCATGCCGAGCGCCGAGACCTGCTCGTAGAGCCGCGCGGTGGAGGAGAGGCGGTCGGCGAGGTAGCCGGACGCATATTCGATCGTGCCCGCCATGACGACGGTGGCGACCAGCAGCCGCGCGACGCGCCAGGCGAGCGCCTTTTCCAGCGGCCAGTGGCCGCGGCGCACCAGCGTCACGAAGAGCATCAGCGCCGTCAGCCAGCCGGAGACGGCCTCGGCGGTGGCGATGCCGCGCTCGTAGAAGAACGGGAAGAGCGAGACCGCCAGCACGCAGTTGACGACCACCGAGAAGAGGGTGATGCGCATCGGCGTCCTTGTATCCTCGCGGGCGAAGAAGCCGGGATTGAGGGCCTTGATCATCACGAAGCCGGGCAGGCCGAGGCCGTAGATGGCGAGCGTGCCCGCCACGATGGAGGTGGTGTGAGGGCTGAAGGCGCCGCGCTCGTAGAGGACGCGGACGATCTCGTCGGACATCACCCAGAGGGCGCCGGCGGCCGGCAGCGTCAGGAACAGCACGAACTCCATCGAGCGGTTCTGCAGGTTGCCGGCCTCGCGCTCGTGGCCGCCCTTCAGCGCCCGCGCCAGCTCCGGCAGCAGCACCACGCCGACGGCGATACCGACGACACCGAGCGGAAGCTGGTAGACGCGGTCGGCATATTGCAGGGCGGCGATGGCGCCGTCCTTGGTGGAGGCGATCATCTGGCCGATGAGCTGATTGATCTGGGTGATGCCGCCCGTCACGGCGGCCGGAAGCGCCAGCCACAAAAGCCGCTTGACGTTCGGCGTCATGCGCGGGCGGCGGAAGCCGATGCGCATGCCGGCATGGCGCACGCCCGCATAGAGCACGGCCATCTGCAGAAGGCCGGCGGCGAGCACGCCCCAGGAGAGATACCAGGCCGTATCGAGCGGCGAGGCGCCCTGCCAGAGCCCGTAGCCGAGCGCGCCGATCAGCACGAAATTGAGGAAGACGGGGGCGACGGCGGCGGCGAAATAGTGATGCAGCGAGTTCAGCATGCCCGACAGCATTGCCGTCAGCGACATGCACATGAGATAGGGGAACATGACGATGGCGAGCTTCACCGTCACATCGAACTTTTCCGTATCTCCCACGAAGCCCGGCGCGATGATCCAGGAGACGATGAGCGGCATCATCAGCTCCATCGCCACGGTCAACATCAGGAGCACGGTGAAGAGGACGCCGAAGACCTCCTCGGAAAAACGCTTGGCCCCGTCTATGCCGCCTTCCTCGATCTCCTTGGCGAAGAGCGGGACGAAGGCGGCGTTGAAGGCGCCCTCGGCGAAGAGCCGGCGGAAGAGGTTGGGGAAGCGGAAGGCGGCGTAGAAGGCGTCGGCCATCGGCCCGGTGCCGAGGGCTGCGGCCATCAGCGTTTCCCGCGCGAAGCCGAGCACGCGGCTGCCGAGCGTCGCGCCGCCCACGGTCGCGAATTTCCTGACGAGACTCATTGTTCTGCCCTGATCCTTTTCGCCATGGCGGGAACGGGCGCGATCATGCCCGGAGGCATGCGGTCGCGCAGTTCATCCGCCTCGTCCGCCATCACGGCCTTCAGCCGCGCGACGATATTGGCCTGCCGGTTTTCGTTGGTGACCTTCTGGCCGACAAGGTCGGTGACGTAGAAGGTATCGATGACCTTCTCGCCGAAGGTGGTGATATGCGCCGAGGCGATGTCGAGCGAGAGGTCGGAAAGCACGGCCGTCACCTCGGAGAGAAGGCCGGGACGGTCGAGGCACTCGATCTCGATGACGGTGAACTTGTTCGACAGCGTGTTGGAGATGGTGACGGCCGGCGAGACCGTGAAGGTGCGGCTGCGCCTGCGGCCCCTGGCGCGCGTCGCGATCACCTCCGGCAGGCGCTTGCGGCCGGACAGCACGTCCTCGATCATCCGGCCGATCGTGCCGGCGCGGCGCATCTCGTCCGCATCGTCGGGGAATTCGCGGTTGACGAGGATCGTATCCAGCGCCCGCCCGTCGGAGGTCGTGAAGATCTGCGCGTCGACGATGTTCGCCCCCGCCGCCGCGCAGGCCCCGGCGATGACCGTCAGCAGGCGCGGATGGTCGGGCGAGAGCACCGTGATCTCGGTGATGGCGTGGAAGGAATGGGTGCGCACCGTGGTGGCGAGCGTCTGCCTTGCCCTGTCCGCCTCGCGGATGAAGGCGGCATGGCGCACCTGGTCTTCCAGCGAGACGGTCAGCAGGTAGGGCTCGTAATGGAGACGCGCATAGGTATTGCGGTCCTTCTGGCTCCAGTCGGCCGGCAGCGCCTCCGACAGCATTTCGCGGGCGGCCTGCGCCCGCTCCTTGCGCGACAGCTCGGAAAAGCCGCCGGAGATGAGCAATTCGGTCTCGTAGTAGAGTGTGCGCAGGAGCTGGCCCTTCCAGCCGTTCCAGACGCCCGGGCCGACCGCGCGGATATCGCAGACCGTCAGCACCAGCAGCATCTTCAGCCGCTCCATCGACTGCACCTTGTCGGCAAAGTCGACGATGGTCTTGCGGTCGTTGAGGTCGCGGGTCTGCGCGACCATGGACATGGTCAGGTGCTCCTCGATCAGCCAGACGACCAGCTCTGTCTGCTTGGGCGAAAGCCCGAAGCGCGGGCAGAGTTTTCGCGCGACCTTCGCGCCCGCCGAGGAATGGTCCTCCGGGCGGCCCTTGGCGATGTCGTGCAGCAGCACCGCGACATAGAGCGGAATGCGGTCCTCGATGCTCGGCATCACCTGGTAGCTGAGGGGATGGGCCTCCTTCTCGCGGCCCTGGTCGATATCCGCCAGCACGCCGACGGAGCGGATCAGGTGCTCATCGACCGTGTAGTGATGATACATGTTGAACTGCATCATCGCGACGATCTTGCCGAAATCCGGAATGAAGCGGCCGAGCACGCCCGCCTCGTTCATGCGGCGCAGGATGAGGGCCGGATCGCGCGGCGAGGTGAGGATGGAAAGGAAGAGGCGGTTCGCCTCCTCGTCCTCGCGCAGCGCGGCGTTGATGAGCTTCAGCGAGCGCGTGACCTCCTTCAGCGCGTCGGGATGGAACTCCAGCCCGTTAATGTCGGCGATATGAAACAGACGAATGAGATTGACCGGATCACGCTTGAAGACGTCGGGATCGGCGATGGTGATGCGGCCGCGGTCCTCCAGGAAATCCAAGGTGCCTGCGATCTTGCGCGTACGCCGCGTGAAGCGGCTGATGGCGGCGGTGATACCGGGCGCCTCCTTGGCCTGCTGGTCCTCCAGCGTGGCGCAGAAGATGCGGGTCAGGTCGCCCACGTCCTTCGCCACGAGGAAATAGTGCTTCATGAAGCGCTCGACGGCGGAAAGGCCGGGATGCGGCTGATAGCCGAGGCATTCGGCGATCTCGCGCTGGATGTCGAAGGACAGTCGCTCCTCCGCCTTGCCCGTCAGGAAATGCATGTGGCAGCGCACCGCCCAGAGGAAATCGTCCGCCTTGCGAAACAGCTTGTATTCCTGCCGCGAGAGGACGCCGAGCTTCACCAGCTCGGCTGGGTCCTTGATGTGGTAGAAATATTTGGCGATCCAGAACAGCGTGTGCAGGTCGCGAAGCCCGCCCTTGCCTTCCTTGACGTTGGGCTCGACGAGATAGCGCGTGTCGCCGGCCTTGCGGTGGCGCTCGTCGCGCTCGGCGAGCTTCGCCGCGATGAATTCCGGGCCGGTGCCGCGCACGATCTCGCGGTCGAAGCGCACCGCCATCTCCTCAAACAGCGCCGCCGAGCCGCAGATGTAGCGCGCCTCGAGGATCGCCGTGCGGATGGTCATGTCGCCCTTGGAGAGCTGGATGCATTCCTCCAGATTGCGCGTGGCGTGGCCGACCTTGAAGCCGAGATCCCACAGGATATAGAGCATGAACTCGATAGCCGGCTCGCTCCAGGCAGCCGGCCTTGCCGGCAGCAGGAAGAGCAGGTCGATGTCGGAGCCCGGCGCCAGCGTGCCGCGCCCGTAGCCGCCGACGGCCGTGACCGTGATGCGCGCGGCGGGCGGGGCCTGCCCCGCGCTGAAGACGTGGTTGAGCGCGAAATCGTGCAGCACCGCGATGAGCTGGTCCTGCAGCCAGGAGATGCGCGCGGCGCATTGCAGGCCGCTGCCGTCCTCGAAGAGCAGTTCGCGCGCCCGCTCGCGGCCCGCCGCATTGGCCTTCTTGAACTCGGCCAGAAGCGCGCCACGCATGCGGTCGCGGTAATCGGCGTTGGTGCTGGCGATGAACTCGCAGCGGGCGCGCAGCGCCGCCACATCAAGCAGGCCGGACTCGGCCGGCGCAAGAAGCTTCTTTTCCATCGGATGCCGGCCTGCGTCCCGCTTGTCGTCCATCGCCCGTTCGGTTCGCATGCCTATAGACCCTTTCAGCATGCAAGGACAATGATCCGAGCCGCTAGGCTTTGCCAAGTTCTTTCTTCAGCGCGTAGAGCGCATCCAGCGCCTCGCGCGGCGTCATGTCATCCGGGTTGAGACCCTTGACCAGCTCTTCCACCTTCGACGGCCCGTTGCGCTGCGTCTCCTCGCGGCGCACCGCGACCTGGAACAGCGGCAGGTCGTCGATGAGCTGGCTCGCCGGGTTCTTGCGGTCGGCGTCCTCGAGCTTGGCGAGCACGTCCCGCGCCCGCGCCACGACCGAGGGCGGCAGGCCGGCAAGGCGGGCCACCTGGATGCCGTAGGAGCGGTCCGCCGCGCCGGGGCCGACCTCGTGCAGGAAGATGACGTCGCCGTCCCATTCCTTGACGCGCATCGTGGCATTGGAAAGGCGGGCGAGCTTTTCCGACAGCACGGTCAACTCGTGGAAATGGGTGGCGAAGAGACCGCGGCAGCGGTTCGCCTCGTGCAGGTGCTCGACGGCCGCCCAGGCGATGGAAAGGCCGTCGAAGGTCGCGGTGCCGCGGCCGATCTCGTCGAGAATGACCAGCGAGCGCTCGGTCGCCTGGTTGAGGATCGCCGCCGTCTCGACCATCTCGACCATGAAGGTGGAGCGGCCGCGGGCAAGATCGTCCGACGCGCCGACGCGCGAGAAGAGCCGGTCGACCACGCCGATATGGGCGCTTTCGGCCGGAACGTAGGCACCCATCTGCGCGAGGATGGCGATGAGGGCGTTCTGGCGGAGGAACGTCGACTTACCGCCCATGTTGGGGCCGGTCAGCAGCCAGATCGCGCCGTGACCCTTGCCGTCCGTCGGCGAGAGGTCGCAGGAATTGGCGACGAAGGCGGCGGCCTGCTGGCGGCGCAGCGCCTGCTCCACCACCGGATGGCGGCCGCCGACGATGGCGAACATGGTGGAATTGTCGACCACCGGCCGGCAATAGGCCTGCTCCTCGGCAAGCGCCGCAAGGCCGACGGAGACGTCGACGACGGCCAGCGCCCGCGCCGCCGCCTTGATGGCCTCGGCTTCCGCGACGACCGCCTCGACCAGCCCGTCGAAGGCGGCAAGCTCGATGGCGAGCGCCCGGTCGGCGGCATTGGCGATCTTGGTTTCGAGCTCGGAGAGCACCGTAGTCGTGAAGCGCATGGCGCCGGCCATGGTCTGGCGGTGGATGAAGCGGGCCTTCGCCTCGTCGCCGTCCGTCAAGGCCGCGGCATTGCCCGCGGAAACCTCGATGAAATAGCCGAGCACGTTGTTATGCTTGATCTTCAGCGACTTGACGCCCGTCTCCTCGGCATATTGCAGTTGCAGGCCGGCGATGACCCGGCGGGACTGGTCGCGCAGCGCGCGCATTTCGTCGAGGTCGCCGTCCGCCGCCTCACGGATGAAGCCGCCGTCGCGCTTGAGGAGCGGCAGTTCGTCCGCCAGCATCACGGCGAGGCGGTGCGACAGGTCGACGGGCAGTTCGGCGATGGCGGTGCGGGCGCTGGCAAGCTCGCCGCCGAGGTCTTCCACCGCCATCAGCCGCGCGATGTCGGCGGACACGGAAAGACCCTGGAGGATCGCGCCGAGATCGCGCGGGCCGCCGCGCCCGAGTGCGAGGCGCGAGAGGGCGCGCGGCATGTCGGGCAATTGCTTCAGCGCCCGGCGCAGGTCCTCGCAGAAGGAGGGGCGGTCGGCGAGCGTCGCGATGGAATCGAGGCGGATGTTGATCGCCTCGGGATCGGTCAGTGGCGACATCAGCCGCTCGGCGAGAAGGCGCGCGCCGCCGCTGGTGACGGTGCGGTCGATGGCCTTGAGCAGCGTGCCGGCGCGGTCGCCGGACTGGGTGCGCACCAGTTCGAGGTTGCCGCGCGTCGCCGGGTCTATGAAGAGCGTGGAGGCCGAGCTTTCGCGCTCCGGCCGTCCGAGCGGCGGTCGCTCGGCGATCTGCGTCTTCTCCACGTAGGAGATCGCCGCCGAGGCGGCAGCCAGCTCGGCGCGCGAGAAGGTGCCGAAGCCGTCGAGCGTCGAGACGCCGAAGTAGCGGGCGATGCGCCCCTCGGCCGTCGCGCTGTCGAAGAGCACGGCGGGCTGGGGAACGGCGACGCGCCCGACGACATCCAGCACCGGGCGGAATTCCGGGTCGTGGAACAGCGTGTCCGGCACGATCAGCTCGCGCGGGTCGATGCGCAGGATATCGGCGAGAAGCTGGCCCTGCCCCGTCTCGGACAGGCGGAAGATGCCGGTGGAGATATCGATCCAGGCGAGCGCCATGGCCGGCTCGGCCCCGCCGCGGATGCGTGCGACGGCCATCAGGTAATTGGCGTCGGAGGGGGAGAGGAGCTTTTCCTCCGTCAGCGTGCCGGGCGTGACGAGGCGCACGACATCGCGGCGCACCACGGATTTGGAGCCGCGCTTCTTGGCCTCGGCCGGGTCTTCCACCTGCTCGCAGACGGCGACGCGGAAGCCGACGGCGATCAGTTTCTGGAGATAATCGTCCGCCGCATGGACCGGCACGCCGCACATGGGGATATCGAGGCCCATATGCTGGCCGCGCTTCGTCAGCGTGATGCCGAGCGCGCGGGAGGCATCCACCGCGTCCTGGAAGAACAGCTCGTAGAAGTCCCCCATGCGGTAGAACAGCATGCTGTCCGGATTGGCAGCCTTGATCTCGATATACTGCTCCATCATCGGGGTTGCCGATGCGCGGCTTTCATCGCTGGCGAGCTCGGCCGTCGACAGGATATCGTTCGGTCGCACGATCTGATCGTTCACGGAGATTCTGTTTCTTCTAAAATGAAGGGTCTGTTCTTCCCAAAAAAGAGGTGTCACCCTAGCCGCGCAGCGATATAGAAAACAACAGCTGTCAGCAGCTACGGGCCTATCGCCCACAGGAGTGTGAAGGGGGGAGCATGCCGGGTACCAACAAATCAGACCGCCAGAGGGCAACCGTCACGGACCAGGAGGCGCTGGATTTCCACGCGAACGGCCGTCCCGGCAAGCTTGAAATCACGCCGACCAAGCCGATGGCGACGCAGCGCGACCTCTCGCTCGCCTATTCGCCCGGCGTCGCGGTGCCCGTGAAGGCCATCGCCGAGGATCCGGCCACCGCCTACGACTACACGACGCGCGGGAACATGGTCGCCGTCATCTCGAACGGCACCGCCATCCTCGGCCTCGGCAATCTCGGCGCGCTCGCCTCCAAGCCGGTGATGGAAGGCAAGTCCGTCCTCTTCAAGCGCTTCGCCGACGTCGATTCCATCGACCTCGAGGTCGATACCGAGAATGTCGACGAATTCATCAACTGCGTGCGCTATCTCGGCCCCTCCTTCGGCGGCATCAACCTGGAAGACATCAAGGCGCCCGACTGCTTCATCATCGAGCAGCGCCTGCGCGAGCTGATGGACATTCCGGTCTTCCACGACGACCAGCACGGCACCGCCATCATCGCCGCCGCCGGCCTCATCAACGCGCTGGCGCTGACGGGCCGAGACTTCAAGACGACCAAGCTCGTGTGCAACGGCGCGGGCGCGGCCGCCATCGCCTGCATCGAGTTGATCAAGTCGATGGGTTTTGCGCCCGAGAACGTCATCCTCTGCGACACCAAGGGCGTCATCTATCAGGGCCGCGAAGACGGCATGAACCAGTGGAAGTCGGCGCATGCCGTCAAGACGGATCGCCGCACGCTGGCCGAGGCCATGAATGGCGCCGACGTCGTCTTCGGCCTTTCGGCCAAGGGCGCGCTTTCGGAGGAGATGATCCGCTCCATGGCGCCGAAGCCGATCATCTTCGCCATGGCCAATCCCGATCCGGAAATCACGCCGGAGGAGGTCGCCCGCATCCGTGACGACGCCATCGTCGCGACCGGCCGTTCGGACTATCCGAACCAGGTCAACAACGTCCTCGGCTTCCCCTATATCTTCCGCGGCGCGCTCGACGTGCGCGCCTCCACCATCAACGACGCGATGAAGATCGCCGCCGCCGAGGCGCTGGCGCATCTTGCCAAGGAAGACGTGCCGGACGATGTCGCCGCCGCCTATCAGGGCGTGCGCCCGCGCTTCGGGCCGCAATACATCATCCCCGTGCCCTTCGATCCGCGCCTCATCTCGGCAATCCCCGTCGCCGTCGCCAGGGCGGCGATGGAAACCGGCGTCGCGCGCAAGGACATTCCCGACCTCGACGCCTATGCCCGCGACCTGCGCGCTCGCCGTGACCCGATCGCCTCGACGCTGCAGCAGATCTATGCCCGCGTCCGGCGCCAGCCGAAGCGCGTCGTCTTCGCCGAGGGCGAGGAGGAGCAGATGATGCGCGCGGCCGTCTCCTACGCCAACCAGCAGCTCGGCACCGCCATCCTGCTCGGCCGCGAGGAGCATATCCGCGAAACGGCGGAGCGGGCCGGCATCGACCTCGACCGCCCCGGCATCGAGCTGGTGAATGCCCGCATCTCGACGCGCAACAACGTCTATATCGACTATCTCTATGCCCGCCTGCAGCGGAAGGGCTATCTCTTCCGCGATGCCCAGCGCCTGATCCATAACGACCGCAACCACTTCGCGGCCTGCATGGTGGCGCTCGGCGATGCCGATGCGATGGTGACGGGCCTGACCCGCAACTATTCCACGGCGCTGGAGGACGTGCGCCGCTGCATCGACGCCAAGCCGGGCCACCGGGTCATCGGCGCCTCGCTGGCGCTCTGCCGCGGCCGGGCCGTGCTGGTCGCCGATACGGCCGTGCACGACATGCCCTCCTCGGAGGAACTGGCGGATATCGCGGAGGAAGCCGCCGGCCTCGCCCGCCGCCTCGGCTACGAGCCGCGCGTCGCCATGCTCGCCTATTCGACCTTCGGCCATCCCTCGGGCGAACGCTCCGAGCGGGTGCGCGAGGCGGTGAAGATCCTCGACCGCCGCCGCGTCGATTTCGAATATGACGGCGAGATGGCCGCGGACGTGGCGCTCAACCCGCGCATGATGGAGCAATATCCGTTCTGCCGCCTTTCCGGCCCCGGCAACGTGCTGGTCATGCCGGCGTTCCACTCGGCGTCGATCTCGACCAAGATGCTGCAGGAACTCGGCGGCTCGACGGTGATCGGCCCGCTGCTCGTCGGCCTCGACAAGTCGGTGCAGATCGTCACCATGGGCGCCAAGGACAGCGACATCGTCAACATGGCGACGCTGGCGGCGTATAATTCGGGGGTTTAGGCAGTAGGCAGTAGGCAGTAGGCAGTAGGGGAAGAAACATTCCTACTGCCTATTGGCTATTGCCTAATCCCTGTTCAGCTCGCGAAACGCCCCGCATCCGCACCGTAATAATTGAGGTAGCGGCCGGAGATCTTGCCGATCGGCAGGACGATCAGCACGTCCGTCGTGTTGAAGCCATGGTCGACGACCGCGCCCTCGCCGATGGCCGCGCCGAGGCGCAGGTAGCCCTTGATCAGCGGCGGCATCGCGGAAAGCGCCTTGCGCGCATCGACCCCTTCGGGCGGCATCAGGTCCATGGTGCGGAAGAGTTCCGGGCGGGCCGAAACGTGCCACTCGTCCTTCGCCAAGACATTGTGATGCAGGAAGGAGAGCGCCAGCGCATGTTCCTCCGGCACCGTGCCGTGGAAGGAGGCACAGCCGAACATCACGTCGATGCCATGTTTCAGCGAATAGGCCCAGGCGCCCTGCCAGAGCAGCTCCACCGTGCGCTTGGTGCGGTAGGCCGGCAGCACGCAGGAGCGGCCGAGCTCCATGAAGCGCTTGTCCGCGTGCCGGGCGATCAGCGTATCGACGTCGAATTCCGACTGGGAATAGAAGCCGCCGGAGACCGTGGCAATGTCCTGCCGCAGCAGGCGGTAGGTGCCGACGATCTGCTCCTCGGCATCGCCCTCGATGGCGGTGTCGAGCACGAGGAGATGGTCGCAGACCATGTCCCAGGCGTCGATATCGCGCTTGCGGCGCACGGCATCCGGCGAAAGCTGCGCGTTCATTTCCTCGGCGAAGACGCGGTAGCGCACGGCCTGCGCCGCATCGATCTCCGAGACGGAGCGGGCGACGCGCGTTTCGAGATTGCCGATGCGGCCGAGCACGTCGGTAGCCGTGCGGCCCGCGACCGGAGCCGGCTGCTTGGCGATGTCCGCCGGGGCGATGGTCTGTGCGAGGTCGAGCGTCATGGCAATGTACCTGTCAAGCGAAGCTTCGTGGGTTTAACCACGATTCTGCAACAGGATAATGACGCAACGCAGGCTTGAACACCCCAAAGCGTCTGCGCCTATGCGCTGGCGCGCCGCGCCAGCCGGGCGATCTCGGCGATGAGCCGCGCGGGGTCGGCAGGCTTTACCAGCACCGCGTCGGCACCGACGGCCAGAAGCTCCTCGCGCAGGCCGGCGCGGCTGTCGGCCGTCAGGACCAGCACCGGCAGGCCGGCATTGCCATAGTCGCGCCGGACGATGCGCGCGATCATCTCCCTGCCGTCGCCGCCCGGCATGCCGAGATCGGTGACGATGAGGTCGGCCGCGAAGGGCCCGGCCGCCGTCGCGCCGGCAAGCGCGGCAACGAGCGCCGGATAATCCGGCACGTGGCGCACCGTATGGCCCGCCCGCTCCAGCACGGAGCGCACCAGCATGGCGTTCACCGGATCGTCCTCGGCCAAAAGGATGCGGATGCCGGCGGGCTCGGCGGGTACGGGAGACGCCGCCTGTTGCGGCGGATCCTTGAGGATCGGGCGGTTGTCGTTGATCGCGTCGCGAACCTCCACGCCCTTCATGCGGCCGCGCAGCACCTCGACCAGCGAGCGCTCGCGCAGCGGCCGGATGAGCCAGGAATCGAACCCTTCGCCGTTGCCGAGCGCCCGGCCGCCGCGCTCTTCCGGGTTGACCAGGTAGATGCGGCGCGCATTACTGTCGCGCAGGAAGGCAAGGTCCGCGAGGTTGCGGCGATAGGCGCCGGCAAGGCGATTGTCGACGATGATGTCGGTGAGCCTCGCCTTGCGGCCGGAAAGATGCTGCACAAGGTCGAGCGCCTCGTCGGCGGAGGTGGCGAGGTGGCAGACGCCGCCGAGGGCCTCCACGGTGCGGGCGAGCGCCGCCGAGGCCGGGCCGGCGGGGGCCAGCAGGAAGACGAGGCTGCCGGCAAGGATACCCTTGCGCGCGCCGCGCGCGGTCTTCGGCGTGCGGATATCGACGGGCATGCGGATGGTGAAGGTGCTGCCCTTGCCGGGCGTGCTTTCGAGCGTGAGCGCGCCGCCGGCCTCCTTCAGGATGCGGGCGGAGATGGCAAGGCCGAGGCCCGTGCCGCCGCTGCGCTGGGCCGGGCTGCCGGTCTGCTCGAATTCCTCGAAGATACGGGCCTGTTCCTCCGCATTCATACCGGGGCCGGTATCGGTGACGCGGATGACGACGGCGCCGTGGTCCAGCGCGGTCTCGAGCGAGACGCCGCCGGCATGGGTGAACTTCACGGCATTGCCGACGACATTGTAGAGCACCTGGCGCAGGCGCGGCGCATCGTAGATCAGGAGGCCCGGCACGTCCGGCGCCACGAAGGAGCCGATTTCGATGCCCTTTTCATGCGCCCGGTGGGAAAGCATCTCCACGACGCTTTCCAGCATCGGGCGCACCGGCTCCTCCGAGGGGCGGAGCTGGAAGCGACCGGCCTCGATGGTCGAGAAATCGAGGAGGTCGTCGACGAGCTGCACCAGCGCATGGCCGGACTGGCGCATGCCGGCGAGATAGTTCTTCTGCTCGGCGGTCAGCCGCGTCTGGCCGATGAGGTGCGACATGCCGAGAATGCCGGAGAGCGGCGTGCGGATCTCGTGGCTGACGGTGGCGAGCAGGCGCGATTTCGCGGCGCTCGCCTCCTCCGCGCGCTGGCGGGCGCGTTCGCGCTCGCCCTCGGCAAGGCGCTCCTCCGTCACGTCGCGGGCGATGGAATGGACGACCAGTTCGCCGGAGGCGGGATCGCGCACGGTGACATCGTGCCAGGAATAGACGCGCCGGCAGGCGGGGCCTACCACATCGACGTCGTAGCGATGGGGGATCGCCTGCGAGCGGAAGGTGAGGCCGAGCGCATCGCATGTCCTGCCCTCGACATCGGCCATACCCGTCAGCTCGCCGAGCACGGCATTGGCGCTGAGGATGCGGCCGTCGAGCGCGCGCACGACGACGATGTCGCCGAGCACGTCATGGATGGCCGAGAGGATCTGCGAGGTTTCGCTGCGCTCCCAGGAGCGGTCGTGCGCGTGCTCGACACCGGTGGCGGCGCCGCGCGTGAAGAAGAGGAAGGCGGCGCTCGCCACACCGGCAAGGCCAAGGGCCGTGGCGGCGATATGGAAGCCGGACGAGACGCCCGTCGCCAGCGCCAGGCCGGAGAGGAACAGGATGAGGCCCGCAAGGATGGCCCGGAAGGGGAAATGCCTGTCCGGCACCGGCGCGCCGGCGGGCGCCTCCACGGCGCGGTCATCCGGCGCCGCCGCCCTTTCGGAACGGGTGCGGGGGGAACGGGGCGGCGCCTCGGCAAATTCGGCCTTGAGCCGGTTCTGTAGCTTGACAGGTTCGCTCATGAGGCCCGCATAGCATGCGGACCGTTCAGAACGGCTTCAGCAAGTCGTTCGAATTTTAACGTTTCGCACGGCGCATCGACAAGAGCTCGTCGAGGATGACGAGGCCCGCGCCGATGGTGATGAAGCTGTCGGCGAGGTTGAAGACGGCGAAGGACCAGGTCTCGGTGTAGAAGAGCACATAGTCGATCACGTAGCCGAAGAGCGCCCGGTCGATGAGGTTGCCGAAGGCGCCGGCGATGATGAAGGCATAGCCGGCATGGGCAAGCCCCCACGCCTTGGGCGTCTGCCGCCAGAGCCAGACGACGAAGGCGACGACGAAGAGCCGGAGCGTTACGATGAACCAGCCCTCCATGCCCGACAGCATGGAGAAGGCGACGCCGTAATTATAGGTGCGGTAGAGCGCCAGCATGGGCACGACATGCACCGCCTCCTGGAAGGGAAGCCAGGTCTCGACGGCAAACTTGACTGCCTGATCGAGCAGCAGCGCGAGCAGGATGAAGACGACGACCGGCAGCGGCCGGGAGAAAAGCGGAATGCGTTCGTTCATGCGCGCTCTTCCAGCGTAAGGAGGTGGCGGCGCGCCTCGAAGAGCATGATGCCGGTGGCGATGGCCAGATTCAGCGAATCGGCAAGGCCGGCCTGCGGGATGCGGGCCAGCGCATCGGCTTCGCTGGCGAGCGCGTCCGGCAGGCCTTGCTGCTCGTTGCCCATGAGGAGGACGACGGGCTTCTTACGGTAGTCGATGGTGCGGTAGTCGACCGCACCGGCAAGGTGCGTCGCGACGACGGAAACACCTGCGCCCTTCTTCCAGGCGAGGAAATCGGCGGGGCTCGCCTTGACCAGCGGCAATGCGAAGACCGAGCCCATCGTGGCGCGCACGGTCTCCATCGAATAGGGATCCGTCGTCTCGCCGAGGAGGATGACGCCGCTCGCGCCCGCCGCATCCGCCGTGCGGATGATCGTGCCGAGATTGCCGGGATCGCGCACGCGGTCGAGCGCCACATAGGTCTCGTTCGCCTTGGGCTTCAGGTCCCGCAGGCTCGTCCAGCGCTGGGTGAAGATGCCGACGACCATCTGCGGATTGTCGCGCCTTGTGATCGAGGAGAGCACCTTCTCGCTGACCTCCAGCACCAGCCCGCCGCGCGCCACGGTCTTGGTCGCGGCCTGCACGACCTGCGGCTTGTCCTTGACGTTCTTGGCATAGACCAGCGTCCTGATCTCGAAGCCGAGTTCCAGCGCGTCGATGACGAGCTTCAGGCCCTCGGCCATGAAGCTCTTCGTCTCGTCACGGTGCTTCTTGTCGGACAGCGCCTTGATATCCTTGACGATCGGGTTCGAAAGGCTCGTGACCTCCTTCACCTGACCGACGCGGCGGGTTCCGTGGTGGTCGTGGCTCATGCGCTGATCCATCGGCTGAAGAGGGAGGTGGAGAGGGCGCGGCCAGCCTCGCCGCCGTCCGGGCCGCTCTCGCGGATGACGAGCTCGCCCGATTCCACCGTGCCGCCGGCGCCGCGCATGGTCTCGCGCATCAGCTCGTGGATGGAATAGAAGCTCGCGCGGATCGAATAGGCCGTCAGCACGAGGCCGATGGCCTTGGGCGACAGGATCTCGCGGCAGATGTCGAGCATCAAGGGCAGGTGGTCGAAGAGGTGCCAGACCTCACCGTTCGGCCCGCGGCCGAATTTCGGCGGATCGGTGAGGATGATGTCGTATTTGCTGCCGCGGCGCTCCTCGCGCTGGATGAACTTCATGGCATCCTCGCAGATCCAGCGGATCGGCAGCTTCTCCATGCGGCCGAGCGCCTGGTTCTCGCGCGCCCAGCCGATGGCCTTCTTCGAGGCGTCGACATGGGTGATCTCGGCCCCGGCGGCTGCCGCGACGAGCGAGGCGACGCCGGTATAGCCGAAGAGGTTCAGCACCTTGACAGGCCGGCCGGCGGTCTCGACCTTCTCCTTCATCCAGCGCCAGTGGGCGAGCTGCTCGGGGAAGACGCCGACATGGCGGAAGGCGGTGAAGCGGCCATGGAAATCAACGCCGAGGAGCTGCATCGGCCAGGTTTCGCCGAGCGCCGCCTTGGGAAATTTCCAGCGGCCCATGCCGTCTTCGTCCGTATCGCCGGTGAAGAGGGCGTCGGCCTTGTCCCAGAGGGACGGCAGGCTTCGCTGCCAGAGCGCCTGCGCCTCGGGGCGCACGATGCGATAGGGGCCGTATTGCTCCAGCTTCTCGCCGGCACCGCTGTCGATGAGGCGGTACTGGTCGGAGCCGGCGGTCTCGAGGATGACCGGCACGCGCTCGGCGGGCTTTTCGCCCTCGCGGCGCATCAGCGGGCGGGCGGGGGCCTCGGGCGCGGGGCGCGGCTCCCTGTTCGGGGCCGGCGGCCTGGGTGCCGCGGCCCGTGGAACCTCAGCCTTCACGGCCGGCCGCGTATGGGCCTTCGCCCTGGCGGGCGCGGCGGGGCCGCTCTTCGGCCGGCGGTGCTTGTCCTTCACGATCGATCGTCCGTCGTCGGTTGAAACCTTGCCGGCAAAGCCGGAAAACAAGCGGCTCCCATACCATCCCTCCCCCACTTGGCAAAGCGCTTTCCGATTGCGATAAATCTGGAACCGTTCCAAGGAGGAGGATCGACCATGGACATGTCCGGCGAAGAACGCATTGCCGCCCCGCGCGAGGCCGTCTGGGCCGCGCTCAACGATCCGGAGATCCTGAAAGCGTGCATTCCGGGCTGTCAGTCGCTGACCATGAAATCGCCGACCGAGCTGGAGGCGACCGTGAAGATCAAGATCGGCCCGGTCTCGGCGACCTTCAACGGCGAGGTGACGCTCTCCAACCTCAACCCGCCGGAAAGCTACACGATTTCCGGCGAGGGCAAGGGCGGCATTGCCGGTTTTGCGCAGGGCGGCGCGGATGTCCGCCTCATCGAGGACGGCGGCGAGACGATCCTTGCCTATGACGTGAAGGCGCAGATCGGCGGTAAGCTCGCCCAGCTCGGCTCGCGCCTCATCGATTCGACGTCGAAGAAACTGGCGACGCAGTTCTTCTCCGATCTCGGCGCGAAGCTGAACGGCGGAGCCGCCTGATCATTTTCCGGAAACCGGCACGACGGCCTGCGAGGCCAGCGCCTCGGCGCGGCCGCGGTGCCTTTCGGCCTCCGTGTGCCACTTGACCGCCTCGCTCGCCTCGATGCGGGCGCGCTTGCGGTGCTTACCCTGCGTGAACCAGGTGATGAGCGCGCCGAGCACGAGGCCGAGGATCGTCGCGAGGAAGAGATAGACGAAGAAGGGTGCGGTGACCGAAAGCACGCTGTCCTCCGGCCGGAACGGATTGAGCGCCAGCGTCACCGACTGCCGGTTCGCCACCGACAGCACGATCAGCACGATGGCGATCGGGATCAGGATGAGGACGTTGACTATTCTCTTGACCATTGCGTCACCTTTCTTGCGCGCGGCGCCGGCGGGAAGCCCCGCCCTGCCCCTAGCAATTCCCGCACGGCCGTTTCACGCTGCCCGCCGGAATTGCTTCAATCGTCCTGATCGGCCTGGCCGGGATTGAGGCGCTCGCGCAGTTCCTTGCCCGTCTTGAAGAACGGGACCCATTTCTCCTCGACGAAGACCGCATCGCCCGTGCGCGGGTTGCGGCCCGAGCGCGAGGGGCGGTTCTTGACGGAGAAGGCGCCGAAGCCGCGCAGCTCCACGCGGTTGCCCCCGGCCAGCGCATCCGTGATCTCGTCCAGCACCGCGTTGACGATGTTCTCGACATCGCGGTGATAGAGATGGGGATTACGGGCTGCGACGATCTGGACCAGTTCCGACTTGATCACGGTATCCCCCTTAAAAATTCTTGTTTTTCAATCGCGATCAACCTGCCAAACCGAAACAAGACCGTCAAGAAACAACTTTTCGCCGGCCAGCTTTTCGATCGTCGGTTGAAGGTCGAGCGACAGGCCGAACACCGAGCGGGCCATTTCCCGGATGCTGCCGCCGATGAAGGGAATGCCCGACCGGCTCGTCGGCTCGTAATCGACGAAGGGCAGGTCCTTGGCCACCTTGCGGGTGTCGAGATAGGCGCGGATCGCCTCCGGCCCGCCGAGCGTATCGACCAGCTTGGCGGCGAGCGCCTGCCGGCCGGTGAAGATGCTGCCGTCGGCAAGGCGCAGCACATCGGTGCGCGGCAGCTTGCGGCGCTCGGCGACGAGGTCGACGAACCAGTCGTAGCTGTCCATCACCATGGCGCGGATCATCGTCTTGGCGTCCTCGCTCGCCGGATGGAAGGGCGAGGGCTCGGCCTTCAGCGGCGCGGACTTGATCTCCTCCAGCGAGACGCCGATCTTGTCCATCAGCTCCTTCATCTGCGGATACTGGAAAAGGACGCCGATGGAGCCGGTGATCGAGCTTTCGCCGGCGACGATCGTGTCACCCGCCGTCGCGATCATGTAGCCGGCGGAGGCGGCGAGCGTGCGCACGTCCGAGACGACCGGCTTCTTCTCCGCCACCTTGCGCAGCGCCTTGAAGATCACCTCGCCGCCATAGGTCGTGCCGCCGGGGGACGAGATCGTCACGACGAGCGCCTTGGCCCGGTCGTTCTTCGCGATGCGGTCGAGGCGCTCCAGGAGGTCCTTGTCGTCCTGGATGATGCCGGAAATGCTGACGCGGGCGATATGGTCGCCCGAGCCGATGTCGGGCGCGCGCCAGGCGACGGCGGCCCAGATCGCGGCCAGCGCGATCAGCACGGCCGCGACGCGCCAGAAAGTGAGCTTGCGGCGCAGTTGCCGGCGGTCGGCGATGGCGGATTGTTCCATGTCCTGTCCTCGGTGCTGATGGCCGCCTTGCATCAAGGTGGCTTGCAGAAGGCCCTATCGATATGGCATTCCCCGCTCAAATGGCAATTCGTCGCCGAACTTTCTTGGACATCCATTGTTTGTTCAGGAATAATCGCCATATGGGGCCCGTTATAGTTGCGGCCCCGCATGCGCGGCGAGGGCCGGAACCGGACCATTCAAGCAGGCACTATGCTGAACAGCGTGACAGAAGCACCGACCGGTGCACAGGGCATGGGCATTTCCGCCGAGGCTTATCGCCTGGCGACGCGCCATTCCGCGCGCGTGCGGTTCCTCAAGATCGCCCTGCCGGTCGCCGCCCTCATCATCGCCGCGATCTTCGCCGTCGTCTCCATCGTGCGCACCTACCTGCCGTCCGACCTCCATGTGGAGAGCGCCACCATCGAGGACGGCAAGATCGTGATGCGCTATCCGGCCATCGCCGGCCGCAACAAGGACGGCATCAGCTATTCGATGAAGGCCGAGCGGGCGCTGCAGGATATGAAGACGCCCGACGTCATCACGCTCGAGAACATCACGGCGAAGATGCCGGTCAACGACAAGACAACCGCGGAAGTGACGGCCGAGACCGGCGTCTATGACCGCGGCAAGAACCTGCTCGACATGACCCGGCCCTTCACCATCAACCTCAATACCGGCCTTGCCGCCGCCTTCCGTTCGGCCCATCTCGACATCAACGGCGGAACGATGGAAACGAAGGATCCCGTTTCCATCCGCTCGCCCGGCGCATCCATTGTTGCGCAGTCGCTGCGAATGACGGATAAAGGCCGTGTCGTCGTCTTCGAGGGCAAGGTCGTCGTCGACGTCGACCCTGCCGCCATCCGCAACCGAGAAAAGTAAGAGCGCCATGTTCGCCACTCTCTCCGCCCCTGTCCGGGCCGCCAGCCTTTTCGTTCTTGCCGCGGGCTTCGCCTTGGCCGCGGGCCATGCCGGCGCCCAGCAGACGGCGAGCAAGATGAAGGGCGTGCAGCTCTCGAACGACCAGCCGATCCAGATCCAGAGCGACGCGCTGGAAATCCGCGACCAAGAGAACAAGGCCGAATTCACCGGCAATGTAAAGGTCGTGCAGGGCACGACGACGCTGCAGGCGGGCCGCATGGTCGTCCACTACAAGTCGGGCGGCAAGGGCTCGGTCGCCAGCGGCAATGCCGACATCGAGAAGATCGACGTCTTCGACAAGGTCTACCTGAAGTCGCAGACGCAGGAAGCGACCGCCGATACCGGAACGTTCAACCTCGACAACGAGACGCTGGTCCTCAAGGGCAAGAAGGTCGTGCTGTCGGAAGGCGAGAACGTCTTCGTCGGTTGCCAGCTCTCCGTCACCATGCGCACCGGCGAAGCGAAGCTGGATGCCTGCGGCGGCCGCGTCATGATCCAGCTCGACCCCAAATCCCGCCAGAAAACGAACTGATATAGCGCTTCTCCCGTGTCATCTTCCCTGCTCACCCGCCTGACGCGCCACCCGAAGAAGGGTGCGCAGGAACCCCACCGCAGCGCCGACTTGTCGCGCTACGAGGGAACCCTCATTGCCCGGGGACTGACGAAGACCTATCGCGACCGGCGCGTCGTCAACGGCGTGTCGCTCGTCGTCCGGCGCGGCGAGGCCGTGGGCCTGCTCGGCCCGAACGGCGCCGGCAAGACGACCTGTTTCTACATGATCACCGGTCTCGTGCCCGTCGACGAGGGCTCGATCGAGATCAACGGCCACGACGTCACCACCATGCCGATGTACCGCCGGGCGCGCCTCGGCGTCGGCTACCTGCCGCAGGAAGCCTCGATCTTCCGCGGCCTCACGGTGGAGGAGAACATCCGCGCCGTGCTGGAAGTGCACGACAAGGACAAGGCGCGGCGGGAGGGAAAACTCGACAGCCTGCTCGCCGAATTCTCGATCTCTCATCTTCGCAAGTCGCCCGCCGTCGCGCTTTCCGGCGGCGAGCGCCGGCGCCTCGAAATCGCCCGCGCGCTTGCCACCGACCCGACCTTCATGCTGCTCGACGAGCCCTTCGCGGGCGTCGACCCGATCTCGGTCGCCGATATCCAGGCGCTGGTGCGTCACCTCACCTCGCGCGGCATCGGCGTCCTGATCACCGACCACAACGTGCGCGAGACGCTCGGCCTCATCGACCGCGCCTATATCATCCATGCAGGCGAGGTGCTGACCCACGGCCGGGCGAACGACATCGTCAGCAATGCCGACGTGCGCCGCCTCTATCTCGGCGACAATTTCAGCCTCTGAGGGCAGGCCGCGCCAAGTCGCCGCGATCTTCACCAAGTTCGCGCCTGCCGCTTGACCAAACGCTTTTAAAAAGCAATTTTTGGGCCAGTTGGTTTCTGCCGCCCCGATCCTGTGGCTTCGGGCGGATTTCCGGAGAGTAGAGCGTCCGCATGGCCCTCGCCGCCAGCCTTTTCCTGCGCCAAAACCAGTCGCTGGTCATGACGCCGCAGCTCATGCAGTCGATCCAGCTGCTGCAGATGACGCATGGCGAGCTGACGCAGTTCATCGAGCAGGAAGTCGAAAAGAACCCGCTCCTCGAAATCGCCGCGAACGACGACGGTGCGCGCGACGAGCGTTTTTCCGCCGAGGCCGAGCAATCCCCCACCGAGCGCGGGGAGGACGGCGGACAGGCGGACCTCTACGACACCGCCACGAGCGGCACCGCCGGCAGCGCGCCCGAGACGCTCGACGGCGGGCTCGACAACGTCTTTCCCGACGATGCCGGCCCCCGAGCGGCGGACGCGCCGGAGCTGATCGGCCAGTGGAAGTCCATGCCGGGCGGCGGCGGAGACGGCGAGGGCTACGACCTCGACGATTTCGTGGCGAGCCGCAAGACGCTGCGCGACGTCCTGAACGAGCAAATCCCCTTCGCCCTCGCCGACCCGGTCGACCGGCTGATCGCCCAGCATCTCGTCGACCAACTCGACGAGGCCGGCTATCTCCAGGGCAGCACGGCGGAGACCGCCGCGAAGCTCGGCAAGCCCGCCGCGGAGATCGAGCGCGTGCTCGCCCGCCTGCAGGAGCTCGATCCGCCGGGGGTCTTCGCCCGCTCGCTCAGCGAATGCCTTGCGATCCAGCTGAGGGCCAGGGACCGGCTCGACCCGGCCATGGCGGCGCTCGTCGGCAATCTGGAACTGCTCGCCCGGCGCGACTTCGCGACGCTGAAGAAGCTCTGCGGCGTGGGTGAAGAGGACCTCCTCGACATGCTGGCGGAAATCCGCAAGCTCGACCCGAAGCCCGGCACGCGCTACGAGACCGGCGCCTCGGAGGCCGTGGTGCCGGACATCGTCGTGCGTGCCGCACCCGACGGAAGCTGGCAGGTCGAGCTCAATGCCGACACGCTGCCCCGCGTGCTGGTCAACCGCGACTACTATACCGCCGTTTCCAGCCGCACGAGCCGCGACAGCGCGGACTACGGCTTCCTCAACGAATGCCTCCAGACGGCCAACTGGCTGACACGCAGCCTCGACCAGCGCGCCCGCACCATCCTGAAGGTGGCGAGCGAGATCGTGCGCCAGCAGGACGCCTTCCTCGTCAACGGGGTCGACCACCTGCGCCCGCTGAACCTCAAGACGATCGCCGAGGCGATCAAGATGCATGAATCGACGGTGAGCCGCGTCACCTCGAACAAGTACATGCTGACGCCGCGCGGCCTGTTCGAGCTGAAATATTTCTTCACCGTCTCGATCGGCTCGGCCGAGGGCGGCGATTCCCATTCGGCCGAGAGCGTGCGCCACCGCATCCGCAGCATGATCGCGCAGGAAGCCCCCGAGGCGGTGCTCTCCGACGACGACATCGTCGATGCCCTTCGCAAGGGCGGCGTGGAGCTTGCCCGCCGCACGGTGGCGAAATACCGCGAGGCGATGAACATCCCCTCCTCCGTGCAGCGCCGGCGCGAAAAACGCGCGCTCGCCAAGGCCTCCGCCACCTGAAACAAAGCCCCCGGCAGCCGCGTTCCGGCCTGTGAGAAGTTAACGATGGCTGAATCGGCCGATTGACTTCGCGGGCTGGAAGGGCTAATGCGCGCCCCACTTCCGAAGGGAAGGCAGGCCGGACTTCCAGACTATCCCCGCTTTTCTCGAGCGTGCGATGCAGCAAACACCGCGTGCGTGAAACGCTTGGAACGCAGATGAGGTTGGAATAGACTGGTGTACGCAAATCATGAAAGAGAGGTAACCTCCATGAGTGTGCGTGTGTCCGGTAAACATATGGAAATCGGCGACAGCTTCCGCCAGCGCATTGAAGAGCAGGTGGGAGAAGCCGTTACCAAATATTTTGACGGAGGATATTCGAGCCAGGTCACCGTGGAAAAGGCGGGATCGCGGTACAGTGCGGACTGCAAGCTTCACCTGGATACGGGTACGGCGTTGCAGGCCAATGGCGAGGCCAACGATCCCCTGGCTGCCTTCCAGGCAGCCTCGGAGCGGATCGAAAAGCGCCTGCGCCGGTACAAGCGCAAACTCAAGGCACACCACAATGGCAACGGTCATGATGCCTATGCGGAGGTGGCCTACACGGTGATGGATTCGGTCCCCGACGAAGACGAAGAGCTTCCCGAGGACTACGCGCCAACCATCGTCGCGGAAAGCACGAAGAAACTGCGGACCCTGTCCGTCGCAAGCGCCGTCATGGCGCTCGACATGACTGACGAGCCGGTTCTTCTCTTCCGCAGCGCCGGGTCGGAGCAGCTCAATATCGTCTACCGACGCAACGACGGAAATATTGGCTGGATCGATGCAGCCAATATCAAAGGCTGAGTGACGGGAGCGTGGTGCCGGGACGGGCACCACGCTTCTTCAAACCCTTCACCCAGCGCACGAGGACAAGAGCATGGCATTGGCAGGTCTACTGCAGCAGAGTGCGATTATTCCGGCGATGAAGGCCAATTCCAAGAAGCAGCTGCTTCAGGAGCTGGCGGTAAAGGCAGCCAAGATCACCGGGCTTCCCGAACGCGAGATCTTCGACGTCATCCTTCAGCGTGAGCGCCTCGGTTCGACCGGCGTCGGCAATGGCATCGCCATTCCGCACGGCAAGCTGAAGGAGCTTTCGCAGATCACCGGCCTCTTCGCGAGGCTCGAAACCCCCGTGGACTTCGAGGCACTGGACGACCAGCCGGTGGACCTCGTCTTCCTGCTGCTCGCGCCGGAAGGCGCCGGCGCGGACCACCTGAAGGCCCTTTCGCGCATCGCCCGCGTGCTGCGCGACCCGGCCATGGTCGCAAAGCTGCGCGCCTCCGACAGCGAGAGCGCCATCTATGCCTGCCTCAGCGAGGAACAGGCATCCGCGGCCTGAGGCTGCGCAATACCTATTCGATTGCTTGGGAAGACCGCCGCGGACCAGAATCCTGCGGCGGTCTTCGCGTTTCGGGCGCATCGGAAACGGCACAGGAAAACGCCCGCATCATTGCTGATGCGGGCGTTGGAACTTACCTGGGAGACCGGTCAGGCCTGCGCGGTGCTCGTCTCGCCGGCGGAGGCCTTCGGGCCGCCCTTGGAGACGCCGACCATGGCGGGGCGAAGGACGCGCTCGCCGATGACGTAGCCATCCTGCACGACCTGGACGACCGTGTTGCTGGCGACGTCGGGGTTCGGCACCTCGAACATGGCCTGATGGAAATGCGGGTCGAACTTCTCTCCGATCGGATCGAGCTTGCGCACGCCGTGGCGCTCCAGCGCGGACAGCATGGAGCGCTCGGTCATCTCGACGCCGTCCGCCAGCGCCTTGAGGCCGGCATCGCCGCCCGCGGCGAGGGCTTCGGCCGGGATGGCTTCCAGCGCGCGGCGCAGGTTGTCAGACACGGCCAGCATGTCGCGCGCAAAGCCCGCGACGGAATAGGACTTGGCGTCCTTCACGTCGCGCTCGGTGCGGCGGCGCAGGTTGTCCATCTCGGCGGCGAGGCGCAGGTACTTGTCGCGAAGGTCGGCGTTCTCCGCCTTCAGAACCTCGACCGGATCGGGTTCGGCCGGGACTTCCGCCTCGACGGCGGCATCCGCAGCGGATGCTTCAGCGGCAAGGTTGCTGTCCACCGCTTCGTCAGGTCCGTGTTTCTTGGTCTCGTCGGTCATGACGTACTCCGAATTGCATTGCTAAGGGGTTGCGCCCGATATCGAGCTTCGAGCCTGAAAAATCAAGGGCTCACGGCCCGAAAGCCGGCGCAGCGGATGGCATGCCATTCCCGCAGGGCCGCCGCACAGCTTTGCGGCCTGCCTCAACGCGAAAGCCGCGACATCAATTGCGCCGTATAGTCCACCATCGGCACGATGCGGGAATAGTTGAGCCGCGTCGGCCCGATGACGCCGACCGCGCCGACGATCTTGTCGTCGCCGTCCCTGTAGGGCGCGACGATGAGCGAGGAGCCGGAGAGCGAGAAGAGCTTGTTCTCCGAACCGATGAAGATGCGCACGCCCGGTCCCGTCTCGGCGAGGTTCAGGAGCTCGATCAGGCTGTCCTTGCGCTCCAGGTCGTCGAAGAGCATGCGCAGGCGGTCGATATCGTCGGCGCCGGCAAGGCCTTCGAGAAGGTTCGCCCGGCCGCGCACGATGAGGCGCGTGGGCTTCGCCTCATCGAAGCCACCGGACCAGACGGCGAGGCCGCGCTCCACGAGGTCCTGCGACAGTTTGTCGAGCTCGCTGCTGATCTCGCCGCGCAGGCGCTCCAGCTGGGAGCGCGCCTCCAGCAGCGTGTTGCCGGAAAGATGGGCGTTGAGAAAGTTTGCCGCCTCGGTGAGCTGCGAGCTGGTGACGCCGGCCGGCAGCTCGATGATGCGGTTCTCCACCTGGTCGTGATCGCCGACCAGCACGACCAGCGCCTTGGTCGGCTCCAGCCGGATAAATTCGACATGCTTCAGCACGGCGTCGTTCTTGGTGGTGAGGACGAGGCCCGCGCCGCGCGACATGCCGGAGAGCGCCTGGCTCGCCTCGTTCATCATGGTCTCGACGGCCGTGTGCTTCTGGCCGTGCGGGCGCACATGGCGCTCGATGGAGGCGCGGTCCTCGGCGGAGATGTTGCCGACCTGCATGAAGGCATCGACGAAGAAACGAAGGCCGAGCTGCGTCGGCAGGCGGCCGGCGCTGACATGGGGCGAGTAGATGAGGCCGAGTTCCTCCAGATCGCTCATCACGTTGCGCACGGAGGCGGGCGACAGCGACATGGGCAGGATGCGCGACAGGTTGCGCGAGCCGAGCGGCTCGCCGCTTTCCAGATAGGTTTCCACGATGCGGCGGAAGATCTCGCCCGAACGCTCGTCGAGCGCCGCCTGAATGTCAGGTCCCGGAGGATTCTTCAAAACCATCTTCGAACTGCAACCCTGTTATCCGCCCGGAATATAGTGATTTCACCGGCCGGCGCAAAACGGATTTTCCTTGACCTTCGGCCTCCGCCATTCCCTCGCCCGGCGAAACGGTCTAAAGCAGCCTCACACATATCTCAGACAGGAGTTCGCAATGCGGCCGTCCGGCAGAAAAACCGATCAGATGCGCAAGGTTTCCTTCGAGCGCAACGTTTCCAAGCATGCCGAGGGTTCCTGTCTCGTCAAGTTCGGCGATACGCATGTGCTCGTCACCGCAAGCCTCGAGGACAAGACGCCGCCGTGGCTGCGCAACAGCGGCAAGGGCTGGGTGACGGCCGAATACGGCATGCTGCCGCGCGCCACCGGCGACCGCATGAAGCGTGAAGCCGCGGCCGGCAAGCAGGGCGGCCGCACGCAGGAGATCCAGCGCCTCATCGGCCGGTCGCTGCGCGCCATCGTCGACCTCGAAGCACTCGGCGAGCGCCAGATCACCGTCGACTGCGACGTCATACAGGCGGACGGCGGCACGCGCACGGCCTCCATCACCGGCGCATGGATCGCCCTCCATGACTGCCTGAAGTGGATGGAAGCACGCAGCATGATCAAGGTCGAGAAGGTCCTGAAGGATCACGTCGCCGCGATCTCCTGCGGCATCTTCGCCGCCCAGTCGGTGATCGACCTCGATTATCTGGAAGACTCCGCCGCCGAGACCGACGCCAACTTCGTCATGACCGGCTCCGGCGGCATCGTCGAAATCCAGGGCACCGCGGAAGGCAAGCCGTTCACGGAGGAGGAATTCTCCAGCCTGATGGCGCTCGCGCGCAACGGCATCGCCGACCTCGTCGCCCTGCAGAAGCAGGCCATCGCCTGAGAAGGGCACGATCATGACCGCCGCGATCGAAGGCATTCTCGAAACCGCGCTCTATGCGGACGACCTCGACGCGGCGGAAGCTTTTTATGGCGGCATCCTCGGCCTCGAGAAGATCACGCGGCAGGGCAACCGCCACGTCTTCTTCCGCTGCGGTCCCGGCGTCCTCCTGATCTTCAATGCGAAGGAGACCGCCGTTCCCCCACCGCCGCAGGCCTTTCCCGTGCCGGTGCACGGCGCCAGCGGCCCCGGCCATGCCTGTTTCCGCGTCGCCGGTCCCGCGCTTGATTTCTGGGTGAAAAAGCTGGAAGAAGCGGGCATCGCCATAGAAGCGGATTTTCGCTGGCCGAACGGCGCCCGCTCCATCTATTTCCGCGATCCCGCCGGCAACAGCCTCGAATGTGCCGAGCCGGGCCTGTGGAACATCGCTTAGGAACCCTCATGCGCAAGCTCGATACCAAGACGATCGTCGTCGCCAGCCACAATGCCGGGAAGATCCGCGAGATCGAGGACCTGATCGGACCCTTCGGCTTTTCCGCCAAGTCCGCCGCCGAATTGAAATTCGAGGAGCCGGACGAGACCGGCACGACCTTCGAGGAAAACGCGGCGATCAAGGCGCTCGCCTCGGCGAAAGCCTCGGGCCTGCCGGCCCTTTCGGACGATTCCGGCCTGGTGATCGATGCCCTTGACGGCGCACCGGGCGTCTACACCGCCAACTGGGCGGAGAAGGAAGACGGCACGCGCGATTTCGCCATGGCCATGGAGAAGGTCGAAAAGGCGCTGGCAGAAAAGGGTGCGACGGACGCCAAGGACCGCGCCGCGCGCTTCGTCTCCGTGCTGTGCCTTGCCTGGCCAGACGGCCATACGGAGCTTTTCCGCGGCGAGGTGGAAGGCCATGTGGTCTGGCCGTCGCGCGGCGACAAGGGTTTCGGCTATGACCCCGTTTTCCAGCCGGAAGGGTATGAGACGACCTTCGGCGAGATGAGTGCGGAAGAAAAGCACGGCTGGAAGCCGGGCGACGCGACCGCGCTCTCGCACCGCGCCCGTGCCTTCAAGATCTTCGTCGAAACCTGCCTGAAGGCCTGACGCATCATGACGGCGGTGCCCTTCGATATCCGGCCGAGCCTGGGAGCGGACCTTGCCGATCCCGGCTTCGGCATCTATGTGCACTGGCCGTTCTGTGCCGCCAAATGCCCTTACTGCGACTTCAACAGCCATGTGCGCCATCAGCCGGTCGACCAGCCGCGCTTCGTGCAGGCCTTCCTGAAGGAAATGGCGACGATGCGGCGGCTGACGGGCTCGCGCAGCGTGACCAGCATCTTCATGGGTGGGGGCACGCCCTCGCTGATGGCGCCGAAGACGGTGGACGCGATCCTCAATGGCATCGCCCGCCACTGGCATGTGCCGGACGGCATCGAGATCACCATGGAGGCGAACCCCTCCAGCGTGGAGGCCGAGCGTTTTCGCAGCTACCGCGCCGCCGGCGTCAACCGCGTCTCGCTCGGCGTGCAGGCGCTGAACGACCGGGACCTGAAATTCCTCGGGCGGCTGCATGACGTCGCCGATGCGCTGAAGGCCATACGCCTTGCGCGCGACATCTTCCCGCGCATGTCCTTCGACCTCATCTATGCCCGCCCGAACCAGACGGTGGAGGAATGGGACCGGGAGCTGAAGGAAGCCGTCTCCTACGCGGTCGACCATCTCTCGCTCTACCAACTGACGATCGAGGAAGGCACGCCCTTCTACGGCCTGCACAAGGCCGGCAAGCTGATCGTGCCGGATGGAGAGCAGTCCGCCGTGCTCTACGAGGCGACGCAGGAGATCACCGAGCGCGAGGGCATGCCGGCCTACGAGGTTTCCAACCACGCCCGCCCCGGCTCGGAAAGCCGCCACAATCTCACCTATTGGCGCTATGGCGACTATGTCGGCATCGGCCCCGGCGCCCATGGCCGGCTGACGACGGGCGGCGCGAAGATCGCGACCGCGACGGAGAGGAAGCCCGAGGGCTGGCTGGAGCTCGTGGAGGCCGAGGGCCACGGCATGGTCGATCAGGAAGTGCTGGAGCGCGAGGCGCAGGCGGACGAGCTGCTGCTGATGGGCCTTCGCCTGAAGGAGGGCGTCGATCTCGCCCGCTGGCAGACCCTTTCCGGCCGCGATCCCGATCCGGACCGTGAACGCTTCCTCATCGAGCACGGCTTCATCGAGCGGCTCGGCAATTCGCGCCTGCGCTGCACGCCGGCGGGGATGCTGATCCTCGACGCCGTCGTCGCCGACCTCGCCTGCTAGGGCCGGCGCTCTCTCCCTATCTGTCTTGAACTTCGGCCGCCGGCTCACTCCGGGCATGGGGCTTTCTCCCCTGCGGCAAAGAAAAGGGGCCTTCCGGCCCCTTTTTAGCAGAGCCCCTATCGGGCCCATATTACTCGTTGATCAGGCGTTTCAAGAGCTCGATCTCGTGGCTGAGCTTGGTGTCGCCGGCGATCAATTCCTCGATCTTGCGCACGGCATGCAGCACGGTCGTGTGGTCGCGTCCGCCGAAGCGGCGACCGATCTCCGGGAAGGAGCGCGGCGTGAGCGTCTTCGACAGATACATGGCGATCTGGCGCGGCTTGACGATGACGCGCGTGCGACGGTTCGAGACCAATTCCTGGCGCGAGACGTTGTAGTGCTTGGCGACGACGCGCTGGATGTCCTCGATGCGCACGCGGCGCGGCTCGCCGGCGGCGACCAGATGGCCGAGCAGTTCGTCGACACGCTCGATCGTCAGGTTCGGTTCGAAGGAGCGACGGAAAAGGAGCTGGTTGAAGGCGCCCTCCAGTTCGCGGCCGCTGGCCGTGATGTTGCGCGCGACGTGGCTGAGGATCTCGACCGGGATGTCGAGCGAGGCGTCTTCCTGCTGCGCGGCGGCAAGGCGGCGCTTGAGGATTTCAAGGCGCATCTCGTAATCCGGCGCTTCCATCTCGATGGCGACACCGCCCTGCAGGCGCGAGCGCACGCGCGGGTCGAGCGATTCCAACTCCCAAGGCGCACGGTCGGCAGCGACCACGACCTGCTTGGCGGAATCGAGCAGCATGTTGAGCAGGTGGCAGAACTCGTTCTGGATCGAATTGCCCTGCAGGAACTGCATGTCGTCGATGATCAGAAGATCGATGTTGCGCAACGTCTCCTTGAGGGAGAGCGCATCGTTGTCGCGGATCGCGGTTGCGAAGCGCCACATGAAATATTCGGCCGTCAGATAGACGACGCGCGGGTTGCGGGCGCTGGAAAGCGCACCGAGCGCGATCGCCTGCAGAAGATGCGTCTTGCCAAGGCCGACGCTGGAATGGACGAAGAGCGGGTTGAAGCGCACGGCGCCGGCACCGGCTTCCGCGATGGTGCGGGCGGCGGCAAGGGCGACGCGGTTCGAGGTACCCTCGACGAAAGCGTCGAACGTGTAGCGCTGGTCGAGCGGCGAGCCGAAGAGCGGACCGGAATGCTGGGCGCGCGGCTGGGCCGTGGCTGTGACGGAAGCGGCGACGCTTGCGACCGGCTGCGGGCTGCCCGCCGGACGGCGCGGCTGGGCCTGCGGAGCGGGCTCCGCCACCGCGACGGCCTCGTCGGCGACGCCGATGCGCGCGCCGCGGGTCGCGGTGCGCACCAGGATCTCCACCTTGAGGATTTCCGCGTCCTCCTGCTGGAAGAGGCTGGTGATGAGATCGAGATAACGATTGTTGATCCAGGATTTCAGGAACGTCGTCGGAACCGACAGACGCACCACGCTCTTGGATACGGAATGGATTTTCAGGCGTCCGAACCAGCTTGCGAAAACGTCCGGTCCAACCTGCGCCTTCAGGCGCGCACTGACCCGTTCGAAAAGCGCATCATGCTTCATGTCGGATGCAACCCCCGCCGCCTCTTGCGCTCCTTCTTGCGGAAGCGTCTGTCGTGCATTTTCCCCGTTTGCGAATGCACCAGCCGTCCTGGCCGTATTCATCTGCATCTTGCCGCCTTTCATGCTCAATTCGCCACGTCGGCATTTCTGCCGGCGCCTTTCATGTTTGCCGTCCCCCGGCCGTGCCGAGCCATCGCCCGGTCCGGGATCTGGTGCCCCGATTGCACCGGCCCCCTAATTCCGGCACAATCCCATTTTGCCAAACACAAGTCGGTCCCGACCGACCCGGCGTCATGCCGGATCCGCAGTCCCGTTTGTGGCCGCGCCGCTCACTCCCTCGTCGAGCGCCCGGCGGGCATGCCCCTCAATCATCCGACCGCTTTCGCGGCCTTCAACCGGCAAAACCGATGGTCACAAAAACCCTTGCCAGCGCGCCGTAAAGCACCTGGGGCAAGCTCTGCCGATTGGATGATTTTACGAAGCGGAGCCGCTCCGTTACAGGGAACCAACAACCGCCGCTGCCTCGTGAGACAGTCTTGCCGGCGATCATTCCAAGGCTTTTTCCGCGCCCCCTGTGGAAAGCATTTAGGCAGGATCAGGCACCAAGATCAATCACGAATTTTACGCAAAATTAAGGGGCGGGCGTTGACTCGGGATGCCATTTTTGACTCGGAATCGCCCCCTCCGGGGAGAATCCATTACGAATCAATGGCTTTGTTTTCGGGGGGCTTTCGGGTGGCCCCGAAAACGAAAAAAATAAAAATTCGCTTGACTCCAGATGCTGTCAAATTCCCGCAACGCAAGGGCGAGCGGCGGGGGATAACCTCCCGCAAGTAACTGAATTTAAATGATTTTTCTCGTCACTCTTTTGACACGATCGAGCCTTGCGCGTTAACCATGGCCGGGCGCGAAAAGCAAAGAAAAAGCCCGGTGCAGGCACCGGGCTTTTACTAATATTGCATAGCTCTGTGACGGGGCCGATCAGGCCGTCATCGCCTTCACGCGGCCGGCGAGGCGCGAAACCTTGCGGGAAGCCGTGTTGGAATGAAGGACGCCCTTGGTGGCGGCGCGCATCAGTTCCGGCTGGGCGGCCTTGAGGGCGGCGGCAGCTACTGCCTGATCGCCCGAGGCGATCGCCTCTTCGACCTTGCGGATGAAGTTGCGGACGCGCGAACGGCGCGACTTGTTGACTGCGGTGCGCGCGGCGATCTTGCGGGTCGCCTTCTTAGCCGAGGTGGTATTGGCCATGTATGCCTCTCTTCAGAAATCTGACACAAACTCCACCCTCGCCGTGCCGGGTCACTGCGACCTGTCATCAAAGCAATTCGGGAGCAATATCGGAAAACCTTGGAATGCGGCTTTCCAAACTGTGGGCGGCGTATAGCCGGAAACCGCGATGGCGTCAACGCGGATTCTGCAAGAAACGCCGCGCGAAAGCGTGTCGGGGGCCTTCGGTTCGGCCGGCCACGCCTTCGCGCTCCGATTCCCGCATGCCACCCGGCGGCAGCGCCCGCCTAGCGATGGCGGAAGGCGGGTTTCCTCTTCTCGATAAAGGCCGTCATGCCTTCCTTCTGGTCTTCCGTGGCGAAGAGCGCGTGGAACAGCCGGCGCTCGGCGCGCATGCCCTCCGACAGCACCGTCTCGTAGGCGCGGTTCACCGCCTCCTTGGCCATGATGGTCGAAGGCAGGGAGAAGCCGGCGATCTTCTCGGCCGCCGCCAGCGCCTCCTCCAGCAGTTTCTCCGGCGCCACCACGCGGGCGACGAGGCCGGAGCGCTCGGCCTCCGACGCATCCATCATGCGGCCGGTGAGGATGAGGTCCATGGCCTTCGACTTGCCGATCGCCCGCGTCAGGCGCTGGGTGCCACCCATGCCGGGAATGACGCCGAGCGTGATCTCCGGCTGGCCGAACTTCGCCGTCTCGGAGGCGATGATGAAATCGCACATCATGGCGACCTCGCAGCCGCCGCCGAGCGCAAAGCCGCTGACGGCCGCGATCATCGGCTTGCGGAAGGCGGCCACCTCGTCCCAGCCGGCGGCAAGATCCTCCATCATCGCCTCGGCAAAGCCGTAGGGCTGCATCTCCTTGATGTCGGCGCCGGCGGCGAAGGCCTTTTCCGAGCCGGTGAGGACGACCGCGCCGATGGCGGCATCGGCCTCGAAACCGGCGAGCACGCCCCTCAGCTCGTCGAGAAGCTGGCGGTTCAGCGCGTTGAGCGCCTGCGGCCGGTTGAGCGTGATGAGGCCGACGCGGCCGCGCGTCTCGACCAGCAGGGTTTCATGGGCCATGTTTCTCTCCTCTTCTATTATTTCTGGCAGACGGCGCAGTGGAAGGTCGACCGGCCGCTCTGCACGATGCGGCCGATTGTGCCCGTGCAGCCCGGCGTACGGCAAGGCTCCTTCTCGCGGTCATAGACGGAAAAGGAGTGCTGGAAATAGCCGAGCGAGCCGTCGGCGCGGATATGGTCGCGCAGGGTCGAGCCGCCGGCCTCGATGGCGTCCGCGATGACCTGGCGGATCGCCTCGGTCAGTGCCACCAGTTCCTTCTTCGGCTTGCCGGCCGCCGTCACCAGCGTCCCGGCCAGCCGCTCGGGCGAAAGATGGGCGCGCCACAGCGCCTCGCAGACATAGATATTGCCGAGGCCGGCAATGTTCTTCTGGTCGAGCAGCGCCGCCTTCAGCGGCGTCTGGCGGCCGCGGAACTTTGCGGCGATGTAGTCGGCATCAAGCGTGTTGCCGGTCGGCTCCTCGCCGAGATCGCGGAAGAAGGGGTGGGCAGCGATATCCTCGCGGCGGGCGAGGTCCATGAAACCGAAGCGGCGCGGGTCGTTGTAGACGACGCGGCGCTCGCCCTCCGCCGTCTCCAGATGGAAGACGACATGGTCGTGGCGCGCATCCTTGCTGCGCGTCCTATGGAAGTCGCCGGGCGTCTCCGTTTCCGCCACCGCGCCCTCAACCCGGAACGAGCCGGACATGCCGAGATGGGCGATGACGACATCGCCACCTTCGAGGTCGATCAGCAGATATTTGGCACGGCGGCCGAGCGAGACGATGCGGCGGCCTTCCAGCGCCTCGGAAAAGGCCGGCGGGAAGGGAAAGCGCAGGTCCGGGCGGCGCAGCTCCGCGCGGCGGATACGCGCTCCCTCCATGACGGGCGCAAGGCCGCGTTTGACCGTTTCCACTTCCGGCAGTTCCGGCATTCCGTTCTCCTTGAAGACGATTTAACCTTGAGCGCATTTGCCGCGGTCCGGCATTTCCCTCCCGGCCATCAATGTCCTATATACCCGGCGAAGCGTTCAGATAGCGCGGCCAAAGCCAATTCGCTATGGTCTTGCCAGCATTACGGCTGCGACAGACCGGCCCATGGAGATGACGATGACCGAACAGCGCACATCCGCAGACGGCGGCATGGAAACCTCCTACGGCTTCCGCGAGGTGCGGGAAGGCGAAAAGCAGGCGCTCGTCAACGACGTGTTCCACAAGGTCGCCAAGCGCTACGACATCATGAACGACGTCATGTCCGCGGGCCTGCACCGGGCCTGGAAGGATGCGATGATCGCAAGCCTCAACCCGCGCAAGGACGCCTCCTACAGGTCGCTCGACGTTGCCGGCGGCACCGGCGACATCGCCTTCCGCATCGTGGAAGCATCCGACCGTCTTGCCCATTCGACGGTGCTCGACATCAACGGCTCGATGCTCGGCGTCGGCGCAGACCGGGCGGCGAAGAAGGGGCTTTCGGCCAATCTCGACTTCGTCGAGGCCAATGCCGAGGAACTTCCCTTCGAGGCCGGCACCTTCGACGCCTATACGATCGCCTTCGGCATCCGCAACGTGCCGCGCATCGATGTCGCGCTTTCGGAGGCCTACCGCGTGCTGAAGCGCGGCGGGCGGCTGCTGGTGCTGGAATTCTCCGAGGTGGAGATGCCGCTGCTCGACAAGGTCTATGACGCCTGGTCGTTCAACGCGATCCCGCAATTCGGCAAGATGATCACGGGCGATGGCGAGCCCTATCAGTATCTCGTGGAATCGATCCGCAAGTTCCCCAACCAGGAGGATTTCGCGGCGATGATCCGCAAGGCCGGCTTCTCGCGCGTTTCCTATACCAACTATACCGGCGGCATCGCGGCGCTGCATTCAGGCTGGAAGCTCTGAGCATGGCCCTCTTCCCCACCCAGGACGGCCTTTCCGCATGAGCGTAGTCGGCGCCTACTTCCGCCTTGCCCGCGTGGGCTGGGTTCTCGTGCGCGAGGGCGTGGTCTCGGCGCTGCCGACCGAGGGCATGCCGACGCTTGCCCGCACGGCCCACGCCTTTGCCGGCCTCTTCGAGCGGCGCAAGGCCGCCAGGGGTGTTCGCGGCGACAACCTTGCCCGCGCCATCGAGCGCCTCGGCCCCTCCTATGTGAAGATGGGCCAGTTCCTGGCGACCCGTCCCGACGTCGTCGGCGCGGAGATCGCCGTCGAGCTTTCGGCCCTACAGGACCGCATGGCGACCTTCCCGAAGGAGGAGGCCGTCGCCACGGTGGAAGGCTCACTCGGCCGCCCGCTCACCGATCTCTATGTGAGCTTCGGCGATCCCATCGCCGCCGCCTCCATCGCGCAGGTCCATCCCGCGACGGTGCGCGATGCGAACGGCGAGCGGCAGGTCGCGGTGAAGGTCATCCGCCCCGGCGTGCGCCAGCGCTTCGCCCATGACCTCGAGGCCATGTATGCCGCCTCGCGCCTTCAGGAGAAGATTCTGCCGAACACGCGCCGGCTGAAGCCCGTCGAGGTGACGCGGACGCTGGAGCAGACGACCAAGGTCGAAATGGACCTCCGGCTGGAGGCGGCCGCGCTGTCCGAACTCGGCGAGAACACCAGGGACGATCCCGGCTTCCGCGTGCCGGCGGTCGACTGGGAGCGCACCGGCCGCGACGTCGTCACCATGGAATGGATCGACGGCATCAAGATGTCGGATGTCGAGGGCCTGCGCGCCGCCGGCCACGATCTCGACAGGCTCGCCGATACGCTGATCCAGTCGTTCCTGCGCCACACGCTGCGCGACGGCTTCTTCCATGCCGACATGCATCAGGGCAATCTCTTCGTCGATCCCCAGGGCGTCATCGTCGCAGTCGACATGGGCATCGTCGGGCGGCTCGGCAAGAAGGAGCGCCGCTTCCTCGCGGAAATCCTCTACGGCTTCATCACGCGCGATTACCAGCGCGTCGCCGATGTGCATTTCGAAGCCGGCTACGTGCCCGCGCACCACGACACGGCGAGCTTCGCGCAGGCGATCCGCGCCATCGGCGAGCCGATCCACGGCCAGCCGGCCGAGACCATCTCGATGGCCAAGCTCCTGACGCTGCTCTTCGAGGTGACGGAACTCTTCGACATGGAGACCCGCACCGAACTGGTCATGCTGCAAAAGACCATGGTGGTTGTAGAGGGCGTGTCGCGCACGCTCAACCCGCGCTTCAACATGTGGAAGGCCTCCGAGGGGGTCGTGGGCGACTGGATCCGCGACAATCTCGGCCCCAAGCGCCTCCTGACGGACCTGCGCGACGGCGCGCATGCGGCGCTCCGGCTGGCGGAGGCCGCGCCGGAGATCGCCGCCAAGGCGGAGAAATTCTCGCAGGACCTCACCGCCATGGCGGAAAAGGGCCTGCGCTTCGACGCGGAGACGGCGGAGGCCATCGGCCGCTCCGAGGCCCGGCACAGCCGCTCCGGCCGCCTCGCGCTCTGGGTGATCGCCGCAACGCTCGTCTATATCGCCTGGAAGCTGACCTGACCCGGCTCCGCTTGACCGGCGCCGGCCGGGCGCTAGTCTCTCCTTCATGACAGACGAGCCCCTGAGCGATGCCGAACCGCAGCCTTTCATTGAAAGGCTGCGCCGGCAGTTGCGCGGTCTCTATTTCGGGCGCGACCGGGAGGCGATCCGCTTCCAGGTGGCGATGCTGCTCATCGACATCGCCATCCTCGCCTTCTTCGTTGCCGGCCCCTATCTGCGTGCCGGCTCGACCTATGTCGTCCTCGATTATCTCATCGCGGCCGTCATCGCCTTCGAGCTTGGCGCGCGGGCGCTGATCGCGCCGAACCTGCGCTACTGGCTGCTGCGGCCGATGACCTGGGTGGATATCGTCATCCTCGGCACGCTGCTCGTGCCGAGCCACCTCCACAATTTCGCGTTCCTGCGCGTCCTGCGCATCTGGGCGATCAGCCAGAGCAAGCTGGTGACGCTGATGCTGCGCCGGACGGGCAATGGCGACAAGGAGGACATTATCCAGGCCTGCGCCAATTTCCTCGTCTTCCTCTTCCTCGTCGCCGGTTTCGTCTACAGCAACTTCTTCTACGGCGCGGAGGGCTTCGCCGGCTTCGTCGACGCGCTCTATTTCACGGTGGCGACCGTCACCACCACGGGCTTTGGCGATATCGTGCTGCCCGGAACGCTCGGCAAGCTCACCGCCATCGTCACCATGATCATCGGCATCTCGCTCTTCGTGCGGCTCGCGCAGGCGATCGTCCGGCCCTACAAGGTGACCTTCCCCTGCCCGCAATGCGGCCTTTCCCGCCACGAGGCGGACGCCGTGCACTGCAAGGCCTGCGGCCATGTGCTGAAAATCCCCGACGAGGGGGCCTGAGCCGAAACGGCTTGGAAAAGCGCTTTCAAAGGGATAGGAGGATTTGATGGCCTTCGGGCCTGCCATGTGCCTCACGAGGACCCGCCATGTCGCTTGCAGGAAAACGCATCCTCCTCGTCATCTCCGGCGGCATCGCCGCCTACAAGAGCCTCGACCTGATCCGGCGCCTTCGCGAACGCGGCGCGGAGGTGCGGCCGGTCATGACGGCTGGCGCACGCGAATTCGTGACGCCGCTCGCCGTCGGCGCGCTCTCCTCCGGCCATGTCTATACGGACCTCTTCTCCCGCGAGGATGAGCAGGATGTCGGCCATATCCGCCTTGCGCGCGACTGCGACCTCATTACCGTCGCACCGGCGACCGCCGACCTGATGGCGAAGATGGCGAACGGCCTTGCCGACGACCTCGCTTCGACCGTGCTGCTCGCCACCGACCGCCCCGTTCTCGTCGCGCCCGCGATGAACCCGAAGATGTGGTCGCATGCCGCCACGCGCCGCAATGTCGAGACGCTGCGCCGCGACGGCCTCTCCTTCGTCGGCCCCAATGCCGGCGAGATGGCGGAGGGCGGCGAAGCCGGCCTCGGCCGCATGGCCGAGCCGCTGGAAATCGTCGCGGCTGCGGAAGACCTGCTCGACGGCGGCAGGAAGCCGCTCGCCGGCCGCAAGGCCGTCGTCACGTCAGGCCCGACCCACGAACCCATCGACCCGGTGCGCTACATCGCCAACCGCTCCTCCGGCCGGCAGGGCCACGCCATCGCCGCCTCCCTTGCAAAGCTCGGCGCGGAGGTGACGCTGGTTTCCGGCCCGGTGGCGCTGCCCGATCCACGCGGCATGAAGGTGATCCATGTCGAGCGGGCGGAGGAGATGCTTGAGGCCGTTCTCGGCGCGCTGCCGGCCGATATCGCCGTCATGGTCGCCGCCGTCGCGGACTGGCGCGTCGCCGCCGAGAACACGCAGAAAATCAAGAAGAAACCGGGCGAAGGCCCGCCGCCGCTGATGCTGGCGGAGAACCCGGATATCCTGAAGACCATCGGCCATCATGCGCAGCGCCCGAAGATCGTCGTCGGCTTTGCCGCCGAGACGCAGGATGTCGAGGACAACGGACGGGTGAAGCTCCAGAAGAAGGGCGCGGACCTCATCGTCGCCAACGACGTCTCGCCCGAGACCGGCATCATGGGCGGCACGCGCAACAGCGTGAAGTTGATCACTGCCGCCGGCATCGAGGAATGGCCGGATCTTTCCAAGGACGAGGTCGCCGGGCGCCTTGCCGGCTGGATCGCCGAACGGCTCAGCTGACGAGGGCGAGCCCCGCATCCATCGTGCTCGCCGGCCGGCCGGCGGGCGAGAAGATGCGCACGTCCACCCCGTTCTCCCCGAGCACGACGGCACTGCCGTCGGGGATTTCCACCCAGGCTTCCGTGTCGTCGTTCAGCGGCTCGGAGACGAGGCAGTAACCGCCCGTCTCGCCCATCGGGGCGGCATAGAGCGTGGGGGCCGCATAGTCCGTCGCATAGCGCACGGCATAGAGCTGCCTGCCGTCGGAAAACGCCGCCGTGAAGCGCACCAGTACCTTGTGCTCCAGATGCGCGGCGAGGCGCTCGACGAAGGCGATGGCCTCGGCCATGGCGCCGAGCGGATCGCGCTCCAGACCGAATTGCAGGGCCAGCAGGAACAGCAGCTCCGAATCCGTCGAGCCGGTGCGGGCATTGTAGAGGTCGTTGTCCAGCATGGTTTCGAGCGGGCGGCGCAAATGCTCGAAATCGGCGATCTGGCCGTTGTGCATGAAGGACCAGATGCCGTGCACGAAGGGATGGCAATTGTCGCGTCGCGTGCCGCCGCCGGTCGCGGCGCGCACATGGGCGAGGAAGAGCGGCGAGCGGACCTGCCGGGCGATGCTCCTGAGGTTGCAGTCCGACCAGGCGGGCAGGATATCGCGGTAGCGGCCGGGCTCCGGCCGGTCGCCGTACCAGGCGATGCCGAAGCCGTCGCCATTGGTGGCCGTCTTGGCGCGGGTGGCGCAGTGGGATTGCTCGATCAGCGAATGGGCGGGCGAGGACACCAGTTCCTCAAGATAAAGCGGCTCCCCGCGATAGGCTGCCCAACGGCACATGATGCTATTCCCGCTTTGAAGAGACCGGCGCGAACCGGCGCTGAACCCGACGCATTAACCATGGCACACACCGGATTTTCAACGAAAATGGGTAACAAGGCGTTAATGAATATAAACGGGGAGAAACCGTGCGTGTCGTTCTTGTGCAGCCCTCCGTACGAACCTGTTTTGTGAACACTGCGTTTCAAGCCGCCCCGATTTCGTGAACAATGATCGGGGCGTATAAGGGTCCCAGGCAACCCAGTCGAAAGGACTTCGCAATGTCCATACGCCCCGTAAAACACGAAAGCATCGCCCGCCCCGCCATGGAAGGCGCCGGCGTGAAGCTGCACCGGGTCTTCGGTTTCGGCGATCCGTCGATGACCGATCCCTTCCTGATGATGGACGATTTCCGCAACGACGATCCCGAGGATTACATCCGCGGCTTCCCCTGGCATCCCCATCGCGGCATCGAGACCATCACCTATGTGCTGGCCGGCTCGGTCGAGCATGGCGACAGCCTCGGCAATCATGGCGTGATGGGCGCCGGCGACGTGCAGTGGATGACCGCCGGCAGCGGCATCCTGCACCAGGAAATGCCGCGTGGCGATTTCGCCGGCAAGATGCACGGCTTCCAGCTCTGGGCGAACCTGCCCTCGTCGCTGAAGATGACCGCGCCGCGCTATCAGGACATCAAGTCCGCCGACATTCCGGTGGTCGTCGACGACGACGGCACGGCGGCGCGTATCATCGCGGGCAGTTTCTGGGGCAAGACCGGCCCGGTCGACGGCATCGCCGCCGAGCCCGTCTATCTCGACATCTCCGTGCCGCCGGGCAAGACGAAGCGCCTGCCGGTCGATACCTACCGCTCGGCCTTCGCCTATATCTTCGCCGGCTCCGGCACGTTCCGCGACGCCTCGAAGCCGTTCGGCGTGAAGGTGGAGAAGGAATACCAGGGCGAGGAGCTGAACATCCGCGACCTCTCCGGCAACCGCACGCTGGTCGTCTTCGACACGGGCGACGAGGTGACGGTGCAGGCCGGCGAGAAGGGCATCCGCTTCCTCCTCGTCTCCGGCAAGCCGATCCAGGAGCCCGTCGCCTGGCACGGCCCCATCGTGATGAACACGCAGGAAGAGCTGCAGCAGGCGATGCGCGAGCTTCGCAACGGCACCTTCATCAAGCCGGCGCATTGACGCAGGGCCAAAGGCCCCTATCCTTCCGCCGTATCCTGCGGCGGAAGGAATTTTCATGCGGATCGACGGGCAATGCCATTGCGGCTTCGTGACCTATGAGGCCGAGATTGACCCCGAGGCGGTGTCGATTTGCCATTGCACGGACTGCCAGAGGCTGACCGGCTCGCCTTATCGCGTGACCGTGAGCGTGCCGGAAAGCGCCGTGCGCCTCACCGGCAACCCGCCGAAGCTCTACACCAAGACCGCCGGGAACGGCCGCCTGCGGCTGCAATATTTCTGCCCGGAATGCGGCTCGCCGCTCTTCACGACAGGCACCGGCAAGGACGCGAAGACCTGGGGTATCCGCTGGGGCAGCATCAACCAGCGCGCCGGGCTGAAGCCGACACGGCAGTTCTGGTGCAGGTCCGCCGCCGATTGGGTCGGCGAGACTGCGGCGCTTCCCGGCGTGCCGGGGGACTGAACCGTGGCAATCGGGCGCTTCCAGCTTTTCAGCACAAGCCTTGCCGGCATCGAGGCCGTCTTCGCCGACAGCCGGCATTCCTTCGCCCGCCACAGCCATGACGCCTATGGCGTCGGCGTCATAGAGCGGGGCGCGCAGAGATCGGCGAGCGGGCGCGGCATGGTCGAGGCCGGGGCCGGAAACACGATCACCGTCAATCCCGGCGAGGTGCATGACGGGGCGCCGATCGGCGATGCGCCGCGTGCCTGGCGCATGCTCTACCTGCAGCCGCCCGTCGTCGCTTCCGCGGCACGGGATATCTTCGAGGGCGACCCGCGCGAGGAGTTCCATGCGCCGGTGCTGGAAGACGGCCGGATCGCCGGGCTCGTTTCGGCAACGCTCGCCGCGCTCATGGACCGCGACGCCGCGCGCCTCGCCCGGGAGGAGCGGCTTCTCCTGCTCCTTGCCGCACTCCTGCGGGAAGAAGCGCCCCGCCGCGAAGGCCTCGCCTCGCCGGCCGTGAACCGGGCGCGCGAACATCTCGACAGCGACCCGGCTTCGGCCGTGACCCTTGCAGCGCTTTCCGCCGAATGCGGGATCGGGCGTTTCCGGCTGGTGCGGGACTTCGCCCGCAGCACGGGTCTCACGCCCCATGCCTACCAACTCCAGCGGCGCACCGAGCTTGCCCGCCGGCTGATCGCGGGCGGCACGCCGCTTGCCGAGGCCGCCATGGAGGCCGGCTTTGCCGACCAGAGCCACATGACGCGCAATTTCACGCGGCGCTACGGCTATACGCCGGGCGCCTGGCTCGCCGCGCGCGCCTGATTGCGCAATTTCGTTCAAGACCCGGCCGGCCTTCCGGTGTCTCCTGCCGCTCCCAAGCCGCATGGAGCCCGTCATGACCACCGAATTCCTGATCACCTCACTCGTCGTCATCCTGCTTCCGGGCACAGGGGTGATCTATACGCTGGCGCTCGGCATCAGCGGCGGCTTCCGCGCCGGCCTGCTCGCCGCCTTCGGCTGCACGCTCGGCATCGTGCCGCATATCCTCGCCAGCGTCGTCGGCCTTGCTGCCGTGCTCCATGCGAGCGCGCTTGCCTTCGAGGTGCTGCGCACTATCGGTGTCGCCTACCTGCTCTTCATCGCCTGGAGCCTGCTGAAGGACAGCAATGCGCTCGATCTCGGGCCCGAGCAGGCGCCGGCGGAAAAGGCCATGCGCATCGTGCGCAAGGGCATCTTCACGAATATCTTCAATCCGAAACTCTCGCTGTTCTTCCTCGCCTTCCTGCCGCAGTTCGTTCCCGCGAACGCGCCGGATGCCACCGCGCAGATGCTCGTCCTCGGCGGCGTCTTCATGGCCCTGACCTTCCTCGTCTTCGCCGTCTATGCGAGGCTGGCCGCGAGCCTTCGCCAGCAGGTACTGAACCGGCCAAGGATCATGCTCTGGACGCAGCGCAGCTTCGCCGCCGCCCTTGGCGTGATGGGACTGCGGCTGGCGCTGGCGGATCGCTGACGATCAGGCCCAGAGCGCATGGAAATGATGGAGCGGCCCGTGGCCGGAGCCGACCGACAGCGCATCCGAGCTGCGCACGGCGCCGGCGGTGAAGCTCTTGGCCGCCGCGACTGCATCGGCAAGCGACCTGCCCTTGCCCAGTTCGGCGGCGATGGCGCTCGACAATGAGCAGCCGGTGCCGTGGGTGTTGCGCGTCAGCACCCGCACGCCCTCGTACCAGCGCAGCCCGTCCGCCGTCGCCAGCACGTCCGGGCTCTCGCCGCCCGGCAGGTGCCCGCCCTTCAGCAGCACCGCCTTAGGGCCGAGCGCGAGCAGGCGCGTCGCCTGCCCTTCCATGGCGACCCGGTCGGCGGCCTCGGGCTCTCCGAGCAGCGCGGCCGCCTCCGGCAGGTTCGGCGTCAGCACCGTCGCGAGCGGCAGCAGGCGGCGGGTCAGCGCCTCGACAGCCTCGCGCGCCAGCAGCGATGCACCGCCCTTGGCGACCATGACCGGATCGAGCACGACGGGCGTGCCGCGATGGGGGAAAAGCGCATCCGCCACCGCCCCGGCGATCTCCGCCGAGGCGATCATGCCGATCTTCACGGCATCGACGCTGATATCGCCGAACACGTCCGCAATCTGCCCCGCGACGAAGGCCGGCGGCACGAGATGCACGCCGGAGACGCCCTGCGTGTTCTGCGCCGTCAGCGCGGTCAGCACGGCCATGCCGTAGGTGCTGCGGGCGGCGAAGGTCTTGAGATCGGCCTGAATGCCGGCGCCGCCCGACGGGTCGGAGCCCGCGATCGAGAGAATGTTTGCGATGGCCATTTCGCCTCCTTGGGCGGAGGCGGTCTTCGGGCAACGGAATTGAGGCCCGTTCGACTCCCTCCGCCGGCATGATCCGGTTCAGGTTCAAAGGGTACTTCTCAGCCCGCCTTCCGGCGGACGCCCCTGTCTCAAGCGGTTTTCGCAAATGTCGAAACACCTGTCACCCTGAAAGTGACAGGCATCGGTTACGCCTTGGTGACGTGATACTCCTTGATGGCGACCATCTTGATCGCCGGATAGCGCTCCGCCTCGTAGCGCAACGAGAAGGCGTCCTGCGCCAGGAACACCGGGTCGCCGTCGAGGTCGCGGGCGATGTCGCCGCGGCGCTGGGTGACGAACTTGTCCAGTTCGGCCGCGCTGTCGGAGGAGATCCAGCGGCAGACGGAGAAGCGCGACATTTCGAAGGAGACCGGCAGGCCGTATTCGGCCGAAAGCCGCTCCTTCAGCACGTCGAGCTGCAGCGCGCCGACGACGCCGACGATGGCGGGCGAGCCGTCTTCGGGCGAGAAGAGCTGCACGACGCCCTCCTCCGCCATCTGCTGGAGCGCTTCCTTCAGCTTCTTGGCCTTCATGGCGTCTTCCAGCCGCACGCGGCGCAGGATTTCCGGGGCGAAGTTCGGCACGCCCTCGAAGACCAGCGCCTCGCCCTCCGTCAGCGTATCGCCGATGCGCAGCGTGCCGTGGTTGGGAATGCCCACCACGTCGCCGGCATAGGCCGTGTCAGCGAGCTGGCGCTGCGAGGCGAAGAAGAACTGCGGGGCCGAGAGGCCGATGGTCTTGCCCGTGCGGGCAAGGCGCACCTTCATGCCGCGCTCCAGCATGCCGGAGCAGACGCGGGCGAAGGCGATGCGGTCGCGGTGGTTCGGGTCCATATTGGCCTGGATCTTGAAGACGAAGGCCGTCATCCTGTCTTCCGAGGCGTGGACCTTGCGCACATCCGCCACCTGGTCGCGCGGCGGCGGCGCGAAGGCGCCGAGCGCGTTGATGAGGTCGCGCACGCCGAAATTGCGGAGCGCCGAGCCGAAGAAGACCGGCGTCAGGTGCCCTTCGAGGAAGGCTTCGCGGTCGAACGGACGGCAGGCCTCGCGGGCAAGCTCCATCTCCTCGATGAAGGCGTCCCGCTCGTTTTCCGGCAGGTGCCTGGCGACCTCCGCCGCATCGTCCATCCGCGTCGGCTGGACCTGCGTGTCCGATCCGCGGAAGGTGCGGTCGGCGAGGTGGTAGGAGCCGCAGAAGGTCTTCGAACGGCCGACCGGCCAGGTGACGGGGGCGGTGTCGAGCGCCAGCTTCTCCTCCACCTCGTCGAGGATTTCGAACGGATCGCGGCTCTCGCGGTCCATCTTGTTGACGAAGGTGATGATCGGGATGTCGCGCAGGCGGCAGACCTCGAAGAGCTTCAGCGTGCGCGGCTCGATGCCCTTGGCGGCGTCGATGACCATGACGGCAGCGTCCACCGCCGTCAGCGTGCGGTAGGTGTCGTCGGCGAAGTCCTCGTGACCGGGCGTATCGAGAATGTTGAAGACGTTGCCGTCATATTCGAAGGTCATAACGGAGGTCACGACCGAGATGCCGCGCTCGCGCTCGATCTTCATCCAGTCCGAGCGGGTCTGGATGCGGTCCTTCTTCGCCTTCACCTCGCCGGCGAGCTGGATGGCGCCGCCGAAGAGGAGCAGCTTTTCGGTGAGGGTGGTTTTACCGGCGTCCGGGTGCGCGATGATCGCGAAGGTGCGGCGGCGGGAGACCGCCTCGGCAAGGGTTTCGGCCATTTTCTGCAATATCCTGTGAGTTGCCGGGGTCTTTACAGGCTCCGCCGAAAAAGCGCAATTGACGAGGCGCGCCGCGCGCCGGCTTATGGGCGCATGAACGCGCACGCCCCCTCCCAGCCCACGCTTTCCCTCGTCCGCCTGCCCCATGGCAACGGCATAGAGTTACCCGCCTACGAGACTTCAGGCGCCGCGGGCATGGACCTTCGTGCCGCCGTGGCAGCGGATGCGCCGCTCACGCTTGCACCGGGAAAACGCGCGCTGGTGCCAACCGGCTTCGTCTTCGAGATCCCGCACGGCTACGAGGGCCAGGTACGACCGCGCTCCGGCCTTGCCTTCAAGCACGGCATCACCTGCCTCAACACGCCCGGCACCATCGACAGCGACTATCGCGGCGAGGTGAAGGTGCTACTCGCCAATCTCGGCGAGGAGGCCTTCGTCATCGAGCGCGGCATGCGCATCGCGCAGATGGTGATCGCCCCCGTGACGCAGGTCGCGGTGCGCGAGGCGGCGGAAGCGAGCGAGACCACGCGCGGCGCGGGCGGCTTCGGCTCGACCGGCGTTCGCTGAGGCGATGTCCGGCCGCAAGGACCTTACCTTCCGTTCCGGCTATTTCGGCGATCCCGCGGCATCGCGCGCCCTCGCAGGCCTGCTACAGGACGTCTTCGGGATCGACGTGACGATCATGGACCGGCTCGGCGGGCCGGACCCGACCGGCATTCCCTTCTCGTGGTTCGATGCGGATGGCGCCTGCATCGCCAATATCAGCGCCTTCTCGCTGCCGCTCGTCATCGATGGCGTTTCCCTGCGCGCGGCCGGCATGCAATCCGGCGCGGTACGGCCGGGCCATCGCGGCATGGGCCTCTACCGCGATGTCATGGAAGCGGCGCTTGCCCATTGCGATGCGGAAGGATTTGCGGCCGTCGCCCTCCTGACCGATACCCCGGCGCTCTACGGCCGCTACGGTTTCGAGCCGATGGCGCAGCACCGTTTCGCCGGGCCAGCGCCCGGAGGCGGAACGGCAGGCCCGGTGCGGCGGCTGGACCTTGGAAGCGCGGCGGATACCGCGCTGCTGCGCCGGCTGCTCGATGGCCGCCAGCCCGTTTCGGATCGCTTCGCGCCAGCGCGGCAGACCGAGATGTTCCTCTTCAATGCCGCCCTGATGCCGGATGTCAGGCTCGACCTGATCGGCGAGGAGGCCGTCATCGCATGGCGGATGGCCGGGAACGGGGCTTTCGAGCTTCTGGACGTCGCCGGTGCCCGCATCCCCCACCTTGCCGATATCCTCGCCAGCGTGCAGGCCGGCGCGACGCGGGTCGTCGTCCATTTCGCGCCCGACAGGCTGGAATGGGAAGGCGATGCCCTTGCCGATGCGGGCGACATGGTTCTGATGCTTCGCATGGCGAAAGCCTTGCAGCCGCAAGGGCCCTTCGCCCTTTCGCCGATGGCGGAATTCTGAAGCCGCGACGAACGGAGAAGGAATATTCCGCTTTCGCCCGCCTGCGGCGAAATCCGGACTCGTCTAAGGCCGCGTTCCCTCCTACATTCTCCGGCAAGAAGAACAGAGGAGCCCCCGATGACCGAAACCCGCAAGCCCGGCCGTGGCCGTATCTATGCCTCCATCACCGACACGATCGGCGATACGCCGATCGTGCGGCTCGACAAGTTCGCGAAGGAAAAGGGCGTCGTCGCCAACCTTCTCGCCAAGCTCGAATTCTTCAACCCCATCGCCTCCGTCAAGGACCGCATCGGCGTGGCGATGATCGAGGCGCTGGAAGCGGCGGGCAGGATCACGCCCGGCAAGTCGACGCTGGTCGAGCCGACATCGGGCAATACCGGCATCGCGCTCGCCTTCGCGGCCGCCGCCAAGGGCTATCGCCTGATCCTCACCATGCCGGAGACCATGTCGGTCGAGCGGCGCAAGATGCTGGCCCTCCTCGGCGCCGAGCTGGTGCTGACGGAGGGCCCGAAGGGCATGAAGGGCGCCATCGCCATGGCGGAGGAACTGGCGAGCACCATTCCGGACGCCGTCATCCCCCAGCAGTTCGAGAACCCGGCCAATCCGGAAATCCACCGCAGGACGACGGCGGAGGAAATCTGGAACGACACCAACGGCGCGGTCGACATTCTTGTTTCCGGCATCGGCACGGGCGGCACGATCACCGGAGCCGGCCAGGTGCTGAAGGCGAAGAAGCCGGGCTTCAAGGTCGTCGCCGTGGAGCCGGCCGACAGCCCGGTGCTTTCCGGCGGCACTCCCGGCCCCCACAAGATCCAGGGCATCGGCGCGGGCTTCGCCCCGGCGGTGCTCGACACGGCGATCTACGACGAGATCGTGACCGTCACCAATGACGAGGCCTTCGAGAACGCCCGCCTCGTCGCACGGCTCGAGGGCGTGCCGGTCGGCATTTCCTCCGGCGCCGCGCTGACGGCGGCCGCCAGGGTGGGCAGCCGGCCGGAAAATGCCGGCAAGACGATCGTCGTCATCATCCCCTCCTTCGCCGAGCGCTATCTTTCGACCGCGCTCTTCGAAGGCCTCGGCGGCTGAACCCGATGGCCCGTCGCGCGGTGATCCTGCGCGACGGGCCTTATCAACCGAACCGGGACGGCCCACGCACCGCCATCTTTCCCTCGGCGTGCGCGACGTCGAACGCACGGCCACCTTCTACGACGCGGCCCTCGCGCCGCTCGGCCATGAGCGCGTCCGGTCGGACATCCGGCCCGGCGAACCAGACCAGGCCATCGGCGACGGCCCGTCCGGCGGCGACGACAAGCTCGCCCTCAAGCAGTAGGACGACGCTGCCGCGCCGGGCCCCGGTTTTCACGTCGCCGCGCCGCGCCGGACCGGCAGGCCGTCAAGGCCTTCCACAAGGCCGCGCTCGCGGCCGGCGGAACCCACAACGGCCCGCCGGGACTGTGCCGCCATTATGGCGCGACCTATTATACCGCCTTCGTCATCGACCCCGACGGGCACCATCTCGAGGCCGTCTTCAAGGGGCGGGCCTGAGACAGAACCGGCACCGATACAATAATCGCTTCAGAACGGTGCCCGCCGATATCGGCTCCGTGCCCGCCACCCCGCCGCATGGCGCCGGCGCGTACAAATCTGCGGCGCGCCGCCGGTCGGCACTTAAGCCAGCGCCGCCAACCGTTCGCCGGCCATGCGATAGGAAATCGCCTCCGCCAGATGGATACGGCCAACAATAGAGGCCTCGTCGAGATCGGCCAGCGTGCGCGCCACCTTCAGGACACGGTGGTAGCCGCGGGCGGAGAAGCGCATCTTCTCCGCAGCGTCCCGCAGGAGCTGCAGGCCGCCGGCATCGGGCTCGGCCATCTTCTCGACGAGCGCCGTCGAGGCGCGGGCATTGCTCGTCACCCCGGCCATGCCGAGGCGGGCGAAGCGGTCGACCTGCAGGGCGCGGGCCCTTGCGACCCTTGCGGCGACGGTTTCGCTGGTCTCGGCGGCCATGGGGCGGATGAGGTCCGCCGCCGACACGGCCGGCACGTCGATGCGGATGTCGATACGGTCGAGCAGCGGGCCGGAGACGCGGGCCTGGTAATCGCTCACGCAGCGCGGACCGCGGGCACAGGTGCGGCCCGGCTCACCCGCCATGCCGCAGCGGCAGGGATTCATCGCCGCAACGAGCTGTACGGCGGCCGGATAGCTGACACGGTGATTGGCCCGCGCGATGATGCATTCGCCCGTTTCGAGCGGCTGGCGCAGGGCATCGAGCGCCTGCGGGGAGAATTCCGGCAACTCGTCGAGGAAGAGGACGCCGTTATGGGCAAGCGAGACCTCGCCGGGCCTTGCCCGCGGCCCGCCGCCGACAAGGGCGGCCATGGTGGCCGAATGATGCGGCGCGCGAAAGGGCCGGCGATCCGACAGTCTTCCGCCGGAGAGCTGGCCGGCGATGGAATGGATCATCGAGACTTCGAGCAGTTCCGCCGGCGAGAGCGGCGGCAGGATGGCGGCAAGGCGCGCGGCGAGCATCGACTTGCCCGAGCCGGGCGGGCCGACCATCAGGAGGTTGTGGTTGCCGGCGGCGGCGACTTCCAGCGCGCGCTTGGCGCTTTCCTGGCCGCGGATATCGGCAAGGTCCGGCAGGCCGGCGGCGGCGGCGCGGATCGCGGGCACCGGCCGCGCGAGGACCTGCGCGCCCTTGAAATGATTGGCGAGCGCGATGAGGCTGTGCGGCGCGAGGATATCGAGCCCGCCGCCGGCCCAGGCGGCTTCCGCCCCGTTCTCCGCCGGGCAGATGAGGCCCTTGCCGAGCGCATTGGCGCCCATCGCGGCGGGAAGCGCGCCGGCAACGGAGGCGATCGTGCCGTCGAGGTTCAATTCGCCTATCACGATGTAATCCTCCAGCGCATCGCCGGGCACGGCACCGAGCGCCATCATGAGGCCGAGCGCGATGGCAAGGTCGTAGTGGCTGCCCTCCTTGGGCAGATCCGCCGGGGCGAGATTGACGGTGACGCGCTTCGGCGGGAGGGAAAGGCCGGATGCGTGCAGCGCGGCGTGGACCCGCTCGCGGCTTTCGGCGACGGCCTTGTCCGGCAGGCCGACGATCTGCATGCCCACCTTGCCGGGCGCGACCATGACCTGGACGTCCACCGCAACGCCCTCGATGCCTTGAAACGCAATCGTGCCGACCCGCGCCACCATACCTGCCTCCGCCCATCATGCAAGGCCGCGCGTCGCTCATGCGCAAGGACGCAGCAACACCTTTCCGCCGAAAAACGCTTCCGCAACCGCCCTTGGGTTGCAGCCGCAAATCTGGCACGAAAGACGGAATGAAACAAGAACAATTAAGGAACCGAAGCGGGAATTTTCCGCCGTTCGGTTGTATTAGGTTGTGTTTATGGAACAAAGCCGGGACCGTTCGCGAACGGAGGGTCCCGGCCTGCCTCGGTGCTGCTTAGCGCTTCTTCTCGATGGCGTCCCAGAGGAGGGAGGCGATATCGGCGCCGCCGAATTTCTTCACCTCGCGGATGCCGGTGGGCGACGTGACGTTGATCTCGGTCATATAGTCGCCGATGACGTCGATGCCGACGAAGATGAAGCCGCGCTCGCGCAGGGCCGGGCCGATACGGGCGCAGATTTCCTTCTCGCGCGCCGTCAGTTCCGTCGCTTCAGCGCGGCCGCCGACATGCATGTTGGAGCGGGCGTCGTGCTCGGCGGGCACGCGGTTGATCGCGCCGACCGGCTCACCGTCGATGAGGATGATGCGCTTGTCGCCCTTGCGCACGTCCGGCAGGTATTGCTGGGCGATGAAGGGCTCGCGGAACATCTGGCCGAACATTTCCAGCAGCGAGGAGAGGTTGCGGTCGTCCTTGGTGGAATGGAAAACGCCGGCGCCGCCATTGCCGTAGAGCGGCTTGAGGATCATGTCGCCCATCTCGTCGCGGAAGCGGCGGATCTCGGCCGGATCACGCGTGATGAGGGTCGCCGGCATCAGGTCGGCGAATTCGGTGACGAAGATCTTCTCCGGCGAATTGCGCACCCAGGCCGGATCGTTGACGACGAGAGTCTTGGGGTGGATGCGCTCCAGGAGATGCGTGGAGGTGATATAGGACATGTCGAAGGGCGGGTCCTGGCGCAGCAGAACCACGTCCATCGTCGACAGATCGACGCGCTCGGCCTCGCCCAGCGTGTAGTGGTCGCCCTTCACGTCGCGCAGCTCCATCGGCTCGACGGTGGCATAGACCTTGCCGTCGCGCAGGCTCAGCCGATCGGGCGTGTAGTGGAAGAGCTTGTAGCCGCGGCTCTGCGCCTCGATGCTCATGGCGAAAGTGGAATCGCCCGCGATGTTGATGGTCGAAACGTGGTCCATCTGGACCGCGACGTTCTTGATCTTTGCCATGAAAAGTCCCCTGAGGATGCCCCCCCACATTTAGGATGCGCCGGGCGCCATGGCAACGTTCACGGAACACCGGCTGCGGTCAAAACGCATCCTCGAAGTGTTTCGGAAGCCGCCAGGGCAGGACGGCGACGATATCGTAGCGCAGGGAGAGGCGGTGCGCGTCCGGCTGACGGGAAAGCCAGATCCCGCTCGCCGCGCGGATGCGCTGCCGCGCGGTTCCGGTGACGGCGAAGACGGCGCTGTCGACATCGCGGCGGGCCTTCACCTCGACACAGATGACGAGATCGCCGCGCCGGGCGACAATGTCGATCTCGCCCAGTTTCGTGCGGTAGCGGATGGCGCGGATGCGATAGCCCCTGGCGAGGAGATAGAGCGCGGCGAGATATTCGGAGACGTGCCCACGGCGGAAGGCTTTCAGCCGGTTCGGGTCCGCCGTCCTATTGCCCATCGGCGTCCTTCAGGTCGAGAAGGCGCTGGTAGAGGTCCTTGCGCGGCAGGCCGGTCTGGCGCGCCGCCTCGGTCGCCGCCTTGCCGGTCGACATGTCCTTTGCGAGCATCGTCAGCAGCCGGACGACATCCTCCGCTTCCGGCGCGGCAGCCTCGCCCGGCGGGCCGATGACGAAGACGATCTCGCCCTTCACGGAAGCACCGTCGCCATAGTGGGCGGCCAGCTCGCCGAGCGTGCCGCGGCGGAACTCCTCGAAGGTTTTCGTGAGCTCCCGGCAGACGCAGGCCGCGCGCGCCTCGCCCAGCACATCGGCGGCAGCAGTGACCGTCGCGGCGATGCGGTGCGGCGATTCAAAGAAGAGGAGCGTTGCCGGAACAGTTGCCAGTTCCGCGAGGCGGTCGCGGCGCGCCTTGTCCTTGGACGGCAGGAAGCCGGCGAAGAAGAAGGCGTCGTTCGGCAGGCCCGAGCCGACGAGGGCTGCGAGCGGGGCGGATGCGCCGGGGATCGGCACGACCCGGTGACCGGCCGCGATGGCAAGCAGCGCGAGGCGATAACCCGGGTCGGAGACGAGCGGCGTGCCCGCATCGGAGACGAGGGCGACGGATTTTCCGGCTTCGAGTGCGGCGATCAGGCGGGGGCCTGCCTCGTCCGCATTGTACTCGTGATAGGCATAAGGCCGGTTCACGATGCCGTAGCGGTCGAGCAGGACGCGGGTGACGCGGGTATCCTCACAGGCGAGCACATCCGCGCCGGCCAGCGTTTCGAGCGCGCGCAGCGTGATGTCGGAGAGATTGCCGATGGGCGTTGCGACGAGATAGAGCGCCGGCTCCAGCGGCCGGGCAGGGATCACGGCATTGTGGAGGCGGAAGCTTTTCGCGCCATCCCCTGCCCCGCTTGCCAAGCCTTCATCCCGCATCGTCAGTCCCTTTCCGGCCACGAATGGCCGCACTTTTCCCTCCTTATGGGCGAGCGCGGATGCCCCCGCAAGGTCCGGCGGTTGACTATCGTGTGTGCTGCGCCGTTAGCACTTGCAATCGGGCCGGAACTTCTGCCATTTTGCCCGTCCACATCTTCCGGCACCTGCCGGACCTTCAAGGCAATGCCGCGCCGGGTTCCGGCGGGCTAGCGGTCGAAAGCGGTACAGTTCCATGCGCATTACTCTCGAGCGGTCCAATCTTCTGAAGTCGCTGAACCACGTCCATCGCGTGGTCGAACGGCGCAACACGATCCCGATCCTCTCGAACGTGCTGCTGCGGGCCGACGGCGCCAGCCTCGACATGAAGGCGACCGACCTCGACCTCGAGATCACCGAGGCGACGCCCGCGCAAGTGGAACAGGCCGGTGCGACGACCGTTCCCGCCCATCTCCTCTACGACATTGTGCGCAAGCTCTCCGACGGTTCGGAAGTGCTGCTGGCGACGAGCGCCGACGGCGCGTCGATGACGGTCGCCTCCGGCCGCTCGAAATTCTCGCTGCAGTGCCTGCCGCAGTCCGATTTCCCGGACCTCACCGCCGGCAGCTTCTCGCACACGTTCCGCCTCAAGGCGACGGACCTCAAGATGCTGATCGATCGCACCCAGTTCGCGATCTCGACGGAAGAGACCCGCTACTATCTCAACGGCATCTTCATCCACACGATCGAGAGCAAGGGCGACCTGAAGCTGCGCGCCGTCGCCACCGACGGCCATCGCCTGGCCCGCGCCGACGTGGACGCCCCCTCGGGCTCCGAGGGCATGCCGGGCATCATCATTCCGCGCAAGACGGTCGGCGAACTTCAGAAGCTGGTCGACAATCCCGATCTCACCGTCACCGTCGAAGTCTCGGACGCCAAGATCCGCTTCACCATCGGCTCCATCGTGCTCACCTCCAAGCTGATCGACGGCACCTTCCCGGATTACCAGCGCGTGATCCCGACCAACAACGATAAGGAACTGAAGATCGACTGCCAGTCCTTCGCGCAGGCCGTCGACCGCGTTTCCACCATTTCCTCCGAGCGCGGCCGCGCCGTGAAGCTCGCGCTGACCGAAGGCCAGCTCACGCTCACCGTCAACAACCCGGATTCAGGCAGCGCGACGGAAGAGCTGGCGGTCGGCTACGAGAACGATCCGCTGGAGATCGGCTTCAACGCGAAATACCTGCTCGACATCACCGCGCAGCTTTCCGGCACGGAAGCCGTCTTCATGCTGGCCGATCCGGGTTCGCCGACGCTGGTGCGCGACCTGGCCGGCGACGACGCGCTCTACGTGCTCATGCCGATGCGCGTATAGCCCGGCCGTCGCGGCATCGGGAAACCGTTCGAGGAACCCGCCGGTCGCCCGGCGGGTTCTTTTTTGCAAAAGGCAATACCGCCATCTTCGAGAAACTTGCCGGTGGCGACGCAATCAGACTTGTTTTTGACGCAAACCGCGTCACATATTCGGCGGGGCCGAACCATGCGGACGGGATGAAACCTGCCGCCGGCCTCGGAATGCTACCATGAAGGGGGAGACGGCATGACATTGCGCGTGAAGGTGAAGGAACGGCTCGGCAGGAAATTCGACGACGAGATCCGCTTCTTCAAGGGCTGGGTGAGCAACACCAAGGCGGTCGGCGCCATCATCCCGACATCCTCCGTCACCGCGCGCCGCATGGCGAGCGTCGTCAACCCGGCCTCGGGCCTGCCCGTCCTCGAGCTCGGTCCCGGCACCGGCGTCATCACCAAGGCGATCCTTCAGGCCGGCATCGCGCCGGACAAGCTGACCTCGGTGGAATTCTCGACGGATTTCTACAATCACCTCGTCGAGCGCTTTCACGGCGTCAATTTCATCAACGGCGACGCCTTCGATCTCGACAGGACGCTCGGCGACCTCAAAGACGCTACCTTCGACAGCGTCATCTCCGCCGTGCCGCTGCTGAACTTCCCCATGCACCGGCGCGTCGCGCTGATCGAGGACCTGCTCGCCCGCATCCCCGCCGGCCGGCCGGTGGTGCAGATCTCCTATGGCCCGCTCTCTCCCGTCGTCGCCATGCCGGATCGCTACCAGATCACCCATCTCGACTTCGTCGTGCGCAACATCCCGCCGGCGCAGCTCTGGACTTACCGCCGCACGCACTGAGCAGCGGCAATGTTCGCGCTCTACATCACCCATCCGCAGGTCGCCATCGACCCGGCCGTGCCGGTGCCCGACTGGGGTCTGTCAGGACGCGGCCGGGAGCGCGCCGCTCGGGCCGCAGCGTCCGACTGGGCGGGGCGGATCGGTCGCTTCGTCGCGAGCACGGAGCGCAAGGCCGTCGAGACGGCGGACATCCTCGCCGCCGGCCGCGTGCCCGTCGAGACGGACCACGCCATGGGCGAGAACGACCGCTCCGCCACGGGCTTCCTGCCACCGGACGCCTTCGAAGAGGCCGCAAACTGGTTCTTCGCCCACCCGCAGCAAAGCTTTTACGGCTGGGAGCGGGCGGTGGATGCGCAGGCGCGCATCGTCGCGGCCATCGAGCGGGTGCTCGCAACCCATGACCCGGCCGTTCCCATCGCCTTCGTCGGCCATGGCGGCGTCGGCACGCTGCTGAAATGCCACCTCAACGGCACGCCCATCCGTCGCGACAGAGACCAACCGTCGGGCGGCGGCAATCTTTTCGCTTTCCGTCTTGCGGACCGCGGCGTCACATGCGACTGGACGGCAATGGAATCTTGGAAAGGGATGTGACCATGTCCGCGCGCGACCGCCTGATCGTTGGCCTCGATGTACCGACCATCGCGGAGGCGGAAAAGGTGGTCCGGACGCTCGGCAGCACCGCCCTCTTCTACAAGATCGGCTACCAGCTCGTCTTTGCCGGCGGGCTGGAATTCGCCCGCGACCTCGCCAAGGACGGCAAGAAGGTCTTCCTCGACATGAAGCTGCTCGACATCGACAACACGGTGGCCAAGGGCGTCGAGAACATTGTCAAGATGGGCATGTCCATGCTGACGCTGCACGCCTATCCGAAGGCGATGGCCGCCGCCGTCTCCGCCGCGAAGGGCTCCGACCTCTGCCTGCTCGGCGTCACGGTGCTGACCTCCATGGACGCCAAGGACGTCATCGACGCCGGCTATGAATACGATCCGCACACGCTGGTGCTGCGCCGCGCCGAACAGGCGCGCATCGCCGGCATGGGCGGCGTGGTCTGCTCGGCCGAAGAGGCGAGCGCCGTGCGCAAGGTCGTCGGTTCCGACATGGCGATCGTCACCCCCGGCATCCGCCCCGCCGGGGCGGAGCTTGGCGACCAGAAGCGCGTTATGACGCCGGCCGATGCGCTGAAGGCCGGCTCCAGCCATCTCGTCGTCGCCCGCCCCATCGTCAAGGCCGCCGATCCGCTTGCCGCCACAAAGGCGATCCTCGCCGAGATGGATGGCGCGCTTACAGCATAACAAGAGGGAGACAGACATGCCCAAGGGTTACTGGATTGCACAGGTCGATGTGCGCGATCCCGAGCGCTACAAGGACTATGTGGCCGCCGCCAAGCCGGCCTTCGAGAAATACGGCGCGAACTTCATCGCCCGCGGCGGCGCCTTCGCGCAGCTCGAGGGCCGTGTGCGCGCCCGCAACGTGATCATCGAGTTCCCCTCGCTGCAGGCCGCCGTCGACTGTTACAACTCGCCCGAATACCAGATCGCCGCCGCCATCCGTCAGGAAGTGGCGGATGCGGAGATGGTGGTCGTCGAAGGCCTCTGAGCCCCCGGCCGCAAGCCCTTGCAAAACCGGCATGAGAGACGCTTCGCCGCGCTTCACCTTGCCGGTTGTTTGGGCTATGTAGGCCCTACCTACCTATCCTAGTCTTCAGGAGCAGCCTCATGACCTTGTCCAACCTTCCGCCGCTCGTCACCGTCTTCGGCGGCTCGGGCTTCGTCGGGCGTCATGTGGTGCGCGCGCTGGCGCGCCGCGGCTACCGCATCCGCGTCGCCGTGCGCCGCCCGGACCTCGCCGGCTTCCTGCAGCCGATCGGCGGCGTCGGCCAGATCTCCTTCGTCCAGGCGAACCTGCGCTACCGCCAGTCGGTCGATCGCGCCGTCGAAGGCTCCGACCATGTCGTCAACTGCGTCGGCGTGCTCTTCGAGACCGGCCGCAACACCTTCGATGCCGTTCAGGATTTCGGCGCCCGCGCGGTGGCGGAAGCGGCCCGTGCCGTCGGCGCGAAGCTCACCCACATCTCCGCCATCGGCGCGGACGAGAACTCCCCCTCCTCCTATGCCCGCACCAAGGCGCGCGGCGAGGCGGCGGTCATGCGCACCGCGCCGGACGCCGTGATCCTGCGCCCGTCCATCGTCTTCGGCCCGGAAGACGGCTTCTTCAACAAGTTCGCCGAGATGTCGCGCTTCGCGCCGGCCCTGCCGCTCATCGGCGGCGGGCACACGAAGTTCCAGCCGGTCTATGTCAACGACGTCGCCGAAGCGGTCGCCCGCTCGGTGGACGGCACGATCGGCCGCGGGCGCGTCTATGAGCTCGGCGGCCCGGAAGTGCTGACCTTCCGCCAGTGTCTAGAAACGATGCTGCGCATCGTCGACCGCAAGCGCCCGCTGGTCTCCCTGCCCTTCGGCGTCGCCTCGCTGATCGGCTCCATCGCCTCGCTGATTCCCTTCGTCAAGCCGCCGCTGACCTCCGACCAGGTCAAGCTGCTGCGCGCCGACAACGTGGTTTCCGAGGCCGCCCGCAAGGAGGGCCGCACCCTGGAAGGCCTCGGCATCGAGCCGGTCCTCGCCGAAGCGATCCTGCCGAGCTATCTCGTGCGCTACCGCCCGCAGGGCCAGTTCACCAAGATCGACCGCACGGCCTGATCGCCCCTTTTAGAAATGCAGAACCGGCCGCCGCGGGAGGATTTCCGCGGCGGCCGGTTCGTTTTTTTCAAAGCGCTTCGGCCTGCTGTTGCACTTATGCAGCGGTTCAAAAAAGCGTTGCGGCGTTTACGCGGGATTCAGCATGTCGCGATATTGATTGTGGTGGGGCCTGCGAATAAACACCGCCCCCGCCGCGTCATGCAAAAGAGACGGACACGGCGCATTTCAGCACTTCAAGAGGCTTCCGGCGCAAATGGGCAAGGCAATCGCAATCTTCTTCGGATTTTCGGCTCTGATCATCGTGGCCGGGTCCTTTGCCGCGCCCACGACGGTCTCCGCCAGCAAGCACGGCTGCTCGCCGGCCTATGGCGTCGATCCCTGCACGACCGCTTCGGTCAAGTAAGCCCGGCCAGCCCGTCGGGCCGGCCGAAGCCGGCCTTTCAGCCCCAGATCAGAAGCGCCGCAAGGCCCAGCACGCCGACGACGATCCGCCAGATCGCGAACAGCGTGAAGCCGCGCCGCGAGACGAAGTCGAGCAGCGAGCGCACGACGAAGAGGCCCGCGACGAAGGCGGCGGCAAAGCCGACACCGATGAGAAGCAGGTCGTCGGACGAAAGCGCATCCCGGTTCTTGTAGAGATCGAGCGCGAAGGCGCCGACCATGGTGGGCATCGCCAGGAAGAACGAGAATTCCGCCGCCGAGCGCTTGTCGGTGCCCATCAGGAGGGCGCCGGCGATCGTCGCGCCCGAGCGCGAGGTGCCGGGGATCATCGCGAGGCACTGGCAAAGGCCGATCTTGAAGGCGAGCGACGGCGGGTACTTCATCGCATCCGTATAGCGCGGCGTCAGCGGCATGCGGTCGATCGCATAGAGGATGACGCCGCCGACGATCAGCACGACGCAGATCAGCATCGGCGTTTCGAACAGCACCGTCTTGATGAAATCATGCGCCAGCGCGCCGATCACCGCGGCCGGCAGGAAGGCGACGAGGATGCTGATGACGAAACGCCGCGCCTCCGGGCTCGAGGGCAGCGACAGGGCGATGCGCAGCAGCTTGGCGCTGTAGACCGACAGGATCGCCAGGATCGCGCCGAGCTGGATCAGCACCGCGAAGGTATTGCCGGGCGACTTGAAGCCGAGGAAATGCCCGGCGAGCAGGATATGGGCGGTGGAGGAGACGGGGATGAATTCGGTCAAGCCCTCGATTAGGCCGAGAACGAGGGCGCTGACGATGGACTGGTCTGCCATGGATGTTCCTTGGGATGGGAGGAAGGAAAGGCACGAAACGAAACCGGGCATACGGCAAAAAGCCCGATTCGCTTGTGTTTGTACCACCAAATTTCTATAGGTTCGTCAAATCAGCCGTGATCCGGATCAGCGCCGCACGCGCGCCAAGACCCGGCGCAACCTCTTCCGCAAGACCAGTAAAGCAGCGTCCATGCCCACACTCTATCATCACCCGATGTCCTCCGCCTCGCGCTTCGTCCGGCTGATTCTGGCGGAATACGGCTTCCAGACGGAGCTTGCCGAGGAGCAACCCTGGGAAAACCGGCGCGACTTCCTGGCGCTCAACCCGGCCGGCACGCTGCCCGTCTATGTCGACGACAGCATGCGGGCGCTCTGCGGCGCGAGCATCATTTCGGAATATCTCGACGAGACGCATGGCGTCCTCAAGCGCGACCGGCGGCTGCTCGCCGAGGACCCGTTCCAGCGCGCGGAAATCCGCCGCCTCACCGAATGGTTCCTGCAGAAGATGGAGCAGGACGTGACGCGGCCCCTGGTGCGCGAGCGCATCTTCAAGCTGCAGATGACCTCCGACCAGGGCGGCGGCCCGCCGGACAGCAAGATCCTGCGCAATTCGCGCGCCAATATCCGCCAGCACATGAAGTATCTTTCCTGGCTTGCCGGTTCGCGCACCTATCTTGCCGGCGACCGGCTCAGCTATGCCGACCTTGCTGCCGCCGCCGCCGTCTCCGTTCTCGACTATATGGGCGAGATCAACTGGACGGACGCGCCGCAGGCCAAGGAATGGTACCAGCGGCTGAAGTCCCGCCCCTCCTTCCGCCCGCTGCTCGCCGAACGCGTGCGCGGCGTGACCCCGGTCTCGCATTACGCGGACCTCGACTTCTGAGGATGACGCCATGTCGGGCGACGACAGGCTCCGGCGCCGCCTGACCGACTTCCTCAAGGCGGAGGCGGCGGACAAGGGCTTCGACCTCTGTCGCATCACCGGCCCCGATTCTATTCCCCAGGCGCCGGCACGGCTCGCCGACTTCCTTTCCGCCGGCTACCACGGCACGATGGACTGGATGGCGGAGACCGAGGCGCGCCGGGCCGATCCGCGCGTCCTGTGGAGCGAGGTGCGCTCCGTCGTGCTCTTCGGCATGAATTACGGGCCGGAGCACGATCCGCGCGCCGTGCTCGCCATGCCGGACCGCGCGGCGATCTCCGTCTATGCGCAAAACCGCGACTATCACGACATCATCAAGGGCCGGCTGAAGGAAGTGGCGACGCGCTTTGCCGCGCGCGGCGGGGCGGACGTGAAGGTCTTCGTCGATACTGCGCCCGTCATGGAAAAGCCGCTGGCGGCGGCCGCCGGGCTCGGCTGGCAGGGCAAGCACACCAACCTCGTCAGCCGCACGCATGGCTCCTGGCTCTTCCTCGGCAGCCTCTTCACCACCGCCGATCTCCTTCGCGACGAGCCGGAGCGCGATCATTGCGGCTCCTGCCGGGCGTGCCTCGACGCCTGCCCGACCGATGCCTTCCCGGCGCCCTACAAGCTCGATGCGCGGCGCTGCATCTCCTATCTCACCATCGAGCACAAGGGCTCGATCGAGCCGGACATCCGCGAAAGGATCGGCAACCGCATCTATGGCTGCGACGATTGCCTTGCCGCCTGTCCCTGGAACAAGTTCGCCGCGGCCGCCTCCGAGATGAAGCTCGTCGCCCGCGAGGAGCTGAAGGCGCCGGCCATCGCCGATCTCCTCACCCTCGACGATCCCGGCTTCCGCGCCCATTTCTCCGGCTCGCCCATCAAGCGCATCGGGCGCGATCGCTTCATCCGCAACGTGCTGATCGCTGCCGGCAATTCCGGCGACCGCGACCTTGTCGAAACCTGCATCCGCCTTGCCGACGATGCCGCGCCCGTGGTGCGCGGCATGGCCGCATGGGCGCTTTCCCGCCTGATGACGGCTTCCGAATTCGCGGGATTTGCTGCAGGAAGGGCGGACGATGCGGACGAGAACGTGCGCGCGGAGTATGCAAGAGCCAAGGCGGAAAGACCATGAAGCACCTCCTGATCCTCGGCGCCGGCTTTTCCGGCAAGGCCATCGGCGAAGCCTTCCTGGCCGCCGGCTTCACTGTCTCAGGCACGACGCGCTCGGCGGAGAAGGAGGAGGCGCTGCGCGGCCTCGGGATGACGCCCCTCCTCTTCGACGGCGCGATTTCCGCCGACCTTGCCGCCGACATGGCCCGCGCCACCCATGTCGTGCAGTCCATCGCGCCCGGCCGCGACGGCGATCCGCTGTTCCGCGCCGGCGTTCCCCCGCTTTCGCAATTGATGCCGAAGCTCGAATGGGCCGGCTATCTCTCCACCGTCGGCGTCTATGGCGACCACGGGGGCGGCTGGGTCGACGAGAACACCGCGCTGAACCCCGTCTCCGCTCGCTCCGTCGAGCGGGTCGACGCGGAGGAGCGCTGGCTCGCCCATGGCGTGGCCTCCGGCGTTCCCGTCGCCGTGCTGCGCCTTGCGGGCATCTACGGGCCGGGCCGCAACGCGCTGCGCAATATGGAGGAAGGAACCGCCCGCCGCCTGATCAAGAAGGACCAGGTGTTCAATCGCATCCGCGTCGAGGATATCGGCCGCTCCGCGCTCTTCCTTGCCGAGCGGCATCTCGGCGGCGTCTGGAACATCACCGACGACGAGCCCGGCCCGCCGCAGGACGTGGTCGCTGAAGCCGCCCGGCTGATGGGCCTGCCGACCCCGCCGGACATTCCTTTCGAAACGGCGGAACTTTCTCCCATGGCCCGGTCTTTCTACGGGGAGAACAAGCGCGTCTCGAACGCGAAACTGAAGGCTGCGGGCTTCGAATTCCGCTTCCCGAATTACCGCCAGTCGCTCGCCGAGCTCCTCTCGTCCGGGCGCTGGCGGGGCTGAGGGAGCACAGGCCCGCACGGTCCATTTTGCGATTTTATACAACCTTTAATTTATCTGCCCCATTTTCGCCTCCGAATTCCTGCGCAGAAATTGCTAATATTGAAAGTTTTTTCCGAAAATTTGCAGGATTGCCGCACAGACATTCCAACTTCCGAGTCGATCCAGTTTAACGACTGATTCGCAAGGGCTTTTCCTGCCCCGTTAACCAAGGTTAAAAATCCATAGCGGGCGATGGACTGTATATCGCAAGGCCGTTTGCCGGACTTGTGGCGGGTTGAGGCACGTTTTCGCCACTTTTGCTTCCTCATAGGGCGATCAACACAGTGGAAATCCGCAACTTTCCCGGAAGGTCGTCCGATACATGATGCTCAAGCTCTCCAGCCTCGCTCTTGCCTCCCTCCTTGCCGCCTCCTCGACATTCGTTACTTTCTCCGAAGCTGAAGCCGCCGGCTGCGGCCGCGCCTCCTGGTATGCGCTGCATTCGCGCACCGCTTCCGGCGAGCGGATGAACCCGAACATGCTGACCGCCGCCCACCGGAGCCTGCGCTTCGGCACCAAGGTGAAGGTCACCAATGCGAACAACGGCAAGAGCGTCGTCGTCCGCATCAACGATCGCGGCCCGTTCATCCGCGGCCGGGTGCTCGACCTCTCCAAGGCCGCGGCCTCCAATATCGGCATGATCCGTTCGGGCCACGCCAAGATCTGCTACGAAGTCATCGGCTGACGCTCCGCGGAATCTGCGGCGCCCGGCTTGCCCTTCGCGCATTCCGCCGCTACCACGACGCAAAACGGAGTAGACGGATGCGATTGGGTGGGCGGCTCTCGGGAGCCATCGAGGTTCTGACGGATATCGAGACGCGGCGGCGCCCCGTCGCCGATGCGCTCAAGGACTGGGGCCTTTCCCATCGGTTCGCCGGCTCCGGCGACCGCGCCGCGATCGGCAATATCGTCTACGACGCGCTGCGCATGAAACTGTCGCACGCCTTCCTGATGGACGACGACAGCCCCACCGCCCTCGGCCATGCCGTGCTCCTGCGCCAGTGGGGACTTGCCCCGGAGGCGCTGGCCGCCGAATTCGAGGGCGACCGCTTCGCCCCGCAGCCGCTTTCGCAGGACGCCCTGGCCGCCTTTAACGCCCGCGACCTCGCCACGGCCCCGCTCCATGTGCAGGGCGACATTCCCGAATGGATCCAAGCTTCCTTCAAGGCGAACTTCGGCGACGACTGGCTGGCGGAAGCCAGCGCCCTCGCCGATCGGCCGACGCTGGATCTCAGGGCCAACACGCTCAAGGCCAGCCGCGACAAGGTGCTGAAGGCGCTGGAGCGCAACGGCGCGCTCGCCTCGGCCATCGCGAGGCAGGGCATCCGCATTCCGGCCGGCGAAGGCCCGTCGCGCCTTCCCAACGTCACCGCGGACCTCGCCTTCCAGAAGGGCTGGTTCGAGGTGCAGGACGAGGGCTCGCAGATCGTCGCCGACCTCGTCGTGCCCGGGGAGGGCGAGCAGGTGCTCGACTTCTGCGCCGGCGGCGGCGGCAAGACGCTCGCCATGGCGGCCGCCATGCACAACAAGGGCCAGGTGCATGCCTACGACACCGACCGCAAGCGCCTCGCCCCGATCATCGAGCGGCTGAAGCGCGCCGGCACGCGTAATGTCCAGGTCCACGAGGACCTTTCAAGCCTTTCCCCCATGACCGCGCGCTTCGACCGCGTGCTGGTCGACGCGCCCTGTACGGGCACCGGCACCTGGCGCCGGCGGCCGGACACCAAATGGCGCCTCACCGAGAAGAACCTCGAGGAACGCCTCGCCCAGCAGCAGGAAGCCCTTGCCAATGCCAGCGCCTTCGTGCGCCCCGGCGGCCGCCTTCTCTACGTCACCTGTTCCATCCTGCCGCAGGAGAACGAGGAACAGGTCCACGGCTTCTGCAAGGCCAATCCCGATTTCGAGATTCTGCCCGTCATGGAGACCTGGCGGGCGCTCTTCGGCGCGGACAGGCCGCAGCCGCGCTCGCGCGACGGCAGGACCGTGACGCTGACGCCTGCCTCCACCGACACGGACGGCTTCTTCTTCTGCGCCATGGGCCGCAGGAACTGAGGCAGCGGATCAGGAGCGGCGAAAGCTGAACCGTTCTAAACTATACACTTTGACACCAGTTTTTATTTGGTCCATGAGATGGTGCCTGAACAACCCGCTCCCGGTGCCTGCCGGGTGATCGGGGCGGCGGCCCGCCCGTAGGCGTGCCGTAGCGCCGGTGTCGGGGGGACTCGCCAAACAGGACACCAGGAGACGTCATGACCATTTCCTTCCTTCGCGCGGCCGCCTTTGCGCTCGCCGCCGCGGCGTCCAGCCTTGCCATCGGCTCCGCCCATGCGGCCGTCGATCCGGCTGCGATCGTCAAGCACTATACGGACATCGCCTATGCCAAGTTTTCCGACACGCTCGACGCCGCCAAGGCGCTCGACGCGGCGATCGACGCCCTCATCGCCAAGCCGGGCGAGGAAACGCTGAAGGCGGCGCGCGAGGCCTGGCTCAAGTCCCGCATCCCCTACCAGCAGACGGAAGCCTACCGCTTCGGCAACCCGGTCGTCGACGAATGGGAAGGCAAGGTGAACGCCTGGCCGCTCGACGAGGGCCTGATCGACTATGTTGACCCGAGCTACGGCACGGAAAGCGACCAGAACGCGCTCTTCGTCGCCAATGTCATCGCCAATCCCAAGCTGGAAATCGCCGGCAAGGCGATCGACGCCACGACGATCACGCCGGAGGTGCTGCGGGAACTGCACGAAGCGGGCGGCGTCGAAGCCAATGTCGCGACCGGCTACCACGCCATCGAATTCCTGTTGTGGGGTCAGGACCTCAACGGCACGGGCCCCGGCGCTGGCAACCGCCCGGCATCGGACTACGACACGGCCAATTGCACCAACGGCAATTGCGACCGCCGCGCCGCCTACCTGAAGGCCGCCTCCTCGCTGCTCGTCTCCGACCTCGAGGAGATGGTCAAGGCTTGGGCGCCGGACGGCGAGGCGACCAGGAACGTGACGGCGGACCCGAAGGCCGGCATCTCCGCCATGCTGACCGGCATGGGCTCGCTCTCCTACGGCGAACTCGCCGGCGAGCGCATGAAGCTCGGCCTCCTGCTGCACGATCCGGAAGAAGAGCAGGATTGCTTCTCCGACAACACGCACAATTCGCACTATTACGACGTCGTCGGCATCCAGACCGTCTATACGGGTGAATATATCCGGCCGGACGGCTCCAAGCTGACCGGTCCGTCGCTGCACGACCTCGTCGCCGAGAAGGATGCCGCGCTCGACAAGGAGATGACGGCCAAGCTCGACGCCAGCCATACCGCCTTCAAGGCGCTGGTGGACCGCGCGGACGGCGGCGAGGCCTATGACCAGATGATCGGCGAGGGCAATGCGGAGGGCAACAAGGTCGTCCAGACCGCCATCGACAGCCTGATCGACCAGACGAAGACGATCGAGCGCGTCATCGCGGCGCTCGACCTCGGCAAGATCGAGCTTGAAGGCTCCGACAGCCTGGATAATCCTGGCGCCGTCTTCAAATGAGAGGAAAGGCGGGCCGCTGCGCAACGAACGGCGGCCCGATCCGGCAATGACACAACGCCCCGCCCGTCGCCTGCTCGCGGTTTGCGCCGCGTTCGCCGTCGCGGCGGGCGTTTTCGTCATCGGCAGCGCGTATTCGGCCGGCCGGGAGCGCGACGATCTCTCCGCGCAGGACAGGAAGCGCGTCGCCGCCGCGACGGCACTGGCGACGGATTTCTCCAGGGCCGAGCAATACGAGGCCATGTCCGCCGGCGCCGCCACCTCGCTGGCGCGCGTCGACGTGAACAGCTTCTCGCATTTCTCGGAGAACATCACCTTCGAGGAGCGCGAGACGTTCAAGCTCGGCAATGCGCTTTTCCAGAAACTCTGGGTCTCCTCCCCCTCCTCCACGCAGGCCTCGGACGGGCTCGGCCCGCTCTACAACGCGCGCTCCTGCCAGTCCTGTCACATCAAGGACGGGCGCGGCCATCCGCCGGAGGGCGCGGCGGACGCGACCTCGATGTTCCTGCGCCTCGCCCGCCCCGCAAGGATGGCGGAGGAAGAGGCGGCGCTGAAGAGCTTCCATGCGATGAGCCTGCCGGACCCCGTCTACGGGCGCCAGCTTCAGGAACAGGCCATTCCCGGCCTCAAGGCCGAGGGCCGCATGGCCATCGACTACAGGGAAGAGCCGGTGACGCTTGCCGGCGGCGAGGTCGCGAGGTTGCGCCGTCCCACCTATTCCGTCGCGGACCTCGCTTATGGCGATCTCGACCCGGCGACGACGCTCTCGCCGCGCGTCACCCAGCCGATGCTCGGGCTCGGCCTCGTCCAGGCGATCCACGAGGCCGACATCCTGGCGCTGGCCGACCCGGACGATGCGGACGGCGACGGCATCAGCGGCAAGGCCGCCATCGCCATCGACCCGCAGACGCGCATGCAGGCGCTCGGCCGCTTCGGCTGGAAGGCGCAAGCCGCCACCGTGCGCCAGCAGAGCGCCGAGGCCTTCGCGATGGATATCGGCATATCGACGCCGGAGGTTCCCCTCCCCGACGGCGACTGCACGCCGGCCCAGACCGCCTGCCTCGAACGGCCCAACGGCGTGCAGAAACGCCTCGGCGATGCCGAGGCGCCGCCGCCGGTCATGGACCTCGTCACCTTCTATGCCGAGAACCTCGCCGTGCCGGCGCGGCGCAAGGCGAGCTTCCCCGAGACGCTCGCCGGCAAGCGGATCTTCTACGAGACCGGCTGCGTCGCCTGCCACCATCCGAAATTCGTGACCCGGCGCGATGCCGCAAACAAGGCCCATGCCTTCCAGCTCATCTGGCCCTATTCCGATTTCCTGCTGCACGACATGGGCGAAGGCCTTGCGGACGGGCAGCAGGTGGGCGTTGCGACCGGAAGGGAGTGGCGCACGCCGCCGCTCTGGGGTATCGGCCTTACGAGAACCGTCAACGGCCATACGTTCCTCCTGCACGACGGACGCGCCCGCAACCTCACCGAGGCCATTCTCTGGCACGGCGGGGAGGCACAGGCGGCGCGCGACCGCTTCGCCGCGCTGGAAAAGCAGGACCGGGACGCCCTTCTGACCTTCCTGGAGAGCCTCTAGATGCCGACGCTGCGTTCATCCCTCCTGCGTTTCGCCGCCCTTGCCGGGGCAGGCCTGATGCTTTCCACCGCCCTTCCGGCCATGGCGCAGGAAGAGGCGACGGTGGCGCCCCCCGAGCTTACCGACGAAAGCGTCGCCGGCGTCATGACCCATGCCGTCGACGACGTCATCCGCCCCGGCTACCGGAGCTTCGCGGCATCCGCCGGCAAGCTGGCCGGGACGACCGCCGCCTTCTGCAAGGCGCCTTCCGAGGGCGCGCGCAAGGCGGTGGACGACGCCTTCCGGCAGGCCGTCGCGGACTGGGGCCGCATCGAGATGGTGCGCATCGGCCCGGTGCTCGACGACAACCGCTTCGAGCGCATCCTCTTCTATCCCGACCGCAAGAGCACCGGCCTCAAGCAGGTGCAGGCATTGCTTCAGAAGGCGGACGAGGCGGATACGAACGCCGCGGCGATGGGCGGCAAGAGCGTCGCCATCCAGGGTTTCGGCGCGCTCGAATTCGCGCTCTACGGCACCGGCTCCGAAGACCTTTCGAAAACGCCGGAAAGCTTCCGATGCCGCTATGCCGCCGCCGTCGCCAGCCATATCGAGACGACGGCCGGGCAGCTCACGGCGGCCTGGGACGCACCAGACGGCGTCCAGCAGCACTGGAAGCATCCCGGACCGCAGAACCCCGTCTTCCGCACCGGCCGGGAGGCGATGACCGCCCTCCTCGGCATCCTCGTGCACGGAACGGAAGCGGTGCGCGACCAGCGCATCGAGACCTTCTACCGCAAGGACCGCCCGCCGCGGCCGAAATCGGCGGTCTTCTGGCGCTCAGGCAATACCTGGGTCTCGATCGACGCCAATCTCGAAGGCCTGCAGACACTCTTCGACCGGTCCGGCATCGCCGAATTCGTCGATCCCGGCCGCACGTCGCTCAGCGGCAATGTCGATTTCGCGCTGAAGGCGCTCAGGGACGTCACGCGGACCGTCGATCCCGATATCGAGAAGGCCGTCTCCACGCCGGCGGAGGAGAAGAAGATAGGCTTCCTCCTCACCAATACCCGCGACCTGATCGTGGCGCTCAACGGCGACTTCGGCGGCGCCATCGGCCTCGGCGCCGGCTTCTCCTTCGCGGATGGCGACTGATGGAAGCCATGGGCCTGCCCAGCGCCGCGCTCGACCGCCGCGCCTTCCTGCGCATGGCGGGGGCGGCCTTCGTGGCGTCGCTCCGCGCCGGCCCGGCCTTCGCGCTCGCCCGCGCCGACGCCGTCTTCGCCTCCGGCTATATGGGCCGCGACGGTCGTTTCGGCATCGCGGTTCTGGCCGAGGACGGGACGGTGATCGACCGTACGGCACTTCCCGCCCGCAGCCACGGCATGGCCTTCTCGCCCGCGACGAACCATCTCGTCGCCTTTGCCCGCCGTCCCGGCACCTTCGCGCTCGTCATCGACCGGAGCGGCCGCGCCGCGCCGCGCACCATCTCGGCCGCGCAGGAGCGCCACTTCTTCGGTCATGGCTGCTTCTCGCCGGATGGCAGGCTGCTCTATGCCAGCGAGAACGACTTCGACGCCAATCGCGGCGTGATCGGCCTCTACGACGCGCGCGACGGCTACCGCCGTATCGGTGAATATTCGACCTACGGCATCGGCACGCACGACCTTTCCGTCAGCGACGACGGGCGGTTCCTGATCGCGGCGAACGGCGGCATCGAGACCCACCCGGATTTCGGCCGCACCAAGCTCAACCTCGACCATATGGAGCCCTCGCTCGCCCTGATCGATGCGGCGACCGGGGCGCTGATCGAGCGCCACGCGCTGCCGGAGAAGCTGCGCCAGCTCTCCACGCGCCATATCGACCTCGACGACAGGGGCCGCATCTGGTTCGCCTGCCAGTACGAGGGGCCGCGCAACGACCTGCCGCCGCTCGTCGGCCACTTCGGCAGGGGCGAGGACCTCGCCTTCATCGACCTTCCGAAAGAAACCACGATCGGCCTTGCCAACTATGTCGGCGCCATCGCCATCAACCGGCGCGACGGGCTCGTCGGCCTCACCTCGCCGAATGGCGGGCGCTTCGTCGTGCTGGACGCCGGGACCGGCCGCGTCGTCAGGGACGAGGCGGTTACGGACGCCGCCGGCATCGCCGCCGCGCCGCACGGCTTTGCCGTCTCTTCCTATGACGGCCATTTTGCCGGCCGGCGCGCTGATGTCGCCTGGGACCAGCACATTGCCGACCTGATGCCGCGGCGCTGAGCCGCCTCTGGACGACGGCGCGGCGCGCACTAGCTCTGAGGGCATGAGCAACAAACCCCTCGTCTATCTCGCCTTCATCATCCTCGTTCTCGGCGGCGGCCTCGTCATCGGCGCCAACACGGCTCCCGGCGGCTGGTATGCCTCGCTCGCCAAGCCCGCCTTCAACCCGCCCAACTGGCTGTTCGCGCCGGTCTGGAGCATCCTCTACCTGATCATCGGCCTGGTCGGGGCGCGCACTTGGCTGGGTTTCCGCCGGTCCATGGCCATGCGTTTCTGGCTCGCGCAGCTCGTCCTCAACTTCGCCTGGACCCCGGTGTTCTTCGGCCTTCAGGATCCGGCATCGGCGATGGTCGTCATCTTCGCCCTCGACATCGCCGTCGCCGGCTTCATCGCCGCATCCTGGCGGCAGGACCGCCCGTCAGCCCTTGCCTTCCTGCCCTACCTCGCCTGGGTCCTCTTCGCGACGGCTCTCAACGGCGCGATTCTCGTCCTCAACTGAGGGATATCGCCGCCCGGCGCTTGCAGTGCAGCATGCGCCGTGCAAACCTCGGCCACCTTCGGTTCAGGGCCGGCGTTCCGGCGATAGTGGGGTCATGACAGGCTTTCCTCCTTCGGGTTTCGCCGACCGCGTCTCGAGAAGTTTCGAACGGCAGGCCGCCATGCGGCTGATCGGCGCCGAGCTCACCCGCATTTCCCACGGCACGGTGGAGATCGAGCTGCCCTTCGACGAGAAGCTGACGCAGCAGCACGGTTTCCTGCATGCCGGCATCATTTCCGCCGCGCTTGACACGGCCTGCGGCTATGCCGCCTATACCGTCATCGATGCGGATGCCTCGATCCTAACTATCGAGTTCAAGGTCAACCTCCTGTCGCCGGGGCGGGGTGAGCGCTTCCTGTTCCGCGGCGAGGTCACCAAGCCGGGCAGCAACATCATCGTCGCCGACGGGCGCGGCTATGCCCTGACGGACGGGCCGGCCAAGCTGATCGCGTCGATGACCGGCACGATGATGGTGGTGCGCGGGCGGGAGGACATTACCGAATGAGCTTCGTCCTCAAGACCGCCGGCCGCTACCGCATCCTCTATGTCATGGCTGTCGATGCCGAATACGGCCCGCATCTCAAGGCCCGCATGACGCCGCTGATGACGGGCGTCGGACCCGTCGAGGCCGCCGTGCAGCTGACCCTCGCCCTCTGCCACCTGGAGGCGGAGGGGAACCTGCCCGACCTCGTCGTCTCGCTCGGCTCGGCCGGCTCGTCCGTGCTGGAGCAGACCAGCGTCTACCAGGCGACTTCGGTTTCCTACCGCGACATGGACGCTTCGCCGCTCGGCTTCACCCGCGGCGCGACGCCCTTCCTCGACCTCCCGGCGGAGGTGCCGCTCACCGTTCACGTCCCGGGCCTGCCGGAGGCGCGGCTCTCGACGGGCGCAAACGTCGTTTCCGGCGCCGCCTATGCCGCCATCGACGCGGACATGGTGGAGATGGAGACCTATGCGGAGCTGCGCGCCTGCCAGGCCTTCGGCGTCCGGCTCGTCGCGCTTCGCGGCATTTCCGACGGCAAGGCCGAGCTCACCCATATCGGCGACTGGACGGAATACCTGCATGTGATCGACGAAAGGCTCGCCGCCGCCGTCGACAGGCTGGAAACCGCTGCCGCCGACGGAACGCTCGTGCTCAAAGGCTGAAAATCCGGCTTTTCCCCGTTGCACGCCGCAAGGATATTCTTTAAAGGCTCGCCATGACCCAGACAGCCCATCCCGACAGCGTTCTCATCATCGATTTCGGCAGCCAGGTGACCCAGCTCATCGGGCGGCGCGTGCGCGAAGCAGGCGTCTATTGCGAGATCATCCCCTTCCAGTCGGCGGAAGAAGCCTTCCACCGCATGAAGCCGAAGGCGATCATCTTCTCCGGCGGTCCCGCTTCGGTCCTCGATCACGGCAGCCCCCGCGCGCCGCAGGTCGTCTTCGATTCCGGCCTGCCGATCCTCGGCATCTGCTATGGCCAGCAGACGCTCGCCACCCAGCTCGGCGGCACCGTCGAGGGCGGCCATGCCCGCGAATTCGGCCGCGCCGACGTGGAGATCCTGAAGGAGAGCCCGCTCTTCGAAGGCTTCTGGGAAGTCGGCAAGAAATATCCGGTCTGGATGAGCCACGGCGACCGCGTCACCGTCGCGCCCGAGGGCTTCGAGATCATCGGCGTTTCGGAGAACGCCCCCTTCGCCATCTGCGTCAACGAGGCGAAGCGCTACTACACGACCATGTTCCATCCGGAAGTGGTGCACACGCCGGATGGCGCGAAGCTGCTCTCCAACTTCGTGCACAAGATCGCCGGCATCAAGGGCGACTGGTCGATGTCCGCCTACCGCGCCCGCGCGGTGGAAGCGATCCGCGAGCAGGTCGGCGACAAGCGCGTCATCTGCGCCCTTTCGGGCGGCGTCGACTCGTCCGTCGCGGCCCTCCTCATCCATGAGGCGGTCGGCGCGCAGCTCACCTGCATCCTCGTCGACCACGGCCTGATGCGCAAGAACGAGGCGGCCGACGTCGTCGCCATGTTCCGCGAGCACTACAACCTGCACCTCATCCATGTCGACGCCGTCGACCGCTTCGTCGGCGAACTGGAAGGCGTCTCCGACCCGGAGACCAAGCGCAAGATCATCGGCCGCCTGTTCATCGAGGTCTTCGAGGAAGAGGCAAAGAAGCTCGGCGGCGCGGAGTTCCTCGCCCAGGGCACGCTCTATCCCGACGTCATCGAAAGCGTCTCCTTCACCGGCGGCCCCTCGGTGACGATCAAGTCGCACCACAATGTCGGCGGCCTGCCCGAGCGCATGAACATGAAGCTCGTCGAGCCGCTGCGCGAACTCTTCAAGGACGAGGTGCGCGTGCTCGGCCGCGAGCTCGGCCTGCCCGACTCGTTCATCGGCCGCCATCCCTTCCCGGGTCCGGGCCTTGCCATCCGCTGCCCGGGCGGCATCACCCGCGACAAGCTGGAGATCCTGCGCGAAGCCGACGCCATCTATCTCGACGAGATCCGCAAGGCCGGCCTCTACGACAAGATCTGGCAGGCCTTCGCCGTGCTGCTCCCCGTCCAGACCGTCGGCGTCATGGGCGACGGGCGGACCTACGAATTCGTCTGTGCACTCCGCGCCGTCACCTCCGTCGACGGCATGACGGCGGACTTCTACCACTACGACATGAACTTCCTCGGCCGCGCCGCCACCCGCATCATCAACGAAGTCCGTGGCATCAACCGCGTCGTCTACGACGTGACGTCGAAGCCGCCGGGCACGATCGAGTGGGAGTGATCGCCCCCCGCCAGCTGGCGGTGTAAAATGAAGTGCGCAGCCCGTGATGCATGTATTATCGGCGCAAAATCGAACTGAGTTCGCGGCAATACCGGAACTGGTACGCCTGACCCTGGCTCAGGGAATGGATAGCCTAGAACCGACCTTGCTCGTCAAGGCGACCAGTTTGTCGCTGAAATATCTCCTGCGACTGCAGTGCCTTCGATTCGTCCTCCTGCAGGCAGAACCCGGCTGGTTTAGCTATGGCATAGAAATCTCGGACGACCCCGATCACCCAGCCCTTGTGTGGTCGGCCATGGAGCGTGCAGATGAGCGCGCTGCCATCGAAGCTCTTATGGTATCCCCGAAATGCGCCGTCTTCCTCTTTAACGAAGCCGTGATCAACGTTGCCTGGGCGGAGATACAGCTCGATCTGTCAGATAGCCGGGCAAGACGGATAATCGGGACGTCGACATTCGCGCCGTCCGACGGCTCCTCTGAAACAATGATGCGCAAGCTGTTCACGGACAGAGATACGGGACGCGCTCCGGAAAGCAGCATTGTAAAACTCGAGCTGCCTCCCGTCAGGGAGTGGCTCCCCATTACATCGAAATATATTTCGCGCCGCACCAATACGAGTCCGATTTCCATTTTCAATGAAGACGAGGGCGGCCAGCAGGAAGAACTTGCCCTCTGGCTGACGAACAGCCTGCACTCGAATGGAGCGGTCAGAAGTCCCCAAATCCATGAACCGAAGAGGCCCAGGGAACTTTCCGACATTCTTCTCAGCTATGAATACGGCACCTTCCTGATGGAAAGCAAAACCCTCAGCGTAATGACACGGGACGTTCTTCCTCCGCGAACGAAATTAACCCAGGATCTGATCAAGCATCTGCAGAAAGCGACCAGCCAGCTCGCGGGCGGCGTGAAGAACATCCGGCGCGGCTATCGGGTCACCGATCTGTCAGGTGAGGATGTGAAGGTGAACAGCACACACACTCCCCACGTCATCGTGCTCGTTCCCGACCTATCCCTGCTTACAAGGGAAACCAGCTATGGCCGTGACTACTTCATTCGGATCATGCAAGAAATCCAGGCGTTTCTTCATATTCTCGACCTGACCGAATTGGTGCGAATGGTACAGGCTGCGGAAATGATCGTAGAGGACAACCCTGAACTTACGACAATCGAGGCGTTCGACTGGTATCTTATGGAGCGCGCCAAAGTCGCGACGCAGGAAAATACGCCTCACTTTAGCATGCTTTATCGCAAGCCGGGACAGATCACGGTTGTAACGCACCGCCAAGCAGCGCTTTCGTCGCACCTCGCCTAGAACCCGAACGACTGCTGCGCCGGCTCCGGCGGGGCGAAGGAAATGCCCTCCAGCGCCAGCATCTTCAGCTTGGAGGATGCGCCGCCGGGAGCCGAGAATCCGCCGACCTTGCCGCCGGCAGCCAGTACCCGATGACAGGGAATGATGAGGGCGACGGGGTTCTTCGCCATGGCCTGGCCGACCTCGCGCGCGCCTTCGGGACCCGCGCCGAGAGCGCGGGCGATCGTGCCGTAGGTCGTCGTCTCGCCCCAGTGCACGCGTCGCGCCGCATCGTAGATCGCCCGGAAGAAATCGCTCTGGCCGGCAAGATCGAGCGGCACATCGGTGAAATCGGCCTCCTCGCCTGCGAAGTAGCGCTGCGCGGCTTCGATGGCGCGGGCGACGGCCGGCGGCGGCTCGGCAGGCTCGGCGGCCTCGGCATTTTCGAGACGGCGCAGCAGCAGGCGGCGCGTCGTTGCGGCATCCTCGCCGGGCAGCTGGAAGCGCACGACGCCCGCCGCCGTCCAGGCGATGCCGCAGGGCCCGCCTGCCGTTTCGAAGATATGATACTGGGTCTTGCCGGTCATTCTCGGCTCCCGTTCCCGTTTCTTCACAAGATCGGGCTTTGCCCGGCCGGTTTCAACCCGTTTCTTGCCGGGACTTGCGCCATTCGCAGCCAGTTCGCATAAGACTGCAAACGATTTGAGGAGAAACGGCGTGGAACGTTCCGAGATCATCATCGGCGGGGATACGGCAGGCATCGAATGGCGCGTGCCGGTCTTTCGCTTCAAGGGCAGCGACAGCTCGGCGCCCTCGGCCTATATCCAGGCGGCGCTGCATGCCAACGAGCTGCCCGGCACCGCGCTCCTCCATTTCCTGCTGGAACGCCTGCGGACGGCGGAAGCGGACGGCGCGATCCGCGGCGACATCACCGTCGTGCCGCAGGCCAACCCGATCGGCCTTGCCCAGTACCATTTCGGCGAGATGGAGGGCCGCTTCGATCTCGGCTCGCGCACCAACTTCAACCGCGACTTCCCACTGGTGCCCCTCGCCGGGCGGGATACGCTGCTCGAGAAGCTCGAAACCCGCAGCGCCGCCGACCGGCTGAAACGGACACTGCTGCACACGGCACTCGGCGCGGACCTCGTCCTCGACCTGCACTGCGACGACGAATCCCTGCAATATGCCTATATCGACGAGGCTTTCTGGCCGGAGGCGGCGGATCTCGCATCGGCCCTCGACATGGAGGCCGTGTTCCTCTCCGACGGCGAAAGCACCGCCTTCGAGGAGGCCGTCGGCCATGCCTTCAAGCACCAGGGCGGCGAGAGGCTGAAAAGCGTACCGGGCCGCCTTGCCGTCACCGTCGAGCTGCGCGGCCGGCGCGACGTCTATCCCGACATGGCGCGGCGCGATGCGGACGGTCTCTGGGCCTTCCTCGCCGGCCGCGGCATCGTCGCCGACCCGGCACATGAAGCGAAGCCCTATGCGGGACCTGCCGTGCCGCTCGACAATATCGAGATGGTGAAGGCGCCCGAGCCCGGCACCGTGCTCTTCCACCGCGACATCGGCGACGCGGTGAAGGCCGGCGACCTCATCGCCACCCTTATCGTCCGGCCGGGCGAGACGGGCGGCACGCTTGCCGTCACCGCGGGCCATGACGGGCTGATCGCCACGCGCTCGTCCGCCCGCTACGCCCGCCGGGGCGACGACCTGATGAAGATCGCCTGCCGCGAAGCGACCCGCAGGGACCGCAAGCCGGGCACGCTGGAAGATTGACGGCGGTCCGCAAAAATCTTTCGCGCGGGGGATGGCCTTCCCCCTCGCATTCGCATCACCCGAAGCAATATATAGAAGCAGCAAAAGAGCTTGCCGCCTTGGGATGATCCGCACGCATCATGTTTGAGACGCTCTCCGCCTATTGGCCGCATATCCTCGTCGCGCTGTCGATCGTGCTCGGCGTTCCCGCCGCCATGCATGCGACGATGACGAAGGAGGAAGTGCGCGCGGCGATCGGCTGGGTCGGCGTCATCGTCCTGTCGCCGGTGGTCGGCGCGCTGATCTATGCCGTCGGCGGCGTGAACCGAATCCGGCGAAAGACCCTCAATCTCGGCCGCGAGGGCCTGCTTGCCGCGGGCTGGCACCATCTCCACGAATACGACGTTTCCAACGCCCATATGCAGGTGCGCTTCGGCGGGGCGCTCGCCGCCATGCAGCGCCTCGGCGACGCGGTCGGCCGCTGCCGGCTCACCTCCGGCAACCGCATCGCGGTGCTCCCGACCGGCGACGAGGCCTATGCGGCGATGCTGGGCGCCATCGACGCGGCCGAGCGCTCCATCCTGCTCGAAACCTATATCTTCGACCGCGACAAGGCCGGCGAGCGCTTCGTCGAGGCGCTCTCGGCGGCGGTCGCGCGCGGCGTCGAGGTGCGCGTGCTGATCGATGCGGTCGGCGCGCGCTATTCCATTCCCTCCATCGTTTCGGAGCTGCGGCGGGCGAAGGTGCCGACGGACGTGTTCAACGGCAATATCGTGATGGGTCTGCGCCTGCCCTATGCGAACCTGCGCACCCACCGGAAGATCCTCATCGTCGACGGCACCATCGCCTTTACCGGCGGGCTCAACATCCGCGCCGGCTTCTGCGCGGAATTCGCCGGGCAGGACGCGGCGCTCGACACCCATTTCCGCCTCACCGGCCCCGTCGTCAGCGACCTCTTCCGCATCGCCTACGAGGACTGGCGCTTTTCCGGCGGCGACGACCTTTCCGGCGAGGCCTGGCGCATTCCGCCGCCGCCGGACGCGCCGGATACCGGCATGCTCGCCCGCGTCGTGCCGTCCGGGCCGGACAAGAGTCTGGAGACCAACCACCGCATGCTGATGGGCGCGCTGTCGGTCGCCAAGAAGCAGATCCGCATCATGTCGCCCTATTTCCTGCCCGACCGCGAGCTGATCAGCGCCATGGTCACGGCGGCGCGGCGCGGGGTGGAGATCGACATCGTCGTGCCCTCGGCCAACAATCTCAAGCTGGTCGACCTCGCCATGACCGCGCAGTTCGACCAGCTGCTCAAATACGGCTGCCGCATCTGGCGCGCCTCCGGCGCCTTCAACCATTCCAAGCTGACGGTCATCGACGACGTCTGGACCTATGTCGGCTCGTCGAACATCGATCCACGCTCGCTGCGGCTGAACTTCGAGGTGGATATCGAGGTGATCGACCCCGATTTCGCCGACCGCATCACCGGGCGCATCGCGGCCGCGCTGTCGAATGCCGAGGAGGTCACGCTGGAAGAGCTCAATGCGCGGCCCTTCGCCCGACGCCTCGTTGAGCGCATCACATGGCTCGGCTCGCCCTATCTGTAGACGCGCCGGCACGCTCCCAGACGACCTTGAGGTCGATATGGGCCTTGATCGGCAGGTGATCGGACGCCACGCGCGCAAGCGGCGAATCGTGCACCTCCACGGAGGTGACGAGATCATGCGGATGGCCGAGCGCCCGGTCGAGCGCCAGAACCGGAAAGCGGGAGGGAAAGCTCGGCACCGCGCCGGAGGCCGGATCGAAGGTCGGCTGCAGGCGCGAGAGCGACGAGCGCCGGCCGACGCGCCACTCGTTGAGATCGCCGACGAGAAGGGTCGGCATCTCCTCCTCTTCCGCGACGGAGGCGAGGATCGCCATCGCCTGCTGCTCGCGCGAGCGCTTCAACAGGCCGAAATGGGCGGCGACGAGCCGCAGCTTTCCCAACGGCAGATCGAGATGGACGACGAGGGCGCCGCGCGGCTCGACGCCCGGCAGCTTCAGTTGCCGCACGCCGCCGACCACGCCCTTGCGCATCATGATCATGTTGCCGTGCCAGCCGTGGCCGGAGGAGGACAGCGCGTTGATCGGCACCGGCACGAGGCCGCAGTCGCGCTCCAGCGCCTCCAGATTCAGGAGGCCTGAGCGCTCGCCGAAGCGCTTGTCCGCCTCCTGGATGGCGACGATGTCGGCGTTCATCTCGGCGATCACGCTCGCCGTGCGCTCGGGATCGAAGCGCCGGTCGACGCCGACGCATTTGTGCACGTTGTAGGACGCGATGACGGTGTCGCCCGGGCGATTGTTTTCCGGCGGCCGGTGGCCGCGGCGATTGCGAATGGCCGCAAGCAGCGCGGCCGACGTGATCTTGCCGTTCCTGTCCAATGGACCTTCCTCATGGCACCTTCCCATCATATGGGGGCGGGCCTCCTCCCGGCAACCGCCCTGCGACAAGAAGGTTCCGAAAAGTCGGGGAAGCGCGCCTGCATCGCCGGACTGTTCTGCGCTCCCGCCTCCCGGGCGGATAGCTGCACCGATCTTGCGGCAGGATACCGGCTTCTTGCATCTTCACCGCAATTTCAGGTCGATTTTGCGGGCGCTTTGGCCTAAATCCGTTTCACGCTTCACCAGACAGGAAACCGGCCATGTTCGATGCCCTCACCCGCCAGCCCGACGATCCGCTGCTCGCCCTCATCGGCCTTTTCCGGGCGGACGAGCGCGCCGGCAAGGTGGATCTCGGCGTCGGCGTCTATCGCGACGAGACGGGCGTTACGCGGGTGTTCCGCGCGGTCAAGGAGGCCGAGCGCCGGCTCGTCGAGACCCAGCAGACCAAGGCCTATGTCGGGCCGGAAGGTGATCCCGTCTTCCTCGAGCGCCTGTGGGCGCTGACGACGGGCGAGGCCGGCCGCGGCCGTGCGACCGCGGCGCTCCAGACGCCCGGCGGCTCGGGCGCCTTGCGCATTGCCGGCGACCTCATGGCACGCACCGGCACACGGCGCGTCTGGCTCGGCCTGCCGACCTGGCCCAACCATGCCAGCATCTTCGCGGCCGCCGGCCTCGAAGTCGTCACCTATCCCTTCTTCGACATTCCCTCGCAGGCCGTTCTCTTCGACCGGATGATGGAGGCGCTTTCCGGCGCTGCGCCGGGCGACGCCGTTCTGCTGCATGCGAGCTGCCACAATCCGACCGGCGCGAATCTCAATACCGAGCAATGGCGCACTGTTGCCGCCCTCGTCGCGGAGCGCGGCCTGCTGCCGGTCATCGACATCGCCTACCAGGGCTACGGCCGCGGCCTCGACGAGGACGCAGCGGGCCTGCGCATCCTGCTCAGTGCCGTGCCGGAGGCGCTTGTCGCCGTTTCCTGCTCGAAGTCCTTCGGGCTCTACCGCGAGCGCACCGGGGCGATCTATGCCGTTTGCGGCAGCGCCGAGACGGCGCTGGCCGTGCGCACCAACCTCGCGGCGCTCGCCCGCGTCAGCTATTCCATGCCGCCGGACCACGGCTCCGCGGTCGTCAGCATGATCCTCGGCGAGGAGGCGCTGATGGCGGACTGGAAGGCCGAGCTCGAATCCATGCGGCTGCGCATAACCGCGATCCGCGAGCGGCTTGCCGCGGGCCTTTCGAAGCGCTGGCAAGTGCTGACCGCCATCCGCGAGCAGGAAGGCATGTTCTCGCTGCTGCCGCTCGAGGAGGCGGACGTGATGAAGCTCAGGGCCGAGCACGCCATCTATATGCCGACCTCCGGCCGCATCAACATCGCGGGTCTCAAGACGGCGGAGGTCGACGCCGTCATCGAGAAGTTCCTGAGTCTCTGAGGACCCCATGACGTGATCCGCGCGGCACTTATGAAACGGCATATGAAATGAGGAGAGACGCGTGACCGTCACGATCTACGGCATCAAGAACTGCGACACGATGAAGAAGGCCCGCACCTGGCTCGACGCCAGGGGCATCGCCTATCGCTTCCACGACTACAAGGCGGAAGGCATCGACGAGGCGAGCCTTGCCCGCTGGGTGGGTGCGCTCGGCTGGGAAACCGTGCTCAACCGCGCCGGCACCACCTTCCGCGCCCTGCCGGACGGCGACAAGCAGGACCTCGACGGGAAGAAGGCCATCGCGCTGATGATCGCTCAGCCATCCATGATCAAGCGCCCGATCCTCGACCGCGACGGTCAGCTTACGGCCGGCTTCAAGCCGGAGATCTACGAGACCTTATTTTAAACGGGACGGCGATAGCCCGTCGGCTGCTGGTAGAGATAGGCGGTGCGCTCGATGGCAGCCGCCAGCGGCTCACGGGCGACGCTCATCGTATGGCCGTTGGCATGGATGATGGTCGTCTCGTCCTCCATGATCGCCACATGACCCTTCCAGAAGACGAGGTCGCCGCGCCGCAGTTCCTCGCGCGCGACGGGCGTGCCGAGGCCGGCGGCCTGCATGTCGGAATCGCGCGGGGCGCTTCGCCCCGCCATCATCATGGAAAGCTGCACGAGGGCCGAGCAGTCGAGGCCGAAGCCGGAGCGGCCGCCCCACAGATAGGGCGTTTCGAGGAAGCGGCCGGCAATCGTGACATAGTCGCCGCCCGCCGTCCCGCCGACCGGCAGGCAATGGCCGGCAATGACCGACTGGCCGCCTTCCAGCGTGAAATAGCGCGTGCCCCGCGTCTCGCTCTCGCCGACGACCGTTAGCCGGCTTCCGACGGAAAGCGCGAAGGCGGCGGGCGTCCTGAGGTCCGGGCCGGTATAGGCGAAGGTGCGCGGCACGCCGACGACATGGGTGGCGGGCAACGCGGCCGCATCCAGCGCCGTTTCCGGCAGGTAGCCGACGTAACCGTCGAAATCCGACTTCACCCAGGCCCAGCCGCCGGCGCGGTCGAGCACGCGCACGCCCTCGCCGAACAGGACCTGCGTGTCGATGCCGGCGGCCTCGTCCGGCCGGGGCCGGAGGGCGGCGACGGGCACGGCGATACGGGCCGGCACGCCCGTCACATAGCGCTCGGCGGCGACGGTGCCCTTGAGGGCTTCTTCGGCGAGGTCCGGACGGAAGGCGTTGAGGCGGCGGTCTGGCAGGGCGTTCATGATGTTCTCGCGGAAGCCTTCAGGAATTCTGGGCGCGGGCTTTGGCGATGATAACATCGCCGAGATGTTCGAGATAGAGCGCCCCCTCGACGGTGCGCTTGATGACGACGTTGCGGCGGTCGCGCTCGTCGCGCAGGCGGGTGACGAGCCCCTGCTCGCCCATCGTGTCGAGCGCGCGGGTGATCACCGGCTTGGTGACGCCGAGCCTGGCGGCGAGCCCCCGCACGGTATGCGGCGGGGGTACGAGATAGATCTCCAGAAGGATGGCGAGCTGGCGCAGGGTCAGGTCCCGTCCGTCCTCGCGGACCTGCTCCACGGCGACCGCGTGCCAGAGGCCGAGCGCCTGCGAGGGGGTGAGATCGAGCGGCACGGGTCCTCCGGGCGTTGCTGGCGCAATCGCGGGCGCGACCATCGGCTTCCCGCGATCGTTACGCTACCGTATCAACCGCCCGAAGGAAAGCTCAGGCGGTCATGCCGCGCAGATGGTGGTAGAGCGCGCGGATCGCCTGCGCCTCGCCACCGACCGGCGAATGTGGCCGCTCGGCCTGCGCCCAGGCATAGATGTCGAAATGCGCCCAATGCCGGTTGCGCGTGACGAAGCGCTTGAGGAAGAGCGCCGCGGTGATCGAGCCTGCCATGCCGCCGGATGGGGCGTTGGTGAGGTCGGCGATGCGGGCGGAGACATCCTTGTCGTAGCCCATGTAGAGCGGCATGCGCCACATCGGGTCGTCCACCACAAGGCTCGCCTCGGTGAGATCGTGGGCAAGGTCGTCGTCGTCGGTGAAGAAGGGCGGCAGGTCCGGGCCGAGCGCGACGCGGGCGGCGCCCGTCAGCGTCGCCATGTCGACGATGAGGTCGGCGTCCTCCTCGTCGGCATAGGCGAGCGCGTCGGCAAGGATCAGCCGGCCCTCCGCATCGGTATTGTCGATCTGCACGGTCAGGCCCTTGCGGCTTTTGTAGATGTCGCCGGGGCGGAAGGCATTGGCCGAGATCGAGTTCTCGACCACCGGCAGCAGCACGCGCAGGTCCACCTTCAGCTTGGCATCCATGATCATCAACGCAAGGCCCATGACATTCGCCGCGCCGCCCATGTCCTTCTTCATCAGCAGCATGGAGGAGGCCGGCTTGATGTCGAGGCCGCCCGTGTCGAAGCAGACGCCCTTGCCGACGAGCGTCACGCGCTTGTGGCCCTTCTTGCCCCAGCGCAGTTCGAGGAGGCGCGGCGCCTGCTCCGAGGCGCGGCCGACCGTGTGGATGAGGGGGAAGTTCTCCTTGAGGAGATCCTCGCCCGCGATCACCGAGACCTTCGCCTTGTAATGCTCGCCGAGCGCGCGGAAGACGTCTTCCAGCGCTTCCGGGCCCATATCGTTGGTCGGCGTGTTGATGAGGTCGCGGGCAAGGAAGACGCCGGCGAGCTGGCGCTTGATGTCGGCGGCGTCCGCATCGGTCGGGATGAGCAGGGTCGGCGCCTCGGAGGCCGAGGCCTTGTAGCGCTCGAAACGGTAGCTGCCGAGACCGTAGCCGAGGGCGAGGCGGTTGGCCGTCAGCGGCGCGGTCTCGATATGCCAGTCGCCGGCGGGCAGCGTGCGGGCGAGCTTGCCCGTCAGGAATGGCGCGTCGGACGGGTTCCTGCCGAGGCCGAACAGCGCCCCGCCGAGATGGCCGTCGGCGGTCGGCACCATCAGCAGCGCGCCCGCCTCCGCCTTGAAGCCGGCCTTCTTCGCCCAGTCGAGCGCGATCGGGTCGATCGTGCCGGTTTCGATATGGGCCGGCGTGATCGCGAAGATCGGCAGCGTCCTGCCGCCTTTCGTGTTGAAGGGAGAGGGCCGGTCGATGAACTGGAAGGGGGCCATGGCGAACCTTTGGAGAGAGCCGGGAATCGGGCAATTAACACTCTGTTAGGGTTAACAGATTATTGCTGGAGTGGAGATTGCGGCGTGATTCCTTGACGCCGCGGGGATGCGAAAATCGCTTCGGGGACCGATCATGGCTATCAGCCGCACGCGTTCGTCACTTCGCTCGGCGCTTCTGAGAGGGGCGGCGCTGCTCGCCATCACGGTGGCGGTGGCGAGCTGCGCCAGCAAGAACAACCCGACCACGGGCTCGATCCCCACGACATCCAAGCCGATCGGCGCGATGAACGCGACGGAACTGCGCGGCGCGGCCGACAGCATGGGCAAGGCCTACGAGAAGAACCCGCGCGATCCTCAGACCGGCATGAACTATGCCAGCGTCCTGCGCATGAACGGGCGCAACGACCAGGCCCTCGCCGTCATGCAGCAGGTCGCCATCAGCAATCCCGACAACCGTGAAGTGCTCGCGGCCTACGGCAAGGCGCAGGCGGCGGCCGGCCAGCTCCAGCAGGCGCTCGACACGATCCTGCGCGCCCAGACGCCGGACCGGCCGGACTGGAAGCTGAAATCGGCGGAAGGCGCGATCCTCGACCAGCTCGGCCGGTCGGGCGAGGCCCGCCAGCGCTACCGCGAGGCGCTCGACCTGCGCCCGAACGAGCCTTCGGTGCTTTCCAATCTCGGCATGTCCTATCTTTTGACGCGGGACCTGAAGACGGCGGAGACCTATCTGCGCTCGGCCGCCGGCAAGCCCGGCGCCGACAGCAGCGTGCGCCAGAACCTGGCGCTCACCGTCGGCCTGCAGGGACGGTTCCAGGAGGCGGAAACCATCGCGAGGCAGGAGCTGACCGCCGCGCAGGCCGAAGCCAATGTCACCTATCTGCGTTCCATGCTGACCCAGCAGAACGCCTGGAAGAAACTCGCCGCGGACGATAGCGGCAGCACCAACTAAACGCGTCCCAGCGTCCCTCCCAAGACGCCAACGCCCCGGCCGATTGCTCGGCCGGGGCGTTTTTCGTCTAATTGGCCGCTGTCAGAAGCGGTCGGAAACCTGGATGCCGGCGGGGCCGAGGATGACGGCGACGAGCACCGGCAGGAAGAACAGGATCATCGGCACGGTCAGCTTCGGCGGCAGGGCGGCCGCTTTCTTCTCCGCCTCGTTCATGCGCTGGTCGCGGCATTCCTGCGCCAGCACGCGCAGCGCCTGGGCGAGCGGCGTGCCGTAGCGCTCGGCCTGGATGAGGGCCTGCGTGACCGACTTGACCGTGTCGAGCCCGATGCGGGTGCCGAGGTTATCATAGGCCACCCGCCGCTCCTGCAGGAAGGAGAGCTCGGCGGTGGTCAGAACCAGCTCCTCGGCCAGTTCCGGCGAGGCCATGGCGATCTCATCGGCCACGCGCTTGAAGGCGACTTCGATGGAAATGCCCGATTCCACGCAGATCAGCATGAGGTCCAGCGCATCCGGCCAGGCGCGGCGGATCGATTTCTGGCGTTTCGACACCTGGTTGGAGACGAAGATGTTCGGCGCGTAGAAGCCGAGATAGCCGATGGCGACGGTGGCGAGGATGCGCATCGGCAGCGGCTTGTCGGCGAGGAGGCCGAGATAGAAGATGTAGAAGCCGGCAAGCGTCAGGAAGACGAAGGGCAGGACGAAGCGCGCGAAGAGGAAGATGTTGAGCGCGTTCTGCGAGCGATAGCCCGCCTGCTTCAGCCGGTTCACCGTGTTGGCGTCGACGAGCGCCTCGCGCAGGTTCAGCCGTTCGACGACCTGGCGCACGGAGGTGTTGTGCTGGGCGCGCAGCGAGGCCTTGCTCTGGACGGCCTGCGTGTTGAGGCGCGCCCGTTCGCGCGCGCGCATCTGCTCGCGCTCCAGCGCCACCGCCTTCATGCGCTTGCCGAGGTCTCCGCGGTCGAGATAGGGCGCCGCCAGCGTGTAGAAGGTCGCCAGCACAGCGATCATCACGAAGGCCGGCAGCAGGATGGCGGGATCGGTAAGCATGGCGACCATGGTCTCGGCCCTAGATGTCGAAGTTGATCATGTTGCGCATCACCAGGATGCCGATCGACATCCAGAAGCCGGAAATGCCGAGGATGAGATGGCCGCGCGGATCCTGGAACAGGATCATGATGTAATCCGGCGAGGTCAGGTAGACGAGGAAGGCCACTATGAACGGCAGGGCGCCGATGATCGCCGCCGAGGCTTTCGCCTCCATCGACAGAGCGTTGACCTTGGCGCGCATCTTGCGGCGCTCGCGCAGGACGCGGGAGAGATTGCCCAGCGCTTCGGAGAGATTGCCGCCCGCCTGGCTCTGGATGGCGATGACGATCGAAAAGAAGTTCACTTCCTGCAGCGGGATATTGGTGAACATGCGGGCGCAGGCTTCCGGCACGCTGAGGCCGACCTGCTGGGATTCGACGACCTTGCGGAATTCCGTCTTCACCGGCTCCTGGCCTTCGGCCGCGATCAGCCGCAGCGCATCCGTCAGGGGAAGACCGGACTTGATGGAGCGTACCATCACGTCGAGCGAATTGGGAAATTCCTCGAGGAACTTGTTCATGCGGCGCTTGACGAGGAAGCCGACGAGCCAGCGCGGCAGGCCCGCCCCCATGATGAAGGCGACGCCGAGCGAGATGAGAAGCCCCGCGCCGGCCACGAGCGTCAGCACGAAGGCGAAGAGGCCGAAGATCGCGCTGAAGACGTAGAATTTGGCGGGCGTGATCGAGAGGCCCGCCTGCATCAGCCTCGCCTTCAGGGTCGTGGCGATGCGCCGCGTCTGCTCCTGCTGCTTCTTTTCGAGGTCCTTCAGGGATTCCTGCACCGACTTACGGCGCTTGGAGAGTTCCTGCATGCGGTCGCGCGCCGCCTTGGCCTTGTTTTGGTCGGTCTCGGCAGACTGGACGCGGCGGAAGCGGCTTTCGGTCTTCTTCTCCGCCTCGATGCGCGAAAAGAGCACGCCATAGGCAAGGCCGGCGGTGGAGAGCGCCGCCAGCGCGAAGATCGCAACGATGGTGATATCCAGCCCGAACATCCGCGGTATCCCCTGCCCTTACGGCTTTTCCATCGCGTCGAGCGTTGCCGCCAGGCGCCTGTCCTCGTTGAAGTAGCGGGCGCGCTCCCAGAAGTGCGGCTTGCCGATGCCGGTGCCCATATGCTTGCCGATGATGCGGCCGTTGGCGTCCTCACCCTGCATGTCGAAGCGCATCAGGTCCTGGGTGACGATGACGTCGCCTTCCATGCCGACCACTTCGGTGATGTGGGTGATGCGGCGCGAACCGTCGCGCAGGCGCGAAGCCTGGATGATGACGTCGATGGAGCCGGCGATGATCTCGCGCACCGTCTTGGCCGGCAGCGTATAGCCGCCCATGGCGATCATCGATTCCATGCGCGAGAGGCATTCGCGCGGCGTGTTGGCGTGGATCGTGCCCATCGAGCCGTCGTGACCCGTGTTCATCGCCTGCAGGAGGTCGAAGACCTCCGGTCCGCGCACTTCGCCGACGATGATGCGTTCGGGACGCATGCGCAGGCAGTTCTTGATGAGATCGCGCATGGTGATCTCGCCCTCGCCCTCCATATTCGGCGGGCGGGTTTCGAGACGCACGACATGCGGCTGCTGGAGCTGAAGTTCGGCCGAGTCCTCGCAGGTGATGACCCGCTCGTCCCGGTCGATATAGTTGGTGAGGCAGTTGAGCAGCGTCGTCTTGCCCGAGCCGGTACCGCCGGAGATGACGAGGTTGCAGCGCACGCGGCCGATGATCTGCAGCAGCGCCGCGCCCTCCGGCGTGATCGAGCCGAAGCGGACGAGCTGGTCGAGCGTCAGCTTGTCCTTCTTGAACTTTCGGATGGTGAGCGCGGTGCCGTCGATGGCGAGCGGCGGGGCGATGACGTTGACGCGCGAGCCGTCGGGGAGGCGCGCGTCGCAGATCGGGCTCGATTCGTCGACGCGGCGGCCGACCTGGCTGACGATGCGCTGGCAGATCGAGAGGAGCTGGGCGTTGTCGCGGAAACGGATCTCCGATTCCTGCACCTTGCCGCCCACTTCGATATAGGTCTTGCCGGCGCCGTTGACCATGATGTCGGCGATGTCGTCGCGCGCCAGCAGCGGCTCCAGCGGACCATAGCCGAGAACGTCGTTGCAGATATCGTCGAGCAGTTCCTCCTGCTCGGAGATCGACATCGCGAAGTTCTTGATCGTGATGATGTCGTTGACGATGTCGCGGATTTCCTCGCGCGCGCTTTCCGTGTCGAGCTTGGCGAGCTGCGACAGGTCGATCGTATCGATCAGCGCGGAGAAGACCTGGCTCTTGGTATCGTAATAGTCTTCGGTGCGGGGCGAGCGGCGGCGGCCGGAGGCGGCGGGCGCGGGGGCCGGAGCCGCCACCGGCGCGGGCGCCGGCTCGAAGACGGGCTGGGCCACGGGCGTGGGCGCGGCCGGCCGTTCGGCCGTCACCGTCGCGGCGGCCGAAGGCGCGGCATGGGGCATCTGGCCCGCTGCGCCGCTCTTGCCGAAACCGTCATTGCCCCGTTTGCCGAACATGCCACGTCATCCAGTCTGTTGCATCGCCCCTTAGGGGCCTACTTGCGTCCGATCAGGCCCAGCATCTTGCCGAGCCCGGCCTTCTTGGGTTTCTTCATCGTCGCGCGGCCCGTCACGAGATGGGCGATCTGCGAGAAGGTTTCCGCGGTCGGCGACTTGCGGTCCATTTCCGCGATCATGCGGCCGCTGTTGGCGGCCGTACCGAAAAGCTGCGCGTCGAAGGGAATGATCGCGGCCGGCTCGATGCCGAGCGGCTCGCAGAAATCCGCCGGGGCGATTTCCGGGCGCTTCGGCAGGCCGACCTGGTTGAGGATCAGGTGGGGCGGCTTGTCGTTCGGACGGAGCTTCTTCAGCGCGTCGAGCATGTTCTTCGCGTTGCGCAGGCTGGCAAGGTCCGGCACCGCGGTGATGATCAGCTCGTCCACCTCGGACAGCAGCGTGCGGGTCCATTCGGACCAGGCATGGGGCACGTCGAGCACCGTCACCGGCGCGCTGCGCTGGAGCACCTCGAGGACCGGCTGGAAGGAGCCGCGCTCCAGATCGTAGGCGCGGTCCAGCATCGAGGGCGCGGCCAGAAGCGAAAGATGCTCCGAGCATTTCGTCAGGAGGCGGTCGAGGAAGACCTCGTCGAGGCGGTCCGGCGCGTAGATCGCCTCGGAAATGCCCTGCGGCGGGTCCTGGTCGAAGTCGATATTCGCCGTGCCATAGGGAAGGTCGAGGTCGGCGAGGATCACCTCGGTCTGGAACAGGTTGGAAATATCGAAGGCGCAATTGTGCGCGATGGTCGAGGAGCCTGCGCCGCCCTTGGCGCCGATGAAGGCGATGGAGCGGCCGAGGGGCTCGGCCTCCGGGTCGATGAAGATCGCCGCCACGGCGTTCAGCACCTCGGCCATGCCGACCGGGCCGACCATATATTCGGAAATGCCGTTGCGGATCAGGTCTCGATACAGCGCGATGTCGTTGTAGCGGCCGACGATGATGACCTTGGTGGAGGGATCGCAGACCTCGGCGAGCGGCGCGAGCTCGTCCATGATGGCGTGCGGCTCCGTCGAGGTCTCGAGGATCAGGAGGTTCGGCGTCGGTGCGCTGGCGAACATGTTGGCCGCCGCCGCGATGCTTGCGCTGGAGATGCGCAGGCTGACCTTCGCCATGCGCCGATCCTGCCCGCACCGCTCCATGGTGCGCAGCATGGCCTCGCTCTCGCAGAAGGCGTGAACGGAAATGCGCGGCAGCGGGCGCACGGCCTCGAGATCCGTCGGACGCACGGCCTCGTCCGCCTGATCCTGCGCGGCTTCGCTCGTGAAGGTGTAATCGACCGTGCTCATCGTCACATGTCCTTCAGTTCGGTATAGGCGCCGCGATAGCGCTTGAGCGCCTCGCCGCGCTGCGTCGCGTCGGCCGGCGTCATGCGGCGCGGACCGAGCAGGTCGTTCGGATCGGCGATCTGGGCGGCGAGGTTGTTCTGCGTGGCGCAGCCGAAATTGTAATAGTTCTTGTTCTCGAAGGTGTTGATCGTCAGGTCCTCCGGCCACTGGCCGCACGCCTGCGTCGAGGCGGCGATGGCGAAATAGCTGAGACGGATCGGCGCCGCCTCGGCCGGATCGCCCGCGGAATAGCTCTCGATCATGATCTTTTGGGCAGGGATGCCATGACGCGCGAGCAGCTTGCGAATCTGCCGGCCGGCCACCGAGGTCGCGGCGTCGTTGCGCGCGCCGCGCGGCAGGATGACGCGGAACATGCCGGAGGATTCGGCGGAGTAGCCGGAAGCGAAGCCGGCAATGACCTCGCTCTGGCCGCGCGTCAGCTGGCTGGCGCCGGTGGCGATCGGTATATCGATGGTGCGTTCCTGCTCGCCGACGACGATGGGGTGGCGCGTGCGATAGTCATCCGGCAGCGAGCCCGTCGCGCGGCGGTCGGCGCAGCCGGCAAGGGCGACGGCGAGCGCCGCCACGGCGAAGACGGCGACCGCGCGGCCGCTCCGGGTGCGGGTGTTATGCATTTCGTTTGCCATTGGCTGGGTCCGTCCCTTCGTCACGTCGCACCCGATCACTTGTAGATGAAGCCGACGCTACCTTCGTAGCGCTGGGCCGGCAGGCCGTTCTTCCTGCCGTAGAGCTGGTTCACCTGGCCGAGGAAGACACTCGCCGCGTCATTCGCCGGATTGAAATTGTCATCCGGCCGGGCCAGCGCATTCCGGTTGACCGGCTTGACGAGATACGGCGTGGCGATGATCACCAGCTCCGTCTCGTTGCGCTGGATGGACTTGCTGCGGAACAGCGCGCCGAGAACCGGCACCTTGGAAGCGCCCGGCGTTCCGGACATGGTTTGCTCCACGTCGTCATTGATAAGGCCCGCCAGTGCGATCGAGCCGCCCGAGGGCAGTTCGACGACGGTTTCGGCGGAGCGACGGCGATATTCCGTCCCGGTTGCCGACTTCACGGGCTCGGAAACCTTCGTCTGGATGCGCAGGCCGATGCGGCCGGAAGAGAGCACGGTCGGCGTGAAGCCGAGCGCAATGCCATACTGGTAGGTTTCGATCCGGACACCGCCGTTACCGTCGGGAACGGAATAGAGCCGCTCGCCGCCTGAGTTGAACGTCGCCGACTGGCCGGAAATAGCCGTCAGCGTCGGCTCGGCCAGCGTGCGGATGGCCTTGGCCTGTTCGAGCGCGCTCAGGGCCGCCCGGATGCCGAACTTGCCGATATTTCCCGCAACGGTGCCCGACAGGCCGTCCTCCGCAGCATTGAAAACCAGCGTGTCCAGGCTGGAGCCGGATTTGTTGACACGGCTGAAGGTGTTGTCGAAGCCGAGCTGCTTCAAAACCTCGCGGCGGATTTCGGCGACCGTCACCTTCAGCGTGACCTGATCCTCGCCCTCGATCTGCAGCATGTTGACGACCTGGGAGGCCTGGCGCCCTTCGCCGAAGATCGCCGAATCGCCGTTGTTGCCCTGCGAGACGATGGTACGGGTGGTCGCTTCGCCGCCCTTGAGGAAGATCTGCGCGAGATTGACCGCCTGGGTGGCGTCCTGCGGCGTGCGCACCGAACCGGAGAGAACGATGTTGTCGGAGATGATCTCGACCTGGATATCGGAATCGGGGATGAAGCGGCGCAGTTGCGTCTGCAGCCCGCTGACATCGCGCTCCACATTGAGATCGATGCTGACGATCTCCTCGCCATTGGGGCCGAAGACGAAGATGTTGGTCTGGCCCACTTCCTTGCCGAAGAGGTAGATGCGGCGCGAGGTGCGCGTAACGGCATCCGCCTTGACCGGATCGGCGACAAGAATGTCGTGGGCATCGGTCGGCAGGTCGATAACGATGGCCTTGTTGAGGCCGAGGCTCACAGACTTACGCACGCCCGCGCCACTTTCCTGGATGCGGATGATCGACGACGTCGCCGCCTCGGCGACCTGGCCGGGGAGCGGGAGCCCGGCAAAGGCGAGGCAAAGGCTCAGCCCGCCCGCGACAGAAGCCCGAAATGTCCTTGTGATTGCAAACACGGGGTCAGCTCCTGCTCATTGCTCTGCCGGTGCGGCGGCGGTCGTGCCGTTGACGATCGAACCGGTCTTGATCACCTGAATCTGCGGCCGGCCCGCGCCGCCGCTGAGGAGATAATCGGCCGCGCCGGTATCGGCTTCCTGGGCGTCGGCAACGCTGCGCAGCGCCAGCGACAGGCGCTCGGCCATCTGCTGGGCGACGGCCATCACCTTGGTCTGGTCCGGCGTCAGCTCGAGCGTCGCGGTGGTGCCGACGACAGCCTTCGAACCGTCCGGATTTTCCTGGATCTGCTGGTCGATGGCGAGGACGCGGACGTTCGACAGGATCGTCTCGGTGAGATAGGCGCCCGAATCGCCCTTGCGGACCATGGTGACGTCGACGCGGTCGTTCGGCAGGATGAAGCCGCCGGCACCGGTCGCGACCGAGATTTCCGTCGCGACGGCCCGCTTTCCCGCGGGAAGCAGCGACGACATGATGCGGCTCGATGAATCGGCGATCTTCTCCTGGCGGATCGGCTCGCCGTTGAAGATCGGCATGCGCGCGATGGCGCCCTTGAGGGCCTCGACCGCATCCGGCCGGCTCTTGTCGGTGATGAAGCCTTCGACCACGGAGCCTTCCGGCCAGGCCGCCCAGGCGACCACATCGGGGTTGAGCCGCGCGCCGACCGGCAGGCTTTCCCTGGCGACGAGGACGTTGATCGTGGGCTCGCGCTCCACGACGGTCTGCGTCTCGATCACCGAGGGGCCGCCGCGGGCAACCTGCAAGGCAAGAAATCCTGCCACGCCCGCCGAGACGACGGCCACTGCCAGAATGATGATTCGTGCCGGTTTCATGTGGTTTTCCTGAGCTGCGGAGTCTCCTGTCAGCCCACATTGACCGGCAATGGTGTAATTATGGTTAATAGACGCCTTACGGCTATGGTTAACGCCAGGTTGACGCCGCCCTCAGCCGCCGAGCGCGGCGAACATCAGGGGGGACGAGGGATAGGCCATGAAGGCCCCGACGCCGATGGCGATGCCGTAGGGTATCTTCTTCGCCAGAAGAATATGGCCGGGCACCGGCAGACCGCTGGCGAGGATCGTGTTCGTATGGGAGCGCAAGGATAGAATAGCAAAGGTCAGCAGGCCGCCGAAGAACGACACGTAGATCAGGAATTCGAAGAGGGAAAAGGTCAGCCCGAACCATACGGCGCTCGCCGTCAGGAGCTTCGCATCGCCGCCGCCCATGACATTCAGGGCGAAAAGCGCGAAGCAGACGGAGAAGACGATGAGACCGGCGGCCAGATGCATCGCGATGTCGGTGAGGCCAAGGCCGGCGAGCGGGGCGACGATGAGGAAGGACGCCAACAGGATCGCCGAAACACGGTTGGGGATCAGCATGGTGAAGAAGTCGGAGCAAGCCGCAACCGCAAGGCAGAGCGGAAATACGACGAAAATAATAGCCTGCGTCAAGGTGATCTCCTTCCAGCCGATAATGTCCTTTATCCCTTTCCGAAAGCCTAAAGCGCCAAGAAAAAAGCCGCCCCGAAAGGCGGCTTCGTTCAGGCGAAATACAATTAGTTGGTGCCGCCAGCCGGAGGGGTCGTCGTGCTGCCAGCACTCTTGAAGTTAAGCGTCTTGGACAGCTGGGTGAACTGGTTGTTCAGCGAACCGCCGAGGGCGGTTGCGCCCGTGATGAGGGCGACGGAAATCAGGGCGGCGATCAGGCCGTATTCGATGGCGGTTGCGCCAGACTCGTCCTTCAGAAGGCGAGCGAAAATCTTGGTCATGGTATTCTCCTAGCTCCACGATGTTGGTTCAGCACGTCCGCCAACTGTTTCCGTTGTTCGGATGACTGCAACCTACAGGCAGGCCATTTCCATCGACTTAAGGAGTTGGGTTACCGAAATCTTAAGAAGCGGTCGCTGGATTTAGGGTTAACGTTCCATTAAGTGCCGGTATCTGCGCGCTTTTTCATCGCTTCGGCCATTTTGGCCGCAAGACCTCGCCCTGAGCGCCTAGGTTGAATCGAGAATGCCAGGCTTCCGCTTAAACCTTCATTCACCATTCTTGGCGATGCTGTGGGCGTTTCTTTATCGGGATGACTGTTTATGGGACGCGACCGGACCTTCGCTGCGGGTGCAGCAACGCTTGCGACGACCGCCCTCGTGTTGCTGTCGGCGGCCGCCGATGTGCGGGCGCAGGAGCAGTTCCTGCGCGTCTATATGGATCACGCCCGCGTCCTGCGGCTCGATCGTCCGGTCAGCAAGGTCATCGTCGGCAATGCGGCGGTGGCGGACGCGACGGTCGCCGACGCCCAGACCATCGTGCTGACCGGCCGCAACTTCGGAACCACCAACCTCGTGCTGCTCGATGCGGATGGCAACGCCATCGTCGACGAGCGCGTTCTCGTCTCGATCGACGAGGGCAATACCGTGCGCGTCTTCCGGCAGACGGACCGGTCCGTGCTCTCCTGCACGCCCAATTGCGAGCAGCATGCCAGCAAGACGGCCGGCAGCAACTGAGCCGCGGTCCCGCTTCGGACGTCCTGATGCGGGAAACCGGTCGAATCTTCACGGCCGCGCACACAAAATATAAAGGGTCTGTCGCCTAGTCTGGCGTTCTCGACCCTTGGGAGCCGCTCGCGATGTCGCTCGATCCTGACACAGCCCCCCGGCGGCGGCCGGCGAAGGGCCTGTTCCGGCGCCTCCTCCGGCGCCGAGACGGCGCGACCGCGATCGAGTTCGCGATCCTTGCCATTCCCTTCTTCGTCATCGTCTTCGCCTCGATCGAGACCTTCGTGGCCTTCATGGGCGACCAGCTGCTGGCCAACGCCACCGACACGATGGCGCGCAAGATTCGCACGGGCGAGATCCGCGCCGCCTCGGCCACGACGAACGCCACGACGGAAGCGCAGTTCCGCACGGCGTTCTGCGAGGAGATCAAGATTTTGATGCCCTGCTCGAAGACAGAGGCGGCGAAGCCGGACAAGCTGCTCCTCGACGTGCGCCATTTCGACAAATACTCCGACATCCCGTCCACCGTGCCGCTCGTCGACGGCGATCTCAGCACCAAGGACTTCAAGTTCGATCCCGGCGGCAAGAAGACGATCAACATCGTTCGCGCCTATTATCGCTGGGACGTCATAACCGATCTCGTCCGCCCGATCCTTTCCAACATCCGCACCGCCGACGGCTCCCGGCAGAACTACCTGATGGTGGCGACCGTCATCGTGCAGAACGAGGAGTTTCCATGACGGGCAAGGCCAGGGAGCAAGGCCAGGGCCTCATCCGGCACCTGCGTCGCTTCATCGACGACCGCCGCGGCGTCGGCGCCATCGAATTCGCCATCGTCGCGCCGCTGCTCCTCATGACCTATATCGGCGCCTTCGAGATCACCGTCGCGGTGACGATGTCGCGCAAGATCAGCCGCGCCTCGAGCACCGTTTCCGACCTCCTGACCCGGACAGAGACGACGAACAAGACCACGCTGGATTCGATGAAGGACGTCACGAAGAACATCGTCGCGCCCTTCTCTCAGGACGGCTACTCGTTGAAGATCACCGGCATCGCCATCGACAGCAGCGGCAAGGCGACCGTCGCCTGGTCGCGCGACCAGGCATCCGCCGTTCCCTATGCCAAGGGAACGCCGGTGACCCTTCCCACCGAGATGGACGCGAAGGGCACCTTCATCGTGCGCACGGAATTCTCCGTGCCGCACACGATCTTCCTGATGGCGCCGGGGCTGGCTTCCAACATCAACAAGATCAATCTCTCCAAGACCAGCTATTTCCGCCAGCGCACCGGCACTGCAATCGCCTGCGGCGATTGCTGACGCGACCCTCCCGACACGGATTTTCCTTGAACGCCGCTCGGCGGGCATGCCATGTCATGCAGTCCAGCCGCCGCGCAAGCAGGCGGCGTGAACGATCGACGGGTGACATATGGCGCGGGCTTTTCTCTTCGTTCTCGATTCCTTCGGCATCGGCGGCGGACCGGATGCGGCGGCCTTCGGCGATCTCGGCGCCAACACGCTCGGCCATATCGCCGAGTTCTGTGCCGCGGGGGCCGCCGACCGGCCGGGGCTGAGACAGGGGCCGCTCCACCTTCCCAACATGTCGGCGCTCGGGCTGCTGCATGCGGCGCGCGCGGCGTGCGGCGCCTTTCCGCCCGGCATGGACGTGCCGCCGCGCGTCTTCGGCTATCACGGCGCGGCCAGCGAGGTTTCCAACGGTAAGGACACGCCGTCCGGCCACTGGGAGATCGCCGGAACGCCGGTCGCCTTCGACTGGGGCTATTTCCCGGCGGAGGGCGACGCCTTCGAGCCGGAGCTCGTCGAAGCGATATGCGCCGCCGGCAAGGTGCCGGGCATCCTTGGCAATTGCCATGCCTCCGGCACGGATATCATCGCCAGGCATGGCGTGGAGCACCGGCGCACCGGCAAGCCCATCTGTTACACCTCCTCCGATTCGGTCTTCCAGATCGCCGCGCATGAGGGCTCGTTCGGCCTCGACCGGCTGCTCGCCTTCTGCGAGACGGTGCGCAGAATCCTCGACGCGCGGCCGGGCGGGCGCATCGGCCGGGTCATTGCCCGGCCCTTCGTCGGCGAGACGCCGGAGACCTTCGAGCGTACCGGAAATCGCCGCGACTATTCCGTGCTGCCGCCGGAGCCGACCCTGCTCGACCGGCTGACGGAAGCCGGCCGCACGGTGCACGCCGTCGGCAAGATCGGCGACATCTTCGCCCACCAGGGCATCGGCACGCTGGCCAAGGCGAACGGCAACATGGCGCTGTTCGACGCGACGCTCCGCGTGATGGACGAGGCGAAGGACGGCGACCTGGTCTTCACCAATTTCGTCGACTTCGACATGCTCTACGGCCACAGGCGGGACGTGGCCGGCTACGCGGCGGCGCTGGAAGCCTTCGACCGGCGCCTGCCGGAAGTGGACCGCAAGCTGAAGCCCGGCGATATCGTCATTCTCACCGCCGACCATGGCTGCGACCCGACCTGGCGCGGCACCGACCATACGCGCGAGCGCGTTCCGATCATGAGCTTCGGCCCGGGCCTACGCTCGCGCCTTCTCGAAACCCGCACGACCTTCGCCGATATCGGCGAAAGCATCGCCCGGCATCTCGGCATCGCGCCCGGCCAGCACGGAAGGAGCTTCCTGTGACCAAAGCCATGCCCAAGGCGGAACTGCACTGCCATATCGAGGGCGCGACGCCCCCTGCCCTCGCGCTCTCGCAGGCGCGGCGCTACGGCATCGACACGTCCGCCTTCATCCATGACGGCGCATATGCCTGGCGGGATTTCTCCAGCTTCGTCGCCAGCTACGACGCAACCGCCAATCTCTTCCGCACGGAGGAGGATTATGCGCTGCTCGCGGAAACCTATCTTACGGAGATCGCCGGAGCCGGGGCGATCTACAGCGAGCTGATCGTCTCGCCGGACCAGGGCGACGCCGTCGGCATCGGGGCGGACGCCTATATAGCCGGCCTTGCCGAAGGCGCGGAGCGGGCGAAGGCGAAGACGGGCATCGAGACGCGGCTCCTTATCGTCGGCATCCGCCATTTCGGGCCGGAGCGGGTGGTCAGGGCCGCCGAATATGCCGCGCGCCGGCCGCATCCGCTGATCACCGGCTTCAACCTTGCCGGTGAGGAGCGCATGCACCGGGTCGCCGATTTCACCCGCGCCTTCGACATCGCCCGCGACGCCGGCCTCGGCATAACCATCCATGCGGGTGAGCTTTCCGGCGCCTTCAGCGTGCGCGACGCGCTTGACCATGTGCGCCCCTCGCGCATCAGCCACGGTGTGCGCGCCATCGAGGATCCCGCGCTGGTGAAGCGGCTGGCGGACGAGGGCGTGGTGCTGGAGGTCTGCCCCGGCTCGAATGTCGCGCTCAGGGTCTTTGCCGATTTCCAGGGCCATCCGCTGCGGGCCCTGCACGAGGCGGGCGTGCGCGTCACGCTCAATTCCGACGACCCGCCCTTCTTCCACACCTCGCTTGCCCGTGAATACGAGGTCGCCTCGACGATCATGGGCTTCAGCGACGCGGACATCCTCGGCATGACGCGGACCGCCATCGAGGCCGCCTTCGTCGACGAGCCGACCCGGCAGAGGCTTCTTTCCGCGCTTTGAGGCGCAAGCGGGCTGGGGATGTTGTCTCCGGCCGGTTCTCTTCTCTTGCAGGCGCCGGCCGTTCCGTGGAAAAAGAAGGCATCACTTACTTTCGGAAGGTTGGCCATGGACGGCGTCACAGTCATCGATCACCCGCTCGTGCAGCACAAGCTGACCATCATGCGCAAGAAGGAAACCTCGACCGGCAGCTTCCGCCGCCTGCTGCGCGAAATCTCGACGCTGCTCTGCTACGAGGTCACGCGCGACCTGGAGCTGACCACGGCACGCATCGAGACGCCGCTGGAGGAGATCGACGCTCCCGTGCTGGAAGGCAAGAAGCTGGTCTTCGCCTCGATCCTGCGCGCCGGCAACGGCCTGCTCGAAGGCATGCTGGAGCTGGTGCCCTCGGCCCGCGTCTCGCATATCGGCGTCTATCGCGATCACGAGACGCTGGAGGCGGTCGAATATTTCTTCAAGGCGCCCGACAGCATCGACGAGCGTCTCGTCATCGTCGTCGACCCGATGCTGGCGACCGGCAATTCGGCCATCGCCGCCATCGACACGCTGAAGAGCCGCGGCGCGACGAATATCCGCTTCCTCTGCCTGCTGGCCGCGCCGGAAGGCATCCGGAGCTTCCGCGCGCACCATCCGGACGTGCCGGTCTATACCGCCTCCATCGACCGCCAGCTCAACGAGAAGGGCTATATCGTGCCCGGCCTCGGCGATGCCGGCGACCGGATGTACGGCACGAAATAGGCGCATCCGCCGGTCGGCCTGAAGGCCGCGTCATCTCGATTGCGAAACAGGCGGGGGAAACCCCGCCTTTTCTTTAGCCGCCGCCTGCCCGGCGGGCTTGACGAGCGTTTCGTCAAAATGCCCACTTTAAACGATTGATAGCGCAGGCAGAGAATTGTATTTCTTTTGTCGACAAGGGGATTTTCAATGACCGATACCGATTCCAGCTCCCTGCCCGAACGAAAGCGCGGCTCCGGCGTCAAACTGGTCTATGACCTTTTGCGCGACGAGATCCTCGACCTGAAGCTCGCCCCCGGCAGCCCGATCGACGAGGTGCAGCTTGCCGAGCGGTTCAAGATGTCGCGCACGCCGATCCGCGAAGCGCTGGTGCGGCTGGCCGGCGAGGGGCTGATCGAGACCTTGCCGAACCGCTCGACCATGGTCGCAAATATCGACTTCCTCAACCTCCACACCTTCTTCGACGCGCTGGTGCTGATGTACCGGGTGACGACGCGGCTTGCGGCGCAGTATCATCGCCCGGAAGACCTCGCCATCATCCGCGGCTTCCACGAGGACTACGCCCGCTCGCTCGCCGAGCGCGACACGCTGGGCATGATCGCCACCAACGCCGCCTTCCACGCGGCCATCGCCGAGGCCGGCCGTAACCCCTATTTCACCAGCCTGTTCCGCCGGCTGCTGGACGAGGGCCGAAGGATCCTGCGGCTTTATTACCAGTCCTACGACGACCAGTTCCCCCAGCTTTTCGTGGACGAGCATGCCGCCATCCTCGCCGCCATCGAGGCGCGCGACGTGGAGAAGGCCGACCAGCTCGGCAAGGCCCATGCCGAGCAGATCGTCGCGCAGGTGCAGAAGCTCTTCAATCGCAACGACAGGCTCGACATCGCCTTGTGACCATCGTGTATTTTTCTTGTCGACAAATAAAATACAAGCTGCTATAACCATCATCGAGAGAGGGGGAGGCTTCGTGCAAGGTGCCGGCCCGCCGCCCGACCGAACCGCCCAAAGGAGATCGACATGAAGGCCAAGATTTTTTCCGGTGTCATTCCCGCCCTGATGACCCCCTGCAAGGACGACCGCACGCCGGACTTCGACCAGCTCGTCCGCAAGGGCAAGGAGCTTATCGAGAAGGGCATGTCCGCCGTCGTCTATTGCGGCTCCATGGGTGACTGGCCGCTCCTGACCGACGAGCAGCGCATGGAAGGCGTCGAGCGCCTCGTCAAGGCCGGCATACCGGTCATCGTCGGCACCGGCGCCGTCAACACGGCTTCGGCCGTCGCCCATGCCGCCCACGCTCAGAAGGTCGGCGCGCAGGGCCTCATGGTCATCCCGCGCGTCCTGTCCCGCGGCTCCGTCGTCGCTGCCCAGAAGAACCACTTCAAGGCGATCCTGTCGGCCGCCCCGGACCTGCCGGCCGTCATCTACAACAGCCCCTATTACGGCTTCGCCACCCGCGCCGACCTGTTCTTCGCCCTGCGCGAAGACCACAAGAACCTCGTCGGCTTCAAGGAATTCGGCGGTGCCGCCGACATGCGCTATGCCGCCGAGAACATCACCAGCCGCGACGATGACGTCTCCCTGATGATCGGCGTCGACACCTGCGTCTTCACCGGCTTCGTCGATTGCGGCGCCGTCGGCGCGATCACCGGCATCGGTTGCGTGCTGCCGAAGGAAGTGCTGCACATGTGCGCCCTCGCCCAGGCTGCCGCCAAGGGCGACCCGGACGCCCGCGCCCGCGCGCTGGAACTGGAATCGGCGCTTGCCGTCCTCTCGTCCTTCGACGAAGGCCCGGACCTCGTCCTCTACTTCAAGCACATGATGGTTCTGAAGGGCGACAAGGAATACACGCTGCACTTCAACGAGACCGACGCCCTCTCCGAGAGCCAGCGCGGCTATGTCGAATCCCAGCTCAAGCTGTTCGACACCTGGTACGCCGAATGGAGCAAGCTGCCGGGCGCCGTGCAGAAGTACAAGGTCTGAGCTTCAAGCCTTCCCAAATGAGAGAAAGGCCCTCCGCAAGGAGGGCCTTTTTGATTTCTGACGCAGGTGTAGAAACACTTCCTCCGTCATGTTCGGGCCTGTGCCGAGCATCTGCAACCTCTCCATTCTTTCAACGCGTTGGCAGATCCCCGGCTCAAGGCCGAGGATGACCACAGCAGATGGGCACGGCATACCGGAAAACTGAAAGGCCCTCCGCGCGGAGGGCCTTTTCTTTTGGCGACAGGCGAAGGGAGGGCGCGATCAGGCGATCGCGTCCAGCCCCTTTTCCAGCAGGCGGTCGAGCTGTTCTACCTCGGCGGCCGTCAGCGTGACGCCTTCCGTTTCGGACTTCGCACGGGCGACGAAGCGGCGCTGGGAGGGCAGGCGTGCGCCCTGGCCGACGATGGCCTCGAAGAGGGTTTCGGCGCGGGCGAAGGGATCGCCGGGGCGGCCCTTGGCGAAGGCTTCCGGGGACATGGCGATGATGAGTTCGCCGTGGAAGGGGGCGAGCGTTGTGGTGCCGAGATAGTCGAGCACTTCCGGGCTCGTCAGGTCGCCGATCATGATGCCGGCGAGAAGCTCGATCATCGTGCCGATGGCCGACCCCTTGTGGCCGCCGAAGGGCAGCATGGCACCGGCGAGCGCGGCTTCCGGGTCCGTCGTCGGGTTGCCCTCGGCATCGATCGCCCAGCCCTCGGGAAGCTGCTTGCCGGCGCGGCGGTGCAGCTCGATCTCGCCGCGGGCGGCGACGGAGGTGGCGAAGTCGAAGACGTAGGGCGCCCCGTTCGGGCGGGGCCAGCCGAAGGCGAAGGGATTGGTGCCAAGCAGCGGCTTGTTGCCGCCGGTCGGCGCGACCGTCGCATAGCTCGGGCACATGACGAGGCCGGCAAGGCCCTCGTTCGTCACGGCCTCGACTTCCGGCCAGAGCGCGGAGAAATGGGTGCAGTCGTTGATGACGAGCGCGGCAATGCCGAGCTTGCGGGCGCGTTCGGCAAGGGCGGGAACGCCAAGCTCGAAGGCGGGATTGGCGAAGCCGCCCTTCGCATTGACCTTGACGATGGCCGAGCCCTCGTTTCTGTCGAGTTCCGGCACGGCGTCCGGCTTGACCTTGCCGGCCTTGACGGTGCGCAGCGCGCCCTCGATGCGGTAGATGCCGTGCGACTTGCAGGCATCCCGCTCGCCGGCGACGATGACGCGGGCAAGCGCGCCGGCCTGCACGTCGTTCAGGCCAGCCTTCAGGAAGATGGCTTCGACCCGTTCCTGAAGCGCGGCAATCGACAGAGTGGTGGTTTGCGTCATCTTTCTCTCTTCAAAGGCTGGTGCCGACCTTTTCAGGTTGGCAATTGAACATTTGCATACATAGAGTATACAAGATTTCGACAAGTGCAATTCGCCCCGTCGCTTCCTATATCGGGCGAGCATCATTCCGCAAGAAAGGTACGTCAAATGGCTTTCACCCCCAACGGTAAACACCTCGTCGCAGGCCAATGGCTGGACGGCAACGGCACCTTCACCTCCTCGCCCGCCCATGGCCCGTCGCACGCCTTCGCCGTCGGCACGGTCGAGCTGGTGAACAAGGCCGCGGAAGCCGCGGAGGAAGCCTTCCTCAGCTATGGCTATTCCTCCCGCGCGGAACGGGCCGCGTTCCTGCGCGCCATCGCCGACGAGATCGAGGCCCGGGCGGACGCCATCACCGAGATCGGCACGCAGGAGACCGGCCTGCCCGTCGCGCGCCTCCAGGGCGAGCGCGGTCGCACCACCGGCCAGCTTCGCCTCTTCGCCGACCATATCGAGAAGGGCGACTATCTCGACCGCCGCTTCGACGCCGCCCTGCCGGACCGCCAGCCGGCGCCGCGCCAGGAAATCCGCCTGATCCAGCGGCCGATCGGCCCGGTCGCCGTCTTCGGCGCCTCCAACTTCCCCCTCGCCTTCTCCACGGCCGGCGGCGACACCGCCGCCGCGCTCGCCGCCGGCTGCCCGGTCGTCGTCAAGGGCCATTCGGCCCATCCGGGCACCGGCGAGATCGTCGCCGAGGCCGTGCTCGCCGCCATCGAGAAGACCGGCGTGCATCCGGGCGTCTTCTCGCTGATCCAGGGCGGCAACCGCCAGGTCGGCGAGGCCGTGGTGCAGCATCCGCTGATCAAGGCCGTCGGCTTCACCGGCTCGCTCGCCGGCGGCCGCGCGCTCTTCAACCTCTGCGCCGCCCGTCCCGAGCCGATCCCGTTCTTCGGCGAGCTCGGCTCGGTCAACCCGATGTTCCTGCTGCCGGAAGCCATGAAGGCCCGCGCCGAAGGCCTCGGCCAGGGCTGGGCGGGCTCGCTCACCATGGGCGCCGGCCAGTTCTGCACCAATCCCGGCATCGCCATCGTCGCCGACGGCCCGGATGCCGACCGCTTCACGGCCGCCGCCGTCGAAGCCCTGGGCAAGGTCGGCGCGCAGACCATGCTGACTGACGGCATCGCCAAGGCCTATCACGACGGCAAGGCACGCTTTGAAAGCCGCAACACCGTCAAGCCGCTCCTGACCACCGATTCCACCGGCCGCGACGCGCTGCCGAACCTCTTCGAGATCTCCGGCGAGCAGTTCCTCGCCGACCACGCGCTCTCCGAAGAGGTCTTCGGCCCGCTCGGCCTCGTCGTACGCGTCGGGTCGGTCGACGAGATGGTCACGCTCGCCCGCAACTTCGAAGGCCAGCTCACGGCGACCATCCACATGGATGCCGGCGACCTCGAAGACGCCAGGCGCCTGCGCCCGGTCCTCGAGCGTAAGGCCGGCCGCGTGCTGGTCAACGGCTTCCCGACGGGCGTGGAAGTGGTGGATTCCATGGTGCATGGCGGGCCGTACCCGGCCTCGACGAATTTCGGCGCGACGAGCGTCGGCACCATGTCGATCCGCCGTTTCCTGCGCCCGGTTTCCTACCAGAACATGCCGGAGGGCCTGCTGCCTGAGGATTTCCTCAACTGATTCAAGCCGCTGGCTTGCGCCGGGCCGGGTTTTCCGCGAGGGAAACCCGGCCCATTTATTTTCTTCCCCGGGGATATACTTTTTGTATATTTTTTGTATTTTAGTGGGCAGGTTTACGCTCATGGCGCAGGACGGACCTCCGCCCGCGTGAACCGCCAGATCAATCCAGGGAGAGAGTTATGAAGAAGACCTCGGTCCTCGCCTTCGGCCTCGTTGCCGCCACCGCCCTCACCAGCCCGGCCAAGGCCGACAAGCTGGACGACATCATCTCGTCCGGCACGCTGCGCTGCGCCGTCGTCCTCGACTTCCCGCCGATGGGCTCGCGCGACGAGAACAACAACCCGATCGGCTTCGACGTCGACTATTGCAACGACCTCGCCAAGGCGCTCGGCGTCACGGCCGAGATCGTCGAAACGCCCTTCCCGGAACGCATCCCGGCCCTGATGTCCGGCCGCGTCGACGTCGGCGTCGCCTCGACCTCCGACACGCTGGAACGCGCCAAGACCGTCGGCATGACGATCCCCTACTTCGCCTTCGAAATGGCCGTCACGGCCAATGACAAGTCCGGCGTCAAGTCCTTCGAGGACATGAAGGGCAAGACGGTCGGCGCCACCGCCGGCACGTTCGAGGCCATCGCGCTCGAAAAGTCGGTCAAGGAATGGGGCGTCGGCGAATTCCGTCCGTACCAGACCCAGGCCGACGTCTTCCTCGCTCTCAGCCAGGGCCAGATCGACGCGACGGTCTCCACGTCGACGGTCGCCCAGTCCAACGTCAAGAGCGGCAAGTTCGCCGGCATCTCGGTCGTCGGCAAGGCCCCCTATGACATCGACTATGTCGCGCTCTTCACCAACCGTGAGGAATACGGCCTGATCAACTACCTGAACCTCTTCATCAACCAGCAGGTTCGCACCGGCCGCTACAAGGAACTCTACGAGAAGTGGGTCGGCGGCGAAGTCCCGGCCCTGTCCGTGAACGGCGTTTATCGCTAATCTGCCGCTTGCCCGGCGGCGCGGGACACCCCGTTCCGCGCCGCCGGTCGTTTCAAAGGGTGAGACGGCAATGTTCAGTTACTCCTTTCATTGGAACCAGGCGTTCAAGGCCCTGCCGCAGATGCTGGACGGCGCGCTGGTCACGCTGCAGGTCGCGATCCTGTCCATGGTCATCGGCCTTGCGGTCGCGCTCGCGCTGACGCTCTTCCGCCTGTCCGGCAACCGCATCCTCAGCGGCTTCGCCACGGGCTGGGTCGAGATCGCGCGCAACACGCCGGCGCTCTTCCAGATCTACATGGCCCATTTCGGGCTCGGCAATTTCGGCATCCACCTCAGCCCCTATACGGCGCTGCTGGTCGGCATCGCCTTCAACAATGCCGGTTATCTCGCGGAGAACTTCCGCGGCGCGCTGAAGGCGATCCCCGAGACGCAGACGCGGGCCGGCCGCTCGCTCGGCATGACCTCGCTGCAGGCCTTTCGCTACATCGTGCTGCCGCAGATGCTGCGCGTCGCCTTCCTGCCGGCCACCAACCAGATGGTCTGGGCGATCCTGATGACCTCGCTCGGCGTCACCGTCGGCATGAACACGGACCTCGCCGGCATCACGCAGGAACTGAACGCCCGTTCGTTCCGCACCTTCGAGTTCTTCGCGCTCGCGGCGGTGATCTACTACGTCATCGCCAAGATCGTGACGCTGGCGGCACGCCTCGCCGCCGCGCGCATGTTCCGCTACTGAGAGGGGTAAACCATGTTCGATACCGCTCTCTCCTGGGCCGATCTCGGCTTCCTCGCGCAAGGCGCCCTTATGACGCTTGCCGTCACCGCCGTCTCCGTCGTGGCGGGAACCGTGCTCGGCATCGTCTTCGGCGTCATCCGCAACCAGGCCGGCCCCTACTGGTCGATGCCGCTCACCTTCCTGCTCGACATCTTCCGTTCCGTGCCGCTGCTCATCCAGCTCGTGCTCGGCAATGCGCTGCAGTCGATCATGAAGCTCGGCTGGGCGCCCTTCACCACCTCCTGCGTGGTGCTGTCGCTCTATACGGCGGCCTATTGCACCGAGATCGTGCGCGGGGGCATCTCCTCCGTTCCGCCGACCACGCGCCGCGCGGCCCGCTCGCTCGGCATGACCTGGTGGCAGGACATGCGCTACATCGTGGCCCCGCTCGCCACGCGCGTCTCCCTGCCCGCCTGGATCGGCCTGACGCTCGGCGTCATGAAGGACTCCGCCCTCGTGCTCTGGCTCGGCCTGATCGAGCTCCTGCGCGCCTCGCAGATCCTCGTCACGCGCCTGCAGGAACCGCTGTTCATCCTGCTCATCTGCGGCGCCATCTACTTCATCATCTCCTTCCCCATCGCCCGGCTGGGCGGGTATCTCGAAAGACGGTGGTCCAATGATTGAGATCGAAAACGTCCGCAAATCCTTCGGCCAGCTCGAGGTCCTTAAGGGGATCAACCTCACCGTCCAGAAGGGCGAGGTGCTGACCATCATCGGCGGCTCGGGCTCCGGCAAGTCGACACTGCTGACCTGCATCAACGGTCTGGAGACCATCGACGCCGGCCGCATCGTCGTCGACGGCACGGATGTCCATGCCAAGGGCACCGACCTCAACAAGCTGCGCCGCAAGCTCGGCATCGTGTTCCAGCAGTTCAACGCCTTCCCGCACCTGACGGTGCTGGAGAACGTCATGCTGGCGCCGGTCAAGGTGCTCGGCCAGTCCAAGGCCGAAGCCGAGGCGATGGCCGTCAAGCAGCTCACCCATGTCGGCCTCGGCGACAAGCTCAAAGTCTATCCGAGCCGCATGTCCGGTGGCCAGCAGCAGCGCATGGCGATCGCCCGCGCGCTCGCCATGTCGCCGGCCTACATGCTGTTCGACGAAGTGACCTCGGCGCTCGATCCGCAGCTCGTCGGCGAGGTGCTCGACACGCTGCGCATGCTCGCCTCCGAGGGCATGACGATGATCTGCGTCACGCACGAAATGAAGTTCGCCCGCGAAGTCTCCGACCGCGTCGCCTTCTTCCACAAGGGCGTGATGGCCGAGATCGCCCCGCCGGAAGAACTCTTCGGCGCACCGAAGGACCCGGAACTGCAGGCGTTCCTCGCCGCTACCCACTGAGGCAAAAATGCAGACTGAAATCGAGCCCGGCGTCGTCGTCATCGGCGCCGGCGTGGTCGGCCTTTCCGCCGCCATCGCGGCGCAGGCCCGCGGCCTTGTCGTTACCGTCCTCGAACGCGAGGGCCCGGCAGCCGGCGCGTCGGCCGGAAACGCCGGCGCCTTCGCCTTCACCGACATCCTGCCGCTCGCCTCGCCCGGCATCCTGAAGAAAGCGCCGAAGTGGCTGCTCGATCCGCTCGGGCCGCTCTCCGTGCCGCCGTCCTATGCGCTGCAGATCGCGCCGTGGATGTTCCGCTTCTGGCGGGCCTGCTCGGCAAGCCGCGTCGCCCATTCCACCACCGCGCAGACCGCGCTGATGGACCTTTCCAGGGCCGAGCTGGAGCCGTTCCTCGCCGAGACCGACACGCTCTCCATGCTGCGCAAGGATGGCAATCTCCAGGTCTATGAGAGCCAGGCCGAGCTCGACGCCTCGCTGCCCGGCTGGAAGGCGCGCGCCGAACACGGCATCGAATTCCGTCACATGGGCGCCGCCGAGATGGCGGAAATCCAGCCCGGCCTTGCGCCGCGCTTCACCCATGGCACCTTCACGCCCGGCTGGTACTCTATCGCCGACCCCAAGCTCTACACACTGGCGCTGGCCGATCATTTCCGCGCCAAAGGCGGCAGGATCGAGCGCGCCGAGGTTTCCAGCCTGCACCCCATCGAGGGCGGCGTGGAAATCCGAACGACGGACGGCCGGACGGTGAGGGCGCGCAAGGTCGTGCTCGCGGCCGGTGCCTTCTCGCATCAGGTCGCCCGCTCGCTGGGCGAGAACATCCCGCTCGAAACCGAGCGCGGCTACAACACGACGCTGCCGGCCGACGCCTTCGACCTGCGCATGCAGGTCACCTTCGGCGGCCATGGCTTCGTCGTCACCCGGCTTTCGACCGGCATCCGCGTTGGCGGCGCGGTGGAGCTCGGCGGACTGAAGCTACCGCCGAACTTCCGCCGGTCGGAAGCCATGCTGGAAAAGGCTCGTGCCTTCCTGCCGGGCCTGAAGCCCGAGGGCGGCGTGCAGTGGATGGGCTTCCGCCCCTCGCTGCCCGACAGCCTCCCGGCCATCGGCCGCGCCCGAGCGACCCCCGATGTCGTCTACGCCTTCGGCCACGGCCATCTCGGCCTCACCCAGTCGGCGGGCACCGCCCGCCTCGTCGCCGACCTCCTCACCGATGAAAGGACGGCGATCGACATCGCCTCCTTCTCGCCGCAACGTTTCTAGGAGCCCTCCATGGCCGACCTCTCCGCCCGCAGCATCCTTGCCGGAACAGCCTCCGGTTCGATCATCGCAGCCGGGGAGGCGCTGAGCTTCTGGGGCGGCGTGGATCCGGCGACGGGCCGGGTCATCGACGTGCACCACCCGCTGCATGGAACCACCATCACCGGTGGCATCCTGATGATGCCGTCGAGCCGTGGTTCCTGCACGGGTTCCGGCGTGCTGCTCGACCTCGCGTTGACCGGCCGCGCGCCGGCGGCGCTGATATTCAGCGAGGCAGAGGACGTGCTGACGCTCGGCGCGCTGATCGCCGCGGAAATGTTCGGCAAGGAACTGCCGGTGCTGCGCCTGTCGCATGACGCCTTCGACGCGCTCTGTCGCGCGAAGACGGCAAGGATCGGTCAGACGAGCATCGAGGCTGATGGCCTCACCATCCCCGTCGCCCCGCCGGCCACCGCCGCGCTCGACCTCACTGAAGACGACCGCGCCATGCTTGACGGCCGCGACGGCATCGCCGTGCAGCTCGCCCTGCGCATCACCGCCGCCATGGCTGCGCAGCAGGGCGCGACGAAGCTGGTCGACGTGGTGCAGGGCCATATCGACGGCTGCATCTATGCAAGCCCGGCCAACCTCACCTTCGCGGAGAAGATGGCCGACATGGGCGCGAAGGTGCGCGTGCCGACCACGATGAACGCCATTTCCGTCGACCGGGCGAACTGGGAAAAGCAGGGCGTGCCGCATGATTTCGGCGACCCGGCCGCCCGCCTTGCAGACGCCTATGTGCGCATGGGCTGCCGCCCGACCTTCACCTGTTCCCCCTACCTTCTCGACAGCGCGCCAAAAACCGGCGAGGCCATCGCCTGGGCGGAATCCAATGCCGTGATCTTCGCCAATACCGTGCTCGGTGCACGCACGGCCAAGCACCCGGATTTTCTGGATCTCTGCATCGCGCTCACCGGCCGCGCGCCGCTGTCGGGCGTCTATCTGGAAGAGCACCGCAAGGCGAAGCGGATCATCGACGTCGAACTGCCGGAAAATGTGGACGACGCCTTCTGGCCGCTCGTCGGCTATCTCGCCGGCCGCGCCGCGCCTGACCGCATCCCGCTGCTCACCGGCCTTGCTGCCGCAAAGCCCACGCGTGACGACCTGAAGGCGCTCTGCGCCGCCTTCGGCACCACCTCCGCCGCGCCGATGCTGCATATCGAGGGCGTGACGCCCGAGGCGGACGGCGCTGCCGCTGCCGACGCCGACCGGGTCTCCATCACCCGCGCCGACATGGTCGAGGTCTGGCGGATGTTCAACGACGGACCGGCCGAGGTGGAACTCGTCGCCATCGGCAGTCCGCATGCCTCGGCCTCCGAATGCCGCGCGCTGGCCGACGCGCTTGGCGGGCGCAAACGACACGAGAGCGTTGCGGTGATCGTCACGGCGGGCCGCGATATCATGGCGGAAGCGGGCGACGTGCTGGCGCGGCTGAGGGCCAGCGGCGTGCAGGTCCTGCCGGATCTGTGCTGGTGCTCGATCTCCGAGCCGGTCTTCCCGACGAAGACGCGCACGCTCATCACCAATTCCGGCAAATATGCCCATTACGGCCCAGGCCTTTCCGGCCGCACCGTGCGCTTCGGCAACCTTGCCGATTGCATCGAGGCGGCGCTGACCGGCCGCGTGCCGCCGCGCCTGCCGGCCTGGCTTTCCTGATCAGTCCCGCCCGAAGACGTCGCGCGTATAGACCTTGTGCGCGACGTCTTCGAGCTCTTCGGCACGGCGGTTGGCGAGGATGACGTCTGCGCGGCGCTTGAAGTCCTGAAGGTCGCGGACGATCTCCGAGCGGAAGAACGTATCCTCCGCGAAATCCGGCTCGTAGATGATGACCGGAATGCCCTTCGCCTTGATGCGCTTCATGATGCCCTGGATGGAGGATTCGCGGAAATTGTCCGAATCCTTCTTCATGGTGAGGCGATAGACGCCGACGACCTCGGGATCGCGCCCGACGATATCGGCGGCGAGGAAATCCTTGCGCGTCGTGTTGGCATCGACGATGGCGCGGATGAGGTTCTGCGGCACGTCGCTGAAATTGGAGAGAAGCTGGCGCGTATCCTTGGGCAGGCAATAGCCGCCATAGCCGAAGGAGGGGTTGTTGTAGTGCTGGCCGATGCGCGGATCGAGCCCGACGCCCTCGATGACCTGGCGCGTATCGATGCCATGGGTCATGGCGTAGCTGTCGAGCTCGTTGAAATAGGCGACGCGCATGGCGAGGTAGGTATTGGCGAAGAGCTTGATCGCCTCCGCCTCGCCCGAGCCGGTGAAGAGCACCGGCACGTCTTCCTTCACCGCACCCTGCCGGAGCAGCCCGGCGAACTGGCGCGCCTCCGGCGTATCGGCGCCCATGACGATGCGCGATGGATGCAGGTTGTCGTAAAGCGCCTTGCCCTCGCGCAGGAACTCCGGCGAGAAGACGATCCGCTCGTCCTTGCGTGCTTCGCGCAGCCACGCGGTATAGCCGACGGGAATGGTGGACTTGATGACGATGGTGGCGGTCGCATTGACCTGCCGCACATCCTCGACCACCGCCTCCACGCTGCTCGTGTCGAAATGGTTGTATTCGGGATCGTAGTTGGTGGGCGTCGCCACGATGACGAAATCGGCGTCGCGAAAGGCCTCCGCCTTGTCTGTCGTCGCCCTGAGATGCAGCGGTTTCGAGCGCAGGTAATCCTCGATCTCCGCATCGGCGATGGGCGAGACGCCGGCATTCAGCGCCTCGACGCGGTGCTCGGTGATGTCATAGGCGGTGACGCCGTTGTGCTGGGCGAGCAGCACCGCATTGGAAAGGCCGACATAACCGATGCCGGCAACCGCGATATTGACCATGGCGACCCCGTCGATGCGTCGATCATGTCCGCAGGAGGCTTCGAATCGAGGCTTGCGGACCCGTGTCGCGGGATATAGCGGGCGATGATTACAGCCAGATGGCGGGATGGGGTGGCGGCGCCGAAGGATCAGCGCCGCCGGAAACCGGATCAGTCCAGCTCTGCCAGCATGTCGTCATAGAGCTTGCATGCGCCTTCCAGGTCCGTGACGGCCTGGCCCTGCGCGGCGGACATCTTCTGTGCAACCTCGGTCGCCTTCTGCGGATCCTTCGCCGCAAGGTCCTGCATCTTCTGAGACACCTCAGTCGCCTTTGCCGTGGCTTCCTCTGCCGTGCAGGCGAAGGAAGGAGTAGCTGCCATGGCGATGGCGAATGCAAGAAGGTGAGCTTTTTTCATTTCATTCCTCTTTGGCTTGAGCCGCTGGCGCGGCGCAGGTTCCTGCCCCGGATCGAGATCGGACATGACCCGGGGAGGCGCCACCTCGTATGGACGCCCATAGCCACGACGTCCCAGCGGAGCCGTTTAATCGGGAAAAATCCGCATACGGCTCTGCGGCGAGTGCGAAGGGCATCAAAGACAGAGGGAGAATATGGCGGACAGAGAGGGATTCGAACCCTCGATAGAGTTTCCCCTATACACGCGTTCCAGGCGTGCGCCTTCAACCACTCGGCCACCTGTCCGTCCGCTCGCTGCCGGTGGTCAGTCCGGCGCGGGTCGCTTTCCTGTTTCCATTCCGGCGAGACGGCGCGATATATACCGAGGTTTCACGCAGGATCAACCGCTTTCTGACAGATTCTTGAAGGTTATTCGTTCGGCCGCGAAGGATTGCGCAAACCGGGCCGTCTTCCTATCTATAGGCAGGAATGAAGCGGAGCGGATTCCGGCTCCGGCAGGCGGCACCGGGAGGGTGCGATGATACGGTTCGTGCTCAAAGCCCTCAGTCTCGTTGCCCTCGTCATCGCCGTCATGGCGGGCACGATCGACGCGATCCAGTCCGTCTCGGCTTCCGAACCGGTGCTGACGCCGCTCGCCGTCGCCTGGAGCACGGCGAGCCCCGATACGATCGCCCTCGTTGCCGACGGCATCATGCGCAAGTTCCCCTATGCCTGGGACCCGGCCGCGCTGTGGGTGCTCTCGCAGCCCGCCTTCGCGGTGCTCCTGGTTCTTTCGCTGTTCTTCTGGGTGATCGCCTACAAGCGGCCGCCCGTCGCGGGCCGCTTCACGGCCTGAAATCAAATCCCCCGCAGGAGACCCCGATGTTCCTGATCGACATGTTCAACAAGAAGACCGTCATGCCCTCGCCCGAGGCGGCGCTTCCCGGGCGCGACGCGCCCATCCCGACATCCGCCACGCATTTCGTCAACGGGCGCGCGCTGAAGGGGCCTTATCCGGCGGGCTTCAAGACCGTGCTGCTCGGCATGGGCTGCTTCTGGGGCGCCGAGCGGCTACTCTGGCAGATTCCCGGCGTGTGGGTGACGGCGGCCGGTTATTCCGGCGGCTTCACGCCCAATCCGACCTATCACGAGACGACCACCGGCCTGACCGGCCATACGGAAGTGGTGCTCGTCGTCTACGATCCCGCCGAAGTCTCGCTCGAAACCCTGCTGAAGGCATTCTTCGAGGCGCACGACCCGACCCAGGGCATGCGCCAGGGCAACGATATCGGCACGACCTACCGCTCGGCGATCTATCTCGAGGACGAGCCCGATCTCGAGACCGCGCGGCATGCCCGCGACGTCTACCAGGCGGCGCTGACGGCGGCGGGGCGGACGGACCGCATCACCACGGAGATCGGCAAGGCCGGGCCGTTCTACTTCGCCGAGGACGTGCACCAGCAGTATCTCGCCAAGAATCCGGGCGGCTATTGCGGCCTGCGCGGCACGGGCGTCTCCTGCGCCATCGGCTGAGCACCGCCAGCGTTTTCAACAGGTTCGGGCCGCCGGGAACGAGGTTTTCCACCTCCGTTCGCGGCGGCGGCGCATTTTTTACCAACTGAAAAATTTCTGGTGAATTTTTTCGTGAGGCGTGCAAGGATGCCGCCAGCCTGACCCAAGGGAACGGGTCGGTGGCTCCGTCGCGCGCCCGTCATGCGCTGCGCGGAAGGTCCCTATAAGATCAATAGCGAACAGGGCTGCACAATGAAAAAAACCCTTCTCACCCTTCTTGCCACGGCCGCCATGTCGGCCAGCGCGCTCGCCGCGGATATCAAGCCGGCGATCATCTATGACCTCGGCGGCAAGTTCGACAAGTCGTTCAACGAAGCGGCCTTCAACGGCGCGGAAAAGTTCAAGGCCGAGACGGGCATCGAATACCGCGATTTCGAAATCGCCAATGACGCGCAGCGCGAGCAGGCCCTTCGTCGTTTCGCCAGCGATGGCAACAACCCGATCGTCATGGCCGGTTTCTCCTGGGCCGCGCAGCTCGAGAAGGTCGCGGCAGAATATCCCGACACCAAGTTCGCCATCATCGACATGGTCCTCGACAAGCCGAACGTCCGCTCGGTCGTCTTCAAGGAGGAAGAGGGCGGCTGGCTCGCCGGCATCCTCGCCGGCATGGCGTCCAAGACCAAGACCGTCAGCTTCGTCGGTGGCATGGACATCCCGCTGATCCACAAATTCGCCTGCGGCTATATCGGCGGCGTGAAGTCGCTCGGTTCCGACTACAACGTCCTCGAAGCCTATACGGGCACGACGCCGGACGCCTGGAACGACCCAGTCAAGGGCGGCGAGATCGCCAAGTCGCAGTTCGACCAGGGTTCTGACGTGGTCTACCACGCTGCCGGCGGCACGGGCGTCGGCGTCCTGCAGGCCGCGGCGGATGCCGGCAAGCTCGGCATCGGCGTCGATTCCAACCAGAACGGCCTGCATCCGGGCAAGGTGCTGACCTCGATGGTCAAGCGCGTCGACGTCGCCGTCTACGATGCCTTCATGTCGGCCAAGGACGACAAGTTCCAGCCCGGCATCAACGTGCTCGGCCTCAAGGAGAACGGCGTCGACGTCGCCATGGACGAGAACAACGCCCCGCTCATCACCCCGGAAATGAAGGCCGCCATCGACAAGGCGCGCGCCGACATCATCTCCGGCGCGGTGAAGGTGCACGACTACATGTCGGACGAGACCTGCCCCTACTAAGGCCTTTCGAACGGCCCGCCCGCGGCAACGCGGGCGGGCCGATTCCGTTTCCGCGCGCTCAATAATGCGGCGGACGGGTAATGGCCGGGGCCTCGAGAGACCCCTCTTCCAATGCGAGGAAACGCTCCGTAAGGCGGTCGAGCTTCGAGCGGACCTGCTCGACGACGCGCCATTGCTCGGCGAGCTGGTCGGAAAGCTCCTCGATCGTCTGCGCCTGATGGGCGATATGCTCCTCCAGGCGGGCGATGCGCTCGGCCTGGCTGTCTTGCGAAGGATGGGACATGGTCGGGGCTCTCCTCGTGGGGTCGGGGCTCTCCTCGTGGGGTCGGGGCCGGTCGAACGAGCTATAGCGGCCCCGGACGGCGGCCGCAATCGGACTGGACAAGCGCTGCGGAAGCAACAAGACTAAGGTCGATCGGCCGGACGGCCGCCGGCCCGAAATCCCCGTAAGAGTGGATCGTCATGAACGAATTGGCAATCGAACTGAAGGGCATCGACAAGAGCTTCGGCCTCGTCCACGCCAACCGGAACATCAACCTGAAGGTCCGCAAGGGCACCATTCACGGCATCATCGGCGAAAACGGCGCCGGCAAGTCCACCCTCATGTCGATCCTCTACGGCTTCTACCAGGCCGATCACGGCGATATCGTGATCAACGGGCAGAAGGCCGATATCCGCGACCCCAATGCGGCCATCGCGGCCGGCATCGGCATGGTGCACCAACACTTCATGCTGGTCGAAAACTTCACGGTGCTGGAAAACATCATGCTCGGTGCGGAGGAGAGCCAAATCCTCAATGCCGGCATCACCAAGGCGCGCGCCGAGCTGAAGCGGCTGGAGAAGGAATATGCGCTGGAAGTCGACCCCGACGCGGTGATCGAGGAACTGCCGGTCGGCATCCAGCAGCGCGTGGAAATTTTGAAAGCCCTCTACCGCAAGGCCGACATCCTCATCCTCGACGAGCCGACGGGTGTGCTCACGCCTGCCGAGGCCGACCATCTCTTCCGCATCCTCCGGCAGCTCAAGGACGAGGGAAAGACCGTCCTTCTCATCACCCACAAGCTGCGCGAGATCATGGCGATCACCGACGAGGTCTCCGTCATGCGCCGCGGCGAGATGGTGGCGACGCGCACGACGAAGGAAACCTCCGTCGAGGAACTGGCCGAGCTGATGGTCGGCCGCCGCGTTCTCCTGCGCGTCGAGAAGGGCGAAGCCAGGCCCGCCGACGTCAAGCTCTCGGTGAAGAACCTCACCGTGCGCGACAGTCGCGGCGTCACCATGGTCGACGACGTCTCCTTCGATATCCGCGCCGGCGAGATCGTCGGCATCGCCGGTGTTGCCGGCAACGGCCAGTCGGAGCTGCTGGAGGCGATCTCCGGCATCCGCCGGGCGACATCCGGCACCGTGCTGCTCAATGGCAGCCCCGTCGCCGTGACTGGCAATGCGGACCCGGCGGAACTGCGCAAGCGGGGCCTTGCCCATGTGCCGGAAGACCGCCACCATGTCGGCCTCGTCCTGAAATTCGAGGAGAGCGAGAACGCCATCCTCGGCTATCACGACGATCCGAAATACCGGAAAGGCCTGCTGCTGGACATCGACGCCATCCGCGCCGAGGCGGAGGAGAAGATTGCCGCCTACGACATACGCCCGCCCAACCCGCGGCTGAAGACCGCCAATTTCTCCGGCGGCAACCAGCAGAAGATCGTGCTGGCGCGCGAGATGGAGCGCGGCCCCGACGTGCTGATCATCGGCCAGCCGACGCGCGGCGTCGATGTCGGCGCCATCGAATTCATCCACAGGCGCATCATCGAGATGCGCGACCAGGGCAAGGCGGTGCTGCTCGTCTCGGTCGAACTCGACGAGATCCGCGCGCTGTCCGACCGCATCCTGGTGATGTTCGCCGGCCGCGTCGTCGGCGAGCGCGCCCCCGATGCCTCTGAAGGAGAACTCGGCCTGTTGATGGCCGGCGTGGAAGGCTCGAAGGAGGCCGCCGAATGAGTGTTCCCTATGCGAAGCTGCCGGCCTGGGCGGAATACGGCCTCATTCCGCTGGTCAACCTCGCCGTCGCCTTCCTGATTTCCGGCCTCGTCGTCCTGATCGTCGGCGAGAGCCCGCTGCAGGCCGCCTACCACATGGTCAACGGCGCCTTCGGCCGGGGCGAATATATCGGCTTCACGCTCTACTATACGACGACATTCATCTTCACCGGCCTTGCCGTGGCGGTCGCCTTCCACTGCGGCCTCTTCAACATCGGCGGCGAGGGGCAGGCCTATATCGGCGGCATCGGCGTGACGCTGGCCTGCCTTGCCTTCGACCATACGCTGCCCTGGTATCTGCTCTTCCCCATCGCCATTGCCGGCGCCGCCTTCTTCGGCGCGCTCTGGGCGCTGATCCCCGGCTGGCTGCAGGCCAAGCGCGGCAGCCATATCGTCATCACGACGATCATGTTCAACTTCATCGCCGCGAGCCTGATGAACTACCTGCTCAACAAGGTGTTCAAGCCGCTCGGCTCCATGTCGCTCGAAACGCGCACCTTCGAAGCGGGAGGGCAGCTTCCCAAGCTCGACTGGCTGATGAATATCTTCGGACTTTCCGTCGGCACCGCGCCGTTCAACATCTCCTTCCTGCTGGCGCTTGTCGCCGCCTTCGGCGTCTGGGTGCTGATATGGCGCACGAAACTCGGCTACGAGATGCGCACCATGGGCCACAGCCCCGCCGCCGCGCGCTATGCCGGCATCAAGGAATCGCGGATCATCATCATCACCATGATGATCTCCGGCGGCCTAGCCGGCATGATGGCGCTGAACCCGATCATGGGCGAGCAGTTCCGCATGCAGCTCGATTTCGTGCAGGGCGCCGGCTTCGTCGGCATCGCCGTGGCGCTGATGGGCCGTTCGCACCCGGCGGGCATCATTCCCGCCGCCCTCCTCTTCGGCATGCTCTACCAGGGCGGGGCGGAGATTTCCTTCGAGATGCCCTCCATCTCGCGCGACATGATCGTCATCATCCAGGGCCTCGTGATCCTCTTCGCCGGCGCGCTCGAGCATATGTTCCGCCCTGCCATCACGCGGATCATCCTCGGCCTTTCGCCGAAGACGCGCGACGTCGCCGCCACCAAGGGAGCCTGATCGCCATGGATTTCTTTCAGGTCATCATCGAGCTGGCGCAATCGACCGTCCGCCTTTCGACGCCGCTGATCCTCGCAGCGCTCGCCGGCCTCTTTACCGAGCGCGCCGGCGTCTTCGACATCGGCCTCGAAGGCAAGATGCTGGGCGCGGCCTTCGCCGCGGGCACGGTCTCCTATCTCACGCAATCGGTGGCGATGGGGCTTTCGGCCGCCATCCTCATCTCCGTGCTGCTCTCGCTGGTGCACGGTTATGCCTCGATCACCCAGCGCGGCAGCCAGATCGTCTCGGGCGTCGCCATCAACTTCGTCGTCGCCGGCGCTACGGTCATCCTCGGCCAGGCCTGGTTCGGCCAGGGCGGGCGCACGCCGGCGCTTTCCGACAGCGGCCGCTTCGGCACGATCACCCTGCCCTTCGCGGATGCCGTCCGCGACGTGCCGATCCTCGGCCCGATCTATGCGGGCCTGCTCTCCGGCCATTCGCCGCTCACCTGGCTCGCCTTCCTGATGGTGCCGGTGAGCTGGTGGATCCTCTACCGCACGCGCTTCGGCCTTCGCCTGCGCGCCGTCGGCGAGAATCCGGGCGCGGTCGATACCGCCGGCATATCGGTCATCTGGCTGCGCTACCGCGCCGTCATCTGCTGTGGCATCCTGTGCGGCATTGCCGGCGCCTACCTGTCGCTGGCGGCCAATGCCGGCTTCACCAAGGGCATGACGGCGGGCAAGGGCTATATCGCGCTCGCCGCCCTCATCTTCGCCAAGTGGCGGCCGAAGAACATCCTCTTCGCGTGCCTGCTCTTCGGCTTCCTCGACGCCTTCGCCATCCGCTACCAGGGCTACGCCTTCCCGCTTATCGGCAAGGTGCCGGTGCAGCTCATGCAGGCGCTGCCCTATATCCTCACGGTGATCCTGCTCGCAGGCTTCATCGGCAAGGCCATTCCGCCCAAGGCCGGCGGCGTGCCCTATGTGAAGGAACGATAGAATGTCCCACGACCTCTTCGAGGCGGCGCGCGCGGCCATGCGCCTCGCCTATGCGCCCTATTCCAAGTTCCCGGTCGGCGCGGCGATCCGCGCCGAGGACGGGAAGATCTATGCCGGCGCCAATATCGAGAACATCTCCTTCCCCCAGGGTTGGTGCGCCGAGCCCACGGCGATCAGCCAGATGATCATGGCCGGCAGCAGGAAGATCGTCGAGATGGCCGTCATCGCGGAAAAGCTGCCGCTCTGCCCGCCCTGCGGCGGCTGCCGGCAGAAGATCGCGGAATTCGCCACGGCGAGGACGCCCATCTATCTGTGCGACGAGACCGGCGTGAAGAAGACCATGACCATGGAAGAGCTGCTGCCGAACGGCTTTGCGACGGACACGATCGGATGAGCGCGGCGACCACCGACCTCCTGCTCTCCCGCCTCGGCGGCCTCGCGCCGCGCACCGGCATCGTGCTCGGCTCGGGCCTCGGCGCGCTGGTGGAGGCCGTGCGCGACCCGTTGCGCATTCCCTATTCGGACCTGCCGAGCTTTCCGCAGAGCAGCGTCTCCGGCCATGCCGGCGAAATGGTCATCGGCTTTCTCGGCGCCGTGCCGGTCGTCATGCTGTCCGGTCGGGTGCACTATTACGAGCGGGGCGACGCCAATGCCATGCGCACGCCCATCGAGGTGCTGAAGGGGCTCGGCGTCACATCGCTGATCCTCACCAATTCGGCCGGCTCGCTGCGCGAGGACATGCCGCCCGGCTCGGTGATGCGCATTGCCGACCACATCAACTTCTCCGGCACCAACCCGCTGATCGGCATCGAGAGCGACGACCGCTTCGTCGGCATGACGAATGCCTATGACGCGGACCTTGCGGGTCGCATGGACGCCGCGGCGGCAAAGCTCGGCATCCCGCTTTCGAGCGGCGTCTACATGTGGTTCTCCGGCCCGAGCTTCGAGACGCCGGCGGAAATCCGCATGGCGCGCGTCCTCGGCGCGGATGCCGTCGGCATGTCGACCGTGCCGGAAGTGCTGATCGCCCGGCATATCGGCCTCAGGGTCGCGGCCGCCTCGGTCATCACCAATTTCGGCGCAGGCATGACGGGCGCCGAACTCAGCCATCACGAAACGAAGGACATGGCCCCGATCGGCGGAAAGCGGCTTGCCGCCATCCTTTCCGAGATGATCGCGGGCGGAGACGAGGACCATGCATGAGGATACGGCGAAGATCGCCCTTTCGCTGCTCGACCTGACCGACCTGACCGACACCTGCGATGCGGCCGCCATCGAAAAGCTCTGCGCCCAGGCGCAGACGCCGTTCGGCACGGTTGCCGCCATCTGCATCTGGCCCCGCTTCGTGGCGCAGGCGCGCGGCATCCTCGGCGCCGGCCATGCGGTGAAGATCGCGACCGTCGTCAACTTCCCCTCCGGCGACCTGCCGGTCGAGGCCGTCGTCGCCGAGACGAAGCGGGCGATCGCCGACGGCGCCGACGAGATCGACCTCGTCATTCCCTACCGCGACTTCATTGCCGGCGACGAAGAGGCCGTGACGGAAATGGTGACGGCCGTAAGAGCCGCCTGCCCGCCGCCCGTTCTTCTCAAGACAATCCTGGAAACCGGGGAACTGAAGGACCCCGCCCTGATCCGCGAGGCCTCGGACCTTGCCATTGCCGCCGGCAGCGACTTCATCAAGACCTCCACCGGCAAGGCCGCCGTCAACGCCACCCTTCAGGCCGCCGAGATCATGCTGAACGCGATCAAGTCGAGCGGCAGGCCGGTCGGCTTCAAGCCGGCGGGCGGCGTGCGCACGGTGGCAGATGCCGGCGACTATCTCGCGCTCGCCGCCACGATCCTTGGGGAAGGCTGGGCCATGCCCAAAACCTTCCGCTTCGGCGCATCGGGCCTCCTCGGCGACATTCTCGCCGTGCTCGGCGGCCCGCCCGCGCCGGCGGCGCCTGCGAGTTACTGAGATGCTGCCGCAGGAGACGATCCGCCGCAAGCGCAACGGCGAGGCGCTCTCCCGCGAGGAGATCGCCCGCTTCGTTGCCGGCATCACGGATGGCAGCGTCTCCGAGGGGCAGGTCGCCGCCTTCGCCATGGCGGTCTGGTTCAAGGGCATGGCGCGCGAGGAGACCGTCGCGCTGACGCTCGCCATGCGCGATTCGGGCGATGTGCTCGACTGGTCCGGCATCGACCGGCCGATTGCCGACAAGCATTCCACCGGCGGCGTCGGCGACAATGTCTCGCTGATGCTGGCGCCCATCGCGGCGGCCTGCGGCCTTGCCGTGCCGATGATCTCCGGCCGCGGCCTCGGCCATACCGGCGGCACGCTCGACAAGCTGGAATCGATTCCCGGCTATACGATCATGCCGACCGCCGAGCGCTTCCGCCGCACGGTGAAGGATATCGGCTGCGCGATCATCGGCCAGACGGCGGCGCTCGCGCCGGCCGACAAGCGCATCTATGCCATCCGCGACGTAACGGCGACGGTCGATTCCGTGCCGCTGATCACCGCCTCCATCCTTTCCAAGAAGCTCGCGGCGGGCCTGCAGTCGCTGGTCCTCGACGTCAAGGTCGGCAACGGGGCCTTCATGGCGGATGCGGCGGAGGCCGAGACGCTCGCCCGCTCGCTGGTCGAGGTCGCGAACGGGGCGGGCGTCAGGACCGCCGCGCTCATCACCGACATGAACCAGCCGCTGGCGGACGCCGCCGGCAATGCGGTGGAGATCGTCAATTGCATCGCCTTCCTCAAGGGCGAGAAGGCCGGGACAAGGCTGGAGCGCGTCGTCCTCGCCTTCGCCGCGGAAATGCTGGTGCTCTCGGGACTGGAGACAGACCTTGCCGCCGCAGAGGGGAAGGCGGCGGGAGCGCTCGCAAGCGGCGCGGCGGCGGAAACCTTCGGTCGCATGGTGCACGCGCTGGGCGGGCCGGCCGATATCATGGAAAGGCCGGACGCCCATCTGGCGCCGGCGCCTGTCATCCGCCCGGTCTTCGCCGCGCAAGCCGGCTATCTTTCCGCCTGCGATACGCGCGGCATCGGCGTTGCCGTCATCGAACTCGGCGGCGGGCGTAGTCGGCCGGACGACATGATCGACCACCGCGTCGGCTTCGACCGGCTACGCCCCCTCGGCACGAAGGCGGAAAAGGGCGAGGAGATCGCCCGCGTGCATGCGGCAAGCGAAGCCGATGCGGCCCGGGCCGCCGAGCGGCTCGCCGGGCTCTACCGGATCACGCCGGACACCCCGGCGGCGCTGCCGGAAATACGCACGCGTATCAGCGCGTGAGGTGCAGCCGGCCGTCCTCGACCTTGTAGGAGGCCAGGCCCTTCAGGAAGCTCATGCCGATCAGCGTGCCGGAGAGCGCCTTGTCGTCCAGCACCATCGCGCCGACATTGTCGATCCGCACCGGACCGATCTCGATCCGGTCGAGGCGGACATAGGCGGCGCGCGCCTTGCCGTTGGCGGTTTCCACGGCATAGCGGAAATCGAGGTTTGCCTTGTCGATGCCGATACGCTGGGCCGTCGAGACATTGAGGGCGACCATGCTGGCGCCCGTATCGACCATGCCCTCTTCCTTGCGGCCGTTGATGGAGAACAGGCCGGTGAAATGGCCATTCGCATCGGCGCCGATCACCGCGCTGCGGTTGCCGGTATAGCGCGCCGCATCGGCCGCCGGCACGGATGCCTTCTCGACCTGCGCCGGCGAAGCGGTTGCGCTCTGGTCCAGATAACGGGTCGCAAGACCGGGCACGAAGGTGGCGGCGGCGATGGCCGAACCGACGAGAAGGACGAGGCTGCGAACGAACATGGGACGGTCTCCGGAAGGATCTGTCCCGAAATAGCACGCCGCCGGCTAACGGGCGGCAAAAGGCGCGCCAAAGCACGCCCCTCTCCACGATCTTTCGCCGGCTTGGTAAACGACTGGTTAATCAGCCACGCTGCTCGCGCAGGAAGGTCATCAGCGATTTTCCGGCATCGAGGATGTGGTCGCGCGTCAGGCGCGAGGCGAGATCGGCGTCGCCCTTCCGGCAGGCGGCGAGGATCGCCTCGTGCTCGCGGCCGGCCCGCGGCACGCCGTTGGTGAAGGTGAGCTGGGCGCGCAGGTAACGGTCGATGCGGTCGAGCGAGGAGCGCACGTTCTGGAGATAATAGGGGCGGTGCGAAGCCTCATAGAGCGTATAGTGGAAAAGCCGGTTGATCTCGCCCCAGCGGTGCGGGTCCGTCTCCCGGTCGAACTCGCTGCAATAGCGCTGCGCCTTCTCCAGCGTTTCCCGCTCGAGATTGGGCACGGCGAGGCGCATGACCTCGGCCTCGATCAGCGCGCGGAACTCGAAGATCTCGGCGATCTCCTCGATGGAGAGACCGGCGACGACGGCGCCCTTGTAGCGCTGCGCGGTGATGAGGCCATGCTGCTCCAGCCGGGACAGCGCCTCGCGCACGGGAATGCGGCTGGTGTTGAACATCCGCGCAAGCTCTTCCTGGCGCAGGCTCTCGCCCTCGACGATCTCCCCCTCGATGATCGCCCTGCGCAGGGCCTCGTAGACGATGTCGGCGGCCGAAGCGGCCTGCCGGACATCGACGGCAGAAAATTTCATCACATCCCACCCCGGTGAACTGAGGTTACGGTCATAGGTCGAAACCGAAAACGGAGCAACAGAACGGCTCTGTTCCGCAGCCGGTAGAAACCGCATTGTATATTGGATCCAATTTTTCTATGAAGGAGCGAATGCGCCGCAGGCACCCCTCCCGGCGCGCAGCAACCGCGAACCGGAGAGAATGCCATGCGCAGCAGCAAGGTCATCCATATCGTTTCCTGCCACGCCGAGGGCGAGGTGGGCGACGTCATCGTCGGCGGCGTCGCCCCGCCGCCCGGCAAGACGCTGTGGGAGCAGCGTAAGTTCATCGCCGAGGACAAGACCCTGCGCAACTTCGTGCTGAACGAGCCGCGCGGCGGCGTCTTCCGCCACATCAACCTCCTCGTGCCGCCGAAGGACCCGCGCGCCACGATGGGCTTCATCATCATGGAGCCGGAGGACACGCCGCCGATGTCGGGCTCCAACTCGATCTGCGTTTCCACCGTGCTGCTCGACAGCGGCATCGTGCCGATGGTCGAGCCGGAGACCCATATGGTGCTGGAAGCGCCGGGCGGGCTCGTCAATGTCGTCGCCGCCTGCCGCAACGGCAAGGCCGAGCGCATCACCGTCACGAACGTGCCGTCCTTCGCCGACAAGCTGGATGCGAAGCTGGAAGTGGAAGGCCTCGGCACGCTCACCGTCGACACCGCCTATGGCGGCGACAGCTTCGTCTTCGCCGATGCGCGCGCGCTCGGTTTCGCCGTGACGCCGGACGAGGCGCGGGAACTGGCCGAAACCGGCATCCGCATTACCAAGGCCGCCAACGAGCAGCTCGGCTTCACCCATCCGGAAAATCCGGAATGGAACCACATCTCCTTCTGCCAGCTCACGCTGCCGGTGGAAGAGCGCGACGGCGCGCTGCATGGCCGCAACACGGTGGTTATCCAGCCGGCCAAGCTCGACCGCTCGCCCACCGGCACCGGCTGCTCGGCCCGCATGGCGCTGCTGCATGCCCGCGGCCAGATCAAGGTCGGCCAGTCCTTCTCCGGCTATTCGATCATCGATTCGCGCTTCGACTGCCGCATCGTCGGCGAGACAACCGTCGGCGGCCGCCCGGCCATTATTCCGGAAATCTCCGGCCGCGCCTGGATCACCGGCACCAGCCAGGTGATGCTCGATCCCGACGATCCGTGGCCGGCCGGCTATCGCCTCGCCGACACTTGGCCGCGCAAGCAGTAACGGCCGATGCGGCCGGCCGGAAAATAAATCCGGCGCCGCTTCTCCCGTCCAGGCCGGAGCTACCGGTCTATGGAGTCCGGCATTGTCCTCTCCCTTTTCCCCGCGGGGAGAAGGAACGTCGGAGCCAGCAGAATGGCTTTGACCTTTCCGCATAATCCCGATAATCACCAAGTCATCTGATGACTTGGTGATTATCCATGCAGTCCCTCAGCAAGACCAATCTCGCCGATACGGCGGCCGAGGCGATCCGTGCCGAAATCCTGCACGGTCGCTGGGCGGTCGGCGACAAGCTGCCGAACGAGGCGGCGCTTTCGGCGATGCTCTCCGTCAGCCGCAGCACCGTGCGCGAGGCGGTGCGCGTCCTCGTTTCGCAGGGCATCCTGGAGACGCGGCAGGGCTCCGGCACCTATGTTCTGTCCACCGCCGACACGACGCGCCCGCTCGCCATGGCGCGCCATGCCAGCCTTCGCGACCAGTTCGAGGCGCGGCTGGCGCTCGATACGGAAGCGGCGCGGCTTGCCGCCCTTCGCCGTACGCCGGCCGTCGTCACTCGCCTACGCACCCTCCTTGCCGCGCGCGGCAATTTCGACGGCGGCGACAGGGCGGCCTTCATCGCCCGCGACCTTGCCTTCCACCAGGCCGTGATCGCCGCCTCGCGGAATGCGGTGCTGATCGGCATGTACGACTTCTTCTCCACGCTGCTCGCCGAAACCATCGAGGCGAGCCTCGGCGAAGACCTGCCCGAACCCGACATGGCGGCGCATGCCGCCATCGTCGACGCCATAGAAAGCGGCGATCCCGACGCGGCGGATGCAGCCGTGCGCCGCTTCATGGCCCCCGTCCTTTCCGCTCTCGACCGGTTGCTGCTCGCATGACCCGCCCCCTCCCCGACGATCCCGGCTCCATCGACCTGATCGACGCCGAAGCCGACAGCGTGCCTGCACCCGAGCCGCACCGCCCGCCCGGCACGGCGGCGCGCTTCCTGCTCGGCGCCAGCCTCGTGCTGATCGCCTTCAACCTGCGACCGGTCTTTTCCAGCGCCTCGGCGCTGCTGCCGGAGATCCGCGACGTGCTCGGCCTTTCGCCGACCGGTGCCAGCCTGCTGACGACGCTGCCCGTCGTCTGCCTCGGCCTGTTCTCGCCGCTCGCCCCGCGCCTTGCCCAGCGCTACGGCACGGAGCGTACCCTGCTCGGCGTCGTCGTCATCCTCGCGCTCGGCACGGCGCTGCGCGGCCTTTCCTCCATTCCGCTTCTGTTTCTCGGCACGGCGCTGGCCGGCGGCTGCATCGCCGTCGGCAACGTGCTGCTACCCGGCCTCGTCAAGCGCGACTTCCCGGACCGGGCGGCGCTGATGACCGGCTGCTACACGATGGCGCTCTGCGCGGGCGCGGCAAGCGCCGCCGGCCTGACGCTGCCCATCGAACACGTGCTCGGCGGCTCTCTCGACGGGTCGCTGGCGATCTGGGCGCTGCCGGCGCTGCTGGTGGCGCTGCTCTGGCTGCCGCAGGTCCTTGCCAGCCGCCGGCAGGTCAAGCGCACCGGCTTTCGCGTGGAAGGCCTGTGGCGCGACCGGCTCGCCTGGCACGTCACGCTCTTCATGGGCCTGCAATCGGCACTCGCCTATTGCGTCTTCGGCTGGCTGGTGCCGATCCTGCGCGAACGAGGGCTGGACGGCGTGACCGCCGGGGCCATCGTCTCCGTCTCCGTCATGGTGCAGGCGGCCTCCTGCCTCGTCGCGCCGCATCTTGCCGTGCGCGGCAAGGACCAGCGGCTGATCAACGTCACGCTCTGCGGCTTCGCGGTCGTCGCGCTTCTCGGCCTGCTCTTCGCGCCGCTTTCCACTGTCTGGTTCTGGGCCGTGCTGCAGGGCATCGGCCAGGGCGGGCTGATCGCAGTGGCGATGACGGTGATCGTGCTGCGCACGCGCGATTCGCACATGGCGGCACATCTTTCCGGCATGGCGCAGTGCGTCGGCTACCTGCTTGCCGCCATCGGCCCGCTGATCGTCGGCCTCATCCGCGGCTGGACGGGCAGTTTCGGCTGGAGCGCGGTGCTCATCGTGCTGCTCGGCATCGGCGCGGCGATCAACGGATGGTTCGCCGGGCGGGCGCTCTACGTCAATGCCCGCACGGTGGAAACGTCCGCCTGAGGGCGGATGGTGCCCGCTTCGGTGACGATCAGGTCCATCGGGATGTCGTGCATCTGCGGATAGATCGTCGGGACCCTCGCCGCGCTGTAGCCGACGCCGATGACGCGCGGGCGGGCCGGAAGGGAAGCGAGCGTGCGGTCGAAGAAGCCGCCGCCATAGCCGAGCCGGTAGCAGGTGGGGTCAAAGCCGACCACGGGGGCGATCACGATATCCGGCATGCAGGGCCGCTGCTCTGCCGGGACCGGAATGTTCCAGACGCCGCGCGCCAAGGCCTCACCCGCCTGCCAGAGATGGAACGCCAGCGGCCGGCCCTTTTCGATCACCACCGGCAGGGCGGTACGACCGCCACGGCGGACGATCTCCTCCATGAAGGGGCGAAGATCCGGCTCGCCGCGAAACGGCCAGTAGGCACTGACGATGCGTCCCTCGACATCGCCGATTTCCGCGAGCACCCCGGCGGCGATGGCCTCTGTCCAGCCGGCCCGCGTCTCGGCGGGCACCTCGAGGCGCGCGGCGATCAGCCGTTCCCGCTCGGCCTTGCGCCAGCGGTTCACATCCGTCCATGCTTGCAGGTCGAGCGGTCCGGGCAGGCCGGAATAGGCCGGGTCGACCTCGTGCAGGAAACAGGCCGGGGATGCAAAGCTGCCGGGCGTATCGTCATCGGCCATCGTGCCTCTCCTCAGCAGGCCGAAAGGCCCGCCTCGAGCCCGGCCAGAAGATCATCGACATGTTCGAGCCCGACGGAAAGCCGGAGCAGCCCGTCGCCAATACCGGCCCGGGCCCGGGCGTCGGCGCCCATGTCGACATGGGTCATGGTCGCCGGATGCGCCACGAGGCTTTCGACCCCGCCGAGCGATTCGGCCAGCGTGAAGACCCGGACCGCCCGCACGAAGCGCCGCACCGCCGGCTCGCCACCGGCAAGCTCGAAACTCATCATGGCACCGAAACCCTGCTGCTGTCTTGCGGCAAGGTCGTGATCGGGATGATCGGCAAGGCCGGGATAGTGCACGCGGGCGACGGCGGGATGGGCGACGAGCCGTTCGGCGATCGCCATCGCATTCCTCTCCTGCCCCGCCATGCGGGCGAAAAGCGTGCGCAGGCCGCGCAGGGTCAGCCAGGAATCGAAGGGCGCGGCGATGGCCCCGGTGACATTGGCCCAATGGCGCAGCGCCCGGGCCTCCTCGGCATCCGCAGCGATCACCGCGCCGGCGATGACGTCGGAATGGCCGTTGAGGAACTTCGTCGTCGAATGCAGCACATAATCCGCGCCGAGCGACAGCGGCTTCTGCAGGGCCGGCGACAGGAAGGTGTTGTCGACCGCGACGCGCGCGCCCGCGGCCCTGGCGAAGGCGGAAAGGGCTGCGATGTCCACGACGCGCATCAGCGGATTGCTCGGCGTCTCGATCAGCACCAGCGCCGGATGGTCCCAGAGCCGCGTCTTGAAGGCCTCCATGTCCGACTGGTCGACCAGCCGCAGCCGGATCTGGCCGAGCTCGGCGCGCGCCTTCAGGAGCCGCATCGTGCCGCCATAGCAATCGTGCGGTGCAAGGACGAGGCTGCCGACGGCAAGCCGGCCGATGAGAAGATCGACGGCGGCCATGCCGCTCGGCGTCAGTACCGCGCCCGCGCCGCCTTCCAGCTTGGTGATCGCCTCGGCCAGCAGATCGCGCGTCGGGTTGCCGACGCGGCCGTAATCATAGGCGCGCGGCGTGTCGAAATCGGCGAACTGGTAGGTGCTGGAAAGATAGAGCGGCGGCGCGATCGCGCCGAAGGCGGTATCGCTGGCAACGCCATGCGCCGCGGCAACGGTTTCCGGTTGAACTTCGACTGCCGTTCGCTCGGACATCGATGCTGCTCCTCATGTTGAAGGAGAAAAATGGCGGCGATGCCGACCCCTGACAAATGAATTTTATTGCCGCTTGACCGCAAGAAACTTGCAGTCAAGCGCATCCATCACGGATTCTCCCTCAGGAAGTCGGCAAGCACGGCCGCGTGGTTGAATTCGCGGTTGCGCGAGCCGTAGAGCAGCGTGACGGGGCCGGCTGCGACATGTTCGCGCAGGGCCGCCACCGCCGGATTATCGGCAAGCTCCTCGCGGTAGCGCTTCTGGAATTCGGCCCAACGCTCCGGCCTGTGGTCGAACCATTTGCGCAAGGCGGGCGTCGGCGCGACGTCCTTCATCCACTCGTCGAACGCCGCCTTCTCCCTGGAAATGCCGCGCGGCCAGAGCCGGTCGACCAGGATGCGCTCACCGTCGTCGGGGCCGGGCTCGTCATAGACGCGCTTGATGTGCAGGAACATGGCTAACCGCCCTTTCCGCCGCGCACCGTACACTGAAGGTCGGAAAGCAGCCCGTCCTTCAGGCCGTAGACCCAGCCGTGAATGGACACGTCCCGCCCGGCCTGCCACGCCGCCTGCAGGGTCGGCGTGCGGGCGAGGCGCTCGACCTGCGCGGCGACCGAGGCCTCGCAGAGCCGGTCGAGGTCGGCATCGCTCCAGCTTCCGCATTCCCGGCATTCGAAGCGCCGGTCCGCCACGTCGCGCACCGGCTGGAGCCAATGGTCGATCAGCCCGAAGCGCTCGCCGCTGACCGCCGCGCGGATGCCGCCGCAGCCATAGTGTCCGCAGATGATGATGTGCTTCACGCCGAGCTGGTGCACGGCATATTCGACCACCGACAGCATGTTGAGGTCGGCGGGATGGATGAGGTTGGCGACATTGCGATGCACGAAGACCTCGCCCGGCTCCAGCCCGGCGATCACATTGGCCGGCACGCGGCTGTCGGAACAGCCGATCCAGAGATATTCCGGCTGCTGCAGGTTGGAGAGGCGGTCGAAATAGTCGGCGCGCTCCGCCTTGCGCTCGGCGGACCACGCTCTGTTCCTGACGAAAAGGTCCTCGATCATGCGCTGCCTTTCTTTCGGGGGGATCGGCGGCGATCTTTCGCCCATAGCTGGCTTCTGTCAAACCGGCAGGGCGTCGCAGGGGCGGCGCTTGACTTGCCCCTGCCCTCACCCCATCATAAGGGCATGATGACGACGCACGACCTTGCCCGATTTCTGAAACGGTTGTTTCCTCTCGCAGGATACTAGCCCCTCGGCTTGGTCGCGTCGCGCCCCGGCCGTGGGGCGATAGCGGTTCCGTGATTTTCGAGAACCGCGCCGAAATAGCGCGACATCATTTCCCAGTTTTCCTGATTCCTGCGAGCCCTCCGGGCCGTATGAACCCGTGCGAGGCCACCATGACCGCCACCAAGACCAAGGGCCGCCGGCCCTCCATCACCATCGCCCGTTCCGAGCACGCGCGTCTTTCCAACCTCGCCGACATGCTGGCCGAGCGCGATCCGCACGCCGCCGAGCAGCTTGCCGCCGAACTCGACCGGGCGAAGGTCGTCGACGACGCCCGCATGGCGCCGGGCGTGATGCGCATCGGCTCGACCGCCGAATTCCAGATCGACGACGAGGCGCCGCAGACCGCCGAACTCGTCTTCCCGAAGGATGCCGACATTTCCCGCCAGCGGATCTCCGTGCTGACGCCGGTCGGCGCCGCCCTTCTCGGCCTTTCCGCCGGCCAGTCCATCGAATGGGCCGCCCGGGACGGGCGCGTGCGCCGTCTCAATGTCATCGCCGTCCATGCCGGCGCGCCCGACACGGCTCGCGCCTCGTAAGGCCCTTCGCCATGAAGTTCCTGTCCTTTTCCCAGTCCGGGCGCATCGGAGGTTGCCTCGTCGCAGGATCGTGACCCCCTGCGCCGCATGCGCGGCCAGGGGGCGTCTCCACCATGAAAGAGGACACCCCGCACAAACGCGGGCAGGATGGAGAATGACGATGGGACGGGATCCCGGATTGCTCACGGCGCGGGACGGCTATGTGCTGGAAAAGCTGCTGCACGACCGGCCGCCGCTGACGGACGAATGGTTCAGGCTGCTGAAGCGCAAGCTTTCCCTCGGCCGCCTGCCGCTGGATGCCCCGCTGCCGGCGGGGCTTGCGACGATCGATGCGCGCATCACCTTCCGCTGCGCCAGCGGGCTGACCGACAGCCGCACGCTCTGCCTGCCGCGCATCTACGCGCCGGGCAGCGCCTTCCTGCCCGTCGCCACCTTCTACGGGCTTGCGCTGCTCGGGCTGCGCGAAGGCGAGATGATCCATTTCGACCGGCCGGAGGAACGCCGCGACTGGCTGGTGCTGGAAAAGGTGCACTACCAGCCGGCCGCAGCCGAGATGCCCGACCTTACCCCCGGCGCCCGGCCGGCCTTCCGGCTGATCGCGGGTGGCCTTGCGGGGCGCGGCTTCGTCGCCGCCAACGAAAACGGCCCCGGACCGGGTCCGGGGCCGTCCGCCGCCTGAAAAGGCGAGGCTGCGATCAGATGACGCCCTGGGCGCGCATGGCTTCGGCCACGCGGGTGAAGCCGGCAATGTTGGCGCCGAGCACGTAGTTGCCCTTGGCGCCATATTCCTCGGCCGTCGCCGCGCAACGGTTGTGGATGCCTTCCATGATCTGGCCGAGACGCGCGCGCGCCGTCTCGAAGCTCCAGCTGTCGCGGCTGGCGTTCTGCTGCATTTCCAGCGCCGAGGTGGCGACGCCGCCGGCATTGGCCGCCTTGCCGGGACCGAAGAGCACACCCGATTCCTGGAAGGCGCGCACGGCTTCCGGGGTGGAGGGCATGTTGGCGCCCTCGGCGACGGCGATGACGCCGTTCTTGATCAGCGTGCGGGCGTCCTTGCCGGACAGCTCGTTCTGCGTGGCGCAAGGCAGCGCGACGTCGCAGGGCACGTCCCAGATGGAGCCCTTGCCGGTCGGGATGAAATGCGAGCCCTTCTTGACGCGGGCATATTCCGACATGCGCTCGCGGCGCACTTCCTTGATATCCTTGACCAGATCGAGGTCGATGCCTTCCTCGTCGACGATGTAGCCGCTGCTGTCCGAGCAGGCGACGACCCTGGCGCCGTAGGCGATGGCCTGTTCCATGGCGTAGATCGCGACATTGCCGGAGCCGGAGACGGTGACGCGCTTGCCGGAGAAGTCGGTGCCCTTGGTGGAGAGCATGGCCTGGGTGAAGTAGACAGCGCCGTAGCCGGTCGCTTCCTTGCGCACCAGCGAGCCGCCGTAGCTGAGGCCTTTCCCGGTGAAGACGCCGGCCTCGAAGCGGTTGGTGAGGCGCTTGTACTGGCCGAACATCCAGCCGATCTCGCGGCCGCTGACGCCGATGTCGCCGGCCGGCACGTCCGTGTGCTCGCCGAGATGGCGGTGCAGCTCGGTCATGAAGGACTGGCAGAAGCGCATGATCTCGAGGTCGGACTTGCCCTTGGGGTCGAAGTCCGAGCCGCCCTTGCCGCCGCCGATCGGCAGGCCCGTCAGCGCATTCTTGAAGATCTGCTCGAAGCCGAGGAACTTGATGATGCCGAGATTGACGGAGGGGTGGAAGCGAAGGCCGCCCTTATACGGACCCAGCGCCGAATTGAACTGCACGCGGAAGCCGCGGTTGATCTGCACTTGGCCCTTGTCGTCGATCCACGGCACGCGGAAGATAATCTGGCGCTCCGGCTCGCAGATGCGCTCGATCAGCGCGTCCGTCAGGTAGCCGGGGTGCTTGGAGACGACCTGGCCCAGGCTTTCCAGCACTTCGCGCACCGCCTGGTGGAATTCCGGTTCCGCCGGGTTGCGCTGCAGCACCTGGGCAAGGATGGGTTCAAGCTTCTCGTCGACAGTCGCCATGGCGACACTCCTTTCGTCTCTCTCGGTCTTACATTTTCTGAATGGCGCCGCCGCTCTGCCGTGCGGCGGGATGACATCGTGCGGGCATTTTCAGATCCCCTGTCCATGGCCGCCCATCAGGGCGGGCGAGCCGGTCTGGGAAAGGCTCTTTGCGAGCGTGGCCAGAAGATCGGTCTGGGAGATGATGCCGACGACGCGGCGCGCCTCGTCGATCACCACCACGGCATGGATCATGCCGTCGGTGAGGCGCGGGATGAGGCCGATCGCGCGGTCCGAGGGGCTTGCCGTGGCGGCTTCGGACACCGGCAGATGGGCGGAGGGCGCCGTGGCGGCGAGTTCGCGCAGCCCCACCGTGCCGACCAGCCGGCCATCGTCGAGCACCGGCAGCGTGCGGATGTCGTGATCGAGAAGGAGACTGCGCGCCTCGTCGGCGGTGGCTCCCGCCTCGACCGTCACCACGTCGCGGGACATGATGTCGGCGCAGGTGAGCTCGCCGCGCTGGCGAAGTAGCGCCTGCAGCTCGACCTGCCGCAGCAGGGTGTCGAGATCGGCGCGGCTGATGTCGAGCGTCTCGTTGAGATTGGCGATGGCGGCGTCGATATCCTCGGTGTTGAAGCCGACGCGGAAGGCGGCCGGCGGGTCGGCCGTCTTGTGCGTATTGACGGGAGCGACCGACTGGCGGTGCGGATATTGCCGGCCGGCGAGACGGTGAAACAGGATGCCGAGGACGACGAGCATCAGCGAATTGAGGGCGACCGGCACCAGGGGAAACCAGAAGCCGGCCCCGGTGACCGCCGCCCCGCCGATGACCGCGGTGAGCGCCGCCGCGCCGCCCGGCGGATGCAGCGAGCGGGTGAGCGACATGGCGAGGATCGCCAGCGCCACGGCAAGGCCGATGGCGATGGCCGGATCCTTGACGAGCGTCAGCACCGTCACGCCGACGAAAGCGGAAATCGTGTTGCCGCCGACGATGGACCAGGGCTGGGCGAGCGGACTTGCCGGCACCGCGAAGAGCAGCACGGCCGAGGCGCCGATCGGCGCGACGATCAGCGGCAGGTGGATATCGTTGCCCATGAAATAGCCGCAGACGAAGCCGGTGAGGCAAATGCCGATCAGGGCCCCGACGCAGCCGATGAGGCGTTCCTTGAGCGTGGCGCCGGCCAGAATGGGAGTGAACAGCCGGAATTTAGACAGAATGCCCGCTTTTCGGGCATCGTGTTGAGATTGGCCCACGATGATCCTGATATCAGAAAGGCAGATGATTATTTTCTAGGCTTATGTGCCGATCGGCCCCATCGCGCAAGGGCGCAAGGGGAAGATTCTGCTTTGCCGGAAAAGAAGCGATGCGAGCCCATGGGCGAGCAACAAAAAAGCCCGGCTCTGCCGGGCTTTTTGACACATTCCGGAAAATCCGGAGCGGGAATTTGGTGCCCAGAAGAGGACTCGAACCTCCACGCCTCGCGGCACAGGTACCTGAAACCTGCGCGTCTACCAATTCCGCCATCTGGGCGACGGAGAGCCATGTAGAAGGCCCGCCCTCCGGTGTCAACAGGCTTTTTGAAGTTTTCGCAACAGCTTGGCGAAAAGCTTCGAAAAGCCGCTCAGCGGCTCATCGCCCATTCGCGGATGCGGGCAAGGCCGGCCTCAAGCAGGCGAGCGGCGGCGGCCTCGTCGGCGGCCTCCACGTAGCAGCGCATTTCCGGCGCGTTGCCGGAGGGGCGGAAGTGAATGATCCCCCCATTCTCCAGCGTCACGCGCAGCCCGTCGATGTCGCTCACCTTCCACGGCACGCCGATGGGCGCGAGGAAGGCGGCCAGCGGGCCGGCGCCCGACCGCAGCTCCGCCATCAGCGCGGCGCTCGTCTCGACCGGAAAGTTCTCCAGCCGGTCGCTCGCGGCGGCCGGCAGCGCAAAGCCTGCGGCGATCTGCGAGAGCGGACGCTGCTCGGCGGCCTGCAGCGCCAGCACGGCGAGGATCGGCATCAGACTGTCGCGGGTCGGCAGCGGCGCGAGCGTTTCGCCGTTCACCATGAAGGGCGTCGCGGTCAGCGTTCCGCCATTGGCCTCAAAGCCGGCAACAGCTTTCTCGCCTGCCGCCACCGCCTCGTTCATAGCGGCGATGACATAGGGCGAGCCGACTTTCGTGCGCAGCACCCTGCCGCCGACCGCGGCCTCGATGCCGGAATTGGATGTGACAGGCGTTGCAACCGCGGTCGCACCGAGGAAGCGGCTGGCGATGAGGCCGACGAGATCGCCCCGGACCGGCGTTCCGGTCTCGTCGGCGACGAGCGGCCGGTCGCCGTCGCCGTCGGCGGAGACGATCGCGTGCAGGCCATGATCCAGAGCCCATTGCTGCAGCAGCGCGACGGTCGCGGCTGAGACCGCCTCGGTATCCACCGGGATGAAGCTTTCCGAGCGGCCGAGCGCGACGACATCCGCGCCATAATGGAGGAGCACCGAGACGAAGAGATCGCGCGCCACGGTGGAATGCTGATAGACGCCGACGCGAAGGCCGGAGAGGCTGCCCTCCGGCAGAAGCCTGCGGTTGCGTTCGCCATAGAGCGCCATGGCCGCCTCGTGACGATCCTCGGCGCTTTCCTCAGCGGCGTGGAAGACCGTGCCTTCGGCGCGGATCGCCTCGGCGGCGGCGGTGATCGCCGCCTCGTCCGCCTTGTCGATCTCGCCGTCCGGCCGGTAGAACTTGATGCCGTTGCGGTCGGCGGGAATGTGCGAGCCGGTCACCATCAGGCAGGCGGCCCGGCCTTGAAGGCCGAGCAAGGCCAGCGCTGGCGTCGGCAGCACGCCGCAATCGCGCGGGGCAAGCCCCGCCTTGCGCAGCGCGGCGATGGCGATGGCGGAAATGGCGGGGCTGGAGGCACGAAAATCGCGGCCGACCAGGATCTCGTCGCCCGGCCGGGCAAGGCCGGCCGTCAGGAGATGGCGCGCGAAGGCCGTGGCATAGAGCGCGCTCGCCGGACCTTCGAGATCCACCGACAGGCCGCGCAGGCCACTGGTTCCGAATTTCAGGCTCATGCTGTCCTCACGCCTCTTGCGGATTGGAAATCCGGCGATACATCCCTTTCGTGCAGGGACGCGATCATGAATAAAACAAAATGCGTGAACGTAATACAAAACAGGGACGTGACCGGGAAATATCCCGCCAGAAACAGTGAGGATCACATGTCGAAGATTCGAAATCTCGTTTTCGGTTGCGCAATGGGCATCGCCTCCGCAATCGCGCCCATGGGGGCGGCCGAGGCCGTCCCGCTCGCCGTGCCGGACATGAAGGCACAGGCGCAAAGCGACGTCACCAAGGCCCAGATGGAACTGTGCATGGGCTATGGCTGCGGCTGGGAGCGCCCCTATTACCGGCGCCACCACTACAGGCCCTATTACGGCTACGAGCGGCGCTACTACCGTCCGCGCTACGAGCGGCCGCGCTATTACGGCGGACGGAACGCCCATGTGCGCTGGTGCATGAACCGCTATCGCACCTACGATCCCTATACCAACCGCTACCATGCGGGCGGCGGTGTCTACCGGGTATGCTATTCGCCCTACCGGTAACCCGCAGGGCCGCACCGGCATTCATGAACGGCGGGCTTCGGCCCGCCGTTTCCGTTTCACGGATGGCCGCTGCCGGCGCGGTCGGTATGGCCAAGATCGCGCTCGGGCTCGATGATGTCGCGCACGCGCTGCTTCAGCTCCTTGGGGCCGGGAAAGCCGCCATCCCGCTTGCGCTCCCAGACGAGCGCGTCGCCGACGCGAATCTCGAAATTGCCGCCGGTGCCGGGAATAAGCGCCACCTCGCCCAGTGAATCGGAAAAGGTCGACAGCAGCTCCTGCGCCATCCAGCCGGCGCGAAGCAACCAGTTGCACTGGGTGCAATACAATATGGAAACGCGCGGCTTCTGCCCGGACATGCCGATCTCCCTTATCGATCCGCGCAGCATATAGCAGCAGGCCGCGCTTGGCACGCAGCGCAGCGGCCGCTCACGTAAATGTCACCTTAATTTATCAGGTTTTGTCGCGGGGCATCTTGCCGCAGCCGGCTTCATCGCCGAGAGATGCCGCACTGCAACATTCCGACAGGAGCCTCCATGACCGAGCTTGTCACCAACCGTCCCCGCCTGATCGTTCCCGCGCTCGGCGGTCTCTATGCCGCATTGCATGACGGCGCCGAAACGATCCTGCGCGTGGCCGCCGGCCTGCTTCTCGCCACCCACGGCTATGGCAAGATACTCAATCCCTTCGGCGCCAGCGGCATGGTCGAGAGCCTCGGCTTCTATCCGGGCGCCTTCTGGTCGCCGCTGCTTTCGGCGACGGAGTTCTTCGGCGGCATCCTCATCGCGATCGGCCTCTTCACGCGCCCGGCCGCTTTCGCCGCGACGATCGTGCTGGCCGTCACCATCTATTTCCACGGCGTCGTACAGGGTGAAGGCCTGATGGGCGCCGAGAAATCGATCCTCTGGACGCTCATCCTGTTCTTCTTCGCCATCCGCGGCGCCAACGGCCATTCCGTCGACGCAAAGCTCGGCCGTCAGTTCTGACGGCCTTAGGGAACGGCTACGGCCTTTGCCGCAGCCGTTCCCGAACGAGCGCAAGCAGCGTCTCACCGTCATAGGGCTTGCGGGCGACGGGAATGACCTCGAAGCCCTCGACGCCGCCGGCATGCAGATCGCCGAGGCTGGTGAACAGCAGCGGCACGCGCGCCTCCACCAGCCGTTCGACGCGCTCGATGACCGGCGATGCGTCGAGAGGCACGTCGAACAGGCAGAGGTCGACATCCGCCAGCGCCGCCGCGTCCCATTGGTCGATCTGCTCCGGCCGGAGCAGCGTGATACGGCAATCTATTGCCGACTTGATCAGATATTCCGCATCGAGCGCGATCAGGAATTCGCGCTCGGCGATCAAGATGTGCGGTAGAGAAGGCTTCATGGCGCCCGCACTCCTATCCATGTGTCCATATGGAGCCGCGAAGGGAGCGGCTCGGGAGCGCGGACTGTGGGCCGGGGGGCGGGGGGTGTCATTTAAATAAGACATAGTGCCTGCGCGATGGAACAAGCCAGCACGTGCCGCGTTTGCATGGCCAGTCCCGAGAGCGGAGGCACGATGGCGAGCGGAATGGTGGCCAACCAGCAAACCCGATGGCGCACGCCATGTCAGCAGTGTCCTCTGCGCAGCCTTCCGGATTTCCGCGATTTTTCAGCGAAAGAGCTGGATTTCGTCTCGCAGTTCAAGAGCGGGGAACTCTCTGCCGAGCGGGGCGCGACGATCCTCGTCGAGGGCATGCACAGCGCCCATCTTTTCACCGTGCTCTCCGGATGGGCGTTCCGCTACAAGCTGCTGCCGGACGGGCGGCGGCAGATCATGAACTATGTGCTGCCCGGCGACCTCATCGGCCTGCAGGGCAGCCTGATGGGCGAGATGGACCATTCCGTCGAGGCGCTGACATCCGTGACGCTCTGCCTCTTCGAGCGCTCCAAGCTGGACCGGCTTTTCGAGCGTCATGGCTCGCTCGCCTACGACCTCACCTGGATCGCGGCGCAGGAGGAGCGCATCCTCGACGAGCACCTGCTCAGCATCGGCCGGCGCACGGCGCTGGAGCGCACCGCCTACCTCATTTCCTTCCTGCACCAGCGCGCCCGTCTATCCGGCATGAACGGCGGCAGGCGGATCATTCCGATCACCCAGCAGCATGTCGCCGACACGCTCGGCCTGTCGCTCGTCCATACGAACAAGACGCTGCGCAAGCTGGCGGACCGGGGACTGATGCGCTGGCAGGACCGCGGCTGCGAGATCCTAGATCCCGAAGGACTGCTGGTGCTGGCGGGATGGGAAGGGCTGCAGCGCGGGCCGCGGCCCTTCATCTAGTTGCTACGCTAAGCCACATCCCAGTGCAGCGGGAACATCGGGTCGAACACCGTAACCGGACCGGCTCCCGTCTCGATCTTCGCCGGGAAGGACACGGCCTCCTCGCGCCTGACGAGGCGGATCGTCTCCTCGTTCGCCGGCAGGCCGTACCAGGCCGGGCCGTTCAGCGAGGCGAAGGCTTCCAGCCTGTCGAGCGCGCCGTCCTGTTCGAAGACATGGGCAAGGCAGCTCATCGTGTTGATCGAGGTATAGACGCCGGCGCAGCCGCAGGCGCATTCCTTCAGCGGATCGACATGCGGGGCGCTGTCCGTGCCGAGGAAGAAGCGCCTGTCGCCGGAGGTGGCGGCGGCGCGCAGCGCCAGCCGGTGCTCCTCGCGCTTGGCGACGGGCAGGCAATAGTAATGCGGCTTGATGCCGCCGACGAGGATGGCGTTGCGGTTGATGATGAGGTGGTGCGTGGTGATCGAGCCGGCGAGGTTCTCCTTCGCCGCCTTGATGTAGTCGACGCCGTTCCTCGTCGTCACATGCTCCATGGTGACGCGCAGCTCGGGCAGGCGCTTGCGCAGCGGATCCAGCACCGTCTCGATGAACACGGCCTCGCGGTCGAAGATATCGACCTCCGGCGTCGTGACCTCGCCATGCACGCAGAGCGTCAGGCCGATCTTCGCCATGCGCTCCAGCACGGGCATCGCCTTGTCCATGTCGCGCACGCCGCCGTGGGAATTGGTCGTCGCGCCGGCCGGGTAGAGTTTGACCGCGCGGATGAGGCCGCTCTTGAAACCGGCCTCCACGTCGTCGGCATCCGTGTGCTCGGTGAGATAGAGCGTCATCAGAGGCTCGAACCGGTCGCCCTTCGGCAGGGCGGCGAGGATGCGGTCGCGGTAGGCCGCGGCGTCGGCGGTGGTGACGACGGGCGGCACCAGGTTCGGCATGATGATGGCGCGGGCGAAATGGCGGCTGGTATCGCCGATCACGCCTTCCAGCATGGCCCCGTCGCGCAGGTGCAGATGCCAGTCGTCGGGCCGGCGGATGGTGATTTCGGTGGTCATCGGCATGTCTCCAGTCTCTGGCGTTGCGATAGCACCCGGCGGGACGGCCGACAATTCCTCAAAAAAGGTCGATATGGAGATCGGCGGGGCGGGAATTCTCCAGGATGCGCTTTCCGTTCGGCAGGTCGTTTCCGTAGAGCTTCCAGCCGATCTGGTCCTCGGGCAGCGCATAGCCCTGCCAACGCCGGCGCAGCCGCTCCTCCAGCACATGATAGGGCGGGCCGACGAAGATGGTGAAGTCGAAGACGCCGTCCAGCCTGTCCCAGGGCGCATCCTTGAAGAGCAGGTAATTGCCTTCCGCAAGGACGAAGCGCGTTTCCTGCGGGATGGCGCGGGCGGCATTGAGGGAAATCTCGCGCGAACGGTCGAAGACCGGCACCAGCACCTCGCCCTCCGCCCGCTTCAGGGCGTGGACGATATCGACGAAGCCTCGGGCGTCGAAGCTTTCCGGCACACCCTTGCGCGGCAGCAGGCCCCGCGCGGCGAGGATGCCGTCGTCCATGTGGAAGCCGTCCATAGGCAGGATCTCGGCGCTCTCGCCCCGGCCAAGGAGGCCGTCGCGAAGGGCTTCGGCCAGCGTCGACTTGCCGGCCGCCGGCGGACCGGCAAGGCCGACGAGGAAGCGGCGCGCGTCTCCTGCGCGCCGCAAGAGTGCATCCACGATCGTGGCAGGCGATATCATGCGGCAACGGCCTCCGGCACCTTGGCCCCCGTCATGAAGGCGACGGCATCGGACATGGTGTAGTCCTTCGGGTTGATGACCGTCAATCGCCGGCCGAGGCGGTGGATATGGATGCGGTCCGCCACCTCGAAGACATGCGGCATGTTGTGCGAGATGAGCACGATGGGAATGCCGCGCCGGCGCACGTCGAGGATGAGTTCCAGCACGCGCCGGCTCTCCTTGACACCGAGCGCCGCCGTCGGCTCGTCGAGGATGATGACCTTCGAGCCGAAGGCCGCCGCGCGGGCCACGGCCACGCCCTGGCGCTGACCGCCCGAAAGGGTCTCCACCGCCTGGTTGATGTTCTGGATCGTCATCAGGCCGAGTTCGGAGAGCTTGTCGCGGGCGAATTTCTCCATCGCGCCGCGGTCGAGCTTGCGGAACATGCTGCCCATGACCCCCGGCTTCCTGATCTCGCGGCCGAGGAACATGTTGTCGGCGATCGAGAGCGCCGGCGAGAGCGCGAGGTTCTGGTAGACGGTCTCGATGCCGGCCTTGCGCGCCTCGATGGGCGAGCGGAAGGTGACGGGCTGGCCTTCCAGCCTGATCTCGCCCTCGTCCGGCGTGATGGCGCCGGAAATGGCCTTGATCATCGAGGACTTGCCGGCGCCGTTGTCGCCGATCACGGCGAGGATCTCGCCGGGATAGAGGTCGAAATCGGCATTGTCGAGGGCGGTGACGCGGCCGTAGCGCTTGACGAGACCGCGTGCGGTGAGAATGGGTTCGAGAGCCATCAGCCTGCTACCTTTCTGATCCACTGGTCGATTGCGACTGCCGAGATGATGAGGACGCCGATCAGGAGATAGGTCCATTGCGGGTCCGTGCCGATGAGGCGAAGGCCGAGCGAGAATACGCCGACGATGAGCGCGCCGAAGATCATGCCGAGGATCGAGCCGCGCCCGCCGAAGAGCGAGAGGCCGCCGATCACCACCGCCGTGATGGATTCGATATTGGCAAACTGGCCGGCGGTGGGCGAGACCGAGCCGATGCGGCCGATGAGCGCCCAGCCGGCGAGCGCGCAGATGAGGCCGGACAGCGTATAGACCGAGACCAGCATGCGCTTGACGTTGACGCCGGCCAGCTCCGCCGCGTCCGGGTCGTCGCCGACCGCATAGACATGGCGGCCCCAGGCGGTGTGGTTCAGGACATACCAGAGGACGGCGACGAGCAGGACCATGGCGATGACGCCATAGGTGAAGACCGCGCTGCCGAGCTTGAGGTTGTTGCCGAAGAACTGGAGCAGCGGGGCCTGCGTGGCGATGTCCTGCGAGCGGATCGTCTCGTTGGCCGAATAAAGGAAGTTGGAGGCGAGGATGATCTGCCACATGCCGAGCGTGACGATGAAGGGCGGCAGCTTCATGCGGGCGACGAGCAGGCCGTTGATATAGCCGCAGAGCGCGCCGCAGGCGAGGCCGCAGGCAACCGCCGCCACCGGCGGCAGGCCGTACCGGAAGGTGAACTGGCCCATGACGACGGAGGAGAGCACCATGATCGCGCCGACCGACAGGTCGATGCCCGCGGTCAGGATCACCAGCGTCTGCGCCGCGCCGACGATGCCGACGATCGCCACCTGCTGGAGGATGAGCGTCAGCGTGAAGGCAGAGAAGAACTTGCCGCCGAGAATGGCGCCGAACACCGCCACCGACATTACGAGCACGATCAGCGGCACGGCCGAGGGGCTGCCGTGCAGGAAATGCTGGAATTTCTGGATGGGCGTCTTGTCGTTCGTGTCGAAGGAGGCCACCTGCGTCGAACTGCCGGTGAGCACCTTCTCGAATTCCTGTGATGGCTGCGAGGGCTGCAAGCCCTGCGAGGCCGTCGATGTCTCACTCATGATCCTGTCCTCCCTTCCGTGCCGACCGTCGCGGCATTGCCGGATGAAATGATGCACGGACGCATCGCGCGCACCTGCCGCCCTGAAGCGGTCCTCCCCTGCGGGGCGGCCTTGCCGCCACTCGCCCTGGAAGGGTGCCCACGTCTTTTCGCGATTGTCAAAAGAAGGGTGCGTTCGGGGCCGTTCGCCCGGAAATCGCCACCCGATCCGTCCGTGGCGGATGGCCGGCCCGGTCATGCCGGGCCGGCGCCGGGGCTTAGCCCCAGCACTTGTCCTTGCCGGCCTTGGTGTCGATGGAATCGACGCCCGGAGCCGGCTTGTCGGTGACGAGCGCGACGCCCGTGTCGAAGAAGTCCTTGCCTTCCGTGGCCTTCGGCTTCTCGCCGGTGTCGGCAAACTTCTTGATCGCCTCGATGCCGAGGGCGGCCATTGCCAGCGGATATTGCTGCGAGGTCGCGCCGATGACGCCGTCCGCGACGTTCTGCACACCCGGGCAGCCGCCGTCGACGGAGACGATCAGCACGTCCTTCTCGCGGCCGACAGCCTTCAGCGCCTCATAGGCGCCAGCGGCGGCCGGCTCGTTGATCGTGTGGACGACGTTGATCATCGGGTCCTTCTGCAGGAGGTTCTCCATGGCGGTGCGGCCGCCTTCCTCGTTGCCGTTGGTCACGTCATGGCCGACGATGCGCGGATCGTCCTCGTCGCCGATCTTGTTGATGTCCTTCACGTCGATGCCGAAGCCCTTCATGAAACCCTGGTCGCGAAGCACGTCGACCGACGGCTGGGAGGGCGTCAGGTCGAGGAAGGCGACCTTGGCGTCCTTGGCGGCATCGCCGAGCGTGGCGGCGGCCCATTTGCCGATCAGCTCGCCGGCGAGCAGGTTGTCGGTGGCGAAGGTCATGTCGGCGGCATCGAGCGGCTCGAGCGGAGTGTCGAGGGCGATGACCAGCATGCCGGCGTCGCGCGCCTTCTGCACGGAGGGAACGATGCCCTTGGTATCGGATGCGGTGATCAGGATACCCTTCGCGCCATCGGCGATGCAGGTCTCGATGGCCGCGACCTGGCTTTCCGAGTCGCCGTCGATCTTGCCGGCATAGGCCTTCAGCGTGACGCCGAGTTCCTTGGCTTTCGCTTCAGCGCCTTCCTTCATCTTGACGAAGAAGGGATTGGTGTCAGTCTTGGTGATCAGGCAGGCGCTGACATCGGCGGCGGAAGCCGGCGAAGAAAAGGCCACACCGAGCGCGAGCGCGCCGAGAGCGGCGGAAACGATGGTCTTCTTCATGTAATCCTCCCAAGGACGAAACGGGATGCGCCCCTCTCCCGGGGGCATCCGGTCGCAGGAGCCGGCGGTTCCTCCACCGGCCAACCGTGCTTCCAAGGATGATGAGACCATCAAAAGAAATGCCTGTCAATAAATAAATCGAATTGAATTATTAATTCGATGTGGCATGCTGCGACAAAGAAGGGTTGGAAACCCTGGCTGCATCGTTTCCGGTGGAAGAGCGGAGCGTCAGCCGGTAAGAGGACCGGGACCGGCGCGTCGCGCCGACCGGCACGGGAGGAGACGATGAGAAAGCACGCTGCGACGGCGCCCGCCGCGCCGGCCGAAATCCTCGATCCGAGCGGCGGCGCCAACCAGGTGCGCGTGCGCGCCTATAACGAGCGGCTCGTCATGTCGCTGGTGCGCCGGCACGGCAGCCTCTCCAAGGCCGAGATCGCCCGGCGCAGCGGCCTTTCCGCCCAGACCGTCACCGTCATCATGCGCGCGCTGGAGGCCGAGGGGCTCCTGGTGCGCGGCGCGCCGATACGCGGCAAGGTCGGCCAGCCCTCGGTGCCCATGCTGCTCAACCCCGACGCCGTCTATTCCTTCGGGCTGAAGATCGGCCGGCGCAGTGCCGATCTCGTGATGATGGATTTCGTCGGCGGCATCCGCCGGCAGGTTCGCCGTACCTTCCCCTACCCCATGCCCGGCCCGCTGCTCTCCTTCGTCGAGGAGGGACTTGCCGAGCTGGAGGCCATGATCACGCCGGACGAGCGCGCCCGCATCGCCGGCTTCGGCGTTGCCGCGCCCTTCGAATTGTGGAGCTGGGCCCGCGAGGTCGGCGCGCCGCAGGCCGACATGGACCAGTGGCGTGGCGTCGACCTCGGGGCGGAGATCGCGCGGCGCGTACCCTATCCCGTCATGCTGCAGAACGACGCGACGAGTGCCTGCGCGGCCGAACTCGTCTTCGGCCGCGGCCCGCAATATCCCGATTTCCTCTATCTCTTCATCGGCTCCTTCATCGGCGGCGGCGTGGTGCTGAACTCGGCGCTCTTCACCGGCCGCACCGGCACGGCGGGCGCCATCGGCCCGCTTCCCGTGCAGGGCCGCGACGGCGAGACGGTGCAGCTCCTCAAGATCGCCTCGATCTATCGCCTCGAAAACCTGCTGCGCCAGCACGGCATCGACCCCACGCCGCTCTGGTATTCGCCGGACGGCTGGATCGACTTCGGCGCGCCGCTCGACATCTGGATCGACGACATGGCGGCGGCGCTCGCCCAGGCGGTCGTCGCATCGGCCTCGGTCATCGACTTTTCCGCCGTCATCATCGACGGCGGCTTTCCCGAATGGGTGCGCGAGCGCGTCGTCGCCGAGACCAGGGCCGCCATCGACCGGCTCGACCTGCAGGGCGTCACCCTGCCGGAGATCGTCGAGGGTGCCGTCGGCAGCAGCGCCCGCTCGATCGGCGGTGCCAGCCTGCCGCTCTTTTCCCGCTATCTTCCCGACCAGAACGTTCTCTTCAAGGAGCTTGCCTGATGCTGAAAGGCCTCGACCCCATCCTGAGCCCCGACCTGCTCGCCACGCTGCGCGCCATGGGCCACGGCGACGAGGTCGCCATCGTCGACGGCAACTATCCGGGCGTCGAGCATGCCCGCCGGCTGGTGCGCCTCGACGGCGTGGCGCTGATTCCCGCGCTCGATGCCGTGCTCTCGGTCCTGCCCATCGACGATTTCGTCGAGGAGGCGATCTTCCGCTCCACCTACCGCCAGGAGCGCGACCGGCTGGAGCCCGTGCACCGCGAGATCATGGACTGCTGCGCGCGGCACGAGCCGGACCGCGCCGTGGTGCCGCTGATCGGCGCCGATTTCTACAACCGCGTGCGCGCCGCCCACACCATCGTCCAGACGAGCGAGCCGCGGCTCTATGCCAATGTCATTCTGCGCAAGGGCGTGATCTATCCCTGACCGTTCGCCTCTCCCCTTGAACGAAGCGGTGTGACGTGATTGTCTCGCGCGACATCGAAAGGGAGTTCGGCATGCGGGTTCTGGTGGTGGAGAACGACAGGGTGACGCTGCTCGGGCAGATCGGCGCGGCGCTCGACGAAGCGGGCGCGGAGCTCGACATCTGCCGGCCCCATGCCGGCGATCCGTTGCCGGCGGACGAGAGCGGCCATGAGGCCATCGTCGTGATGGGCGGGCCGCAGAACGCGCTGGACGACGAAAACCACGCCTATCTCCCGGCGCTCGCCGCCCTGATGCGCCGCTTCGGCGAGGCGGACAAGTCGGTGCTCGGCGTCTGCCTCGGCAGCCAGCTGCTGGCGCGGGCCTATGGCGCGGCGAACCATATCGGCACCGCACCGGAATTCGGCTGGTGCACCATCGCGCTCACCCCCGACGGCGCGGGCGATCCCGTGCTTTCCGCCGCCGCCGGCGCCTTCCCGATCTTCCAGTGGCACAGCGACACCTTCTCCCTGCCGGAGGGCGCGGTGCGGCTCGCCACCAACGATGCCGCGCAGAACCAGGCCTTCCGTCTCGGCCGCGCCAGCTACGGCACGCAGTTCCATTTCGAGGCGAATCGCGACGTGGTCGAGGAATGGGTGCGGATATTCCCGGACCATATCGCACGCCTTGCGCCCGGCTGGCTGGAGCGGCGCGCCGCGCTCGCCGCCGAGAGCGGACCGGTTGCCGAGGCCACCGGCCTTGCGCTCGCCCGCGCCTGGGTCGCCACGATCAAGGCCGCCGAGGCCCGCCGCGTGGCATAGCGTCCGCGAAGCGCCGCGCCGCCGCGCCCAGCACATCCGGCGCAAAGCCCGAAAAGCCGATCACGAGGCCCTGCCGCGGCGGGCGCGTGACGGCCATGGCGGAAAGAGCGCGAGCGCCGAGCCCGGCTTGCCGGGCGATCTCGACCGCCGCTACGTCCCCGAGCGCTTCCGGCAGGCCGGCGACGAGATGGAGGCCCTGATCGGGCACGTCCACCGAAAGGTTTCCCGCCGAGAGCAACCCCGCGACCAGCGCATCGCGCGCCGCCTGCGCCCGGCGCCGGGCGCGGCGCAGATGCGCGGCGAAATGGCCTTCGCGGATGAGATCGGTCAGCGCCGCCTCGGCGAGCGTCGGCGGGCTGCGGTCGCTGCGGCTGCGCAGGGCCATTACAGTCTCCAGCAGCGGATCGGGAATGACGGCATAGCCGAGGCGGAGCCCCGGAAAGAGCACCTTGGAGAAGGTGCCGAGATAGATCACCCGGCCGCTGTCATCCATGCCCTGCATGGCGGCGAGCGGCGGGCCGGCGAAGCGGAACTCGCTGTCGTAGTCGTCCTCGACGATCCAGCCGCCGGTCGCCCGCGCCCAGTCGACGAGGGCGAGGCGGCGGCGCATGCTCATGGTCACGCCGAGCGGAAACTGGTGCGAGGGCGTCACGTAGACCGCGCGGGCGCCGGCCACCGCGCCGGCGATATCGGCCCCTTCCGCATCGACGGCAAGGCCGGACAGATGAAGGCCGTTGCCGGCGAAGGCGGCACGGGCGCTCGGATAGCAGGGATCCTCGATCATCACGCGGTCGCCCGGGGAAAGGACGCTGCGAATGACGAGGTCGAGACCCTGCTGCGTGCCGGTCGTGACGATGATCGAGCGGGCCTCGCAGCGGACGCCGCGCGCCTGCCGGAGATAGGCGGCGATCGCCTCGCGCAGCGCAAGCCCGCCGCGCGGATCGCCATACTGGAAATGTTCCGGCCCCGGCCGCGCCAGATGGCGCGAAAGCAGGGTGCGGAAGATGTTCAGCGTGCGCGCATCGGCCATGGCGACGCCCAGCGTGCCGGGAAGCGGCATCTTCGGCTCGACGATCTCCGCCTCCGGGAGCTCGACGGGCTTCATGCTGGGCACGCGATCGGCGACGAAGGTGCCGGCCCCGGTGCGGGCGACGGCATAGCCCTCCGCGATCAGCATCTCGAAGGCCGCGACGACGCTGCCGCGCGACGTCTTCAGGCGCTGCGCGAGATCGCGCGTCGGCGGCAGCTTGCTGCCGGACGGAATGTCGCCTGCCTCGATCAGCCGGCGCAGCTCGCGGTAGAGCGCGGGCGTGCGCCGCCCCGCCGCCGGCAGGACGGGAACGAGCGAGGACCAGTCCGGAAGATTGGCCTGAATTCTTTGCCTTGAATTGGTACTTTTTCGATCCAATGCCATGATGCACCCTGGCGTTCCATTCCCTGAAAGGCAAGAGCCGCATGAGCGTCGAGATCGAAACCGCCACCTACCCCGTCACCCCGCGCAACCGCGTCAAGCGCATGCACGAGCGCGCCAGCTATGACCGCGAGGCTGTGCACGCCGTTCTCGACGCCGCCATGCTCTGTCATGTCGCCTATGTCATCGACGGCCAGCCCTATGCCACGCCGACGCTCTTCTGGCGCAGGGGCGACACGCTCTACTGGCACGGCTCGTCGGCAAGCCGCATGCTGCGGCACCTGAAGGCCGGCACGCCCGTCTGCCTCACCGTCGCGCATCTCGACGGGCTGGTCCTCGCCCGCTCGGGCTTCAACCATTCGGCCAACTACCGCTCCGCCATGTGCTTCGGCACCGCGCGGCTGGTGGAGGACCCGGCGGAGAAGAGCGAGGCGATGCGCGACGTCGTCGACCGGTTCTACCCCGAGCGCAGCGCGCTGCTGCGGCCCCTCACGCCGCAGGAGGGGAAGGCGACGACGATCATCGCCATGCCGATAGAGGAAGCGGTCGCCAAGGTGCGCGCGAAGGGGGTGGGCGACGACGAGGAGGATTTCGCCCTTCCGATCTGGGCCGGCGTCATTCCCGTCACCACCGTGCTCGGTGCTGCCGAGCCCTGCCACCGGCTGGTGCCGGGCGTCGACAGGCCGGAAACGCTCAGCCTCTTCCCCGAGGGCGGCCGGCTGGATGCCGCGCTTCTGGCCGGCCAGCGCCTTTACGAGGGCGGCTGACGCTCACCTCACCACGAGGAATCTCCGGCTCTGCCCGAGGGCCGTCCTTGCCATTTTCGGGCGCAGCGGGTAGACAGGCCTGGCGCGGGACGGCCCGCGCCTTTGTTCGTTCCGGGGACGACCCCTTTTCTCGCAATCGAGACGAGGATGGCCCGTTGGACCCCGCTTCCCCTTTTTTCCTGAAAACCTGTCCCGCGCTTGCGCGGGCCGCATTCCGCCCCTGCGGGTCGCGGCCCGACGGATCCGCGTGTACACTCATGTCTTTGCGAGGATAGACCATGGCCGGCCCCATTCAGCAATTCGAGATCAAGCCGCTCATTCCCCTCGAAATCGGCGGGGTGGACCTCAGCTTCACCAATGCCTCCGCCTATATGGTGCTGACGGTGGCGACGGCGACGGGCTTCCTGCTGCTGGCGACCCGGCGGGGCAGCCTCGTTCCCGGCCGCTGGCAGATGTGCGCCGAACTCGTCTACGATTTCATCGCCGGGACACTGCGCTCCAATGCGGGCGAGCAGGGCATGCGCTTCTTCCCGCTGGTCTTTTCGCTCTTCATGTTCATCCTCGTCGCGAACCTCATCGGCATGTTTCCCTATGCCTTCACCGTGACGAGCCAGCTCATCGTCACCTTCGCGCTCGCCATCACGGTCTTTACGACCGTCACGCTCTACGGCCTCTTCCGGCATGGCGCGGGGTTCCTCCGCCTCTTCGTACCGTCCGGCGTTCCGCTGGTCCTGACGCCGATCATCGTGCCGATCGAGGTGATGTCCTATTTCTCGCGGCCCGTCAGCCACTCCGTCCGTCTCTTCGCCGTCATGCTTGCCGGCCATATCACGCTGAAGGTCTTTGCCGGCTTCGTCGCCTCGATGGCGGGGCTGGGAACGCTGGGCATGCTGGGCGCCGTCCTTCCCTTCGCCATGACGGTGGCGCTGACGGCGCTGGAACTGCTAATGGCCGTCATCCAGGCCTATGTCTTCGCCATGCTGACCTGCATGTATCTCAACGACGCGCTACATCCGAGCCACTGACAACCCGCCCTGTGCCGAAAATGCACAGGGCCGCGCCGTCGCCGTTCACGCAATCGAAAGGGGCGTGCGGTAAAGGGAGGATGGATCACAACGGGGCCATCCCATGCAGATAGCCGGCATCATGAACACGGCCCTCCGGGGCATGGCGGGCGAGACGGCGCGCCTCGATAGGGCGGCACAAACGATCGCGGAGGCACCGGCCGGGGCCGATGACCCGGCAGAGAGCATGCTGGACATGATCTCCGCCGGGATCGGCTTTCGTGCGAATGCCGCCGTCTTCGAGACGGGCGCGGACCTCTGGCAGGTCCTCGCCACGATCAAGCGCGACTGATCCTCTACCGGTTCGCCATCGAGGCCATGCGCTGCGGATAGCGCCCGCCGGCGACCCGCGCTGGCGACAGCAGCTCGCCGAGCCGCGCGGCCTCCTCGTTCGTCAGCGCGACATCGGCGGCGGCAACGTTCTGCTCGAGATGCGGCACCTTGCTGGCGCCGGGAATCGGCACGATGAAATCGCCCTGCGCCAGCACCCAGGCAAGCGCGAGCTGCGCGGGGGCCACGCCCTTCTCTTTCGCCATCTCCTCCAGGAGCGCCACCAGCGCCAGGTTGGCATCGAAGTTCTCCGCCGCAAAGCGCGGCAGCGAACGGCGGAAATCGTCGGCGGAAAGGCCATCGAGCTTCTTCAGCGCGCCGGTGAGCACGCCCCGGCCGAGCGGGCTGAAGGGCACGAAACCGATGCCGAGTTCCCGGCAGGTTTTCAGAACGCCGTTCTCCTCCGGATCGCGGGTCCACAGCGAATATTCGCTCTGCACGGCGGATATCGGGTGCACGCCATGCGCCCGGCGGATCGTCTCGGCGCCGGCTTCCGACAGGCCGAGCGCCTTCACCTTGCCCTCGCGCACCAGTTCCGCCATCGCGCCCACCGTCTCCTCGATCGGCACGGCCGGATCGACGCGGTGCTGGTAGTAGAGGTCGATGACCTCGACGCCGAGCCGCTTCAACGACGCCTCGGCGACGGCCCTGACATTTTCCGGGCGGCTGTCGGTGCCCGTGATCATCTCGGCGGAGGGTTTCGTGCCGTCGATGCGGAAGCCGAATTTCGTGGCGATCACCACCTTGTCGCGCACCGGCTTCAGCGCCTTGCCGACGAGGATCTCGTTCCGGTAGGGCCCGTAGACCTCGGCCGTGTCGAAGAGGGTGACGCCGAGATCGACGGCGCGATGCAGCGTCCTTATTGCCGCCGTCTCGTCGCTCGAAGGGCCGTAGGCGTGGCTCATGCCCATGCAGCCGAGGCCGAGGGCGGAGACGTCGAGGGTGCCGAGTTGTCTGTGTTTCATGACGGAATCCTTTTGCTTGCGACCGGGAGGCGATCCATGCGCCGGGCGGCGGCTCACCCGCTCTCATCCGGCAGAACGCAATCTACGGCGCGGCGCTTCATCTGAAAATTGCTGCAAAAGCCAACGGCTTGTTCTATCTGTTGGAACAATGAACCGCACCCAGCTCTCGCAACTCGCCGTGCTCGCCATCGTCGCGGAGACGCGCTCCTTCCGCAAGGCCGCCGCCGAGCTCGGCATCGCGCCCTCGGCCGTCAGCCATGCCGTCTCGGCACTGGAGGCAAGTCTCGGCATACGGCTCCTCGCCCGCACCACCCGTTCCGTCTCGCCGACGGAGGAGGGCCGCATGCTGCTCGATACGCTGGCGCCGGCGCTGGCCGACATCGGCAATGTCATGGAGGCGCTCGCCGACCGGCAGGGCCGGCCCGCCGGCCCGCTCCGCGTCACCATGCCCCTCATCGCCGCGGAGGACATCGTCATGCCCCGGCTCGGGGCCTTCCTTCTCGCCTATCCCGATATCGAGCTGGAGCTTCGGACCGACGACCGCTTCGAAGATATCGTCGAGAAGGGCTTCGATGCCGGCCTCCGGCTCGGCGAGCACCTGGAGGCGGACATGGTCGCCGTGCGGGCGAGCGGGCCGTGGCGCGGCCTCGTGGTCGGCGCGCCCGCCTATTTCGAGAAACATCCGAAGCCGCTCCAGCCGCGCGACCTCATGCAGCACCGCTGCATCCGCCGGCGCTTTTCGAGCGGGCGCATCTATCGCTGGGAGCTGGAGAAGGACGGCCGGCAGGTGACGGTCGACGTCACCGGCCCCCTCATCGTCTCGGACCAGCGGCTGATGCGGGCGGCGGCGATGGACGGCGCGGGCCTTGCCTATGTCTTCGACCAGCGCGTCGCCGAGGACATCGCGGCGGGGCGCCTCGTCGCGGTGCTGGAAGACTGGTGCCCCGCCTTCGACGGCTTTTCGATCTACTATCCGACGCGCCGGCAGATGCGCCCGGCGCTGCGCGCCTTCGTCGATTTCTTTCGCTATCGCGGTCAGGTCTGAAGACGGTAGCGGATGTGCCCGTCGGTCTCGACATAGCTGTCGTAGAGCTTCCTCGCCCGGTCGTTGTCGTGGCTGGTGTGCCAGTAGATGCCACGCCAGCCATGCCGCCTGGAAATGGCGATCAGGTCGTCGATCAGCGCGCGGCCGACACCCCTGCCGCGGACCGTGTCGTCGACGAAGAGGTCTTCGAGATAGCCCTCCGGCGCGATGTCCCAGGTGGAATCATGGTAGTGGTGGATGGCGAAGCCCACCACCTTCCCGTCCTCCTCCGCGACGCGCATCGAGACGCGCGAGCCGGGATCGAGCACGCGCGCCCAGGTGAAGGCCGTCACCTCCTCCGGCACCTCGGTTCTGTAGAAGGCGAGATAGCCGGCCCAGAGCCTTCTCCAGGCCGCCTCGTCGCCTTCGGCCGCATCGCGGAGGACGAGCGCCATGGTCAGGCCCCCGCCTTGTCGAGCGCCGCCATCTGTTCGGGCGACAGCGAAAGATCGGCGGCCTTCGTCAGGCTCTCGAGCTGGGCGAGACTCGTTGCGCTGGCGATCGGCGCGGTGACCGCCGGCTTGGCCATCAGCCAGGCGAGCGCGGTTTCCGCCGGCTTCGCGCCGGTCTCGGCCGCGACCTTGTCGAGCGCCGCAAGGATGCGCTGGCCCTTGTCGTCGAGATAATGCGCGACGCCCTCGCCGCGCGCCTTGCCCTCGGTATCGGCCTTCGCGCGGTACTTGCCGGTGAGGAAGCCGGAGGCGAGGCTGTAATAGGTGATGACGCCGATATCCTCCTTGCGGCAAAGCTCGGCGAGCGGCCCCTCGAAGCCGCCGCGGTCATAGAGGTTGTATTCCGGCTGGAGCGCCGCATAGCGCGGCAGGCCCGCCTTGTCGGCGGCCTCGAACGAGGCCTGCAACTGGCCGGCATCGAGGTTCGACGCACCGAAAGCGCGCACCTTGCCGGCCTTCACGAGGCTCGCATGGGCTTCCAGCGTCTCCTCGTAGGGCGTGTCGGCATCCGGCCAGTGGGAGAGATAGAGATCGATATGGTCGGTTTGCAGCCGCTTCAAGGACTTCTCGACCGCCTCGACGATCCACGACCTGCGCAAGTCCCGCCGTCCCTGGCCCATGTCGGAGCCGACCTTGGTGATGATCACCACCTTGTCACGGGCGATGCCCGAGCGCTTCAGCCACTTGCCGATGATCGCCTCGGACTCGCCGCCCTCATTGCCCGGCACCCAGCGGGAATAGACATCTGCCGTGTCGATGGCGTTGAAGCCCGCGCCGGTGAAGGCATCGAGGAGATCGAAGGAAGTCTTCTCGTCGGCCGTCCAGCCGAAGACATTGCCGCCGAAGACGAGCGGCGCGATGGAAAGGCCGGTCCTGCCGAGGGAGCGAAACTGCATGGGTTCCTCCAAGGGGTTCGTGCTGAAAAGGCTTTTCGCCAACATAGGGCGCGGCCCGGCGCTTTGCACGTGGCCCGCCGTCGATTTTTGCGGCGTCCTGCGCTTGCGAGGAACGTACCTCGTGACTAGTCTTCCGGGCGCAATCAGGGCCCGCACAATCGAGGAGAGATCATCATGCTGCGTTTCGGAATCCTGTCGACGGCCAAGATCGGCCGCGAACTCGTCGTGCCGGCCATCCAGGATGCGGAGAACTGCGTCGTCACCGCCGTCGCGAGCCGCGACGAGGCCAAGGCGCGCGCCATGGCCGACCGCTTCTCCGTGCCGCATGCCTTCGGCTCCTACGAGGAGATGCTCGCCTCCGATACGATCGACGCGGTCTATATCCCGCTGCCGACCGCGCAGCATGTGGAATGGTCGATCAAGGCGGCGGATGCCGGCAAGCACGTGCTCTGCGAAAAGCCGATCGCGCTCAATGCCGGCGAGATCGACGCGCTGATCGCGGCGCGCGACCGCAACAAGGTGCTGATCTCCGAGGCCTACATGGTCACCTACAGCCCTGTCTGGCGCAAGGTGCGCGCGCTTCTCGCCGAGGGCGCCATCGGCCGGCTGCGCCATGTGCAGGGCGCCTTCACCTATTTCAACCGCGATCCGGGCAACATGCGCAACGTGCCGGAACTCGGCGGCGGCGGACTGCCGGATATCGGCGTCTACCCGACGATCACCACGCGCTTTGCCACGGGCAAGGAGCCGGTCCGCGTGCAGGCGAGCACCGACCGCGACCCGGATTTCGGCACCGACATCTATTCGAGCGTGCGCGCCGATTTCGGCGATTTCGAACTCTCCTTCTACATCTCCACCCAGCTCGCCCAGCGCCAGATCATGGTCTTCCACGGCGACAAGGGCTTCATCGAGGTGAAGTCGCCCTTCAATGCCGACCGCTACGGCGTGGAAGAGGTCGAGCTCACCAACCAGAACCATGGCGAGAGCCAGATTTTCCGCTTCCAGGACGCCCGCCAGTACCGGCGCGAGGTCGAGGCCTTCAGCCGGGCCGCGCGCGGCGAGAAGGAGGAGATCGTGACGCTGGAAAGTTCGGTGAACAACCAGAAGGTCATCGACGCCATCTACCGCGCCAGTGAAAAGGACGGCTGGGAGGCGGTGTGATCACCGCTCCGCCCCGATCTTCTTGTAAAAAAACGTCGTCGCGCAGAAGCGCCCGTTCGGATAAAGCGCATAGTCGGGGATGACCCCGGCGCGCTGCCAGCCGAGGCGTTCATAGACCGTCTCGGCGGGGCTGTCGGTGGCGGTGTCGAGCACCAGCAGCGTCTTGCCTTGCCGGGCCGCCTCCGCTTCGGCGGCCGTCATCAGCGCGCGGGCAAGGCCTCGGCCGCGCTCGCTTTCCATGACGAGCAGCTTCTTCACGTCCGCCCGGTGCGGCTGGTTCGGCATCTGGCGGATGCCGACCTGCACCGTGCCGACGATGCGGCCCGCCCGCTCCGCGGCGAAGAGCAGCGTCGCCCCCTCTCCTACCGCTGCCGCGACACCGTCCCAGAAGGGCAGCGCATCGGCCGGCCCATAGGGCGCCATGAAGCCGATGGAGGCCCCGCCGGCGACGCAATCGGCCAACACGTCGGCCAGTTCGCCCAGGCGGGCGCGGGTCTCGCTCTCGTCGAGCAGCCTGATATCGCGCATCTGTCCTCTCAGGAACGGCCGCGGTCCAGCACCACGGCATAACGGGCCGGCGTGTCGCCGGGATTTTCGAAGACATGGCCTTCGGTAATGCTCATGTAGAGGCAGTCGCCGGGGCGAAGATCGTGCACGGTTCGGCCGACCGTCATGCGCAGCGTGCCGGAAAACAGCCAGACGTGCTGCGTCATGCCGGCCCGGCCGGTTTCCGGCGGATAGGCGATGCGCGCTCCGGCGGGAAACTCGACCTCCACGACGTCGACACGCGAGGTGGTATCGGGCGGAGAGACGGCGCGGCGCTGGTAGCCGGTTTCCGGATCGCGCCAGACGGTCTGCGCCTCGCGCCGTGACAGCGGATCGCCCTCGGCCCCGGAAAAGGCGAAGAAGGCGGAAAGCGTGAGGTCCAGCGCGGCGCAGAGCCGCGAGAGGAGCTGCGCCGTCGGGCTCGCCTCGCCCCGCTCGATGCGCGAGATCATTGCGCGGCTGACGCCCGAGGCGGCGGAGAGATCGTCGAGCGTCTGGTTGCGCGCCGTTCTGAGCAGCCGCAGCCGCTCGCCGATGGCGGTTCCGAGGGGATCCATTTCGATTTCCATTATGATGGAATATTTATCCTTTATAGTGGAGTCAACACGCATCATCCCATCGCAAAATAATTCCTCGCCATGGCGCTGCGACGACAATGCGACATCGGCGGTTTCGCTATGGTTGCGCCGGGATCAGGCGGAGGGGACGGATCATGGGCGGGACACAGCGGGCATCGTCGCTCTTTTCCATCACCGCCATCGTGGTTTCCATGAGCTTCGTCGCCATCGGCAACGGCATCATGCTCGCCTATGTGCCCTATGTGCTCTCGCGTTCCGCCGCACCGTCATGGACGCCCGGCGCGGCCGTCACCGCCATCGCCTTCGGCGGGCTCATCGGCTGCGTCATCGCCGGGCCGGTCATCCGCCGCGTCGGCCATGCGCGTGCCTTTTCCTGCTCGCTGGCGCTCGTCATCATCGCCGCCCTCCTCGTCGCGCTCGGCATGCATCCGCTCGTCTGGGTGCTGGCACGCGGCATCTACGGCATTGCCGGCAACTGCAACTTCATCATCGCCCAGAGCTGGCTGAACCACGCGGCCGACAACCGCTGGCGCGGCAAGGCCATGTCCTTCTTCTACATGACCTATGTGCTGGGGCTCGGCGTCGGCGCCTGGATCTTCGGCCGCATGCCGGCAGACGGCAACCTCGCCCCGCTCATCACCATCTTCGTGACCACCGTCGCGCTGCTGCCGATCGGCCTCACCAGGCTGCCGACGCCGCCGGCGCCCGCCCGCGTCAGCCTCGACTTCCCCATGGCCTGGCGCAATTCGCCGGTCGCGCTCATCGGCGTGCTCGCCTCCGGCGGACTTTCCATGGTCGTGCAGGGCTTCACGCCGATCTATGCCGCCACCAACAATGTCGGTCAGGCCGACGTGGCGCTCCTGATGTTCGTCATGCAGTTCGGCCTGATCTTCGTGCAATATCCGCTCGGCATGCTCTCCGACCGGATCGACCGGCGCGTCGTGCTGATCGTCACCTGCCTGCTGATCACCGGGGCGGCCATCGCCGCACTCTTCGTCTCGTTCAGCGCCTTTGTCCTGCTGATGATCGTCTTCGCGCTCTGGGCCGGCGCGGTCGAGAGCGTCTATTCCATCGCCAATGCCCATGCCAACGACCGCACGGATCCGGAGGATTTCGTGCCGCTCGCCTCGACGCTGCTCGTCGCGTGGTCGACCTCGGCGACCCTCGTTCCGCTCGGCGTGACGGCGCTGACGCCCGTCTTCGGGCCGCAGACCTTCATCTATGCCGCGATGGGCGTCGCGCTCGCCTATGCCGCCTTCGTCGCCCAGCGGCTGAGGCTGCGCGAGACCGTGCCGCCCGGGGCGCGGGAAAATTTCGAGCTGCTGAGCGCGCAGGTGCCGAATGCCGGCGCGCTGGTGGACGGCGAGAAAGCCCCGGAATAGCGGCGCTTGCGGCGCAGAAACCCTTCATTTACCGCTTTGCGGGAATCTGCGCCGCTGCTATATGGCGCGCATGAGCACCAATAATTCGACGCCCCTCGACCATATCCGCAATTTCTCGATCGTGGCCCATATCGACCACGGCAAATCGACGCTGGCCGACCGGCTGATCCAGTCGACCGGCGGCCTTGCCGACCGCGAGATGTCGGAACAGGTCCTCGACAACATGGAGATCGAGCGCGAGCGCGGCATCACCATCAAGGCCCAGACCGTGCGCCTGCACTACAAGGCCAAGGACGGCGAGACCTATGTGCTGAATCTCATCGACACGCCCGGCCATGTCGACTTCGCCTACGAGGTCTCGCGCTCGCTGTCGGCCTGCGAGGGCTCTCTGCTGGTCGTCGACGCGTCCCAGGGCGTGGAAGCCCAGACGCTCGCTAATGTCTACCAGGCGATCGACAACAACCACGAGCTCGTCACCGTCCTCAACAAGATCGACCTGCCGGCGGCCGAACCCGACCGCATCAAAGAGCAGATCGAGGAAGTGATCGGCATCGACGCCTCCGACGCCGTGCTCATCTCGGCCAAGACGGGCCTCGGCATTCCCGACGTGCTGGAAGCCATCGTCGAGCGCCTGCCCGCGCCGAAGAGCGAGGGCGGCGAGAAGGCGCCCCTGAAGGCGCTGCTGGTCGATTCGTGGTACGACACCTATCTCGGCGTCATGGTTCTCGTGCGCATCATCGAGGGCCGGCTCGCCAAGGGCCAGGTCATCCGCATGATGGGCACGGACGCGAAATACACCGTCGAGCGCGTGGGCGTGCTGACGCCGAAGATGGTGGCGATGGATTCGCTCGGCCCGGGCGAGATCGGCTTCATCACCGCCTCGATCAAGGAAGTGGCCGATACCCGTGTCGGCGACACGATCACCGAGGACAAGCGCCCGACCGCAAAGGCCCTGCCGGGCTTCAAGCCGGCCCAGCCGGTGGTGTTCTGCGGCCTCTTCCCGGTCGATGCGGCCGACTTCGAGGAACTGCGCTCGGCGATGGGCAAGCTGCGCCTCAACGACGCCTCCTTCTCCTTCGAAATGGAATCTTCCGCCGCGCTCGGCTTCGGCTTCCGCTGCGGCTTCCTCGGGCTGCTCCATCTCGAGATCATCCAGGAGCGCCTTTCCCGCGAGTTCGACCTCGACCTGATCGCGACGGCTCCGTCAGTCGTCTACCAGCTGACGATGACGGACGGCACGGAGAAGGAACTGCACAACCCGGCCGACATGCCGGACGTGGTGAAGATCGCCGAGTTCCGCGAACCCTGGATCAAGGCGACGATCCTGACGCCGGACGAATATCTCGGCGGCATCCTGAAGCTCTGTCAGGACCGGCGCGGCATCCAGACGGAACTGACCTATGTCGGCAACCGCGCGATGCTGACCTACGAACTGCCGCTCAACGAAGTGGTCTTCGATTTCTACGACCGCCTGAAGTCGATCTCCAAGGGCTACGCCTCCTTCGACTACAACCTATCCGGCTACCGCGAGAGCGACCTCGTCAAGATGTCGATCCTCGTCAATGCCGAGCCGGTCGACGCGCTCTCCATGCTGGTCCACCGCTCGGCGGCGGAAAAGCGCGGCCGCGTCATGTGCGAGAAGCTGAAGGACCTCATCCCGCAGCACATGTTCCAGATCCCCATCCAGGCCGCCATCGGCGGACGCATCATCGCCCGTGAGACGGTGCGCGCGCTGCGCAAGGACGTGACCGCCAAGTGCTACGGCGGCGATGCCACGCGCAAAAGGAAACTTCTGGACAAGCAGAAGGAAGGCAAGAAGCGCATGCGCCAGTTCGGCAAGGTGGAGATCCCGC
>Ga0222424_100067_pt1 | contig 211254 bp, 197 predicted proteins | sample 2B2ome_FD_182468 | JGI IMG/M metagenome (GOLD analysis project Ga0222424, IMG submission 182468) | Enriched microbial communities from leaf-cutter ant dump, University of Wisconsin, Madison, United States - 2B200A (version 2) | ecosystem: Environmental > Terrestrial > Nest > Insects nest > Nest...
CTACATCTACCTCGCGGGCAAGCAGATCGCGGAAGTGCAGACCACAGGGGGCGTCAACGCCACGCAGTACGTACACACGGACGCACTGGGCAGCCCGGTGGCGCACAGCACCAGCGCCAACCCGGCGGTGGTCATCAACCGCAGCCGCTTCGAGCCCTACGGCTACGTGGCGCAAGGCACGAAGCCGAGCGCGAACACCAGCGTCGTCGGGTTCACGGGGCATGTGCAGGACGCGGAGACCGACCTCGTTTACATGCAGCAGCGGTACTACGACCCCATCGCAGGGAGGTTCCTGTCTGTGGATCCCGTTGTGACCAATGCCGCCACCGGATCCGGCTTTGGTCGATACGAATATGTGGAGTCAAATCCATACCGATATATTGATCCGTTCGGTATGGAGCCACAGGAAAGGCCAACGCCCAAGGACAAGGCTCAGCAACGGCTAGATGCAACATGTCGAATGACAATGATGTTTGGAGGCGGTTGTGCTCAGTTTGAATATGGCGAATCAAAACGAGAAAAATCGGAAGCATTCGCTAATTTAGGTAGCTTTGGCGGTGTGGTTGCTTATGACAATCAAATGGAGGAGGTTCTTGCGCGGCTGGACTCGGCACTCGAAAAGGCTGAGGAGACCACCATTTCCATGGGCCCCCCAGGGATGCTTGCTGCCGTTCCATTTAAGGCCCTTGCTCTGGGCAGGACGCTAGGGCCAATATTAAGAACCACAAAGGAGGCTCAAATTTCTGCGGAGGCGCTGGGGTTTAGGCGTATCGCGGAAACCGTGCATGGTCAAGCCATCTTCCAAAAGGGGAAGTTATTTATTACGAGAGACATTGACGGCCACAATGGTGGCGTATGGAAAATGGCGACATCGGCCAAGAATCTTGGCAGCAAGGAGAGTAGGCTGGGCACATTTGATGCGAGCCTCAACAAAATTGGCGACTAGCGAACATGGAAAGCCAAGGGGCTTGTTTTCAGAAAGGATTGATCGTGAAGATCCAAAACCTCCGACAGCCAGAGGCAATAATTTATAGAAATTTCTCGTTATCAGAGTATTTCGATGAAAAGTCTTTTTTTGGGAGATTGCGCGACTGCGCGGAATGGGACGATGGTGAGTATTGGTTGTTTGAGTGGGCGCTTTATGAGTTGGCGCCAATCCGCAAGGATATTATTGAAATTGATTGGCCTGTTTTTAGAATTTTTAGTTATGCCTTTTTATTTATTGGAGCGCACTTTGATCCGAATGATTCATTCAAGATTTTAAATCTTGATGGATTGGATATATCCGATAGGAGAGAAAGATTGCAATTGGTGGTTGAGGGCTACTTCCTTGGTGTGATGCCCAATCAAGCGGAGTGCTTCTCAATGGTGAATCCGCTCATTGCCGATATGGGTTGATGGGGCCTGTCAAACAACCGGCGACGTCAATGCCAGCAACCAGGTGTTCAACGTCAGCACCAACGGCGTGCCCACCAGCTACCTCTTCGATACCCGAGGCAACCTCAAGAGCAAAGGGACGCAGAACTTCGGCTTCGACCTGGGCAACCGGCTGATCTCATCGCCGGGCGGCAACTACGCCTACGACGGACTGGGCAGGCGCACCAAGATCGCCAGCAGCGACAGCTCGACGCGCATCCAGGTCTACAGCCAGGCGGGGCAACTGCTGTGGGCGACGAGCACGGGCGGGCCGAGGCCGGCGAGTACGACGGCCTACATCTACCTCGCGGGCAAGCAGATCGCGGAGACGAACAGCGTCAGCGGCACGCAGTACGTACACACGGACGCACTGGGCAGCCCGGTGGCGCACAGCAGCAGCGCCAACCCGGCGGTGGTCATCAACCGCAGCCGCTTCGAGCCCTACGGCTACGTGGCGCAAGGCACGAAGCCGAGCGCCAACACCAGCGTCGTCGGGTTCACGGGGCATGTGCAGGACGCGGAGACCGATCTCGTGTACATGCAGCAGCGGTATTACGATCCCATTGCGGGGAGATTCCTGAGCGTTGACCCTGTGGTTACTGATGCAAGCTCTGGGAAGAGCTTCGGGCGGTATTACTACGCCAAGAACAATCCATATTCATACGTTGATACTGACGGGCGATGGGCCACTTGGGTGCATTACAGAATCACCTATACGGCGGCGATTCAATCAGGCATGACAAAGGAACAGGCAAAGGCCGCGGCAGAAAAGGTCGTCGGGGTGGATAAGGGGACTCAGTCCAGTCGAGCCAGTGATACCAATATTCATGCAATGGCGGGCCAACTCCCGGATGGGAGTTGGCAAACCAAAGAGCAGGCCATCGATGCCACAAATCGATATATCAAGAATGGAGATAATCCTCTTGAAAATCGGATGCATGCAGCACAGGACGCTACTGCTGATCACCATCTTGGTCAGGTTTGGCGTGACCCGCTCACCACTGAGGGCAAGGATGTTGTGAGTATCGTGAAGGATGTAATATCTGCTATTGTTCATTTGGTGGATGATGTATTCCCCTCCAAGGAGGCCGAGGCAAAAGCTGTGGAGGAAACCAAGAAGCTGCTTACGGAGAAGAAGGAATGAGAAATCGCATGAGCATGCAGAAATTTAGGGGCGCACTTGGCCTGGTGTTCGCATTTTGTGCATCAATGGCTGCATACGCGCAAGAGCCTATCCTTCAGATAACTGATTTGGGAAGCTGGAGGCTAGTGGGGCTACAGTGGAAACCATACGCTACTAGCACGAAAAGAGATCCAATCACAGAACAAATCAATGTGCCATCTAGCGCTGATGGTGATATCGAAAGATGTATGCTAGTCAAATACTGTGAAATCAAGGCGGGAGATTTGAATTTATTGGTTGAGCTTATCAATATAAAGGTGAATTCTGAAGTTGAAACCAAGGCGCATTTCAAGGCAATTAATATTTCTGATGTGACGTTGGTTTCAAGGATTGGTGGTGAAAATGAGGTTGATTTGTTGATCAATCGTGGCACCCACGGCTCCGCATTAGGCCGCCTGGGACCTAGGGTAGCTATTGATCTGGCCCGCAGAACCATCTATACGTTCAGGTGCGTGTCTGCCTACCGTTGTCAGCTAATCGAGAGAACTTTTGATGGGGAAGAGACAGTTGGTCCAGTGCTCGATGTAAAAGTTTCCGATTTATTGTCTTATAACAACAATCTATGGATGCTGTACGCGAAGTCTTCTGCTCAAAAGAGCGGTGGTGGGGTGTTGGGGAAGTTCGGGCACGGGAGATTCAAAGAGGACTGGTGGGTTGCTGAGGTTAAGGCACTAAGCCAAATTGATGGTGCTAGCGTACTTGCCCGCGATCAAACGAATGCGGCTGGATATTTTTTGAATAAGGCCGACATTAGGTAGTCTGCAAGTTCTTGCTTAGGTGCTCTCGTGGCCAGAATGTGCATCTAGGTGTCGGGTGCCGGATGATTGGCTGCTCGAGAATAGGCGCTCGCTGCTCGTAGGCCGGGAGGCGTTCCTAGCGGTTCTGGCAGAGTTCACAGGAAAGCCATCGCCATGCTGATCGCTTTGCACCAGTGATCAAGTTGCAAGCTTGGCCGAGTACAACATCACGGCAGTTCTGGTTATCAGACCCAACCAACAGTGAGATCGCATGAGCTCAAAAAGCCGATTCCGCCTGATCAACTCAGTCGCCTGCGGCCTGTTCCTCTTGGCGTTCGTTTGGGTGTTTGCTGGGTACCCTCTTGTTGGTGGGGTAAGCGCCGTGACCGCTATCGCGACATACTTTTATTGCGTACAGACGACACGTTGCGCGCGATGTGGGAAGCGCCTACTTATCAAGTCAAAAGGCCCCTTCGTCGTTCACGTTCCCTTCCCACGAGAGTGTCCTGTCTGTGGGCTCGACACCAAGGCTAACTTCAAGGCAGACCTCGGAATCAAACCTTGAGCTTGTTGGGGCACTCTTCGTCGAGTGGTAACCATGGCGGATCAGCGGGGGCAGACGGGCTACCAGCGGGCCAACGGCATCGCACACAGCATGACCCCGAACGCGCGGGGCCTGCCGGAAACGCTCCAAGACGCGGGCGTGCTGAAAGACAAATACAGCTACGACGCCAACGGCAACGTCACCGCCATCGCAGACCAACAGGAAAGCGTCTTCGGGCGGACGATGACTTACGACGACCTGGACCGACTCAGCAGCGCCAGCGCGCCCAACGTGTGGGGCAGCGCCAGCTACAAATACGACCCGGTGGACAACCTGCGCGTGGCCAACGTGGGCACGCGCAACACGACGATCAGCGTCAACGCCAACACCAATGTGGAAACGGGTGCGGCACAAAGATTGACGGAAGCAACTCTGCGGGGCATCACATCCAGCGGCATGCAGATGGTGGGAAAACCGTGCCGGAGAACCATGCGGAAGTCTGCAAGGATTGCCATGCCAAGATTCATAGCAAGGAGTCTCAATGAGCGGTGACGTTCCCGTGTTGAAAGACCCGGAAGGCCAAGCATCAATTCCCTCTGCTTGGCGCGGGACGCTTTGCCTGATCGCGAATGCAGTAGCGCGAGGCGACTATCAGAAGCTTGCACAAAGCGCGGCGATTCGCCCGATCGGAGAGGCGTTAATCCAAGAAATTTCCCAGAACGTTCGGGACTACGGGGTGCAACTTACAGACTTGCCGGAAGACACTTGGCGTACTTCTGCTTGCCAGTGGATGGAAATCTACTGGGACGTGCTGGTCGATTTGTTCTCGGTAGAAGAAGGTGCAAGCGACCTTGCCCTGGCCGTGCGTGTTTACGAGGAAGGGGCTGGCTACTCATTCGAGGTCCAGTCGGTTCATGTGCCTTGAAGCCGCGCTTGGCCACGCCCGTGGTCGGTCTACCAACGGGCCAACGGCATCGCACACAGCATGACCCCCAACGCGCGGGGCCTGCCGGAAACGCTCCAAGACGCGGGCGTGCTGAAAGACAAATACAGCTACGACGCCAACGGCAACGTCACCGCCATCGCAGACCAACAGGAAAGCGTCTTCGGGCGGACGATGGTCTACGACGACCTGGACCGGCTGGCCAGCGCCAGCGCGCCCAACGTGTGGGGCAGTGCGACCTACAAATACGACACGGTGGACAACCTGCGCGTGGCCAACGTGGGCACGCGCAACACGACGATCAGCGTCAACGCCAACAACCAAGTCAACACCGTCGCCATCAATGGCGCCAACACCAGCTACATCTTCGACACCCGAGGCAACCTCAAGAGCAAAGGGACGCAGAACTTCGGCTTCGACCTGGGCAACCGGCTGATCTCATCGCCGGGCGGCAACTACGCCTACGACGGACTGGGCAGGCGCACCAAGATCGCCAGCAGCGACAGCTCGACGCGCATCCAGGTCTACAGCCAGGCGGGGCAACTGCTGTGGGCGACGAGCACGGGCGGGCCGAGGCCGGCGAGTACGACGGCCTACATCTACCTCGCGGGCAAGCAGATCGCGGAAGTGCAGACCACAGGGGGCGTCAACGCCACGCAGTACGTACACACGGACGCACTGGGCAGCCCGGTGGCGCACAGCACCAGCGCCAACCCGGCGGTGGTCATCAACCGCAGCCGCTTCGAGCCCTACGGCTACGTGGCGCAAGGCACGAAGCCGAGCGCGAACACCAGCGTCATCGGGTTCACTGGGCACGTGCAGGTCAGCGGCTCGGATGCCCTCTCGACCGAGGCTGGGCCGAGGATGGGCGGCAATTGCGAGCTACGTCCGCCGCAAAACCGCCCCGCGCCGACCTGGCTTCATGCCCGACCCGGCCGCGCCAGCAACTCCACCGCATCGACGATCCGCCGCGCCTGCTCGGGCAGGCTGTGGTCGTCGGCGCTGGCCAGGGCCATCAGGCGCGTCAGGGCTTCGTCGCGGGGCAGGGAGTAGCGGTGCATCAGCACGCCGACGGCGATGGCCGTCGGGTCGAGCGGGGGGGGCAGTTCGGTGGGTGCCGGGGGAACTGCGGGAGCAGCCGCAGCCGCAGCCGCAGCCGGCGCGCGCGCGAAGGCGGCTTCGACGGCGGGGACGATCTGCGAGATGTCCAGCGGCTTGACGAGGTAGGCCAGGGCGCCCAGTTCCTTGACCTTGGCCACCGTCGCCTCGTCGGCGAAGGCGGACAGGAACATGAAGGGCGTTTGCAGGAACTCGCGCAGATAGGCTGCCACGTCGAAGCCGGTCAGGCCTTCCATGCGGATGTCGAGCAGCGCGAGTTCGGGCCGGTGTTCGCGGGCGAGCAGGATGGCGTCGTCGCCGTTGTCCGCGTCGATGACCTCGAAGCCGGCCTGCGTGAGCCCGTAGCTCAGCGTCGCCAGTACCAGGCGGTCGTCATCGACGACCAGGATCTTGCCCTTGCTCACCGCGCCTCTCAGGTATTCGCTTTGGTGGCGGGATTGTGGACCACGCTGGGCGGAATCAGTTCCAGCCGGCAGCGCACGTCCTCGCCCTGCTGTTCCAGGCTGAGGATGGCGCTGCGCCGCGGCAGCAGCGCGCGCACCAGGCCCAGGCCGGAGACGCCGCTGCGCACGTCCTGCAGCGCGAAGCCTTCGGGCAGGCGGCCGGGGTTGAGGATCTCGACGCTGACGCCGGCCAGGTCGCAGATGAGCTGGCAGCGCACCGGCGCTTCGCCGCCGTGGCGCAGCGCGTTGCCGAGCAGTTCGTTGAGGCTGAGCGCGATGGGGATGGCCTCGGCCTCGGGCAGGCACCAGTCGTCCAGCAGGGCGCCGCCCTCGGCGGCCGTGGTGATGACGCGGCCCTGCATGCGCTGCACGGCGCCGACGATGGCGTCGAACACGCGCTTGAGCGGCAGCGGTCCGCTGGCGCCGACCTGCAGGCCGTAGACCTGGGCGATGGCCTGCACCTGGCCGACGGCTTCTTTCAGCACCGGCGCGACCTCGGGCCGGCGCGCGGCGATCTGTTGCAGCAGGCCGGCCACGCCCTGCAGATTGTTCTTGATGCGGTGGTGGACTTCGCGCACCAGCAGCTCGCGCTGCGAGATGGCGGCCTGCAGGCGCGCGGCCTCGGCGGCGCGTTGTTCGGTCACGTCGCTGGCGACGAGCAGCAGCAGTTCGGGGGCGTCGCCGCCGACGCCTGCGAGGTGCAGCAGCCGCGTGTCCCAGATGCGCGTCAGCGGGCCGGCGGGCACGTGGTACTCGCGCTGCACGACGGTCTGCGAGGCCAGGGCCTCGCGCATGTCGGCGGCGACCTGGGCGCCCTGTTCGGCGCCGAAGAGCTGGGCCGGCGCGCCGCCGAGCAGCGCGGCCTCGGGCCGGCCGGCCAGCGTCGCGGCGGCCTGATTGAGCTTGACGATGCGCAGGCTCTGCGCCTCGTGCAGCGTGATGGCCAGGGGCGCGCTCTCGATGATGCGGGCCAGCGAGGCCTGGGCCATGCGGCTCTGTGCCTCGGCCTGGCGGCGGCGGTCGATGTCGAGCAGGGCGTAGGTGAGCTGGGTGCCGCCGTCCTCGCGCGGCGTCTGCACGGCGTTGCCGATGACCCAGAACTCGCGCCCGTCGCGGCCGCGCAGCCGGCACTCGAAGACCTCGCTGCCGGGCTCGGCGTGGAAGGCGTGTTCGTCGTCGTCGGGCGCCAGCACGCCCAGGGGCTGGCCGCGCACGTCGGCCAGCTCGCAGCCGAACATGCGGCGGGCCGAGCGGTTCATCCATTCGATGCCGTCCGCACCGACGGTGACGATGCCGACCAGCACCGAGTCGAGCACCGCGCGCTCGCTCTCGGCGCGCAGCAGCAGTGCGTTCTCGGCCTGGGCCTGGGCGGTCACGTCGAGCGTGACGACCGAGGTGGAGCGCCGCCCGCCGGCCAGCAGGCCGGGCGCGACGCGGGTCAGCAGCCAGCGCCGGCCCAGCTCGGGATGGCGCACGGCGTAGCGCACCTCGACGGCGTCGCCGCGCTTGAGCGCGCGTTGCAAGCGCTCGAACTCGGGCAGGGACGCGGGCTCGACGATGTCGCGGTTGATGCCCTGCAGCGAGCCGAGGGCGGGCCTGCCGCCGGTCTTGAAGGGCGAGCCCTTGCGGTGGGCGCGCAGCCAGCCGGCCTCGGGCTGGAAGGTGGCGAGGCCGACGGCGGCGGTGTCCATCAGCGCGTCGAGCTGCTGGTGGGCGAGGTCGCGCTCGTGCAGGGGGCTCTGGTCTTCCAGCACGGCCAGCAGCAGCACCCGGCCGCCGTGGCGCCACAGGCGCAGCCGCGCCTGCAGCCAGCGCGGCTGGCCCTGCGGGTCGATGAGCTCGGCCTCGGTGACGAGGGGGCCGTCCTGCGGGCGCTGGGCCGTCAGCGCCGGCAGTGGCGCGCCGCGCTGCCAGCCGAGCAGGGCCTGCAGCAGTTCGGGCAGTTCGTTGAGCTGCCGGGGCGCGCCGGGGCAGAGCGTGGCGAAGGCGGCGTTGTGGCGCAGCAGGGCGCCGCTGGCGGCGTCGGCGAGCAGGGCCGGCAGGGGCGACAGGGCCAGCCATTCGGCCAGCGGCGGCTCACCGGGCTCGGCGGCGCCGAGGCGGGCGTGCAGCACCCAGTTGGGGCGTTCGCGCAGCAGGCGCAGCGTGGCGCGCTGGCCGTCGGCGAGCTTGAGCGGCGGCGCCGGCGGCGCGGCGCGGCCGGCGTCGAGGGCGCGCGTGGCATCGTGCAGCCAGGCTTCCAGCCGGGCACCGGCCGCGTGGCGCAGCAGGCGCCAGCCCTCGGCGGCGTCGGCGCCCAGCCAGTCGCGCGCGGCCGGGTTGGCGCGCAGCAGGGACAGGTCGGCCCGCAGCGTCAGCACCGGGTCGCCGACGAGGTCGAGCAGCGCAGCGGAAGCGGGCGGGCCGAACATGGTTCAGCCGGGGAGTCCGTTCATTCGAGCTGAGCCGCCTTGTGCAGCGCCCGCAGCACGCAGGCGTTGATCTCGCCCGCGCCGAGCATCAGCGCGTCGGCGCGCTCGCGGTAGTCGAAGACGTTGCCGGCCTCGATGGCGCGCACCAGTTCCAGATAGGGCAGGAAGGGGCCGCCGTCTTCCACCAGGGCCTGGCGCACGCGCTCGGGCACGGGGATGCTCTGCAGCAGCTTCTCGAAGGGCTGCTTGAGCATGTGGTCGAGCAGCGAGAACAGGCCGCAGATGAACATCTCGTCGCGCATCTCGCGCTCTTCCATGCCGGCCGCGAGTTCTTCCATCAGCAGGCCGCGGCGCACGGCGCCGTACATGATGGGGCGCATGCTGTGGTCCTTGCTGGCCGTCGTCAGCAGCAGGGCCAGCCAGCGGCGCAGACGCGCATAACCGAGCAGCATGATGGCGTGGCGGAAGCTGGACACCTCGACCGGCAGGCCGAAGGCGGCGGAGTTCATATAGCGCAGCAGCTTGAAGGCGAGGCTGGGGTCGCGCTTCAGGGTCTGCTCCAGGCGCTCGACGTCCTCGCCCTCGTCCACGCGGGCCATCAGCTCGACGATGACCTGCAGGTCGGCGGCGATGTCGGTCTTGCCGGCGCCGGGCGTGGCCTGGTAGATGCCGTCCATGGGCCAGCCGATGACGGCCTCGGCGCCGGCCTGGAAGCTGGCCTCGACGGCCTCGGCGCCGCAGACGCCGGCATGCACGAGGGCGAGGCCGGCCGGCGCGGCCTGGCCGGGTTCGAGCACGGCGGCCGTGAAGACGGCGGCCACCTCGGCCGGCAGCGGCGCGGCGGGCAGGCCCTTGAGCAGGCCCGTGTGGCCGGCGGGCTTGAGTGCGGCGACGGCGGCGGCGTGGCTCGGGTCGGCGGCGATGAAGGCGGGCACCTCGATCTGCGCCGGCGCGGCGGGCGGCTGGGCCAGCAGGGCGCCGAGCAGGGCCTCGCCCTGGGGGCTGAGCACGGCGCCGCCCTGGGGCCAGGCGGCGGCAAGGGCGGCGAGGAGTTCGGCGTGGTCGGTGCGGGCGTCTGCGCGCAGCGGCACCAGGGTCAGGCGCGTCGCGGTGATGGCGCGCTGGCGGTCGATGACCGGGGCGTAGCCGAGGGCGATGCCGGGCAGGATGGCGTGGTCGAGGGCGGCGGGGGTGTTGTCAGACATGGCGCGGCGCTAGGCGGGGAATGCGCCAGTCTGCCACGAGCCTCTGCCGGCCATGGTGGCAAAGCGTGACAGGCTCACGGCCCGGGCCCCTAACCGCCCAGATACTGGAACAGCGACATGCGCTGCACCATCGCATAGGTCTGTAGCGCCGCCTGGTAGCCGGTCTGCTGGTTGGTGAAGTCGGAGATGGCCTGGGTCATGTCCAGGTCGGTGGCGGCGCTCTGTTCTTCCTGGGAGTAGAGCTTGAGGGCAGAGAGGCGGCTCTCGCTGCCGTCGAGCTTGTTCAGGATCTCGCCGGCGTGGGCGCGCGTGCCCTGCAGCTTGCCCATGACGGCGTCGAGGTCGCGCAGCGCGTCGTTGTTGGCCTGGGTGATCTGGGCATCGCCGCGGTTGGGGGTGAGCAGGTCGGCGATGGTCCGGTCCATCACGTCGAAGACCTTGAGCGAGTTGGTGGACGGGGCGATGGAGAAGTTGTCGCCGTCCACCGGCGCGCCGGAGATGGTCATGCTCATGCCGTCGAATGCCAGCGCCTGGCCGGGCGTGAAGGCGCCGCTGGCGGCGCCGACCGTGGGTGGCGGGCTGATGGCATAGGTCTGCGAGGGCGCGCTGCCGCTGATGGTGATGCTGTAGCTCAGGCCGGTGAGCTGGGACGGGTCGGTGACGGAGCCGCTGTCGATCCAGCCCTGGGCGGCGGCGCCGGGCGGGGTGCTGGTGGGGTTGGTGCCGGCGCCGGTGACGAAGAAGCCGTTGCCGCTGGGTGCGCTTTCCCAGGCGCCGCGGCCGTCCATGGTGAGCGGGAAGTCTTCGAGGTTGCCGCTCTGGATCTGGCCGGGCACGCCGACGTAGGTGACGCCGCCGCTCTTGTCGAGGAAGGGCGGGTTGGCCGAGCCCTGGCCGCCGAAGACGTAGCTGCCGGCGCCGTCGCTGCGGTTGGCGATGGCGAGCAGCTGGTCGCGCAGGCCCTTGAGCTTCTGCGCGAGGGCGGCGCGCTCGGCGTCGGTGTAGCTGGCGTTGCCGGCGCCGACCATGGTCTCGCGGGCCTGCTGCAGCAGTTCGTTGGCGTCGCCCAGCGCCGATTCGGCCAGGGTCATGCTGTTGCGGCTGGCTTCGAGCGAGCGCTGGTTGGCGTCGGTGCGGCCGATGGTGGCCAGCGCGCGTTCGGCGCGCGCGGCACCGGTGGGGTCGTCGCTGGCGCTGAGCACGCGCTTGCCCGAGGTGAGCTGCTGCTGCTGGGTCTGCAGCGCGAGCTGGCGGCGCTGCAGATTGCCGATGGCGGCTTCGTAGGTGTTGGCGGTGGAGAGTCTCATGGCGGTGTTCCCTGTCAGCCCGTCAGCCGGCCAGGCGCAGCAGTTCGTCGAACAGCGATTGCGCCGTTTGCAGCACGCGGGCGGCGGCCTGGTAGCCCTGCTGGAACTGCATCAGCCGCGCGGCTTCCTCGTCCAGGTTGACGCCGGCCACGCTGGAGCGCGCCTGCTCGGCGTTGTCGGCGACGCCGGCCGAGATGGTGCTGAGGTAGTTGGCGCTCTGGCTGCGCGCGCCGATGTCGCTGAGGTCGGCGGCGTAGGCGTCGGTGATGGTGGCGCCGGGCTTGAGCACCGGGTCGCCGTTGACGTCCAGCAGCAGGGCGCCGCTGGCGTCGCGCTGGTACTGGCGGCCGATGAAGGTCTCGGTCTGCAGATCGAGGAAGGCCTTGGCGTTGCCGTTGTTGGTGTCGGTGTAGACGGTGGCTTCGAGGGTGAGGCTGTCGCCGGCGTGGGGCACGCCGGTGGTGTGGAGCTCGAAGCCGAGGTCGGGGTCGGTGCCGATGGGCTCGCCGGCCTGCCAGATGCCGGTCTGGCCGTTGGAGAGGCTGTAGTTGACGCTGCCGTCCGCGTTGGTGGTGCCGAAGGTCAGGGTCAGCGGCAACTGGGCGGCCGTGCTGGCGCTGAAGTTGCCGTTGACGGCGTAGATGCTCTGGATGTTCAGCGTGCCGGTGTTGGCGACGTTGCTGGTGGCCGTCAGCGGCGAGGCGGCGGCGATGCCGTTGGGCGATTCGAGCAGCAGCCGCATGCCCGAGGCGGCGGCGCCGACCGGCTCGACGAGGAAGCTGTCGCCGACCTGGGGCTGAGGCGCGGGCAGGGCGGGGAAGCTGATCTGCACGCCGTCCACCACGTCGCCGTCGGCGAAGGGGATGGGCTTGCCATTGGGCAACTGGGTGATCTCGTAGCCGCCGGCGGTGACCTTGATGCGGTAGCTGCTGGCCTGCAGATGGCTGGCATCGACGATGCTGACCTGGGGCTGGGCGGTGCTCAGATTGCTGGCGGCGGGCAGCACGCGCGGCGCGGCCACCTTGAAGATGTCGCCGCCCATGCCGGGCGGGTTGGAGAGGTCCAGGCCGAGGGCGTTCTGCTCGTTGACCTTGCTGCCGATGGCGGCGGCGAGCTGGCCGAGCATATTGCGGGCGTCCACCAGGTCGCGGTTCTGCACGCGCAGCATGGCGGCCAGCGAGCCGCCGGTGAGGATGGATTCGTCCAGCGGGCGCTGCAGGCTGCCTTCGCGCATCGTCAGCGTGGCGCGGGTGGGGTCGTAGGGGTCGGCCGCGACTTCCAGCGTCGAGGCCGAGCTGCCCAGCACGAGGCACTGGCCGCCGCCGATGAAGACGCCCAGGGTGTCGTCGTCGGCCGGCACGGTGGTGACGGAGACGTATTCGCTGAGCTGGGAGACGAGCTGCTCGCGCTGGTCGAGCAGGTCGTTGGGCGTGTGGCCGCTGCCGCGGTTGGCGGCGATCTGGTCGTTGATGCGGGCGATCTGGCTGGCGATGTCGTTGACGCGCTGCACGCCGTTGCCCAGGTCGCCGACGATGCCGGCCTGCATGGCCTCGATCTGGCTGCCGGCGTCGCGGAAGCGCGCGACCAGGTCGCTGGCGCGGCCGAGCACGACCTGGCGGGCCGAGGGGTCGCTGGGGCGGCTGGCCACGTCCTGCATGGCGTTGAGGAACTGGCTGGCCGCGTAGCCCAGGCCCTCGGTGCCCAGGGGCAGCAGCTTGCCCAGGCGGGTCAGCAGGTCGGCGCGGGTGGCGTCGCCGGCGGCGGCGGACTTGGTGGTGGCGGCCTGGCGGGTGAGGAACTGGTCGTGCGCGCGCTCGACGGTCTGGATGTCCACGCCGCGGCCGAAGAAGCCCGCGCCGGTGTACTGGCCGGGCGCCGTGGTCATCACCACCTGCTGGCGCGAATAGCCCGGCGTGTTGGCGTTGGCGATGTTGTTGCCGACGGTCTGCAGCGCCGCCTGGTTGGCGAACATCGCGCGGGCGCCGAGGGAGAGCAGGCTGGGCATGGCTGCGTCCTTCTTCAGGCGAGGCTGCGCTGGACGCGCTGCGTGGTGTCGATGACTTTGGCCAGCTTGCTGGCGTAGGCCGGGTCGGTGGCGTAGCCGGCCTGCTGCAGGCCGCGGGCGAAGCCGGCCGCATTGCCGCTCTGGGCCTGGGCGACGACCTTGGCGTAGCGGTCGTTGCCGCTGATGAGGCGGGCGTAGTCCTTGAAGGCCTCGTCGTAGCTGCCGTAGGCGCGGAACTTGGCCGTGACCTTGACGGCCTGGCCGTTGATGACTTCGGTGGTCTTCACGTCCACGGTGCGGCCCTTCCAGCCGGGCGTGGCCTTGATGCCGAAGACGTTGTGGCTCTTGGCGCCGTCGGCGCCGGTGATCTCGCGCCGGCCCCAGCCGCTCTCGTGCGCCGCCTGGGCGACCATGAAGCTGGCCGGGATGCCCGACTCGGCCGAGGCCGCGCGGGCGGCGGCGTCGTGCTGCTGGATGAAGCCCTGCACATGGCTGGGGATGCCCTTGGTGGCCAGCGCCGGCAGGGCCTGGGCCAGCGTCGTCCGGCTGGCCTTCTGCACGCTCTCGGGCGACAGGTCCCGGATGCCCATCTGGCGTTGCAGCTGGCGCTGGATCGCGTCCGACAGGCCGCCGGGCAGGCCGCTCATCTTGCCGGCGAACTGGGTGTCCAGCATCTCGGTGCCGAGCTGGGTGGCGCTGTTGTCCAGCATGCCGCTGGACAGCGTGGACGCGCGCATGCTCTTCATCACCTCCTGCATGAACAGCGCCTCGAACTGCTTCGCCGTCTCGCGGATGCTGGCCTTGGGGTCGCGCGAGGCCTGGGCCTTGAGGGCATCGAGGCTGCCGAGGCTCTGGCCGGAGATGGACTGGAACGAGGCCATCAGATCACCTCGAGCTCGGCGTTCAGCGCGCCGGCACTCTTCATGGCCTGCAGGATGGCGAGCAGGTCCTGCGGCGTGGCGCCGAGCGAGTTCAGCGCCTTCACCACGTCGGCCAGCCGCGCGCCGGCCGGCAACTGGATCAGGCTGCCGGGCTCCTGGCGGATGGCGATGTCGGCCTTCTCGGCCACCGTCGTCTGGCCGCCGGACAGCGCATTGGGCTGGCTGATGATGGGGGTGGAACTGATCGTCACCGACAGGCTGCCGTGCGCGACGGCGCAGGCCGACAGCGTGACGGACTGGTTCATGACGATGGAGCCGGTGCGCGCATTGATGACGACGCGGGCGGCCGGCACGGCCATGTCGATGACGAGGTTCTCCACGTCGGCCAGGAAGGCGACGCGCTCGTCCGGCGCGGCCGGCGCGCGCACGCGCACGACGCGGCCGTCCAGCGCTTGGGCCGTGCCCGCGCCCTTGGCGCCGTTGATGGCCTGGGCCACGGCGCGGGCGGTGGCGAAATCGCTGCTGTTGAGGTCGAGCTGGAGCATGTCGCCCTGGGCGCCCTGAGATAGGGGCGTCGGCACCGAGCGCTCGACCAGGGCGCCGGCCGGGATGCGGCCGGCGCTGAGGTGGTTGATCTGCACCTTGGAGCCACCCGCCGACGCGCCCGCGCCGCCGACGACGAGATTGCCCTGCGCCATCGCATAGACCTGGCCGTCCGCGCCGCGCAGCGGCGTGACGATCAGCGTGCCGCCGCGCAGGCTCTTGGCATTGCCGATGGACGAGACGCTGATGTCGAGCTGCTGGCCGGGCTGGGCGAAGGGGGGCAGCGTGGCCGTCACCATCACGGCGGCGATATTGCGCGGCTGCATCGTCACGCCCTGGGGCAGCAGCACGCCGAACTGCTGCAGCATGGCTGTCAGGCTCTGGCCGGTGAAGGGCGCCTGGGTGGTCTGGTCGCCCGTGCCGTCCAGGCCGACGACGAGGCCATAGCCCGTCAGCGGGTTGGAGCGCACGCCGGCCACGGCCGCGACTTCCTTGATGCGGGCGGCCTGGGCCGGCGGCGTGAGCGCGACGGCCAGGATGACGATGAGGGCTTGCAGGAACTTCACTCGGTCGATTCTGCGGAGACTTGAGCCTGCGAAGCCGCAGAAAAGGCCGGGGACGGCCCCGCTTTTCCGAACCGACGGGCGAGGTGCTGCCTGAACACGAGGGGTGGGGCGTGCAGGCTTCGGCACGGTTTGCGGACAGGTTTCTGAATGTTGCTGTAGGTAAATTCATTTGAATTCCTGCCATTCAAGTTCCACCGCGCCATGCCCTCGTCCCGCGAACCGTTGACCCTGGTTCATGTCGTCTTTTCGTCCCGGATCGCGGGCGGTGAGTTGCACTGCATCGACCTCGCCAATGCGCAGGCGGCGCTGGGCCACCGCGTCCACGTCATCGGCACGGCCGGCTCGGCGGTGGCCGGGGCGCTGGCACCCGCCGTCCGCTTTCACGGCCTGCGGCTGCCGCTGCTGCGCGGCTGGCGGGTCGCCGCGCTGGCGCGCCGGCTGGGCGCCGACCTGTGCCACGGCCACCTCGGCCCGGCCTGCAAGGCCGTCGCCCGCGTCTGCGGCGCGGCCCGGCTGGGCACGCTGCACGTCGGCTACAAGCGCCACCACCATGCGCGGCTGGACGGCCTCGTCTGCGTCAACCGCGCCCAGTACGAGGGCCTGCCGGCCGAGCACGCCGGCCTGGCCCGGCTGATCCACAACTGGGCGCCGCAGCGCGAGGGCGCGGTGCCGCCCACCGATCTGCGCGCCGAACTGGGGCTGGCGCCGGGCCAGTTGCTGGTCGGCAGCGTCGGCCGGCTGCAGCGCGCCAAGGGCATGGACCTGCTCGTCGCCGCCTTCAAGGCCCATGCGCCGGCCGACGCCGTGCTGGCCATCCTCGGTGAGGGCCCGGACCGCGCCGCATTGCAGGCGCTGGCGGCCGGCGACCCGCGCGTGCGCCTGCTGGGCTTCCGCAGCGACGTGGACGGCGCGCTCGCGGCCTTCGACCTCTTCGTCTCCGCCTCGCGCGAGGAGGCCTTCCCGCTCGCCATCCTCGAAGCCATGCGCGCCGGCCGCCCGGTGCTGGCCACCGCCACGCAAGGCCCACGGGAGATGCTGGCCGGCCAGCCGGCGCGGCTGGTGCCGGTGGGCGACGCCGAGGCGCTGGGCCGCGCGCTGGCCGAGGAACTCACGCGGCTGCGCGCATGGGCGCCCGACGCGCGTGGCGTGCCATACGACACCGCCGCCTACGACCGCGGCCACGCCGTCGCGCGCACGCTGGCCTTCTACCGCGAGGTGCTGCGCCACCGCGCCCAGGCCGTCGGCGGCAAGCGGCCGGCGTTGGCCTGACCGATGTTCAGGCGCCCGCGCACCGACTTCTGGCAGGTCGGCATCGCCCCGCTGCGCATCGAGGACGCCAGCGCCCGCAGGCTGGCCGCCGTGCGCGAGCGCATCACCTGGCTGCCCGACCCCGGCCCCTGGCGCTATCTGGCCGACCCCTTCGGCCTGCTGCGCGGCGAGGCGCTGCACGTCTTCGTCGAGGCGTTCGACTACCGCAGCAAGCGCGCCCACATCGAGCGCCATGAATTCGCGCTCGCCGGCATGGCCTGGTGCGGCCGCAGCGTGGTGCTGGACCGGCCCTTCCACCTCTCCTACCCGCAGGTCTTCGAGCACGGCGGCGAGACCTGGATGGTGCCGGAGAGCCATCAGGCCGGCGAGATCGCCCTCTACCGCGCGGCGGACGCCTCGCTGGACCGCTGGCAGCGCGAGTGCGCGCTGCTGGGCGGCCTGCCGGCGGCGGACGCCTCGCTGTTCGAATACGCCGGCCGCTGGTGGATGTTCTACACCCTGGTCGGCCCCGGCGGGCGCGACCAGCGCGAACTGCACGCCGCCCACGCGCCGGCCCTGACCGGGCCCTGGACGCCGCTGGCCGCCAACCCGCTGCGCGACGACCGCAGCGGCGCCCGCCCGGCCGGCCGCCCCTTCGTCGGCCACGACGGCGTGCCGCTGCTGCCGGTGCAGGACAGCTCGACCGGCTACGGCAGCGCCACGCGGCTGTTGCGCCTGCCGGTGCTGACGCCGCAGCGCGTGGACATCGAGGCCGGCACCGAGCGCCTGACCGGCGGCCTCGTCAGCGCCACCCACACGGCCGGCCTGCACACGCTGAGCGGCTGCGGCGGCTTCACGCTGATCGACGTGAAACGCATCGACCGCTCGCGCGGCCGGCAGTGGCTGGACTTCAAGCGGCGGGTGAAGCGGCTGGTGATGTGACCCGGCGCCCGTCTGTGGGTCAGACGGTGCGGCTCATTCCCGAGGGGCCCCGTCGCCAAACTGCAAATTGGCCTGCGCCATCGCCGCTTCGTTTTTGGCCTTCAGGCATGCGCCCATCAATGCCCGCCGCTGCGCCGGCCGGGACTTGTCATTGCCTGCGGCCGTGATCTGGGCATGACAGTCGCGCATGGCCTTTTGCCGCGCAGAGACGCCTGTATTGGCGGACGCCTTGTCGGTCGATTGGGCGACGACCATGCCGCCTGACAGCGCAAGGCAGGCTGCGACGCCAAGAAGTGCGCTCTTGGTGGCATGAAACATATTGAACTCCGTGGCTTTCTACAGGCGCGGCGATCCTACGCAGCCGTCGAGTCGTGGTGAGGCGGGAATTACCCCACGGGCTCCTGGTGCCGGGATCATTCATGAATCCATGGAAACACGGATGCCACCGCCGAACCTTCCCGTTAGCGTAGCCCGGCACCGAAATGGACAATCCTGGGAGGGACGCCGTGCGCCGGAAACACCTTGCATGCCTCATTGCTACGCTGCTGGCGGGAGCGTTCTCTGCATCGGCGTATGCGGAAAGTGCGGTGGAGACGCCATTCTGCAGAGATGGCCAGGGCCAGGTGATCGGGTGCGGTGCCGCAGGCGGAGGCGGAGGTGGCGGCGACAGTGGTGGAGGCGCTCAGACACCGGAACAGTTGGAGCGAGTTGAGATTACTGGCCCAAGGGTCGAGAAGGTGGACCCGGTAGGGACTGCCAATGCCAATGAGTGGCTGAGAAACCTCTTTCTGGACAATCGCACCCCTCGCTCGGATCGTGAACCCGCCCTGTCCTCGGAAGCCTCGGGGCCGGTCGATAACAAATCCGCTGGAAATTCGTCGCCCGGCAAAAGCGGTTGCGATGGCGACGGTGCCGACCCACCCGAGTCCACCACGACCCAGCCGGTCATCATCTCCACCGGCGAAAAAATCCTTCCCCAGCGAGACTTCGCCATTGGTGGCGCGGCAGGCTTCTCCCTGACGAGAACCTATCGCGCCACGCCTCTCAGCGCGTCCTACGCCCCCTCGTTCGGCGCCAACTGGGCGTCGTCCCTCGATTTCGGCCGTTTGGTGGCCAAACGGATCAAATACCAGGGCTACTGGACGGCGCCTGCCGCCGTCACCCTGGTGCGTGCCGACGGCTCCACCGTTTCGTTTACCCGGGTGGATGATGTGCTGCCCGGCGATATGGAAGCCTTTTACAAGGCCAATGGCACCGACCGTTATGGCGAGATCTATTACGACGCCTCGATCGACGTGGGGTATTGGTCCAGCCCCAATGGCTACGCCGAGTTCGCCGACGGCGGGCGCATCCAGTTCTACGCGAGCAACGACGGCCGCGTGACCATCGACTTCGGCTACACCCCGGCGTCGAAGCTCGCAACCGTCACGCTCAACGCCAGCCGCACGCTTTCCATCAGCTACAACGCCAGCGGTCTGGTGTCCCAGGTGACGTCGCCCGCCAGCGGTGCCTGGACGTACGCCTACGACGCCTCGTCCCGCCTGACGAGCGTGCAGAGCCCCGGAGCCGGACAGACCGTCACCTACCACTACGAGAACACCGGGCTGCCCAACGCCCTGACGGGCTACTCCGTGAATGGCGTGCGCAAGACCCGCTACGACTACTACGGCGACGGCCGGGTCAGCAGTAGCGGCAGCAGCGACAACGAGAGCCGCGACAGCTTCACCTACGGCCCCACCAGCACGACGGTGACCAACTCATACGGCCTGGCCGTCACCTACAACTACCAGACCATCAATGGCACCAAATATCTCGCATCCACCAGCGCACCCGCCGGCACCGGCTGCCCGGCCGCCAACGCCAGCTACACCTACGACGGCTATGGCCGCGTCAGCACGGTGACCAATGCTGAAGGCACCGTCACGAGCTACACCTACAACGGCGACGGCTACGTCACGCGCAAGGACGAAGCCACGGGCGCCAGCAAGCGCTCCACCACCATGGTGTGGGACACCACCGGACGCCTGCGCGAATACCGCGTGCTCAACAGCAGCGGCACCGCCGTCTACCTGCGCACCTACACCTACTACGCTTCGGGGCCGGGCACGGGCCGGACCCAGACCCTGGTCGAGAAGGACCTCGCCTCTGGCGTCAGCCGCACCAACAATTACGCCTACACCCTCACGGGCAGCCAGCGCCGGGATGACGTGACCCGGGTGGGCCTAGGCACCGAAAGCGTCACCTACAACGGTGCCGGCGACATGATCCAGACCCAGGACGCCCTGGGGCGCACGACGACCTACGCCAACCACAACGGCCTGGGCCTGATCGGGCAAATCACCTACCCCAACGGCCTCTCCACCACATCCACCTACGACCCGCGCGGGCAGTTGCAAACCCGCACGCTCAACACCCCGAGCGGCAACAGGACCTGGGTCTATGGCTGGACGCCCGGGGGGCTCCTGAATCAGGTCACGGCCCCCGACGGTCTGGTCACCACCTACACCCACACCCCCTCGGCGGAACGCCTCTCGCAAGTCAGCGACAACGCCGGCAACCTCGTCAGCTACACCCGCAGCGGGCGGGTCTATGGCAGTTCCATCGCCCGCAAGACGCCCGACCTCTCGGGCAGCACGCCGGCAGCCGTGGCGGCCGGGAACGTGGCATCGAGCCACGAAGTCAATGCGCTGGGCGCGGTCTGGAAGGTCTACGCCGCAGACGGCAGCACCGTCAAACAGACCCTGGACTACACGCCGGGCGGCCGGCTGCAAACCGCCACCGACGGGGCCGGCAAGCAACGCAGCCTGAGCTACGACCCGCTGGGCCGAGTGAGCACCCAGTCCAGAACCGACGGCGGCAGCATCGGCTATGCCTACGACCTCATGGATCACGTCACCCAGGTGACCGACCCCAACGGCCGAATCACCAGCTACGGCATCGACACCCTGGGCCGCACCAGCAGCATCAACAGCCCCAGCACCGGCACGACCACCATCACCGCCGACGCCTGGGGCCGCGTGCAATCCGAAACCCGCCCCAACGGCGTGACCATCAGCTACACCTACGACGCGCTGAGCCGCATCAAGACCCGCACCAGCGCAGGAGTCACGGAAACCTACACCTACGACAGTTGCACCAACGGCATCGGCAAACTCTGCTCGATCAGCAACGGCAGCGGCAGCACCACCTGGAGCTACAACAGTTCCGGCAACCTCACCCAACAACAGCAAACTGTCAGCGGCAGCAGCTACACCCTGACCTGGGGCTATGACAGCCTGGGCCGCGTCACCAGCCTGAGCTACCCCAACGGCCTCACGCTGAGCTACCAATACGACGGCTACGGCAGGCTCGCACGCATCCTCTCCAACCAATGGAGCACGGTGATCGACAACCTGCTGTACCAAGCGGCGATGCCAGGCCCCTACGCCTGGAAGTGGGGCAACGGCGACAAGCGCGGCATCACGTTGGACACGGACGGGCGGCTGTACAAGCTCGAAACCAGCGGCGTGCAATCACTCACCTTCGGCTACACGACCAATGACCTGATCCAGGGCATCACGGACGGCATCAACCCCAGCCTGAACAGCAGCTTCGTCTGGGACGGCAGCGGCAGGCTCAAGCAGGTCACGCGCCCGAATGGCGATAACCAGAACGTCGCTTACGACAACGCCGGCAACCGCACCAGCCACAACCGCGCAGGCACGGGCAATACCTACAGCTACACCGCCACCGGCAAAGATTGGCTGACCTATGTGGGCAGCAAGGCTTATGCCTGGGACAACTACGGGCAGATGACCTCGGATGGCGTGCGCAGCTACACATGGGACGGCTTCGGCAGACTGTCCACGGGCGGCGGCGCGACCTACAGCTACAACGCCTTCAACCAGCGCGTGCGCAAGGTCAGCACGGCGGGCACGAACCACTTCGTGTACGGGCCGTCAGGAGAACTGCTGTACGAATCGCAGACGGGGACGGCCTACGTCTACCTGGGCTCAAGCTTGATCGCGCTGAGCCGGGGCGGGCAGATGTACGCCGTCCACACCGACCAGGTGAGCAGGCCGGAAGCGGTGACCAACAGCGCCAGGGCCGTGGTCTGGCGGGCGCAGAACGCGGCGTGGGACCGGCAGGTCACCATCGACGGCATCGGCGGGCTGAACCTGGGCTTCGCCGGGCAGTACTACGATGCCGAGACGGGGCTGTGGCAGAACTGGCATCGGTACTATGAGGCCAGCACTGGGCGATACATCTCTTCTGACCCGATTGGGCTGGCGGGGGGGATCAATACGTACAGCTATGTGCTGGGCAACCCTCTCAGCCTTACCGACGCTGAAGGACTGAATCCGGACTATTGGCCGGTCCCAGGCCTCACATCCCAGGAGCAGCGAGCAGCCAATGAACAGGCGGCTAACGTTGGACTGGTTGGTGCAGCTATCGTTCTGGCGCCAGCGGTCGGTCGGGCCGTGATACCACCTTTGATTGCAATCGCGCAGAAGAACGCCAGCAGACTAAGCTTTGATGGGCCTTCACCGGGCTTGGCTTACGGAAATGGTCGCATTTGTCAGGTTCGGGTAGATAAAAAGCCATTCCTCCGACTCGACTACCACCCATACCCAGGAACTAATGGGCAATCGAGGCTCCATCTTAATATTTGGTCAGAAGGGGTTCATATTCCTCTGGACCCACGCAGCTTAGGGGATTGAGCTAATGGCGGCCAACAATGAAAGTCGAGTGATACAAATCGCAGTAGATGCTTTGAATGGTCTATTGGCTGCCGAGCGCTTGAGTGTTGAGCTCTCGGCACTGAAAGAAAATCCTCCGGCGTGCAATGACCTTGTACATTTTTTGTATCACTATTCTGCCGACGAGGATATTCGTCAACGCGATAGCGAATATGCGGAATTTCAGCGTGAACGGCTTCTGAAACTAATACGTGAGTTGCAGCCTGAGATTTAGGTTAAAGCCCAACCTGATTAGTTGTTGGGTCCCATGTGATCATCTTTCCGTGCGCAGTTGGGCCTTGTTCAAGGCCAGAGATGTACTGCGAGAGTTGATCCGAACCCTCAAGGCCGAGCAGTTGGCCGCCCAAGTCGCATGAGCCAAGTCCACGCCCGAGCCCGCACCACCCCGTTGATCCGCGCAGAGATTCGCGCGTCGAAGTTGGGCGTGGTGGAACTGGCTGAACGCTACAACATCAGCCGCGCGACGGCGGCGAAGTGGAAGAACCGGGAGGATGTGCAGGACCGCTCGCACCGGCCGCACAAGCTCAGCACCACGTTGAGCGAAGGGCAGGAGGCCCTCGTGGCGGAGGTACGCCGCCTGACGCTGATTCCGCTGGACGACCTGCTGGTGGTGGTGCGCGAGTTCATCAACCCGGCCGTCTCGCGCGCGGGGCTGGACCGATGCCTGCGACGCCACGGCGTGGGCAGCCTGCGCGAGTTGCAGGCGCAAGCCCGTGAGGCTGCAGGAGAAGCGGCGAAGCCTGCCAAGACCTTCAAGGACTACGGCCGGGCTTCGTTCACATCGACATCAAGTACCTGCCGCAAATGCCTGACGAGGCGGCCAGGCGCTACCTGTTCGTGGCCATCGACCGGGCCACACGCTGGGTGTTCCTGCGCGTGTACGCCGACCAGAGCGAGGCCAGCAGCGTGGACTTCCTGGAGCGACTGCACGAGGCCGCGCCGATGAAGATCGCCAAGGTGCTCACCGACAACGGCAGCCAGTTCACGGATCGCTTCACGCGCAAGACGCGCGAGCCCTCGGGGCGGCATCACTTCGACGTGCGCTGCCAGGCGCTGGGCATCGAGCACCGGCTGTGCCCGCCACGCCATCCGCAGACCAACGGCCTGGTGGAGCGCTTCAACGGCCGTATCAGCGAGGTGGTGCAGCAAACCCGGTTCAAGTCGGGCGCCGAGTTGGAGGCGATGCTCACGGCTTACTGCAAGACCTACAACCACCACATCCCGCAGCGCTCGCTCGACCACCGTTCACCCGTGCAGGCCCTTCAGGCCTGGCAGGTCTCCAAGCCCCATTTGTTCAACCGCGCTGTATACAAACAGGCGGGTCTTGACAATTAGTAAGTTGCCTCAGGGCACTTCTCAGAACCCCGTCTGCGCCAATCGATGAAGGCGTGAGCGGGCCTTCGACGCCAACGTGAGCCTGTCGCGGCGCCAGTCAGCTTCGGATCATGGGGTCGGCGCGCTCATCCGCCCGCCTCGCGGGCCTTGCGGGCGTACCTCGCCCCTCGTTGCTCTCAGGGCGCTGGCACGTGCGCCGTCAGCTACACCAGCCGCTTGACGTTGTAGGCCACGCACTTGAGCGTGATCGCCAGTTCGTTGCGGGCCAGCGTCATGGCTCGCACCGCCTTGCCGCCCAGTTGCTCCAACCCTGCGAACACGTGCTCGCCCCGCGCACAGATGCGGTTGATGGCGGTGTTGCGCGCATCCAGCCGCTGACGCTTGTCCTGCCCCGGCTTGGCTCTGCGCCCGATGCCGTCTCGCAGTTGCTTCTGCTGCAGCAGCTCCCGGTTGGCCTGGCTGTCGTAGCCCCGGTCGGCCAGCACGCGTTTGCCGGTGTTGCTGGGGTCCAGCACGTCCTTCAAGGTCTGGCCGTCGTCCACGTTGGCTGGCGTGACCTTGATCCTGCGAATGAGCTTGTAGCGCGCATCGCTGTTGGCGTGCACCTTGTAGCCGTAGTAGCTCTTGCCGTGCTTCTTGGTTCAGCGCGCATCTCGGTCGGTGTGGCGCAAGCGCTTGGGCGACCAGCCCTCGGGCGGTTGTCCTTCGTTGAGCGCCTCGCGCTCTTCGCTCCTGGTGCTCGCGATCGGCGCCTGCACGATGCTGGCGTCCACGATCTGCCCGCCACGCGGGATGTAGCCGTGGGCCTGCAGTTGCTGGCTGACGGATGGCCCGCCCAGCCCGCCCTGCGCCAATTGCTGCTTGAAGCGCCACAGCGTGCGCGCATCCGGGATGTGAAGCTCACCGGCGAGCCGGCAGAAGTGCTGGAAGCTCATGCGGTCCAGTACCTGGTACTCGCAGTCTTCGTCGCTCAAGTTGTACAGCGACTGGATGAATACCAGCCGCACCATGACTTCGGTGGGGTACGGCGGGCGGCCTCCCTTGCTGCGGTCGGGCCGCGGGCAGGCTGCGTCCACCTGAGTCGCAACGGCCGCGAAGTCGATCAGCTCGTCCATCGCCGCCAGGTTGGCGATGAAGCCACCCATCTTGTCCTGGCGCTGATCCTGAACGAACAGGTCAGACGAGGGCTGGCGGCGCCAGAAGGCCGAGCGCTTGATGCGGGGCGTGATCATGCACAGCATCGTGACCTATCACGGTGTCAGGCGTGAGGGAGGTTTCGAGAAGTGCCCTACGGGCAGATGACCTCGGACGGCGTGCGCATCTGGTACAGCGCGAGGTGTTTACGCTGAAGCGAATCTTGGCGGTGGGCCAGCGGTATCTGCTGCTGCTCAAGTAGACTTCAGCGGCAACCCCAGTGCTGGTGGGGGTGGGCCTTTCCGTTTTATGCCGGGCGCTGGCTTTGGGCCTCGGCTGGTGTGAGTGTATTTCAATCAACCACCGTGGTTAGTCCATCGATTGGGCAGATGCTTAAGAGTATCGGAAGAATATTTGGGCTGTGACGAGGGCGGGTATGTCCATCAACAGAAATTCGCGGACTGTGAAAACCTTGCTCGGCACTGCCGTGGTATTGAGCGTAGGTGCCGCTGCGGATCTGTTCTCTGCGGGGCGATTGATCTTCGGCATGGCCCTGGTTTGTCTTGTCATTGCATACTTTGTAGTGCTTGCTGAAAATTGGACTTCTGGTCGTAGTATTCAAACGCGCGGCGGCATCATTGATAAAAGCACGTCGCCTGTAGCATATTTCTTCATTTACTTCATTCTCGCAGTGGCAGGATTAATTGCATTGGTTGTATTCCTGAGTGCCTTTGTTCTGTGGCCTGAAATTGCATGAAGCCAGGGTCAGGCCCTTCCCAGGCACATCATCAACCGCCAGCCCTCGCGCATCGGCGCCTGGGTTGAAACCCCAAGCTAGCGCCGGCCGCCTGACGCGGCTCGACCTCAGCCAACCCGGCATCGGGACCACCTCGCGCCTCTACGACGGTGCCGGCAACCTCACCGCCACCATCAACCCCGCAGGCCAGACCACCAGCTACGCCGGCCACAACGGCCTGGGCCTGCCCGCCACCGCCACCGTCACTGGCCCGGACGGCATCGCCACCAGCTACATCTACAACCAGTCGCAGACGGCAACGGCCTACGTCTACCTGGGCTCAAGCCTGATCGCGCTGAGCCGGGGCGGGCAGATGTATGCCGTCCACACCGACCAGGTGAGCAGGCCGGAAGCGGTGACCAACAGCGCCAGGGCCGTGGTCTGGCGGGCGCAGAACGCGGCGTGGGACCGGCAGGTCACCACCGACGGCATCGGCGGGCTCAACATCGGGTTCCCGGGGCAGTACTACGACGCCGAGACGGGGCTGTGGCAGAACTGGAACCGGTACTACGAGGCCAGCACTGGGCGATACATCTCTTCGGACCCGATTGGGCTGGGTGGGGGGATCAATACGTACAGCTATGTTGAGGACAACCCCGTCAGCTACACGGACCCTGATGGACTGCAGCGTCTGCCTCCTCGTGTAACTCAGCACAACAGGCTCAATGACCCGAACAGCCAGTTCCGACGTGAGTTCGCGCGCAATGCGTTTCCTGACCCTACGGCGCCTGTCTATGGACTGGTAGACAACAAGCCTCGCTGCAGGTTGGTATGCGACGATCCCAATAGCTGCCCGGCCAAACAGACTGTTGGCATCCCGAAGGGCGATGGCTGCTACGAAGTGTGCAGCGCCGGCCCATTCCTCGAAGGCATGGGCTCATCCACGCCGCAGGCAACACCACTTCCGCCACATCAGCATTCTGCGGGGGCTGGTGAATGGATGCAGTTGCTAGGCATTATTCGTGGAGGCAGGTAACGGCATGCTGCGTATCTGGACGCTTCTCTTCCGTGTCTCGGGCTTCTGCCTGGGGGCCTGTGCTGTGGCATTCATGTCGCTGCCCACAGCTTCGGAGTGGAAAAAATTTGCCGGTGTGACTGCAGCAATCTTCGGCACGATATGCCTCGTTGCGATGTACTTCGTGAAGAAGCCTGGTGCCCAGGAGGAAATCCATGTGCTCAAGCGGGAGCTTGAGCATTGCCCGCCTGGGGCGGGGGACCATCATGCAGGTGATGCTGACCATCATGTCGATTGAGTTCGGTGTGGTCGCTACATGGAGCAAACCCCTTACTCCCTGCCATGCACCTACCTCCCGACCCCTCCTGGTATCTCACCGACGCTGACGGCCCCACGCCCGTGCGGCTGACGGCCACGCCGACCCGTCGCTGAGCGGCACCATCCTCGCCTGGGGCTACGACAGCCTGGGCCGCGTCACCAGCCTGAGCTAACCGCAGCCAGCCATACCGATGGATACGGTGTGAACCCTGAGACTGGCGATGTCGTTGACCCGAATGGGGATATCGTTGGCAACCTTGGGGACGCAAAGTCGAAATGAGCGCGCCCGGCCACAAAGTAATTGCTGCCCTGTACATCAAGGGCGCAGATCTCAACCCAAACGAAGTCACTGCGGCCTTGGGCGTTGAGCCCACGTCGTCGCAGACATGCGGGGAGGCGCGAAGAACCTCGGCTGGAAGCGCGTTCTCTGCGAAAACTGGCATGTGGGCCTTGGTCATTGAGCGCGATGGGATGGAAGTCTCGACTGTTCTGGCGGAGTTGCTCAACGTGCTTGGCCTTCAGTCGGGACTCTTGAGCCTTCCGAACGTTGAAGAGTCGTACTTCGACATCTTTGTCGCGGCGTTGTCGGATGAGGACGGTGAAGGAACCTGCGAGCTTGAGCTGGCGGCGTCGCAGTCGGCGGCGCTGGCGGAGTACGGCTTGCCTGTGAGGTTCACAGTCAGCATGGGCAAGCCGTAGCTGCGGGCTGTTGCATCCCGGAGGGGACTGGCGATGAAAGGCTCTTTCGAGTTTCTGGAGTTGCCAGCCGCCAGCGTGCGCTTCTTCTCGCCGGGCGATGAAGCGGCATTGCATTCTTCGGCTGGTTTGGAAAGCCGCTGGTGCAAGACTCGCCGACGATGAAGTTGCACGAATTGCTGGACTGGTGGAGATCGCGCACAAGCTCAGCCGGCAGTGGCTGGACTGGCAACGCCGCTTACATCGGCTGTTGGGCCGCTGACACGCCGGCGCTCCCGGGCCCGTTGCAGCGGCCTAGGATCGGCCGCATGAGCCCTCAGCCACTCTTGAGCGAACGCATCGCCGCGCTGACGGCGGCGATGGAGCCCCAGGTCGTCGCCTGGCGGCGCGACCTGCACCAGCACCCCGAACTCGGCAACCGCGAGTTCCGCACCGCCGCCCTCGTCGCCGAACACCTGCGCACGCTCGGCTTCGACGAGGTGCGCACGGAAGTGGCCCATACCGGCGTGGTCGGCCTGCTGAAAGGCGGCAAGCCCGGCGGCGTGGTGGCGCTGCGCGCCGACATGGACGCGCTGCCCGTCACCGAAGAGGTGGACCTGCCTTTCGCGTCCCGGGCCCGTGCGGTCTGGAACGGTGAAGAGGTCGGCGTCATGCACGCTTGCGGGCATGACTGCCACGTTGCCATCCTGATGGGCGTGGCCAGCGTGCTGGCCGGGCTGCGTGCCGAGATCCCGGGCAGCGTCAAATTCATCTTCCAGCCCGCCGAGGAGATGCCGCCCGAGGGCGAGGAGGGCGGCGCGGCGCTGATGATCCGCGAAGGCGTGCTGCAGGACCCGACGCCGGGCGCCATCTTCGGCCTGCACGTCACCTCGCGCCAGCCGGCCGGCGTCATCGGCTACCGGCCGGGGCCGACGATGGCGAGCAGCGACAAGCTGCGCATCACGGTGCAGGGCAAGCAGACCCATGGCGCGGCGCCCTGGCTGGGCGTGGACCCCATCGTCACCTCGGCGCAGATCGTGCTGGGCCTGCAGACCATCGTCAGCCGCACGCTGGACCTGAATCGCGAGCCGGCCGTGGTGACCATCGGCGCGATCAAGGGCGGCGTGCGCGAGAACATCATCCCGGACCGCGTGGAGATGCGCGGCACCATCCGCAGCTTCGACGAGGGCATGCGCGACGCCATCCACGCACGCGTGACCCAGCTCGCCGAGGGCATCGCCGCCGCGTCGCGCGCGAACTGCCAGGTCTGCATCACGAAAAACTACCCGGTCACCCACAACGACCCGGCGCTGACCGAGCGCATGCTGCCGACGCTGATGCACGTGGCCAGCACAGGCCCCCGGCCGATGGGCATCGAGGTGGTGCCGAAGGCGACCGGGGCCGAGGACTTCTCCTTCTTCCAGCGCCTGATTCCGGGCCTGTTCTTCTTCGTCGGCGTGACGCCGCCCGAGATCGAACCGAGCCGTGCCCACTCCAACCACTCGCCGCGCTTCGTCGCCGACGAGCGCGGGCTGGAAGTGGGCGTGCGCGCATTGGCCAATCTGGCTGTGGACTATCTCGCCAGCGGGCCCGTCTGACCGGATAGCGCGCGAAGCGCCGCGCCTCTCGCGCGGCCCCCGCCGATCTGGCTTTGCCAGGCGGCCGGGGGCGCCCCCTTGAGGGGGCCGGCGAAGCCGGTAGGGGGTGGGCCTAGGTCGGTAGCAGGTTCAGGAAGAAGCGCGACAGCCAGCCCACCGCGTGGGCGTCGGCCGTGGCGCCGCGGCCGCGCTGTTCGATGCGGACGTTGGCGACCGCCGTGGACGGCACGGCATTGCCCTGGCCGATCATGCGCGGGTCCACCTGGCCGGAGAAGCGCAGCACGTCCACGTTGCGGTTCACGCCGATCTGCTTCTCGCCGGTGATCATCAAATGCCCGTTGGGCAGCACGGCGGTGACGACGGCGGTGATGACGCCGGTGAATTCGTTGGTGTTCTGGTTGCTGCCCTTGCCCTTGTTGTCGTTGGACGAGTCGGCGCCGACGCCGGCCCGGGCGAAGGCCTTGGGCGAGACGCCGGGCAGGGCGGTCACGCCGCCCGACAGGCTGCCGGACTTGCTCAGTTCGCTGCTGCTGGTCTGCGAGGCCGAGACCCTCTCGGTGATGTTGACCGTCAGCGTGTCGCCGACCAGCCGCGCGCGGTGGTCCTCGAACAGTGGCCGGTAGCTGGCGGCCTGGTAGATGGCGCCGTTGCCGGCCGCGAGCGGTTGGGCGGGCGGCAGGTCCACCACGGGCGTGCGGCTCAGCTCGACCTGGGGCTCGGGATAGGGCGTGGCGCAGCCGGCGAGCAGGGCGGCGGCGGCGAGCAGGGCGAGGGCTTTCATGGCGGCGCGCATCAGATTTGCGTCAACTTCTGCAGCATCTGGTCGGACGTCTGCACGGCCTTGGAGTTCAGCTCGTAGGCGCGCTGGGTCTGGATCATCTGCACCAGTTCCTCGACGACGTTGACGTTGGACGTTTCGACGAAGCCCTGCTGCAGCGCGCCGACGCCGTTGTTGTTCGGCGCGCCGGTGTTGGGCGTGCCGCTGGCGGCGGTTTCGGTGAAGAGGTTCTGGCCGCGCGGGTCCAGGCCCGAGGGGTTGACGAAGGTAGCGAGCTGCAGCTGGCCGATGGTCTGCGGCGTGGCCTGCCCGGGCAGGGTGACGCTGACGGTGCCGTCGGCGCCGATGGTCAGGCTCTGCGCATTGGCCGGCACGGTGACGCCGGGCATCAGCGTGTAGCCGTTGTTGGTGACCATCTGGCCGTTGGCGTCGAGCTGGAAGCTGCCGTCGCGCGTGTAGGCCGTGGTGCCGTCGGGCATCTGGATCTGGAAGAAGCCGTCGCCCTTGATGGCGAGGTCGAGGTTGTTGCTGGTCTGCTGCAGATTGCCCTGCGTGTAGATGCGCGCCGTGGCCACCGGGCGCACGCCGAGGCCGACCTGCAGGCCGGTGGGCAGCGTGGTCTGCTCGGTGCTGTTGGCGCCGGCCTGGCGCAGGTTCTGGTAGATCAGGTCCTCGAAGACGGCGTGCGAGCGCTTGTAGCCATTGGTGGCGACGTTGGCGAGGTTGTGGGAGATGTTGTCCAGCTGGGTCTGCTGGGCTTCCATGCCGGTCTTGGCGATCCAGAGCGAGCGCATCATGGTCAGGTACTCCCCAAAAGTTTGGCGGACTGCTGCCCTTGGGTCTGGGCGATCTGCAGCAGCTTCATCTGGTGCTCGAACTGGCGGCCGGCGGCGATCATTTCGACCATGGTCGTCACGGCGCTGACGTTGGAGCCTTCCAGCGCGCCGTCCTGCAGGCGGGCGGCGGGGTCGGCGGGCAGATCGCCGTCGGTGGCGCGGAACAGGCCGTCGTCGCCGCGCGTCAGCGCCGCCTCGGGCGTGACGAGCTTGAGCCGGCCGATGGGCGTGGGGCGCTGGTTGGGCATGGTGGCGGTGACGGTGCCGTCGCTGCCGATGGACAGCGCGCTGTTGGGCGGCACGTTGATGGGGCCGCCGTCGCCCAGCACGGGCAGGCCGTTGCGCATCACGAGCAGGCCGTCGGCGCCCACTTCCAGCGAGCCGGCGCGGGTGTAGGCCTCGGTGCCGTCATTGCCCTGCACGGCCAGCCAGGCGTTGCCCTGCATGGCCACGTCGAGGTTGCGGCCGGTGGCGGTCAGCGGGCCCTGGGTGTCGTCGTAGCCGATGCTGGTTTCGAGCGCATAGGCGCGCGTCGAGGCGCCGTCGCCGCGCACCGGCACGGCGCGGAAGGCCTGAAGCTCGGCGCGGAAGCCATTGGTCGTGACGTTGGCGAGGTTGTGCGAGAGCACGTCCTGCCGCTGCATGGCCGCCTTGGCGCCGGCCATCGACAGGTAAATCATGCGATCCATGTGCTCTCCTTTCTCCGGCGCGCGCGCCAGCGCCGCGCCCCTTCAAGCGGCCGCCGTGGAACCGGCTTTGCCGGGCCACTGGCGGCGCCCCCTTGAGGGGGAGCGCCGAAGGCGCTACGGGGGTGGGTCATCTCAGGTTGACGATGGTCTGCATCACCTGGTCCTGCGTCTTGATGGTCTGCGCATTGGCCTGGTAGGCGCGCTGGGCGGTGACCATGTTGACGAGTTCGGCGGTCAGGTCCACGTTGCTCTCTTCCAGTGCGCCGGATTGCAGCGCGCCCATATTGCCGTCGCCCGGCACGCCGACGACGGCGTCGCCCGAGGCGACGGTGCGGATCCACAGATTGCCGCCCATGGGCTGCAGGCCCTGCGGGTTGCGGAAGTTGGCCAGCTCGACCTGGCCGGCCGGCTTGCTCTGGCCGTTGGAGTAGCGGGCCAGCACGGTGCCGTCGTTGGCGACCTGGATGCCGGTGAGCTGGCCGGGCGAGTAGCCGTCCTGGCTCAGTGCGGTCACGGCGAAGCTGCTGCCGTTCTCGCTTACCTTGGTCAGGTCGAGCTGGATGCCGGGGATGGCCAGCGTCATATTGCCCTTGGTGCTGGTGCCGGACGGGATGTCCATGGTGATCGGGGCGGTCGGCGAGGACGGCGCGCCGCCGCTGGGCGGGAAGGTGAGGGTGGCGTAGGGCGTGGTCGGGTTGCCGTTGGCGTCCAGTGCGATCGCGTTGCCGTCGGAGTCGGTCTCGAAGGGCGTGCCGTTGGCGGTCGCGTAGATGTACCAGGTGTCGGCGCCGCTGGGGTCCGTCTCGCCCTTCTGGAAGTAGAAGGTGACGGCCACGTCCTGGCCCTTGGCGTCGTAGACGGTCATGGACGTGGCGTTGTTGTAGGTGGTCGAGTCCGTCAGGTCGATGCCGGTGCCGCCGGCGGGGGCCGTCGTGGCCAGCCGCGAGTCCAGGTTGAACTCCATCTTCAGCGAGGTCGTCACGGCGGGCGGGATGCCGCTGGTGGGCAGTTGCAGCGGCTGGGCGGTGCCGGGCTGGACGACGCCGGCGCCGTTGGCCGGGTAGCCCATCAGCTTGAGGCCGTCGTTGTTGACGATGAAGCCGTCCTTGCTGACCTTGAACTGGCCGTTGCGGCTGTAGCGCGTCGGGTTCACGCCGTCGCTGACCTGGAAGAAGCCGCCGCCGTTGATGGCGAGGTCCATCGGGTTCTCGGTGGTCGTGATATTGCCCTGCGTGAACTGCTGGGCCACCGACTGCAGCGAGGAGCCGATGCCGCCCTGCGTCATGCCGGCGCCGTTGAGCGAGGCCGCGTAGACGTCGGCGAACTCGGCCCGCGCACTCTTGGCGCCATAGGTGCCCGAGTTGGCGATGTTGTTGCCGATGATGTCGAGGTTCTTGGCGGCGGCGTTGAGCCCGGAGAGGCCTTGCTGGAAGCTCATGGGGAGTCCTTGCGGGGTTAGTTGACGGACGAGACGATGGCGTAGTTCACCGGGCCCAGGCGCTCCAGGTCGAGCATCAGGTTGCCGTTCTCGCTGTAGACGGCGCTGACCTTGTCGTGCGCATAGGTCGTCGCGCCGACCGAGGCCGTGCCGTTGACGGCGGTGATGCGGTACTTGACCTCGGTGCCGTCGGCGACGAGGTTGTTGGCCTCCCAGGTGAAGGTCTGGCGGCCCGAGCCCTGGGCGCCCAACTGCTGGGTGTCGATGACATTGCCGGCCGGGCCGAGGATTTCCAGCTTGACGGCGCTGGCCGCGCCGTCAAGCTCGTAGCTGGCGTCGGCCAGGCCGCCGTCCACCAGGATCTTGTCGCTGGGCACGCTCACGTCGCGGCCCACCAGCGAGATGGACTGCATGGCCTGCATCTGCCCGAGCTGCAGGCCGAGGTTCTTGATGCTGGCGTCCAGCGTCGTCAGGCTGGTGACCTGCTGGATCTGCGCCATCTGGCTCGTCACCTGGGCGTTGTCCATGGGGTTGAGCGGGTCCTGGTTGTTCATCTGCGCGACGAGCAGCTTCAGGAAGCGGTCCTGCGTGTCGGCCGCGTTCTTGCTCGCGGTGGCGTTCGCCGAGGCGCTGCCGTTGATGGCGGAGACGTCCATGTGTCAGCCCTTACTGGCCCTGGCCGAGTTGCAGGGTCTTGAGCAGCAGGCTCTTGGCCGTGCTCATGACTTCGATGTTGTTCTGGTAGGAGCGCGAGGCCGAGATCATGTTGACCATCTCTTCCACCGGGTTGACGTTGGAATAGGTCACGTAGCCGTCGGCGTCGGCCTGCGGGTGCTTGGGGTCGTGTACGCGGCGGCCGGGGGTCTCGTCCTCGGTGATGTTGGTGACGCGCACGCCGGCATTGCCGCCGTCGTTGCCCGCCCCCATCAGCGCGGTCTGGAAGACGACCTGGCGGGCCTTGTAGGCCTGGCCGTCCGGGCCGGCCACGGTGTCGGCGTTGGCCAGGTTGCTGGCCACGACGTTGAGGCGCTGGCTCTGCGCGCTGACCGCGCTGCCGGAAACGTTGAAGATCTGGAACATCGACATGGCTCAGCCCTCAGCTCTGGTTGTGGGACTTCATCGAGTCCAGCGTCGTGCGCACGCTGCTGTTGATGAAGCGCAGCGTGGCTTCGTACTTCACCGAGTTGTCGGCGAAGCTGGCGCGCTCGCGGTCCATGTCCACGCCATTGCTGTCCAGATTGGTCTGGGCCTGCAGCGCGTATTCCTTGCCGCTCTCGCCGCGCGCGCCGGCCAGCGGGGCGAGGTGGCCGCGCTGGGTGGTCTGCAGCGCGCCGGGCGTGCCGGCCTGGCCGGTGGCCTCGCGCAGCGCGCGGGCGAAGTCGAGGTCGCGGGCCTGGTAGCCGGGCGTGTCGGCATTGGCGATGTTGCTGGCGAGCAGGCGCTGGCGCTCCGCCCGCAGCTGCAGCGCCTGGGTCTGGAAATTCAGCGTGTCGGTGAGTCGGTTCAACATCGGCGGGCCTCTTTCGAGGGGCGGAGCCGGCATGGCTCCTGGCGCAAATTGTCTGGACCAGGGCCGAAAACATGAGCGGGATTAGCGGGGCCAAAGCGGCTCAATTCGAGCCAAGGGCGGGCGGCCGCCGTCCCTAGAGTGGCGGCCATGTTGCGTGCCGCCCTGCTCCTCGTCTGCCTGCTCGCCGCGTTTGCGGCCCGGGCGCAGACCGTGCTCGATCCGGCCCTGGTCGAGCGCGTGCGCGTGCTGGCCGAGACGGCCGCCCGCGCCGCCGCGCCGCCGGGCACGCGCGTCGCCGTCGAGATCGGCGCGCTGGACGCCCGCCTGCGCCTCGCGCCCTGCCGGCAGGTGCAGCCCTATCTGCCGCCCGGCATGGCCGCCTGGGGCCGCAGCCGCATCGGCCTGCGCTGCATCGACGGTGCGGCGCGCTGGAACGTCACGCTGCCGGTGCGCGTCGCCGTCTTCGGCCGCGCCGTCGTCGCCCAGGGGCCGCTGCCGGCCGGCATCGCGCTGGCTCAAGAGCAGCTGGCGCTGGCCGATATCGACATAGCCGCCGAGCCCGGCGCCGTCTTCACCGACCCGGCCCTGCTCGTCGGCCGCATCCTCGCCCGGCCGCTGCAGGCCGCCGAGGCGGTGCGCGGGCCGGCGCTGAAGTCGCGCCAGTGGTTCGCGGCGGGCGAGACGGTGCAGGTGCTGGCCGCCGGCCCCGGCTTCTCGGTGGCCGCCGAGGCGCGGGCGCTGTCCGCCGGCATCGAGGGGCAGGACGTGCGCGTGCGCTTCGAGAACGGCCGCACCGCCAGCGGCCGGGCCGTCGCCGAGCGCCGCGTGGAGCTGGCCTTGTGAGCAAACCGCCACGAATCGCGGCAACTGACCGGGAAAAACCGCCAATTCCCGTTCAAGTTTCCAGGCTGGGGGCCGATACAGGGGGAAACTCCCCCTCGCAATGCCCCCGGCGGGGTTCGCACCCGCCCCCTGGAGAAGCTCATGAAGATCGGTAACAGCCCTGACGGAAGCGCCGGCCCGGCCAAGGTCGAGGCGCGCGCCGCCGCGCGCAGGCCCGAGGCCGGCGATGCCGCCCGCCAGGCGGCCAGCGCCCCGGCCGCCAGCACCCAGGTCGCCCTGTCCAGCGCCGCCAAGCTCGCCGCCAGCGCGGGCGGGGACGACGGCAGCTTCGACGCCGCCAAGGTCGAACGCATCTCCAAGGCCATCACCGAGGGCAAGTTCACGGTCAACGCCGACGCCATCGCGGACAAACTCGTGGCGAATGCGCAAGAATTGCTGGACACGCGCGTCAACAAGCAGCACTGAACCCATGACAGCCACCGCCTCGCCCACCCCGCTCGGCCCCGAACTCGAACAGCCCCTGCTGGCCGTCGAGGCGGCGCTGAACCAACTGGGCGACGCCCTGGCCCGCCGCGACGCCGCCGCCATCGAGCAGCACGCGGCCGAACTGCACCAGCACCTGGCCCAGGCCGTGCAGAGCTTCAGCGAAGCCGCCCGCACCGGTGCCGTGCCGGCCGCGCTGCGCAACCGCCTGGTGCGTGCCGGCGGCATGCTCGCGGCCCAGCGCGAGGCCCTGGCCCGCGGCAACGCCTCGCTGGACCGCGCGCTGGACGTGCTGATCCCGAGCGAACCCGGCGGCCTCTACGGCGCCGGGGGCCGCACGGAGCGGCGCAGCCTGGGGGGCGGCGGCTATCAGGCCTGACCTGGGTTCGCCCGGGATGAAGAGAGCCACCTTGCGAGGTGGCTTTTTTCATGGCCTCAGCGCGTTGCCGCCTGCCTCACCCGGTCCAGATAGGCGTGCCCGTCCGGCGGCAGGCCGCTGCGCTGCGAGGCCCAGATCATTTCGCCCAGGGCTTCCATGGCGACGTGGTGGGCCTCGTGGCGCGAGTTGCGTTTCGCGGCCAGCAGGTCGATGGCCTGGCGGATGCCGGCCGGCTGGTCGATGGCGTGCTGCTCGGTGATCGTCAGATGCATCGACAGGTGCAGGAAGGGGTTGGTGCGGCCTTCCTCGACCGTGTAGACCTGGGCCAGCGCCTGGGCCTCGTCGGCCAGCTCGGCGTGGTATTCGGGGTGTTCGGCGATCCAGTCCGCCGCCAGCGCTTCCATCGGGATCAGCGGCGCGCCGTCACGCCATTTGCGGTAGGTGGCGCAGAAGAAGCGCCGGACTTCGAGCTGGGACGGGGCGAACATGGCGGCATTGTCGCCGCCGCCCCGCGGGCTCAGGTCGGGCCGGCTCCTGGCATGCCCCGCCCGCGCTGCCGCTCGGCCTCGCGCTCGGCGGCGAGTTGCTGCTCGAACTGCTGGCGGCCCTGGCGGGCGGCGGCCAGCAGTGCGCCTTCGTCGCGCCGCAGGGGCAGCATGGTTTCGAGCAGGTCGATGTTGTGCCGCCGGAAGCGCATCGCCTGCCGGCGCGCCGCGTGCGGCTCCAGGCCGGCCAGCTCCAGCACGCTGCGCGCGCTCATCAGCGCGGACTCGAAGGTCTCCCGCTCGACGTGCGTCACGCCCAGCTCGCGCAGCCGGTAGTAGTGCTCGACGTTGCGCGCGCGGGCGACGAGGGCGAGTTGCGGGAAATGCTCGCGCGCCAGCTCGGCGATCTCCAGGCTCTGCGCGATGTCGTCGATGGCGATGACCAGCACGCGCGCGCCGGCCGCGCCGGCCGTCTTGAGCAGGTCCAGCCGCGTCGCGTCGCCGTAATGCACCGTCCAGCCGAATTTGCGCAGGCCCTCGATGGCCTCGGCGTCGAGGTCCAGCATCGTCGCCTGCAGGCCGCAGGCGCGCAGCAGCCGGCCGATGACCTGGCCGTAGCGCCCGCTGCCGGCGATGATGATCGGCGCGGGCGGCGGCGGCTGGTCACCGGGGCTGCCGCGGCCACCGCCTCCCAGGCGCGCCAGCTTCTGCGACATCAGCCGGTCGCCGCCCGTCAGCAGCAGCGGCGTCAGCGCCAGCGACAGCGCGATGGCGGCCACCAGCGCGGAGTTCTGCGCTGCCGAGATCATGCCCTCGCCCTGCGCGAGCTGGAACACGACGAAGCCGAACTCGCCGCCCTGGGCCAGCAGGATGACGAAGGCCGGGCGCTCGACCAGCGGGATCCTCATCGCCCGGGCCATCGCCGCCAGCACGGCCGTCTTGCACGCCAGCAGCGCCGCCAGCACCGTGAGCACGAACAGCGGCTGCGCGGCCACGGCGCGCAGATCCAGCCCCATGCCGACGGCGATGAAGAACAGGCCCAGCAGCAGGCCCTTGAAGGGCTCCAGGTCGGTTTCCAGCTCGCGGCGGTACTCGCTTTCGGCCAGCAGCACGCCGGCCAGGAAGGCGCCCAGCGCCATCGACAGGCCCACCGCCTGCATCAGCGCCGCCGTGCCCAGCACCAGCAGCAGCGCGGCGGCGGTGAAGATCTCGGGCGTCTTGCTGCGCGCGATCCAGCGCAGCGCCGGGCGCAGCAGCAGCCGGCCGCCGAAGATGATGGTGACGATGGCGCTCACCGCCTTGGCCGCCGCCAGCCAGGTGCGGCCCTCGCCGTCGTGCGCGCCGCTGAGGGCCAGCACCGGGACCAGGGCCAGCACCGGAATGGCCGCGATGTCCTGCAGCAGCGCGACGCTGAGGATGCTCTCGCCCGCCGTCGTGCGGCCGAGGTTGCGCTCGGCCATCACCGCCAGCGCGACGGCCGTGGACGACATCGCCAGCCCCAGGCCGACGACGAGCGACAGCCGCCACGGGTGGCCCGTCGCCAGCCCCACGGCCGTCAGCGCCGCCGCGCAGCCCAGCAACTGCACGCTGCCCCAGCCGAAGATGGGCCGGCGCATGGCCCACAGCCGCCGCGGCTCCAGTTCCAGGCCGACGAGGAAGAGCATCAGCACGACGCCCAGCTCCGCCACCTCGGGGATGGCACCCGACTCGGGCACCAGGCCCAGCACCTGCGGCCCGAGCGCCACGCCGGCGACGAGGTAGCCGAGGATCGCGCCCAGGCGCAGATAGCGCGCCAGCGGCACCGCCAGCACGGCGGCGGCCAGCAGCGCCAGCGGCAGTTGCAGCCAGTGGCCGTGATTCATTCGGCGGCTTCCCCGTCCAACGGCGAGAACAGCGGCGGCCGCTCGTCCAGCGCCAGCGCGGCCTCGTCGCCGGCCGATGACGCGGGCGGCTCGCACCAGTCCGGGCACCAATCCGGGTAATGGGCCAGCCGTTCGAGGAACAGTTCCGCATGGGCCTGCACCTCGGCATCGCTGGCGCGGTGGGCTGCGTGCAGCACCTGCGGCGGCAGCCAGCGCAGGCTGCAGACCTCGGCCGTGCAGCGCAGCGGCAGCAGGAAGCCGTCGAAGGCATGGCGGTGGTAGCCGGCCTCGTCATAGGCCTGGGCGCTGCCGCCGGTGGACGTGACCAGCCAGCAGTCCTTGCCCCGCAGCGCCGTGCCGCCGGGGCCATAGGCCCAGCCCAGGCGCAGCACTTCGTCCAGCCAGAGCTTCTGCAGGGCCGGCATGCCGTACCAGTGGATCGGGTGCAGCAGCACGACGAGGCGGGCCGCCGCGAGCGCGCGCTGTTCGGCGTCGATGCGGATGCTGTAGTCGGGGTAGAGGCGGTAGAGATCGCGCAACTCGACGCGCCGGGCGGCGGGCGAGGTGGGCAGCGCGGCGAGCAGCGCGCGCGTCACCTGGGAGCGGGCCAGGTCGGGGTGGGCGGCGAGGACGAGGATGTCGCGGGAGTTGCTGTCGGGCATGGCCGCCTAGGGTAACGTGGCCCGACCCACCCTCCGGCATATCCGCATGCGCATCTTCGACACCCTCGCCGACTTGCAGGCCTTCGTCGGCCAGCCCCTGGGCCACAGCGACTGGATCACCGTCGATCAGGCCCGCGTCAACGCCTTCGCCGAGGCCACCGAGGACCGGCAGTGGATCCACACCGATCCTGCGCGCGCCCAGGCCGGCCCCTTCGGCGGGCCGATCGCGCATGGTTTTCTGACGCTGTCGCTGATCCCGTATTTCTTCGAGACGGGTTTCGCGGTGCGCGAGACGCGCATGGTCGTCAACTACGGGCTGAACAAGGTGCGTTTCACGGCCCCGGTGCCGGTGGGCAGCCGGCTGCGCGCGGCCTTCCGGCTGCTGGCCCTGGACGAGGCGGCCGGCGGCGCGGTGCAGCTGGCGGTGGAGGTGGCCGTCGAGGCCGAGGGCGCGGCCCGGCCGGTCTGCGTCGCGGAGATGCTGGCGCGGCATTTCCGATAGCCCGGGTTCACCGGCCACGACGTCTGCCGCGCCACCAGCTGCGGGCGGCTAGCATCGCGCCCTCGCCACGACCGCCCGACTCCCATGGCTTCCAGCCTGCTGCTGCTGCTCGACGACATCGCCACCGTGCTGGACGACGTGGCGACGATGACCAAGGTCGCCGCCAAGAAGACCGCCGGCGTGCTCGGCGACGACCTGGCGCTCAACGCCCAGCAGGTCAGCGGCGTCAAGGCCGACCGCGAGCTGCCGGTGGTCTGGGCCGTCGCGCGCGGCTCGCTGCTGAACAAGGCCCTCCTCGTGCCGGCGGCCCTGGGCATCTCGGCCTGGCTGCCCTGGGCCATCACGCCGCTGCTGATGCTGGGCGGCGCCTTCCTGTGCTTCGAGGGCGTCGAGAAGCTCGCCCACCCGCTGCTGCACGGCGGCGCCGAGGGCGAGGCCCGCCACGACGCGCACCTGCGGGCGCTGGCCGATCCGCAACTGGACATGGCCGCCTACGAGCGCGACAAGATCAAGGGCGCGGTGCGCACCGACTTCATCCTGTCGGCCGAGATCATCGTCATCGCGCTCGGCACCGTGGCCGGCGCGCCGCTGCAGCAGCAGCTCGCCGTGCTGGTGGCGGTGGCGCTGGCGATGACGGCGGGCGTCTACGGCTTCGTGGCCGGCATCGTGAAGATGGACGACGCGGGCCTGTGGCTGTCGCGCCGCGCGGGCGCAGCGCCGCGGCTGCTCGGCCGCGGCCTGCTGGCGGCGGCGCCGCGCCTGATGCAGGCCCTGTCGGTGCTCGGCACGGCGGCGATGTTCCTCGTCGGCGGCGGCATCCTCGTGCACGGCATCGCGCCGCTGCACCATGCCGTGACGGGCCTGGCCGCGGGGCAGGGCTGGCTGGCGGCGCTGCTGCTGGAGAACGGTGCGAGCCTGGCCGTGGGCGCCGTCGCGGGCGCGCTGGCGCTGGCGGGCGTGACGGCCGTGCAGCGGCTGCGCGGAGCGGGGCGCCGAGCCTAAACCGGCGCGTAGGCCAGCCGCACATAGATCGGCGCGAAGGCCTCGGCCTGCGTGATCTCCAGCAGCCGCTCCTTGGCCAGCTCCAGCATGGCGATGAAGGTGACGACGAGCACGGCCTGGCCGCGCGTCACGTCGAACAGCGCCTCGAACTCGACGAAGCGCTGCCCCTGCAGCCGGCGCAGCACCAGGCTCATGTGCTCGCGTACCGAGAGTTGCTCGCGGCTGATCTTGTGGTGCTGGTTGAGGCGGGCGCGCTTCAGGATGTCGAGCCAGGCCTCGCGCAGGTCGTCGCTGTTCACGTCGGGGAAGCGCGGCATCAGCGCCTGCTCGACGTGGACCTGCGCACGCAGGAAATCCCGCCCCAGCAGCGGCAGCCGGTCCAGCCGCGCGGCGGCGAGCTTCATCTGCTCGTATTCCAGCAGCCGGCGCACGAGTTCGGCGCGCGGGTCTTCGGGCTCCTTGCCGTCCTCGCTCTTCTTGGGCGGCAGCAGCATGCGCGACTTGATCTCGATCAGCATCGCCGCCATCAGCAGGTATTCGCTGGCCAGCTCCAGGTTGTGCACGCGGATCTGCTCGACGTAGCTCAGGTACTGGCGCGTCACGTCGGCCAGCGGGATGTCGAGGATGTTGAAGTTCTGCTTGCGGATCAGGTAGAGCAGCAGGTCCAGCGGGCCCTGGAAGGCTTCGAGGAAGACCTCCAGCGCGTCCGGCGGGATGTAGAGGTCCAGCGGGAGCTGGAACAGCGGCTCGCCGTAGAGGCGGGCGACGGCGACGGTATCGACCGCATCAGGAAGCCCCGATTCTGGCAGCCCGGCTTCAGCGGGCTCGTCGGCCACGGCCGTCGTCACGGCTTATTGGGAATCCGTTTGATAGACGTAGGGCTTCTGCGCGACGCGGGCTTCGTCGAAGTCGGCCTGGGCGGCGCGGTCCTGCTCGCGGTCCCACAGCAGCGCGCGGCCGGCGCGCTGCTCGGCTTCCAGCGTCGGGCGCTGGGCCTTGAGCTGGTCGATGAATTGGGTCACTTCGGATTTGTAGGGCTTCCAGAACAGCGGCATGGCGGTCTCTCAAACTGAACCGGCGATTTTAGTCGGGGTGTTTCGGGCCGAGCGCCGGGCCGCTCCCAAGCCGGCCCGTCTGGCGATGTGCGAGCGGGGCAGACCCCGTGAGCATCGCCATCCCCGCAGGGGATCGGCCAAGGTACTCCTTGGACGAGGGGCTCACTTCAATTCGGCCAAAGAGGGCAGGATGCCGGCCTCGCCCAACTCGTCCGCCAGCCCGGAGCGCTGCAGCAGGCTCAGCGGTTGCGCATTCACGTCGGCCAGGATCAGCGCGATGCCCTGGCGCGTCAGCGCCCGGTGCAGCTCGCGCAGCGCCTCGACGCCCGAGGTGTCCATGACGATCAGGCGGTGCATCTCGAAGACGACGGCGCGCGTGCCTGCCGGCAGTTGCTCGGGCACGGACTCCAGCTTGCCGACCGCGCCGAAGAACAGCGCGCCGTACAGCTCCCAGGCGACCACGCCGTCCGGCAGCGGCTGCGCCTCGACGCGCCGCAGCGTGAAGAGCTGGCTCATGCGCCAGACGAAGAACACGCAGGCGCCGATCAGCCCGACCTCGACGGCCACCGTCAGGTCGGCCACGACGGTCAGCGTGAAGGTGGAGAGCAGCAGCGCGCGGTAGGTCAGGTTGAAGCGCCGCAGCCGCGCGAACTCGTGCCACTCGCCCATATTCCAGGCGACGACGAGCAGGATGCCCGCCAGCGCCGCCAGCGGCACATGCACGGCCAGCGGCGCGGCGGCGAGCAGGATGGCCAGCAGCGTCAGCGCATGGACGATGCCGGAGACCGGGCTGGTCGCCCCGGCGCGGATATTGGTGACGGTGCGGGCGATGGTGCCCGTGGCCGGCAGGCCGCCGAACAGCGGCGCGGCGAGGTTGGCGACGCCCTGCGCCATCAACTCCTGGTTGGGGTCGTGGCGGGGCAGCTCGGGCGTCAGCTTGTCGGCCACGCGGGCGCAGAGCAGGGACTCGATCGCCCCCAGCAGCGCCAGCGTGACGGCCGGAATGACGAGCTGCTGCGCGCTCTCCCAGCTCATCGCCGGCCAGGCCAGCGGCGGCAGGGTCTGCGGGATGCCGCCGAAGCGGCTGCCGATGGTTTCGAGCGGCAGGTGCAGCAGCGCCGTCGCCAGCGTCGCGCCGACCAGCGCGATGACGGTGCCCGGCAGCAGCGCCAGCCAGCGGCGCGGGCCGGTCAGGGGCCGGTCCTGCGCGATGTTCTTGGGCCAGAGCAGCACGACGGCGATGCAGGCCGTGGCGAGCAGGGGCGCGATGGGGTCGAGGCTGCCGATGTGGGCGCGCAACGCACCGATCTGGCCGAAGAAGTCGGCCGGCATGTGCTCGATGCGCAGGCCGAGGAAGTCCTTCAGCTGCGCCAGCGCGATCAGCACCGCGATGCCGTTCGTGAAGCCGGTGACGATGGCGACCGGGATGTAGCGCACCAGTACCCCGAGGCGCAGCGCGCCCATGGCGAGCAGCAGCAGGCCGGCGCCCATGGTCGCCAGCAGCAGATTGGCCAGGCCGTGGCGCTGCAGGATGCCGTAGACGACGACGATGAAGGCGCCGGCCGGGCCGCCGATCTGCACGCTGGAGCCGCCCAGCAGCGAGATCAGCAGGCCCGCGATGATGGCCGTCGCCAGGCCCTGTTCGGGCCGCAGGCCCGAGGCGATGGCGAAGGCGAGCGCCAGCGGCAGCGCGACGATGCCGACCGTCAGGCCGGCGCCGATGTCAGCGAGCAGTTGAGGGCGCGTGTAGCCGCCCGCCAGCAGCGCGAGGCTGCGCGGGCGAAAAGGATGCAGTCGGGGCAGGGACATGGGATCTCCGGGGGATGGAACACGACGCGAAGGACGTCGTGCCCGGAGGGCCACAGTGATAGCGCTGGGCGATGAAACGGCGCCGCCGCGAGGGGCCGAGGGGACAGCGCGGCGCGACCATGGTCTCAGCGCACCCGCATGCCCGGCTGCGCGCCGACGTGGGGTTCCAGCACGAAGATGCCGGGATGGGCCTTCTCGTTGCCGTGGCTGGCGGCCAGCACCATGCCCTCGCTGATGCCGAACTTCATCTTGCGCGGCGCGAGGTTGGCGACGAGCACGGTCAGCTTGCCTTCCAGGTCTTCGGGCTTGTAGGCGCTCTTGATGCCGCTGAAGACATTGCGCATCCGGCCTTCGCCCGCGTCCAGCGTCAGGCGCAGCAGCTTGTCCGAGCCCTCGACATGCTCGGCCTTGACGATTTTGGCGATGCGCAGATCGAGCTTGGCGAAGTCGTCGATCTTGATTTCGGCCGCGATGGCTTCGCCGCCGGGCCGCCCCAAGGCGATGCCAGCCCCCTCGGGGGGCAGGCTGGCGGCATGGCCGCCGGCCGTGGGGGCTTGTGCCTGCTCGCCGCCGGGCACGGGCTGCGGCGCCGGCGGCGCCTCGAAGAGCTGCTCGACCTTGGCGGCGTCCACGCGCTGCATCAGGTGCTGGTAGGCGCCGATCTCGTGGGCGCCCAGCGCGCGAGCGCTGTCGCGCCACTGCAGCGGCTCGACCTTCAGGAAGGCCTCGACCTGGCCGCTGAGCGCCGGCAGCACGGGCTTGAGATAGATCGTCAGCAGCCGGAAGGCCTCGATGCAGGTGCTGCAGACATCGTGCAGCGCCGCGTCCATGCCCGGCTGCTTGGCCAGCTCCCAGGGCTTGTGCTGATCGACGTATTCATTGACCTTGTCGGCCAGCGCCATGATCTCGCGCAGCGCCTTGCCGAACTCGCGGGCCTCGTACAGCTCGGCGAGGGCGCCGCTGTGCGCGCGCAGCGTTTCCAGCAGCGCCGAGCCCTCGACGCCCAGGTCGCCGCTCAGGCGGCCACCGAAGCGCTTGGCGATGAAGCCCGCCGCGCGGCTGGCGATGTTGATGTATTTGCCCACCAGGTCGCTGTTGACCCGGGCGACGAAGTCCTCGGGGTTGAAGTCGATGTCCTCGACGCGGGCATTGAGCTTGGCGGCGATGTAGTAGCGCAGCCACTCGGCGTTCAGGCCCAGGCTCAGGTATTTCAAGGGGTCGAGGCCGGTGCCGCGGCTCTTACTCATCTTCTCGCCGCCGTTCACCGTCATGAAGCCGTGGACGAAGACGTGGTTGGGCGTCTTGCGGCCGCTGAAGTGCAGCATCGCCGGCCAGAACAGCGTGTGGAAATAGGTGATGTCCTTGCCGATGAAATGCACCTGCTCGACGGCGGGGTCGGCCATGAAGGCGTCGAAGTCTTTGGCCGTTTTGCCGAAGTAGTTCTTCAAGGATGCGAGATAGCCGATCGGCGCGTCCAGCCAGACGTAGAAATACTTGCCCGGCGCGTCCGGGATCTCGATGCCGAAATAGGGCGCGTCGCGGCTGATGTCCCAGTCGCTGAGGCGGTTGTTGCCGTCCTCGTCGGGCTCGAACCATTCGCGGATCTTGTTCAGCACCTCGGGCTGCAGGCGGCCGGCGTCCTGGGTCCACTGGGTCAGGAAGTCCACGCAGCGCGGGTCGCTCAGGCGGAAGAAATAGTGCTCGCTGCTCTTGAGCACCGGCGTCGCGCCGGACAGCACCGAATAGGGGCTCTTCAACTCGGTCGGCGCGTAGACGGCGCTGCAGACCTCGCAGGAGTCGCCGTACTGATCCTTGGCGCCGCATTTGGGGCACTCGCCCTTGATGAAGCGGTCGGGCAGGAACATCGCCTTGGCCGGGTCGAAGAACTGCTCGATGGTCTTGGTCGTGATCAGCTCGTTGCGGCGCAGCGCGAGGTAGATGGCGCGGGAGAGTTCGTGGTTCTCCGGGCCGTCGGTCGAATGCCAGTTGTCGAAGCCGATGTGGAAGCCGTCGAGGTACTGCCTGCGGCCGGCCGCGATGCCCGCGACGAAGTCCTGCGGCGTCTTCCCCGCCTTCTCGGCCGCGATCATGATCGGCGCGCCGTGGGCGTCGTCCGCGCAGACGAAATGCACCTGCGCGCCCGCCATGCGCTGGAAGCGGACCCAGATGTCGGCCTGGGTGTACTCCATGATGTGGCCGATGTGGAAACCGGCGTTCGCATAGGGCAGGGCGGTGGTGACGAAGAGCTGGCGGGGCATGGCGCGACGGAGCAGGGAAAACCTCGGATTCTAGGTTTGCGGCTCGGCCGGGCCGCCCTCGCCGGCCTCGGCGGGCACGCCGTCCTCGGCCTCGGCGGGAGCGCCGTCCTCGGCCGGCTTGCCGAGAAGCTTGCGCTGGCGTTTCTCCTCGGCCTTGCGTTTCTTGGCCAGTTCGCGCTGGCGCTTTTCGTAGCTGTAGTTCGGTGTGGCCAAGTGCAGTCTCCTGGGGCGCCCGCACGCGCGGGCAAGGCCCAATGTAACCGGCAGGCCTTGGGAGCCTGCGCTGCCACTTGGCGGTGAAAGCTCCAGAACGCCTCAAGGATCGGCCCTAAGTCACTGATCCGTAACGCTTCCGCAAGCTATCCACCGAGTCTGTGGAAAACTTTGTGGAAAACCCGCTCCCATCGCGCCCAAGCCCTTGTGCGATGGGGCTCCGCTTAGGTTGCTGAATTTTTGGGCAGTGGCGGTCGTCCTATATGAATCAATCACTTAGCTTCATGGCTGCGGGGCGGCGCGGCGCTGGCGCGCTCAGGGTCTGAAACGCTTGACGCTCGTCAAATTTGGGGATAAGTCAAGCTGCGACGGGCGGATGTCACGCATCTGGATGACAGCGCCGGCGCGCTTGTCCACGCCCGCTGTGGACAAGTCTGTGGGCCGGCTGCCGACAGCGGCGCTAAGTGCTTGATCGGCCATTGCCGGGCCTGCGCTGCCCGCTTTTTGGGCAGTGCCCGCAGGCTAAACTCGCGGCCTTTTGAACGGGCGGCAGCGGCGGCGATGGCGGATTTGACGAGGGACAGCGGCGGGCGCAGGAGTGCTTCGCGGGCCGGCGCTTTCGAGTTGAAGTCGCGCCGCTTCAGCCTGCTGGGCCTGGTGCTGCACAGCGCCGACATGGCCGAGATCACCGCCGACTGGGCCGCCCGCGCCGGCAGCGGCGGCTTCGAGCATGAGCCCGTCGTCATCGACCTCGCCGGCCTGCCGCGCGCGCCGGCGCTGGCCGCCGGCCAGGCGCCGCTGGCGCTCGACGGCCCGCCGCCGCTGGACCTGCGCGCCCTCGTCGCGCTGCTGCGCGCAAGCCAGTTGCAGCCGGTGGCCGTGGCTGGCGCGACGGCCGAGGAATTGGCGCTGGCACGCGAGCTGGGCCTGGCCGACGCGGCCGACGAGCCTGCTGCCGAACGGGCCGCGCCCGCACCGGCCCCCGCGCCCGCCGAGGTCGTGCGCGAGGTCGAAGTGCTCGTCGAGAAACCCGCGCCGACGATGGTCATCGACAAGCCGCTGCGCTCCGGCCAGCGCGTCTACGCCAAGGGCGGCGACCTCGTCGTGCTGGCCCTGGTGAACCATGGCGCCGAGGTGATTGCCGACGGCAGCGTCCACGTCTACGCACCGCTGCGCGGCAAGGCCATCGCCGGCGCGCGCGGCGACGCCTCGGCGCGCATTTACGCGCACAGCCTGGAAGCCGAACTGCTGTCCATCGCCGGCATCTACCGCACCACCGAGAACCCACTGCCCGCCGACGTTGCGGCCAAGCCGGCCCAGGTCTGGCTGGACGGCGAGAAGCTGCTGATGCAGCCGCTCGCCTTCTGAACACTCCCTTGAACTGAACCCACAGGAACACCCCAGATGGCCACCAAGATCGTCGTCGTCACATCCGGCAAGGGCGGGGTCGGCAAGACCACCACCAGCGCCAGCTTCGCCACCGGCCTGGCCATGCGCGGCCACAAGACCTGCGTCATCGACTTCGACGTCGGCCTGCGCAACCTCGACCTCATCATGGGTGTCGAGCGCCGCGTGGTCTACGACCTCATCAACGTCGTCAACGACGAGATCAAGCTCACCCAGGCCCTCATCAAGGACAAGCAGCTCGACAAGCTCTACATCCTGGCCGCCTCGCAGACCCGCGACAAGGACGCGCTCAAGCAGGAAGGCGTCGAGCGCGTGCTGAACGAGCTGAAGGAGATGGACTTCGACTACATCGTCTGCGACTCGCCGGCCGGCATCGAGACCGGCGCGCTGATGGCCATGCACTACGCCGACGAGGCGCTGGTCGTCACCAACCCCGAGGTCTCCTCGGTGCGCGACAGCGACCGCATCCTCGGCATGCTCAGCAGCAAGACCAAGCGCGCCATCGAGGGCGGCGAGCCGGTGAAGGAGCATCTGCTCATCACCCGCTACAACCCGAATCGCGTCGAGGGCGGCCAGATGCTGAGCCTGGACGACATCCACGAGATCCTGCGCACGCCGCTGATCGGCGTCATCCCCGAGAGCGAGAGCGTGCTGCAGGCATCCAACCAGGGCCTGCCGGCCATCCACATGCAGGGCTCGGACGTGGCCGAGGCCTACAAGGACGTGGTGGCGCGCTTCCTCGGCGAGGACAAGCCGATGCGCTTCACCGAGGCCGCGAAGCCGGGCTGGTTCAAGCGCGTCTTCGGCGGCAAGTGAAGGAGGCCTGGCGATGGGATTCCTGAACTTCTTCCTCGGCGAAAAGAAAAGCTCGGCCAGCGTCGCCAAGGAGCGGCTGCAGCTCATCCTCGCGCACGAGCGCAACGGCCGCAGCGCCAGCCCCGACTACCTGCCGCAGCTGCAGCGCGAGCTGGTGGCCGTCATCAGCAAATACGTCTCCATCAACCCGGATGACATCAAGGTCCACATGGAGCGCCAGGGCGACCTGGAGGTGCTCGAAGTGAAGATCGAGCTGCCCGAGCCGGGCGGCCGCTAACCGGCCTAACGTGCGGCGCGGGCCTGCTCGCGGCGCATGAAGAGGTAGAGGCTTTCCACCTTGGCGCGCGCCCACGGCGTCTTGCGCAGGAACTTCAGGCTGGACGACACGCTGGGATCGCTGCAAAAGCATTTGATCTCGATGCGCTGGCCCAGTTCGCGCCAGCCGAAGTGCTCGACGAGCGCCGTGACGATGGCCTCCAGCGTCATGCCGTGCAGTGGGTCTTTCGAAGGGGTGGGCGGGTTCATTCGTGCGTGAACTGGTCGGAGTTTCTGCCCTTGAACTGCGCGTAATGGCGCTTGATGCTGGCCATGTCGGCTTCGACGTCGCCCGTGGGCTTGAACAGCGGCCCCAGGCCTACGAGCTTGCGCGGGTAGTCCATGTGGGCCATCACGATGGGCAGTTGCGCGGTGACCGCGATCCAGTAGAACCCGGTCTTCCAGTAGACGGTCTTGCTGCGCGTGCCCTCGGGCGGCACGATGAGCTGCACCGGGCCGTCGGCGGCCTGCAGCGCTGCGGCGGAAGCCGCCACCAGATTGGTGGACTTGCTGCGGTCCACCGGGATGCCGCCCAGCCAGCGCATCAGCCCGCCGAACGGGAATTTGAAGATCGACGCCTTGCCCATCCAGTAGGGCGTCAGGCGCAGCGCGAACGCGGCGAACAGGGTGTATGGCAGGTCCCAGTTGCTGGTGTGCGGTGCGGCGATGAAGACGCTCTTGCGCGCCTCGGGCAGCAGTTCGCCCTGCACGGTCCAGCCGGCGAGCCTGAGCCAGGTGATCGACAGGCCCCGCAGCAGCGTGCTGATGACGGGCGTCGTGAAGATGGTGCGATGCATGGCCGCGATTGTCCCGAACCGGCCCCTGCTCGAAACTGAGGCAGCTTAAGAAAAGTCCTGAATGGCCATGGACTTGCGACATTCGCCCGCAGCCTGTTCACGGGCTTGTCCACAGCCGCTGTGGATGGCGGGCTGCCCGTGCTGCGCGCAGCTGCGGCAGATTGACGCCCGGCTGGATTCAGGGCCGTTGCAGCGTCACATGGCTGCGCGGCTCGGCCACGCAGGGCAGGATCCAGCCTTCGGCCTTCTCCTCGGCCGACAGGCCAGGCCAGGGGATGCGGTGTTCGACCCGGCCCTCGGCGAGGCGGCAGATGCAGCTGCGGCAACTGCCGTTGCGGCAGGACCAGGGCAGGGCGACGCCGGCCGCCAGCGCGGCCAGCAGCAGGGGCTGGTCGGCGGCGCAGTCGAAAATGACGCCTTGCGGTGCCACCCGCACCTTGAATTGCTCCGATGACATTGCCCCATCTTGCCAGCGCCGCACGCTATCTCGCTGGCTATCCGCCCGAACTGATTGCCCAGGCGGGGTCGCTGCACGCCGAAGGGCGCCTGGCCGACTACCTGCAACGTCGCCATCCCGAGCGCCACGAGGTGCGCAGCGACTCGGCGCTGTTCAGCTACGTGAACGAACTCAAGACCCGCCACCTGCGCAACGCCGGGCCGCTGAACTCGGTCAACTACGACGCCAAGCTGCGCGTGCTGCAACAGGCGCTGGGCACGCACACGCGCCGCACCCAGGTGCAGGGCAGCAAGTTGAAGATGCGCCGCGAGATCCGCATCGCCAGCCTGTTCCGCGACGCGCCCGCCGCGTTGCTGCGCATGATCGTCGTCCACGAACTCGCCCATCTGCGCGAGCTGGAGCACGACAAGGCCTTCTATGCGCTGTGTCGGCATATGGAGCCGGACTACTTCCAGTTGGAGTTCGATCTGCGGCTCTACCTGATGCACCTGGAGAACTTTCCGTGATCCTGCTCGCGCCGATGGAAGGCCTGCTCGACCACATCCTGCGCGACGTGCTGACGCGCGTCGGCGGCGTGGACCGCTGCGTGTCGGAGTTCATCCGCGTCACCGACCAGCTATTGCCGAGCCGCGTGTTCACGCGCATCGTGCCCGAGCTGAAAACCGGCGGGCGCACGGCTGCCGGCGTGCCGGTGCATCCGCAACTGCTGGGCTCGGACGTGAACTGCCTGGCCGAGAACGCCGCGCGGCTGGCGGAACTCGGGCCCGAGGGGATCGACTTGAATTTCGGCTGTCCGGCCAAATGCGTGAACCGCCATCGCGGCGGCGCGGTGCTGCTGGACGAGCCGGAGCTGATCCACGCCATCGTCGCCGCCGTGCGCCGCGCGGTGCCGGGCGAGGTGAGGGTGTCGGCCAAGATGCGCCTCGGGTATCTGGACGCGAGCCGCACGCTCGACGTGGCCCGCGCCATCGCCGGCGCGGGCGCGCAGGAGATCGTCGTCCACGCCCGCACCAAGGCCGATGGTTACAAGCCGCCGGCCTACTGGGAGCGCATCGCCGCCGTGCGCGAGGCGGTGGCCGTGCCGGTCGTCGCCAATGGCGAGATCTGGACCGTCGAGCACGCCGCGCTGGCCCGCGAGCGCAGCGGCTGCGAGCACCTGATGCTGGGCCGTGGCATGGTGGCCGACCCCGGCCTCGCGCTGCGCGTGGCCGGCGCGCGCGCGACGCCGCTGCCCTGGCCCGAACTGCTGCCGCTGATGCGGGTGTTTTTCGATCAGGTGCGCGCTACCGTCGCGCCGCGCCACCAGGGCGGGCGGCTCAAGCAGTGGCTGCACTATCTGAAGCGCGCCTACCCCGAGGCCGAGACGGCCTATGCGGAACTGCGCACGGTCAACGCGGCCGACGAGTTGGCGGCGCGGCTGTTCAGCCGGGTTGCTTGGTGACGCGCAGATAGGGCTTGAGCGTCTTCCAGCCCGCCGGGAACAGCGTCTTGGCGTCCTCGTCCGACACGGCCGGCGTGATGATGACGTCGTCCCCCGGCTGCCAGTTCACCGGCGTGGCGACCTTGTGCCTGGCCGTCAGTTGCATCGAATCCAGCACGCGCAGGATCTCGTCGAAATTGCGGCCCGTCGTCATCGGGTAGGTCAGCATCAGCTTGATCTTCTTGTCCGGGCCGATGATGAAGACCGAGCGCACCGTCGCATTCGTCGCCGCCGTGCGGCCGTCGCAGGAGCCCGCCTCGTCGGCCGGCAGCATGTTGTAGAGCTTGGCGACGTTGAGGTCGTGGTCGCCGATCATCGGGTACTTGGGCAGATGGCCCTGCGTCTCCTCGATGTCGGCGGCCCAGCGGTGGTGGTTGTCCACCGGGTCCACGCTCAGGCCGATCAGCTTGGCGCCGCGCTTCGTGAACTCGGGCTCGATGCGGGCCATATAGCCCAGCTCCGTCGTGCAGACCGGCGTGAAGTCCTTGGGGTGCGAGAACAGGATGGCCCACTGGTCGCCGATCCAGTCGTGGAAGCGGATCTCGCCTTGCGTGGTCTGGGCTGTGAAGTCGGGGGCGGTGTCGTTGATGCGCAGGGACATGGGGCTCTCCTTGTGGCGGGGGCCTGGATCATAGGAAGCTGGCCCGTGCGCCGGACGCATGAGCTTGCTCGGAAAACGTCTATCGTGCCGGTATGAAAACGCTGCTCTCACTCCTGCTCGCCACGGCCGGCGCCGCGCTGGCCCAGCCGCCCACCCTCAGCCTCGGCCTCGAACGCCTCACCGCCGACCCGCCCCTGGCCGGCCGCCTGCCCCGCCAGGCGGAACTCTCGCCGGGCGGGCAATGGGTGAGCTTGCTGCGCCCCTCGCAGGTGGACAGCGAGGTGCTGGAACTCTGGGCCCAGCCCGCAGCCGGCGGCGCGCCGCGCAAGCTCGTCGCGGCGGCCGACCTGCTCGGCGGCGCCGAGCAGAAGCTCAGCGAGGCCGAGCGCATGGCGTTGGAACGCAAGCGCATCGGCCAGCGCGGCATCACCGGCTACCAGTGGTGCGGCCAGGGCGACGACGCGCTGCTCTTCCCGCTCTCCGGCGACCTCTACCTCGTCAGGCTCACCACGACGGGGCCGCAGGCCCAGCGCCTGACCGACACGCCCGACGCCCCCAAGCAGGACCCGCGCTGCGCCCCCGATGGCCGCAGCCTCGCCTATGTGCAGGGCGGCAATCTCTTCGTGCTGCCGCTTGCCGGGGGCGCGCAGCCGCGCCAATTGACGAGCGATGGCAGCGCCACCGTCGGCTGGGGCCTGGCCGACTTCATCGCCGCCGAGGAACTCGGGCGCCAGCGCGGCTACTGGTGGAGCCCCGACGGCAGCGCGCTGCTGGCGCTGCGCGTGGACGAGACCGGTGTCGCCGTCAAGAACCGTGCGCAGATCTTCGCCGACCACACCGCGCTGACCGCGCAGCGCTACCCCGCCGCCGGCGAGGCCAATGCCCGCGTCAGCGCCTTCGTCGTCGCCGCCGCCGACGGCCAACGCCGCGAACTGCCGCTGCCCCGTTTGGGACAGGACGCGGCCGAATACATCGCCCGCGCCGGCTGGTTCCGTGACGGCACGCCCTGGCTGCAATGGTTCAACCGCGAGCAGACGCGGCTGACGCTGACCGAGTTCAAGCCCGCGCCAAGAGACATCGCCGTCGAGACCGATGCCGCCTGGGTCGAGACCCATGACGACCTCATCGAGACGCCGCGCGGCCTGCTCTGGTCCAGCGAGGCCACGGGCCGGCGCCAGTTGCTGCTGATCGACCGCGCCAGCGGCCGGCGCACGCCGCTGACCCGGCAGCCCGAGCCCGTTGCGCACGCCGTCTGCGCGGGCGAGCGTGGCGTCGTCTTCGCGGCGGCGGGCGACCGGGGCAAGAGCCAGGAACTGTTTGTCGTGCCCCTGGCCGGCGGCCCCGCCCAGGCCCTGCCCGGCAGCGCCGAGCGGCAGTGGCGCGACGCCCGCGCCGACCGCGCCTGCGCTCGCCTGCTCGTCACCCGCTCCGCCTGGGGCCAGCCGCCGCAACTGGCGCTGCGCAGCCTGGGGCAGGCCGACGCCATCGCGCTGGCCGGCGATGCGCCCGACCCCCAGCTCGCGGCCTATACCAACACCCCGCAGCCGCTGACCCTGAGCGCCGCCGACGGCCGCACGCCGCTGAACGCCTTCTTCTTCGCCGCGCGGGATGGCCGCGAGGGGTTGCACCCCGTCATCGTCATGGCCTACGGCGGCCCGGGCTCGGCGACCGTCCACTGGGCCTGGGGCCGTGACATGCCGCTGATCGCCTACTGGCAGCAGCGCGGCTACGGCGTGCTGACGCTGGACGTGCGCGGCATGCAGCACCGCGACCGCGAGTTCACGCGGGCGCACTACCGCTCATTCGGCAAGCACGAGGTCGCCGACCTGTTCGCCGCCGTGCGCGAACTGCCGCACCGTGTCCCCGGCGTGGACCCGGCGCGCATCGGCTTCTTCGGCTGGAGCTATGGCGGCTACCTCGGCGCCCGCGCGGTGCTGGACGCCGACACCCCCTTCGCCGCCGCCGTGGCCGTCGCGCCGGTCACGGACTGGACGCTCTACGACACCGCTTACACCGAGCGTTATCTCGGCCTGCCCGACGGGGGTAAGGCCGCGCCCTATGCCAGTGCCAGCCTGCCGGCCCGCGCCGCGCTGCTGAGCCGGCCGCTGCTGCTGGTCCACGGCACGGCCGACGACAACGTGCTGTTCGAGCACACCCTGCGCCTCGTGGAAGCCCTGCAGACGGCCGGCAAGCCCTTCGACCTGCAGATCTACCCCGGCAAGGCCCACGGCATCGCCGGCCGCGCGGCGCGCCTGCATCTGTACCGGACGATGGACGCCTTCTTCGCGCGGCATCTGCAGGGCGAGCGCTGAGGGGCCGGCCCGCCCCCCCCGGGGCGTCCGTCTAGCGCTGCTGCCGCGCCCGCTCCCGGGCGAGGTAGTTGGCCTCGTAGGTGTCGCGCTCGCGCTGCTGGCGGGCCTCGCGCGTCTCCCAGCCGTTGCACTGCACATGGGAGCCGCCGAACAGCCAGCCGAGCAGGCTGGACTCGTCGTTCGCCCGCCCCTCGCCGGCCGTGCAGACCAGGGCCGCCGTCGAAACGCTCTGCTCCTGCAGCATGTTCTGCACCAGCACCGAGCGCGACAGCAGCACCGAGGCCGGCATGGCCACGGCCAGCAGCACCCCGCCGATGACGACGCCCCGCGCCCAGCGCGGCAGGCGCGCCGGGGCGGGCGCTGGCAGTGGCGTGTCGGCAGGCGGGCGGGCGTAGGGCTCGGTGGCGGTGAAGCTGCCCGTGTCCGCGGCCCCTCGCGTGCGGCCGGTGAGCGTGCCTTCGTCGCGGCGCGGGCCGCCCGCGCCGCTGAGCAGGCGCGGTGACGGGCCGGGCGGGGGGCTGGGCGGCGGGGGCGGATCGGTGGGCATGGTGTGGACCGGGCATGCTAGGCGGCACCATCCGCCGAGGTGTGAGGAATTGCAAATCGGCGCCCTTTCCGCGCGGTTTTTGCGGCGGATTTCACGCTGCCTCGACAATGGCGCGATGACCGACGCCGCCTTCTCCCGCCTGCCGCTCAGCCCCGCGATGCTGGCCAATCTCGACCAGCTCGGCTATGCGCGCATGACGCCCATCCAGGCCGCCGCCCTGCCGCCCGCGCTGGCCGGGCGGGACGTCATCGGCGAGGCCCGCACGGGCTCGGGCAAGACGGCCGCCTTTGCCATCGCGCTGCTGCACCGCCTGGACGCGGCGCTGCCGCGCGTGCAGGCCCTGGTGCTGTGCCCGACGCGCGAACTGGCCGAGCAGGTGACGCAGGAAATCCGCCGCCTCGCCCGCGCGGCGGACAACGTCAAGGTGCTGAGCCTGTGCGGCGGCGCACCGCTGCGCCCACAGGCGGAGAGCCTCGCCTTCGGCGCCCACGTCGCCGTGGGCACGCCCGGCCGGCTGCTCGACCTGCTGGAGCGCGGCGCGCTCGATCTCGCCGCGCTGAACACCCTGGTGCTGGACGAGGCCGACCGCATGCTGGACATGGGCTTCCTGGACGACATCCAGGCCATCGCCCGGCGTGCGCCGTCGCAGCGGCAGACCCTGCTGTTCTCGGCCACCTTTCCCGAGGGCGTGCAGGGCATCGCCGCGAAATTCATGCGCGAGCCGCAGACGGTCAAGGTCGCGGATGCGGCGGTGCCGGCGATCCGCCAGATCGCCTTCGAGGTCGCCGAGGTCGAGCGCCTGGATGCCGTGCCGCGCCTGCTGCGCGCCTTCCGGCCGGAATCGACCCTCGCCTTCTGCAACACCCGCCAGCAGTGCCGCGACCTGGAAGCTGTGCTGGCCGCGCAGGGCTTCGTCGCGCTGGCCCTGCATGGCGAGCTGGAGCAGCGCGAGCGCGATCAGGTGCTGATCCAGTTCGCCAACCGCAGCGCCTCGGTGCTGGTCGCCACCGACGTGGCCGCGCGCGGCCTGGACATCGCCGGCCTGGCCTGCGTCGTCAATGTCGAGATCAGCGCCGACGTGGAGCAGCACGTCCACCGCATCGGCCGCACCGGCCGGGCCGGCGCCGAAGGGCTGGCGCTGAGCCTGGCCAGCCTGGACGAGATGGGCCGCGTCGGCCGCATCGAGCAGATGCAGGGCGAGCCCTTCGCATGGCAGGCGCTGGGCGAGTTGCGCGACGCCCCCGGCGGCCCGCTGCTGCCGGCCATGGACACGCTGCAGATCCTCGGCGGCCGCAAGGAGAAGATCCGCCCCGGCGACATCCTCGGCGCGTTGACCGGCGAGGCCGGCTTCACCGCCGCGCAGATCGGCAAGATCAACGTGACGGACTTCCACAGCTACGTCGCCGTGGAGCGCGGCATCGCCGCCGAGGCGGTGCGGCGGCTGTCGGCCGGCAAGCTCAAGGGCCGCAAGGTCAAGGTCAGGCGGCTGGCCGAACTGGACTGACGGACATGCTGCGGCGGCGCCATTGCTTCCAGGGGATGCTCGGATGGCTGGCCGCGCCGACCCGCGCGCAGGGAGAGGTGCTGACGATCACGCTGCGCGCGCCCGACAACGACACCGATCTGCGCAACGCCTATGTCCGCGACGCGGTGCAACTGGCGCTGGACAAGACCCGCGCCAGCGACGGTCCCTACCGGCTGGAGATCTCCGCGCCGATGAACAAGCGCCGCGCGCTGCTGGAAGCGGCGCAGCGCTCGGCGCCCAATTTCATGCTCGTCACCGCGTCGGAAACGGGCCGCGCGGCCGGGCTGGCGCCGGTGCGCTTCCCCATCCACCTCGGCGTGAACCGCTACCGCGTCTGCTTCGTCCACGCGCCCGCGCGCGAACTCGTGCGGCGGGCCGACACGCTGGGCGCCGTCGCGGCGCTGCGCCACGTGCAGGGGCGCGGCTGGGCGGACGTGGGCATCCTGCGCGCCAACGGCTTCCAGGTCGCCGAGATCAATGGCTACGAGGGCCTGTTCCAGATGGTGGCCCTCGGCCGCGCCGACCTGTTCTGCCGCAGCGTGCTGGAAGTGGGCGAGGAATGGCGGGCCCACGCCGATCTCAAGGGGCTGGCGCTGGACGACAGCCTGCTGCTGGCCTACGACCTGCCGCAATACCTCTACACCCACCCGGGCAACGCAGCCGCCATCGACCGCCTCGACCGTGGCTTGCGTCTCGCCTTCGCCGACGGCTCGCTGCAGGCCCTGCTGCGCCAGCATCTGCAGCCCTCGCTGCGCCTGCTCGCGCTCGACCGGCGCCGGCTGATGACGCTGAAGGTGCCCGAGCCCGCCATCGTCGAGATGAACGACCGGCCCTTCCAGATCGACCTGCTGGGGCCGGCGCCGCGTTGAACCACCCGGGGGGCGGGCCGGCCCCTCAGAGCCGCCGCCGCCCGTTCGCGGCTGGCAGCGGAAGTTCACCAAGGGCCGCTTTGCGGCACCTCGGCATCCGGCAGGGAGTCCAATGGGCTGCGCACGGCGCTGCCGCCCATCCGGAGCACATGGGTGTAGATCATGGTAGTTGCCACATCGCTGTGCCCAAGCAATTCCTGCACGGTGCGGATGTCGCTTCCGGCCTGCAGCAGATGGGTCGCAAAGCAGTGGCGCAGCGTGTGCGGCGTGGCCGGCTTGTCGATGGCTGCCGCCTGAACGGCGCGCTTGAACGCACGCTGGAAGGTCTCATCGTAGAGATGGTGCCGCCGTACGATGCCGCTGCGCGGATCGGTGGAAAGATGGTCTTGAGGAAAGACCCAGAACCACCGCCAACTGGCACCGGCCCGCGGGTACTTGCGCCCCAGCGCATGCGGCAACTCCACCCTGGCATGCCCTGACTCCACATCGGCCGCCCAAACCTGGCGAACCCGGCCCAACTGCTCTCGCAACGGCAAGACCAGGGATTGCGGCAGCATTACCACCCGATCCTTGCCCCCCTTACCTTGGCGCACGTAGATCGCGCGTTGCGCGAAGTCGATGTCCTTGACCCGCAGGCACAAGGCCTCGGTGATGCGCAAGCCCGTGCCGTACAGCAGTCGCGCCAGCAGTTGATGCTCGCCCTGCAAGCTGGCCAGCACCGACAACACTTCATCGACACTGAGCACCACGGGCAGGCGCCGCTTGGGCACCGGACGGCCGATCTCCTGCATCCAGGGCAATTGCAGGCTCAGCACCTTGCCGTAGAGAAACAGCAGCGCAGACAGCGCCTGGCGATGGCTGGACGGGGACAGCCCACGGTCGGAAGCCAGATAGGTCAGGAACGTCTCGACCTCCGGCCCGCCCATCTCTGCCGGATGGCGCAGGCCGTGGAAGCGGATGAAGGCCCGAGACCGGTATAAGTACGCCTGCTCTGTGCGCGGGCTGTAGTGCAACATCCGGACGCGCTCACGCAACTGGTCCAGCAGCCTAACTGTTGGGTGCCGGGTGATTCCGTACCTGTCTGGCGAACAAATGCGGAAGCGAGTGCTGCCAGCGTTTGAGGGCTTGAGCCGGTGAGACATGCTGCAGCGCCTTCTGCGGCAACTGCTCGTTGTAGAGCCAGACGTAGCGATGCAGCGTCGTCGCCAAGTCCTCGGCGCTGTTGAACCGATGTGTGCGTAGCACCTGCTCAAGCCGCCCGTTGAAGCGCTCGACCATCCCGTTGGTCTGCGGCGTCTTGGGCCTGGTGAGCCGGTGCTCGATGCCCAGCGCCTGGCACAGTCGGTCGAGTTCGTGCTCGCCGCTGGGCTGCTTGGCCCGCGCACCGAACAGCCGATCGGTGAACTCCGTGCCGTTGTCCGTCAGGATCGTTCGAATCTTGAACGGTGCGGCTTTGGCCAGCGCGTTCAGGAAGCTGCGTGCTGCGGCAGCGCTGCGATGGCTCTTGATGGCGATGAAGACCCAGCGCGTGGCTCGGTCGATGGCCACGAACACGTAGCGCCGCTCGCTCTCGTCCGGCATCTGCGGCAGGTACTTCACATCGATGTGGACGTAGCCGGGCTCGTAGGCCTTGAAGGGCTTGGTCTCGCGTGCCAGCACCTCCGGCTCGGGCAACGAGGACACGCCTCGGCGACGCAGCAGCCGAGCCAGCGCCGAGCGACTCATCGTCGGCTCGATGAACTCGTGGATCACGGCCAGCAGATCGTCCAGCGCCAGCCGCAGTTGGGTGCGCAGGTACACCACCAGTTCTTCCTGCCCGCCGTTCAGCGTCGTTTGCAAACGGTGTGGCGTATGGCTCGCATCCTGCACGCCATCGCGCTTGCGCCACTTGCGGATCGTGTCGCGCCCAACGCCGAATTGCTCAGCGAGTTCGTAGTCGGTGCCCGTGGCCTGCTGGATCGCAAGCCGCGTCGCCGGCGTCGTGGTGGCGTTCTTGTGCAGCGAGATCAGCATGGCGCGCTCCGTTCCTTGAACTCTGCCAGAACCGCCTGAAGCACTTCCCGGCCTACGAGCAGCGAGCGTCTATTCTGAAGCAGCCAATCATCCGGCACTCGACATGTAAAGCGTCAGGCCGCAACCGCTGCAACGCGGTCATCGGCAGTGGCTATCTCACTTTGCGAAGCTGTCCTTCAGCCCGGTGATCTTGTTGAACACCGGCCGGTCGGCGCGGTGGTCGATGCGGTCGGTCACGAAGTAGCCGTGGCGCTCGAACTGCCAGCGCGCATCGGCCGCCGCGCCGGCCAGCGAGGGCTCGACGAAGCCCTGCACGACGCGCAGTGAATTCGGGTTCAGGAAGTCGATGAAGTCGCGCCCGCCGGCGTCCGGCTGGGCTTCGGCGAACAGGCGCTCGTAGAGCCGCACCTCGGCGGCGACCGCCTCGTGCGCGCCGACCCAGCCGATGACGCCCTTGACCTTCACCGCATCCGCGCCCGGCGTGCCGCTCTTGGTGTCGGGGATGACGGTGGCGAGCACGGCGGTGATGTTGCCGGCTGCATCCTTCTCGGCACCGGTGCATTCGACGATGTAGCCGGCCTTCAGGCGCACCTTGTTGCCCGGGAAGAGTCGGAAATAGCCCTTGGGCGGCGCCTCGACGAAGTCTTCCGCCTCGATCCACAGTTCGGGGCCGAGCGAGAACCTGCGCAGGCCCAGCTCCGGCTTGTGCGGATGCGCAGCGACCTCGCAGGGCTCGCGGTGCTCGTCGGAACCGAACACCTCGGCGTAGTTGGTCAGCTTGAGCTTGAGCGGTTGCAGCACGGCGAAGGCGCGCGGGGCCTGCGGTTCGAGGTCGGCGCGCAGCGCCTGGTCGAGCACGGTGTCGTCGATCCAGGCGTTCTGCTTGCTGGCGCCGGTGGCCTCGACCATCGCGCGGAGGCTGGCCGGCGTGAAGCCGCGGCGGCGCAGGCCGACGAGGGTGGGCATGCGCGGGTCGTCCCAGCCGGCGACGTGGCCTTCTTCCACCAGTTGGCGCAGCTTGCGCTTGCTGGTGACGACGTAGTTCAGGTTGAGCCGGCCGAACTCGATCTGCTGCGGCAGCGGCCGGGCGAGCAGGCCGAGGTCGGCGAGGTGCTCCAGCAGCCAGTCGTAGAAGGGCCGCTGGTCCTCGAACTCCAGCGTGCAGATGCTGTGCGTGATGCGCTCCAGCGCGTCCTCGATCGGGTGCGCATAGGTGTACATCGGGTAGATGCACCACTTGTTGCCGGTGGCGTGGTGCTCCGCGTGCTTGATGCGGTAGAGCGTCGGGTCGCGCAGGTTGATGTTGGGCGAGGCCATGTCGATCTTCGCGCGCAGCACCATCGCGCCGTCGGCATGCCGGCCGTCGCGCATCTCACGGAAGCGGGCCAGGTTCTCTTCGGGAGAGCGGCTGCGGCAGGGGCTGTCCACGCCCGGCTTGCCGAAGTCGCCGCGGTTGGCGCGCATCTCGTCGGCGCTCTGCTCGTCCACATAGGCGTGGCCAGCGTTGATGAGCGCCTCGGCGGCGGCGTACATGAAGTCGAAATAGCTGCTGGCTTCAAACAGCTTGTCGCCCCAGTCCCAGCCCAGCCAGCGCACCATCTCCTTGATGGCGTTGACGTACTCGACTTCCTCTTTCTCGGGGTTGGTGTCGTCGAAGCGCAGATGGCATTCGCCGCCGAAGTCGCGCGCGAGGCCGAAGTTCAGGCAGATGCTCTTGGCGTGGCCGATGTGCAGATAGCCGTTGGGTTCGGGCGGGAAGCGGGTGCGGATGCGCGCGGCGTCCAGCGGCCCGGCCGCGTGGTGGGCCGCGTCGCCCGGCGTGCCGGCGAAATGGCGGCCGGCGAAGGCGCCGCCGTCGAGGTCGTGCTCGATGCGCTGGCGCAGGAAGTTCGTGGCGGGGGCGGCGGCTGGTTGGCTCATCGGGGGCTCGGGAAAACGAAAACCGGGCCGAGGCGGGAGCCTGGCCCGGCGGAAGGTGGGCGATTTTACGGACGAGGCGCTCAGCGGAGCTTGAAGACGCCCACCACCTCGTTCATGTGCTGCGCCTGGCCGCGCAGGCTGTCGGCCGCTGCGGCGGCCTGCTCCACCAGCGCCGCGTTCTGCTGCGTGACCTTGTCCAACTGCGAGACGGCCTCGCTGACCTGGCCGATGCCGGTGGTCTGCTCCTGCGTCGCCGAGCCGATCTCGCCGATCAGGTCGGCCACGCGCTTCACCTGGGTGACGATCTCGCCCATGGTCTCGCCGGCCTCGCCGACGAGGCGCGAGCCGGCGTCCACATTGCCGACGCTCTGTTCGATCAACGCCTTGATCTCGCGCGCCGCCTGCGCGCTGCGCTGGGCCAGTGCCCGCACCTCGCCCGCGACGACCGCGAAGCCGCGGCCCTGCTCGCCGGCACGGGCCGCTTCCACCGCCGCGTTCAGCGCCAGGATATTGGTCTGGAAGGCGATGCCGTCGATGGTGCCGATGATGTCGGCGATCTTGCGCGAGCTGGCCGAGATGTCGCTCATCGTCGTGACGACGCGCTGCACGACGCTGCCGCCGCGCGCCGCCACGCCGCTGGCCGAGGCGGCAAGCTGGGTGGCCGTCTGCGCGGTGTCGGCGTTCTGGCGCACGGTGGCGTTCATCTGCTCCATCGATGCGGCGGTTTCTTCGAGGTTGGCGGCCTGCTGCTCGGTGCGCTGGCTCAGGTCGGCATTGCCGGTGGCGATCTCGCCGGCGCCGGTCAGGATGGAGTCGGCCCCGGCGCGCACCTCGCGGACGATCTGCACCAGGCCGTCGCGCATGCCGCCCAGCGCGGCCAGCAGCTCGGCGATCTCGTCGCGGCCCTGGGCGCGGATGTCGGCCGTCAGGTCGCCGCCGGCCACGGCCTGGGCAAAGCCCACCGCGTCGCGCACCGGCGTGGTGATGGAGCGCGTGATCATCCAGGCCATCGCCAGGCCCAGGGCCAGGGCCACGGCGGTCAGCACGATGGTGGTGGCCACGGCGGTGGTGCGCGTCGTCTGGCTGCGCTGGTATTCCTGCTCGGCCTCGTCGGTCTGCAGCTTGACGAGTTGCTCGGCCAGCTCGCGCGCCCGGGTGCCGAGGGGCAGGGTCTTTTCCTCGTAGATCTGCTGCGCCGTGCCCATGCCGCCGGTGGACAGCGCCGTGCTGACCGGCAGCAGGCCCTCGTCGATATAGGCCTTGCGCGCCACGACGAAGCGGTCGGCGAGGGCCTGCTCGTCGGGCGTCAGGTGAGTGGCGAGATAGGCGTCGAGCAGGCCCTGGTCGCGCTTGAGGTTGGCGGCCAGCTCGTCGCTGCGGCGCTTGATCTCGTCGAAGCCCGGCGCGCGCAGCATCTCGACGATGAGCAGGCGGTTGCGGGTGGCGATGTTGTTCACCTCGCCGAGCTGGGCCAGCGGCACGGTGCGGTCGTGGTAGACCGTTTCCAGCCCGGCCGCGACGCTGTAGATGCCGCGTATGCCGATGCCCGCCACCACCACCATCAGCACCAGCACCGCCGCGAACGCGACCATGAGCCGTTTGCCGATGCGCAACTGCTTCAGTGCTTCCATGACCGATCCCTCTTCTCGGATGCACGCCTCATGGCGCAGGTGGAGTCTGCATGAAGGACAGGGGCGCGTCGATTGGGCCTTGGCCCATCACAGGGCCTTGAAGCGGTGCGAATGCACGCGGCTGACGGTCAGCTTCTCGGGCCGCTGGCGCAGGTCCAGCAGCACGGTGCCGTTCTCCTGCCGCTGCGCGCGCGCCACCGCATCGACGTGGACGACGGTGCTGCGGTGGATCTGCCAGAAGCGCTCGGGGTCGAGCTGGGGCAGCAGTTCGCGCAGCGGCGCGCGCACCCAGTACTCGCGCTGGGCGGTGACGGCGCGCACATATTTGTCGGCGGCTTCCAGGTAGACGATCTGGTCCACCGGCACCAGTTCGACGGCGTCGCCGACGGCCGCCTGCAGATGGCGCAGCCGGGGCGCGGGCGTCTGCGTGAGCAACTGGCGCAGCGACTGCAGCGCCGCCTCTTCGGCCGGCCGCGCGAGCCGCGCCTGCAGGCGCGCGACGCACTGCGCCAGGCGCGCGGGCGTGACGGGCTTGAGCAGGTAGTCGGCCGCCGCCGCGTCGAAGGCCTGCAGCGCGTACTGGTCATAGGCGGTCACGAAGACGAACAGGGGCAGGGCGCCCGCGCCCTCGGGCCAGTCCTCGGCGATGGCCTGGGCGGCTTCCAGCCCGGTCAGGCCGGGCATGCGGATGTCGAGCAGGCAGAGCGCCGGGCGGTGGCGCAGCGCCAGTTCGACGGCCGCCGTGCCGCTGCCGGCCTGGGCGACGACGCGCAGCTCGGGCCAGGCGGCGGCCAGTTCGGCGCGCAGGTCGTCGGCGAGCAGGGGTTCGTCTTCGGCGATGAGGGCGGTGGTCATGCGGGGATTTCGATGCGGGCGATGCTGCCGCCGGCGGGCAGGGGCTGCAGGGAGAAGGATGCGGCGTCGCCATAGCGTTGGGCGAGGCGCTCGCGCACCTGGGCGAGGCCGAACCCGGTGCCGGGCAGGTCGGTGGCCCGGGCCAGGCCGGCGCCGCTGTCGGCCACTTCGAGCACGAGCCGGCCGCCCGCGCGTGCGGCGGACACGCGCAGTTCGCCGCCGTCCACATGCGGCTCCAGCCCATGCTTGATGGCGTTCTCCACCAGCGGCTGCAGCAGCAGCGGCGGCACGGGCAGGGCGGCCAGTGCCGGCGGCAGGTCCAGCGCCACGCGCAGCCGCTCGCCCATGCGCAACTGCATCAGCGCGAGGTAGTCGGACAGGCGCTCGAACTCCTCGGCCAGCGCGTGTTCGGTGGCGCGGCTGGCCTGCAGCGTGGCGCGCAGATAGTCGATCAGGCGGTCCAGCATGCGCTGGGCCTCGTCCGGCCGCAGCTTGATGAGCACGCGCAGATGGGCCAGGGTGTTGAACAGCATGTGCGGCTCCAACTGGCTTTGCAGCAGCGCCAGCCGTGCCTCGGCCGCCTGCCGCTGCGCCTGGGCCTGCGCCAGCCGCGCGAGGCCCAGCCGCGAGGCGGCGTAGAAATACAGCGAGGCCAGCAGCGAGACCAGCAGCGTGAAGGCCAGGGAGAGCGCCACGCGCCGGTCGGCCCACTGCCAGGGCGGCAGCGTGCGGTGGCCGCTGAGCAGGTCGGCCAGCCACTGGCCGAGCGTGAAGCCGGCCAGCGAGCCGAGCAGGATGCAGGGCAGCATCCAGCCCCAGCCGATCCAGGTGCCGGCCGCTGGCGGCGCGCCGCGCCAGCGCTGGAGCAGCCGCTCCAGCCCGTAGGCGAGCAGCGAGATATAGGCCGAGATCTGCACGCCGATCGCAAAGGAATACAGCATGCTCAGCCCGAGCTGGCCGCCCCGGATGAGGTAGTTCAGCAGGCCGACGATGGCGCAGATCGCCACCGTGCCGCCGACGTGGCCGACCCACTCCTGCCGAAAGGGATGCTGCTCTGCCCTCATCGCGCCAGCATCGCGCCGTCCGCCGCCGCGCGCCAGCGGCTTGCGACGGGCGGGCGCCGGTCAGCGCCGGCGGCTGCCACCGCCGCCCAGGATGCTGCCCAGCACGCCGCGGATGATCTCGCGGCCCACGGCCGTGCCCATGCTGCGCACGGCGGACTGGGCCGCCTTTTCGGCCAGGCCGGGGTGGCGGGCGCCGCGCGGGCCGGTGCTGCCGAAGAGCACGTCCTTGAGGCCGTCGAAGAGGCCGCCGCCTTCAGCCGGGGCCGGCGCCGGTGCGGTTGGGCCGCCCTTGAAGACGCTGCCCGCCTCGGCTGCCATGCCGCCGCCGCTCGTTGACGCGGCCGCCTTGCCGGCCAGCTTCTCGTAGGCCGATTCGCGGTCGATCTGCTGCTCGTAGACGCCGGCCACCAGCGAATTGGCGACCAGCGCCTGCCGCTGCGCGGGCGTGATCGGCCCGATCTGGCTGCCCGGCGGCAGCACGAAGACGCGCTCGGTGACGCTCGGCCGGCCCTTCTCGTCGAGCAGGCTGACCAGGGCCTCGCCGACGGCCAGTTCGGTGATGGCGGTGGCGATGTCCAGCCCCCCGTCCCTGGGGTTGGCGCGCATCGTGTCGGCCGCGCTCTTGACGGCCTTCTGGTCGCGCGGCGTGAAGGCGCGCAGCGCGTGCTGCACGCGGTTGCCGAGCTGGCCGAGCACGCTGTCGGGGATGTCCAGCGGGTTCTGCGTGACGAAATAGACGCCCACGCCCTTGGAGCGCACCAGGCGCACCACCAGCTCGATGCGCTCGACCAGCACCTTGGGCGCGTCGTTGAAGAGCAGATGCGCCTCGTCGAAGAAGAACACCAGCTTGGGCTTCTCCGGGTCGCCGATCTCGGGCAGGGTCTCGAAGAGTTCGGAGAGCATCCACAGCAGAAAGCTGCCGTAGAGCCGGGGCGCGTTCATCAGCTTGTCGGCGGCCAGCACATTGATGACGCCGAGGCCGCCTTCGGTCTGCATGAAGTCGGCGATGTTCAGCATCGGCTCGCCGAAGAATTTGTCGCCGCCCTGGGCCTCGATCTGCAGCAGGCCGCGCTGGATGGCGCCGATGCTGGCCGCCGAGACATTGCCGTACTGCGTCGTGAACTGGCTGGCGTTGTCGCCGACGTACTGCAGCATCGCGCGCAGGTCCTTCAGGTCCAGCAGCAGCAGGCCGTTGTCGTCGGCGATCTTGAACACCAGTTGCAGCACGCCGGCCTGGGTCTCGTTGAGCGCCAGCATGCGCGCCAGCAGCAGCGGGCCCATGTCGGAGATGGTGGCGCGCACCGGGTGGCCCTGCTCGCCGAAGACATCCCACAGCGTGGTCGGGCAGGCGACTTTCTCGGGCGCGTCGATGCCGCGGTCCTTCAGTGTGGCGAGCAGCTTCTCGCTGGGGGCGCCGGCCTGGCTGATGCCGGTCAGGTCGCCCTTCACGTCGGCCATGAAGACGGGCACGCCGAGGCGGGAAAAGCTCTCCGCCAGCTTCTGCAGGCTGATGGTCTTGCCGGTGCCGGTGGCCCCGGTGATGAGGCCGTGGCGGTTGGCCAGCGCGGGCAGCAGCAGGCACTCGGTCTCGCCGTGCCGGGCCAGCAGGATCGGGTCGGTAGTCATGATGTTCAGGGGGCTCCTCTAAAATCTCGCTTCTGCCAACGATAAATCAGGCCGCTGGACTTCCAGCCGCCGGGAGCAAGACATATGGCCGGACATTCCAAATGGGCCAACATCCAACACCGCAAGGGCCGCCAGGACGAGAAGCGGGGCAAGATCTGGACGCGCATCATCCGTGAGATCTCGGTCGCCGCGCGCCAGGGCGGGCCCGACATCAAGGACAACCCCCGCCTGCGGCTGGCCGTCGATAAGGCCAAGGCCGCGAACATGCCGGCCGACCGCATCAAATACAACATCGACAAGGCCAGCGGCAATATCGACGGGCTGACCTACGAGGAAATCCGCTACGAGGGCTATGGCATCGCCGGGGCGGCCATCATGATCGACACGATGACGGACAACCGCGTCCGCACCGTGGCCGAGGTGCGCCACGCCTTCAGCAAATACGGCGGCAATATGGGCACGGACGGCTCCGTGGCCTTCCAGTTCAAGCACTGCGGCCAGCTGCTGTTCGCGCCCGGCACGTCGGAAGACCAGGTGATGGAAGTGGCGCTGGAAGCCGGCGCCGAGGACGTCATCACCGGCGACGACGGCGCCATCGAGGTACTGACCGCGCCGGCCGACTACGAGGCCGTCAAGGCCGCGCTCGAAGCCGCCGGCCTCGTGCCCGAACTGGCCGAGGTGACGATGCGCCCCGAGAACACCATCGAGCTGACCGGCGAGGACGCCGAGCGCATGCAGAAGCTGCTGGACGTCATCGAAGACCTGGACGACACGCAGGCCGTCTATCACAACGCAGAGCTGAACTGATGCGAGTCCTCGTCATCGGCAACGGCGGCCGCGAGCATGCGCTGGCCTGGAAGCTGGCCCAGGGCCAGCGCGTCAGCGAGGTCTTCGTCGCCCCCGGCAACGGCGGCACGGCGCGCGACGCGCGGCTGCAGAACGTCGCCATCGCGCCGACCGACGCGAAGGCGCTCGCCGACTTCGCCGCCGAGCAGAAGGTCGCGCTGACCGTCGTCGGCCCCGAGGCCGCGCTGGCGGCGGGCGTCGTCGATGAGTTCCGCGCGCGCGGCCTGCGCATCTTCGGGCCGACGAAGGCGGCGGCGCAGCTCGAAAGCTCCAAGGCCTTTGCCAAGGACTTCATGCAGCGCCACGGCATCCCGACCGCCGCCTACGAGACCTTCTCGGACGCCGCCGCCGCCCACGCTTATGTGGACCAGCGCGGCGCGCCCATCGTCATCAAGGCCGACGGCCTGGCGGCGGGCAAGGGCGTCGTCGTGGCGATGACGCTGCAGGAGGCGCACGAGGCCATCGCCTGGATCCTTGAGGACAACAAGCTCGGCGTGGCGCACAACGAGGGCGGCGCACGCGTCGTCATCGAGGAATTCATGCAGGGCGAGGAGGCCAGCTTCATCGTCGTCTGCGACGGCCGCCACGTCGTGCCCCTGGCCACCAGCCAGGACCACAAGCGCCTGCGCGACGGCGACCAGGGCCCCAACACCGGCGGCATGGGCGCCTACTCGCCCGCGCCGGTGGTCACGCCGAACGTGCATGCGCGGGTGATGCAGGACATCATCCAGCCGACCATCGCCGGCATGGCCCGCGACGGCCATCCCTTCACCGGCTTCCTGTATGCCGGCCTGATGATCGACGAGCAGGGCCAGCCGCGCACCGTCGAGTTCAACACCCGCATGGGCGACCCCGAGACCCAGCCCATCCTGATGCGGCTCAAGAGCGACCTCTTCGAGCTGCTGATGCACGCCACCGACGGCACGCTCGACCAGGTGGAACTGCAATGGGACCGCCGCGTCGCGCTCGGCGTGGTGCTCGCGGCCGAGGGCTATCCGCTGGCCCCGCGCAAGGGCGACGCCCTTGCCGGCCTGCCCGCCGACGAGGACGAGGCCATGGTCTTCCACGCCGGCACCGTCCAGGCGGAGGACGGCAAGCTCGTCACCAGCGGCGGCCGCGTGCTGTGCGTGACGGCGCTGGGCGAGTCCGCCCGCACGGCGGCGCAGCGCGCCTACGAGTTGGCCGCCGGCATCGAGTTCGCCGGCAAGCAGAGCCGCTCCGACATCGGCCACCGCGCCATCAAACGTTGAGCGCCACCCCCACCGTGCTGAACGGGCCGCTGCGGCCCCATGGCCGCGCCAGCCGCCTCGCGCACGGGCTGCTGCGCCTGTGCGGCTGGACGGTGGACGCGCCGGGCCTGCCGGCCGAGCAGGGCGTCATCCTCGACTACCCGCACACGTCCAACTGGGACTTCATCGTCGGCCTGCTCACCAAATGGGCCATCGGCCTGCAAGTGCGCTTCTGGGGCAAGGACAGCCTGTTCAAGCTGCCGCTGCTGGGTCACTGGATGCGCTGGATCGGCGGCATCGCCGTGGACCGCAGCCACCACCACGGCCTCGTCGGCGACACCGCGCGGCAGATGCGCGAGGCCGCCGCGCGCGGCGAGCGCTTCTGGCTGGCCGCCGCCCCCGAGGGCACGCGCTCGCTCACCACCGGCTGGCGCACCGGCGCCTACCAGGTGGCCGTGCAGGCCGGCGTGCCGGTGGGGCTCGCCTATTTCGACTTCCAGCGGCGCGTCGTGTCGCTGAACCGCTTCATCATGCTGACCGGCAACGTGGCGGCCGATTTCGCCGCCTTCGCCGACTACCTCGGCCCGCGCGTCGGCAAGCGGCCGGCGCTGGCCAGCCCCATCCAGCCCCAGCGCCCGCGCTCATGAACACCGCCGCCGTCCGCGCCTATCTGCTCGACCTGCAACAGCGCATCGTCGCCGCGCTCGAAGCGGCCGATGGCAACGCCTTCCTGCGCGACGCCTGGAGCCGCGAGCCCGGCGGCCGGCTGGAAGGCGACGGCCTCACCCGCCTCATCGAAGGCGGTCCGGTGTTCGAGCGCGGCGGCGTCAACTTCTCGCACGTCAGGGGCCGTGTGCTGCCGCCCTCGGCCACCCAGCACCGGCCGGAACTGGCCGGCGCGCCCTTCGAGGCGCTCGGCGTCTCCCTGGTGCTGCACCCGCACAACCCCTTCGTGCCGACGGTACACATGAACGTGCGCATGTTTGCCGCGCTGCCGGCCGACGGCCCGGCCGTCACCTGGTTCGGCGGCGGCATGGACCTGACGCCCTTCTACGGCTACGAGCGCGACGCCCAGCACTTCCACCGCGCCTGCCGCGATGCGCTCCGCCCCCACGGCGAGCCGCTCTACCCGAAGTTCAAGGCGTGGTGCGATGACTACTTCTTCCTCAAGCACCGCAACGAGCCGCGTGGCATCGGCGGCATCTTCTTCGACGACTTCAACGAGGGCGGCGAGGAGGGCGGTTTCAGTGCCGGCTTCGCGCTGATCCGCTCCGTCGGCGACGCCTTCCTCGGCGCCTACCTGCCCATCGTCGAGCGCCGCCAGGGCTATGCCTACGGCGAGCGCGAGCGGGAGTTCCAGGCGCTGCGGCGCGGGCGCTACGTCGAGTTCAACCTCGTCTTCGACCGCGGCACGCTGTTCGGCCTGCAATCGGGCGGCCGCACCGAGTCCATCCTGATGTCCATGCCGCCCCAGGTGCAGTGGCGCTACGGCTGGGCGCCCGAGCCCGGCACGCCCGAGGCGCGGCTCTACAGCGACTTCCTGCGTCCGCGCGACTGGGCCGACGAAACCGCGACCGCGTTGTGGCTTTGAAACTTGCGCTGTTCGGCGGCAGCTTCGACCCGCCCCACCTCGGCCATCTCGCCTTCGCCCGCTTCGCGCTCGACGCGTTGGCGCCCGACCGCCTGCTGTGGCTGCCGGCCGGCCGGCAATGGCAGAAGCCCGGCCAGGTCATGGCCGCGCCCGCGCACCGCGCCGCCATGGTCGGCTGTCTCATCGCCGGCGAGCCGCGCTTCGCGCTCGACGAGCGCGAGCTGCAGCGCCGCGGCCCCAGCTTCACCGCCGATTCGCTGCGCGAGTTCACCGCCCAGTACCCCGGCGCCGAACTGATGTTCCTCATCGGCCAGGACCAGTACGCCGGCCTGCCCACCTGGTATCAGGTCGAGACCGTCCTGGCCCTGGCGACCATCGTCGTCGTGCCGCGTGCGGGCCAGGCCGTCGCCGCGCCGCCGGGCCTGCCCCCCCACCGCCTGCAGGTGCTGGCGCTGCCGGACACCCCCCTGTCGTCCACCGCCGTGCGCGCAGCCGTCGCGCGCGGCGAGGACATCCGCCCCATGGTGGGCGCCGAGGTGGCGAGCTATATTGCCTCGCACCACCTCTACGAGAAGAAGCACTGAATGGACATTCGCAAGCTGCAACGCGCCATCGTCGATGGCCTCGAGGACGTGAAGGCCCAGCACATCGTCGTGCTCAACACCGAGCATTTGTCGCCGCTGTTCGAGCGCGTCATCATCGCCTCGGGCACGAGCAACCGGCAGACCAAGGCGCTCGCGTCCAGCGTGCGCGAAACGGTCAAGGCGCGCGGCCTGCAGGTCATGCGCACCGAGGGCGAGGACAACGGCGAATGGATCATCGTGGACTGCGGCGCCGCCGTCGTCCATGTGATGCAGCCCGCCATCCGCGACTACTACCACCTCGAAGAAATCTGGGGCGGCAAGCCCGTCAAGCTCAAGATGGGCAGCGGCGAGGTCAAGCTCGTCAAGGCGTCCGAAGACGCCTCGGCCAAGCCGGCCGGCAAGCAGGCCGCCAAAAAGGCCGTGCAGGCCCTGGGCCCCGTGGGCGGCAAGAAGGCGCCCGCCAGGAAGGCCGCTGCGCCCGCCGCCAAGAAGGCCGCCCCCGCCAAGAAGGGCGTGAGCCGCGTCGTGGGCAGCAAGACCCCGGCCGCCAAGACCATCAAGGTCGGCGCGGCCAAGCCTGCCGCCAAGAAGACGGCGGCCAAGGCCGCACCGGCGAAGAAGGCCGCGCCCGCGAAGAAGGTGCCGGCCAAGAAGGCGGCCGCCAAGAAGGCCTGATGCGCCTGCTGCTCGTCGCCGTCGGCCAGCGCCAGCCGGCCTGGGCCGACACGGCGTATGAAGACTTCGCCAAGCGCTTCCCGCCTGAACTGCGGCTGGAACTGAAGGCCGTCAAGGCCGAGGCGCGCGGCGGCAAGACGGCCGAGCAGCTGATGGCCGCCGAGGCCGCGCGCATCGAGGCGGCGCTGCCGAAAGGCGTGCGCCGCATCGTGCTCGACGAACGCGGTGAGCGCCGCACGTCCGTGCAACTGGCCGAACGCCTCAAGCTCTGGATGGGCGAGGGCCGCGACGCGGCCCTCATCATCGGCGGGCCGGACGGCCTGCACCCCGCGCTGAAGGCCACGGCCGACGAGACGCTGCGCCTGTCCGACCTGACCCTGCCCCACGCCTTCGCCCGCGTGCTGCTGGCCGAAGGGCTCTACCGCGCCTGGACCGTGACGACGGGCCACCCCTATCACCGCGAATAAATGACAGCCCCCGAGACGACTTCGTCGCCGGCCCCCCAAGGGGGCGCAACCGGCTTGGGGCGGCCCGGCGCCGATTTCATCTATCTCGCCTCGCAAAGCCCGCGCCGCCGCCAGTTGCTCGAACAACTCGGCGTGCGTCACGAACTGCTGCTGCCCGGCGCCGACGAGGATGCCGAGGCGCTCGAAGCGGTGCGCGAGGGCGAATTGCCCGAGGACTACTGCGCTCGGGTGACGGCGGCCAAGCTGGATGCGGCGCTCGTGCGCCTCGCCGTGCGGGGGCTGACGGCGGCGCCGATCCTGTGTGCGGACACGACCGTCGCGGTGGGCGACCTCATCCTCGGCAAGCCGGCCGACGAGGACGATGCGCGGCGCATGTTGCGGCTGCTGTCCGGCCGCAGGCATCGCGTCATCACGGCGGTGGCGGTGGCCGACGCCGCGCGGCGGGCGGCGGCGTTGAACGTGTCGCAGGTCGAGTTGGCGCCGCTGACTGACGCGCAGATCGGGCGTTATGTCGCCAGCCGCGAGCCCTTCGGCAAGGCCGGGGGCTATGCGATCCAGAGTCAGGCGGCGGCGTGGATCGCGGCGATCAGCGGCAGCTACAGCGGGATCATGGGCCTGCCGCTGTTCGAGACGGCGCGGCTTCTCAATCAGTTCGGCTTCGATCTCTGAGCCAGTGCGTCGGCGCGACGCTGGCGGCCAGGGCCGCGTCTGCCTCGCGGCGCGTGGCCGCGTCGCCGGTGGCGCGGGCCAGTGCGTCCAGTGCGAGCGCGGTGCGGAAGGATTCCGCCTGCGCGCCCTGCAACTGGCGCGCGGTCTGTAGCGACGCCTCGGCGTCGGCTCGCGCCGCATCTGCGTCGCCCGCCGCGAGCCGCGCGCGGGAGCGCCATTGCAGCAGGTGGGCGTGCGTGGCGTCGCGCAGTGACTTGTTGGCGAGCGCTTCGTCGAAGGTCTTCAGCGCGGTTGGGGCGTCGCCCCGGGCCAGCGCGAACTGGGCGTTCGCTCCGGCGCAGTTGCCGGCCGCGATGCGGTCGCCGGGGCTGTCGCCGAGTCGTTCGGCCCGGCCGGCCGCGAGGCGTTGTTGCGCCTCGTCGGCGTGGCCGTCGCGCAGCAGGGCCAGCGCGCCCAGGCATTGCGCGCTGGCGGCGAAGCCGGCGTCCTGCCAGCGGCGGGCGGCGGCCAGGGTCTGGTCGTAGAGGCCGAGGGCCTCGCGGTAGAGGCCGAGTTCCAGCCGGTCGGTGGCGGCGTTGAGGAAGTTGATCGGCGACACGCCCTGTGCGCCGGCATTGCGGCGAGCCAGGGCCAGGGTCTCGTCGTGGCGGGCGCGGGCGGCGTGCAACTGGCCGGCGAGGAAGTTGGCGAGCGCCCAGTTGTTGAGCGTGGCGACATAGGACATGCCCTGGTCGCGCCCCTGCCGGCGCATCGCGGCGGCGGCCTGCGCGAACAGCGCGTCGGCCTCGGCGACGCGCGGCGTGTACATCAGGATGCTGGCCTTGAGCACGCGCAGCGGCGCCTCGAACTGCGGCGAGGGGCGCGGCATGGCCTGCCAGTGGGCGGTGGCGGCGTCGACGGCTTTCAGCGCGCCGTCGAGGTCGCCGAGGTTGAGCAGCACGGTGGCCTGGTAGGACGCGCAGTTGGCGCGCGAGGGGGGCTCGGCCGTCGGGTCGTCGGCCACGGCCTGCAGCAGGCGCAGCGCCTCGTCGCGCCGGCCGAGGCGCTGCCACATCATGCCGAGCGCGCAGTCGATGGCCTGCAGTTGCGCGCGGTCCCGGGTCAGCGTGCGGGCTTCTTCGTAGAGCTTGGCGGCGCGTTCGGAGTCGCCGATGCCGCCGTGGTGCTGGCCGACGGCCTGCAGCACGCGGGCGAGGGTCTCGGGGTCGTCGGCGAACTCGCCGCGCGCCATCTTCTCGGCGCGTTCGACGATGGCTGAGGGCGGCTCGTCGCTGCCGGCCGCCAGCGCGTCGCCGAGCAGGTCGCCGAGGAAGAAGGCGAAGTGCGCGGTCGTCGCCAGCGAGGCTTCTGCCTTGGCCTTCTGCGCCTGCGCCTCGTGGGCCTGCCAGAGCGCGGCGGCGGTCACGCCGACGAGGCTGCAGGCGGCCAGCGCGCCCGCAGCGACGCCTGCGCGGTGGCGGCGCGCGAACTTGGCCGCGCGCTGCCAGCGGCCGGTGGGCGCGGCCAGCACGGGGCGGCCTTGCAGGTGGCGGCTCAGGTCGGCGGCGAGGGCCTCGGCGCTGGCGTAGCGGCGCGCGGGTTCGAGCTGCAGGGCCTTGTCGAGCACGGCGCCGAGGTCGCCGCGCAATTGCTTGACGAGGGCCGGGCGGGTGCTGGCGCGGGCCTGTGCGTCGGCGGCGGTGGGCGCGTCGGCGGCGGGGACGAGGTGGCCTTCGGCGATGGCCGTTTCCAACTGGGCCGGGGTGTTCAGGCGCGGCGCATAGGGGCGGTGGCCGGTCAGCAACTCGAAGAGCACGACGCCGAGGGCGTAGAGGTCGGCGGCGGTGGTCAGCGGCTCGCCGCGCACCTGCTCGGGGGCGGCGTAGGCGGCGGTCATCACGCGGCCGGCGGCGCGAGTCAGCTCGGTGGCGTCGGCAGGCGTGTCGTCGTCCAGCAGCTTGGCGATGCCGAAGTCCAGCAGCTTGAGCTGGCCCTCGGGCGTGACGAGCAGATGGGCGGGCTTGAGGTCGCGGTGCAGCACGAGGCGGGCGTGGGCATAGGCCACCGCGTCCAGCGCCTGCTGGAAGAGGCGCAGGCGCTCGGGCAGGGCGAGGCGGCGCGCGTCGCACCAGGCGGTGAGCGGCTCGCCCTCGACCCATTCCATGGCGAGATAGGGCGTGCCGTCGGCGGCCGTGCCGGCGTCGAACAGGCGGGCGATGTGGGGGTGCTCCAGCGTGGCGAGGATGCGGCCCTCGCGCGCGAAGCGGGCCGCCGCCGCGCTGCCGGGGCGGTGCCAGAGCGGCAGCTTGAGCGCGACGCGGCGGGCCGGGCCTTCCAGCGCCTCGGCCTGCCAGACCTCGCCCATGCCGCCCCCGGCGCAGCGGGCGACGAGGCGGTAGCGGCCCACCACGTCGCCCGCGCGGGGCTCGGCGCCGAGGCGTGAATCGCCGCTCAGCCGGGGGCCGCGTTCCAGCCAGTCGCCCGTCTCGCGCTCGGCGCCGCCGCTCAGCAGCGCGCGCACCTGCGGCGACAGGCCAGGCTGCTCGGTGTCCAGCCGGGCCAGGAAGGCGTCGCGGTCGGGCGGCGTCAGTTCGCTGGCGGCGTCGAACAGGCGCGAGACCTCGGGCCAGTCTTCAGGGCGGAAGCGGATGCTCATGGCTGGGAATACGCATTCGGGCGGCCAAACCCGCCAACGTCAATGCTTGAGGGCGAGCGTCAGGAAGGCGCGGGCGCGCTCCCAGTCGCGCTGCACGGTGCGCAGCGAGAGCTGCAGCGCCTCGGCGATCTCGGCCTCGGCCAGGCCGGCGAAGAAGCGCATCTCGACGACGCGGGCGGCGCGCGCGTCGAGCCGGGCGAGCTGTTCCAGCGCGTCGTCCAGCGCGATCAGGTCTTCGGGGGTGTCGGCGGCGGCATCGGCGACGGCGGTGTCCAGCGTCAGGTGTTCGGCCTGGCCGCCGCGGCGCTCGGCCGCGTGGCGGCGCGCCATGTCGGTGACGATGGAGCGCATCGCCCGCGCCGCGTAGGCGAGGAAGTGGCTGCGGTCGGCGAAGTGCTGGCCGGCCAGGGTCTGCATGCGCAGCCAGCATTCATGCACCAGCGCGCCGGTGTCGGCGGCCGTCACGCGCGGCGCGCGCGCCAGGCGGGCGCGGGCCAGTTGCTGCAGCTCCCGGTAGAGCAGCGCGAACACGCGCTCGGCCGCTGCGGCGTCGCCCTGGCCGGCCTGGTGCAGCAGCGAGGTGACGGGCGCTTCCATGGCGGGCCACTCTAGCAGCGGGGCATCCCCCGCGATCCGGGGGTGAGGCGGTGGCGGATCGGCCGGCGCGCTTGCGTGTTCACAGGCAGGAGCCTTTTTCCTTGGAGCGAACGCCATGACAGCCCAGCCCTTCGTCGGTCGATTTCCCCAACCCGCCCGGCTGCGCCTGCGCGCGCTGAGCGCCGCCGCCGCGCTGGCCTTGCTGGCTGCGCCGCAACTGGCCGCCGCAGCGGCGTGCAGCTTCAGCACCGGCAGCTACAGCAGTTCAAGCTGCGCGGCCACGCTGGCCGCCGGAGACACGCTGGCCATCGTGCCGGGCGGCTACAAATACCTGGATCTGGCGCTGACGGTCGAGGCCGGCGCCGTCGTCACCGCGACGGACCATCTCTATTTCTCGCCCGGCAATACGCTGAACAACGCCGGCATCTATGCCTTCGCCAGCGACGTGAACCTCTACAACAACGGCGCGTCCGGCGTGTTCGTCAACACCGGCACGCTGGCCAAGACCGGCGGCACGGGCGACAGCTACGTCAGCATCAGCGGGTTCACGAACGACGGCGGCACGGTCAGCGCGCTGAGCGGCCGCATCGTCTTCAACAACGGCGCCACCTTCAACACCGGCAGCAGCTTCACCGGCCCGGGCCAGGTGCTGATCACCGGCAACGCGAACTTCGCCGGCAATTTCACGTCGGACGGCAGCCTGGTGTTCGCCGGCGGCGGCAGCTACACCGGCAGCGCCGGCTCGCCGGCCCGCCTCGCGGGCGGCACGCTGCAATGGGTCGGCGGCGCATTGGCCGGCTCCTGGCAGACGGCCGCCGGCTCGACGGTCAACATCGTCGGCGGCAACTACAAATACGTGAACGGCTCGGTCGCCAACAGCGGCACGATGACCGCGAGCGACAACCTGTACTTCAACGACGGCGCGGTGCTGACCAACGACGGCCGCTACGAGTTCTCGACCGACGTCCACCTCTTCAGCAACGGCGGACTTGGTAATTTCGTCAACAACGGCACGCTGGCCAAGGTGGGCGGCACGGGTGACAGCTACGTCCGCATCGGCGGCTTCAGCAACGGCAGCGGCGGCGCCATCGACGCGCAGAGCGGCCGCATCATCTTCGACAACGGCGCCCAGTTCGCCAGCGGCAGCGTCATCACCGGCGCGGGCCAGGTGGTGGTCACGAACGGCGCCAGCTTCAACGGCGCGCTCTCCACGGCCGGCAACCTCTATCTGTCGGGCGGCAGCTTCACGGCCAACGGCGTCGTGGCGACCGGCGACGTGATGTGGACCGGCGGCACGCTGGCCGGCACCTGGCAGACGGCGGCCGGCAGCACGCTGCACGTCGTGGGCGGCGGCTACAAATACGTCGGCGGTGCGCTGACCAATGCCGGCACGATGACGGCGGCCGACCACCTCTACTTCAACGACGGCACGGCGCTGACCAACGACGGCCGCTACGAGCTCGCCAACGACACGGGGCTGATCGCCAACGGCGGCACGCAGAGCTTCGTCAACAGCGGCACGCTGGCCAAGGTGGGCGGCACGGGCGACAGCACCGTGAGCGTCACCGGCTTCACGAATGCCGCCGGTGGCAGCGTTGAGGTGCAGACCGGCCGGATCGTCTTCAACAACAACCCGGTCTTCGCCAGCGGCAGCGCCATCACCGGCGTGGGCCAGGTGGTGGTCACGAACGGCGCCGCCTTCAACGGCGCGCTCTCCACGGCCGGCAACCTCTACCTGTCGGGCGGCACCTACATGGCCAACGGCGTCGTGGCGACCGGCGACGTGATGTGGACCGGCGGCACGCTGGCCGGCACCTGGCAGACGGCGGCCGGCAGCACGCTGCGCGTCGCGGGTGGCGGCTACAAATACGTCGGCGGTGCGCTGACCAATGCCGGCACGATGACGGCGGCCGACCACCTCTACTTCAACGACGGCACGGCGCTGACCAACGACGGCCGCTATGAGCTCGCCAACGACACGGGGCTGATCGCCAACGGCGGCACGCAGAGCTTCGTCAACAGCGGCACGCTGGCCAAGGTGGGCGGCACGGGCGACAGCACCGTGAGCGTCACCGGCTTCACGAATGCCGCCGGTGGCAGCGTTGACGTGCAGACCGGCCGCATCGTCTTCAACAACAACCCGGTCTTCGCCAGCGGCAGCGCCATCACCGGCGCGGGCCAGGTGGTGGCCACGAACGGCGCCGCCTTCAACGGTGCGCTCTCCACGGCCGGCAACCTCTACCTGTCGGGCGGCAGCTTCACGGCCAACGGCGCCGTCGTGACCGGTGGCGCGCATTTCACGGGCGGCACGCTGGCGGGCCAGTGGCAGAGCAGTGGCGGCGCCTTGTCCATCGAAGGCGGCGGCTACAAGTACGCTGCGGGCCTGACGCTGGCCGGCCGCATCGTCGCTACCGACCACCTCTACGCCTCCGGCGCCAGCGCGCTGACCAACGACGGGCGCTACGAACTCGCCACCGACGTCGGCATCTACAACGGCGGCGAGGTCGTCAACAACGGCCGCATCGTCAAGACCGGCGGCACTGGCACCAGCGACCTGTCCGGCACGGCGCTGCAGAACCTCGGCACCCTCGAATCCCAGGCCGGCACGCTGCGCCTGCCCGACAACTTCAGCAACGCCGGCACGCTGATGGGCAGCGCGTCCATCCAGGTGAACGGCCTGCTGACGAACAACGGCCATCTCGCGCCTGGCGGCAGCACGGCGACCGGCACGCTGACGCTCGTCGGCAACCTGTCGCAAGGCGCGTTGGGCACGCTGGACATCCGCCTCACGTCGTCCTCGCTGAGCGACATGCTGCAGGTCAACGGCACGGCCGCCATCGGCGACAGCACGCTGGCGCTGAGCTGCTTCGCCTGCGCGCTGAACGTCGGCGACTCCTATCTGCTGATGGCCAGCAACGCCGCGCTGACCGGCACTTTCGGCAGCGTGACGGCCAGCGGCTTCGGCGCCGGCTTCGACTACGCGCTGGACTACAGCCATGCCAACCAGGTCTGGCTGAACGTGCTGCAGGTCGGCGCCGTGCCCGAGCCGTCCACCTACGCGATGCTGCTGGCCGGCATGGGCGTGGTCGGCTGGCTGGCGCGCCGCCGCAGGGGGCCGGGCAGGGGCTGACGAGGGTGAGGAGGGTGGGGCGTCGATAGACTGCGGGGCATGGCCTCGGAAGACATCCTCATCAACTGGTCCCCTCAGGAAACGCGCGTCGCCGTCGTCGAGAACGGCGCCGTGCAGGAGCTGCACGTTGAGCGCACGCTGGAGCGCGGCCTCGTCGGCAACGTCTATCTCGGCAAGGTCGTGCGCGTGCTGCCGGGCATGCAGTCGGCCTTCATCGACATCGGCCTGGAGCGCGCCGCCTTCCTGCATGTGGCGGACCTGCACAGCGCCTCGCAGTTCGGCCACGGCCGGCACCAGAACGGCCATGGCGCGGACAGCCCGCCCGCGCCCACGCCGATCGAGCGCCTCGTCTTCGAGGGCCAGCCGCTGACGGTGCAGGTCATCAAGGACCCGATCGGCACCAAAGGCGCACGCCTGTCCAGCCAGATCAGCATCGCCGGGCGCATGCTGGTCTATCTGCCGCAGGACGAGCACATCGGCATCAGCCAGAAGATCGGCTCGCCCGAGACGCGCGAGGCGCTGCGCGCGCGCATGGTGGCCCTGGTGGGCAGCAAGGAGCAGGGCGGGGGCGGCGGCTTCATCCTGCGCACGAACGCCGAGGACGCCTCGGACGAGGAGCTCGCCGCCGACATCGCCTATCTGCGCAAGACCTGGCAGCAGATCCGCGCCGGGGCGCTGAGCATGCCGCCCGCCAGCCTGCTGCACCAGGACCTGAGCCTCGTCGAGCGCGTGCTGCGCGACCTGACCAGCGAGCGCACCGGCGCCATCCGCATCGACTCGCAGATGCAGTACGAGGTGCTGCGCCAGTTCGGCGAGACCTTCATGCCCGCCGCCACCGCCAAGCTGGAGCACTACCGCGGCGAGCGGCCGATCTTCGACCTGTGCAATGTCGATGCCGAGATCGCCCGCGCGCTGGCGCGCAAGGTGGAGCTGAAGTCCGGCGGCTCCCTGGTGTTCGACCAGACCGAGGCGATGACCACCATCGACGTCAACACCGGCGGCTTCGTCGGCGCGCGCAATTTCGACGACACCATCTTCAAGACCAACCTCGAAGCGGCCGGCGCGATCGCCCGCCAACTGCGGCTGCGCAACCTGGGCGGCATCATCATCGTGGACTTCATCGACATGACGCGCGAGGAGCACCGCGCCGCCGTGCTGGCCGAGTTCCGCAAGCAGCTGGGCCGCGACCGCACCAAGGTCACCGTCGGCGGCTTCACGCAACTGGGCCTGGTCGAGATGACGCGCAAGCGCACGCGCGAGTCGCTGGCGCGCATGCTCTGCGAACCCTGCCCGACCTGCGAGGGTCGGGGCCAGGTGAAGACCGCGCGCTCGGTCTGCTACGACATCCTGCGCGAGATCCTGCGCGAGGCGCGCCAGTTCTCGCCGCGCGAATTCCGCGTCGTCGCGGCGGCCAATGTCGTCGAGATGCTGCTGGACGAAGAGAGCGCCCACCTCGCCGGCCTGTCGGACTTCATCGGCAAGCCGATCTCGCTGACGGCCGAGCCGACCAACCAGACGGAGCATTACGACATCGTCTTGTTGTAGGGCCTCGTCCGACAAGGGCGCCCGGCCGCCTGCGGCAAAATCGCCCGCCATGCTCGACATCGTTTCCCGCCGCCGCAGCCTCGCGGCCCTCGCCGCGCTGGGCGCCGGCCCCGCGCTCGCCCAGGTCCGCATCGACATCGCCGGCGTCGGCGGCAGCCGCATCCCGGTCGGCATCGTCGATTTCCGCGACGAGTCCGCGTCGCCCCAGCCCATCGCCGCCATCATCCGCGCCGACCTGGAACGCAGCGGCCAGTTCCGCAGCGTCGAAGCCCCCGTGCCCTTGAGCGAAACCAGCAGCCCCGTCTGGACCGACTGGCGCGCCCGCCAGGCCGACGCACTCGCGGCCGGCTCCGTCACGCGGCTGGCCGATGGCCGGCTGGACATCCGCTTCAAGCTCTGGGACGTCGTCAAGGGCACGGAACTGGCCGGCGTCGCCCAGGCCGTCCACCCCGACGACGCGCGGCTGGCCGCCCATCGCATCGCCGACACCATCTACGAGAAGCTCACCGGCGAGCGCGGCATCTTCGCCACCCGCATGGCCTACGTCACTAAGGCCGGCCCGCGCTACAGCCTCGTCGTCGCCGACGCGGACGGCGAGGGCGCCCGCGTCGCGCTGACCAGCCCCGAGCCCATCATCTCGCCCGCCTGGGCGCCCAATGGCCGCGAACTGGCCTATGTGTCATTCGAGAGCCGCAAGGCCACCGTGCGCATCCAGGACGTGCAGACCGGCAAGCGCCGCGTGCTGGCCGACTTCAAGGGCACCAACAGCGCGCCCGCCTGGTCGCCCGACGGCCAGCAACTCGCGCTCAGCCTCTCGCGCGAGGGCGGCACCCAGCTCTTCGTCATCAACCGCGACGGCTCCGGCCTGCGCCGCCTCGCGCGCAGCAGCGCCATCGACACCGAAGCCTGCTACGCGCCCGACGGCAGTCGCCTCTACTTCGTCAGCGACCGCGGCGGCGGCCCGCAGGTCTACCGCATGCCCGCCGCGGGCGGCGCCGCCGAGCGCGTCACCTTCAGCGGCAACTACAACATCAGCCCTGCCATCAGCCCCGACGGCCGCACGCTCGCCTACATCACGCGGGCCGGCGGCGCCTTCCGCCTGTGCGTGATGGACCTCGGCACCGGCCAGTCCCAGCAGATCAGCGAGGCCAACGACGACGAAAGCCCTGCCTTCTCGCCCAACGGCCGGCTCATCGTCTACGCCAGCCGCGCGGGCGGCAAGGAAGTGCTGATGACGACCACGCTGGACGGCCGCATCAAGACGCCGTTGCTCGTCACCCTCGCCGAAGTGCGCGAACCGACCTGGGGGCCTTTTACCCGCTAGTAACTCGGCGCCGCGCGCGCTGTTGGACAATCCCGGGCTTCCGCCCTCCTTTTTCCTGCCCCTGCCCCTTGTGGAGACTTTCCGAATGAAACTGACCCGCCATGCGTTCACCCTGATTGCCGCCGCCGTGCTCGCCGGCTGCGCATCGAACGTCAAGCTGGACGAGCCCGCGCCGGTCGAGACGCGCCAGCCCGCGCCGCCCGTGGTGACCCCGCCGCCGGCCCCGGTCGAGCCCGCGCAGACGGCCGTCCCGACGGTGGACCTGTTCAGCCAGTACACCCAGGAAGTCAAGGACAAGCGCGTCGTCTACTTCGACTTCGACAGCGACATCGTCAAGGAGGAGTACCGCCCGCTGATCGACCTGCACGCCAAGCGCCTGAACGCCAACAAGAAGGCCGCGCTCAACCTCGAAGGCCACACCGACGAGCGCGGCGGCCGCGAATACAACCTGGCCCTGGGCCAGCGTCGCGCCGAGGCCGTCGCCAAGTCCCTGACCCTGCTGGGCGTGGATGCCGGCCAGGTCGAGGCCGTCAGCTTCGGCAAGGAGCGTCCCGCCGTGCAAGGCAGCGGCGAAGAAGCCTGGGCCAAGAACCGCCGCGTCGAGCTGAAGGACAAGTGAAGGTGATGCGCTCGCTGCGCCCCACGCTCGTGGCTCTCGCCATGGGCGCTGCCTTCCTGCCGGCGGCCCGCGCGGGCCTGTTCGAGGACGACGAGGCCCGCAAGGCCATCCTCGAACTGCGCGCCAAGGTGCAGGCCAACGACGACGCCGCCCGCCAGCGCGCCGAGCAGGTCAACGCGCAGATCCAGGAGCAGATCCAGCCCCTGCGCGGCAGCCTGCTCGACCTGAACGGCCAGATCGACGCGCTGCGCGCCGAGATCGCCCGGCTGCGCGGCGCCAACGAGCAGCTCGCCCGCGACCTCGCCGACACCCAGCGCAAGCTGACCGACCAGTCCCAGTCCGTCGAAGCCCGCTTCAAGCCGCTGGAGCCGCAGAAGATCAGCCTCGACGGCCGCGAATTCCAGGTCAGCCCCGAAGAACGCAGCCAGTACGAGGCCGCCATCGGCCTCGTGCGCCGCGGCGACTTCGCCGAGGCCGTCGCCGCGCTCAACGCCTTCCTCAAGCGCTACCCCGCCAGCGGCTACACCGACTCGGTACGCTTCTGGCTCGGCAACGCCCAGTACGGCAAGCGCGACTACAAGGATGCCATCGCCACCTTCAAGGCCTTCATCGCCGGCAACGCCGACCACCCTCGCGCCGGCGAAGCCCTGCTCGCGCTGGCCAACTGCCAGATCGAACTGAAGGACAACAAGTCCGCCCGCCGCAGCCTCGACGACCTCGTCAAGGCTTACCCCGGCAGCGAGGCCGCTCAAGCCGCCAAGGAACGCCTGCGTGCTCTGAAGTGAGCGACGCCGCCGATCTGGAACGCCGCTTCGGCGGCCTGCGCCGCCTGCACGGCGATGCCGACTACCAGCGTCTGCGCGCCGCGCGCTTCGCCGTCGTCGGCCTGGGCGGCGTCGGCTCCTGGGCCGTCGAGGCCCTGGCGCGCAGCGGCAGCGCCGCGCTCACGCTGATCGACCTCGATCAGGTCGCCGAATCCAATATCAACCGCCAGATCCAGGCGCTGGGCGCCACCGTCGGCATGGCCAAGGCCGAGGCCCTGCGGCTGCGCATCGCCGACATCCACCCCGGCTGCGCCGTGCGCGTCATCGAAGACTTCGTCGAGCCCGACAACTGGCCGGCCCTGATCGGCGGCGCCGAACTCGACGGCCTCATCGACTGCTGCGACCAGGTGCGCGCCAAGGCCACGCTCGCCGCCTGGGCCCGCGAGCGCGGCCTGCCCTTCGTCACCGTCGGCGCCGCAGGCGGCAAACGCGAGCCCCAGCGCGTGCAGCTCGACGACCTCGGCGCCACCACCCACGACCCCCTGCTCGCCTCGCTGCGCCAACGCCTGCGCAAGCACCACGCCGCGCCGCGCACGGGCCGCATGGGCGTCGCCTGCGTCTACTCGCGCGAGCCCGTCCATTTACCGCAACGGGAAGAAGGCGAAGCCTGCGACATGGACGGCAGCCTCAACTGCCACGGCTACGGCTCCAGCGTTGCCGTCACGGCGACCTTCGGCCTGTGTGCGGCGGCCGAGCTGCAGCGCCTGCACCTGGCCCGCCCGTCAGCCTGATCAAAACAAAAAATATTGCAGAGTCCGCAAAAAACCGCCTATAATGGCAGGCTCTGCTTGACGCGGGATGTTAGCTCAGTCGGTAGAGCAGCGGACTTTTAATCCGTTGGTCGCAGGTTCGAATCCTGCACATCCCACCAGAATTACGGGCGGGGATTCAGCAGAATCAGCGCTACAATCATTGGCTCAGCAAGGCGTCAGCCGAACTGAATCAGGGCTCTTAGCTCAGTTGGTAGAGCAGCGGACTCTTAATCCGTTGGTCGTAGGTTCGAATCCTACAGGGCCCACCAAATTAGCTTCCGGCAACGTCCGAGAACGTCAAAAACCCCTTAAGAATCAACGCTTAAGGGGTTTTTTGTTGCCCGCGAGCGCGCGGGGAAGTTCGCCACCTTCCGGACGCTCCTGCGGGTAGGTCTGGCGGCTACCTCCTGAAAGCGGGTGATGAGTTGCGCTTTCATGCGGGCGGGCTTGCCAACGAACGGATTTGTTGGCGGATGCGCCACCGGTTATCGGAGCTGGGCGCAATTCGAGCGATGCGCGCCCGCCGCCTGGGGCGGCAGCGACCTGCCCACAATCGACGCTTGACCAGTCTTCCTTCGGGTTGCACGGGGTGGTGCCGGTGACGCGGGAGAATCGCCGGCCAGTATCTGCCCCGCCCGGCCCGCTCCCATGCGCAATATCCTCGACTTCAGTTCCTGGCACGCCCTGCTCACCACCGTGCTGGGGCTGCTGTTGGCCACGCTGTTGATGGTGGGCATCCGGCTGCTGTTCATGCAGACCATCCAGCGGCGCCGCGAGCGTGAGAACCGGCAGATCAACGAGCGGCTCAAGACCCTGATGGCCGCCTACAAGACGCTCGGCGGTTCGTTCACCGGGCAGTTGCAGGTGAGCCCTCTGCATCTGCGCGACCTGCGCGAGCAGGCACCGGGCGATGCCGGCAGCGAACGCCAGCGCCGCATGCGCGACGCGGTGGAGGCCGCGCTGTCCGACGTGCTGCTGCTGGGTACGCCGGAGCAGGTGGCGCTGGCCGCACAGGCGGCGCAGGACATGGTGGCCGGCCGCAGCATCGAGACGGCGGCGCTGGTGGTCTCGCTGCGCCGCTTCATCCGCGAGGCGCTGGACCTCGACCCGCTGCCCGATGCGCTGGCGGTCCCCCGGCAAGGGCCGCTGCGGCCCGCTGGTGCGGGCGGCTCGGGGCGTGGCGCCGGCAATGCCGAGCGGGGCGGGCGCCAGGGTGGTGGCGATGGTGGTGGCGGCGGCATGGGCGCGATGGCGCTGGGCGCGGGCGCGGGCGCGCACCATGCGGCGACGTCGGAAGCGCCGCCCGCCGCAGATGCCTGATTAGGGCGTGTTCACCCTAAGGCAGCGGCCGGATGCTCCCGCCCATGCTGCCGGCCGGGTAGTGTTCGTTGAACAGCTGCCAGACCCGCCCCGAGCGGCCCGCCTGCGCGAAGGCCTGGCGCAGGTGACGGCGGTCGGCGTCGCTCAGCGAGTGGCGCGACAGGTAGACGCCGCTCTCCGACCAGCCCAGCTCTTCCAGCGGCTCGTTGCGCACCTGCCTGACCAGGGGCGCGAGTTCGGCGTCCTGTACCAGGGTGCCGATGAAGATGGACGCCGTCATGATGGTGGCCTGGGCGATGCCCTGGCGCAGCGCGCGGGCGACGCCGGCGGCGTTCGATTCCTCGACGAGGCGTTTCTGCTGCAGCAGCGTCGCCATTGCGTGCTCGTAGGCCGGCCCGAAGCTGAAGCCGCGCACGACGGCGAGCTTGAGGTCGGGGTGGGCGATCAGTTCGGCCAGGGACCGGGGCAGGGGGCCGTCGTGGGCCAGCGTCATCAGGCTGGCGCGGGCCTGGATCAGCGGCACGAATTCGCCGTCGCGGTCGCGCCTGGGCGAGGCCGAGGCGGGGAGCAGCAGGTCGGCCTGGCCGGACTCGTACATCTTCTGCAGCCGCGCCCGCGGCACGCGCTGGATGTGGAATTCGCAGTCCGCCGCCGTGCCGAGTTCGCGCAGCAGGGCCGGGTAGATGCCGTCGCTGCGGTCGCCGTCGAAGCTGACGCTAAGCCCGATGGGTGCCATCGGCACGCCGATGACGCGAGAGCAGCCAGCCTCGGCTCCGGTCGCCGCCGCCATCAACAGGCAGGCGACCCAGCAGCCGACGCTTCGCTTTGCGTTCATGCGCCGATTGTGTCAGCCCTGCCCGCGCAGGCGCCGGGCCAGGGCCTCGATACCGGGGGGGACGCGGGCGGCGCGGGCGTCCGCGAGGTGGGCGCGCAGCACGCGGCGCAGCGTCTCGGGCTGGGGCGTCAGCGGGCCGGCGAAGCGGACATGGGCCTCGTCCGCGAGCAGCAGGGTCGGGAAGGTCTCGATGTCGAGATCGCCGACGAGTTCGGCCTCGTCCTCGACGTCGATCCAGCGCGGCTGCAGGCCCAGTTCGGCGCAGGCGGCCTCGAAGACTTCTCGGTAGGACTCGCAGGTGCGGCACCAGGCCGCGCACAGGCAGGCGACATGCAGGCTCATGGGCCGGCATGCTAGCCCTAGCTTTGGCCGACGATGTGCCGCAGCACGCGCTCTTCCAGCGCCGCGAAGCCGGCCGTCGTGCGCGAGCGCGGGCGGGGCAGGCCGACGGTCAGGTCCAGGCCGATGCCGCCGCGCTCGATCAGCAGCACGCGGTCGGCCAGCGCGACGGCCTCGGCCACGTCGTGCGTGACCAGCAGCGCCGTGAAGCCGTGCCGCAGCCAGAGCCGCTCGATGAGGCGGTGCATTTCCAGCCGCGTCAGGGCGTCCAGCGCGCCCAGGGGCTCGTCCAGCAGCAGCAGGCGCGGGCGGTGGACCAGGGCGCGGGCGAGCGCCACGCGCTGGCGCTGGCCGCCCGAGAGCGTCGCCGGCCAGTCGCCGCCACGGCCGGCGAGGCCGACCTGTTCCAGCGCCTCCATCGCCCGCGCCCGGGCGTCGCGGCCGGCGAGGCCCAGGGCCACGTTGTCCACCACGCGCTTCCAGGGCAGCAGGCGTGCGTCCTGGAACATCAGCCGCCGTTCGTGCGGCGCACCGGCCACCACGGTGCCGGCGCTGGGCCGGTCCAGCCCGGCGATGAGGCGCAGCAGCGTGCTCTTGCCGCAGCCGCTGCGGCCGACCAGGGCGACGAACTGGCCCGGCGCGATGTGCAGGTCCACGCCCGCCAGCACATGGCTGGCGCCGAAGGAGCGGCCGAGGCCGCGCAGCGTCAGCGCGAGGCCGGGGGCGCTGGCCTCGGTGGTGTATTCGCGCAGCGCCGCGGGCATGTCGAATTCGGTGACGACCATGGTCAGGCTCCCTCCGCCGCATAGCCCTTGTGCCAGGGCAGCCAGGCGCGCTCCAGCCCGCGCGCGAACACGTCGGCCAGCTTGCCCAGCAGCGCGTAGAGCAGGATGCCGACGAGCACCACGTCGGTCTGCAGGAACTCGCGCGCATTCATCGTCAAGTAGCCGATGCCGGCCTGGGCCGAGAGCGTCTCGGCGACGATCAGCAGCACCCACATCAGCCCCAGCGAGAAGCGCAGGCCGACGAGGATGGACGGCAGCGCGCCGGGCAGGATGACCTGTCTATACAACTGCCAACCCTTGAGACCGTAGCTGCGCGCCATCTCGATGAGGTCGCGGTCCACGTTGCGGATGCCGTGGAAGGTGTTCAGGTAGACCGGGAAGAACACGCCGACGGCGACCAGCACGAGCTTGGCCGCCTCGTCGATGCCGAACCACAGGATGACCAGCGGGATCAGCGCCAGCGCGGGGATGTTGCGCAGCATCTGCAGCGTCGTGTCGAGCAGGGCCTCGGCGGGCTTCCAGGTGCCGGTGACCAGGCCCAGCGCCAGCCCGAGGCCGCCGCCCACGGCCAGCGCCGAGAAGGCGCGCACGGTGCTGACGGCGACGTGCTGGGCCAGTTCGCCCGAGCGCAGCAGCTGCCAGAAGGCGGCCAGCACGGCGGCCGGCTCGGGCAGGATGCGCGCGGACAGCCAGCCGCCGCGCGAGGCGATCTCCCAGGCGACGAGGATGGCCGCAGGCAGCAGCCAGGGGACGAGGCGCTTCAGCATGCTCAGCTCGCGGCCTGCAACCGGCCTTTGGGCAGATAGCTGTTGGCGACGATCTCGCCGAAGGGCCCGGTCAGCGCCGGTGCCGACAGTTTCTCGCGCAGGCCCAGCGGCAGCAGCGGGAAGACCAGTTCCGCGAAGCGGTGCGCCTCGTCCAGATGCGGGTAGCCGCTGAGGATGAAGTGTTCCAGCCCGAGGTCGGCGTATTCCTGGATGCGCTCGGCCACCTGCTGCGGGTTGCCGACCAGGGCCGTGCCCGCGCCGCCGCGCACCAGGCCGACGCCGGCCCAGAGGTTGGGCGAGATTTCCAGCCCCTCGCGCACGTTCGCGCGGTTGAGGCGGCCACGGTTCAGCTCGGCCATGCGGCGCTGGCCGACCGAGTCCATGCCCTGCAGCCGCGCCTGGGCGGCGGCGATGGTGGCCTCGTCGAGCTGCGAGACGAGGTCGGCGGCGGCCTGCCAGGCCTCGGCCTCGGTCTCGCGCACGATGACGTGCAGGCGGATGCCGTATTGCAGCCGTCGGCCGCGCGCGGCGGCGCGGGCGCGCACGTCGGCCAGCTTCTTCGCCACCTCGGCGGGCGGCTCGCCCCAGGTGAGGTAGGCGTCCACCTGCTCGGCGGCCAGCTCGTGCGCGGGGCCGGACGAGCCGCCGAAGAACACCGGCGGATAGGGGCGGGTGGCTTCGTGGACGGGCGGGTAGAGCAGCTTGGCACCCTTGACGCTGAGGTGCTCGCCGTCGAAGTCGAAGGCGCGGCCCTCGTGCGAGCGGGCGATGACCTCGCGCCAGATGCGGATGAACTCGGCCGACTGCTCGTAGCGCGCCGCGTGGTCGAGGAACTGCCCATCGCCGGCCAGTTCCTCGGCATCGCCGCCGGTGACGAGGTTGACGAGCAGGCGCCCGCCCGAGAGCCGGTCCAGCGTGGCGGCCATGCGGGCGCTCTGCGTCGGCGCGACGAGGCCGGGGCGCAGCGCGACGAGGAATTTCAGGCGCCGCGTCGCGTCGATGAGGCTGGCGGCGACGATCCACGAGTCCTCGCAACTGCGGCCGGTCGGGATCAGCACGCCTTCGTAGCCGAGGCTGTCGGCGGCGATGGCGATCTGCTTGAAGTAGGCGTGGTCCGCGGTGCGCGCGCCGCGCGCGCTGCCGAGGTGGCGGCTGTCGCCGTGGGTGGGAATGAACCAGTAGATCTTCATGCTCGGACCTGGGCGATGGCGTCGGCGACGCGGATGGGGCGGGGGATGAGGGCCAACTCGGCGAAGGCGTCGGCCACCTGCTGCTGCTCGCGGGCCAGCTCGGCCGTCAGCGGCCCCACGGGGGCGGGGCCGCGGCGGTCCAGCATGCGCTGCACGATGGGCGCGGGCAGGCCGGCGAAGTCGGCATAGCGCTGCACGGCGTCGCGGCGGTCGGCCTGCACGCGGGCGTCGGTGTCGGTCAGGGCCTGGAACAGGATCTTCAGCAGCGCCGGCTGCTGGCTCAGCGCGCGCGAGGCGAGGTAGAAGGTGTTGTTGCTCGTCAGGCCGCGGCTGGTGGCCAGGGCGCGCAGCTCGCCGCCGATCTCGGCCGCCGCGTAATAGGGGTCCCACACGGCCCAGGCTTCCACCGCGCCGCGCTCGAAGGCGGCGCGCGCATCGGCGGGCGGCAGGTAGACGGGCTGGATGTCGGCCCATTGCAGGCCGGCCTTCTTCACCGCCTGCACGGTCAGGAAGTGGGCGCTGCTGCCCTTCTGCAAGGCGATGCGGCGGCCCTTGAGGTCGGCCAGCGTCTTCAGCGGCGAGTCGGGCTTGACGAGCACGGCCGAGCTGTCGGGCTTGGGCGGCTCGGCGCCGACGTAGACGACGTCTTTGCCCGCCGCCTGGGCGAACACGGGCGGCGCGTCGCCGGTGGCGCCGAGGTCCACGCTGCCCAGGGCCAGCGCTTCGAGCAGCTGCGGGCCGGCGGGGAACTCGGTCCACTGGATGCGCGTGCCGGGCAGGCGCTGTTCCAGCAGGCCGTAGCTCTTCAGCAGCGCGAGGTTGAGGGAGCCCTTCTGGAAGCCGATGCGCAGTGCCTGGGGCTGGGGCTGCGCGCGGGTCCAGGCGGCGGCCGTGGCGGCGAGGATGGCGACCGCCGCGCGCCGGGTGGTGTGCGTGCTCATTTGCCGGCCTCTGCGAGCTTGGCCGATCCGGGCAGGGCATCGGCAACGCGGATGGGCTTGGGGATCAGGCCCAGCGCGTGGAAGGTGTCGGCGATCTTCTGCTGCTCGGCGGCGACGGCGGCAGTCAGCGGCTTCACGCCGAACTGGTAGCGCGCCAGGCTCTTCTCGACGACCTCGGGTTCCAGACCCTGGAGCGGCGCGATGACGGCGGCGGCGGCCTTGAGATTGGCCTTCAGCGCGGCGGCCTGGGCCTGCGTGTCCTCGAACAGCGCCTGGATCACCTGCGGCTGCTTCTCGGCATAGCCGCGCTCGGCCAGGTAGTAGGCGTAGTTGTTGACGAGGCCGCGCCCGTCCCGCAACTGCCGGGCGCCGCTCTGCTTCTCGACGGCGGCGAGGAAGGGGTCCCAGATCACCCAGGCGTCCACCGCGCCGCGCTCGAAGGCGGCGCGCGCATCGGCCGGCGGCAGGTAGACGGCCTGCACGTCGCTGAACTTCAGGCCCTGCTTTTCCAGCGCCTTGACGAGCAGGTAGTGGACATTGCTGCCCTTGTTCAGCGCGACCTTCTTGCCTTTCAGCTCCGCCACCGATCGGATGGATGAGTGCTTGGGCACGACGATGGCCTCGGCCTCGGGCGCGGCGGGGTCGAAGCCGACGTAGACGAAGCGCGCGCCGGCCGCCTGCGCAAAGATGGGCGGCGCCTCGCCGACATAGCCCACGTCCACCGCGCCGACGTTCAGGCCTTCGAGCAACTGCGGGCCGGCCGGGAACTCGACCCACTTCACGGCCACGCCCAGCGGCGCGAGCTTCTTCTCCAGCGAGCCATTGGACTTCTGCAGCGTCAGCAGGCTGGCGGACTTCTGGAAGCCGATGCGCAGCGTGGTCTGCGCGCCGGCATGGAAGCTGGCGACGGCGAGCAGCAGCGGCGCGGCCCAGCGGAGCAGGGAGCGGGAGATCATGGTCATGTCCTTTGCGAAAGAAAAAGATCCCGGCGCCGGCGTGCGGGCGCCGGGATGAAGTCGCCGATCCCGGTCGGGGGGCGAGGAGACAAGCGGTGGGGAAAGAGGGCCGTGCTGCGGCGTCAACAGCTGGGCACAGCATCGGGCAGCGCCCGCATTCGCGGCACGGCCAGCGGCGTCAGTGGTGCCAGTGCGCGGTCCAGCCGTGCGACCAGCTCGGGCTCGGGCACGAAGCCGCCCGTTTCGTGGCGGTGCAGTTGCGCGTCGGTGGCGAACACGCCGTCCAGCACATGGCGCGCGCCCAGGGCGGACAGCACGGGCTTGAGCGCGTAGTCCAGCGCCAGGAAATGCGCCGGGCTGCCGCCGGTGGCCAGCGGCAGCACGAGCTTGCCGCGCAGCGCGTCGGGCGGCAGCAGGTCGAGAAAGACCTTGAGCAGGCCGCTGTAGGCGGCCTTGTAGATGGGCGTGCCGACGACGACGAGATCGGCCCGCTCGACGGCCCGCACGGCGGCGGCGATGGCCGGGTCGGCAGCGTCGGCCGCCAGCAGCGCGGCGGCGGGCAACTGGCGCAGCAGGATGCCGTCATGGCTGCTGGCGCGGCCTTCCAGGCGCGTCAGCGCGAACTGCGTGAGCCAGGTGGAACGCGAGCGTTCGCTGGGGCTGGCGGAAAGGCTGGTGATGTGCATGGCGGCCTGGGTGGGTTCAGGCCTTGCACGATAGATAACGGCACTTCTTCGCGGAAGGAAGGAAAGCGGGGATGCTTATGCGCGGAGCGCTGGTCCCGCCGACAGGAATCGAACCTGTATCTGCCGCTTAGGAGGCGGCCGTTCTATCCATTGAACTACGGCGAGCACACGGCCCGCCGGGCGCGAGCGGCGCGCATTCTCGCATGGGCCTGTTCACCCTGCGGTGATGGGTCGCAACCCTTCGGGAAGGCCCGCCGCCACGGGCCACTCGTCGTTGCGCCACTTGCCCGCACATCAGTGCGGGCGGCCTGCCGCGCCTAGATTGGCCCGTGGCGGCGGGCCTTCGCGCCCCATCACCGCAGGGTGAACAGGCTCTAATCCCACTTCCATTGCCATATGAGGTCGAGCGCGTTGTCGTCGCCGCCCTGCGCGCGCAGCGTGAAGCGCTGGGCGATGCGGTAGATGAGCTGCCAGCTTCCCGTCGTCGCGTTCAGGCTGCGTTCGTAGCCGACGTACCAGCGCCGTGACAACTGCTTGCCCAGGCGCACGATGGTGGCGCGGGTGTCGTCGTCGCTCTGCGCCAGCGAGAGTTCGTCCAGGCCGAGGTTGCGCAGCACCTTGGCCGTCGGGCCTTCGCCTTCGCCGCTGAGCAGGGCCAGGGCGGCGCGTTGCAGCAGCGCGGTGTCGGTGCGGCCCAGGCCGTCGGGCCCACGGCCGAGCAGCAGCCAGGAGAGCTTGTCGGTGTCGCTCATCTCGGGCGAGGAGTAGAGGCCGATGCGCGGCGATTGCGCGGTGCCGCCGACCTGCACGCCGACGCGCACGTCGAGGTTGGGGCGCACGGCGAGCAGGTCGAGCGAGGGGTTGTCGTAGGCGCCGTTGAAGGCGATGTCGCCGCGCTCGATCTCCAGCTTCTGGCCATAGGCGGCGTACTGGCCGCCGCGCGCGTCGAGCTTGCCGCTGAGGCGCAGCGGGCCGTCGTCCTGGCTGACCTGCAGTTGGCCGCGCAGCCGCGTCGTCAGGCCGCGCCCGCTGACGCGGAAGTTGCGGCCGAAGTCGAGCGCGAGCCGGATGCGGTTGTGGCGCGCCGTGGCCTTCGGTGATTGCGGCGCGGCGGGTGCGGCCTCGCGCGGGCCGCGCTGCACGCTCACGTCGTCGGCCAGCGCGGGGGCGTCGCCGCGGCTGAAGTCGAACAGGCCCTCGTCGGCGCTGAGCTTGCCGTCGAGTTGCAGGCCCTGGGCGTCGAGGTCGAGCGTGGCCTCGCCGCTGGCGACGAGGCGGCGGTCCACGCGCGAGAGCACGCGCAGCTTGTCGGCCGTGATCTGGACGCGGGCGCGCGGCTGGGCGCCGAGTTCGGCGCTGCCGCTGGCGCGCAGCCAGCCGTCGCCGCCGCGCGCTTCGAGTTGCGTCAGTTCGGCGTGCTGGCCCTTGAGGTCGAGGGCGAAGCGGCCCTCGCTCACGTCCACGCCGTAGAGCAGGTGGCGCAGCACGAGGTTCTCGCCCTCGGCGCGGCCGGTCAGGTCGGGCGCGCCGACGCGGCCGGCGAGCAGCAGCGTGGCGCTGGCGCGCCCGCCCAGGCGCCAGCCGGCCGGCACCCAAGCGCCCCAGGTGCCGAGGTCGGCGACATTGGCCTGCAGCACGCCTTCCAGCGGCGTGGCGGCGTCGGGCCAGGGGCCGGTGGGGCGCAGCGAGAGCGCGGCGCCGAAGCTGCCGAGTTCGCGGCCGGCGATGCCCTGGGCGAAGCGCCAGACACCGTCCTGCACATTCATCGCCAGGCGCAGGTCGGTCAGGCCGAGGGCACGCTGGCCGAATTCGTCGGTGACACGCAGGTCGCCGCCCTGGCGCTCGATGAGCAGATCGGCCGTCAGGCGCTCGTCGAAGCGCAGGCTGGCGTGGCCGGTCATGCGCAGGTCGCCGCTCCAGCCGAAGTCGGGCTGCCAGCGCGCCAGCAGCGGCGCGACGGCGAGGTCTTCGAGCTGCAGCTCGGCCTGGGCCTCGGGGCGCTCACCGCCGCGCCAGCCCAGGCTTTGCCAGCGCACGAAGGCGCCGCCGATCTCGGCGCGGCCGGGCTCGGCGTCGAGCCGGAGGCCGTCGCCGGCCCAGCGCAGGCCGATGTCGCGGGCGGCCAGCAGCGGCGGGGTGTTGGGGCGCAGCGGGCCGACGTCGATGCGGGCGATGCGGCTGGCCCAGCCGCCGCCGGCCCAGTCGCCGCGGGCCTGGACCTGGGCGTCGAGGGCGAGGTCCTGCCCGCCCTGCATGAGCTTGCCGACGAGTTGGGCCTGCAACTCGTGGGCACGGCGCCGACCTTGCAGGTCGAGCTTGAGGCTGGCGATCTGGGCCTGCGGGTGGCGCAGCTGGCTGACGTTCAGATGGAGCGTTATGGGCCCGTCGCCGTCCGCGTCGGCCGGGGGCAGTTGCCATTGCGCCTGGGTGCCGGCGAGGGCGAGGTTGCCGGCGCGGGCCGAGGCGAGGGCGAGCCGGCCGTTGCCGCCGGCCTCCCAGCCCCGGGCGCCGCGGACGGCCTGGATGCTGGCCTCGCCCTCGCCCTGGCCGGCGATGGCGGGCTGGCCGAACAGGGCGAGCAGGGGATTCAGTTCGGCCAGCGCGTTGGCTTTCAGCGTGGCGCTGCCGGTGAGGCTGTCGGCGCGGGCCTCGCCGTTGATGCGGGCCTGGGTTTGGCCGAGCTTGGCGTCGAGCGCGAAGGCGGCGGGGGCGGCGGCGCGCTCGCGTTGCAGCGTGGCCCGGCCGTCGAGCGCGAGGCCGGCGAGCTGGCTGGGCAGCAGGCGGGCCTCGGCGCTGCCGGTGAGCGTGGCGAGCGCACGCCCGCGCAGGTCGAGGCGGGCGTCGGCGTTCAGGCGTGTCGGGCCGGGCAGGGCGGCCCAGGGCGAGCCGGGGGCGCCGCGCCAGAGCAGATGCGGGTCGAATTGACGCACCTGGGCCTGCAGGCGGGCGGCGCCGGCCGTGTCGATGCGGCCGCTGGCCTGCAGCGTCGCGTCGCCGCTGCTCAGGCGGGCGTCCTCGATCTGCCAGACCTTGCCCTCGCCCTGGGCGCGGCCTTGCAGGCGCAGCGGGCGATCCTGCAGCGTGCCGGTGAGGTCGAGCCGGGCCTGCAAGGGGCCGCTGGCGCTGCCGGCGAGGTTGAGGGGGCCATCGAGGCGGGCGGGCGTGGCGCGCGCGTCGAGCGCCTCGGGGCGCAGGGCCTGGATGCGAGCGTCGAGCTGCCAGTGGCCGTCGGCTTCGTGCCGGCCCTGGCCCTGGATGCGTGCGCCACCGGCCAGTTCGGCGTCGAGCGTGGTGAGGCGCAGGCGGCTGGGCTGGTCGGGCCTGCCGGCGAGCGCGAGCACGAGGCGCTGCACGGGCAGGGCGCCCTGGTCCCAGCGGCCGGAGGCGGCGTTGCGCAGGTCGGCGTGCAGCGTGGCCTCGGCATCGGCGGCGGCGGCTTGAAGCTGCGCGCTACCGCTGAGCGCGGTGCGCGGCAGGCCGGGGGCGAGGGCGGCGAGGTCGAGGCGCTCGGCCTGGATGTTCAGCGCGTTGAGGGGCCAGGACGCGAAGGGCTGGACTGCGGCCTCGGCCTGCAGGGTCTGCCGGGCGGCCTGCAGTTCGGCGCGGGCCTGGAGCCGGGCGAGCGGGCCGCTGGCGCTGGCGGCGGCGGACCAGGGCAGGGGGGAGGCCTCGCTGGCTTCGACTTGTTGCAGGCGCAGCGTGGCCTCGGTGCGCAGCGGCGCGGCGCTGTCGATGCGGGCCTCGGCGGCGAGCGTCAGGTGTTGCCAGCGGGCGGCCTTGAGCTGGACGTGGTGGCGGCCGTGGCGGGGCAGGTCGAGCCGGGCGTCCAGGCCGAGCAGCGGGGCGGCGTCGGGCGACCAGTTCAGGCGGCCGATGCGCAGGCTGTCGAGGCGCAGGCCGAGCGGCAGCGCGAGGCTCGTGGGTGCGGTGAGGGGTGCGTCGCCGGGCGTGGTGCGGATCAGCACCTCGTCCACCGCCAGCGCCTCGGCCTGCAGCTGGCCGGCGGCGATGTTCAGGCGCAGGCCCCGCCAGCGCAGGCCGCGCAGTTCGGCGGAGCCGTCGGTCCAGCTCAGGACGAGGCGGCGGGCCTTGAAGTCGCCCAGCAGCGCGCCCTCGGGGGCCTCGACCTGCACGCCGGGCAGGCGAGCCAGCAACCAGGCACTGCCGGGGGCGCTGCGGGGCAGCCAGACGAGGGCAGCGAGGGCCGGCACGAGCAGCAGGGCCAGCGCGATCAGGCCGGCGCGCAAGGGGCGCCTCATAGCGCGATGCCCACGCTGCTCGGCGGCAGCCGCAGCGTCTGGCTTCATAGTGCGATCCCTACGCTGAAATGCAGGCGCCACTTGCCCGTCTCCTGCGCGCGGGCGAGGTCCACGCGCAGCGGGCCGACGGGGCTGCGCCAGCGCACGCCGGCGCCCCAGCCGACGACGGGGCGGTAGTCGCCCCAGCGCGAGGCGGCGTTGCCGGCGTCGATGAAGAGGGCGCCCCAGAGGCTGGGCAGGCTCATCGTGAAGGGGCGCGCCACTTCGAGACTGCCGGTGGCGAGCACGCGGCCGCCGGCGGTGACGCCGTTGCGCTCCACGCCGAGGCTGCGGTAGGCGTAGCCGCGCACGGACTCGTCGCCGCCGGCGAGGAAGAGCAGCTTTTCGGGCACGCCGACGGCTTCGCGCGCCAGCACCTGCGCCACCTCGGCGCGCGCCGAGCCGTACCAGCGGGCGCCGAGCGGCTGGTAGTAGCCCAGCTTGAACTGCAGGCGGCCGAAGGGGCCGCTGTCTTCGCTGCCGCCGCCGCGCGCATAGCCGAAGCCGACGAGGCTCAGCGCCTGGTGGCCCTCGGTGGGCAGCAGGGTGCTGTCGAGGCGGCGGCGTATCCACTGCTGGTTGAGCGACACGGCGAGGTTGGTGGTGGCCTGCACGCCGGCCGTCTCGCGGGCGCGCAGCAGTTCGACGTAGCTGAGCCGCTCGTCCAGCGCGGCTTCGTAGAGCCGGCCCAGGCGCAGGCCGAGGTTCTGCACGACGGTGCCGCCGGTGCGGTCCTGCTCGAACTGCAGCGCGGCGATGTTGCGGCGCAGGTCGGGCTGGGGGTGGGAGCTGAGTTCCAGCTCGACGCCGCGCAGTTCGCGGCTGAGTTGCAGCTTGGTGCGCGCGCGCATGGCCAGGTCGAAGGGGCGGCGGTGCAGGTGCTCGACGCTGATGCTGGGGCCGGTGTTGCCGTGGTAGCCGACGGCGACGGTGGCCTGCTGCAGCCGCGCCTCGCCGACGCTGACGAGCACGGGGCTGAGGCCGTCGGCATCGGGTGTCTCGGGCAATAGCTGCACGCGCACGGCGTCGAAGAGCTGGGTCTTGACGAGGCGCTCCTGGAACTCGTTGAGCTTCTGTTCGGTGTAGCCGTCGCCGGGCGAAAAGCCGGCCAGGCGCTCGATGGTCTGGCGGCCCTGGCGCTGCAGGCCTTCGATGCGCAGTTCGCCGAGGCGGGCGCGGGCACCGCTGGCGAGGACGAGGCGGAGATCGGCGCTGTTGCTTTCGGGCGTGACCTGGGCGGCCGTGTCGGCCCAGTGCGCCAGCGGGTAGCCGTCGGCATGCGCGCGCAGCAGCAGTTCGCTCTTGCCGGCGGCCCATTGCGCCTGCGTGAAGGCGGCACCGGGCTGGAGCGGCCAGAGGCCGCGCAGGGTGTCGCGCAGGGCCTGGGCGTCGGCGGCGGCAAGGCCCTCGGTGAATTCGAGGTCGAGCCGGCCGACGCGGGTCAGCGGGCCGGGGCGCACGTCGAGGCGCAGCCGCGCGGCGTCGTCGGGGTCGCGTTCCACGTCGGCGGCGGCGTTGAAATAGCCCTCGGTTTCCAGCAGGGCCTGGGCTTGGGCGGGCGCGGCGGCGGCGAGGCGGGCCAGCTCGACGCGGCTCAGCGCGGCCTCGCTGGCGCGGTAGCGGGCGAGGTCGAGGTGCTCCTGCAGCAGCGTGCGCAGGGCGCTGCTGCCCTCGCCTTCGACGCGGATGTCGAGGCTGTAGACGGCGGGGGCGTCGTCGGGGGCCGGCGCGGCGGCGGGCTGCGGGGCCGGCGTCGCACAGGCGCTCAGCAGCGCCGCGCACAGCAGCGCGAGCAGGCGGGTCATTTGCTCAGCAGCCGCATTGCGCCTTCCAGGCCGGAGAGGGTCAGCGGGAACATGCGCTGCTGCATCAGCTGCTGGATCAGCGCGATGCTCTGCCGGTACTGCCAGACGCCCTGCGGCTCGGGGTTGATCCACGCGTATTTGGGGAGGGCGTGGGTGAGGCGCTGCAGCCATTCGGCGCCGGCCTCGTCGTTGTTGTATTCGACGCTGCCGCCGATCTGCAGCACCTCGTAGGGGCTCATCGTCGCGTCGCCGACGAAGATCAGCTTGTAGTCGCGGTTGTATTTGCGGATCAGGTCCCAGGTGGGCAGCTTCTCGGCGAAGCGGCGGCGGTTGTTCTTCCAGACGAAGTCGTAGACGCAGTTGTGGAAGTAATAGAACTCCAGGTGCTTGAACTCGCTCTTGGCGGCGCTGAACAGTTCCTCGACGCGGTGCACGTGCTCGTCCATCGTGCCGCCCACGTCCATCAGCAGCAGCACTTTGACCTTGTTGTGGCGCTCGGGCTGCATGCGGATGTCGAGCAGGCCGGCATTGGCGGCGGTGCCGTGGATGGTGCCGTCGAGGTCGAGCTCCAGCTCGGAGCCCTCGCGCGCGAAGCGGCGCAGCCGGCGCAGCGCGACCTTGATGTGGCGGGTGCCGAGTTCCAGCCCGTCGTCGTAGTCGCGGTAGGCGCGCTGCTCCCAGACCTTGACCGCACTCTTGCCGCCGCCCTTGCCACCAATCCTGATGCCCTGCGGGTTGTAGCCGCCGTTGCCGAAGGGGCTGGTGCCGCCGGTGCCGATCCAGCGGTTGCCGCCCTCGTGGCGGCCCTTCTGTTCCTCGAAGCGCTTCTTCAGCGTCTCCATCAGCTCGTCCCAGCCCATCTTTTCGATGGCGGCCTTCTGCTCGGGCGTCAGCTCCAGCTCCAGCGTCTTGCGCAGCCAGTCCAGCGGCACCTCGGCGGTGAAGTCGGTCAGCAGTTCCACGCCCTTGAAATAGGCGGCGAAGGCGCGGTCGAACTTGTCGTACTGGGTCTCGTCCTTGACCAGGGTCGCGCGGGCGAGATGGTAGAAGTCGTCGAGGCTGGCGACGCCGCCGTCCTCGGGCCCGGCGATGACGCCGGCCTGCAGGGCTTCCAGCAGGGTCAGGTATTCCGGCACCGTCACCTTGAGCTTGGCGGCGCGCAGCGTGTAGAAGAACTGGGTCAGCATGTCAGTGGCGCCCGGCCGCCCGAAGCCACTGACGCGCCCCCTCGTGGGGCGCGAGCGAAGCGAGCATGGGGGCTTTCATGTCAGCCTGTGTAACGCCTTAGCCAGGCGAAGAATTCGCCGTACCAGAGGCGGCTGTTGCGGGGTTTCAGCACCCAGTGGTTCTCGTCCGGGAACCACACCAGCCTTGCCGGCACGCCCAGCGATTTCAGCGTGTTGTAGTAGGCGAGGCCCTGGGCGTCGGGCACGCGGTAGTCCTGCGCGCCGTGGATGACGAGGGTGGGCGTCTTGAAGTGCCTGGCGAAGGCATGCGGGCTCTGCGCGGCGACGCGGGCGGGGTCGTCCCAGTAGGCGGCGCCGAGTTCCTTGCGGTGCCAGGCATAGGCGTCGTCCGCGTACATGGCCTGCCAGTCGTAGCAGCCGGCGTGGCAGACATAGGCCTGGTAGCGGCCGGGGGCGGCGTGGCCGTTCATCCACGCGACCATATAGCCGCCATAGCTGCCGCCGGTGGCGACGATGCGCTTCTTGTCCACCCAGGGCTTTTTCAGCAGCCAGTCGGTGCCGGCCTCGACGTCCTGCAGCTCGTACTCGCCCCAGCGGCCGGTGATGCAGTCGAGGAACTCATGGCCGAAGCTGGACGAGCCGTGGTAGTTCACGCAGGCGACGACATAGCCCTGCGCGGCGAAGGCTTGATGGTTCCAGCGCCAGTGCCAGCCATCGCCGAAGGCCGTGTGCGGGCCGCCGTGGATGACGTGCATGACCGGCCACTTCTTCTTCGCGCTCTCCTTCGCACTGAAGCCGGGCGGGTAGACCAGCCACATCTGCACGTCGTCGCCGCGCGCGCCGGTGACCGTCACTTCCTCGTGGCGGCCGAAGGCGTGGGTAGCGAGGCGCGCGTCGTTCAGCGTCTCGATGCGGCGCAGTTCGCCGCCATCGAGCACGCTGAGCTGCGGCGGGAACTGCAGGCCGTCGCGATTGACGACGATGAAGCCGGCCGCGGCCGCGAAGCTGCCGACGTGGCCGCCCGCGACGACGATGCCGGCCCGCCGGTCGCCGAGCGCGAACTGCCACAGGTGGCGGCGGCCGCGGTCCTCGGCGGCGAAGAGCAGGTGCTGGTCGTCCTCGGCCCAGCGCAGCGGCGCCTCGGGCTCGTGGTCCCAGTCCTCGCTGAACACGGCCCAGCGGCCCTGCTGGTCGAGCACGGCGAGGCGGTTCGGCTGGTTGTGGCCCTGCGCCTGATGGCTGGCGAGGAAGGCGAGGTGGCCGCCGCCGTGGCTGTAGCGCGGCGCGCCGAGGTGCCAGCCGGCGTCCTGCAGCAGCACGCGGGCCTCGCGGGTCTTCACGTCGATCTCGGCCAGCGCGTAGCGGCCGTCCAGTTGCTTTTCGGCGGCGGGGTCGAAGGCGAAGGCGATGCGCTGTCCGTCGGGCGAGACGGCGAAGGCGTTCGCGTCCGGCTCGGCGCGGTTCAGTTCCCAGGCCGTGCCCTCGAACAGGTCGCGCGCCTTGCCGGTGGCGACGTCGATGACGTGCAGATGCGGCACGCGGCCCATCGGCAGGCTGTGGTCCCAGAAGCGGTAGAGCGCCTCGTCGGTGACGACGGCGGTTTCCTTGCGCGCCTTGAAGTCCTTCAGCGCCTCGGCCTGCGCGGCGGCCTTGCGCCCGGGCCAGACCCAGGAGACGAAGGCGATGCGCCGCCCGTCCGGGAACCACTGGAAGGCGCCGACGCCGGTCGGCACCGTGCCGACGCGCCGCGCCTCGCCGCCGTCGGGCGCGATGACGTAGAGCTGGGGCTCCTCGTCTTTCACGCCGTCTTGCCCGCGCTTGGCGGTGAAGGCGATCAGGTCGCCGCGCGGGCTCCATTGCGGTGCGCCGTCCTTGTCGCCGGCCTCGGTCAGCCGGCGCGCCGCGCCGCCCAGCGTCGAGAACAGCCACAGGCTGCTCTGCGCCGTGTTGGCTTCCATCGAGTGGCGCGTGACGCTGGCGACGGCCTGCGCGCCGTCCGGGCTGAGGCTGGGTTCGCCGAGGCGGTCCAGCGCCCAGAGCGCATCCACGTCGAAGGGTTTGGTCTTGCTCATGGGCGGGGCCGGGCCAGTTGCCAGTTCAGATGCGCCTTGACCTCGGGCCATTCGCCCAGGGTGAGGCTGTACATCACGGTGTCGCGCACCGTGCCGTCGCGGCGCGGCGCGTGGTGGCGCAGCACGCCGTCGCGCTTCGCGCCCAGGCGCTCGATGGCGCGCTGCGAGGCGTGGTTGAAGTTGTCGGTGCGCCAGCCGACGAGCTGCGCGCCGAGCGTCTCGAAGGCGTGGGTCAGCAGCAGCAGCTTGGCCGTGGTGTTGACGGCGCTGCGCTGCACGCGGCGGGCGTACCAGGTGTAGCCGATCTCGACGCGTTCGACCGCCGGCACGATGTCGTGATAGCTGGTCGTGCCCAGCACCTCGCCGCTTTCGGCGCAGAGCACGGCGAAGGGCAGGCGGTGGCCGGCGGCCTGGGCCGCCAGCGCGGCCTCGACGTAGGCCGCCGTCTCGGCGGGCTCCGGCACGCTGGTGAAGCGCAGATGCCACAGCTCGCCGTCGGCGGCGGCGGCCTGCAGGCCGGGCCCATGGCCCGGCGCCAGCGGCACGAGGCGGATCGGGCCGGCCGCGAGCGTGACGGGCAGCACCGGCTTCATCGCCGGCCCCTCAGCATCAGCCGCCGCGCGACGAAGCGGCCCGCGCCGCAGCCGGCGAGGATCAGGCCCAGGCCCAGCAGTTGCTGCGCATTCCAGTCGGTGCTGGCGATGAAGTCGATGCCGAACTGCCGGCCCAGCCACCAGCCGGCCAGCGCGCCGGCCACGAAGCCGATCGCGTCGGCCAGCGCTTCGCGCATCGCGCGGTCGAAGTCCTGTGCCATCAGCGGTTGTTCTTCTGCATGAAGACCAGCTTCTCGAACAGGGTCAGGTCCTGCTCGTTCTTCAGCAGCGCGCCGACCAGGGGCGGGATGCCGACCTTGTCGTCCTGGGCCAGCAGCGCGTCCACCGGCACGTCCTCGGCGGCGAGCAGCTTGAGCCAGTCGATCAGTTCCGAGGTGCTGGGCTTTTTCTTCAGGCCCGGCAGATTGCGCACCTCGTAGAAATTGCGCAGCGCGGCGGCGAGCAGGTCCTGCTTCAGCGTCGGGAAGTGGACCGCGACGATGCGCCGCATGGTCTCCGCGTCGGGGAACTTGATGTAGTGGAAGAAGCAGCGGCGCAAAAAGGCGTCGGGCAGTTCCTTCTCGTTGTTGGAGGTGATGAAGACCAGCGGCCGGTGCCGCGCCTTGACGAGCTGGCGGGTCTCGTAGACATGGAACTCCATGCGGTCGATCTCGCGCAGCAGGTCGTTCGGGAACTCGATGTCGGCCTTGTCGATCTCGTCGATCAGCAGCACCACGGGCCGCTCGGCCTCGAAGGCCTGCCAGAGCACGCCCTTGACGATGTAGTTCTCGATGTTGCGCACGCGCTCGCTGCCTTCGATGCCGGCGAGTTGCGAGTCGCGCAGGCGGCTCACCGCGTCGTATTCGTACAGGCCCTGCTGGGCCTTCGTCGTGCTCTTGATATGCCATTGCAGCAGCGGCATGCCGAGCGCGCGGGCGACTTCCTCGGCCAGCATGGTCTTGCCCGTGCCGGGCTCGCCCTTGATGAGCAGCGGGCGTTGCAGGGTGGCGGCGGCATTGACCGCGAGCATCAGGTCGGCGGTGGCGACGTACTGGTCGGAACCTTGGAATTTCATGGGGAAAACCGGGGCTTGGAGAGGGCCGTTTCAGTATAGGAGCCCTCCTATAATCGCCGCCGCTCAAGAACCCGAACCCGACGAGACATGAAAAAACTGCTCCCGATCTCGCTTGCGCTGGCCACCGTTTTCGGCGCCGCCGCGGCCCAGGCCCAGGACGCCAAGTCGGGCGAGAAGAAGATCGCCATGTGCATCGGCTGCCACGGCATCCCGGGCTACCAGGCGAGCTTCCCCGAGATCCACAAGGTGCCGATGATCGCGGGCCAGAACGCGAAATACATCGTCGCGGCGCTGCAGGCCTATGCCAAGGGCGACCGCAAGCACCCGACGATGCGCGGCATCGCCGGCTCGCTGAGCGAGCAGGACATGGCCGACGTGGCCGCCTTCTACGAGCAGCAGGCCAAGCTGCCGGCCGCCGCCGACACGGTGCCGGCCGCGCCGGCCAACGTGGCCGAGTTGCTGACCAAGGGCGCCTGCGTGTCCTGCCACGGCGCCAACTTCAGCAAGCCCATCGACCCGAGCTACCCCAAGCTCGCCGGCCAGCATGCCGACTACCTGACGGTGGCGCTGCGCTCCTACAAGACCGAGAAGAACGGCAAGGTCGGCCGCAGCAATGGCGTGATGGCCGGCCAGGTCAAGCAGTTCAGCAATGCCGAACTGAAGGCCCTGGCCACCTACATCGGCTCGCTGCCGACCGAACTGGCGACGGTGCCGGAGAGCCGCTTCCGCTGAGGCCGCCGCGCCCCCGACCCCCGAAGCCGCCCGCCGAGGCGGCTTTTTCATGGGCTGGGATGGCGCCGGGGCATGGCGCATCAGGCCGGCTCGCGCTCCTGCGCACCACGCGGCGCTTCTTTCCTGCCTGCAGCGTGCAGCCTGCACGCTCCCGGCCGGCGGCGGGTGGGGATACTCGGCGCTGGAATTTGGGCCGCCATGCTGAAGAAGATTTCGACGTCGGACGTGAAGCTGGGCATGTATCTCCAGTCGCTGGAGGGCGCCTGGCTGTCGCACCCGTTCTGGAAGACACGCTTCGTGCTCGACGACCCGGCCGACCTTGCCAGCCTGCAGGCCAGCGGCGTGAGTGCCGTCTGGATCGACGTGAGCAAGGGCCTGGACGTGGCGCCTGCCGCTGCTGCCGCACCCGCGCCCGCGCCCGCGCCCGTCCCTGCGGCCCCGCCCGTCGCCGCGCCGGCGCCCGCCGCCCGGGCAGAGCGCGTGAGGCTGGAAGACGAACTCGACCGTGCCGCCAAGGTGATGGCCCAGGCCCGGCAGGCCATGTCCTCGCTGTTCCACGAGGTGAGGCTGGGCAAGGCGGTCAACGTCGCGTCCTGCCTGCCCATCGTCGAGGACGTGGCTTCGTCGGTGGCGCGCAACCCGGACGCCTTCGTCAGCCTCTCCCGCCTGAAGACGCGCGACGACTACACCTATATGCACTCCGTCGCCGTGTGCAGCCTGATGGTGGCGCTGGCCCGCCAGATGGGCATGGACGACGCGCAGGCGCGCGACGCCGGCCTCGCCGGCCTGCTGCACGACGTGGGCAAGGCGCAGATGCCGCTGGAAGTGCTGAACAAGCCCGGCTCGCTGACCGACGCCGAGTTCAGCGTGATGCGCAGCCACCCCGAACGCGGCTGGGAGCTGATCAAGGGCTCGACCCAGGTTTCGGCCGCCGCGCGCGACGTCTGCCTGCACCACCACGAGAAGATGGACGGCAGCGGCTACCCGCACAAGCTGGCGGGCGAGCAGATCAGCCTGCTCGCGCGCATGGGCGCGGTCTGCGACGTGTACGACGCGATCACCTCGCACCGGCCCTACAAATCCGCCTGGGACCCGGCCGGCTCCGTGCAGCGCATGGCGCAGTGGAAGGGGCATTTCGACCCGCTGATCTTCCAGGCCTTCGTCAAGAGCATCGGCATCTACCCGACCGGCGCCCTCGTGCGCCTGCAGTCGGGCCGGCTCGCGGTGGTGGTGGAGCAGAACCCGATCTCGCTGGTGGCGCCGCGGGTGCGGGTGTTCTATTCCACCAAGTCGAACATGCCCATCCCGGTGCAACTGCTCGACCTCGCGGCCTCGGGCGACCAGATCGTCGGCCGCGAATCGCCTGAGCAATGGGGCTTCACCCAGCTCGATGACCTCTGGATGCGCGGTAGTTGATCGCTTCCCTACACTCCCGCAGCTTCAAGAGCTTGCGGGAGATGCGCGATGAAACGATGGATGGGGATGCTGCTGCTGGCCTGGGCCTGCTGCGCGCCCGCGCAGACCCTGCGCTGGGCCGCCCAGGGCGACCCGCAGACGATGGACCCGCACTCGCAGAACGAGAGCCTGACCAATGCCGTCAACGGCCAGATCTACGAGCGCCTGACCAGCCGCGACGCCGCGCTGGCCCTGGTGCCGGGCCTCGCGGCGTCCTGGACGCAGACCGGCCCGCTGAGCTGGCGCTTCAAGCTGCGCCCCGGCGTGAAGTTCCACGACGGCACGCCGCTGACGGCCGACGACGTGGTGTTCTCCGTGCAGCGCGCCCAGGCGCCCACCTCGCAGATCGCCGTCTACGCCAACGCCGTGGGCACGCCCCGGCGCGTGGACGCGCTGACGGTGGACTTCCAGCTCGCCACGCCCAACCCGGTGTTCCTGCAGCACATCGACCAGCTCTTCATCATGAGCCGCGCCTGGTGCGAGGCCCACCGCGCGACGCGGCCGCTGGACTTCCGCAACAAGGAAGAGAGCCACGCCGCGCTGCACGCCAACGGCACCGGGCCCTATGCCCTCGTCAGCCGCCAGCCCGGCGTCAAGACGGTGCTGAAGCGCAACGCCGCGTGGTGGGGCAAGTTCAGCGGCAATGTGCAGGACGTGGTCTACACCCCCATCGAGAGCGACGCGACGCGGCTGGCCGCGCTGATCTCGGGCGAGCTGGACTTCGTGCTCGACCCCGCGCCGCGCGACGTGGCGCGGCTGCGCCGCACGGCCGGCGTCAAGCTCATCGACGGGCCGGAGAACCGCCTCGTCTTCATCGGCATGGACCAGGGCCGCGAGCAACTGCTCTACGCCAAGGTGCCCGGCAACAAGAACCCCTTCAAGGATCCGCGCGTCCGCCGCGCCTTCTACCAGGCCATCGACATCGAGGCGCTGCGCAGCAAGCTGATGAGCGGCATGGCCCTGCCCACCGGCGGCCTCACGCCCTCCACCCTCGCCGCCTACGACGACCCGGTGCTTGAAACCCGGCTGCCCTTCGACCTCGCCGCCGCGCGCCGGCTGATGGGCGAGGCGGGCTTTGCCGAGGGTTTCGAGATCACGCTGGACTGCCCCAACAACCGCTACGTCAACGACGAGCAGATCTGCGCCGCGCTGGCGGCGATGTGGGCGCAGTTGAAGGTCCGGGTCAAGGTCAACGCGATGCCGCGCGTGCTGTACTTTCCCAAGCTCGAAAAGCTCGACACCAGCCTCTACCTCTACGGCTGGGGCGGCAGCCTGACGGACGCCGAGACGGCGCTGACGCCGCTCTACCGCAACCGCGCCGGCAAGGGCGTGGGCGACTACAACTTCGGCAATTTCCGCAACGACCGCGCCGATGCCCTGGCCGCGCAATCGAGCGTCGAGCCCGACCCGAAGAAGCGCGAGGCGCAGATCAAGGGCGCGCTGGCCGCGCTGCGCGAACAGGTCAACGTGATCCCGCTGCACCGCCAGTTCAACCCCTGGGCCGCGCGCAGCGGCGTCGTGGCCGTGCATCGGGCGGACAACTGGCTGGAACTGGCCTGGGTGCGCGTCGCGGCGCCTTAAGTTTCGAGGCGGAAGACCTGCACCGCTTCCGCCGTATTGCGCGCCAGCCCTTCGAGCGACTGCGCGGACGCGGCGACCTGCTCCACCAGCGCGGCGTTCTGCTGGGTGATGCCGTCGAGCTGCGCGACGGCGGCATTGACCTGGGAGATGCCGTCGAGCTGCTCCGCCGCCGCGCGGCCGATGCCCTCGATCAGCGCATGCACCTCGCGCACGCTGCCCACGGCCTCGCCGATGGTCTGGCGCGCGGCCTCGGTGCGGGCCTGGCCGGCGGCGACCTTGTCGCCGGAGTCCTCGATCAGTTGCCGGATCTCGCGCGCCGCCGTCGCGCTGCGCTGGGCCAGCATGCGCACCTCGCCGGCCACGACGGCGAAGCCCCGCCCCTGCTCGCCCGCGCGGGCCGCTTCCACGGCGGCGTTCAGCGCCAGGATGTTCGTCTGGAAGGCGATGCTGTCGATCACCTCGGTGATTTCGCCGATGCGCCGCGCCGAGTCCTGGATGGCCTGCATCGTCGTCGCCACTTCCTCGACGGCGGCGCCGCCGCGCTCGGAGATCTGCCGCGTCTGCGCCGCCAGCTCGCCCACCTGGCGCGCCACGTCGGCCGACTGGCGCACCGTGCCGGTGATCTGCTCCATCGACGCGGCCGTCTCTTCGAGGCTGCTGGCCTGGTCCTCGGTGCGGCGCGACAGGTCGAGGTTGCCGCGCGCGATCTCGGCCGTGCCGGTGACCATCTGGCGGCTCTGGTCGCGCGCGTCGCGCACGATGGAGCGCAGGTTCACGCTCAACTGGCCCAGCGCCGTCTGCAGCGCGCCGAGTTCGTCGTCGCGGCTGCGGTCCAGCGCCTGCGTCAAATCGCCCGCCGCGAGGCGGTTGGCCGTGGCGATCAGGCCGCCCAGCGGTCGGATCAGCAGCGCGTGCAGATAGCCCCAGGCGGCGCCCGTCGCCGCCAGCCGCAGCGGCCAGGCGAGCAGGGCGGGCATCGCGTCGGTGGCCACGGCCACGGCCAGCAGCGCGGCGATGGTGGCGGCCAGCTTGCCCGGCAGGCCCGGCCGCAGCCGCCGCGTCAGCCGGCCGAGCGCGTTGTCCGGCACGATGCGCCCGGCCGCGAGCTTGTGCAGCAGGCGCCCGCCGCGCTGTTCCTCGCGCATGGTCGCGTAGAGGCGCTCGGCGTCCTCGATCTGGCGCCGCGTCGCCTCGGTGCGCACCGACATATAGCCCACCGGCCGGCCGTCGCGCAGCAGCGGCGTGGCATTGGCCATCACCCAGTAGTGGTCGCCGTTCTTGCGCCGGTTCTTCACCGGCGCCGACCAGGGCCGCCCGCTGGCGATGGTCTGCCACATGTCGCGGAAGGCTTCCTCGGGCATGTCCGGGTGGCGGATCAGGTTGTGCGGCTGACCGAGCAATTCCTCGCGCGCAAAGCCGCTCACCGCGATGAACATCGGGTTGCAATAAGTGATGCGGCCCTTGGTGTCCGTGGTGGACACCAGCGTGTGGCCGGGCGGAAAAGGGTATTCCTGGCCGGTGACCGGCAGGTTGGTACGCATCGTTGCGTCTCCCTGGATGGCGGCGAGCCGGCACTATAGGGGCGCGGCTCGGGGCGGCTGCTAGCATCGCCGCCCGGAGATGGCATTCCTCCGCGAACCGCCGGTAATTCGCGCCGGCTGTGATGCCTGCATCGTCCTGGGAGACCCGGGCTGTGCGGGCCCGCGCCGCCAGCCTTCATCGCCCAGGTGTCGAACCCCGCACCCGAGCCCCGATGAAGCGCCACACCAAACACCTCGACCAACTCGGCCCGCTGCCCTACGTCGGCCGCTGGCTGCTGCTGGCCTCCGCCGTGGCGGCGCTGGCCGGCTCCGCCTCGGCCGTTTTCCTGCTGGCGCTGGACTGGGCGACGGCCACGCGCGAGGCGCAGCGCTGGCTGGTCTGGGGCCTGCCGCTGGCGGGCCTCGCGGTGGGCTGGGTCTATCTGCGCGTCGGCCATGGCGTCGAGGCGGGCAACAACCTGCTCATCGACGAGATTCACGACCCCAAGCAGGTCGTGCCCCTGCGCATGGCGCCGCTGATCCTGGCCAGCACGGTCGTCTCGCATCTCTTCGGCGCCTCGGTCGGCCGCGAGGGCACGGCCGTGCAGATGGGCGGCGCGCTGGCCGACCAGTTGACCCACGTCTTCCGGCTGAAGCCCGAGGACCGGCGCATCCTGCTGATGGCCGGCATCAGCGCCGGCTTCGCATCGGTGTTCGGCACGCCGCTGGCGGGCGCGGTCTTCGGGCTGGAAGTGCTGGTCATCGGCCGGCTGCGCTACGACGCGCTGCTGCCCTGCTTCGTCGCCGCCATCGTCGCCGACCGGGTGACGATGCTGTGGGGCGTGCATCACACGCACTACGCGGCCGGCCCCGTGCCTGCCGTGACGGCCTGGGCGCTGGGCGCGGTGGTGCTGGCGGGCATGGTCTTCGGCCTCGTCGGCATGGCCTTCGCCGGGGCCGCGCATGCGGCCTCGGCCTTCATGAAGAAGCGCATCGCTTACGCGCCGCTGCGGCCCCTGCTCGGCGGGCTGGCGATCGCGGCGCTGCTCTGGTTCGGCGGCGCCTGGCGCTACGCGGGCCTGGGCGTGCCGGCCATCGTCGAGGCGTTCCAGCAGCCGACTGAGCCCTGGGACTGGCTCGCCAAGCTGGGGCTGACGGTCGCTTCGCTGGGCAGCGGCTTCAAGGGCGGCGAGGTGACGCCGCTGTTCTACATCGGCGCGACGCTGGGCAATGCGCTGGCGCCGCTGCTGCAACTGCCCTTCCCGATGGCGGCGGCGCTGGGCTTCGTCGCGGTGTTCGCCGGCGCGGCCAACACGCCGCTGGCCTGCACGCTGATGGCGATGGAGCTGTTCGGCGCGGAGATCGGCGTGTTCGCCGGCCTGGCCTGCGTGGTGAGCTATCTGTTCTCGGGCCACAGCGGCATCTACCGGGCGCAGCGCGTGGAGCAGGCCAAACACTGGCTGCGGCAGCCCCGGGCGTGAGCCCTGAAGCCCGTCACGCGCTCCCCGTCATGCGTTCACTTGGCGCTCCGCGTGCCCGACGCTTGCCAGCACCTTGTCGAGCGGGGGGATGACCATGGCCCGTCAGCGCGGCGCCTGCGCCTTGTGGTGGCGGCGCAGGGCGACGGCATCGGGCGGGGCGCCTGGGGTGGCGTCGATGCGGAACACCTGCACCGTCTCGGAGGTATTGCGCGCCAGGGCTTCCAGCGACTGCGCCGAGGCGGCGATCTGCTCGACCAGCGCCGCGTTCTGCTGTGTGATCGCGTCCAGCTGCGCGACGGCCGCGTTCACCTGCGAGATGCCGTCGAGCTGCTCGGCTGCGGCCCGGCCTATGCCTTCCACCAGGGTGTTGACCTCGCGCACGCTGCCCAGCACCTCGCCCATGGTGCGGCGGGCGACTTCGGTCTTGCCATGCCCGGCCGCGACCTTGTGGCCCGAGTCCTCGATCAGCTGCTTGATCTCCCGGGCCGCTGTGGCGCTGCGCTGCGCCAGCGCCCGCACCTCGCCGGCTACGACGGCGAAGCCGCGACCCTGCTCGCCGGCGCGCGCTGCCTCGACCGCCGCGTTGAGCGCCAGGATGTTGGTCTGGAACGCGATGCCGTCGATGACCTGCGTGATGTCGCCGATGCGTCGCGCGGAGTCCTGGATGGCCTGCATCGTCGCCGCGACGTCCTCCACGGCCTGGCTGCCGCGCTCCGAGACGGCCTGGGTCTGCACGACCAGTTCGCCGGCCTGGCGGGCCGAATCGGCCGACTGGCGCACGGTGCCGGTGATCTCCTCCATCGAGGCGGCGGTCTGTTCGAGATTGCTGGCCTGGGTCTCGGTGCGCTGCGACAGGTCCAGGTTGCCGCGCGCGATCTCGGCCGTCCCGCTGACCATCTCCTGGCTCTGCTCGCGGGCGTCGCGCACGATGGATTTCAGGTTCACGCTGAGCTGGCCCAGCGCGGTTTGCAGCTCGCCCAGCTCGTCGCGGCGGGTGCGGGCCAGGGTCTGAGTCAGGTCGCCCGCAGCCAGGCGGTTGGCCGTCGTGACGAGTTCGCCCAGCGGCCGCACCAGGAAGCGGCCGAGCAGCCACCAGGTGGTGCCCATCAGCGCCAGCCGCAGCGCCCAGGCCAGCGCGCCGGGCGCCGAGGCGTCCGAGGGCAGCCACTGGCCGATGGCCACCGCCGCCGCGAACAGGCCGGCCATGCCCAGCATCAGCCGGCCCGACAGGCCCAACTGCGCGAACTCGGCGACGCGACCCCAGGGCGTGCGTCGCGTCAGCCGCCCGGCCGAGAGCGCATGCACGAGGCGCCCGGCCTGGCGTTCCTCGCGCATGGCGGCGTAGAGGCGCTCCGCGTCCTCGATCTGCGCGCGCGTGGCCTCGGTGCGCACCGACATATAGCCCACGGGCTGGCCGTCCTCCAGCAGCGGCGTGGCGTTGGCCATCACCCAGTAGTGGTCGCCGTCCTTCCTGCGGTTCTTCACGGGCGCCGACCAGGGCCGCCCGCTGGCGATGGTGGCCCACATGTCGCGGAAGGCTTCCTCCGGCATGTCGGGGTGGCGGATCAGGTTGTGCGGCTGGCCCAGCAGCTCCTCCCGGGTGTAGCCACTGACCGTGATGAACATCGGGTTGCAGTAGAGGATGCGACCCTTGGTGTCCGTGGTGGACACCAGGGTCTGGCCCGTGGGGAAGGGGTATTCCTGGCCGGTGACGGGGAGGTTGGTGCGCATGGTGTCCTCAGTGCGGGCGGGTATCCAGCGGCTCGGGGCGGCCGAACAGATAGCCCTGGAAGGCGGTGCAGCCGATGCCGAGCAGGTGGTCGAACTGCGCCTGGGTCTCGATGCCTTCCGCGACGACCTCCAGCTGCATGGCGCCGGCCATCGAGGTGATGGCGCGGGTGATGATCTGGTTGCGCGGGTTGTCCATCAGCGCGTGGACGAAGGAGCGGTCGATCTTGAGCCGGTCCAGCGGCAGGTCTCGCAGATAGGTAAGGGGCGAGTAGCCGGTGCCGAAGTCGTCGAGCGCCAGCTTGATGCACAGCGCCCTCAGCGCCCGAATCCGGCCCTGCAGCGCCTGGTCGAGGCTGTCCAGCAGCACCGTCTCCGTCAGCTCGATGTAGAGCCGCGTGGGGTCGGCTCCGGCGCTGGCCAGCAGCGCCGCCGTCCGGGCGACGAACTGGGGATCGTGGAACTGCCGGGCGCTGACGTTGACGCTCAGTGTCCAGTGGGCGGTGTGCGGGTCGGCGCGCCAGCGGGCCAGTTGAGCGCAGGCGGTTTCGAGCACCCAGTGGCCGATCGGGACGATGAGCCCGCTTTGCTCCGCGATGGGGATGAAGTCGTTGGGCGGCACCAGGCCGCGCGTCGGGTGTGCCCAGCGCACCAGGGCCTCCATGCCGGTGACGCGCCGGCTGGCATCGACGGTGGGCTGGTAGTACAGGCGCAGCTCCTGCTGGGCGACCGCGCCGCGCAGATCGGTCTCGATGCGGTAGCGCTTGCCGGCCTCTTCCTGCTGGGACATGTCGAAAAAGACGAATTGGTTGCGGCCGTTCGCCTTGGCGCGGTACATGGCGATGTCCACGCGCTGCAGCAGCTCCCCGGCGCCGACGGCCTGGCCCTGGAACAGCACGACGCCGATGCTGGGCGTCGAGATCACGCCCTCGTCCGTGGTGGCGTCGTCGGCCCGGTCCAGCCGGTAGGGCTGGTTCAGCGTCTCCTTGAGCTTGGCGCCGACCTGGGCCGCGCGGAGCGTGGCCTCGGCGGGTTCTGCGCCGAGATCCTGCAGCAGGATCAGGAACTCGTCCCCGCCCATGCGCGCGACCGTGTCGCTCTCGCGCACGCAGCGGGTCAGCCGCTGCGCGGCCTTGCGCAGCAGTAGGTCGCCCTGGCCGTGCCCGTGGGTGTCGTTGATCCTCTTGAACTCGTCCAGGTCGATGGACAGCAGCGCGCCATGCTGGCCGTGCCGGCCCGAGGCCAGCATGGCCTGGTTGAGCCGTTCCAGGAACAGCCGGCGGTTGGGAAGCTGGGTCAGCGGGTCGTAGAGCGCCAGACGCTGGGCCTGCTGCTCGACCTGCTTGAGCTGGGTGATGTCGGCGCGGATCGAGATGTACTTGAACGGCAGCCCGTCCGCGCCGATGAAGGGCACGATGGTGCTGTAGACCCAGTACAGCGAGCCGTCGCGGGCGCGGTTGCAGATTTCGCCCTGCCAGACACGGCCGCTGGAGATGGTGTCCCACAACTGGTCGTAGAACTCCCGTGTGTGGTGGCCGGACTTGACCATCCGGTGCGTGTGGCCGTATAGCTCCTCGCGCGAATACTGGGAGATGTCGCAGAACTTGTCGTTGACGGCGGTGATGGCGCCGGTGGCGTCGGTGACGGCCACGATGGCGTGCGCGTCCAGCGCGGCCAGGTGGTCGGTCAGCTGCTTCTGGGTCTCGGCCAGTTGCGCGTCGTCGGTGACGTCGCGGATCAGCAGCAGCGCGCCGTCGATGCGTTCGGACGGGGCAGGACAGGGCAGCGCTGATATCTCCAGCCTGCGCCGGTCGAAGCCGCCGCGGTGATGGGCCGCCTGCAAGCGGGTGGACTCACCCAGCAAGGCGTGCTGGAGATGCGGGGCGAGAGTGTCGAATATCTCCGTTGCCACGACCTCGCGCAGCGGGCGGCCCAGCAGGTCTGCGCCGGCGTTGCCGAATTCCGCGCTGAACGCCGGGTTGCCGTAGCGCAGCCGGGCATCCATGTCCACGCGGCAGGCGGGAAAGGGCAGATGCGACAGGATCGGATCGAAGCGGCATTCGGTGGTCCCGTTCATCGGCATCGTGTTCGCGGCCGCTGTGACGCCGGCCTTCGGTTAACCCTACGTAACGAGCGTATCCCAAATTGGGTTATTCCAATTCGGGTTTCACATTGCTGCGCCCAACCCATGTGCCAAATAGTTGACAAGCCCGCACTCGTCCCAAAGCCAAGCACTGCAGAGCCGGCTCCGCGGCGCGCGTGAGAGCTGCGGGCTGACGCAGGTCGATCTGGCGGCGAGGCTGGACAGGCCGCAGTCTTTCGTCAGCAAGTACGAAACGGGAGAGCGCCGGCTCGACGTGCTGGAGTTCGCGCAGGTCTGCGAGGCGATGGGCCTGGATGCGGCAGACTTCCTGCGCGATTTCCTGGCGGCCGTCGACGCCGTGGGTTCGGCTCGCGGCCTGGAGCGAACGCGGGGAAGGTGGCGGAAGCTGTGAGATTCGAACTCACGGGCCGTTTGACCGGCCGACGGTTTTCAAGACCGTTGGGTTAAACCACTCCCCCAAGCTTCCGGGGCCGCGCATTCTACGAGCCAGGTTTTTGCGCCTGCTCGCAGTCCACCTGGATGATCTCGCGCGCTGCGCCGTCCATGCGCGCGGCCGTGAGGCGGCCGCCCCAGACGCAGCCGGTGTCCAGGCCCAGCAGGTCGGGGCGGTTCAGCAGGCCGAGCGTGGACCAGTGGCCGAAGGCGATGGGCGTGCCGGCCGTGCGGCGGCCGGGGGCGTCGAACCAGGGCAGGAAGCCCGCGGGCGCAGCGGCGGCGCCGTCCTTGGTCTTGAAGTCCATCTCGCCGTCGGCGCTGCAGAAGCGCAGCCGCGTCAGCGCATTGACGGTGAAGCGCAGCCGCGCGGTGCCGGTGAGGCCGGCGTCCCAGCGGGCGGGTTCGTTGCCGTACATCGCGTGCAGGAAATCGGGCAGGGCGGGGCCGCGCAGCACGGCCTCGACCTCGGCGGCCAGGGCCAGCGTGTCGGCCACGCTCCATTGCGGCACGACGCCGGCATGCACCATCAGCCAGCCGGCCTCGTACACGGCGAGGCGCTGGCGGCGCAGCCAGTCCAGCAGGGCCTCGCGGTCGGGCGCGGCGAGGATGTCGTCTAGCGTGTCGCCCCGGTGCGGGCGGCGCACGCCGTGGTGGGCGGCGAGCAGGTGCAGGTCGTGGTTGCCGAGCAGGCAGGTGGCGGCGCCGTCGAGCGCCATCAGCCGGCGCAGCGTGGCCAGCGAGGCGGGGCCGCGGTTGACGAGGTCGCCCAGCAGCCAGAGGCGGTCGCGCGAGGGGGAGAAGCCGATGCGGGCGAGCAGGCGCTCGAAGGCATCGCAGCAGCCTTGCACATCGCCGATGAGGTAGTCCATGCGGAGCATTGTCGCGGCCCCAGGGAAGGTGCCGAGGGCGGTTTCACGGCCATCTGCTAGGCTCCCGCCCTTCGATTTCGCCCCGCGCCGCCCGGCATTCCAGGGCCGGCGCTCTTGATGGATACCGCCCTCGTCCTCTTCCTGATCCTGCTCAACGGCCTGTTTGCGATGTCGGAGATGGCGCTGACCGCCAGCCGCAAGGCGCGCCTGGTGGTGATGGTGGAGAGCGACGAGGCCGGCGCGCGGGCCGCGATGGACCTGCACGAGAACCCGACGCGCTTCCTGTCCACCGTGCAGATCGGCATCACCGGCATCGGCGTGCTGAACGGCATCGTCGGCGACGCGGCCTTCTCCGGCCCGCTGTCGCGCTGGCTGTCCGAGACTTTCGGCCTGCACCCGCATGCGACCCAGATCGCTGCGACGGCGCTGGTGGTCGTCATCATCACGCTGCTGACCATCGTCTTCGGCGAGCTGGTGCCCAAGCGCATCGGCCAGCTCTACCCCGAGACGGTGGCACGGCTGGTGGCGCCGACGATGAATTTCATCTCCATCGCGGCGCGGCCGCTGGTGCGCACGCTGAGCTTCCTGACCGAGGCGACGCTCGGCCTGCTGGGCCTGCGCAACAAGGGCCAGCGCGGCGTGACGGAAGAGGAGATCGCCGCCAGCCTGGAAGAGGGCCTGGACGCGGGCGTCATCGAGGAGCATGAGCACCAGATGGTGCGCAATGTCTTCCGCCTGGACGAGCGCCAGATCGGTTCGATGATGATCCCGCGCGCCGAGATCGCCTGGCTGGACGCCGAGGCCACGCCGGCCGAGGTGCTGGCCGTGCTGCGCGAGCATGGCTTCAGCCGCTACCCGGTCTGCCGGGGCGGGCTGAACGAGGTGCTGGGCGTGGCCTCGGCGCCGGCCCTGCTGGCGCGGCTGCTGGAAGGCCGGGCGCTGAACCTGGCCGAGGGGCTGGAAGCGCCGCTGTTCGTGCCCGAGACGCTGTCGGGGATGGAGCTGCTGGAACATTTCCGCGTCTCGGACGCGCCCCTGGTCTTCGTCGTCGATGAGTACGGCGAGGTGCAGGGCGTGATTGCCGTGCGCGACGTGCTGGAAGCCATCGCCGGGGAGTTCAACGCCCCGAGCGACGGCGACGCCTGGGCGGTGCAGCGCGAGGACGGGAGCTGGCTGATCGACGGCCTGATCCCCGTGCCCGAGCTGAAGGACCGCCTCGGCCTGAAGGAACTGCCCGAAGAGGATCGTGGGCGCTACAACACCCTGGCCGGCATGATCATGCTGCTGCTGGGGCGGCTGCCGCGCACGACCGATGTCGTGGAGTGGGACGCGTGGAGATTCGAGGTCGTGGATCTCGACGGCAAACGTGTGGACAAAGTGCTGGCCAGCCGTCTGGCCGAACCTGGAGAGAGAGAAACATGAGCAACCCCCCGATGTATGGCGCGCTGCAGCCCCTGGACCGCGAGGCCCACAAGAACCTGAGGCTGGACACGAGCAAGACCGTCCTGACGCGCCTGGCCGACCAGAACTCGGTCTTCCTCGCCGCTATCGAGTTCGCCGACGCCTGCAAGGAGTACCCCATTGTCTTCGTGCGCGCCGGCCAGCCCGGGCCCGACGGCAAGTCGGCCGTCGCGCCGCTGGCCGTGCTGGGCCTCAAGCCCGGCTCCAACCTCTTCGTCGAGGGCGAGCAGTGGGGCGGCAACTACGTGCCGGCCTATGTGCGCCGCTACCCCTTCGTGATGGCCCGCATGGACGACGACGCCAACAAGATGGCCGTCTGCTACGACACCGAATGGGCCGGCTTCAACGAAGCCACCGGCGAGGCGCTGTTCAAGGATGGCGAGCCGACCGAGTTCCTGCTGAACGCCAAGACCTTCCTCGAAAACTTCGAGCAGGAATCCGAGCGCACCCGCCTGATCTGCAATCTGCTCGTCGAGATGGAGCTGCTGCAGGACATGCGCTTCCAGGCGACGCTGCCGAGCGGCGAGAAGATCGACGTCGAAGGCTTCCTGACGCTGGACGAGAACAAGTACAAGGAACTGCCCGACGACAAGGTGCTGCACCTGCACCGTAACGGCCTGGTCGCACTGATCGAGATGCACCGGCTGTCGCTGTCGAACATGAACCGTCTGGTCGGCAAATACGCCTCGGCCTGACCCGGCCCTGCCCGTCCTGCGCGGCTTGCCTGTCAGGGCGGGAATCAGATGTTTCGGTCTGTGAGGATCACGGGATTGAAGCAATTCAATCCCTAGACTCCACGGACTGGCGCGTTGGGCGCCCAGGATGCCCTCGATGATCTCCATGATGTTTGAAGAAAGCCGCCGCACGCCCCTGAACCCGCACGGCGGCCCACCGCTGGAGCTGGACAGCGATTTCGGCGCGCTGGAGGGCGACGCCTACGAACTGGTCGAACGCCGCTACGGGGATCGCGGCCTCGCCCTCACGCGCGAGCGCTTCAGCAGCCGCAACGAGGACGGCGACATCGTCTGCACGGCGCGCAACGGCGAGCAGGTCATCGGCACGCTGTCCGTGCGCTTCGATGGCCGCGGCGGCTTGCATGCCGACCTGCTGTTCGAGGCCGAGCTGGCCGAATGGCGTGCCGCCGGCGTCAAGCTCTGCGAGTTCGGCAGCCTGGCCGTGGACCGCCATTCCCACAACGCCAAGCGCGTGCTGGCCCAGGTCTTCCACCTCGGCTACCTGCACGCCCACCGCCGCGCGGGCTGCGAGCGCCTCGTCATCGAGGTCAACCCGCGCCACGTCGCCTTCTACCGCCGCTACCTGGGCCTGCTGCCCTTCACGACCGCCCGCCACAACCCGCGCGTGAACGCGCCGGCCGTGCTGATGAGCATCGACCTCGCCACGGTGCGCGAGCAGATCGCCCTCTGGGGTGGCCGCCCCGAACTGCTGGCCCAGGCCCGTTGCCTCTACCCGCTGGCCTGGGACGAGGCCACCGAGGCGGCGATGCTGGCCAGGCTGCCCTGAGCCGATTGGGCCCGGGCGGCGCCCGGAAAGCACAAAGGGCCAGCATCTTCGGATGCTGGCCCTTTGTTTCGTTCTTGCTTTGACTGGTGTCTGCACCGGCCCCGTGCCGGCTGTGGCGCTTGCATCGGTCACCTTGTCATCCGGCCAGAGCCGGCGGCACTCAAGCTGGTCCCGGGCGGCCAGCAGGCAGGCGGAGGTCATTCACCCTGGCTGTGATTTGGACTTTTAAAAAACAAGTATGGACTTTGTGTTGTAGATGATCCTGTTTTGGCGGCCTATCGTTACGTCACCGCAACCCACCATCTGGATTCATCATGAAGACTGTCCTCATCACCGGCTGTTCCTCCGGCTACGGGCTGGCCACCGCCCGTCACTTCCACGCCCTGGGCTGGAAGGTGATTGCGACCATGCGCAAGCCGCGTGAAGACCTGCTGCCGAAGTCGGACCGCATGCGCGTCATTGCGCTGGATGTGACCAACCCCGACAGCATTGCCACGGCCCTCTGGGCGGCCGGCCCCATCGACGTGCTCGTCAACAACGCCGGTATCGGCGTCATCGGTGCCTTCGAGGCCACCTCGCCGGCCGTCGCCCGCGAGGTGTTCGAGACCAACACCTTCGGCGTGATGGCGATGATGCAGGCCGTCATCCCGCAGTTCCGCGAACGCAAATCCGGCGTGATCGTGAACGTGACTTCCAGCGTCACGCTCGCGGCCTTCCCGCTGGCCGGTGTCTACACCGCCAGCAAGACGGCCGTCGAGGGCCTGTCCGGCTCGGTCGCCCATGAGCTCGGTGCCTTCAATATCCGCGTCAAGCTGGTCGAGCCCGGCTACGGCCCCGGCACCCGCTTCACCGAGAACGGCGGCCAGCGCATGCAGGGCCTGATCCCGGATGCCTACCGGCCGTTTGCAGAGCCGATCTTTGCGGCCTTCGCCAATCCGGGCGAGGTGACCAGCGAGGCCGATGTCGCGGAAGCTGTGTGGCAAGCCGCGCAAGACACGACGGAACGCCTGCACTTCGCCGCCGGTGCCGACGCCGTGGCCCTCGCTGGCGCCCGGGCTCACTGAGCCAAGTCTCTAGCCCGCGCGCGCCTTGCGCGCGCGGGCTGACACCCCCAACTTCCCGCCGCCGCTGGAGGGCCGCCCATGCAGGTGCCCAACACCACCTACTTCGGCACTCTGGTTGGTGCTCAGCATGTCAGCCAAAGACGAAGCGGAACGGGCAATCCTTGCTGGCCATGAGGCGACGCGGGCCGCTTTGCCGCGCATCGAGGCCCAACTGGCGCAGGCCTCCGGGGCGTGGCCTGCGGTGGCATCTGCTGCCGGGCGTTCAGACCCCAGAATCGAAGAATGCCCAACCCCCAGCCAGCTTGTCGATGAATGATCCGCTGACCGAAGTCGTGAAGCTGCTGCAGCCGCGCGCCGTGTTCGCCAACCCCATCACCGGCAAGGGGGACTGGGCGGTGCGCTTCTCCGCCTACGGCCGGCCGAGCTTCTGCATCATGCTGGCAGGCAGTTGCCGGCTCGCCGTCGATGGGCAGGAGCCGGTCGCCCTCAACGCCGGCGATTTCGTCCTGCTGCCGACGACACCCGCATTCACGATTTCAAGCTTTTCCCTGGCGCCTCCCGTCCACCTCGATCCCCACGCCGTTGGAAGGCAAGGAGAGCTGCGATATGGCGACCCGGACGGAGCGCCCGACATGCGCTCGCTGGGCGGAGCGTTCATGTTCGACGCTTCGGACCCGAAGCTTCTGGTGTCCCTGCTGCCCTTGGTCGTGCATGTTCAGGGTTCGGCCCGGCTGGCCCAGCTCGTGCAGATGGTCGGCGAGGAGTATGTGGACCACAAGCCCGGCCATGAGTTCATGCTGTCGCGGCTGGTCGGGATGATGCTGATCGAGGCACTGAGGGCAACCGCCTCCCGCGATGCACCGCCCGGCTTGCTGCGCGGTTTGGGTGACGAGCGCTTGGCGCCGGTGTTGAAGCAGATGCATGCGCAGGTCGATCACGGCTGGACTGTGGCCCAGCTCGCTGGCACCGCCGCGCTGTCCCGCTCGGCCTTCTTCGACCGATTCACTCGCACCGTCGGCGTCGCGCCCATGGAATACCTGCTGTCCTGGCGCATGGAGATCGCCAAGGATCTGCTGAGCCGCGAGGGCCTGGCCGTCGCTGAGGTCGCCGACCGGGTCGGCTACGCATCCACGAGCACCTTCAGTACAGCCTTCAGCCGTCACGTCGGCCAGGCACCCCGGCAGTTCGCGCGTTCGACGCAGGCGGCCCGTTACGAAGATTGATGGCGAGACCGCGAGTTCGGCGTGCCGTCCGCCCCGGTGCTGCGCCGGCTGTGCCACGGGCAGGGCGGAAAAAGAAAAGCCGCACTAGACGGACTAGGCGGCTTCGATAAGTCATTGATTTTCTTGGAATTATGGTGCCGGCAAGAGGAGTCGAACCCCCGACCTTCGCATTACGAATGCGCTGCTCTACCAACTGAGCTATGCCGGCCCGCGCAGTGCTTTTGAGGCACTGACGAAGCCGCAGATCATAGCACGACGCCAACGCTGCTGCCAAGGCGGCCGGGCGTCGCTGCCGCCGGCCTCATACTGCGGGCTCCCCATCGCGCCAGCCCATGATGCACGCACTGCGCCACCTGCTCCTCGGTCTTCTCTCGGTCGCGTTGATGGGGATGGCGCCGCCTCCCGCGTCGGCGGACCCCGGCTCCGGCGAGATCCTGGTCGCCTACGACGCCGGGTTCGCGCCGATCAGCCGCGTTGGCGAGGACGGCTCCGCCAACGGCCTGGCCGTCGAGGTCTTCCGGCGCACCGCCGAGGCCGCAGGGCTCCAGTACCGCTTCGTGCCCTATGCCTCCTTCAGCACTGCGCTGGCGGCGCTCAAGGCGCGGCAGGCCGACATGGTGCTCGCCGCCGTGCGCACCCCCGAGCGGCTGGCCCATGGCAGCTTCATCGGGCCCTACTACCGCTCGCCCTCGGCGCTGATCTCGCGGCTGGATGCGGTCTGGCCGTCGCTGGACGCGCTGTCCGGCCGCACGCTCGCCCTCGACGCCGACCACTACCTGATCCCCATCATCCGGCGCGAGCACCCGGCGGTGCGCGTGCTCGTCGTGCCGTCGGTCGAGGGCGTGCTGGTCGCCGTCGCCGAGGGCGCGGCGGATGCCGGGTTGACCAATGTCGAGTACGCGGCCACCGTGATGGCGACGCGCTATGCCGGCCGGCTGCAGGTCTCGGGTACGGTGGAGCGGCATGCCAGCGAGCTGAGCTTCATGGTGCGGCCCGACCGGGCGGACGTGGCGGCGGCGCTGACTGCGGGCTTGGCGGCCGTGCCCGAGCAGGAACGGCAGCGGCTCGCCAACGCGCTGCTGCGCACCAAGGTTCCGACCGGCCTGCAGTGGCGCGATGTCGCGTTGACGGTGGTGCCCGTCGTCGCCGCCCTGCTCGGGCTGCTGGTGGCGACGCTGCTCTACGCCGGCCGGCTGCGCAAGATCCGCCAGCAGTTGAGCGAGCAGCGCGACCTGGCGCGCAGCGAGGCGCAGGCCAAGGCGGCCTTCCTGGCCGACATCGGGCACGACGTGCGCACGCCGCTGGCGGCGCTGGCCAAGGGGCTGCAACTCTTGCAGAAGGAGCCGCTGGTGGGCGAGGCCCAGGGCATGGTGGCGGCGCTGCGTGGCTCGGCCGAGCGGCTGGTGGGCCTGCTGAACGGGCTGCTGGACATCGCCAAATTGGAGTCCGGCCGGCTGGAACTGATCCGCCGGCCGACCGACCTGCTGCAACTGGCCAGCGATGCGGTCGAGCAGTTCCGGCCGCTGGCGACCAGCCGCGGCGTCGAGCTGCGCCTGGAGGCGCCCGCGCGGCTGCCGCTGCTGATGCTGGACGCGACGCGCGCGGCGCAGGTGGTCAACAACCTGCTGGGCAATGCGCTCAAGTTCACCGAGCGGGGCAGTGTGCGGGTGAGCGTGACGGCCAAGCCGGTGCAGATCCGGCAGTGGCGGCTCGGCCTGGTCGTCGCGGACACGGGCGCCGGCATGGACGAGGCGACCCGCGCGGGCCTGTTCGAGCGCTTCCGGCAGGGCGCCGACGCACAGCGCCTGCATGGCGGGCATGGGCTGGGCCTGGCCATCGTCAGCCAGATACTGCAGCTGGCGCAAGGCCGGGTCGAGGTGCGCAGCGCGCCGGGCCGGGGCACCGAGGTCGAGGTCCAGGTGCTGGTCGAAGAGGCCAACGAGCCGGCGCCGCGCTCCCATGCCGGTGCGTTGCCGAGCATCCTGCTGGTCGATGACGATGCGGTGGTGCGCATCGTGCTGGGCGAGCAGTTGCGCGGCCGGGGCTTCGAGGTCTGCGTGGCCGCGACCGAGGGCGAGGCGCTGGAGCGCCTGAAGGCGGGCGGCTTCGACCTGCTGCTGGCCGACGCCGACCTCGGCACCGGTGCTGCCGGCAGCGCGTCTGGGTTGACGCTGGCCGCGCAGGCCCGGGCGGCGGCCGGCCAGCAGGACTTGCGGGTGCTGATCCTGTCCGGCGACGCCAGCCCGCAAAAGATCCCGCCGTCCATCGACGGCTGGGTACAGAAGCCGGTCAGCCCGGTCGATCAGTCCTGGCTGCAGGCCGTGACCCGGGTGCTGGGGCTGGCGCGGCCGCTGCCGGCGGCCTGAGTCGCGTCAACCCTCGCGGTGGTAGGCCGTGATGCGCTCGACCTCGTTCCGGGAGCCCAGCGCGACGGCCACACGCTCGTGCAGCTTGGTGGGCTGCAGGCCCATGATGCGTTCGCTGCCGTCGGTCGCCGCGCCGCCGGCCTGTTCGACGAGGAAGGCCATCGGGTTGGCCTCGTACATCAGGCGCAGCTTGCCGGGCTTGTCGGGTTCGCGCTGGTCCCAGGGGTAGAGGAAGACGCCGCCGCGCGTCAGGATGCGATGCACGTCGGCCACCATGCTGGCCACCCAGCGCATATTGAAGTCCTTGCCGCGCGGGCCGGTGGCGCCGGCCAGGCATTCATCGATGTAGCGGCGCACCGGCGGCGCCCAGTGGCGCAGGTTCGACATATTGATGGCGAATTCCTTCGTGTCCTCGGGAATGCGCACCTGGTCCTGCGTCAGCACCCACGAGCCGGTCTCGCGGTCGAGCGTGAACACGGCCACGCCGTCGCCCACGGTCAGCACCAGCGTGCTCTGCGGGCCGTAGACGCAATAGCCGGCGGCCGCCTGCTGCTTGCCGGGCTGCAGGAAGTCGTCCTCGCTGACGCCGCGTGCATGGCCCACCTTGCGCAGCACGCTGAAGATGGTGCCGATGGAGACGTTCACGTCGATGTTGGACGAGCCGTCCAGCGGGTCGAACAGCAGCAGGTATTCGCCCTGCGGGTAGCGGTTGGGCACGACGTAGATGCCGTCCATCTCCTCGCTGGCCATCGCGGCGAGGTGGCCGCCCCATTCGTTGGCCTCGATCAGCACCTCGTTGGCGATGATGTCCAGCTTCTTCTGCACCTCGCCCTGTACGTTCTCGCTGCCGGCCGTGCCGAGCACGTCGCCCAAGGCGCCCTTGTTGACGGCGATGGCGATGCGCTTGCAGGCGCGCGCGACGACCTCGATCAGCAGGCGCAGCTCCTGCGGAATGTGGCCGTGCTCGCGCTGCTGTTCGACGAGGTATTGCGTGAGGCTGATGCGGCGGGTCATGCCAGCGCTCTTTCAACGATCTCCCGCACGTCCGGCGACAGGTCCGGCTTGGCGGCGACGCGCGCCACGGCTTCGCGGGCGGCCGTGCGGTAGGGCTCGGCGAGCACGGCCCAGCGGTCCATCGCGCGGGCGACGCGGCTGGCGAGCTGCGGGTTGATCGCGTCGATGGCGAGCACCTGCTCGGCCCAGAACACATAGCCCGCCGCGTCGGCGCGGTGGAAGGCGGCCGGGTTGAACATGCACAGGCTCGCCAGCAGGCTGCGCGCGCGATTGGGGTTCTTGAGCGTGAAGTCGGGATGCTGGGTCAGCGCCTTCGCGCGGGCGAACACGCGGCCGTCGCGCTCGGGCGCGCGAGCCTGCAGGGCGAACCACTTGTCCACGACGAGGGCGTCGTCCTTGAACAGCGCATGGAAGCGTTCCAGCGCCGGGGCGGCCAGTTCGGCGTTGGCGTTGACGAGCGCCGCCAGCGCGCCCATGCGGTCGGTCATGTTGGACGCATCCTTGAAGCGCTGATAGGCCTTGCCGGGCCAGGCCGTGTCGCCGCTCGATTGGGCATCCAGCACGAGCATGGACAGCGCCAGGTTGGCGAGCGCGCGCTTGCCCGAGGACACCGGGTCGGGCGTGTAGCCGCCCTGCACCTGATGGGCCTCGAAGGCGGCGGCCCAGTCCTCGCGCAGCGCGCTGGCGAGCTGCTGCTGCGCGGCCATCACGGCGGCGTGGATGGCCTGCGGGTCCACCACGTCGAGCTGTTCGGCGATATAGCTCTCGCCGGGCAGGGTCAGCGCCAGTTCCTTGAACGCGGGGTCGAGGTCCGGGTGGGTCAGCACGCCGCGCATCGCGTCGATGAAGGCGGGGCTCAGCACCAGAGCTTGGCCGGCCCGCAGCGCGTGCAGGATGCGGTTCAGCGCCAGGCGCTGGCCGGCTTCCCAGCGGTTGAAGGGGTCTACATCGTGGCGCATCAGCACCAGCAGCGCGGCGTCGGAGAGGCCGTCGTCCAGCACGACCGGCGCCGAGAAGCCGCGCAGCAGCGAGGGCACGGGCTCGGCGTCGATGTTCTCGAAGACGAAGCTCTGTTCGGCCTGATCCAGCACGAGCACCTGCTCGGTGTCGCCCGCCGCGTTCAGCGGCAGCGCAGCGCCGTGGCGGTCGAGCAGGCCCATGGCGATGGGGATGACCTGGGGCTGCTTGTCCGCCTGGCCCGGCGTCGCGGGCGTGTGCTGCGTGAGGCGCAGCGTGTAGCGGCGCGCGGCGGCGTCGTGCTCGCCACGGGCGCTCACGCGCGGCGTGCCGGCCTGGGCGTACCAGCGCTTGAAGGCGTCCAGCCGAGTGGTCAGTGCAGAACCGGGGTTGGCATCGGCAATCGCCTGCGCGAAGTCGTCGCAGGTCACGGCCTGGCCGTCGTGGCGCTCGAAGTACAGCTTGATGCCCGCCTCGAAGCCGGCGCGGCCCACGAGGGTCTGGTACATGCGCACCACTTCCGAGCCCTTCTCGTAGACGGTGGCCGTGTAGAAGTTGTTGATCTCGCTGTAGCTGTCCGGGCGCACCGGGTGGGCCATCGCGCCGCTGTCCTCGGGGAACTGCAGCGCGCGCAGCTGGCGCACGTCCTGGATGCGGCAGACGGCGCGGGCCGACGCGCTGCCGGCCATGTCCATGCTGAATTCCTGGTCGCGGAAGACGGTCAGGCCTTCCTTCAGCGACAGCTGGAACCAGTCGCGGCAGGTGACGCGGTTGCCCGTCCAGTTGTGGAAATACTCGTGCGCGACGATGGATTCGATGCGGGCGAAGTCGGCATCCGTCGCCGTGGCCGGCGAGGCGAGCAGGGCGGACGTGTTGAAGATGTTGAGGCCCTTGTTCTCCATCGCGCCCATGTTGAAGTCGGACACGCCGACCACCATGAAGCGCTCCAGGTCCAGCGGCAGGCCGAAGCGCGCTTCGTCCCAGACCATGGACGCGATCAGGCTGTTCAGCGCGTGCTCGGTCTTCTCCAGGTCGCCCCGGCGCACGTAGACCTGCAGCAGATGGTCCTTGCCGGCGCGGGTGCGCACGCGCTGCTCGCGCGCGACGAGGTCGCCCGCGACGACGGCGAACAGATAGCTGGGCTTGGGGAAGGGGTCGTGCCAGACGGCGAAGTGGCGGCCGTTGTCGAGATCGCCCAGCTCGACCAGATTGCCGTTGGACAGCAGCACCGGGTACTTCGCCTTGTCGGCGCGCAGCGTGACCGTGTAGACGGCCATCACGTCCGGCCGGTCCAGGAAATAGCTGATGCGGCGGAAGCCCTCGGCCTCGCACTGCGTGAAGAAGCTGCCGCCCGAGGTGTAGAGGCCGGACAGCGCGGTGTTCTTCTCGGGCGCGCAGGTACAGCGGATGTCGAGCGTGAAGTCGGCGTCCGGTGCGTTGTCGATGATGAGCTCATGCCCTTCCTGGCGGAAGGAGACGCTGGTGCCGTCGATCAGCACGCGCAGCAGGTTCAGCTCCTCGCCGTGCAGGCGCAGCGGGCCGTGCGGCACGGCGCGGTTGCGCTCGATGGCGAGTTTGCTGGTGACCAGGGTCTTGGCCGGGTCGAGGTCGAACGTCAGATCGACCGTGCGGATCCAGTAGGCCGGTTGCTGGTAGTCGGCGCGGTGGATCACGGCGGTGCTGCTGCCTTCACGCATGGGGCTTCCTTGTGGGAGTGTTGGGGTCAGACGCCTTGCTTCAGGCTCTCGTGGATGAAGGGGTCGAGGTCGCCGTCCAGCACCTTCTGCGTGGCCGAGGTCTCGTAGTTGGTGCGCAGGTCCTTGATGCGGCTCTGGTCCAGCACATAGCTGCGGATCTGGTGGCCCCAGCCGACGTCGGTCTTGGTGTCTTCCAGCTTCTGCTGCTCTTCCATGCGCTTCTTCATCTCATGGTCGTAGAGGCGCGAGCGCAGCCGGCGCCAGGCCACGTCGCGGTTGCTGTGCTGGCTGCGGCCGTCCTGGCACTGCACGACGATGCCGGTCGGGATGTGCGTGAGCCGCACGGCCGAGTCGGTCTTGTTGATGTGCTGGCCGCCGGCGCCCGAGGCGCGGAAGGTGTCGGTGCGCACGTCGGCCGGGTTGATGTCGATCTCGATCGAGTCATCGACTTCCGGGTAGACGAACAGCGAGGCGAACGAGGTGTGGCGACCACCGCTGCTGTCGAAAGGGCTCTTGCGCACCAGGCGATGCACGCCCGTCTCGGTGCGCAGCAGGCCGAAGGCGTACTCGCCCTCGACCTTGATCGTCGCGCTCTTGATGCCGGCCACGTCGCCGGGCGTCTCGTCTTCCAGCGTGGCCTTGAAGCCCTTGCGCTCGCAGTACTTGAGGTACTGGCGCAGCAGCATGCCGGCCCAGTCGCAGGCTTCGGTGCCGCCGGCGCCGGCCTGGATGTCGATGAAGCAGTTGCTCGGGTCGGCCGGGTTGTTGAACATGCGGCGGAATTCGAGTTCCTCGACCTTGGCCTGCAGTTGCGCGGCATCGGCCTCGATGGCCAGCATGCCGGCCTCGTCGCCCTCGTCGCGGCTCATCTCGAAGAGTTCGGCGTTGTCCGCCAGCGAACTGCTCAGGTGGGTGATGGTCTCGACCACCGCTTCCAGCGTGCGCTTTTCCTTGCCGAGTTCCTGCGCGCGCTTGGGCTCGTCCCAGACCTTGGGGTTTTCCAGCGCGGCGTTGACTTCGTTCAGCCGCAGTGCCTTGCGGTCGAAGTCAAAGATACCCCCTTAGCGCGTCGGTGCGCGCTGCGAGGTCGGCGAGGCTGTTGCCGATTTGGTTGATGTGTTCGATGTCCATGACCGTCGTTCTTATAGGAAAAACGCGGATTTTCTCATGGGCCAGAATGGCATCCATGAAGGCCGACGACTACTGGCGCCGCACGCGCCGCCTCACCGCCTGGCTGCTGCTCGCCTGGGGCGTGGCCGGCTTCGTGCCGGTGTTCTTCGCGCACGAGCTGAGCGTCGAGGTGTTCGGCTGGCCGGCGGCCTTCTGGCTGGCCTCGCAGGGCGCGTTGCTGGGCTTCTGCGCGATCGTCGTCGTCTATGCCTGGCGCATGCGCCGGCTCGACGAGATCAGCTCGCCAGAAAGCCGCTGAGCCGCGCCGCCAGCGCCTCGGGCTGGTCGTGATGCAGCATGTGGCCGGCGTCCGGCAGCACCGTGCGTTCGAGGCTCGGCACCAGGGCCAGCCGGGCCTCGAAGTCCTCGCGCGGGTAGCGCGTGCCCCAGAAGCGCGCCAACTGCTCGTCGCTGCCCTCGACCCACAGCGTCGGCGCGGCGATGCGCCGCCAGCAGGCCAGCACTTCGGCCTTGCGGTAGGGCGTGGGGTTGGCGAGCTTGTGGGCCGGGTCGGCGTTGAGCCGCCAGCCTTCGGGCGTTTCATGCGCCCAGTGCCCGGCCAGCCATGCGGCCTTGTCGGCGGGCAGGCGCGGGTTGGTCTTGATCAGCCGCGCGGCCACTTCGGCCCGTGTCGCGTAGGGGCGCAGCGCGGGCGGGGTCTTCAACTCGTCCAGCCAGCGGGCCAGGCGCTCGGGCGCCGCGTCGGGCGCCATGTCGGGCAGGCCGAAGCCTTCGAGGTTGACGAGGCGGCGCACCCGCTGCGGCCGCACGCCGGCATAGCTCATGACGACGTTGCCGCCCATGCTGTGGCCGAGCAGGTCCACGGGTGCGGCGGGGCTGACCAGGTCGAGCAATGCGTCCAGGTCGCCGAGGTAGTCGGGGAACCAGTAGCAGTCGGCGCCTGCCGCCGCGCTGAGGCCGAAGCCGCGCCAGTCCAGCGCGATCACCTCGCGCTCTTCCGCGAACGCATCGACGACGAACTGGAATGACGCGCCCACGTCCATCCAGCCATGCACCATGACCAGCGGCGGCCGGCCAGGCTGGGGCCGGCCCCAGCGCAGCAGGTGATGGCGCAGGTCGCGCAGGGTCGGGAACTCGTCGCGGTGGGCGCGGCGCGGGGCGTAGACATCGGGCATCTCCCCACTGTAGGGCAGGGCTGGCCGCCGACAATGGCCGCCATGCCTTCACCCCGCCACGACATCCGCGCCGCCGAGCCGCGCGACCTGCCTGCCATCGTCCAACTCATCGGCGAACTCGCCGAGTTCGAGCACCTGACCCATCTGCTCGAAGTGACGCCCGAGAAACTCGCCCCCCACCTCTTCGGCGATGCGCCGGTCGCGGAGTGCATGGTGGGCGAGGTGCGGGGCGAGGTCGTCGCCTTCGCCCTCTACTACACGAACTTCTCGACCTTCCTGGCCCGGCCCGGCCTCTATCTGGAAGACCTCTACGTCCGCCCCGCCCACCGCCGCAGCGGCCTGGGGCGGGCGCTGCTGATCGAGCTGGCGCAACTGGCCTGCGAGCGCGGCTACGGCCGCTTCGACTGGACGGTGCTGGACTGGAACGAGGACGCCATCCGCTTCTACGAGAAGCTCGGCGCCGAGGTCATGCCCGACTGGCGCATCTGCCGGCTGACGGGCGATGCCTTGCAGCGCTATGCCGACGGCGACCGGCCGAGCATGTGGTCGCCCTCGGCCTGGCTGGGGCTCTGATCCGGGCAATCCATAGGCCCGGGCGGGGCCGCGCGGGCACTAGCATCGGCCCCCTTGTCCCAACCGGGGTGGCCCATGGCGGAAGACCGTTACCAGCAACTGCACGCTGACTTCCGCTGGCGGGTGCCCGAAGACTTCAACCTCGCCGAGGCCTGCTGCGGCCGCTGGGCGCGCGACACGCCCAAGGCCCCGGCCATCCACTTCGACAGCGAGAGCGGCTGCCGCGCCACCTACAGCTATGCGCAGTTGCAGCGCGCCGCCAACCGCCTGTCCAACGCGCTGGCGGCGCAGGGCGTGCGGCGCGGCGACCGCGTCGCCATCGTGCTGCCGCAGCGCTTCGAGACGGCCGTCGCCCACGTCGCCATCCAGCAGCTCGGCGCGGTGGCCGTGCCGCTGTCGATGCTGTTCGGCGCCGAGGCGCTGGAATTCCGGCTGCGCGACAGCGGCGCGCTGCTCGCCATCGCCGCCTGCGAGGCGCTGCCGGCGCTGCGCGAGGCCCGCGCGCGCTGCCCCGAGCTGCGGCGCCTCATCGTCGTCGGCGAATGCCCGGTGGGCTGCGACGAACTGTCGTGGATGGAAGCGCTGCAGGCCGAGGAAGCGCGCTTCAAGCCCGTGGCGACGCGCGCCGACGACCCGGCCATCCTCGTCTACACCAGCGGCACCACCGGCAACCCCAAGGGGGCGCTGATCCCGCAGCGCGCGCTGATCGGCAACCTCAGCGGCTTCATCGCCAGCCAGAACTGGTTCGGCTTCGACCCCTTCGACGCCGCCAAGCCCAGCGACGCCGTGTTCTGGAGCCCCGCCGACTGGGCCTGGACGGGCGGCCTGATGGACGCGCTGCTGCCCACGCTCTACTTCGGCCGCCCCATCGTCGCCTGGCAGGGCCGCTTCTCGGCGGCCAAGGCCTTCGAGCTGATGGCGGCCTATGGCGTCACGCACAGCTTTCTGTTCCCGACCGCGCTCAAGGCCATGATGAAGGCCGAGCCCCGGCCGCAGCGCCACGCACTCCGGCTGCGCGCGCTGATGAGCGCGGGCGAGGCCGTGGGCGACGCGGTGTTCGCCTGGTGCCGCGACGCGCTGGGCGTGCCGGTCAACGAGATGTTCGGCCAGACCGAGATGAACTACGTCGTCGGCAACTGCCAGGCGCTGTGGCCGGCCAGGCCGGGCAGCATGGGCCGCGCCTACCCGGGCCACCGCGTCGCCGTCATCGACGACGAGGGCCGCGAGTGCGCGCCGGGCGAGGTCGGCGAGGTGGCCGTGAATGCGCGTGACCGCCATGGCGAGCCCGACCCGGTGTTCTTCCTCGGCTACTGGCGCAACGAGGCCGCGACGAAGGCCAAGTTCAGCGGCGACTGGTGCCGCACCGGCGACCTCGCGCGCAGCGACGCCGACGGCACGCTCTGGTACGAGGGCCGCGCGGACGACATGTTCAAGAGCGCCGGCTATCGCATCGGCCCGGGCGAGATCGAGAACTGCCTGCTCAAGCACCCGGCCGTCGCCAACGCGGCCGTCGTGCCCAAGCCCGACGCCGAGCGCGGCGCGCTGGTCAAGGCCTATGTCGTGCTGGCCGAGGGCCATGCCGGCGACGCGGCGCTGGTCGAGGCGCTACAGGCGCACGTGAAGGCGCGGCTGGCGCCCTACGAGTACCCGAAGGAGATCGAGTTCATCGACGCGCTGCCGATGACGACGACGGGCAAGGTGCAGCGGCGCGTGCTGCGGCTGCGCGAGCAGGAACGGGCCGCTCAGCCTAGAAACGGCAGTTGACCGCGCGCTACGCATCGAAAGTGCTGGTGCGTCAACACCTTGCGGTTCTCGCACCGATTACCACTCCGGTGAACACCGCTGCACGCCCGCTGGTCTGGCGTTTCGGGCCGCTGGCGGCGTTGCTCCTCCTCGCGGGCAGGAGCCCGCAGCGTCGTCGCGCCTTGCCAGCGACCTGCTTCGCCAGCCCCTCGGGCATGCTCAACTGCCGTTTCTAGGCTCATTTGCACTTGTAGGGCTTGCCCAGCATGCCCGCCGTGCGCGGCGCGACATTGCCGTTGAAGGGGTCCATGTCGGCGATGCGCGAGCGGAACACTTCGACGCAGGTGTCGCCCCGGCGCATGACGGTGCGGTGGTCGCTGGTGCGCTCCTCGGTCCAGGGGCCGGTGTTGCCGGCCGCGTCGGCGATGCGGTCTTCCAGCGTGCGGCGCGGGGTGTTGGCGCGCGGGTCGCTCAGCGCCGGGTTGCGCGCGGCGGCGGCCGAGGCGGCGTAGCCGGGCGGCAGGGTCAGGCGCAGCGTGAGGCGGGGCGGTTCGGCAGGGGCGATGGGCGCTGCGGGCGGCTCGACCGTGGGGCTGGCGGCGGCCTCGGTGTCGAAGGCAGGCGGCAGCGGCGCGGTCACGGCCGGCGCGGTCAGACGGGGCGCGGCGATGGCCGGTGATGCCGGCGGCGGCGGGCGGCGTGGCGCCGGCACGAGGCGCACCGACGTCAGCACGCGCGGCGCGGCCGACCGGGCGGGTGCCTGGGGTTGGAGCGTCAGCAGCAGGGCCAGATGCAGCGCTGCGATCGGCAGCCACAGCAGCCATGCCCTGGAGCGGCGGCGCGGCGGCTCAGTCATCTTCGGGCTCCGGCCCCGGCACCCAGGCGAGCAGTTCGCCCGGCTGGCAGTCCAGCGCCTCGCAGATGCGCGCCAGCGTGTCGAAGCGCACGCCGCGCACCTTGCCGCTTTTCAGCAGCGACAGATTCGCCTCGGTGATGCCGACGCGCTCGGCCAGCTCGCGCGAGCGCATCTTGCGCCGCGCGAGCATCACGTCGAGCGTGACGACGATGGGCATGTCAACGCCGCCCGGCTGCCCGAAGGCGTTGACGCGCCCCCTCGGGGGGCAGCGGACGAAGTGCGCGTGGGGGCCGCATGTCTTCAGACGAACTCCGCGTTTTCGTCGGCCACGCGTGCGGCCTCTTGCAGCACCTGCGCGAGCGCCAGCAGCAACAGGCCGAACAGCAAGGCGAGATAGTGGTCCGACGACAGCCCGACCCAGAGCTGCCGTTCGCCCGGCGGGTTGCCCCAGGTCAGCGCCAGGACGGCCAGCGTATGCCCCAGCGGCTGCGCGGCGGCCAGCGCGCACAGGCCGAAGCCGAGCCGGCGCAGATGCCCGGCCGGCCGCCGCGCGAGCAGCTCGCCCTGCGCGAAGCAGCCGAACAGCGACCACATCTGCCACAGCGAGAACAGGCTGGCCGTGGCCGGCAGCAGCGAGGCGGCCAGGCCCCAGAGCCGCGAGCCCAGGTCGAGCTGCACCTGGAGGACGCCGGCCTGCTGCTGCGCCGCCCACTCGGCCACCCAGTCCGCCTGCGCCCAGAAGATGAAGGGCAGGGTGCCGATGACCACCACGCCCAGCAGGCAGAGCAGCCGCACGAGCCAGGCCAGGCGGCGGATGCGGCGCAGGCCGTCTTGGGAGAAGTGCTCGGGCATGGGTTCTTTGTTAAACGACAAAAACTTACTGTAAAACAATAATTTTCAAACGCGAAGCGGCCCGCGAAAATCACGGCATGAGCAAGAAGAAGGAACACGTCAGCGAGACGCCCGCCACGCAGGCGCTGAAGCGCGCCGGCATCGCGTTCACCGAGCACGTCTACGACTACGTGGAGCACGGCGGCACGGCCGAGTCCTCGCGGCAACTGGGCGTGGACGAGCATGCCGTCGTCAAGACCCTGGTGATGCAGGACGAAAAGGCCGCGCCGCTGATCGTGCTGATGCATGGCGACCGCACGGTCAGCCTGAAGGAGCTGGCGCGGCAGATCCCGTGCAAGAAGGTCGAGCCCTGCAAACCCGAGGTGGCGCAGCGCCACAGCGGCTATCAGGTCGGCGGCACCTCGCCCTTCGGCGTGCGCAAGGCCATGCCGGTGTTCGTCGAGGCCAGCGTGCTCGAACTGCCGAAGATCTGCATCAACGGCGGCCGGCGCGGCTACCTCGTCGGCATCGCGCCGCAGGTGCTGACCGAGCTGCTCGGCGCCCAAGCCGTGCGCTGCGCCAACGACGCGGCGGCGGGATGACATCATTCGCGGCCAGCCCGCAGCCCACGACAAGACCATGAACGACTACCCCGACGACATCTACACCGAAGCCGAGCCCGACCCGCACACGCTCGCCAACCTCGGCCCGCTGACGGACATGGCTGGCCTGTGGACCGGCACGCGCGGGCTGGACGTGAACCCCAAGGCCGACGGCCCCGAGAAGCAGGCCTTCATCGAGCGCATGGAGCTGCAGCCCATCGACGCACAGGTCAATGGCCCGCAGCTCTTCTACGGCCTGCGCTACCACACCCGCATCGTCAAGGCCGACCCCGACGACAACATCGAGACCTTCCACGACCAGGTCGGCTACTGGCTCTGGGAGCCGGCCACCCAGACCGTGATCCAGACCCTCTCCATCCCGCGGGGCCAGGCGGCCATGGCCGTGGGCAAGGCCGCGCCCGACGCGAAGACCTTCACGCTGCGCGCCGAGCGCGGCTCGACGGTCAACGGCATCGTCTCCAACCCCTTCCTGGAGCAGGCCTTCCGCACCGACAGCTTCACGATCACCGTCACGATCAACGACGACGGCACCTGGCAGTACGAGCAGACCACCCTGCTCACCATCCCCGGCCAGGCGGAGCCTTTCCCGCACACCGACCGCAACACGCTGCGCAAGGTCGGCGAACCCACGCCCAACCCGACCGCGCAGGCGGCGCTGGCCGCAGCCGCCAAAGCCTGAGAGCCGCGCCGATGGAATCCCTGCTCTCCCTGCTCGCCGCGCTGGCCGGCTACCTCGTCGGCTCGCTGTCCTTCGCCGTGCTCGTCAGCCGCGCGATGGGCCTGTCCGACCCGCGCTCCTACGGCTCCGGCAACCCGGGGGCGACGAACGTGCTGCGCTCCGGCAACAAGGCCGCCGCCGTGCTGACGCTGGCCTTCGACGCGCTCAAGGGCTATCTGCCCGTGCTGGCCGTGCTCGTCTGGGGCGGGCGCTTTGGCCTCGGCGAAGGCACGGCGGCCCTGGTCGGCCTCGCCGCCTTCCTCGGCCATCTGTGGCCGGTGTTCTTCCGCTTCCAGGGCGGCAAGGGCGTGGCCACGGCGGCCGGCGTCATCTTCGCGTTGAACCCGCTGCTCGGCGTGGCCACGCTGGCGACCTGGGCCATCGTCGCGTGGTTCAGCCGCTACTCATCGCTCGCCGCCATCGTCTCGGCCGCCTTCGCGCCGATCTATCAGTTGCTCATTTGGGAAGCCGGCCCCACCGCGCTGTGCCTCATCATCATGGGCCTGCTGCTGGTGTGGCGCCACCAGGCCAACATCAGGAAGCTGCTGGCCGGCACCGAAAGCCGGCTGGGCCAGAAAGCCGCGAAAGCCCCGCCCGTCAAACCCGCCAAGACCCGGAAGAAATCATGAGCAAGCAAGACATCGAACGCTTCGACATCGGCGCCCGCCTTTCCGAGATGGCCGTGCACAACGGCGTGGCCTACCTGGCCGGCCAGGTGCCCGAGGACGCCAGCGCCGACATCACCGGCCAGACGGCCCAGGTACTGGCCGCCATCGACAAGCTGTTGGCCCGCGCCGGCAGCGACAAGAGCCGCATCCTGCGCGCCCAGATCTTCCTGGCCGACCGGGCGGACTTCCCCGGCATGAACGCCGCGTGGGACGCCTGGGTCAGCGCCGGCCACACGCCGCCGCGCGCCACCGTCATCGCCGGGCTGGCACGGCCGGAGTGGAAGGTCGAGATCGTCGTCACGGCGGCGGTCTGAGCCACCGGCCGGTCAGCGCGCCGGCAGCGTCGGCGTCACGTCGATGCGAAAGCGCTCGCCGCCTTCCTGCCCGAACTCGATGCGGGCCTTCACGCCGTCGGCCGTGATGAGGCGCGGCGACGCGAGCTTGACCAGCGGCTCGCCCCTGCTCAGTTGCGCGGCGATCAGCACGCGGCGGCCGTCGAGTTCGCTCGCGGTCAGCTCGACGACGACCTGATCGGGCGCGGGCTGGCCGGGCGAGCCGCCCAGGATCACCGTGCCGGTCTTGCCCGACGCGACGCGCAGCGTCGGCGCGGCCTCTTGCCGGCCGGCTGTGGTCTCGGCCGTGATCCGGGTCTTCAGCTCGATCAGCGCCGCGTCGCCACCGGCCAGCGCGTTGACACTGCCGGCCACCGCGAGCGCGGGCAGGGCGAGCAGCGCGAGGGCAGTGGCGCGGCGGGGCGTGAGGGGCCGGGGGTGCTGGAGCATGGCAATCCTTTCGACGAGGGGATGGGTCGTGCCCCAGCGGCTCGCCAGCGGCGCACCGTGGGCGCCGAGGCCGTGCGCCGCGAGCAGCGCGCGGGTGTAGGTGGCCGCCGCGCCCGGCCGCGTGGCCAGCACGGCGGCGTCGCAGGCCAGTTCCTGGCCGGCGCGGAAGCGCTGCTGCGCCACCCAGGCCAGCGGGTTCCACCAGTGCAGCGCGCATAGCAGGGTGGCGATGAGGTTCCAGAGGTTGTCCAGCCGCTGGCGGTGCATCTGCTCGTGCGCCAGGATCAGTTCCCGCTCGGCGGGTGAGAAGCGCTGCTCGAAATCCACCGGCAGCGCCACGCGCGGCCGCAGCAGGCCGACCAGCGCCGGGCTGCTGCCGGCCGGCAGGCGCGTGCCCAGCCGCGCCAGCCGCCACTGCCGCCACGCCTGGACGGCGACGACCAGCAGCGTGCCGCCCAGCCACAGCGCCAGCCAGGCCGCCGCATGGCCCGCAGGCGGCGCGGGCAGCGGCGCGGCGGGCAGCGGGCCGCCGCTGGCGGCCTGCAGTGCCACGCGCAGCGGCTCCTGCGCCAGGCGCGGCAGCGCGGGTGTCAGCAGCAGGGCCGGCAGCAAGGCCCAGGCCGCATAGGCGGCCGTCGCGCCCAGGCGCTTCAGCAGCAGCGGGCGCAAGGCCGCAAGCAGCAGCACGCCGAGGCTGAACAGCAGCGCCTGCCGCCACAGCAGGGCGAGCAGAGCCTCAGCCACGTTCCTGCTCCTTCAGCAATTGCTTCAGCGCCGCGAGGTCGTCCGCGCCGAGCTGGCGCGCCGACGCGAACTGCGCCACCAGCGGCGCGAGCCGGCCGCCGAACAGACGGTCGATCAGCGACAGGCCTTCGCCCGCCGCCCAGGCCTCGCGCGGAAAGGCCGGCGCGTACAGAAAGCGCCGGCCGTCGCGCTCGGCCGTCAGCGCGCCCTTCTGCAGCAAGCGGTTCAGCAGCGTCTTGACGGTGGCGAGCTGCCAGCCCTGCTGTGCGCTCAGCGCCGCCGCGACCTCGTCGGCCGCCTGCGGTGCGCGCTGCCAGAGCTGCTGCATGACCTGGGCCTCGGCATCGCTGATGACGGGCGGGGCGGGGGGCTTGTTCATGATTACATCCGTAAACGATGGACAATGATTACGCGTGTAAACGAATTCGTCAAGCGCAGGGCCTAGCATGGGCGCATGAAACGGCTCCCGCTCTCCCTGTTCGCCGTGGCCGCACTGGCCTGGCTCGCCTCGGCGGCCTGGCGCGGCCACGTGGCCGCGCGCGACGGCGAGTGGCTCGCGCAGCGCGTGCGGCCGGGCGACATCCGCATGATCTCGTCCGAGACCTGCCCCTGGTGCCTGGCGGCGCGGCGCTGGATGACGCAGCAGCGGCTGCCCTTCGACGAATGCTTCATCGAGCGCGACGCGCAATGCCTGGCCGACTACCGCGCGCTGGGCGCGGCCGGCACGCCGACGCTGCTGGTGCGCGGCCAGCGCGTCATCGGCTTCGACCGGGCGCGCTTGATCGAGATACTGGAATAGGCCGAGCCGCGAAACGGCATCGGCCTGGATGGATCGTCAGGCCAGGCCTGGCCGGCGTTTGCGAACACCCGCCACGAGAAGCGCCAGGCAAATTCCTATTTCGCCGACGGCGGCCAGGAGCAGCACGGAATCAGGAAATCTCACGTCAGGCACGAGAATTTGCCAGAACACCTGGGCTATATAGCCGATGCCGCCGAGAACCAGGCAGATCCCGAGGATCTTGGGCAGGAAGCCGGATCGCACGACCAGGTATCCGAAGGGGAGCAGCCAAAGCCCCCAGAACAGGGTGGTGACCAGCAGCCCGTTGCCATAGGCGTTGAGGGACAGCATGACCTGCGACTGAAGCTGGGCCAACGGGAGCGCCTGACCCTGGCTGCTGCTGAGGATATCCAGCGCATCGAGCCGGTTCACCAGGCTGATCAGGGCGATGGGCACGCTGGTGACGGCCAGCGCGACCATGAGCACCGCCATGCCTTGATGTACAGGCCGGAGCAGCTTGAACAGCGCCAGCGGAAGCAGCAGGAATGCCACCTGCTTGAGCAGGAAGGCGGCGATGCCGGCCCGGAACAAGGTGCCGTGCGCGGCGATATTGCCGATCGTCGCGTGGATGTCGCCCGGAACGTTGATCTGCGACGGCACATACATGAGGCTGAATATGCCGGTCACGACGACGACGAGGTACAGGGCGCCGGCCAGTCTGCTGGCCTTGATGTCCATCGGCATGGGGAGGTTCCGTGGCTTGATTTGATATAGGAATGAATGACGGGCCGCGTCTCTCTACAGGCGTGGCCAGCGCCATGCGAACCCCAGGACCAGCAGCGTGAGAATGACCTCGAGCACGGCGAAAAGCATGTAGAACGCCCAGGCGCCGTTGAACAGGATCAGCAGCATGATCGCGGCGTAAAAGAGGCCTGCGGCCATATTCAGCCAACGGCTGAGCGCTGCCGGAAGAATCAGGCTGAAAACGACCATCAGGCTCGGAACCGCCATCAGGATGGCCGTGCCCACCAGCAGGCCCTGCGTCACCGCCCCCAAGGCCATTTCCCCGTTGAGCATCTGTTGCAGCTTGCCTGGCACGTAGAGCTCGAAGTAGTCCCCGTAGACGTAGCAGAACATCACGCTCGTCCAGAGGGCCGCGAGCTTGTATCTCACCGGGACTTGGGTGTCTTCCAACGTGGTTGATGCCATTTCAGCTTTCTGGACGTTTGTTGCGTGGGCCGACGAAATCCTGGAACAGGCCGAGCCGAGTCGGCAGCGCTGGGCTTCAGCGCTGGCGACTCGGCTCGGCGGTGGGGCTACGCATGCCCATGCTCAGCCGCGCTTAGCCGTGGTTTTCGAAGCGGCCAGCGTCGCTTGGCGCAGCAGCGTGGCCTCGCTGTAGCCGACGACGACGACGCGCGGCAGTTGCACGACCTGGCGCACGGCCTTGCCGGTGACGACGACGCGCTCCAGCTTCACGGTGGGCTGCGGCGCGGCCTGGGCGGCGGCCGAGAAGGCGAGGGCGAGGGTGGCGGCGGCGACGGTGAACTTGCTCATGACGGACTCCTTGGGGTGTCGAACCGCGTGATTGCGTGTTCGATGGAGTCAGTGTCGGCAATGGCCCGCCGCGCTTCCACGGGCCTGCGATCAAGCGCGAGTGGCGCTGGATGAACTGCAAACAGGCTGGATGAGCCGTGGTCAGTCGAACTGCAAACCGAGCCGCGCCACGTCGCCCCGGCCCTGGCGCACCAGCACGGGCTCCTCGCCCTGGCTCAGGTCCAGCACCGTGGTCGGCTGGGCCGGGCAGGCGCCGGCGTCCAGCACGAACTGCAGTTGCCGGTCCAGCCGCTCGCAGACCTCGGCCGCGTCGTTCAGCGCCTCGGTCTCGCCGGGCGGGATCAGCGTCGTGGACAGGAGCGGCGCGCCGAACAGCGCCAGCAACTCCTGCGTCGTTCGGTGGTCGGGCACGCGCAGGCCGATGGTGCGGCGGCTCGGGTGGGAGAGGCGGCGCGGCACCTCCTTGGTGGCCGGCAGGATGAAGGTGTAGGCGCCCGGCGTCGCGAGCTTGAGCAGGCGGTACTGGCGGTTGTCCACCATCGCGTAGTTGGCGAGTTCGGAGAGGTCGCGGCAGAGCAGGGTCAGGTGGTGCTTGTCGTCCACGCCGCGCACGCGCCGCAGCGCCTCGGCGGCGGCCTTGTCGTCCAGGCGGCAGACGAAGGCGTAGCTGGAATCGGTCGGGATCGCGCCGATGCCGCCGGCCTGCAGCATCTGCGCGGCCTGGCGCAGGAAGCGCGGCTGCGGGTTGTCCGGGTGGACTTCAAAGAGCTGGGCCATCAGTGGTGGATCCTGTCCGCGAGTTCGGTCCAGACCGGCGTCAGCCGGCCCGGCAGCATCGGCAGTGCGCCGAGGTCGGTGCGGCTTTCCTCGGGGGAGTGGAAGTCGCTGCCGCGCGAGGCCAGCAGGCCGAATTCCAGCGCGGTGTCGGCGTATTGCGCGAACTCGGCCGTGGTGTGGCTGCCGGTGACGACCTCGATGCCGCGCCCGCCGTGGGCCATGAATTCGGTGATGAGGGCGTATTCCTCGGTGGGCGTGAAACCGTAGCGGCCCGGGTGGGCGATGACGGCGATACCGCCGGCGCGCGTGATCCAGCCGACGGCGTCCTTCAACGCCGCCCACTTGTGTGGCACGAAGCCGGGCTTGCCTTCGGTCAGGAAGCGACGGAAGACCTCGGGCACGTCGGCGCAGTGGCCGGCATCGACGAGAAAGCGCGCGAAGTGGGTGCGCGAGATCAGCTCGGGGTTGCCGACGTAGTGCAGCGCGCCCTCGAAGGCGCCGTGGATGCCGGCCTGGGCGAGGCTGGCGGCCATCTCGCGGGCGCGCGCCTCGCGGCCGCCGCGCGTGGCGCGCAGGCCGTCGCGCAGTTCGGCGCTGTGGTGGTCGAAGCCCAGGCCGACGATGTGGACGACGCGGCCGGCGAAGGTCACCGAAATCTCGGTGCCGGTCAGATAGCCCATGCCGGCCGCACGGGCCGCGTCCAGCGCGCGCTGCTGGCCGCCGATCTCGTCATGGTCGGTCAGCGCCCAGAGCTGCACGCCGCGTGCGGCCGCGCGGGCGGCCAGTTGTTCGGGCGTTAGCGTGCCGTCCGAGACGACGGAGTGGCAATGCAGGTCGGCGTTGAGCATGGGGTCGAGGTTCACGGGGCTATTGTGGCTGCGCTGCCTCGACGACGTACTGGATGCGCTGCTGGCCCTGCCATTCGTCCAGGCTCAGGCGGTAGGCCAGCGTGGCCCGCTCGGGCAGCATGTCGATGTGGTTGAACCAGATCGCGTCGATCAGCCGGCCGGCCTGGCGCAGGCGCAGCTTGAGGTGCTTCTCGCCCACCAGCCGCTGCGAGACCAGCTCGAAGCGGTCGCAGAACACCGGCGGCTCGAAGCCCTGGCCCCAGACCTGCGCGTCCAGCAGCCGCGCCGTCTCGGGCGTGGCGGCCTCGGGCGGCAGCGCGCCGTCGTGGCGCAGTGTGCGGGTCAGGTCCTGCTCGCTCAGCCATTCCTCGGCGACCTGGGCGAGCGCGAGGGCGAAGCGTTCGATGTCGTCCACCGCAAGCGTCGCACCCGCCGCCATCGCGTGGCCGCCGAATTTGGCGAGCAGGTCGGGCTCGCGCTTGGTCACGAGGTCCAGCGCATCGCGCAGATGGAAGCCGGGGATGGAGCGGCCCGAGCCCTTCAACTGGCCGTCCGCGCCGCGCGCGAACACGAAGGTGGGGCGATGCACGCGGTCCTTGATGCGCGAGGCGACGATGCCGACCACGCCTTCGTGAAAGTCCGCGTCGAACAGCGCGACGGCCGGGGGCAGCGCGCCCTGCAGCGCTTCGACGAGCCCGTCCAGCCGCGCCTCGGCCTGCTCGCGCATGCCGGCCTCGATGTCGCGGCGCTCGCGGTTGATGGCGTCGAGCTGCGTGGCGAGCGCGAGCGCGCGCTCGGGGTCGTCGGTCGTCAGCGTTTCTATCCCCAAGGTCATGTCCGCCAGCCGCCCGGCCGCGTTGATGCGCGGGCCTAAAGCGAAGCCGAGGTCGAAGCCCTGCGCCTTGCTCGCGTCGCGCTTGGCGGCCGAGAACAGCGCCATCACGCCCGGCTGCGCGCGGCCGGCGCGCATGCGGCGCAGCCCTTGCGCGACGAGGCGGCGGTTGTTGGCGTCGAGCTTCACCACGTCGGCGACGGTGCCCAGGGCTACGAGGTCGAGCAGGCCGTCCAGGCGCGGCACTTCGGCGAAGGGAGCGCCGGGCCGCCCCAAGCTCCCGGCACCCCCTCGGGGGGCGGGCTGGGCTTGGCCCAGCCCTGGGGGCCCGTAAACGCCGCGCGCGCGCAGTTCGGCACGCAGCGCCATCAGCACATAGAAGGCCACGCCGACGCCAGCCAGGGATTTGCTTGGAAACGTGCAGCCGGGCTGGTTGGGGTTGACGATGGCGTCGGCCTCGGGAACGGCCTCGACGCCGTCCACGACGGCGGGCAGGTGGTGGTCGGTCACCAGCACCTTCAGCCCCTGCGCGCGGGCATGTGCCACACCGGCGAGGCTGGCGATGCCGTTGTCCACGGTCACGAGCAGCGCGGGCTGCTGTTCCAGCGCCAAGTCCACGATGGTCGGCGTGAGGCCGTAGCCATGCATCGCGCGGTCGGGCACGACGTAGCCGAGCGGCCCCGCGCCGAACAGCTTGAGGCCGCGCAGCATCACCGCGCAGGCGGTGGCGCCGTCGCAGTCGTAGTCGGCGACGATGACGATGCGCTCGCCGGCCTGCACGGCATCGGCCAGCAGCCGCGCCGCGTCCGCGATGCCCTTGAGCCCATGCGGGCCGGTCGGGGGCAGCAACTGGTTCAGCGACTCGTCCAGTTCCGCCGCCTCGCGCACGCCGCGCGCGGCCAGCAGCCGCGCCAGCAGCGGCGCGACGCCGGCTTCTTCCAGCGCCCAGGCCGCGCGCGGCGGCACGTCGCGTTCGATGAGCTTCATAGCGCCCCCAGCACGGTCGCCACGTCGGGGGCCTGGAAGCGGCGTTTGAACTTGTCGAAAAAGGACAGCGGCTGCGCCGTGAAGCGCGTGGCGAAGCGCTCGCCGCACAGCGTCAGGCTGCTGAGCGGCTGCGCCAGCGGGCCGGCGTCCAGCCGCTGCCAGGCTTCGGCCCAGGCGGCGAGGTCGCCGGACAGCAGCGGTTCGGTCAGGCGCGCATCCACCGTCACGTCACACGGCTGGCCATTGGCGCGGCCGATGTCGCCGATCCACACGGAGTTGACCGGCAGTTCACGCGCCTCGTTCAGCGGGTGAGCGTGCAGGAGCATCTGCGCCTCGTTCTGCCAGCGGCGCAGCGTGCGGCTCTCGGGCAGCCAGGGTTCGATGGGCCGACCGGCGGCGCGCTCGATGCTGGCGGCGTCCAGACCGTCCAGCGCCGTCGCATGGCCGAGGGCCCAGTGCGTCGCGTCCAGCAGCCGCCAGTGCCAGCCCTCGCTCTCGGGCCAGAGCGGCTTGAGCACGGCAACGAGGCGCGCGGCGTCGGATTCGGACAGTTGCAGCGCCGCCGGCGGCAGCACGTCCACGCCATCGGTGCCCACGGCCAGATGCACGGGCGTCAGCAGCGCCCAGGCCAGCTCGGGGCCGGCGCCCACGGCCCAGGCGGCGGCGGCCGGCCGGGCCTCGCCGCGCAGTGCGGCGAGCGCGAGCTGGTGCGGCGGCCGGGGCGAGAACTCGTCGCTGCCCCAGGTGTCGGCGGCGCTGAACCGGGCCAGGTGGGCGGCGAGGTGGGGCAGGTTCAGGTGGGAGAAGGCATGCCGCGCGGCTTCGTCCAGCGTAGCGGCATGGGGGATCAACAGGTGCATCGCGGGATTATCCCGGCCGGGATTCACCGCGCTGTCACACAGCCTTCATAGACTGGCCCGCATGACCCCGCTGAAGCTGCTGAGCCGCGAACAGGCCATCCTCGAGTTCAACCGCCGTGTACTGGCCCAGGCGCAGCGCGAGGACGTGCCGCTGCTGGAGCGGCTGCGCTATCTCTGCATCGTCTCGAACAACCTCGACGAGTTCTTCGAGGTGCGCTTCGCCGACATGCTGGATGCCGCGCGCGACCCCGATGGGCACACGACGGCGCAGGACGTGGAGCGCGTCGGCCGCGCGGCGCACCAGTTGATCGACGAGCAGTACCAGGTCTTCAACGAGCAGGTCATGCCGCGCCTGCTGGCGCAGCGCATCGCCATCCTGCACCACGCCGAGCGCGACGAGCCGCAGCGGCAGTGGGTGGCGCGTTTCTTCGAGCGCGAGGTCAAGCCGCTGCTGGTGCCCGTGGGGCTGGACCCGGCCCACCCCTTCCCGCAGGTGGCCAACAAGTCCATGCACTTCATCGTGCGCCTGTCGGGCAAGGACGCCTTCGGGCGCGATAACCGCATCGCCATCGTCAAGGTGCCGCGCGTGCTGCCCCGCGTCATAAAGCTGCCCGAATCCCTGTCCGGCGGCAGCCAGCTTTTCGTGCTGCTGACCAGCGTGATCCGCGCGCATCTGGAAGAACTCTTCCCCGGCCGCAAGGTCGAGGCCTTCGCGCAGTTCCGCGTCACGCGCGATTCCGACCTAGAAGTGGACGAGGAAGAGATCGCCAACTTGCGCCACGCGCTGCGTTCGGGGCTGACGACGCGCCACTTCGGCCGTGCGGTGCGGCTGGAAGTCGTCAACACCTGCCCCGCCGAGCTGTCGGAGTTCCTGCTGCAGCAGTTCGACTTGCCGGCGGCGGCGCTCTACCGCGTCAAGGGGCCGGTCAACCTGGTGCGGCTGAACGAGCTGGTGGACATGACGGACGCGCCGGCCCTGCGTTTCCAGCCCTTCGAGCCGGCCTGGCCGGTGCGCCGGCTGCCGCGCCACAAGTCCATCTTCGAGCGGCTCAGGAAGGGCGACGTGCTGCTGCACCATCCCTTCGAGAGCTTCGAGCCCGTGGTGCAAATGCTGCGCGAGGCGGTGAACGACCCGGACGTGCTGGCCATCAAGCAGACCATCTACCGCACCGGCGCCAAGAGCGAGCTGATGGACCTGCTGATCGAGGCGGCGCGGCGCGGCAAGGAAGTGATGGCCGTCGTCGAGCTGAAGGCGCGTTTCGACGAAGAGGCCAATATCAACTGGGCCGAGCGGCTGGAGGCGGTCGGCGCCCAGGTGGTCTACGGCATCGTCGGCTACAAGACGCATGCCAAGCTGCTGATGATCACGCGGCGCGAAGGTACGCGATTACGCCGTTATGCGCACATCTCGACCGGCAACTACAACCCCAAGACGGCGCGGCTCTACACCGACCTCGGCCTGCTGACCGCCGATCCGGACCTGACGGCCGACGCCGATTCGGTGTTCCGTCAACTGGCGTCGCTGGGCAAGTTCAAGGCCCCGCGGCGCATGCTGCTCGCGCCCTTCAATATGCACAGCCGCATGCTGGAGCTGCTGGCCCAGGTGGAAGCCGCGGCGCTGGCCGGGGACAAGGCCGCGCGCGTCGTCGTCAAGATCAATGCGCTGACCGATGCCGAACTGATCGACGCGCTGCTGCGCGCGGCCCAGGCGGGCGCGCGCATCGACCTGATCGTGCGCGGCGCCTGCATGCTGCCGCCGGGGTTGCCGGGCGTCAGCGAGCGCATCGTCGTGCGCTCGGTCGTCGGGCGTTTCCTGGAGCACACGCGGGTGCTGTATTTCCGCTGGGGCAGCGGTGCGGACGACGAAGCGCTCTACCTCGCCAGCGCCGACTGGATGAGCCGCAATATGTTCCGCCGCATCGAGGTGGCCTGGCCCGTGCTCGACCCCAAGCTGCGCCAGCGCGTCATCGACGAGGCGCTGCTGCCCTATCTGCACGACACGCTGGATGCGTGGCTGCTGGACGCGGACGGGCACTCGACGCGCGTCGGCGACAGCGGCGTGAGCGCGCAGCAGGCGCTGATGCGGCTTTATTCTGAGTAGATGGACTTGATTCTCTGGCGCCATGCCGAAGCCGACCCCATCGCCCCCGGCCAGGACGATCTGCAGCGCGCGCTGACGCACAAGGGCGAGCGCCAGGCGCGGCGCATGGCGGCCTGGCTCAACCACCGGCTGGCGGCGACGACGCGCGTGCTCGTCAGCCCCGCGCTGCGCTGCCGGCAGACGGCCGAGGCGCTCGGCCGCGAGTCGCGCATCCTGCCCGCGCTGGCGCCGGACGCGGCCGTCGCGGCCCTGCTCGACGCGGCGCGCTGGCCCACGTCGCCCGAGCCGGTGCTGATCTGCGGCCACCAGCCGACGCTGGGCCGCGTAGCCGCGCAACTGCTGGCGGGTGCGGAGCAGGACTGGGCCGTCAAGAAGGGCGCTGTCTGGTGGCTCAGGGGGCGCCAGCGCGGCGACGAGTCAGAGATCGTGCTGCACGCGGTGCAGGGCCCCGACGCGCTCTGAATCAGGCGACGACCAGCTCCAGCAACCCCGTGCGCGCCCAGGCCTCGGCCTCTTCCTTGAGCAGGAAGCGCCTGCGCGCCTGGCCTTCGGGCCCGCTGCGGGGGCAGCGCAGCGTCAGCCGCCGGCCCTCGCGTTTCAGCGTCGGGCCCACGCCGCCCGGCAGCAGCGCGCGCGCATGGCCGAGGATGATGGCCAGGCGCAGCGCGGCAAGCTGCTCCTGCAGGGCCGGGTCGGCGAGCTGGGCTTCCAGCTTGCGCAGGCCGCCGCGCTGGCCCAGGGTCAGGGTGCCCAGGCGCTGCAACTGGTTGGTGGAGAAGCCGGCGGCGTCCGCGTGGGCGATCAGGTAGGCGCCGTGGCGGTGGTGGTCGTGGTGCGAGACGAGCATGCCGATCTCGTGCAGCGCCGCCGCCCAGCGCAGTTCGCGCAGCAGTTCGGCCGGTGGCCGGGGGTGGAGCTGGCGGTAGAGCCGCTCGGCCAGCGCGGCGACGCGCTCCGCCTGCGCCCCATCGACGCCGAAGCGCCGCTGCAGCTCGGCCACCGAGGCGCCGCGCGGGTCGTGCGCGCCGCTGGGCTGCAGGCGCTCGGCGAGGTCGAAGATGACGCCCTGGCGCAGCGCGCCCTTGGTGGGCTGCAGCTCGTGGATGCCGAACTGCGTCAGCAGCGTATAGAGGATGCACAGGCCGCCGGCGACGACGGGGCGGCGGTCGTCCTTGAGGCCGGGCAGTTGCAGCCGCTCCTGCGAGCCGGCCGCGAGGCATTGCGCGATGCACCAGCGCAGTGCCTTGGGCGTGATGCGCCCGTCCGTCTGCCCCGCCGCCGCGAGCACCTGCGAGACGGCGCCTACCGTGCCCGAGGAGCCCAGCGCTTCCTGCCACAGCTCGGGGCGGAACAGGGTCAGCGCCTCTTCCAGTTCGGCGCCGGCCGCCACCTGGGCGGCGCGGAAGGCGTCGGCCGTGTAGACACCATCGGCGAAGAAGCGCAGCGACAGGCCGACGCTGCCGACGCCGAAGGACTCGGCCCGCTCCGGCCGGGCGCCGCGGCCGAGGATCATCTCGGTGGAGCGGCCGCCGATGTCGATGACGAGGCGGGGCTTGTCGGACGGCTGCAGCCGCGCGACGCCGGCATAGATCAGCCGCGCTTCCTCGCGGCCGGCGATCACCTCGACCGGATGGCCGAGCACGGCCTGGGCGCGGGCGAGGAAGGCGTCGCGGTTGCGCGCCTCGCGCAAGGTCTGCGTCGCCACCGCGCGGATGCGCTCGGGCGCGATGCCGGCGAGTTGTTCGCCGAAACCCTTCAGGCAGTCCAGCCCGCGCTGCATCGCCGCCTCGGTGAGCAGGCCCTGCGCGTCCAGCCCGGCGCCCAGGCGTACCGACTCCTTGACGTAGGCCACGCGCTGGTAGCGCGCCCCGGCGAGGCGGGCGAGTTCGAGGCGGAAGCTGTTGGAACCGATGTCGATCGAGGCCCAGATCTGGCCGCGGGAGTCAGGGCGCGTCGTCATGGGCGCGGATTGTCGGGGCAAAATTTGACACTCCTTCGTCACACACCCGCCCCCAGGAGCCCCCATGAAAGACGAGATCGACAGCCTCGCGCCCGGCCGCGACTTCAGCCGCCGCAGCTTCGTGCAGACCGCCGTGGGCAGCGGCTTCGCCGCCGCCGTGCTGCCGGTGACGGCGCAGACCGTCAGCACCAGCGCCGAGGGCCTGGACGCCGGCAGCGTCACCATCCCCGTGGGCGACTTCCAGATGCCCGCCTACCGCGCCGCGCCGGCCGGCGGCAAAAACCTGCCGGTCGTGCTCGTGGCCAGCGAGATCTTCGGCGTGCATGAACACATCGCCGACGTCTGCCGCCGCTTCGCCAAGCAGGGCTATCTCGCCCTCGCGCCCGAACTTTTCGTGCGCCACGGCAATGCCGGCGCCTACACGGACATCCCCAAGCTCATCGCCGAGGTGGTCGGCAAGGCGAACGACGCCCAGGTCAACGCCGACCTCGACGCCGCTGCCGCCTGGGCCGCCGCGAACGGCGGCGACGGCGCCCGGCTCGGCATCACCGGCTTCTGCTGGGGCGGGCGGGCCACCTGGGCCTACGCGGCCCACAACCCCCGGCTCAAGGCCGCCGTCGCGTGGTACGGCCCGGTGGCGCGCAGCTATTTCGCGGGCGACAAGACCATCATCGAGCGCGCCGCCGACATCAAGGCACCGGTGCTGGGCCTCTACGGCGCGGCGGACGGCGGCATCCCGGTCGAGACCCTGACCCAGCTCGAAGCCGCGCTCAAGGCCGCCGGCAACACGGGCTGCGAGTTCGTCGTCTACCCGGACACGCCGCACGCCTTCCATGCCGACTACCGGCCGAGCTACCGCAAGGCGGCGGCCGATGACGGCTGGGCGCGCTGCCTCGCCTGGTTCAAGAAAAACGGCGTGGCTTGACAGCCCTGCCAGACTGATCGCATGACCCTTCTCTATATCGTGCTCGCCACCTTCGCGGGCGGGCTGCTGTCGGTGCTCGTCGCCGCCAGCCTGACGGTCGGCGTGCTGACCCGGCTCGTCAAAAGCCTCGTCAGCCTGTCGGCCGGCATCCTGCTCGGCACCTCGCTGCTGAACGTGCTGCCCGAGGCCTTCGAGAGCCGCACGGCCCGGCCGCAGGCGCTGTTCGCCGTGCTGCTGGCGGGGCTGCTGTTCTTCTGGCTGCTGGAGAAGGTGGAGCTGTACCGCCACGTCCACCACCACGAGGGCGACGGCCACCACCATCACCACCACTTCGACGCCGAGCAGGCCGGGCGCGGCGGCTTCACCGTGCTGGTGGGCGACAGCATCCACAACTTCTGCGACGGCGCCATCATCGCCGCCGCCTTCCTGGCCGACGCGCGCCTGGGGCTGGCGACGGCGCTGGCCATCGTCGCGCACGAGATCCCGCAGGAGGTGGGCGACTACATCGTGCTGCTGAACGCCGGCTTCAGCCGCGCCAAGGCGCTGTTGTTCAACGCGCTGTCCGGCATGGCGGCGGTGCTGGGCGGCGTGCTGGGCTATTTCCTGATCGGCCGCTTCGAGGGCGTGCTGCCCTATCTGCTGGTGCTGGCGTCGAGCAGCTTCATCTACATCTCGGTGGCCGACCTGCTGCCGCAGCTGCAGCGGCGGCTGGCCTGGCGGGAGACGCTGGCGCAGGTGCTGTGGCTGGCCGTGGGGCTGGGCGTGGCGTTCGCGGTGTCCACGCTGCTGCGCCACGGGCATTGAGCCGGCGCGCGGCCGGCCCGGCGGCTACTTCACGATCAGCACGGGCAGATCGGTGTGGGTCAGGACTTTCTGCGTCTCGCTGCCGAGCAGCAGGGCCGCCACGCCGCGGCGGCCGTGCGAGGCCATGACGATCAGGTCCACGCCCTCGGTCTTGGCGTGGTCGATGATGGCTTCCCAGGCGTGCAGGGCCTCGACGGTGTGCATGCGGCAGGCCAGGCCCTGTGCCGCCGCCGCCGTGCTGACGGCCTCGACGCGCTGGGTGGCGATGCGCTGCTGCGCGTCGATGAACTCCTGCGGCGGCACCGGCTGGATCTCGGAGACGGCGCTGTAGGGGAAGGGCTCCATGACGCTGAGCGTCAGCAGCTGCGCGCCATGCACCTTGGCGAGCTGGATGGCGGTGTTGACCGCCGTGGCGGTGATGTCGGAGCCGTCCGTGGGGACGAGGATGCGCTGGAACATGGTGGGCCTCCTGTCGTTGCGTAAGGCCCCAGTGTGCGCCGCGCGGCGTGGCGTGTGTTTGCGCGCGGTCAACCCTGTGCGTCAACCTTGTGCGATAGGGCGGGCGGGGTCGGCCGACCATTCGCTCCACGAGCCGACGTAGAGCCGCCCGTCGCCGAGGCCGGCATGAGCCATGGCGAGCAGGTTGTGACAGGCGGTGACGCCGGAGCCGCATTGGTGGACGACCTCGGCCGCCACGAGTGGCGCGAACGCCTGGCGCAGTTGCGCGGCGGGCTTGAAGCGGCCGTCGGCGTCGAGGTTGTCCTTGAAGAAGCGGTTGCTCGCGCCGGGGATATGGCCGGCCTGCGGGTCCAGCGGCTCGACCTCGCCACGGAAGCGCTCGGGCGCGCGGGCGTCGATGAGGCGCAGGCGGCCGAGCCCTTGCAGCAGTTCGGCGGCGTCGATCTGGGCGGCCAGGGGGGCGCCGGGCTGCCAGTCGCCGGGCGTGGCGGTCGGTACTTCCGCCGTCAGCTCGCCGTCCCAGGCGCCATCGAGCACGGCCACCTCGGCGTGGCCCAGCCAGCGCAGCATCCACCAGGCGCGCGCGGCGTAGGGGCCGCCTTGCGCGTCGCAGCAGACGACCTGCCGGCCGGCGCGCAGGCCGAGACGGCGCAGTAGCGCGGCGAAGGCGTCGCGTTCGGGCAGCGGGTGGCGGCCGCGGAAACTGCCGTCGGGGCCGGTCTTGGCGCCGGCGAGGTCGCGGTCGAGGTGCAGATAGTGGGCGCCGGGGATGTGGCCGGCCGCGTAGGCGCGCTCGCCGGCCTCGGGGTCGGCGAGGTCGAAGCGGCAGTCGAGGATCAGCGGGTCTTGCAACTCGCGCAGTTGGTCGGGAGCAATCAGCGTCGTGAACATGGTCAGGACTCCGCAGGGTTGAACTGGCTGTCTTTCGGGGGCGGCGCGGCCCGCGAGCGCAGCAGCGTCGCCGTCACGCCCGCGCCGATGATGAGCAGCATGCCGAGGGTGGCTGTCCAAGTCAGCGGGTCGCGGAACAGCAGCATGCCGTAGATGAAGGAGAAGACGATGCCGAGGTATTGCAGGCAGGCGTTCACGAGCGGGCGGCCGATGGTGTAGGCGCGCGTCATCAGCACCTGCGCGGCGGCGGCCAGCAGGCCCACGGCGAGCAGCAGGGCCGCGCCCTGGAGCGTGTGCGTCTGCATATGCCCGACGCTGAGCGCCGTGATGCCGGCGCCGGCCACCGCGCCGCCCAGCGAGAAGTAGAAGACGACGCGCAGTTCGGGTTCGCCCGCGCGGCCCAGCGCGGTGACCTGCAGATAGGCCATCGCCGACAGCATGCCGGACAGCAGCCCGGCCAGGCCGTACCAGAGCTGCTGCTGGTCGAGCGTGGGCCGCAGGATCAGCGCGACGCCGGCAAAGCCGAGCAGCACGGCGGCCATCAGCCGCCAGTCGAGCCGCTGCGCGCCCAGCAGCACCGCGCCGCCGAGCAGGAACAGCGCCATCCAGACGGACGACATGTAGTTCAGCGTCATCGCCGTGGCCAGCGGCAACTGGCCGATGGCGTAGAACCACAGCGACAGCGCGCTGACGCCGGACAGGCTGCGCCACAGATGCATGCCGGGCACGCGCGTGCGCAGCGCCAGGCCCTGGCGGCGCGACAGCAGCGCCATCACGGCCATGCCGACGAGGCCGCGGTACATGACGATCTCGCTGGCCGCGTACTGCGTGCTGGCCAGCTTGACGCAGACGCCCATGGTGGCGAACAGCAGCGTCGCCAGCACCATGAGCAGGGCTGGGGGCATCAGCCGATGGTTCCGATCTGCTGGCGGTACCACTCGTGGAAGTGCTGCATGCCGTCTTCCATCGGGCTCTGATACGGGCCGGCCTCGTCGTCGCCGCGCTTGAACAGCGCCAGCCGGCCGGCGTCCATGCGCTCGGCGATCTCGTCGTCCTCGATGCAGGTTTCCATATAGGCCGCCTGATGCGCCTCGACGAACTCGCGCTCGAAGGCGGCGATCTCCTCGGGGTAGTAGAACTCGACGAGGTTGAGCGTCTTCTGCGGGCCCTGCGGGTGCAGGGTCGAGACGACCAGCACGTGCGGATACCACTCCACCATGATGTGCGGGTAGTAGGTCAGCCAGATCGCGCCGGCCTCGGGCGGGCGGCCGGCACGGTATTTCAGCAACTGGTCGTGCCAGCGCTGGTAGACGGGCGAGCCGGGGCGCTCCAGCGCCTGGTGGACGCCGACGGTCTGCACAGAATGATGCCGGCCGAACTCCCAGGCCAGGTCGTCGCAGCTGACGAAGCCGCCCAGGCCGGGGTGGAAGGGGCCGACGTGGTAGTCCTCGAGATAGACCTCGATGAAGGTCTTCCAGTTGTAGTGGCACTCGTGGGCCTGCACCTTGTCGAGCACATAGCCGCCGAAATCGAGCTGGGCGCGTGGGCCCAGGCCGGTCAGCTCGGTGGCGACGTCATGGCCGTTGTCCTCGAACAACAGGCCGTTCCACTCACGGAGCGGGTAGCGGTTCAGGTTCAGGCAGGGGTCGTGGTCGAAGTGCGGCGCGCCGATCAGCTCGCCCTGGTGCGAATACGTCCAGCGGTGCAGCGGGCAGACGATATTGGCCTGGGTGTTGCCGCGCCCGCGCAGCATGACGGCTTGGCGGTGGCGGCAGACGTTGGAGATCAGCTCGATGCCACCCTGGCCCGAGGCCGACCGCACCAGCGCCCGGCCCTCGCCTTCCTGCGGCAGCGCGTAGTGGTCGCCGATTTCGGGGACGGACAAGGCATGCCCGACGTAGCGGGGCCCTCTCTGGAAGATGCTGCGCTGTTCACGCTGGAACAGCTCGGCGTCGAAATAGGCGCTCACCGGGAGCTGGGTCTGGCTGCGCTTGAGGGCAGCGGCGGGCAGGCTCAGGTCGGACATGATCCAAGGGGGCTTTCGGGCGGTTGGGGGTGCTGCGTCCCTCCGGCGCATCTCGGGGCTGCCGAGTCGGCCAGGTTGCTAGGGGTGGGAGGAATCCCGTGCGCGCACGCGCGACGGGCGAAGGGTCCGGGATTCTACCTGGGTAGGGAGGCGCCCCGAGGCGCCGCACACAGATGGCAACAGGACGGCGCAGGAGCGCTGACTACAATCGCCGTTTCGCGTTTTGAGATGACAAAAGCTTCCCCCCGCACCAAGGCCGCCGCGAGCGGCGGCGACGACCTCAGCTACGAGCAGGCACTCGCCGAGTTGGAGCGTTTGGTGGCGGCGATGGAAGGGCAGCAACTGCCGCTGGACCAGCTCCTGCAAGCCTATCGGCGCGGCGCGGAACTGCTGGCGCTATGCCGGGGCCGCCTGCAGGCGGTGGAGCAGCAGGTCAGGCTGCTGGACGGCGCCGAACTGAAGCCCTGGGAGGGCCCCGAATCTTGATGGACAAGCAGGAATTTGATCGCTGGGTGGCGGCCTCGCTGGACGCCTTCGAGGCGACGCTGGACGGCCTGGTGCCCGGCGACGCGCCGGCCGGCCTCGGTGAGGCGATGCGTTATGCGGTGCTGGGCGGCGGCAAGCGGCTGCGCCCGCTGCTGGTGCTGGCGAGTTGCGCGGCCGTCGGCGGCGAGCGCTTGGCGGCGCTGCGCGCGGCCTGCGCGGTCGAGCTGATCCACGCCTATTCCCTGGTGCACGACGACATGCCCTGCATGGACGACGACGTGATGCGCCGCGGCAAGCCCACCACCCATGTCGCCTATGGCGAGGCCCAGGCCATGCTGGCCGGCGACGCGATGCAGGCCCTGGCCTTCGAGGTGCTGACGCCGGACGAGGGCATCGCCCCCGCGCTGCAGGCCCGGCTGTGCGCGCTGCTGGCCCGCTCGGCCGGCCACGACGGCATGGCCGGCGGCCAGGCCATCGACCTCGCCAGCATCGGCAAGCCATTGGACGAATGCACGCTGCGCGACATGCACCGCCGCAAGACCGGCGTGCTGCTGCAGGCCAGCGTGATGATGGGCGCGGCCTGCGGGCCGGTGTCCGTCCAGGCCACCGAGGCGCTGTCGGCCTATGGCGCGGCGCTGGGACTGGCCTTCCAGGTGGTGGACGACATCCTCGACGTGACCCAGGACTCCAAAGTGCTCGGCAAGACGGCCGGCAAGGACCAGGACGCGAACAAGCCCACCTACGTCAGCGTGCTGGGCCTGGCCCCCGCACGCGCGCTCGCGCAGCGGCTGCGCGCCGAGGCCAAGGCCGCGCTGGCCGCCAGCGGCCTGGCCGACGTGAGCCATCTCAGCCTGCTGGCGGACTCCGTCGTCGAGCGCGACAACTGAAAGGTTTCGTCATGGACTACGCGCTGCTGAAGACCATCGACAGCCCCGCCGACGTGCGCCGCCTGCCGCGCGCCGAACTGAAGCAGCTCGCCGACGAGCTGCGCGCCTACGTGCTGGAAAGCGTCTCCAAGACCGGCGGCCACCTCGGCTCCAACCTCGGCACCGTCGAGCTGACCGTGGCCCTGCACCACGTCTTCAACACGCCCGAGGACCGCTTGGTGTGGGACGTGGGCCACCAGACCTATCCGCATAAGGTGCTGACCGGCCGGCGCGAACGCATGAGCGGCCTGCGCCAGCTCGGCGGCATCAGCGGCTTTCCGCGCCGCGACGAGAGCGAGTACGACACCTTCGGCACCGGCCACTCGTCCACCAGCATCTCCGCCGCCCACGGCATGGCGATGGCCGCCAAGCTCAAGGGCGAGAGCCGCAAGGCCGTGGCCATCATCGGCGACGGCTCGATGACGGCCGGCATGGCCTTCGAGGCGCTGAACAACGCCGGCATCGCCCACGGCGGCCTGCTCGGCGACCTGCTCGTCATCCTGAACGACAACGACATGTCCATCAGCCCGCCCGTCGGCGCGCTGAACAAATACCTGGCGCGGCTGATGAGCGGCAGCTTCTACACGGCCGCGCGCGAGGGCGCCAAGAGCGTGCTGAAGAACACGCCGCTCTACGAGTTCGCGCGCAAGTTCGAGGAGCACACCAAGGGCATGGTCGTGCCCGGCACCATCTTCGAGGAATTCGGCTTCAACTACGTCGGTCCCATCGACGGCCACGACCTCGACGCGCTGATCCCGACACTGGAGAACCTGCGCGACAAGAAGGGCGCGCAGTTCCTGCACATCGTCACCAAGAAGGGCGCGGGCTACAAGCTGGCCGAGGCCGATCCGGTCAAGTACCACGCCGCGCCCGGCAAGTTCGACCCGGCCGTCGGCTTCGTCAAGCCCGCCACGCCGCCCAAGCTGACCTTCACCCAGGTCTTCGGCGACTGGCTCTGCGACATGGCCGAGGCCGACCCGCGCCTCGTCGGCATCACGCCTGCGATGCGCGAGGGCTCGGGCATGGTGGAGTTCCACAAGCGCTTCCCGCAGCGCTACCACGACGTGGGCATTGCCGAGCAGCACTCCGTCACCTTCGCGGCGGGCCTCGCCTGCGAGGGGCTCAAGCCCGTCGTGGCGATCTACTCGACCTTCCTGCAGCGTGCCTACGACCAGATGGTCCACGACGTGGCGATCCAGAACCTGCCCGTGCTGTTCGCGCTGGACCGCGCCGGCATCGTCGGCGCGGACGGCGCGACGCATGCCGGCAACTACGACATCGCCTACACGCGCTGCATCCCGAACATGGCCATCCTGACGCCGGCCGACGAGGACGAATGCCGCCAGGCGCTCTATACCGGCTTCCTGCACGACGGCCCGGTGACCGTGCGCTACCCGCGCGGCGCGGGCGCGGGCGTGGTGCCGGTCAAGCAGATGACGGCCCAGCCCTGGGGCAAGGGCGAAGTGCGCCGCCAGGGCCAGCGCATCGCCATCCTGGCCTTCGGCACGCTGCTCTATCCGGCGCTGCAAGCGGCGGAACGCCTGGACGCGACGGTGGCGAACATGCGTTTCGTGAAGCCGCTGGACGTGGACCTGGTGGCCGAACTGGCACGGACGCATGACGCCCTCGTCACCGTCGAGGACGGCTGCGTGATGGGCGGCGCGGGCAGCGCCGTGACCGAGGCGCTGAACGCGGCCGGCCTGAGCCTGCCGGTGCTGCAACTCGGCCTGCCCGACGAGTTCGTCGAACACGGCGATCCGGCCAAGCTGATGAGCCTCTGCGGCCTGGACGCGGCGGGCATCGAAGCCAGCATCGTCAAGCGCTTCGGGGCGAAGCCGGTGGTGGTGAGGGCGGCGGGGCGCTGAGGTCTGAGATCACAGGCGGCGGTCTCAGCCCTTACTCGCTGAGTCGCGCCCGCCAATAGGCCGGTTTGCGCCGGGTCGGCGCCACGGCGACGACATAAACCTCGCTCTCGTCGTGCAGGTACACCAGGGAGAACTTGAAGCGCCGGTCGATGACCCGGCGTGTCTTGTGCTTGTACGGCGACCAGAGTTCGGGTGTTTCGGCGGCCTGTATTTCGGCCTCGTGGACGGCCATGTCGTAGCGCTCCGCGAGACGGGCGCTGATGCCGGCGTAGTAGCCGACCTGATGCAGGAATTCGTCGCGTGCTTCCGGGTGGTACCTGACCGTTCTCACCGGCGGATCAGGCGGCGGGCCTCGGCGTGAACGTCTGCGGACGCGATGAGTTGGACGGCGCCGGATTCGATCTCGGCGACGCGGCGCGCGATTTCCTGATCCCAGGCCGCATCGGCGCCGTCATCGGACTCGCCGGCCAGCGAGTCCAGCAATTCTTCCGCGAGGCGTGCGCGATCCTCGGCGGGCAAGGCCTTGGCGCGGACGGACAGTTCTTCGACGAGGGCGGACATGGCGGGACTCCTGCGAGGGGCCTCGAAGTTTAGGACGACGCGACGCTCACCGCCGCGCCAGCAGCCGCAGCAACTCCGCCACCAGCGGCTGCACCGGCCGGTGCAGCGGGATCAGCGCGGAGACGCGGTAGGGAATCGCCACCGCCAGCGGCCGCACCACCAGCCCTTCGTCCGCGCAAGCCGCCGCCGTCAGCGGGTTGACGATGGCGACACCCAGCCCCGCGCGCACCAGTTCGCAGACGGCCACGGCGCTGTGCGTCTGCACGCGCAGCCGCCTTGGCACGCCGGCCGCCGCGAAGCGCGCGTCGATCTCGTGGCGGTAGGGGTCGTCGGCGGCGAGGCTGACGAAGTCCTGGCCGGCGAAGTCCTTCAGCGCCAGCCGCGCGCGCCGCGCCAGCGGGTGGCCGGCCGGCAGCACGGCGACTTCGTCGGCCTGCAGCACGGGCTCGACGCGCACGCCGGGCAGCGGCGTGGCCTGTTCGGCGAGGCCGAGGTCGAAGCGCTGTTCGCTCATCCAGGCATCCAGCAGCGGCGGCTCGGCCGGCGTGATGGCGACGCGCGCGCCGGCATGGCCGGCCAGCAGCGCCGCCAGCGCGCCGGGCAGCAGCGCGTGGCTGAGCGCGGGCAGGCAGAGCAGGCTGAGCTCGGCGTCCTCGTCGCGGCCGAGCTGGCGCGCGCGCTCGACGACGCGCGCGAGGCCCTGGAAGCTGCGCTCCACCTCGTCGAACAGCGCCCGCGCCCGCGCCGTGGCCTGCAGCCGGCCGCGCGTGCGCTCGAAGAGGGCATAGCCGAGCAACTGCTCCAGCCGCGCGAGGTCGCGGCTCAGCGTCGGCTGCGAGGTGTGCAGCAGCGCGGCGGCGGCGGTGACGCTGCCGGCCGTCATGACGGCGCGGAAGACTTCGATGTGGCGGTGCTGGATGTCCATATCAGCCGTGGATTGTCTGCCGACAGATTGCAATTTGATTGAATGGCCAGGCGGCGGCATGCTGCGCGCCATGACGCATACCCTGCCCGCCGCCCTGAGCCCCGCCCGCCTGCAAGCACTCGCCGCCGAACACGGCACGCCGCTGTGGGTCTATGACGCCGCGACGATCCGCGCCCGCGCCGCCTCGCTGCGGCGTTTCGACGTGGTGCGCTTTGCGCAGAAGGCGTGTTCCAACACGCACATCCTGCGGCTGCTGCGCGCCGAGGGCGTCAAGGTGGACTCGGTGTCGCGCGGCGAACTGCTGCGCGCCTTGGCGGCCGGCTACACGGCGGGCGGCGACGAGATCGTCTTCACCGCCGACCTGCTCGACCACGCGACGCTGGCGACCGTCGCCGAGCACCGTATCCCCGTCAACGCGGGCTCCATCGACATGCTTCATCAGCTCGGTGAAGCGTCGCAGGGCCACCCGGTCTGGCTGCGCATCAACCCCGGCTTCGGCCACGGCCACAGCCACAAGACCAACACGGGCGGCGAGCACAGCAAGCACGGCATCTGGCATGCCGACCTCGGCGCGGCGCTCGCGGCCATCCGCCAGCACGGGCTCAAGCTCGTCGGCCTGCATATGCACATCGGCTCGGGCGTGGACTACGCGCATCTGGCCCAGGTCGGGCAGGCGATGGTGGCCCTGGTGCGCGAGGCGGTCGCGGCCGGGCACGATCTGCACGCGATCTCGGCGGGGGGCGGCCTGTCCATTCCCTATCGCGATGGCGATGCGCGTATCGACGTGGACCATTACTTCGGCCTCTGGGACGCCGCGCGGCGCGAGGCCGAGGCGCTGGTCGGCCATGCGCTGACCTTGGAAATCGAGCCGGGCCGCTACCTCGTCGCCGAGAGCGCCGTGCTGCTGGCCGAGGTGAGGGCGGTCAAGCAGGCCGGCGCGAACCGCTTCGTGCTGGTGGACGCGGGCTTCAACGAGCTGATGCGGCCGGCGATGTATGGCGCCTTCCATGCGATGACGCTGATCGCTGAAGGTGGTTTTGGCGGCGAGGCCCGGCCCACGGTCGTCGCCGGTCCGCTGTGCGAATCCGGCGACGTGTTCACGCAAGGCCCGGGCGGCGAGGTGCTGACGCGGCCGCTGCCACCCGCCCGGGTCGGCGACCTGCTCGTCATCCACGACGCCGGGGCCTATGGCGCGTCCATGTCCAGCAACTACAACAGCCGGCCGCTGGCGGCCGAGGTGCTGGTGGACGGCGATGCGGCCCGGCTGATCCGCCGCCGCCAGACGGTCGAGGAATTGCTGGTGCTGGAAGCCGTCTGAGGCGCCCCGGCCACCCAGGCCGATAGGCCGCCTCAATGGCGTCGATTTGATTAAAGTTTTCTACTAATAAATCAAAGTCGATATAGTTCCGTCCATCCCACCACCCCTCACCAGGAGTTCCCGATGTCGATCATCAACACCCAAGTCCAACCCTTCAAGACCGAAGCCTTCCACAACGGCAAGTTCATCACCGTCACCGACGAGAGCCTGAAGGGCCACTGGTCGGTGCTGATCTTCATGCCGGCCGCCTTCACCTTCAACTGCCCGACCGAAGTGGAAGACGCGGCCGAGAGCTACGCCGAGTTCCAGAAGATGGGCGCCGAGGTCTATATCGTCACGACCGACACGCATTTCTCGCACAAGGTCTGGCACGAAACCTCGCCGGCCGTCGGCAAGGCCCAATTCCCGCTGGTGGGCGACCCGACGCACACGCTGACGAATGCCTTCGGCGTGCACATCCCTGAAGAAGGCCTGGCGCTGCGCGGCACCTTCGTCATCAACCCCGAGGGCGTCATCAAGACCGCTGAAATCCACAGCAACGAGATCGCCCGCGACGTGTCCGAGACCCTGCGCAAGCTGAAGGCAGCCCAGTACACCGCCGCCCACCCCGGCCAGGTCTGCCCGGCCAAGTGGAAGGAAGGCGCGAAGACCATCGCTCCGTCGCTGGACCTCGTCGGCAAAATCTAATGACATTGCGGGTTGGACCTTGTCGTGAAGCGGCAAGCTCCGACCTCAACTGATCAGATGAAGTTTGCAAGGAGCCCGCTCGGGCTCCTTCTCCCCGCAGAGCAACCCAGGCTCTGCTGAAAGCGCCTCCTACGCCGGGGACTCTTTCAGCAGTGGCCCGCCTCGCCACACCCCGCTGAAAGGAGATCACCATGTTGGACGCCGCCCTCAAGACCCAGCTCCAGGGCTACCTGGATCACGTCAAGCTCCCCTTCGACATCGTCGCCTCGCTGGACGACTCCGCCGCCAGCGGCGAGATGCGCCAACTGCTGGAAGAAATCGCCGGCATGAGCGACAAGATCACGCTGCACACCGACGGCGTGGACAGCCGCACGCCGTCCTTCCTGCTGCGCCGCGCCGGCACCGAACAGTCGCTGCGCTTCGCCGCCATCCCGCTCGGCCACGAGTTCACGTCCCTCGTGCTCGCGCTGCTGTGGACGGGCGGCCACCCGCCCAAGGTCGAGCCCGCGCAGATCGACGCCGTGAAGGCGCTCGACGGCGACTACGACTTCGAGATCTACATGAGCCTGACCTGCCACAACTGCCCGGACGTGGTGCAGGCGCTCTCGCTGATGGCCATCGTCAACCCGCGCATCCGCACCACCGTCATCGACGGCGGGCTGTACCAGCGCGAGGTCGAGGCGCGCGACGTGATGGCCGTGCCGAGCGTGTGGCTCAACGGCCAGCACTTCGTCTCCGGCCGCGTCAGCCTGGAAGAACTGATCGCCAAGCTCGACACCGGCTCCGCCGCGCGCGACGCCAAGAAGCTCGACGCCGAAGCCCCCTACGACATGCTCATCATCGGCGGCGGCCCGGCCGGTGCGGCGGCGGCGGTCTACGCGGCGCGCAAGGGCATCCGCACCGGCGTCGCGGCCGAGCGCTTCGGCGGCCAGGTCAACGACACGCTGGGCATCGAGAACTACATCTCCGTGTCCATGACCGACGGCCCCAAGTTCGCCGCCGCGCTGGAAGGCCACGTCAAGGACTACCAGGTGGACATCCACAACCTGCAGCGCGCCGAGAAGCTGATTCCTGCCGCTCAACCGGGCGGTTTGGTCGAGGTGCAGCTCGCCAACGGCGCGACGCTGAAGGGCAAGACGGTCATCCTCTCCACCGGCGCGCGCTGGCGCAACGTCGGCGTGCCCGGCGAGGCCGAGTACAAGAACAAGGGCGTGGCCTACTGCCCGCACTGCGACGGCCCGCTGTTCAAGGGCAAGCCGGTCGCGGTCATCGGCGGCGGCAACTCGGGCGTCGAGGCCGCCATCGACCTCGCGGGCATCGTCAAGCACGTCACGCTGATCGAGTTCGGCGCGGAACTGCGCGCCGATGCGGTGCTGGTGGCGAAGGCGCGCGGGCTGCCCAACGTGACCATCATCACCAATGCGCAGACGACCGAGTTCACCGGCACGAACGGCAAGCTCGACGGGCTGAACTACACGGATCGCGCCAGCGGCGAGGCCAGGCGCGTCGAAGTGGACGGCTGCTTCGTGCAGATCGGCCTCGTGCCCAACACCGAATGGCTGCGCGGCACGCTGGAACTCAGCAAGCACGGCGAAATCATCGTGGACACCAAGGGCGCGACTTCGGTGCCAGGCGTGTTCGCGGCCGGCGATGTGACGACCGTGCCCTTCAAGCAGATCATCATCGCGGCCGGCGACGGCGCGAAGGCGGCGCTCGGCGCCTTCGACTACCTGATGAGGAGCTAGGCCTGCTCACCCTGCGGTGATGGGTCGCGAAGGCCCGCCGCCACGGGCCAATCTAGGCGCGGCAGGCCGCCCGCACTGATGTGCGGGCAAGTGGCGCAACGACGAGTGGCCCGTGGCGGCGGGCCTTCCCGAAGGGTTGCGATCAGAAAGGCCGCAGGCCGCGTTGCAAATCCTCGCCGGGCAACCAGCCCGGCTGCGGTTTGCGCCTCGCCTGCGGCCTTTCCGATCGCAACGCGACCCATCACCGCAGGGTGAGCAGGCCCTAAGCGACGGCGGCGCGGCGGGTCTGCCACAGGCCTTCCGCGCTATAGACCGCCAGTGCGCCCCAGATGCAGGCGAAGGCGACGAGGCGGTTCGCGTCCATCGGCTCCTTGAACAGGAACACGCCGAGCAGGAACTGCAACGAGGGCGAGGCGTACTGCACGATGCCCAGCGTCGCCAGCGGGATGCGCCGCGCGCCGGCCGCGAACAGCAGCAGCGCGCCGGCCGTCACCGGGCCGGTGCCGACGAGCCAAATCCAATCGACGCCGCTCTGCCCCGCCAGCGCGCCGGCCTGCCACCACCAGGCCATGCCCGCCAGCGCCAGCGGCGCGAGGATCAGCGTTTCCAGCGCCAGTCCTTCCAGCGCGCCTAACGCGGCGGTCTTGCGCATCAGGCCGTAGAAGCCGAAGCTGACCGCCAGCACCAGCGCCACCCAGGGCAGGCGGCCGGCCGCGACGGTGAGCCACAGCACGCCGAAGGCCGCCAGCGCCACGGCCGCCCACTGCGCCGGGCGCGGGCGCTCGTGCAGCACCGCGAAGCCCAGCGCCACATTGACCAGCGGGTTGATGAAATAACCCAGGCTCGCGTCCAGCACATGGCCATTGGCGACGGCCCACACATAGGTCAGCCAGTTCACTGCGATCAGCGCGGCCGACAGCGCAAAGCGCCGCCACGTCGCCGCGCTGACCTCGCGCAGCCAGGCCAGCCGGCCGGTGGCGAGCAGCACGGCGGCGACGACCGCCAGCGACCACAGCGTGCGGTGCGCGATGACCTGCAGGGCCGGGATGTGCGCGATCTGGTGGAAATAGAGCGGGAACAGCCCCCAGGCCAGATAGGCGCCGAGGGCGTAGAGGATGCCGGGGTTCATGGCGCGGCATTCTCCCGCCGGGGCAGGGCTTTCGGCACTGGCGCGCGCGGCGGGGCTGCGCATGATGGCGGCCATGCTGAAAACACTCTGCGCGGCGCTGGCCGCAAGCTGCCTCATCGCACCGGCCCGGGCCCAGGATGCCCCGAAGGATGGCCCGCCCAAATACGAGCCCCGCGAGCACTACACCAAGTACGAATACCGCGTGCCGGTGCGCGACGGCAAGCGGCTGTTCACCGTCGCCTACGTGCCCAAGGACCAGAGCCGGCGCTACCCGCTGCTGATGGCGCGCACGCCCTATGGCTGCGGCCCCTACGGCGTGGACCGCGACGGCCTGCGCCGCCTCGCGCCCAATGAGGACTTCCTGAAGGCCGGCTACATCTTCGTCTGCCAGGACGTGCGCGGGCGCTTCCAGTCCGAGGGCGACTGGGTGGAGATGACGCCGCACCGCAGCGTGAAGCGCACGCCCGCCGACGTGGACGAAAGCAGCGACACGCACGACAGCGTGCAATGGCTGATCGACCACGTGCCCGGCAACAACGGCCGCGTCGGCATCTGGGGCATTTCCTACCCGGGCTTCTACGCGGCGGCGTCCATCATCGACTCGCACCCCGCCATCAAGGCCGCGTCGCCACAGGCGCCCATCGCCGACCTCTACCGGGGCGACGACAGCTACCACGGCGGCGCCTTCATGCTGGCCGCCAACTTCGGCTTCTATTCGGGCTTCAAGCCGCAGCGCACGCCGGCACTGCCGCCCAAGCAATGGCCCGAGTTCGACTACGGCACGCCGGACGGCTACGAGTTCTTCCTGCAATTCCAGAATCTCGACGCGATGGCCGCGCGCCTGGGCGGCAACCCGTATTTCGACGTGCAGATCGAGCACGAGCGCTACGACGCCTTCTGGCAGGCGCGCGCGATCACGCCGCATTTGAAGAACATCCGCGCCGCCGTGCTGACGGTGGGCGGCTGGTTCGACGCCGAAGACCTCGCCGGCCCGCTGGCCATCCACCGCGCCATCGGCCAGCAGAGCCCGGGCACGGACAACCGCCTCGTCATGGGGCCGTGGGTGCACGGCGGCTGGCTCGGCGCACCGGGGCGGCAACTGGGCCGCGTGCAGTTCCAGCAGCCGACGGCCGAGCAGTTCCAGCGCGAGGTGCTGCTGCCCTTCTTCGAGCAGCATCTGCGTGAGGTCGCGCCGAAAACGCCGCTGGCCAAGGCGACCGTGTTCGAGACCGGCACCAATGTCTGGCGCCGCTACGACGCCTGGCCGCCCAAGGGCGCCGAGGCGCGCACGCTCTACTTCGCGCCCGGCGGCCGGCTCGCGTTCACGCCGCCCGCCGCCGCCGCGCCCGCCTTCGACGCCTGGGTCAGCGACCCGGCCAAGCCCGTGCCCTTCATCGGCTACACGGCGCTGGGCGTGCCGCAGGAGTACATGGTCGGCGACCAGCGTTTTGCCGCCACGCGGCCCGACGTGCTGACCTACCGCAGCGAGGTGCTCGAAGACGACCTGACCGTGGCCGGCCCGATCACCGCGCGGCTGTTCGCGTCCACGTCGGGAACGGACGCGGACTGGGTGGTCAAGCTGATCGACGTCTACCCCGGCGAACTGGACGAGCCGACGCCGAAGCGCCGCCGCCCGCGCACCGACGACGCCGAACTGCCGGAGAGCCCGCTGGCCGGCATGCAGCAGCTCGTGCGCGCCGACCCGCTGCGCGGGCGCTTCCGCCACGGCTTCGAAGCCCCAGAGGCAATGGCGCCGGGCCGCGTCGAGGAACTGCGCGTGGCCCTGCAGGACGTGAACCACACCTTCCGCCGCGGCCACCGCATCATGGTGCAGGTGCAGAGCAGTTGGTTCCCGCTGATCGACCGCAACCCGCAGACCTTCGTGCCCATCCGCAGCGCCAGACCCGAGGACTTCCAGCCCGCGACGCAGAAGCTCTACCGCTGGAAGGAACAGGCCTCGGGGCTGGAACTGAAAGTCCTCTCGACGCGCTGAACCCGCACACGCGCATCGCCCTGGCGCGGCGGAAGTCACGCCCTGCCGGAATGCCGGCGCCGGCCCGGCCCCGGGGGCTTCTAGCATCCGCGCCGCATGAGTTTCGCGGAGCAGCAGATGGCATCGGAATCGAAGTGGGCGGCCGGCCCTGGGCAGAACGACCGGCAGAGCGCGCGCCAGCAGTCCTGGCGCGGCGCGGACCGGATGATGCTGGCCTGCCTGGGCCTGTACGTGGCCATGGCGCTGGGGCTGGGGCTGTACTTCGGCGGCTTCGGGCTGGCGCTGGGGGTCAGCCTGGTGCTGTTCGGCCTGGCCTGCGGCGCCCATCTGGTGGCCGGCGGCACGGCGCTGGCGGCGCAGACGATGGCGGTGGCTGGCATGGGGCTGGTGGCGCTGCACATCCATCTGGCGCGCGGCATGATCGAGTTCCACTTCGGCGTCTTCGTCACGCTGGCCTTTCTGCTGGCCTACCGGCACTGGGCGCCGGTGCTGACCGGGGCCGCCGTCATCGCAGTGCATCACGTGCTGTTCGACCGCCTGCAGGCGGCCGGCTTCGGCGTCTACTGCCTGACCGACCCGGGCTTCCCGCGCGTGCTGGTGCATGCCGGCTATGTGGTGGTGCAGACGGGCTTTGAGGTGCTGATCGCGCTGCAGATGTATCAGCGCGCGGCCGAGCAGTCGGCCCTGGTGGGGCTGGTGGAGCACCTGACGGCGCGCGAGCGCATCAACCTCGACACGCGGCACGTCGGCGAGGCGCAGGGCACGGCCGCGCTGCTGCGCGACGCGGTGGACCGCATCCACGGCGTCGTGCGCCAGGTGCAGGTGGCGGCGCAGAGCATCGACGGCGCCAGCGCCGAGATCGCGGCGGGCAACCAGGACCTGTCCGCCCGCACCGAGAAGACGGCGGCGAGCCTGCAGTCCACCGCCTCGTCCATGGACGAGCTGACCCGCGCCGTCGGCGAGACGGCCGACTCGGCCCGGCAGGCGCATGCGCTGGCCAGCGGCGCGGCGGCCTCGGCCTCGCAGGCCTCGGGCGTGGTGCGGCAGGTGGTGACGACGATGGACGCCATCGACGCCAGCGCGGCGCGCATCGGCGACATCACGGGGCTGATCGACAGCATCGCCTTCCAGACCAATATCCTGGCGCTGAACGCGGCCGTCGAGGCGGCGCGGGCGGGCGAGCAGGGGCGGGGCTTCGCGGTGGTCGCCAGCGAGGTGCGCAGCCTTGCCCAGCGCTCGGCCGAGGCGGCGCGCGACATCAAGCGGCTGATCGCCCAGTCCAGCGAGCAGGTGGCGGCGGGCTCGGGCCTCGTCGGCCAGGCGGGCGACGCGATGCGCGAGATCGAAGGCGCGGCGCACCGCGTGGCCGAACTGATCGGCGCCATCGCGCAATCGGCGGGCGAGCAGAGCGAGGGCGTCGGCCGCATCAACCAGACCGTGGGCCAGCTCGATCAGGTGACGCAGCAGAACGCCGCGCTCGTCGAGCAGTCGGCGGCTGCCGCTGAAAGCCTGCGCGACCAGGCGCAGCGACTGGCCAGCGAAGTCAGCGTGTTCCAGACCACGCGGGACTGAACGCCGCCCAGGCATCGCCGGGCGGCGCATGCAGCGCGAGCGCGGCGCCGGTGACCGGGTGCGTCAGCCGCAGCGTCTCGGCATGCAGCCAGAGCCTTTGCACGCCGAGATGGGCGGCGACGGCGCGGTTCAGCAGGCCCTTGCCGTGGGTCGCGTCGCCGAGGATGGGGTGGGCGATGTGCTTGAGGTGGCGGCGGATCTGGTGGCGGCGGCCTTGCAGCGGCTCGGCGGCGAGCAGGGCGACGCGGGTGGTCGCAAAGCGCGGGTCGGTGGCGAGCGGCCATTCGTGGCGGGCCAGCACCTGCCAGCGGGTCTGCGCATCGAGCAGCGGCTGGCCGGCGGAGGGCAGCTCGGGGTCGCGCGCCAGCGGGTGGTCGATCAGCCCGGCGTCTTCGCGCGGCCAGCCGCGCACCAGCGCGAGATAGCGTTTCTCCATCCGCCCCTGCTCGAACATCGCGCCGAGCAATGAGGCGACCTCGGCGGACAGCGCGAACAGCAGCACGCCCGAGGTGCCCCGGTCCAGCCGATGCACGGGCCAGACCGGCTGGCCGAGCTGGTCCCGCAGCAACTGCAGCGCCGCCTCGCTCTCACCGGCCGCGAGCTGGGTGCGGTGGACGAGCAGGCCGGCCGGCTTGTCGATGGCGACCATGTGTTCGTCCCGAAAAATTGGGGTCAGAGTCAATTTTCCAGGTCGCCATCCAGATAGAACCACTCGCCGTCGTCGCGCACGAAGCGGCTGGTTTCGTGCAGACGGTGGGCGCGGCCGGCCAGTTTGCTGCGGGCGACGAATTCGACGCTGCCGTGTTCATCGTCATGCATCGTGGCGCGTTTGACCGTCAATCCAAGCCATTTGAGGCCGGGCTCGGGCGGCTCCAGCGCGGCGGGGCGGGTGCTGGGGTGCCAGGTGGCGAGCAGGTAGGCGCGCTGGTCGAGCGCGAAGGCGGCGTAGCGCGAACGCATCAGCGCCTCGGGCGTGGCGGCCGTCAGGCCCCGGCCGGCCGCGTGGGCGGCGTGCAGGGCGCCGCAGCAGGCGGAATAACTCCGGCCCGTGCCGCAAGGGCAGGGGCCGGGTGAGGTGGGCGAGTTCATGGCGACTCGATCATGCCGCAGCGGGATCGAGCCGCAGCCCGGATCAGAACTTGTAGCCGAAGCCCACCGTCAGCAGGTTGTCGGTCTTCTTCGTGCCTGCCGGCACGCGGCTCGCGTAGCGGCTGGAGAGGCCCGTGTTGAGCGTCCAGCCGCCGGCGATCTGCGTGGCGAGGCCGGCGTCGAAGGTGGCGCGGCTGCCGAGGTCGCCGCCGCCGGGGTAGTAGACGAGGCGTTGCTTCAGCGTCGTCGTGTCGCTGAGCTTGTGGCTGGATTCCTCGCCGAGCAGGGCCTGGACACCGCTGGTCTTGCTGCCGTCGGTGAAGCGGTTGTCGCTGTAGCCGATACCGCCGAAGAGGTCCCAACTGTGAGCGTCGTTCTTCAGCAGGTGGTAGCCGATGCCGCCGCTGAGGTTGTAGCGGTCGCGCACGCCGGCGGCCTTGTTGGTCTCGCCCTCGGCGGCACCGAAGGCGAACCACTGCGGGCCGAGGTTGAAGTCGTAGCGGCCGCCCAGGCGCAGCAGGTTGGCGGTGGTGGTGGTGACGCCGGCCACCTCGTTGCGGCCGTAGTTGGCGAGGCCGTAGAGGCTGATCTTGTCCTGCGCGGTGGCGCGGTTGGCGTCGGCGTTGGCGGCCAGGGTGCGGCTGCTGTTGTTGCCGCTGGAGAAGGCGCCACCGAGGCTGAGGCCGCCGTGCCACAGGCCGTCGGGCTTGTCCTGGGCCAGCGCGGCCTGGGAGGCGAGGGCGAGGGCGGCGGTGCTCAGGGCGAGGGTGAATCGGGTCATCGGGGGGGCACTCCTTGGGAAGCGGAAAGAAACGAGCCCGCAGGCGGCGTGGCCTGCGGGCTCGGCGTGGCCGCATGGTGCCATGTTGCACAGCAACATCGGGTTTCCACCTAGTAAAGACTTGAAACAAGGGGCACGGGGCCGGGGGCGGGTGGGGCGGAAAGGGGGCTCCCTAAAATGCGCCGATGAATCTCGCGCCAGACGTTGCCGCCCATACAGCCGCCTACCAGAGCCCCCTGCTGAAGAACCTGAACCCCGAGCAGCTGGCCGCCGTCACCGCCGCGCCCGAGCCCGCGCTGATCCTGGCCGGCGCCGGCTCCGGCAAGACCCGGGTGCTGACCACCCGCATCGCCTGGCTGCTGCAGACCGGCCAGGTCAGCCCCGGCGGCGTGATGGCCGTGACCTTCACGAACAAGGCCGCCAAGGAGATGCTGACGCGCCTCTCCGCGATGCTGCCGGTCAATGTGCGCGGCATGTGGATCGGCACCTTCCATGGCTTGTGCAACCGTTTTCTGCGCGCGCACTGGAAGCTGGCCAACCTGCCGCAGTCCTTCCAGATCCTCGATGCGGGCGACACCACCTCGGCCATCAAGCGCGTCATCAAGGCGATGAAGCTGGACGAGGAGCGCTTCGTGCCCAAGCAGGTCGGCTGGTTCATCGCCGGCTGCAAGGAGGACGGCCTGCGCCCCGGCGACGTGGAGCAGCGCGACGAGCAGACGCGCACGCTGGTCGAGATTTACGCCAACTACGAAGACCAATGCCAGCGCGAGGGCGTCGTCGATTTCGCCGAGCTGATGCTGCGCTCCTACGAGCTGCTGCGCGACAACGCGGCCGTGCGCGAGCATTACCAGCGGCGCTTCCGCCATGTGCTGGTGGACGAATTCCAGGACACCAACAAGCTGCAATACGCGTGGCTGAAGATGTTCTGCCCGCCCGGTATCGACAACGGCCAGAGCCTGCTGGCGGTGGGCGACGACGACCAGAGCATCTACGCCTTCCGCGGCGCGCGCGTCGGCAATATGGCGGACTTCGAGCGCGAGTACCGCGTGCGCAAGGTCATCAAGCTGGAGCAGAACTACCGCAGCTTCGGCCACATCCTCGACGCCGCCAACGAACTCATCAGCCGCAACACGCGCCGCCTCGGCAAGACCCTGCGCACCGACGCCGGCCCCGGCGAGCCCATCCGCGTGCAGGAGTCGCCCAGCGACTTCGCCGAGGCGCAGTGGCTGATCGAAGAGGTGCAGAGCCTGCACCGCAGCGGGCTCGACCGGCAGCAGATCGCCGTGCTCTACCGCAGCAATGCGCAGTCGCGCGTCATCGAGTCGGCGCTGTTCAGTGCGGGCATTCCGTACCGCGTCTACGGCGGCCTGCGCTTCTTCGAGCGCGCCGAGGTCAAGCACGCGCTGGCCTATCTGCGTCTGCTGGAGAACCCGAACGACGACACCAGCTTCCTGCGCGTCGTCAACTTCCCGACGCGCGGCATCGGCGCCAAGACGCTGGAAACCCTGCAAGACCTGGCCAAGGCCAGCGGCCGCAGCCTCTACCAGACCGTATCGGCCGTGCCGGGCAAGGGCGGCGCCAACCTCGCCGCGTTCGCGGGCCTGATCGACTCGACACGCAACCTCACCCAGGGCCACACGCTGCGCGAAATCATCGAGCAGGTGCTGGAAACCTCGGGCCTGCTGGACTTCTACCGCACCGACAAGGACGGCGCCGAGCGGCTGGAAAACCTGGACGAACTGGTCAACGCGGCCGAGGCGTTTGTGACGCAGGAGGGCTTCGGCAAGGACGCGGTGGCGCTGCCGGTCGATGAAGTCGCTGCCCCTCAGTCGGCAGGCACGCCCGGCGCCGTGCCCGATGCGGAGACGGGCGAAATCATGTCGCCGCTGAATGCCTTCCTCACGCACGCCTCGCTGGAAGCCGGCGACAACCAGGCCCAGGCCGGCCAGGACGCCGTGCAGCTGATGACCGTGCATTCCGCCAAGGGCCTGGAGTTCGACGCGGTCTTCATCACCGGGCTGGAAGAGGGCCTGTTCCCGCACGAGAACGCGATGTCCGACCACGACGGGCTCGAAGAAGAACGCCGGCTGATGTACGTCGCCATCACGCGGGCGCGGCAGAAATTGAGCTTGAGCTTCTGCCAGACCCGCATGCTGCACGGCCAGACGCGCTACCACGTCAAGAGCCGCTTCTTCGACGAACTGCCCGAGGACGCGCTGAAGTGGCTGACGCCGCGCAACCAGGGCTTCGGCTCGGGCTTTGCGCGGGAATACCAGAGCGCCTGGGAGCGCGGCTCCGGCCTCAAGGGCATGGTCGGCGCGGGCCGCGTGGAGCCGCGCGCCGCCTGGGTCGAGCCGTCCGTGCCTGCCAGCATGCGGCAGAAGGTCTCCGAGGAACACGGCGGCCTGCGCGTCGGCAAGGGCGTGTTCCACACCAAGTTCGGCGAGGGCGTGCTGCTGACGCTGGAAGGCAGCGGCACCGATGCGCGGGCCCAGGTCAATTTCGGCCGGCATGGCACCAAATGGCTGGCGCTGTCGGTCGCCAAGCTGACGCCGATCGCATAGGGCCGCGGCTCAGTTCGGCGCGCCATTGCCCAGGCATCTTCGTGGCCGGCACCGCCGTTGTGCCGCGACGGCGGGTGACGCGGCGGCGCCAGGCCGTCGAGCGGTGCGACGACACGCCGTGCGGCTGATGGCGGCGCGCTCGGCCAGGGACTGCGGCCCCTCCGGCGCGAAGCACGGTCAGATCGCCTGGCCGCCCGAGACCTCGATGCGCTGCGCGTTGATCCAGCGGTGGTCGGCCGTCAGCAGGCCCGCGATCATCGGGCCGATGTCGTCGGGCACGCCGACGCGGCCCAGCGCGGTCATGCCGGCGAACTGCCGGTTCAGATCGGGCATGTCGCGCACCGCGCCGCCCAGGAAGTCCGTCTCGATCGCGCCCGGCGCCACCGTGTTGACGGCGATGCCGCGGCTGCCCAGCTCCTTGGCCATGCAGACCGACAGCACTTCCACGGCGCCCTTGGCCGTCGAATAGGCCGAGAAGCCCGGGAAGGTCGCCCGCGTCAGGCCCGAGGACAGGTTGACGATGCGCCCGCCGTCGGCAATCAGCGGCAGCAGCGCCTGCGTCAGGAAGAAGACGCCCTTCACATGGACGTCGAACAGCGCGTCGAACTCGGCGACGGTGGTCTCGGCGAACGAGGCCATCGTGCCGTGCCCGGCGTTGTTGACGAGGTGCTCGAAGCGGTCGCGTCCCCAGTGGTCCCGCAGCGCCGTGCGAACGCGGGCGGCGAAGCCGGCGAAGGTGGCGACATCGGCCACGTCCAGCGGGATCGCCACGGCCTTGCGGCCCAGCGCCTGAATGTCCTGGACGACGTGCCGCGCCTCGGCCTCGCCGCTGCGGTAGGTGACGATCACGTCGCCGCCGCGGCGCGCGATGCTGAGGGCGGTGTTGCGGCCCAGGCCGCGGCTGGAACCGGTCACGAGTGCGATGGAAGTCATGTCAATCTCCGAAACGATGGATGGGGCGGGCAGCGGTTCCGGCGTTGCGCCGGGACGGGGTCCAATGTGCTGGCCGGCCCCTCGCCGCGGTTGCCCGTTCCGCGCCGATTTCTTGCCCGATCCGGGGGCGGCCCCGGCCGCCTTGCGCGAAGCTCCACCCTGCTTGCCCGATCCTCCGGCGCCCATTGCGGACACGGGCCGCGGTCACTACCGTGCGCGCATGTCCGCGCCCCTGCTCCACGCCGTCCGGCGCTATGCCGACTTCTATGCCGATGCGCAAGGCGTTGCGCCGACGCCGCTGCCCGGCTTCACGCTGCTGCGCGCGACGCGCCCGAGCGAGCTGCTGTATGCGATCTCGCGGCCCCTGGCCGCGATCGTGGTCCAGGGCAGCAAGCGCGTGACGATGGGGGCGCGGAGCTTCGACTTCGGCGCCGGCGACTCGCTGCTGATCACCGCCGACGTGCCCACCATCAGCCAGATCACCCGCGCCGACCTGAGCCATCCCTATTACTCGCTCGTGCTGGACCTGGACCCGGCCATCGTCCAGGAGCTGGCCGTCGAGATGAGCATGGCCGAGGGCGACTGCGGCACGCCGGTGCGCGTGGATGCGACGGAGCCCGAGGTGGCCGCCACGGCGCTGCGCATGCTGGAGCTGCTCGACCGGCCGACGGCGGTGCCCGTGCTCAAGCGGCAGCTCGTGCGCGAGATGCACTACTGGCTGATGGCCGGCCGCCATGGCCCGGCGATCCGCAGCCTGGGCGCGGCGGAGAGCCGCTACCGCCAGGTCGGGAAGGCGGTGGCCATCATCCGCTCGGAGTTCGCGCGGCCGCTGCGCATCGAGCGCCTCGCCGAGGCTGCGGCGATGAGCCCCTCCAGCCTGCACGAGCACTTCAAGGCGGTGACCTCGCTGTCGCCGCTGCAATTCCAGAAGCAACTGCGGCTCATCGAGGCGCGCCGGATGATGCTGTCGGCGGGCGCGTCGGCGAGCGACGCCGCCTACGCGGTGGGCTACGAAAGCGTCCCGCAGTTCACTCGGGAGTATGGCCGCATGTTCGGCGCCCCGCCGGTGCGCCATGTGAAGGAGACGATGGCGAAGATACGGGCCATTGGATAGAAGGTGCCGCGCGGGCCCGTAAGCTCGCAGGCTTTCGCAATCGCCCGCCAATCGCCATGACCGATTCCCGCCCCTCGCTCGCCGCGCTGAGCGCCTTCCTGAAGGCCGAATTTCCGCAGAACCGCTGCACGCTGGAGAAGATCGACACGGATGGCGGTGTCGTCCTGGCCCACCCGGTGGGCGAGCCGGAGCTGAGGCCGGGAGGCACGGTGTCGGGCCCGGTCATGATGACGCTGGCCGACGTGGCCCTCTACGTCGCCATCCTGGCCCAGATCGGCATCGTGCCGCTGGCGGTGACGACGAATCTGTCCATCAACTTCCTGCGCAAGCCGCGCGCCGACCGCCGCGTCGTCGCGCGCTGCCGGCTGCTGAAGCTGGGCAAGTCGCTGGCGGTGGGCGAGGTGTGGATCTTTTCGGAAGGCGAGGACGAGCCGGTGGCGCATGCGACGGGGACATATTCGATACCGCAGGGGCGCTGAGCGGTATCAAACCAGGCCCGGGGAAGCTTACGAACTGCCTTCGACATGATCTCGCTCCTCGTAGGGAAGACAGTCAACTTTGACAACATTGAAGACCTGCGCACAGTTCTTCCTGACATGACTTTTGTCGAGGTAAAGACTGCAACGCAAGATCATGTCAAGGAAGGCTTCGCTAACTTCTTCTTCGACTTCACAGAAAATGAAATTTCTGCGGCATCTCAACTTGGCGCAAGGTACAAGGTGGCTCTATACAACAGCCGGACTAGAGAGCTTTTAATTGCCTCGTTACCAGACATCATGGCGCGTGCTGGCTCGACAACTTGGCAGGTATCTATACAACTCAAACCTCTCAGCCCATGAAGTGCGCGCCTAACAATTCATTCAAGCCGACCTTGCTTTGCAAGGCGGCTTAATTCAGGCGTTCAGCGCCGCATCATGCGTCTCTGGTCATTGCACCCTAAGTATCTAGACCGGCAAGGACTGGTTGCGCTTTGGCGTGAGGCGTTGCTGGCCAAAGCGGTGCTCCGTGGAGAAACTCGCGGCTATACCCACCATCCGCAGCTCGTGCGCTTTGGCGCGCATCCCCAACCCCGCTCGGCCATCAATTCGTATTTGGCCGCTGTCCATGCAGAGGCAACGCGTCGAGGCTATGCCTTCGACGGTTCCAAGATTGGCCCAGCCCGGGGTGTGCAGCCAATCGCTGTCAGTTCTGGGCAGCTTGCGTGCGAATGGCAGCATCTGCAAAACAAGCTGTCCGTTCGCAGTCCAGCCGTTCTGGCCCAATGGGATGGCGTGACCGCTCCAATATGCCACCCGCTGTTTCGCCCGGAACCTGGCCCGGTGGCATCATGGGAGCGCGAGCGAGGTGGCGCCTAGCAATTCATTCAAGCCGACGCCGTTCCACGGCAAGGCTTGGTTCGGCAATCATTTTTTGGGGTGATCATCGTGCGCTTAACCATCCGGGCGGAATTGCCGTCAGACACGGCAGCGATTCATGCGCTTACCAAGGCAGCATTTCTCAATGCGCCTCATACTGCTCATACGGAGCACTTGATCGTCGATGCATTGCGCGATGCGGGTGCTTTGACCATATCGCTCGTGGCCGACGATGATGGTTCTGTGGTTGGGCACGTCGCCGTATCACCCGTTTCCATATCAGGGGAGATTGCCGGGTGGTACGGCCTCGGGCCAATCTCTGTTTCTCCTGGGCGCCAGAAACAGGGTATTGGCTCGAAGCTGATGCAGGCGGCTCTTCAGCGACTGAAAGACAGCGGCGCTGCCGGCTGTGTTCTTGTCGGAGACCCGGCCTACTACGATAGATTCGGTTTTGTGCATCAAAGCAGCATCGTCTTCCCGGATATTCCAGCCGAGTTCTTTTTGGCTGCTTCATTTTCTGAATCCGTCCCGCAAGGCATTGCTGAATTTCATGAGGCATTTGCCACAAATGCCACAAAAGGCTAGCAATTGATTCGGGCGATCAGGCCGGCCTCTCATCCAGCACATCCTGCGGCGCACCGAACATGAAGCAGTCCACGAAGCTGAAATACAAGGAGGCGTAGAACACCGTGGACAGCATGAGGCCGAGGGCCATCAGCGCGACGGGCGCGGCCTGGGCCAGGCCGAGCAGGGCGAACACGAGGCTGACGACGCTGGCCACGCCCATCAGCAGCGCGCCCCACAGCAGCATATTGACCGCGAACGCGGCCTTGTTGCGCCACAGCGCCAGCGTGCTGGAGAACAGCGCCTGGGCCACGCCCTGGCCGCCCCAGTGGACCAGCGCCGGCGCATGCCAGTAGGGCACCGACAGCAGGCCCATCAGGCCCATGCGCGCGGCCAGGCCCCAGAACAGGCGCGGGTCGGTGGCCGCGTTGGCGATGGCCTCGGCATCGGCGTTGTCGGCGACGAGTTTCTGCAGGTCGCGCGTGCTGCCGCCGTCGATCCAGTCGGCCGCCAGGCCGATGACGAGCATCGCGCCGGCATAGCCCAGGCAGAGCAGCAACTGGCTGCGGCGCCGCTCGGGCGTGAGTTTCAGCGGCGCGATGAAGACGCCGGCCGTCGGCGTTTTCTTCTGCAGCACGAGATGGGTGGCGAGCATGAAGCCCAGCGACAGCAGCGGCAGCGCGGCCATGGTCAGCAGCAGGCCGGCGCCGGGGATCAGCATGGCCACGAAGCCGGCGAACAGGAACAGCCCGAACAGGCCCGACAGCGCCAGCGGCTGGCGTCGGAAGACCTTGAAGCCGTGGCGTATCCACAGCCGGCCGTTGCGCGCCGGCACGTCCTGCAAATGCAACTGCATCGTCGAATTCATGCCTGTTCCCTCGTAGGCATCGCATGCCAGGGCTTGTCGATGCGCTCGCGCAGCACGCGCTCGAAGTGGCGCGGGTCGTGGGCTTTCAGCAGCGAGGCTTCGCGCGGCAGGTGCAGGTCGTAGAGGCGCGACAGCCAGAAGCGCAGCGCCGCCGCGCGCAGCAGGGCCGGCAGCAGGCGGTGCTCGGCGCCGGTCAGCGGCCGCACGCTTTCATAGGCGGCGACGAAGACGGCGGCGCGTTCTTCGATGAGGCGGCCGTCGGCGAGGTCGATGCACCAGTCGTTCAGGCAGACGGCGAGGTCGAAGAGCCAGGTGTCGCAGCCGGCGAAGTAGAAGTCGAAGAAGCCCGTCAGCCGCTCGCGGCCCGGGCCCTCGCCGGGCTCGAACATCACGTTGTCGCGGAACAGGTCGGCGTGGATGGGGCCGGCCGGAAGCTGCGCGAACTCGGCCGACGCGGCGAGCTGCTCCTGGTAGGCCAGCTCCTGCGTCAGCAGCTCGGCCTGCGCGGTGCCGAGGAAGGGCAGCAACTGCGGCGCCACCTCGCGCCACCAGGGCAGGCCGCGCAGATTGGGCTGGTGCAGCGCAAAGTCGCGCCCCGCGAGGTGCATGCGCGCGAGCGTGGCGCCGACCTGCTCGCAGTGGAAGGCGTCCGGCGCCAGTTGGTGGCCGCCGTGCAGCCGGTCCACGAGGGCGGCGGGCTTGCCGGCCACGCTGAAGAGGATTTCGCCGCCCGCGTCCGCATGCGGCTCGGGCACGGGCACGCCGCGCTGCGCGAGGTGCTGCATCAGCCGCAGGTAGAAGGGCAGTTGCGCTGCCGTCAGGCGCTCGAACAGCGTCAGCACATAACGGTGCAGATGACCGTCGTCACCGGTGCAATCGACGAAGTAGTTCGTGTTCTCGATGCCGGCGCCGATGCCGCGCAGCGAGGCGAGCTGCCCGAGTTGGAGATGGTCCAGCAGGGCTTGCGCCTGGGCGGGGCTGACTTCGGTGAAAACGGCCATACAGGTCGGATATGGGTCGGTCATGACGGCGGCCCGGAGGCCGCCGCCCATCAGAAATTGAGGATGCGCCAGACCCGCGTGCCCGCGCCGCTCTTGCCGCTGCCGCCGGCCGACTCGCGGCCCGCGTCGTGGACGACGATCTCGTAGTCCGGCGCCTTGGCCTTCTTGTTCTTCACCGTGACGCTCTTGGCCTCGCCGCGCACCTTCAGTTCCTCGATGCGCACCTGCTCGTCCTCGGCCACGGTGCGCTCGACCTTGGGCTCGGGCGGCGGGTCGGCGAGGGCGCCACCCGCAAGCGCGGTCAGCAGCAGAAGGGCAGGTAGGGCGGTGGGGCGAAGCATGCTGCCGATTCTAGGAGGCTGTCGGGCTTGGGCCTGGGCGCAGGGCCAGGCCCAAGCCCGACAGCCTCCCAGGCGGGCCCTACGTGAGAATCCGGCGCCATGAGCAAACCCATCCTGCTGCTGGTCGATGGTTCCAGCTACCTCTACCGCGCCTTCCACGCCATGCCCGATCTGCGCGGCCCCGAGGGCCAGCCCACGGGCGCCGTACACGGCATGGTGGCCATGCTGAAGCGGTTGCGCAACGACATCGGCGCCGAGCACGCCGCCTGCGTGTTCGACGCCTCGGGCCCCACCTTCCGCGACGACTGGTATGCCGACTACAAGGCCCAGCGCGCGCCCATGCCGCCCGAACTGCGCGCGCAGATCGAGCCCATCCACGAGGTCGTGAAGCTGCTCGGCTGGCCCGTGCTGACCGTGCCCGGCATCGAGGCCGACGACGCCATCGGCACGCTCTGCCGCGTCGCCGTCGAACAGGGCCACCGCGTCATCGTCTCCACCGGCGACAAGGACCTGGCCCAACTCGTCAACGCCGACGTGGAACTCATCAACACCATGAGCAACGAACGCCTGGACGAGGCCGGCGTCGCCGCCAAGTTCGGCGTGCCGCCGGGCCGCATCATCGACTACCTGGCCCTGATGGGCGACGCCGTGGACAACGTGCCGGGCGTGGCCGGCGTCGGCCCCAAGACGGCGGCCAAGTGGATCGCCGAACACGGCTCGCTGGACGGCGTCGTCGCCGCGGCCGGCGCGATGAAGGGCAAGGCCGGCGAGAACCTGCGCGCGGCGCTCGACTGGCTGCCGATGGGCCGCCGCCTCGTCACCGTCAAGCTGGACTGCGACCTCGCCGGGCACATCCCCGGCTGGCCGACGCTGGAACCCCTGGCCCTGCGCGACGTGGACAAGCCGGCGCTGGCCGCCTTCTACGCGCGCAACGGCTTCAAGACGTGGCTGAAGGAGTTGACCGGCGACGCCCCCGCGCCCCGGCCCCCGGCGGCCAGCGCCGGCCTGTTCGACGAGCCCGCACCGCCCCCGGGGGCCGCCGACATCGCGCGCCGTTACGACACCATCCTCAGCTTCGAGCAGCTCGACGCCTGGCTCGCCCGCCTGCGCGCCGCGCCCCTGTGCGCGCTCGACACCGAGACCGACTCGCTCGACCCCATGCTGGCCCGCATCGTCGGCATCTCCTTCGCCGACAAGCCCGGCGAGGCCGCCTACATCCCGCTCGCCCACAGCGGCCCCGACGCGCCCGAGCAACTGCCGATGGATGAAGTGCTCGCCCGCCTCAAGCCCTGGCTGGAAGACGAGTCCGCGAAGAAGATCGGCCAGAACCTGAAATACGACCGCCACGTGCTCGCCAACGCCGGCATCGCGCTCGCGGGCGTGCAGCACGACACGCTGTTGCAGAGTTATGTGCTCGAAGCCCACAAGACCCACAACCTCGAAGCCCTGGCCGAGCGCCACCTCGGCCGCAAGGGCCTGAGCTACGAAGACCTGTGCGGCAAGGGCGCGCACCAGATCCCCTTCGCCCAGGTCGGCGTCGAGCAGGCCACCACCTACTCCGGCGAAGACTCCGAGATGTGCCTGCAACTGCACGGCGTGCTGTGGCCGCGCATCGAGGCCGACGCCGGCCTGACGCGCATCTACCGCGACATCGAGATGCCCACGGCCGCGCTGCTTGCGCGCATCGAGCGCCACGGCGTGCTCATCGACGCCACGCGCCTGCAGGCCCAGAGCCACGAGATCGGCCAGCGCCTCGTCGCGCTGGAGCAGCAGTGCCACGACATCGCCGGCCAGCCCTTCAACATCGGCAGCCCCAAGCAGATCGGCGACATCCTCTTCAACAAGCTCGGCCTGCCCGTCGTCAAGAAGACGGCCACCGGCGCGCCCTCCACCGACGAAGAAGTGCTGACCGAACTCGCCGCCGACTACCCGCTGCCCGCGCGCATCCTCGAACACCGCAGCCTCGCCAAGCTCAAGAGCACCTACACCGACAAGCTGCCCCAGCAGATCAACCCCGCCACCGGCCGCGTCCACACCAACTATGCGCAGGCCGTGGCCGTGACCGGGCGGCTGTCCAGCAACGAGCCCAATCTGCAGAACATCCCCATCCGCACCGCCGAGGGCCGGCGCGTGCGCGAGGCCTTCGTCGCGCCTGAGGGCTGCCGCATCGTCAGTGCCGACTACTCGCAGATCGAGCTGCGCATCATGGCCCACATCAGCGAAGACCCGGGCCTGCTCAAAGCCTTCCACGACGGCCAGGACGTCCACCGCGCCACCGCCAGCGAAGTCTTCGGCGTGCCGCTGGCCGAGGTGTCGGCCGAGCAGCGGCGCTATGCCAAGACCATCAACTTCGGCCTCATCTACGGCATGGGCGCCTTCGGCCTCGCCTCGGCGCTGGGCATCGAGCAGAAGGCCGCCAAGGACTACATCGACCGCTACTTCACCCGCTTTGCCGGCGTGAAGCGCTATATGGACGACACCAAGGCCTCGGCCGCCGAACTCGGCTACGTCTCCACGCTGTTCGGCCGCCGCATCTACCTGCCCGAAATCCGCGGCGGCAACGGCCCGCGCCGCGCCGGCGCCGAACGCCAGGCCATCAACGCGCCCATGCAGGGCACGGCGGCCGACCTCATCAAGCTCGCCATGCTCGCCGTGCAGGCCGAACTGGACCGGGCCGGCAAGCAGTCCAGCATCGTCATGCAGGTGCATGACGAACTCGTCTTCGAGGTGCCCGAGGCCGAACTGGACTGGATGCGCACCGAAGTGCCCCGGCTGATGGCCGGCGTGGCGACGCTCAGGGTGCCGCTGCTGGCCGAGGTGGGCGTGGGGGCGAACTGGGAGGAGGCGCATTGAGGGCTGCGGGTGTCCAGCAGATGCATCAGCAGCACCTTGCAGCCACGGCCCGCACGTCAAATGCGACGCGCGCCGCGAAGCGGGCGCCAGCTTGTCCATGCCGGGCTTGCCCTGCCGGGCGCAGCAACGAAAAGAGGGCCCGAAGGCCCTCTTGGTTTGTGTCGCTGGCGGCTTAGCAGGTGGGTGCCGGGGTTGTCTTGTTGTTCTTGGTGATCCCCGAGACCGTGATCTTGCCGCCGTCAGTTTTGATCGTATCGACTTCCTTCGTCACGCTGCCCGTCACGTCGGCGGGAGCACCATTTTTCCGCCGATGCAGTCCGTAGCGGCGCCGTTTTCCTGGATGCACAGGGCAACCGCCGTCTTGACGGAATCAGCCGCCGTGGGCGCATTGCCGAGCTTGGCCTTGCTGGTGTAGTCCTTGTACTGAGGCGCGCAGAACGACCTGGCGATGTTTTTCCTGAGCCAGTAGCGCCCGCTGCTGGCCCTGCCCTGGCCGGAATGGGCGGTGGCGCAGGAGCACCCGGACGCGCTGCACTGGCTGGCCCGGCTGCACATCGGCCAGCAGTTGCCGCAGGCGTCGATGGCGCAGGGGCTGATGTACCTCGCCAAGTCCGCCGCGCTGGGGCATGCGATCTCGGCGGCGCAGGTGGGTGCGCTGGCGGCACGGCGGTGAGGGTGCTTCCTATTTTGGGGAAAATGGGGAAAATAGACCAATCACCCGCCTCGGAGATGCCCCATGTCCGCCGTTCTCGCACAGGCCCAGACCGACGCACTGCCCAGCGTCTCGGCGACCCAGCTCGTTGCCGGCATCCAGAAGGTCGGCCGCGTGGTGGCGGCGCATGGCGCGGTGCTCATCACCAAGCATGAGCAGCCGGCCTTTGTGCTGATGTCGGTGGAGCGCTACCGCGAACTGCAGCGCGCCGCCGAGCCGGACCTGGGCGCGCTGGGCGGCGAGTTCGACGCGATGCTGGCGCGCATGCAGGGGCAGGGCGATGCCATGGCCGATGCCTTTGCGATGGCGCCCGAGGCCTTGGGCGCCGCAGCGGTTCAGGCGGCCCGGGCGGGCTGAGTGCCGGCGCGGCTCTTCGTGCTGGCCGGCGTGAACGGGGCCGGCAAGAGTTCGCTGGGCGGCGCGGCGCTGCGGGCCGGCGGCGTCGAGTTCTTCAACCCCGACAGCGCCGCCGCGCGGCTGCGCGGGCAGCGGCCGGGGCTGAGCGCCGAGCAGGCCAATGGGCTGGCGTGGACGCTGGGCCGGCGCGGGCTGGAGCGGGCGCTGGCCGAGGGGCTGACCTATGCCTTCGAGACGACGCTGGGCGGCGCCAGCATCACCCGGCTGCTGCTGGATGGCGCGCGGGGCGGGGCCGAGGTCAACGTCTGGTACGCGGGCCTGGCGACGCCGGAGATGCATCTGCGGCGCATCCGGGCGCGCGTGGCGGCGGGTGGGCATGACATTCCCGAGGCCAAGGTGCGTGAGCGCTTCGACGCCAGCCGCAGCAACCTCGTCAAGTTGATGCCCCGGCTGGCCAGTCTGCGTGTCTACGACAACAGCTTCGAGGCTGACCCGCGCGCCGGCCAGCCGCCTCGGCCCGTGCTGCTGTTGCGCATGCAGGCGGGGCGGGTCGTCGCGCATGCGCCGCTGCCCGAGGTGCCGGGCTGGGCCCGGCCGCTGCTGGCCGCCGCGCTGCGTTGAATATCATGCAGTGGTCTTGCAAGGAGAGGTGATGCAGGTTCTGCTGGTCGATGCGTTTCCGATGGTGCGCGCCGCGCTCACGGGGCTGATCGAGCGGCATTTCGCCGGTGCGCGGGTGCTGGGCGTCGATAGCGTCGCCGCCGCGCGCGCCGAATTGGCGCAGGGCCTGCCCCGGCTGGTGCTGCTGGACTTGCATGTGGACGGCGGCTTCGAGCTGCTGCAGCAGCTTCACGGCGAACATCTATTGCTGCCCGTCGTCGTCATCTCGGGCGGCGACGACGCCGAAGAGGCGCTGCAGGCCCTGGGCGCCGGCGCGGTCGGCTATGTGCCCGAGCGCAGCGACCTGGATACGCTGGTGCAGGCCCTGCACCTCGTGCTGGCTGGCGGCATCTACGTGCCGCCGCTGAAGCCGCGCGCCGACGATGCCCCGGCAGCGCCCGCCGCCGCGCTGCCCGACTGGCCCGAACTGCCGCTGACGCCGCGCCAGAAGCATGTGCTGCATCTGCTGACCCAGGGCCTGTCCAACAAGCTGATCGCCCGCGAGTTGGGCGTCAGCGTGGACACGGTGAAGGACCACGTCGCCGCCGTCCTGAAGGCGCTGGGCGTCAGCTCCCGCACCCAGGCCGTCGTCGCCGTCACGCAGAAAAATGGGGTCAGAGTCGATTTTTCTGGCTCAGCCAAAAATCGACTCTGACCCCATTTTCTCAATGGCCGTCATTACGGCCTCGGCGGTGGCGGGGGCGCGCAGCGGTGGGTCGCAGCGGGTGGGGCCGCAGGCGGCGCAGGCGTCCTTGATGGCGAGCAGGGCCGCGAAGCCGAGCAGCAGGGGCGGTTCGCCGACGGCCTTGCTGCGGTGGATGGTGTCGCTGGCATTGGCCACGCCGAACAGTGCGGTGCGGAATTCGGGGGGGCAGTCGTTGGCGGTCGGTATCTTGTAGGTGCTGGGGGCGTGCGTGGTCAGCAGGCCGCTGACCGGGTGCCAGACCAGTTCTTCCATCGTCAGCCAGCCCATGCCCTGGATGAAGCCGCCTTCGATCTGGCCGACATCCAGCGCCGGGTTCAGGCTGGCGCCCACGTCGTGCAGCAGGTCGGCCCGGGTGATGCGGCTCTCGCCGGTCAGCGTGTCCACCAGGGCTTCGCAGACGGCGCCGCCCCAGGCGTAGTAGTAGAAGGGGTGGCCTTGCAGCTTGCTGCGGTCCCAGTGCAGGCCGGGCGTGGCGTAGAAGCCGTCGCTCCACAACTGGATGCGCGCCAGATAGGCCGCCGCGACGAGTTCCTCGAAGGCGAGGCTCTGCCCGCCGCCGCTGACCTGGCCGCCGTCGAAGGCGATCCGCTCCACCGCGCAGCCGAAGCGCTCGGCCGCGAAGGCCGCGAGCCGCGCCCTGATCTTGCGGGCGGCGTCCTGCGCGGCCTTGCCGTTCAGGTCGCTGCCGGTCGAGGCCGCCGTGGCCGAGGTGTTGGCGACCTTGCTGGTGTCCGTCGCCGAGCAGCGCACCGCCGCCAGCGGCAGGCCCAGTTCGTGCGCGACGACCTGGGCCACCTTGGTGTTCAGCCCCTGGCCCATCTCGGTGCCGCCGTGGTTCACGAGCACCGAGCCGTCGGTGTAGACATGGACCAGCGCGCCGGCCTGGTTCAGGTGGGCGACGTTGAAGGAGATGCCGAACTTGACCGGCGTGAAGGCCAGCCCCTTCTTCAGCACCGGGCTCGCGGCATTGAAGGCGGTGACCTCGGCGCGGCGCTCGGCGTAGCGGCTGCTGGTCAGCAGTTGCGCCGTCAGCGCCTGGGCGTGCAGTTCCTCGACCTGCTGGCCATAGGGCGTCACGTCCCGCCCCGGGGCGTAGAAATTGCGCTCGCGCACCTCGGCGCCGTCCAGGCCGAGGCGGCGGGCGATGCCGTCCAGGATCATCTCGATGGCGATGGCGCCCTGCGGCCCGCCGAAGCCGCGAAAGGCCGTGTTGCTCTGCGTGTTGGTCCGCGCGCAATAGCCGTGCATGGCGACATGGGGCAGCCAGTAGGCGTTGTCGAAATGGCAGAGCGCGCGCGCCATCACGGGCGCGGAGAGGTCGGCGCTGTGGCCGGCGTTGGCGATCAGGTCGATGTCGGCGGCGAGGATGCGGCCCTCGGCGTCGAAGCCCACGTCCCAGCGGTAGTCGAAGCCGTGGCGCCGGCCGGTGATGAGGAAGTCGTCGTCCCGGTCCACGCGCAGCTTGACGGGTTGACCCAGCTTCAGGGACGCCATGGCCGCCACGCAGGCGAACAGCGCCGACTGCGACTCCTTGCCGCCGAAGCCCCCGCCCATGCGCCGGCACTGCACGGCCACGCGGTGCGCCGGCCAGCCCAGCGCATGCGCGACGAGCTGCTGCATCTCGCTCGGGTGCTGGGTGGAGCACTGCACGAGCAGGCCCTCGCCGCCTTCCTGCGGCAGTGCGAGGCTGATCTGGCCTTCCAGATAGAACTGCTCCTGCCCGCCCAGGCTCCAGCTGCCCTGCCAGCGGTGCGGCGCGGCGGCGAGGTGCTCGGCGGGGTCGCCGCGCGTCAGGTGCATCGGCGGCAGCACGTAGTCGCCGGCCGCATGCGCCGCCAGCGCCGTCAGCACGGGCGGCAGCGGCTCGGCCTGGATCACCTGCCTGGCCAGCGCCGCCGCACGCCGCGCCAGTTCGCGCTGCGTGGCGATGACGGCGAACACCGGCTGGCCGACGTAGCGCAGTTCGCCGCTGGCGAGGATGGGGTCGTCATGCAGCAGCGGACCGCAGTTGTTCTCGCCCGGCAGGTCGGCCGCCGTCAGCACGGCGACGACGCCGGGCAGGCGGCGGACGCGCTCCACGTCCACGCCCAGCAGCCGGCCATGCGCGATGGGCGACAGGCCCAACGCCGCGTGCAGCGTGCCGGCGGGCTCGGGCAGGTCGTCGGTATAGGGCGCGGCGCCGCGCACGTGCAGGTGGGCGGACTCATGCGGCAGCGGGCGGCCGACCACGGGCTGCTTCATGCGGGCTCCTGCATGGAAGACCACACGCCCACCGGCGCCGCGCCGCCGCTTTCCAGCCACAGCTTGGCGAACAGGTTCTGCGCCACGCGCAGCCGGTAGGCGGCCGAGGCGCGCATATCGCTGAGGGGCTGGAAGTCCTGTGCCAATGCCGCCGCAGCGGCCTGGGCCGTGGCCTCGCACCAGGGCCGGCCGACGACGGCGGCCTCGGCGGCGGCGGCGCGCCGCACGGTGGCCGCCATGCCGCCGAAGGCGAAGCGCGCCTCGCGCACCGTGCCGGCCTCGGCGCGCAGCGCCAGCACGGCGCAGACGGCGGAGATGTCGCTGTCGTGCCGCTTGGCGATCTTGTGCGCGCTGAACTGCCAGTCGGCCGAGGGCAGGGGCAGGTCCAGCGCCTCGACGAACTCGCCGGGCTGCAGGTCTTTCTTCATGTAGTCGAGGTAGAAGTCCTGCAGCTTCAGGCGCCGCTGCGCCGCGCCCCGGCGCAGGATCACGTCGGCGCCGAGTGCGATCAGCGCCGGGGCGCCGTCGCCGATGGGCGAGCCGTTGGCGATATTGCCGCCCAGCGTGCCCGCATGCCGCACCGGCGGCGAGGCGAAGCGCAGCCACAGCTCGCGCAGCCGGGGCACGGCGGCGGCCAGCGCGGCCCAGGCGTCTTCCAGCGGCGCGGCGGCGCCGATCCACAGGCGCGCGCCGTCGTTCCTGATCTCGCGCAGCGCGGCGACGCGGCCGGTGTAGATCACATCGCCCAGGTCGCGGAACTGCTTGTTCACCCACAGGCCCACGTCCGTCGAGCCGGCCAGCAGCGTGGCCTGGGGGTAGGTTTCGCGCAGCAGTGCGAGGTCGGGCAGGCTCTGCGGCGCGTGGAAGCGGGCGCCGCCGTGGCCGTAGTCCAGCGGTGCGTCGGTGGCGAGAGCGCGCAGCGCGGCGGCGATGGGCGCGCGGTCGAGTGGCTGAACAGGCGCCTCGAACATGCGCTCGCCGGCATCGAGGATGGGCCGGTAGCCCGTGCAGCGGCAGAGGTTGCCGGCCAGTGCGTCGGCCAGTTGCTGGCGCGTGGGCCGCGTGCCGGCGCCGAGGTGCTGCTCGTAGCAGGCCGCCAGCGTCATCACGAAGCCCGGCGTGCAGAAGCCGCACTGCGAGCCGTGGCAGTCCACCAGCGCCTGCTGGGTGGGGTGCAGATGGCCCGGCGTGCCGAGGTCTTCCACCGTCAGTAGCGCGCGGCCGTCCAGCGTCGGCAGGAACTGGGTGCAGGCATTGACGTTGCGCAGTTGCAGCGTGCCGTCGGCGTCCAGTTCGCCCTGGATGACGGTGCAGGCGCCGCAGTCGCCTTCGGCGCAGCCTTCCTTGGTGCCGGTGCAGCCGGCCTGCTCGCGCAGGTAGTGCAGCACCGTCGTCGTCACCGGCAGGCCGGCCACTTCGACCAGGGCGCCACGGTGGAGAAAGCGGATGGGACGGGTGTTCATGCTGGGCGCGATTGTCCAGGCTGGCCCCAGAATTGCCATATGAGTTTTACTGGTCAGAAAAAATCCCGCCGCCTCGCCCTGCGCGGCGACCTGCTGGACTTCAGCGCCGCGCCGCGCTGGGGCGACACCGACTCCGCCGCCGTGCGCTTCGACCGCGACCACTGGCTGCTCGTCGAGGACGGCCGCATCGCCGGCCGTCAGGCCGAGGCGCCCGATGCGAGCTGGGAGCGCCACGACCACGCCGGCCGGCTGGTGCTGCCGGGCTTCATCGACAGCCACGTCCACTGCCCGCAGCTCGACGTCATCGCGTCCTACGGCAGCGAGTTGCTGGACTGGTTGCAGCGCTACACCTTCCCCGCCGAGGCCGCCTTTGCCGACCCGGCGCGCAGCCGCGTGGGCGCCGAGGCCTTCCTGGACGCATTGCTGGCCAGCGGCACGACGGCCGCCGTCGTCTTCCCGACCGTCCACAAGGTCTCGGCCGAGGCGCTGTTCGACGCGGCGGCCGCGCGCGGCATGCGCCTCGTCACCGGCAAGGTGCTGATGGACCGCCACGCGCCCGAGAACCTGCGCGACGACGTGGCCCAGGCCGAGCGCGACTGCATCGACCTGATCGAGCGCTACCACCGCCGCGAGCGCCTCGCCTACGCGGTGACCGTGCGCTTCGCCCCCACCAGCACGCCCGAGCAACTGGCCATGGCCGGCGGCCTGTGCCGCGCCGACGCCAGCCTCTATCTACAGACCCACCTCGCCGAGAACCGCGCCGAGGTCGCCTGGGTGGCCGAACTCTTCCCCGAGGCGCGCAGCTATCTGGACGTCTACGACCGCGCCGGCCTCGTCCACGAGCGCGCCGTGCTCGCCCACGGCATCTGGCTGGACGAGGCCGACCGCCGCCTGCTGGCCGCGCGCGGCGCCCAGGTGGCGCACTGCCCGTCGAGCAATCTCTTCCTCGGCAGCGGGCTGTTCGACTGGCCTGCTGCCCATGCCACGCCGTTCAACGTCAGCCTCGCCAGCGACGTGGGCGGCGGCACCAGCCTGAGCCTGCCGCGCAATATGTTGGACGCCTACAAGGTGCAGGCCCTGCGCGGCGAGCGCCTGACGGCCTGGGTGGCCCTGCACGCGGCCACGCGCGGCGCGGCCGAGGCGCTGCGCCTGGGCGACGAGATCGGCGGGCTGTCGGTCGGGCAGGCGGCCGACCTCTGTGTGTGGGACTGGGCGCAAGGCCCCGTCGCCGCCGCGCGCGACGCTGCCGCCCGCGAGCTGCACGAGCGCGTGTTCGCCTGGATGGCGCTGGCCGACGAGCGCAACCTCGCCGCCTGCTACGTCGCCGGCCGGCGCCAGCGCTGACCGCCTGTCCCGCCGATCCGCCGCTTCGTCACAAAGGGGGAGGAGCGGGGCGCCCCGGCTGGCTAGAGTCCGCCCACCCACTTTCACGGAGCCTCCATGAGCCGCCCCCTGCTGACCCTCGCCGCCACCCTCGCGCTGCTGGCCGCCGCCCCCGAGCCCGCGCTCGCCGCCGACAAGCCCGCCGCCGCCGCGCCCCGGCCGGCCAAGCGCTACACCATCGAGCAGTTCATGGCCACCGTGAACATCGGCGGCGCCAGCTTCTCGGCGGACGAGAGCCGCATCCTCTTCCACAGCAACGAGAGCGGCATCTTCAACGTCTACGCCATGCCCGTGGCGGGCGGCAAGCCGGTGCAGTTGACGAACTCCAAGACCGACAGCCACTACGCCGTCGGCTACTTCCCCGCGGACGACCGCTTCCTCTACACCCGCGACCAGGCCGGCAACGAGCTGAACCACCTCTATGTGCGCGAACTCGACGGCAGCGAACGCGACCTGACGCCGGGCGACAAGCCGGATCACAAGCTCAAGGCCCAGTTCGCCGGCTGGAGCGGCGACGACAGCGCCTTCTACGCCGCCACCAACGAGCGCGACCCGCGCTTCTTCGACCTCTACCGCTACGACGCCAAGACCTATGCCCGCACCCTGGTCTTCAAGAACGAGGCCGGCTGGCAGGTGGCCGACATCAGCCGCGACGGCCGCTGGCTGGCCCTCGCCAAGGTCAACACCACGGCGGACTCCGACGTCCACGTGGCCGACCTGAAGAGCGGCGAAATCAGGCACATCACCAAGCACGCGGGCGTGGCGCAGTACGCGCCGCAGGACTTCACGCCCGACAGCCGCGAGCTGCTGATGACCAGCAACGACGGCGGCGAGTTCGCCCGCGTCATCGCCTACGACCTCGCCAGCGGCCGCACCCGCGAGGTCGAGCGCGCCGACTGGGACGTGGACTACACCGCCTACTCCAAGGACGGCCGCTACCGCGTCACCGGCATCAACGCCGATGCCAGCATCTCGCTGCGCCTCTACCGCGACGGCCAGCCGGTCGCGCTGCCCCAACTGCCCGGCGGCGAGGTGCGTGGCGTGCGCTTCTCGGCCAGCGGCAAGCGCATGGCCTTCTACGTCAACGGCGACCGCTCGCCGAGCAACCTCTTCGTCGCCGACGTGGGCTCCAGCGCCGCGCCCCGGCAACTGACGCAGAGCCTGTCCAAGGACATCGACCCCGCCGAGCTGGTGGACGCCAGCATCGCCCGCTTCAAGAGCTTCGACGGCCTGGTCATCCCCTCCGTCTACCTGCTGCCCAAGGAGGCGTCGCCCCAGCACAAGGTGCCGGCCCTCGTCTTCGTCCACGGCGGCCCGGGCGGGCAGACCACGCGCGGCTACTCGGCCATGATGCAGTACTTCGCCAACAACGGTTATGCGGTGCTGGGCATCAACAACCGCGGCAGCTCGGGCTACGGCAAGAGCTTCTTCACCGCCGACGACGGCAAGCACGGCCGCGAGCCGCTGTGGGACTGCGTCGAGGCCAAGACCTTCCTGGCCGGCACCGGCGTCATCGACCCCGAGCGCATCGGCATCGTCGGCGGCAGCTATGGCGGCTATATGGTGCTGTCGGCCATGGCCTTCCGGCCCGAGGCCTTCAAGGTCGGCATCGACATCTTCGGCGTCGCCAACTGGCTGCGCACGCTGGAAAGCATCCCGCCCTACTGGGAGAGCTTCCGCCAGGCGCTCTACCAGGAGATCGGCGACCCGGTGAAGGACCGCGACTTCCTGATGGCCACCTCGCCGCTCTTCCACGCCAAGGAGATCAGGAAGCCGCTGATGGTCATCCAGGGCGCCAACGACCCGCGCGTCATCAAGCCCGAGAGCGACGATATCGTCGCCGCCGTGAAGAAGAACGGCGTGCCGGTCGATTACATCGTCTTCGACGACGAGGGCCACGGCTTCTCGAAGAAGAAGAACCAGATCGAGGCCAACCGCCGCATGGTCGAGTTCCTCGACAAATATCTCAAGCCTTGAAGGAGCGCGCGATGTTCAGCTTCCTGCTGTGGTGCCTGCTGTTCGTGCTCTGTTGGCCGCTGGCGCTGCTGGCCCTGCTGCTGTGGCCGCTGGTCTGGCTGGTCACGCTGCCGCTGCGGCTGCTGGGCATCGCCGTCGAGGGCGCGTTCGGCCTGCTGCGTGCCCTCGTCCTGCTGCCGGCGCGGGTGCTCGGCGGGAGATAGGAGCGCCCGGGAACGGTGCAAGAATGCGCGCCGTGACGCCCCAGCACATCGCCGTCGTCGATGACGAAACCGCCATCACCGAGCTGCTCGCCCACTACCTCGGCACGCATGGCTTCCGAACCACCCAGTTGCACTCCGGCCGCGACTTGATGGCGCTGATGCCCGTCGATCCGCCGGAGCTGGTGCTGCTCGACCTGGGCCTGCCCGGCGAGGACGGCTTCGTCATCGCCCGCCAGTTGCGCGCGCACTGGCGTTGCGGCCTCGTCATCCTGACGGGCCGGGGCGACGCGGTGGACAAGGTCGTCGGCCTGGAAGTCGGCGCCGACGACTACGTGACCAAGCCCTTCGACCTGCGCGAGCTGGTGGCCCGTATCAAGGCCGTGCTGCGCCGCATGGAGCCCGCGCCGCCGGCGGCCGGCGCCGCGCCGGCGCCGGGCATGCCGCCCGCGCCGCCCGCGCCGTCCGCGCCGTCCGCGCCGTCCTTTGGCCCCTGCCTCGGCTTCCTCGGCTGGCGGCTCGACCTCGCCGCCCGCCGTCTCGACGACCCGGCCGGCGCCGAGGTGCGGCTGACCACCGGCGAATTCGAGCTGCTCGCCACGCTGGCCCAGCACGCCGGCCGCGTGTTGTCGCGCGACTTCCTGCTGGAACGCACCCGGGGCCGCGAGGCCGCGCCCTTCGACCGCACGATCGACGTGCAGGTCGGCCGCCTGCGCCGCAAGCTGGAAGCCGACGCGGAGAACCCGCAGATCATCAAGTCGGTGCGCGGCGCCGGCTATATCTTCATTCCGCCGGTCGGCCCCGCATGAGCGCTGCGCCGGGCCGCCCCAAGCAAGCTCGCTCCCCCTTGGGGGGACAAGGCCGCAGGCCGAAGGGGGCACCAGTGAGCGCTGTGCCGGGCCGCCCCAAGCAAGCGCGCTCCCCCTCGGGGCCGCAGGCCGCAGGCCGGAGGGGGCATCAGTGAATTCCCCGGCCACCTTGGACGACCTCGGCGTCTACCGCTCGCTGTTCTCCGCCGCGGCGGACGGTCTGCTGCTGGTGGGCGCCGACGGGCAGATCGTGCTCGCCAACCCAGCCGCCGAGAAGCTGCTCGGCTATGCGCCGGGCGAACTCGTCGGCAGCGCCGTCGATGCGCTGGTGCCTGACAGCATCCGCCCCCGCCACGCCGCCTACCGCGAGGCCTACGGCCGGGCGCCGCGCCCGCGGCCGATGGGCACGCAGATGGAACTGGTGGCGCGGCGGCGCGACGGCAGCGAGGTCATGGTCGAGATCGCGCTCAGCCCCTTGCAGAGCCATGGCCTGCCCTATGTCGTCACGGCCATCCGCGACATCGGCGCCTACCCGCGCGTCAGGCAGGCGTTGCAGCGCGCGCGGCACAGCGAGCACCTGGCCCGGCTCGGTCGCATGGCCGTCGATGAGCGCGACCCGCAGCAATTGCTGATGCGCGTGCCCGAACTCGCCGCCGCGGCGCTCGAAGCCGAGTTCTCCAGCGTGCTGCTGCTGGAGCCCGACCGGCTGCAACTGCGCGTCGTCAGCCGCTTCGGCGACTTCCCCTCGATGCCCCTCGGCGCCCGCCTGCCCAACAGCCCCGACACCACGGCCGGCCATGTGCTCGCCCAGGGCCAGCCGCTGCTCGTGCCCGACCTCGCGCGCGAACGGCGCTTCCAGGTGCCGCAGGCCGACCTCGACGCCGGCATGGCCAGCATGCTCGCCGTGCCGCTGTCCGACCGCGGGCGCATGACCGGCGTGCTGTGCGTGCGCTCGCGCGCCGCCGCGCATTTCGACGCGGACGACACGCGCTTCCTGCAGTCCCTCGCCAACCTGCTCGCCACCTGCCTGCAGCGCGCGCAGAGCGAGGAAGCGCTCAACCACGCGATGCGCCTGGAGAGCGTCGGCCAGTTGACCGGCGGCATTGCCCACGACTTCAACAACCTGCTCACCGTCATCCAGGGCAATCTGCAGGTGCTGGAGGAACTGCCCGCGCTGGCTGGCCACGAGTTCGGTCAGCAGCTCGTCGGCGCCGCCACCCGGGCCGCGCGGCGCGGTGCGGAGCTGACGCGCAAGCTGCTCGCCTTCTCGCGCCGCCAGGTGCTGCAGCCCACCGCCGTGGACGTGGGCGCGCTGCTGCACTCCCTGGCCGACATGCTGCGCCGCACGCTGGACCAGCGCATCGAGATCGGCGTCGCCCTGTCCGACGAAGGTCCGCTCACCGTGCTCGCCGACCCTGGCCAGCTGGAGGCCGCGCTGCTCAATATCGCCATCAACGCCCGCGACGCCATGCCCGACGGCGGCACGCTGCGCTTCAGCGCCGGCCCGGCCGGCGCGCTGCCGGCCCATGTGCGGCGCGAGCTGGACGACCCCAGCGCCCGCGACGAACGCTTCCTGCGCATCGCCATCGCCGACACCGGCACCGGCATGCCCGAGGGCGTGCGCGAGCGCGCCTTCGAGCCCTTCTTCACCACCAAGCAGGCCGGCCGCGGCACGGGCCTGGGCCTGAGCACCGTCTACGGCTTCGCGCGGCAGTCGCGCGGTGCGGTGGCCATCGCATCGGCGCCCGGCGCGGGCACGACGATCTCGCTCTACCTGCCGCGCCCCTGGACCGAACCCCTGGCCCGCGAGGACGCCACGGGCGAGGCCGGCGCGCTGCCGCCCGGCCTGAAGGTGCTGATGGTGGAAGACGACGCCGAGGTGCGCGCCGTGGCCCTGCAATTCCTGGCCACCCTGGGCTGCGAGGTCACGGCCTGCGCCAGCGCCGAGCAGGCCCTGCTGCTGCTGACGGCCGAGGCCGGCTTCGACCTGCTGCTCAGCGACATTGCGCTCGGCGCCGGCATGCGCGGCACCGAACTGGCCGGCCTCGCGCAACAGCGCCTGCCGAGGCTGGCCGTGCTGCTGATGTCCGGCTACTCGGCCGAACTGCTGGAAGCCGACCAGGACGCCCCGCCCGGCTGGGAACTTCTGCAGAAGCCCTATTCGCGCGGCGAACTGGCGCAGGCCATCGGCCGGGCGATGTCTGGATCTATGTAATCTTCCTGTTAGGCAGCCATGCATCGTGGGAGCGCCCGCACTCGGCGTCAGGAGCGCATTGCCAAGCCGATGCGTTGAAGCGCATAACTTCGATGTCATAGGGTATTCGTATACTGAGGTGCTGAACTCTCCATCTGCATAATCAGTTACGTCGTGTCGCTGTTGCTCGCCCGAAGAATGCTCAGCATCAAGCCTGCACCAGCAGGGAGGTAGTTACCCATGAATAGAACAGTCAGCCGACCGGCCCCCGAGCCGGTCGAGGGCGGAGCTTTTCCTGCGGAGGCGCCGCTTCTGGACGGCCGGAAAAGGGGGCCATCCTCTTCCGGCCCTCTGGATGCGCCGCTTCAAGCGCTCTGCATCCTCGCCCGCCTGCACCACGTCGCCGCCGAGCCGCACGCCCTGCGCCACGAACTGGGCCTGGGCGAGAACGATGCCGTCGGCCGCCAGGATTTGCTGCTCGCCGCCCAACACCTCGGCCTCAAGGCCAAGGCTTCGCAAAGCACCACCGACCGCCTGACCCTCGCGCCCCTGCCCGCGCTGGCGGTGATGAATGACGGCCGTGTCGTCGTGCTTGCCCAGTGCGACGGCCAGCGCGTGCTGTTCATGGACCCCTCAACCATCGCCACCAATGGCGCGCAGACGGCCCGCCCCACCATCGAACCGCTAGAGGTCTTCGCTTCCGAATGGAGCGGCGGACTCATCCTCGTCACCAGCCGCGCCAGCCTTGCCGGCGCGCTCGCCAAATTCGACTTCTCCTGGTTCATCCCCAGCCTCGTCAAGCACCGCCGGCTGCTGGGCGAGGTGCTGGGCGTGTCGCTCTTCCTGCAACTCTTCGCCCTCGTCTCGCCGCTGTTCTTCCAGGTGGTGATGGACAAGGTGCTCGTCCACAACGGCGTCACCACGCTGGACGTCATCGTCATCGGCCTCGTGGTGGTGATGCTGTTCGAAAGCGTGCTGACCGTGCTGCGCGCCTACGTCTTCAGCCACACCACCAGCCGCATCGACGTGGAACTCGGCTCGCGGCTGTTCCGCCACCTGCTGAACCTGCCGCTGGCCTACTTCCAGGCGCGCCGCGTCGGCGACTCGGTGGCCCGCGTGCGCGAGCTGGAGAACATCCGCCAGTTCCTCACCGGCAATGCGCTGACCCTGGTGCTGGACGTCGCCTTCTCGGTCGTCTTCATCGCCGTCATGTTCGTCTACAGCGTGCCGCTGACGCTGATCGTGCTGGCCTCGCTGCCGCTCTACCTGCTGCTCTCCTTGGGCATCGTGCCCGTGCTGCGCGGCCGGCTGAACGAGAAGTTCGCGCGTGGCGCCGAGAACCAGTCCCTGCTGGTGGAGACCGTCACCGGCATCCAGACCGTCAAGGCCAGCGCGCTGGAGCCGCAGATGGCGCGCCGCTGGGACGGGCAACTCGCCGCCTAGGTCAGCGCCGGCCTGCGGACTCAGGTGCTGGCCCAGTACGGCAACGAAGGCATCAACCTCATCGGCAAGGCCGTCAACGCCGCCACGCTCTGGTACGGCGCCCACCTCGTCATGGAGGGCCAGCTCACCGTGGGCATGTTCGTCGCCTTCAATATGTTCGCCGGCCGCGTGGCGCAACCCATCATGCGCATCGCGCAGATGTGGACGGACTTCCAGCAGACCGGCCTGTCGATGGAGCGCCTCGGGGACATCCTCAACACCCGCACCGAACTGCCGCCGCAGAGCGTCAGCCCGCTGCCGCGCCTGCAAGGCCGCGTGACGCTCGACAACCTCACGTTCCGCTACCGCCCCGACGCCCCGCCCGTGCTGCACGGCGTGAGCCTGGACGTGAAGCCCGGCGAAGTCATCGGCATCGTCGGCCGCAGCGGCTCGGGCAAGAGCACGCTGACCAAGCTCATCCAGCGCCTGTACACGCCCGAAGCCGGGCGCGTGCTGGTGGACGGCCACGACATTGCCCTCATCGACGCGGCCCAACTGCGCCGCCAGGTGGGCGTCGTGCTGCAGGAGAACATGCTCTTCAACCGCAGCGTGCGCGAGAACATCGCCATCGCCGATCCGGCCGCACCGCTGGAAGCCGTCATCCACGCCGCCCGGCTGGCCGGCGCGCACGAGTTCATCACCGAACTGCCCCAGGGCTACGACACGACGGTGGGCGAGCAGGGCAGCAGCCTCAGCGGCGGCCAGCGCCAGCGCATCGCCATCGCACGGGCGCTGTTCACGCAGCCGCGCATCCTGATCTTCGACGAGGCCACCAGCGCGCTGGACTACGAGAGCGAGGCCATCGTGCAGAAGAACATGCGCGCCATCTGCCAGGGCCGCACGGTCTTCATCATTGCCCACCGCCTCAGCGCCGTGCGGCATGCGCACCGCATCGTGGCGATGGACAAGGGCCGCATTGTCGAGATGGGCAACCACGACCAACTCGTCGCCAGGCCGCAGGGGCTCTACGCGCGGCTGTGGCGCATGCAGGCTGGTACGGAGGTGCCGGCATGAACACGACGACCGCCACCGCAGCGGCACCGCGCCACCCCGTCATCGAGTTGCTGGCTCGCTACCGCGCCATCTTCATGGCGGCCTGGGCGCGCCGCGACGAACTGGCCGGCCCCCGGCGCCTGCTCGACGAACGCGCCTTCCTGCCCGCAGCCCTCGCGCTGCAAGAGACGCCGCCGCACCCCGCGCCCCGGCGCGCCGCCCTCGTGATCTGCGTGCTCTTCGTGGCCGCGCTGCTGTGGGCCTGCTTCGGCCAGATCGACATCGTCGCGGTGGCCGAGGGCCGCATCATCGTCAGCCAGCGCAGCAAGACCATCCAGCCGCTGGAAACCAGCGTCATCAAGGCCATCCACGTCAAGGACGGCGACAAGGTGAAGGCCGGTGACCTGCTCATCGAACTGGACGGCACGCTGACCGCCGCCGACAGCACCCGCGTGGCCGAGGAACGCAGCGCCGCCCGGTCGGAGACGCTCAGAAGCGAGGCACTGCTCGCCGCGCTGCGCCAGGGCGGCTCGCCCCGCCTCTCCGCCCCGCCCCTCAAGGCACTGACCGAGGCCGACCGCACAGGCGCACAGGCGCAACTGCAAAGCGAATGGGCCGACATCAGCGCCAAGCTGGCCCGCTTCGCCGCCGAAGCCGCCCGGCGCCGGGCGGAGATGGCGACGGCCGAGCAACTCGTGGCCAAGCTGCAGGCCACGCTCCCCCTGGCCCAGCAGCGCGAGCGCGACTTCAAGGCGCTGACGGAACAAGGCTTCGTCGCCACCCACGCGGGCCAAGACCGCACCCGCGAGCGCATCGAACTGGAACGCGACCTCGCCACCGCCCAGGCCCGCTGGCAGGAAGCCCGGGCGGCCCTCGCCGAAACCGAACAGGCCCTGCACGCCTACCGCGCCGAAACCCTGCGCACGCTGCAGGACCGCGAAGCCCAGGCCGGCCTGAAGAGCCGGCAACTGACGGAAGAGGGCACCAAGGCCGACAAGCGCAACGAACTCACCCGGCTCACCGCGCCCGTGGCCGGCACCGTGCAGCAGTTGGCGGTGCATACGGCCGGCGGCGTTGCCACGCCTGCCCAGGTGCTGCTCGTGCTCGTGCCGGACGACGCCGAGGTCACGGCCGAAGTCGTGTTGGAGAACAAGGACATGGGCTTCGTGCGCGCCGGCCAGCCGGCCACGATCAAGCTTGAAACCTTCCCGTACACGCGTTATGGCACGGTGCAGGCAAGTGTTCAGAGCATCACGGCCGACGCGGTGCAGGACGAGAAGCGCGGCGCCATCTTCCCGGCCAGTCTGGTGCTCGGCCAGTCGGTCATCGACGTGGACGGCAGGCGCATCAGGCTCGCGCCGGGGATGAACCTCAGGGCTGAGATCAAGACGGGCAAGCGCCGGGCCATTGATTACTTGCTTCGCCCGATGAGGAAATATGTTGATGAAAGCCTGAGGGAGCGCTGAGAGAATAAGAGTTTGCAGTCATTCCATTCCTGATTCCCATTTTATGAGGTGTTTATGAAGATATTGGCGCAGCTGGCAATCGTGTTCTGTTCCTTGGATGCGTTGTCACAACAGGATCAGATTCTTGTTGGTGATGTAAATGAATATAAATTTTCTCAAATAGATAAAACATCGAGTGCTGATGAGTTGGTGGAATTTAAGTTTGAGGTGACTCAAAATTCCGACAAGAAGCGCACATTGGAATTTTTCACACAGTTGCGCCCGCAGTGTCGATTTATTGGCACTCCATTTTTTATGATGATTGGGGGGCAGAAAATAGCCATATTCTGCGGATCTACCGGCCCAGAACACCATGAGACCTTGATTGCAATTCGTGATCGCAGCGAGCCGATTGTGGCCATGATGGATTCCTTGGAAGGTTATATCCCCAAACCATCGAAAGCAATTGCGCCTGCTGCATATGCAGTTGAGCGCCTCGTTGAATTGGAGAAGTATGGTGGTATTCGTACGCCAATTAGATACGAGTTGGTCTCTAATCATTCAATTTTTTCATTTGCCCGGAGAAAATTATTTGGCACCTATGAGGAGGAATTTATTGAAAGAATAAAGAAGATGTATGCCGCCCATGCGCCTACAAGAAATCAGGCGGTGGAGGTATTCGTCGCCATAAATTCTCTATTGGCCTCGGAGGAGGTGTGCCACACTTATGGCTCAATTGTTTCGCGCGACTACCGACTTCCTGTTCTGATGCAGAAGGATATAAAATTGCTACTGGCAGATAAGTTTGAAATTCAAATTTGCGATGATCAAATTGAATATCTGAATCAATATGAATATCTGAATCAATAAAAGAGTGGCGCCTTATCAGGTATTTGTCGGAGTGACCTCTAGAAGTGCGGCAGCTGTCATGAAATCGACATTCATAAATGCTATATCTCCAACGCCCCTCTCAAATGGAGCCTGCATGGATAAAAAAAACCGGATGCGTACCGCTGCCGGGGAGCACCTTCGTCGTGTCAAATTTTTGATGACAGTTCCCCTCCTTTGTTCGAGTGCATTTGCAACTGATGCAAGTCAACATTCAAACACTCCACCGAGTGGTCAATTGGCGCAACTAATAGCCAACCTAAAGGCCAATCCCGATGCGATCAATACGGGCGGGAGTTTCATTCCAAGCCGGGGCATCTACAAGTGCGAAGAATTTGATGAAGGAGGCGCCTGGCTAGTTTCTCGCTGCACTGCTGAATCAGATGATGGGGCAAAGGCAGAGGTTCTCTCAGAAATTACCATCCGCATGCCGTTGAAATCAGGGTATCCGTGGCTATATATCCCGTTGCAAAACTTCAATAAAGGCGCCCTGCATCTCGCCCTCGGAACTGACTGGCAGCCTGTTAAATTTGAGATTGTAGGCGCGCATGTCGGAGTTCGACAGGATTGCGAGGAGTCATATCAATGGTCAAGCAAAAAAAATAACTACCATTTGTTGATTCAGGCGCGATCTGGAAGTTCGAGCGACTGTTCTGTTGCTGAATTGTTGATAATCAACGTAATCAAAAACTAGGAGAATCATATGCCTATGACAAATAGCACAGTGACTCAAACGCTACTGGCAGCCGCGCAGGGAACCCCCGCGTTTGATGCCGTTCGGGCGCTCGTGGATTCTGGTGCAAGAATTTACGTCACTTCGGGGACTTCCTATACAGCAACTTCAATAGAGGGTAACGTAACTGTTGTTAATGTATATATTAAGGAGTCTGCTACAGGATTTGAACTGTTGCAACATGCACCCCATGAAATTAAATATCGAGCGTCATCGGACATCATCGATCGTCTTCGTAGGTGTAATGTCTTTTAAAATCAACGTGTTATAGTCAATCTATCGACCTGAGGAGTCCAACGAAGTTCGCTGGCAGCCGCGCTTCGGTTTAGACCTCGGTTTAGACCTGGAGACTTCACGTGACCCGTTACCCCCGCCAAGGCAAAGGCCGCCGCTGGACAGTCAAAGAGCTGGACGCTGTGCCACCCGAATGGAAAGGCGACAAGCTGGCGGATGGTGACGGGCTCGTGGGCGCGGTTCGAAGTACTGGCGGCGGCGTTTCGATTCACTTCAGCTATGCCTTCAAGTGGGAAGGCAAGGTGACGTGGCACTACTGTGGCACCTGGCCGAACGCAAGCCTCGAAGCGATACGAGCCGAGCGCGACCGGGCGCGGGTGTTGCTCAAAGAGGGTGTGAAGCCCAACGACGCCAAGCGGGCCGCGAAGATCGAGGCTCAGGCAAAGGTTGAGGCCACAATTGCGGAGGCTGCTCGACAAGAAGCAGAAGACTTGCCCATTCGAGCGATGTTCGAGGCGTGGTTGCTAGACGGTGTGAAGCGTGCCGATGACAACGCCGAGCTGCGCCGCAGCTTCGAGAAGGACGTGCTGCCGCTCATCGGCGCCAAGCCTGTCCGTGCTGTGGATGAGGGCGACCTGCGAGCCGTGCTGCGCGCCGTAATCGGCCGGGGTACCTATCGCATGGCCTCGCGCATCTACGCTGACATGGTGCAACTTTTCGCCTGGGCCGAAGAGCGCAAGCCCTGGCGCGCACTGATGGTCGAGGGCAATCCGACGAAGCTGGTTGAGTTGGCCAAGCTGCTGCCGCGCGGGTGCGACCCGGACGCTGAGCGTGACCGCGTGCTTTCCGCCAATGAACTGCGCGAGCTGTCGGCTAAGCTGGTGGATATGGAGGCTGCCTATGCGGCAGCGCCCGCCGGCACGAAGTACAGCGTAGACCGCCCCCTGAAAAGGGAGACGCAACTGGCCCTCTGGATCTGCTTGGGCACGCTCTGCCGTATTGGCGAGCTGTTGAAGGCTCGCTGGGAGCATGTGAACCTGTCGGCCGGTGAGTGGTTCGTCCCCGCCGAGAACACAAAAACCGGTGTTGACTGGAGGGTCTACCTGTCCCCCTTTGCGCTACGGCAATTCCAGGCGTTGCAAGCGCTGACCGGTGACACTGCATTCTGCTTCCCAGCCCGCGTAGCGACTGGTACCGCGCCTACGCAGCATGTGTGCACCAAGTCTGTATCCAAGCAGATCGGCGACCGTCAGACGCGGTTCAAGAGGCGCGCGGGGCCGCTTAAGAACCGCAAGCATGACAACTCGCTCGTGCTGTCAAGCGGGATGGCCGGCGAGTGGACGCCCCACGACCTGAGGCGCACGGGCGCGACGATGATGCAGCAACTCGGTGTGTCGCTCGACTTGATCGACCGGTGTCAAAACCACATGCTGGCTGGCGGGAAAGTTCGTCGCGCCTATTTGCACCACGACTATGCGTCCGAGAAGCGGGAAGCCTGGACCAAGCTGGGTGATCGGATCGACGCTCTGCTCGCCAGCCCGAACTTGAATCCGATCGCCGTCGAGTTGTAGTTGGTCTTCTTGGAGCGAACGGCGTCTGTGCCCACTGGCACCGCTTCGCACTGCCTCGCAAAGCGGTGCGAAGCGATGAAACTCTAAGGGTAGCTACGCTGCGGTGCGTCGTATCTGCAGTTACTCGCGCGACCGCTGGCGCTCGAAAAGCGCGGAAAGGTGTGCATTTCGCCGGCAGGCGGGAGGTTGTACTGATGCTGCATTGCTATGCTGGTCTTGCCCTTTAACTACTGTGTCTGGATTCGCATGACGTCAGAAGCGCCTGCTCAGGATTCCAAGCCGGGATCTCGGTTTGAGAAGACATTTAACGGCCTGATGGGCGCGCTCGAGGCGGAGTATCGGCTCCTGCGCCCCGAATTTGATGCCGGTCGCTTCAGGCAGCGGGTCTTTGAGCGCCTTGATAAACAGCTTCGCACTGACTCTACTCGAATAATAGATTCGGCGGATCAAATCGACAAGCAAGCCCTGAATGAATTCGTTCAGGCAGTGGAGCTGGACGATTTGCCGGTTCGAACGGTCGTGTGGAGTATTTATGAAGGCTGCGCCTACTGTGTTATGGCTGGATTGGCGTATAAACAGGACGATAGGGAGCTGGCATGGGTTTGGGTTACCCGAGCGGCTGTATGCCTCGGAACCATTTTAACACTGAAGCTTGGCCCGGATGTTTACGACCATGAGTTAAAAAAGGCTCTCCAATCGAAGGCTGGACGAAATGCTGCCAAAGGTCGCCACAAAGATACCGAAGCCATGAAACAAGCCGCTTACTCGTATGTCAGAGAGAGTGGGGGATTCCCTTCGCAATCGAAGGCAACCATTGCCATCGAGGGGTTTTTTCGGACTCAGTTCCCTGCAAAGGCATTGAAGGATCCGGAAGCAACAATCGCACGCTGGCTGCGGGACATGCCGGAAAGAGAGAAGTACTTCGTTACCGTCAAGAAGAGCGCTCAGTAGCTCACCAACGAATTTCGCAGAGCTCGTGCGCGCCTGTGATAGGTCCGCATCGACGCTCTCTGGTCATTCGCATCTGAGCCAAGGATGCGCCAGGAGCGGGAATGGCCGGGTGGTGGTTACAACACAGCCGATAGCACTCGCTTCCGTACGAAAAACCTCAAATTTGGCCCCTGTCTGCCGTTAGGCACACCCCTGTTGAAACGGCAGACGCACTATTAATCCTTGAACGGCATCGGCAGAGTTCATTCCGTCGCAACAAATTTCCAGCGACTGGAGCCGACCATGACCCAAACCGTTCAAACACCTTTTCTCTCACTTCACCCTTGCGCGCTCATTCGCAAGAAACGTCTTCTGGAGTTGGTCCCCTTCTCCAAGACTACCTTGCATGCGAAATTGACCGAAGGCGGTCGATACGCGGATCCCACGTTTCCTAGACCAATCTATCTGCCCCAAAGCCGCACGCCGTTTTGGCGGGAGTCGGAAGTGTTGTCTTGGATCGAGGCTTGTGCGCTTTCATCCCGTGCCTGCAAAGCTGGTGAGGATGCTGCTCAATGTGCCGAAGCCGTCCGGAGCGATCCGACTATGGTCGGCAAGACGCGGTCTCAGAGCCATGAGCCCGGCCAGCGTCGACTAGCTGATGCGCCCGGTGAACTGCCGTCTGAGCGTGACAAGCGGTTCGAGGCGCACATCGACGAACGGCTCGCGGCCCCCAGGCGCAAGCGGCGGCGATATCTCACCATGCAGCGCGACGACGCGCCTGGCGAGATCTTTTAGGTAAGGGGTCCTGGCCCGCTGATCGGTGGACGCCGCTGGCTCTGAACGCCCTGTGTTCGTTCTGCTTGACTTGGGCGCCGTCACGGTGGTGAGCAGTGCCTATGCAGCGGGTGCATGCCCATGGGCTGCCTATTTTTCACTCGGAGCCGAACTGTGCTGCCACCCCTGAAGTCCGAGACGTGGCGTCTAGCTGGTCGCAGGACTGCGAGGTGGCCGCCTGATCGTCGTCGCTGAGCTCCTGATGGTCTCCCGTCGGCACAGGCCTGGATGTAAGGGGTGCTATCCAGGAGTTATCTCGCCAGCCTGACTTCTGCCGCCAAAGGCGCGGCCGACCTTGGTAAGTAATTAAGCAACCCCCGTGCGGGCTTTAGCTAAGGGCGTCGGAAATTAGGCGGCCATCTGTATATATACGAAACGCCAAACATTTGGCAATCCTGAAATCTAATAAAGGTGTGTCACAAATGCCCACAGTTGAAAATGAAATTTTGATGGAATACAACCCGTTCGAGCCGAAGGTTTTCGAACCTGAGCCAAGCCTCGATGAGTTGGGCGCTGGCGCCTTGGAAAAATATCAGTTCTTCTTTCGAGATGCTGTGGGAGATATCAATCTCATTTATGCCGCCGATCCGCGTTTCATTTCCAAGCTGCATCGAATTGTTAAATTGCTCGTAGCGAATGAGGAGCAGCTCTTCAGAGTTGTTCAGAGGAAGGGAGGCTACTTCACCATTGCGTCGGAATCACTTGGTTTGGCCCTGGCCTCAATCTTTGAGGCTGACTTCGATTTAATCCGTCGAGAGTACCCAATGCATCGGTTCTCTCCATGCTTCGAAATTTTTGAAAACACAAGATTCAAATTCGGGCATGAGGTGTTGAAGGGCTGCTATACACGTCCCAGAGCAGATCGCGTCGTGAAATCGTTGAATAAGCGGGTTAAAGCCCTGCGTCGCCGGCTACGCTGCAGCAAAGTCGTCGAGGGGTACTCGAACTTCCGGCGCTCGCCTGTCGAAAACTTTAACGGTCTGATGGAATGTATGGAGCGCGTGGTCGACGTGGATCCCAGGCAACTAATTCTGCGATTTGATTGTCATTACCGCGTAAGCGGTGTGGATCTATCAGTCAAGGATATCCAAGCCGATATTGAAGAGCTTCCGAAGGTGCAGAAGTGTCGGCAGCGTTTCCATCGTTCAATTGATCGGAAACTGGGAGCCTCATTGCGAGGCTTTGCCTTCTGCCTGGAGTACGGGCAGCACCGGCGTTGGCATTACCACTATTTGCTCTTCATCCGTCCTGGCTACGCCGACGATGATGTCGCGCTGGTTGAAAGCCTACGGGAGACCTGGCAGGAGGTGACGGGCGGAGCCGGTGAGCTCTACAACGTGAACGCGCAGAAGAAAAGACGCCGCTTCCGGGCGGTCGGATTCGTAGATGCCCGAGACGAGGATGTTCGGGTGGGGCTACGCGCGATCGCCAGCTATTTCACGTTGGCGGGTTTATTCGTCCAACTGAAGTTGCCCCGGCGCGTGAAGACCTTTGGTAAAGGGCGCTTCCCCGTACCACAGGCCAAGCGCGGCAGGCCCCCGAAGCGCATGACCCCGCGCCTGCGGATCAGCTTGGCCGAAGCGCGCGAGCAGATTCGCTTCATCTGACGGGGCGTGTAAGGCGTCTGTTTCAAACCCGTGACCTGCCCGGCATGCGCCGCTGGGCACTCTTAAGCGAGGTATCCCCATGCAGCCCCAACGCTCACCTTCGCGCGCGCTCCACCGCGCCCAACTTGAACGTGCCCGTCCATCCAGGCTCTTGAGACATGAACGGGAGAGCTATATGTCGCCGGAAGTCCGGCAGGTCCTGCTGCTGATGGATCTCGTCACCCTTATAGTGAAGATTGGCAAGTCCAAAAGCAACGCCTTCCGGGTCAGGAGTACGAGCCTCGGTGAGGTCGTGCAGATTTCGACGCTGGGCCATCAACTGTTCGAGTGCTTGCCCGGGCTTGCGGTGGCGCTCTCGGCGCCGCCTGAGGTGCGCTTTGATCCACGAATCGAGGTGGCGCTGGCCGCTGCACGAGATCGCGGCGTAACCATTCTCAACCTTGACGCCCTCAGGGCGATGATGCTTCGCGACCCATGGACTGCAGCGAACGTCTTGAATGGCTTTGTCGATCAGGTGCGTCACGTGGTCAACACCCGAGCGTTCATCCATCAACTGCAGCGGCACAAGGACAGGCAGTCCACACAGTTGCGAGACCTGGTGGCGTACTTCAAGCGAATAGCAAAGTTTCACCCCACCGCCACCGTGTTGCGGTTGGAACTGCGGGCGCATCGAAATGCCGACTCGAATAGCCACTATCTGCGCAGCTGCATCTCCAGCCTAGACCTGACGTTTCGGGACTGGCTCCGACAGACCCAGTTGGCCTACGGGGCGGCCATCGCAGCCCATGCCTGGAAGCTTGACTTCGACAGCGCCGAAGGGTTCTTTGTGCACGTTGCTATCGTCATCGATGGACCGGGGAACACAGAGATCCAGGTTCTTGAGCGCAGCATCGGTGAATCGTGGCGATCTGTGGCCGGGGGCGCAAGCTATGTGCTGAGCTGCAAGGGTGAAGGCGTGGAGCTGGAGTACAGAGGCGGCCGGTGCGGGGCCTGGAATTGCTCGTTGGATGAGGAGCTTGGCGACGCGGCGATCTTCTTGGCTGGTACGGATTCGTTGTTTGCTTGGGACTTAGATTGCAAGCCGCAGATGCACGGGCGTGGCTTGATGCCACAGTTCGATGCTCGTCGGCGAGTGAGGCAGGCGCGCGCCCTGCGAGAGCCCCCACCTCGGGTGCCTCTGCCTTTAGGAGCGGAGTGGGGCGACTTATGAACGCCATGCGTGATTCGCTGTTGTCGACCCCCTTGCTTCCATTGCTGGCTGCTTTTTTGAGCGCATCCTTCTTCCGCTGGGAAGCATGGCCCTTGCGCAGGAGGAGCATCGCAAGCACAGGGTGGGTGGGGCGGCATGCCCTGGATCCGGGACTTACGACAGGGAGCGATCAGCGCCCGACCATGAACAAGGCGATGTAGTACGCCTTCACCTGATTGACGTCCACCAGCACGCGGCTCTTCTTCTCGTCCTCCAGGTAGTCCAGGTTATAGGTGAAGTCCGTCTCTCGCGTCTTGTCTCTGTACTCGAACGAATACTTCGCCGCACAGGCATAGCGACCGAGATCCTTGTTTGAGCGGATCGTGCGGATCTCCGAGATCTTGCCCGGCCCCAACTGGGGCTTGGCTTCCTGGTACCACTTGGACACCTCCAGATGCGACTGGATGATCTCCAGCACCTGGGCGCGTGTCTCGCTGTCGCTGCAGGTCAAGGACTTGCTGCCAAACACCGCCGTCAGCACCACAAAGCCACCCCAAGCGGCGGCGACGCCCAGCAACGTCTTTCGCCACATGGGCAGGCCCATGAACCAGCCCCTAGGATCACTCTTCAACTGACTGAAATTCACAAATACCCTGCCTATGAAGGCCGGCCCGGGCGCTGTGCAGCTGGGCAGCGGTGGCGGCTCCTGGCCGGGACGGTTGGATGTGTCATTCGAGTTGTCGATGTCGAGTTCCTCCTAAGTTCTTGAACAGTTGATCGGCTTTCCTGCGCTGATCGCGGTGCAGGAGTCAGCGTCACTTGGACACCAGGTACCAACTGCTGCCGCGCTTCACCATGCCAAGGGTTCCCTTGGTCTGCATGCGCGGCGACCTGAAGTCGATGCCGCCGCCGCTGTTGACGTATCGGACGTGTTCCTTCTTGATGTCCCACTGCGCCTGGTATTCGACGTAGTGAACGCTCTCGCCACCTCGCTTGAGCACGTAGGTGTTGGTCTCCTGCCAGGTGGTGAGGTTGAAGTAGTTCGCCTGGTCGCCTGTGATGGCTTCTCTGATGACGCGAGTGGGCACGCCGCTACTCGTCCCCGGGTCCTTCATGGGCGGCGGGTTGTATGCCGCCCGCCATGCCTGCTTTTCCGCCTGACGGTCCGCGTAGGCCCTTTCTTCGGCTGCGACGCCCTGCTCGCGCTGGTACATGTCTTTGATCTGCCGATAGAAGGCATCACGCTCTGCCTGGGGTTTGAGCGCCCACATCCGCTTGAACTTGGCCCAAGCTACCGGGTCATATCCAACGACGCGTCCATCGTCCCAGTCAGCACAGAGGAGGTTGCAATCGAGCACCGGCCGCACATCCTTCCGATCCACGGGTGTGAGCGCGGCCACCACCTCGAACGGATCAAAGTAGAGCTTGCCCCCTGATCGAACCGGCCTGTCCAGGGCAACAACGGCGCGTACCGGGTACTTGTCCTTCCACTTGCCGACGACCTTGATCGCGCCTGACGGGCTGATTGGCTCTAATGGCCGGGCACCAACCTGCGACTTCAGTGCGGCGTAGTACCTGGGGTTGTAGCCAATCACGACCGGCTTGCCCCCGTTCGCATAGGTGCATGTGAGCTCTGGGCACTGGATGTCCTTGGTTGCAACCATCCGACGGATGCCAGCGTTGTCAAGATCGACGGGAGGCAGGGTGTCTGCCAGATATAGCCGCTCGTGAGGAGGGGTTGCCTTGTCATCGAGATAGTCGAAGGGCAATTTGAAGAACAGATCAAGAGGGGGATCCGTCCTGAGCCAGTTGTCTGCCGTTTCGGCATGTGCCCGATCGGCCGCCTTGGGCATCTGAGCGCTGGCGCCCAAGCTGATGCTCATTCCGAGAGCCGTGGCGACCCAGGTCGTGATTCGGTTCATAGTTTTCCTTCGTGGCTTGAAAAGTTGGATAGGAATGGGTGTCGGTTCAGAGCTGTGCGAGTCCGCCGTTGGCGTACAGCCAGCGCTGCGCTCCCTTGAAGCCCCGGAACGCGATCAGCAGGCTGCCATCCACCTGGGGCACGACGTCCGGCGTTGCCCCTTCCGCGTCGAGCGTCAGCTGCTCATCACTGAGCACCTTTACCTGACCATCCGCCTGGATGTCCAGTAGCGCAAAGGAGGTGTAGTTGCAGCTTGAGCCACCGCAGGCCGTCGTCACCAGCACGGTGTCCCGGCCCTTGAAGCGATAGGCCGTGACCAAATGGATGAAGTCGCCCTCGATCCCGGAGACCTTGCGTTGATCCAGTAGCAGCTGCTTGACGGCATCGTGATCCGTGACACGCAGCACGCCGCCGACGGTTTGGAAGGAATCGCTCTCGATGCCGATCACGGCCGGCGAGCCGTCGGATCGAACCTCATCTCCCGGCAACTCCGCCACGGTCGCTTGCTGCGATTGCTGCTTGTCAGAGACCGGCTCCTGCTGAGCCTGAGCCGGACTGGAGCGCAGGCTCGCTAACAGTTCAGGATGCTTCCGCACGTAGATCCCGGCCACGACCACCACGCCCACCAGCGCCAGCGCGACGCCGGCCATCCTTGGCCAACCCTTGACGCCATTGGGAGCGATGGTTGACGCGGACTTGATTGCGGGCGCTGCCGTAGACGACGCAGCAGTGGCAGTGCTGGGGAGCTTCCCAACCAGCTCTGTATCGCCGGCAGCCTTCCAGTCGGTCCAGCCCCTGCGCCAGACCAGCGTGGAGCTGGTGATGCTGGCGCTGGCGACGAGGGTCTGGATCTCGCTGAAGGAGACGGGGCCAACGCGCTGACCGGATAGCTCGTAGTACCAAGAGATGTCTTCTAGGTTGATACCCGTCGTCAATGTGGATCTCCGAATTGTTGACTATGAGTCACTGATGTTTGCAAAAAAAAAGAGCCAAAGAATGGCAGGCATGCCCATATGCTGAGGGTTAGCTCAGCATATGGGTGACTCATAGTCCGTAGTCTCATTGTCCTCAAATATTGAGGATCGGCGGCGTGAAAGCCGTCTCGAAATCCTCAGGTTCGTTGAGCAGAAAGCCGCTGAGTCCACGTGGACGCGGTGGTGTGCCGGCGCCAGCGGATGAGGATCGGCTGCTCAAGCTGTTCGCCGAGAACATGCGTGCATTCCGCCTTCAACGCGAGCTCTCGCAGGAAGCCCTGGCCGATCTTTGCGATCTGGACCGGACCTATATCTCTGGCATTGAACGTAAGCGACGCAATCTGAGCATTCGCAACATTCAGCGCATCGCAGATGCGCTGAATGTTGATGTGCGGGTGCTGTTCGATCCAGCGCTTCCCGCGACTGAGCCTTGATGCGTCAGGGCGTTTCGAGCTTCGCCACGAGCTTGTCCACCAGTGCCGGCAATGCAGCACCCAAGCTGCGTCCGGCAGCAGGCACCATCCCCGAGTCTTCCGGATATAACTCCTCGACGATGGCCGCAGAGTCCTCCGACGAGTCCTCGAAGGCCCCTTGCGCCAGACCGCTGCGCGCCGCCTCATCCAGCGCGACTTGGTCGAAACCGCTGGCCCGACGCATCCCCCATTCGGCCTGAGCTTGCGATACCGCCTCCGCCAGCGTGAGCCCACTGCGCAGCGTCAGATCCACGTAGTAGATCGGTGCCCGATGCGACTGCGCCGTGGACTTGCCGCGCAACCGGATCTCCAGCGGCAGCGTTGACAACTTTCCGCCCGACGCCGCATGCAGATACAGCAGCCGCGTAGCCAGCGTGCGGATGCTGTTGAAACCCGCCGTCCTGAAAACGAAGCTGCCCAGCTCATCCCCATCCCCGGGACTGTCGATCCTCACGTTCAATCGCCCGAAGGGCTTGCACCCGTCGCGCGCCAGCTCGCAGGATTCCGGTGCGGGGCAGGGCAGGGACTGCACCCCGGTCCGCGTCGAGCGCCGACAGGACTCACCGTCGCCCACGCACAGCGGCCGTCCCGACTTGCGATCGAACAGCGTGTAGGCCGAGCGCAGGCTCAGCGCCGGGTCGTCAAACACCAGCCGCACCGGAATGCTGCGCAGCTTGGCCGAGCGTTCCTTGGTGCCCGGCTGGATCTGACGCAGCGACTCATTGAGCGGATGCGCCACCCAGCCTTCGCGCGACTGGACTTGGCTCGTGATCGTGAATTCATCGTCCTTCTCGGGCAAGCGTCGGCCGTCGCGTTCGACGACCTTGCCGATGGAGATGCGCCCCACGATGGGCGGGGTCAGGGCCAGGCCTTTGAGCATGGGGAATCCTTTCGTTGAAATGGAAGAAGTGGTGGGAGTGGGTGCCGGACCTGCGACCCGACCGGCCGCATCGCACATGGCCTCATTCATCGCCGGCCAGCACGGTGAAACGACGCGAGCCCGGGCGCGTTGTCATGAAGCAGCGAGCCAGCTCCGGCTCATCGCGGCGCAGCCGCTCGACATCGATGACCTGCGCGTCTTGAGTACGACGCCACGTCACTTCGCCCGCATCGAAGACCGCCCGTGAGGCGGTCCCCATGCGCTGCTGGATGGCCTGCTTGATCCGTGCCTCCAGCTCGGTCTGCGTCTGCAGCACCTGACGCACTGCCAGCAGATCCGAGAACAGCGCCGACATCGCCAGATCCCCGCTCAGATCCAGCACACCACCATCGTCGTGGGGATACAGCGCTCGCAACGCCTGCTCGGCAGAATCCGAGCCATCGGCGGGCGGCGCTTCGTCACGCTCGACGTACTGCCAGAAACGCCGTTCCAGCTCGATGAGCTGGGCAATCAGACGCTCGTCCCGCTCGATGCGATGAACCTGCAGCTCCTGCCCGCCGACCAACACGGCCGCGTCGGCCGCCTGTTTGCCGGTGACGGCGAGCTGATGCATGACCTGCAGCTGCACATACTCCGGCACCCCGTCGCGCCAGGCCTTGGCGCCGTGGATACCAGCCGTCTTGCATTCCAGGATCTGCACCTCGGCCGAGCCCATGACCTCGCGGTCGATGTTGGCCAGCATCCACGGCTCGCCTGGATGCTGCAGCACCGCGTTGATGCGACGCACCCGGTTGCCCGTGCGCCGGGTGTAGTGGGCGGCGACGATGGGCTCCAGCAGCGTGCCCCAATAGGCCGGACTGGTGTCGTCCTGCGGATCGAGCTGGGGCAGGCCGGCATCACGGCCGGTTTTCTCCAGCCAGAGCTGCAGCCGGGACTTGTAGGGGCTCAGGCCCACGGCAGCTGCGGCATCCGAGCTGCCGATGCCGCGCTTGCGGACTTCGAGCCATTGCTCGCGGGCGAGGTCATGGGTCTTGACGAGCTTGAGTGCCGGCCGGCGCCGCCCACCTGTGTCGTTGGTCCCAGAGGCGTTGGACGCACCGGGGCGGGAAATGGCAGAGGCCATCATGATTCCTTCAGGGTTCAAAGAAAAGAAGAGCCTCAGACGGCATAAAGCCCGATCCGTTGCCGGAGCGGGCTCTGTGTGGGGCAGGGTGAAAGAGAGGAGGAGCGGGAGGTTGGTCAGCTCACCAACTGCAGCGCCCGCTCCAGCGCGCGGGCCTTGAGCTGGGCGCCTTGGCCGAACCAGGCGCTGTCCAGCCGGTACTCGGGACTGCGTGCCCGCCGCTCGTGATCGACGAACTCGGTCACGGCATTGAGCAGACCCCAGGCCGTGCCCTTGGCTGCGGCAAGTTCCGCACCACGTCCCCGGCCGTCGAAGAGCTCCTGCACCTTTACCAGGGCGCGTTCGTTGCTCAGGTTCGGCGATGCGTGCGGGGCAGCAGGCATGGTCCGGTCGGGCTGACCCGGTTGGCACATGACGTGGAGGAAATAGTTCATCGCTTCATGGCTCTTGACCTTGCGCTCGGCCAGGGTCTTCATGCGGTACATGAAGGCGTCCCATTGCGAGACGGCCACGCCCAGCTGCTGCTTGACGGCCTGGGCGTCGAAGCTCGTGCTGTGCGGCACCCGGATGGCGCTGGAGGCGCCCTGCAGTGCGATGTTGAGCGTGTTGTTGCAGACCACGCGGATCGTCGTCGGCGTGGCCGTGGTGGCCAGGCTGCCGTCGCAGGAGGTAGCCAGTAGCAGATAGCCCTTCACGACATCCGTGCCCTTGAGGGCCGTGGACTTGCCGGTGCGCGCCAGTGCCCAGAATTTGCGGCCCGCCTTGAGCACGCCGGCCGTCTCCAGCTCGAAGCCGGAGACCTCGGTGAGGTCGCGATAGAACTCCAGCACATCGCGGGGTTGCACGACCTGGTAGCGGCTGCCGACCACCGACAACGGCTCCTGGGTGTCGCTGCGGTAGAGCACCTTCTGATCCGAGAAGCTCTTGATCGAGCCCAGGGTGCCGCTGGTCTCGGCGAGGTAGCGCACCGGGGTCTCGCGGATGGTCCAGTCCATGCCGGCGGATTGGGTCCAGGTGTCGATGGATTGGCGGGGTGGCAGGGGCTTGCCCAGGCCATGCCAGGGAACGTCGCTGGCGGTCTTGGAGACATAGGCCAGGCTTTGCAGTTGATGGGACATGAGTAACTCCTGAATCGAATGGAGGATGAGTTGGGTCGGCTGGGCCGGCTCAGTCGTCTGTGGGCGCAGCGCTGTTGAAGGCGTGATCGCAGTCGAGGCAGCGCAGGTCGTTCAGCAGCCGGGTGTCGATGGCGTCGCCCAGGCGCACGCCGACGGCGCAGCCGGTCGAGCCACCTACGAGGGCGCCCAGGACAGCGCCGGCCAGGGCACCGATGACAGCGCCGAGGGCGATGCCGGGCGGGCCGGCCGTCATGCCGACAGCGCTGCCCAGCTCGGCACCGGACCAGGCGCGTGCAGCCGAGCCCGTGGCGCCGGCGAGGGTGCCGACAAGGCCTAGGAGGCGGCGTGCGAGGTGGCGTTGCGCTACGCGGGCGGAGCCGCAGTGGGGGCAGGCTGCGGCAGACGCGAACGCCCCTTCCCAGGGGCGGCGCACCTCGTCGGGCCCATGGAGCGCGTCGCTGTCATCGCTCCACATCCGGTGCACCCCGGTGTGTCCGATGGACGTAGTAGCGCAGGCTGAGCACGGACAGCGCGCCGCTGAAGAAGGCGATGGCGAAGGCGGCGAGGTTTTCGAGCGGGGAGGGGCAGGGTGGTCTCATGAGGGACTCCATGGGATGAGGCAAACAAAAAAGGCCAGCCCCTCCTGAAGGAGAGGCTGGCCTCGCGATGAGCCGTAGGTCGGCTAGGCAGATGTGCCGACGCCGGGTGCCCTACGGATCAGGGAAGTGATATGGGGCTGAAAAATTCTGGGTTGGATGCCTGTGGATCGGCAATCCAACAATTGCCAGCAAACGTTCTGCCGAAAGCGTCAACTGGATGCAGCTGCTGTGGCGAGCCGGGGATGTAGAGGGCATCGTAGACTGGTTAGGTTCCAGCACTCAGCCAAAGAGCAGCGCTCCCCAACGTCCGACTCATGCAATTTATCCGCAACGGCCCTGACATTCCCGAGCGCTTGCTGCAAGCCCATGAAGATGGGCGCGTCGTGTTCTTCTGCGGCGCAGGCATCTCGTACCCAGCCGGTCTGCCAGGATTCGGCGGCCTAGTGGAAAAACTGTACTCGGCACTGGCACCTACGCCCAACGCCGTACAACAGGCCGTCATCAAGAGTGGCCAGTTCGACACAGCTGTTGGTCTACTTGAGTCGGACATCGTGAACGGACGTGAGGCCGTGCGCCGACGCTTGGCGGACGTCCTGACCGCCACGTCAGGCGCTCCGAATTCAACAGCTACACACGAAGCACTGCTCACACTGAGCCAGAGCCGTGAAGGGCGGATTCGACTCATCACGACCAATTTCGACAGGCTGTTCGAGGAGGTTATCGCTGCACGCTCTCTACAGATCGAGCGATATCGTGCGCCGCTACTGCCCGTTCCGAAGAATCGCTGGGACGGACTGGTCTATCTGCATGGGCTCTTAGACGCAACGCCAACTCCTACAGCTCTTGATCGCCTGGTCGTCTCTAGCGGCGACTTCGGCCTCGCTTACCTGACCGAGCGCTGGGCGGCGCGTTTCGTCAGCGAACTGTTCCGCAGCTACACGGTGTGCTTCGTTGGCTACAGCATCAACGATCCCGTACTGCGCTACATGACAGATGCTCTAGCCGCCGACAGGCTGCTGGGAGAGTCATCGCCCGAGATGTTCGCCTTCGGCAGCTTTTCGAACGGAAAGGAATCAGAGCGCGCGAACGAATGGAAGGCGAAGAACGTGACACCGATCCTCTATCGGGAGCATCAGCGTCACGCCTATCTTCACAAGACCTTGCGTGCTTGGGCTGATACCTATCGAGACGGCGTGCGGGGCAAGGAGAGCATCGTCGTTGCATCTGCCATTGGGCGACCACTGGCAAGCACAAAGCAGGACGATTTCGTTGGACGCGTCCTGTGGGCCCTGAGCGAGCCAGGGGGACTTCCTGCGCAGCGATTCGCAGATATGGATCCCGTGCCTTCCCTTGACTGGCTGGAGCCGTTCAGCAGCGACCGCTTCGGCCACGCTGACCTTACGCGCTATGGTGTTTTGCCCCCTGCGACTGCAAACGACGAGCTCGCATTCAGTCTGCTTCGCAGACCTACACCGTACACCCTAGCTGTGAAGCTTCAATAGGTTGTTGCGGGAGTTCACCCGGAGTGGTTTTGAGAGACTGGGAATCGCCAAACCCCCTGTCTAAACAAAGCCGGAGTCCGGATGAACAGCCATAAGAATGCCCGATTGACG